>Ga0210057_1000015_pt1 | contig 467800 bp, 447 predicted proteins | sample CryGeyCG2114_010_2_FD_183968 | JGI IMG/M metagenome (GOLD analysis project Ga0210057, IMG submission 183968) | Groundwater microbial communities from aquifer - Crystal Geyser CG10_big_fil_rev_8/21/14_0.10 (SPAdes) (version 2) | ecosystem: Environmental > Aquatic > Deep subsurface > Groundwater... | reverse complement strand
GAGCTATTAGACAATGGAATATTTATTATAATAACCTAGAATATATAGTGTTAGACGGTAAAACTCCAAATGAAATACTGGAGTTATCTAATTAATAAGAAACCGCCAAATGTATGTGCTTAAAACACTATGTTTTTTATATATCAAAAAATAGTATAATAATAAAATAAACATTACAACATTCATAAACTAAAGAAATGAGAATTTGGGACATTGAGCCAAAATACCTTTGCCAAAAACACTTAATCGCCGAACATCGAGAACTTCATGGCACTTGGAATATTATAACTTTGGGTAAAAAGGGCTACAGCCAACACCCCGAAACAAAAAGATGGGTTGGCAAACTTGCTGCCCTTGAAAAAAGACACTCTAGATTGGTCAAAGAAATGAAAAAAAGAGGTTACAAGCATTTTTCACCATTAGATAAAAAACTGGCCGAGGGAATAGCTGTGCAGAAAACCAAATTACAATCAATTGCTATGCAAAAAGAAATTCTTAAAAACAAACCTTGTGGTTGTTTTGTAAAAAAATAATTATGCCAAATAAAAAATCATCTGCTATAATAACTAAAATTAAAAAATAATTTTATTCATTATGAATCAAAAAATGAACCCAGTAGTGCACTTTGAAATGCCAGCTGAAGACAAAAACAGAATGCGAAAATTTTATGAAACTACTTTTGGCTGGCAAACTAATCAACTTGGACCAGAAATGGGTAATTATATTACCGTTACTACTACGGAAACCGATGAGAACAGAATGGTCAAAAAACCAGGCACCATTAACGGTGGCTTTTTTCAAAAAACTAACGATCCAATATCTCAATACCCTTCAATTGTCATTCAAGTTGAAAATTTAGAAGATAGTATTAAAAAAGTTGAGGCTGGCGGTGGCAAAATATCTGGCAATATAGATACCATACCCAGTGTAGGTAAGGTGGTTTCAATTATTGATACTGAGGGCAATAGAATTAGTCTTATAGAGCCAGTTAATAACTAGCGTAAAACATTAAAATAAAAGGCTCAGAGTAATACTGAGCCTTTTTAAAATCTTAAAATAAATTTTAATCCATCTTAGCGCCCTGTTCTAATCTATATTTTTTAACCGAAAATATAAAAGCGGTAAACTGTAAAATTATCACTAACAAGGTCATAGTTGTAGCTACATAACCAAACCAATCTGGTCCAACCTTGCCGTAAGTAGAAAAATACTGAAAATACATATAATGAGCCGAAATTAAATAAAAAATTACGTAAGTTAAACTGTGCAACCATCGCCAAGACATAATACCTAAAAATTTTATAACTTTATTAAAAGAAGTTATCATTAAAATTACTCCCCAAAATAAAGCCACTAAACCTAATAGATTAGCCAAAGAAAAACCAGAACCACCAATTTTAATTAAACTATTTAAAGGTGTGTCTAGTAAGATAACTATAAAGTGAGCCAAACCAGTTAGTGTAAACCAAATACCCAGCTCCCCTCGCCAACTCCAAGGCAATAAAAAAGGCGACCCGCTTTCGGTAGGTTTACTAAAACGCGTAATTGGTCCAATTATTAAAACCAAAAATAACAAGACAAATGATGTTCGTCCTAAGGCCGTCGACCAGGGTACTTCCAGAAAAAAATTCATACCAAAAACCAAAGCCAAGGCAAAAGCCCCCACCGCTAAATGCTGCCCTGGTGTATTTTTCATGTCCATAATTTTATATTAAATAATTTATAGATAATTTTATTATACCACTATTTATATAAAATTATAATTACATAATCCATTGACTGAATATAAATTAAAATGATATTTTATATATATAACCTATTATTTGTATTTTACATATACACATAAAAAATATGGAACCGTTACCAAAATTTGATAGTCCAATTCAAATTTTTTTAAGGCAACAACTTGTTAATCAACCTTATATTTATATTGATCTCTGGTCACTAGTTCATTTTTGCTCTGGTTTAATCTTAGGTTTCTTATTTGCCACTTACTACCACAAAAAACTATCTTGGTTAATTACGCTTAGTCTGTTAATTATTTACGAAATCCTTGAAGTATTTTTAACTGGTATTGTATTTGTTTCAGAAACATATACAGATAAATTTTGGGATTTAATCATTGGCATGGCTGGCTTTTTTATTTTTTATAAAATTTTTAAAAAAATACACCATAGCTAATTAATTATTAATACTTTTATAAAGCTGTCTATCCAGGCAGTTTTTTGTTAAACTATTAGTATGATAAATAAAAAAAGTTTCAAAGATAAAGTATTAGAAATAGTAGCTAATATCCCCAAAGGTAGTACTATGACCTACAAAGAAGTGGCCATAGCAGCTAAAAGCCCCCGAGCCTTTCGAGCCGTAGGTACTATTATGGCTCATAATTTTAACCCCAAAATACCTTGTCATCGAGTGATAAAATCTAGTGGCCAAATTGGTAATTATAATCGTGGTGGTGAACGAAAAAAACAAGCTATCTTAAAACAAGAAAAAGCGATCTAAAATAAAAATTAATATTGTTTTATAATCAATACAATTCTTTATTAAAAAGATTTATTCTAAAATTATAAACATCTAAGCTATTATTTTTTACACATTTATATATAGCTAGCATATCAATGGCACTTAAGATAATCAATTCTAGATAGATATAGTGTCCAGAATGAAGAGAGCTGATACAATTTCTTGCTATATTACATTGGGGGGGGGTATAATTTATAGTAAATAAATATATTATTAAATAAAAATATATGATTATTAAAAGATACACTACAATTAAAATGATTTTTAGTTTATGTTTAGCATTAGCGTTGTATACTTCATTGCTTACTTCTTCAGCTAGTGCTGTAACTGCAGTGACAATTTCAAATGTACAAACTTTTATTTCTAATCAATATGTAATTATTCAATTTGAAACAGATATACCGGTAAAGGCTAACATAGTATATTCAGATAGTTCTAGTTTTAGCTCTAGTTTTTCGTATAGTGGCAAACCAGCATCTATATATGAATTAAATGAAGTGACAAAACATCAATTAATCCTAAATTCAGCTGAGGTAGGAGGAACAAAAAAAATATATTATAAATTTGTTGATCCATTCTTACATCCGTTTAATAGTGATGTTTTTATATTGGATTTATTACCAGACAGTCAAAAAATAGAATTTAAAAAAGATATTTATCAAATACCTATTGTGGATATTTATGATATTAAACCTACTTCTATGAGGTTGAAGTGGTCTACAAATCAACCTACCACTGGAAAAGTATATATAACCAATCAAGGGTCTATGAATATGAATCGACTTATTGATTATGATTATGATCAGAGTTTTGATGATACAAATTTATCAATTCAACATGATTTGTTGATTTCTGGTCTATCTCCAAGTACGACATATTATTTTGGCATACAGGCATTTGTAGGAAATAATTTCGCGTATACTTCGGCTGGAAATTTAGGGACAGCTTCAGAATTATGGCACAATATGCGTAACTTTTTTGCAGATATATCAAGTAATTCAGTTATAATTACTTGGAATTTTGATCATAGCAATATATTGCCGATATTAGAATACGGTTTGACTACAAGTTATGGCAATAAAATCGAGACTCCGGTTTGCCAGATGTCAAACGGTTTCTCATATGATTCATGTACAGCTACAATTTCTAATTTAGCCTCAGGTACAACTTATCATTATAGAGTAAAACATGACACCGAATATAGCCCAGACAAAATCTTTACTACAAAAACAGCCTCGTCTGGAGTGATCAAGCCAACTTGTTCTTCATGGGTTTATTCAAATTGGAACACCTGCGTTAATAACCAGCAAACAAGAACTATGATGTCGGCTAGCCCAACTAATTGCCTAGGCGGTACTCCAATATTAATTCAGAGCTGTAATTCTAGTAGTAATATAAATACTGGATCTTATTCAAAGAATGTAAATAGTAATTTTATCAAAGTTAATGATAATCCTTCAGTTTATTGGTTATCAGCAGATAATAAAAGATACCTATTTTCTAATAGAGCTGTTTTTAGTAGTTGGTTTATTAACAACTTTAACGGTTTGAGAAATATTAGCCAGAATGAATTTGATAATATCCAATCAGGAGAAAATTTGACTGTTAAGCCTGGAAATAATATAAAGTTTGATAATAGTAATATTGTATATTATGTGACTGATAATAATAACATTTGCAAAACAAACGACAGATCAAAATTATTATTTATAATACAATCTAGCTTTGAAGCTGATTATAAAGTGACTGGTAATTGTTTATAAAATGCTACTCAAAAATCCCGACCGATAGGTCGGGATTTTTGAATTTAATGAGCTTATGTAACAATCGGGAGTTTCATTATTAAAATTATCTGATATACTAGAATTATAAATATAATTATATATCAATATGAAAAAAAATATTCACTTAGCCGACGAAAGAGGCGGAGCCAACCACGGCTGGCTCAAGACTAAATTTAGTTTCAGCTTTGCCGACTACTACAATCCAGATCGCATGGAATTTGGTAAAATCCGCGTCCTCAACGACGATATTATTGCCCCTGGTATGGGCTTTGATACTCACCCTCACGACAACATGGAAATAATTACTATTCCCCTCTCAGGTGAGCTAGGTCACAAAGACAGTACCGGTTCTGAAGAAGTGCTTGGACCAGGACAAATCCAAGTCATGTCGGCTGGTAGCGGTATTACCCATTCTGAATACAACCATTCTAAAATTGAGGACTTAAAATTATTTCAAATCTGGATTGAAACCAACAAGCTAAATGCCGAACCTAGACACGCCACTCAAACTCTTAATTTAGAAAAAAATAAATTAAATAAAATAGTTTCTGGTGAACAAAATTCTGATACAATTTTTATTTATCAAGATGCTAATATCTGGCTAGGTGAATTTGATACTGCTAGCCAGATATCATTTAAAATTAATCCTCCACGAGCGGTATTTATCATGGTCATAGAAGGTGAAATAAAAATTAATCAAGATACCTTAAATACCAGAGATTCTATAGAAATAGAAGCTGAAACTGATATTCGATTAAACATCAGTCAAAAAACCAAAATTTTAATTATTGATACTATTCTATAATATGTCCAAAGCCCTATATTTATTGCTCCTCACTTCTTTAATACTAAGTGGTTGCCAAATTAAAAAACCTCAAGATACCAATCAAGTAGCCTGTACTGCTGAGGCTAAAGTTTGTGCTGATGGCACAACTGTTGGCCGCGTGGGACCAAATTGTGAATTTGCACTTTGTCCTGATGAGAATAATACATCACTCTATCAAATCTTAAACGCTAATTCGATTTCTAATATCTCACCAAAATTCTCTTTTAAATCACAAATCCCCAAAGACTGGCAAGCCGAAGCGGTAACTAGTATTGGGGCTATTAATATTTTTGACCCCCGAGCTGACGGTAAAAATAATTTAGAAAAATCACAAATTTTTATTAGATTTTTTGATGCCACTTCATTTTTAACTCTTAGTACTGTCACAATTTATAACAAAGAAAATACTACTATCAACGATCGGCCGGCCGTTGTCTATAATATCGAAAAAAAATCTAACATCGCTAATTTTGCAAATCAACCATTGTGGCGTAGTCAAAGGCATATTGTGACAGATATTAGAACCACTGATTTAAACCTAACTACTTTTTATGTCATTGCCAAAAATCCCAATCTAAATCAGGAAATTTATGATAATTTCTTAAACAATTTAATCTTAACTAATGATTTAACTTCACTAGTTGAGCCAGTAGCCGAATTTAAAAAACGAATTACCAAAAAACCATTTGGCATATTTATTACCCCTCAAGATTCACCAGTCCAACCAGAGAAATTCACTGGCTATCACAATGGTGTTGACATAGAATACCAAGATAGCATCACTGAAGTGCCAATCTATGCTATTGCCGATGGCACTGTAGTGTATGCTAGTACCGCCAGTGGCTATGGTGGTGTAGTAAGTATTCAACACCAAATCAATGGCCAAAATTATATGGCCATTTACGGCCATTTAAATCCCGCTTCATTAATAAAAAATAATTCTACTGTCAAAGCTGGTCAAAAAATCGGAATTTTGGGTGAAGGTTTTAGCAATGAAACAGATGAAGAAAGAAAGCATTTACATTTTTCTCTCAGATTAGGCAATAATCTTAATCTAGCTGGTTACGTTAAAAATAAAATCGACTTAGACAACTGGGTTGACCCATTGCTACTGTATCAAAATTAAAAACCTATCCAACAAAAAACAGCTAATAGCTGTTTTTTGTTGGACATTTATTTATCACAATAAATATTCATAGCCTCACACATAAACTGAGCCAAGCCGTCAGCAATCTGATCATAATAAGACTTAAAACGTTTATCACCAACATACATCTGAGCTAAGCCACGATACATTGTTAAATTTGGTTCATAAAAAGCTCGCAAATTATTATAATGCTGAGCGATTAAAGCCTGAACTTCTGGACTAGCTGGATTACGTTTTAATGTCATTTCATTAGCAATTTGTTGGTTTAATTTATCACTATCAGCCAATACTTTTTTTAAACCATCTTTACCCATTTTCTTCACCCGAAACTGTGATTGACGATAGGCATTACTATCACCCCAATGCTCTTGAGCTTCTTTCGCGTATGCTTCTAATTCAGCTTTGTTTAAGCCGGCATACAAATCTTCATCAGCCATATTTTTTTGATTACTATTTTTTTTAATAGTCTTATCAATCGTCTCAATTAATAAATCCAAACGATCTCTTTTTATTTTCATCATTTTCTTTTGATCAGTTAAAGCTAATGTCCTATTAAAATTTGGTGCAAAAATAATTTTCTTAATCTCAGCTAAAGAAAATTCTAATTCTCTAAAAAATAAAATCTGTTGCAAAATAAGTAAATCATTATCATTATAATGCCGATAACCATTTTGACTACGACTAGGGTTTAACAAATCAATTTGATCATAATAATGTAGGGTTCTAATACTCACCCCAGCTAATTCTGACAATTGTTTAATATTATAAGACATATTAATAATTTATTTAAAACTTAGGTGTCGACCTCATTGATATTAATCTATATCCACCTTAACAAATTATAAACTATTACGCAACGTCATAGTCAAATAATATTTAAAATTTAATTGTTATTTTTAAATAAGCAACTTTATGCTATATTTAAAGCATAAAGCTAATTCCAAACATATGAAAATAATCACTCTAAGTGCTATCATCCTCACTTCACTAGTTTTATCTGGTTGCAATATAATTGGCATTCAATATGACCAGTCCAACGTCTCAACTCAACAAAACCAAGAAGTAACAGCTAATAAACTAGATATTAGTAATAAAGCCCTAACCCGATTACCAGACTATATTATTCGATTAGATAATTTAGAAGAGCTAAATATATCCAATAATAAATTAACCGGCTCACTACCAGCAGAAATTAAAAACTTAAGTAAATTAAAAATTTTAGATTTGAGTAATAATTTAATGACTGGAATACCGGCCGAGATTGGTCAATTACCAAATCTAGAAATCTTAAACTTAGCCAACAACCAATTGACTGGCTTACCGTATGAACTAGGTAATCTAAAAAATTTAAAAACCTTAAATTTATCTGGTAACAATTATGCTCAACCAGATTTGGATGTTATTTTAAAAACATTGCCCAGTGATGTAAAAATTATTACCAACTAAACAAATCAATATTAAAAATCCATCAGTTTGGTGGTTTTTTTAATACAAAAAAACCCGTAGTACTCAGTACTACGGGCAACCTTCATTAATTATTCAACTCCAGAGAAAACTTATACGGCAAGCCAAAGTGACAGTTAGAACCAAAACGAACAATGCCCTCAGCTTCGGTGGTTGATATAAAATGACCCATCAAAATATAAGCGTCAGATGGGCAATGCGTACCACCAGATTCACCCCACTGATAATAAAAAGCCCCATTGAAAATAAAAATTTCATCATAACGATAACCATCAGATGAATAAAGAATATATTTGTCACCAGATTCTTCATCGGTAAAAACTTCAAAAATAATATCACCACTATAATCACCAATCTCTGGATCAATATTTGTCGGCGGAAAAAATGGTGAAAACAGACAACCATTCAAAAAAATTACTGCTACCGCTGACATCAATAGTACTGCTATTTTATTCATTGACTTACTCCTCTTTAGTTGCAATGTACTAGCTACTTATGGTTTATAATAAAACGACTAAAATGTCAATACTGGGGCTTATAAATTACTTTATTAAGCTAATTGACATTTATAATAATTTATGATAATATAACAATATATTAGGAGGCTTAAATATCTAAAAAAAGCTATCAAAAAAGACAAAAAAAACAAGTTCATAACTGGCGAGCCCAGATACTGCCAAAGCTGTGGGAAAGAATCCCATAATTTGTTTGAAGTTACCAATAAAACTCAAAAAATAAACCAGCTCCAGTACTGTGAAGAATGTTCAGAAAAATACAAAGCCAAAATGGAAGCTGCCGCCTAAAACTTAAACAAAATAAAAATCGCTTTTCTGTATTTACAGATTGGCGATTTTTTTAATTACATTTTTTTAATTCTAATATTTTTATATTTCATATTTGAAAATATTTGATTGAAACATTTTAACTGCTAATATCAAATATTCTTTGGCCATCTCCCAATTAATTGGTTCTAAGTAGCTACCACTTGGCCTTAATTTGCCTTGAGCATCAATACCAATCTTGGGCACAAAACACTTTATAAGTGGCTCAACTAAGTGCAAAGACTGCGGACCCAAACCACCAGCTACGATTAATTGTATATCAGGACATGAGTTATTTATAGCAGCCAAGTATGGTAATAATTTCAACCAAGACATTGGTAGGCCACGGCCCATGCTCATATCCAGTAGTACACCATCAATTGTATCATCACCATAATCTTGAAGTTTGGTCACTAATTTAAGCGGATCGCAATCAACTAAGTTTAAGGCATGAGAATTAATTTGAATAATAACATTAATATGCGGATAGAGTTTTTTAAATTCTCTAATATCATCTGAATTTGGCCAAATCATATCCAACTGAATGGCTCGTAAATTAGGACCAGAAAAATTAACTACTTGAATTAGACTGTCTAGAATATCAATGCCTTGATAGTCAGCATAATGAAGAACGTTATAAGCCAAAGGATGTGTTGTAAAAATTTCAGCCACACTTTCTTTGGGTGGAAATACGCCATCAAAACGAGAGGCAAGGCCATGTAAAGTTTTATATGACATCATAACTCCCACACCCAATTGGTAAACTGGTCTATTAACATCAATTATGTCTAAGGCTACTAACATATCATCAACCTGAGATCGATCAGTAAAATCAGTAATACCGATATAATTGGGAACTTTTAGCTTGGACATCTTAATCCTTTCCGGTTGGTGGTAAAAAATATATTTATAAAATGAACAAGTTTAAACTATTTTTTATCACATTATAGACACTATGTCAATCGTCAACAAATAAAAAAGGCTACCGTTTTAAGGGTAGCCTTTGAGACCGTTGTGGTCTAAGGTACTATTTTGGAGCTGTGGTTGACTCCGATTTTTCTGCACCACCTTGTCGCCGAAGTTTAGCGGCGGCAAGAGCGTCGTTGGTAGTACTTCGCCAGCTAAAACCGTTTGGCCCAACCGTCGAGATGTTACCATCTTTTCTGGTGGAGGCTTCTAACTGGAAGAACACCGATCCGTCACCACCGTGCTCCAGAATTTTCTGTAGTTGCCAGCCAGGTTGATCAGTCAAACCCTGACTAGCCGCTACATCCAAACTGCTGGCCGGTGCACTGTAAACAGTAGCTGCCGCCTTAAGCTGATCAATTGTCGAGGTTTGATCGGCGATGGTTTTTTTCATCGCTTTGTGATTAGCCACATAACCATGCAAAAACCAGCAAACACCAATCAGAGCTGCCACCGTGATCACTCCGCCAATAGCGCAAGCAATACATTTCATACCAATCTCTCCTTAAAGTTTTTGAACTACCACAGTCAGTGGCAATCCATATTTTAGTTTCAATTCGATTTGGTGGCGTTCTATATTTTTACCACCAGTGTCAAAGTTGAGTATTGCACACCAGCGACCATCATCGGTCTGACAAGGAATAAAACTAGGTATAGAACCACCGTTAATCCTCGCCTCTAACCTTTTGACATCATCTGGAGTCTGAAATCGACCAAATTCGATTCGATCACCTAAATCAGAAGCAATACCTGTAGCCACCCAATCACCAGTTGTTACGGTAACTGAGTTGCTCCTTTTTTCCACTGGCTTTTTTTCAACCACCGCAGGTACTACTACTTCATTTGACGGTGCAGTCGTAATCGGCTGTTGAACCACTGGTGTAATTACTGGTGTAATTACAGACGCCGGAGTTGTAACCGTTACTGCTTTTTGAGCTGTTGACGATTTACTCATCCTGTCGACCCGCAACCAACCAATTTTTGTTTCATCATCGTAACTAGCGACTGGTTCATAAAAAACACCAGTTGCTTTATCGGTGAGTACTTCACCATCTACTAGATGAAACCATTTCGAGCCAACTTCAACTTCTTCACCACGCTTCACATCATCTCCATCCCTAGAATAAAGGTAGGCATCAGCAGTGGCATAATAAGCCGCCGGCATTTCGGCCGAGTGCTCATTGATGACTGTGTCACGGTTAAGCGACAAGCCAACGCCCTTGATACGACTATCAATATTAGCCAGAATTTCTTCTCGCAACAATGACAGACGCATTGTATGTCGAGCTTGTGACCCAACATTAACATTCCAACATTGGAAAGTGAGAGCGACTAGCGACAAGCCGATCGCCCATTTAAACACCCAACGTTGGGGTTCTGGTGCTGTTACCACTAGATAGGTAGTACAAAACACAATTACCAAGGAAAATATTTCCTTGGTCACCCCGCTTTGAATAGCAGCGGGATTTTTCAAGGCTACAAATATTCCGCCGGCTTGATAAAGATCATCGAAGCTCGCTCCGAAGATAATCGTCAAAACCGCCTGAACACCAACCGAAACCGCGAAACCAAGAAACAAGACTTGCGAAAAGCTCACGCTTTTACCAGCCAAGTTCTTGATCTCTTCACGATTGTAAACAGCCAAGATAATCAGCCCCGCCACCAAAGTAATCATTGGGGCGTATCTAAAAACAATGGACAACACAAATGCGAAAATAACAACTTTTTGCCAGTTCATATCAACTCTCCTTAAAGGTTGTTGTCAGAATTTCTTCATTAAATTGGCAAACCACCGCAAGATATTTTCAAATATCTCAAAGATTGATTCACCAATAAAATGGTCAGCAATTTGCTTGCCACGACTAAAGGCGCCATCTAAAGTGCCACTACTTGAATCAGTGCTAGCCGAGCCACTGGATTCTTTTCTTGGTTTTAACCAATCGGCAAATCCGAAAACCTTCTCGTGTATCTCGTCCCTCCGACCCCATAGCCAAACTGGTAGGGCGATTACAGTTACCACTAGGGCAACCAAGATACGCCACCAACCTCGCTCATAGCGAGGTAGGAGTTTATCTTCTTTGATTCGAGAATCATTTTGCTGGATTGGCTCAACACCGATAATCCCCTTAGACAAATAATTAATCACCTGACCAACTGAAGAAACAGAATCATGTGTACTATCTGTCACTAAGGCTTTGATACCTTGCTCAACCTGCTCCCAGTCAACTTGAGGAGTTGGCGGCCCGTAAGTAATGGCAGAGATAATCAGTACCAGTGCTAGCACCACCCAAGTATTACCCGGGATGTTGCTTTTACTAAGCACCCTCCAAAAGCCACCACCACGAATCCAATTGCCAATAGACACTCCTGTCCAATCTGAAACTGCTGGTACAAGAATGGCTGCCCAAATAAGCAGTGCCACTCCCCACAACAATATCATTTCAAAGCCAAAGTTTACCCAGGGTGCTTCTCGCATACCCATGAGTGGATATTCCAAACACAAAGTAAATGCAAAGGCAACCACTCCAACCAGGAAACAAATCACAGATTTAAGTAGAATATTCATCCTCCCAATCCTTCCAATCCTTTCAGTAAATTTTTCCAGAAGCCTTGGCCGGTGTCGGGTTTGACCGATTTAAAACCAGCTGGCTTTTCGGCGGGAATTTCCCGTTGACGAATATCTGCCGGACCACCAATTATGTGGAAGCTGGCTGTCCGCTTCTTGTCGGAAAATTCTAGCGGGATAACAGCCACGCCAGAAGATTTCCAATACTTATTACTGGTAGCCTCAACGATGGCTACTTTCTTACTTAAGACATCAACAACAAAAGAAACGTTGGCTTGCACACCATTTTTATAGGTCTGCACCAGCATTTCCCAGCCACTAACGCCTCTGGTTAAATCATCGGTAATAGCATATTCTGGTCGACAGACCAGACATACTTCCCGATCTTTAGGCAGTGGCCGTGTGCCACATACTGGGCATTTGGGAAAATTTTGTTGTTTTCCCTTCTGTGGACCAGTTTGATTACCTTGGTTTTTACCCATTTTAAAACTCCTTTACGTCTTTTCGACGGTTATTTTGGGCCATTCAACACTATCTATATAAAACTGCTATTTAGCAGTAAAAACAAGTTAAATTGTAAAGTTCTCAGTTCAAAATCTACTGAACTTTAACACCCTTATTTTACCATATTTAATGATTTTTGTCAATAGATAAAACAATCAATTTATAACATTTTAAAAATATCAAAAAAATAGCTAATTTAAAACAAAAAAGTGCCAATTTAGGCACCTCTTGATAATTAAATTTTATAATTTTTATGGATTAGTAGCCGATTGACCACCAGCACCAATATTACTACCACTACCCCCGCCCACTAAGGCTTCAAAAATATAACTTAAAATAACATAAGAACTGAAGATTATTAGAATACCCAAAACGGCCCAAATCATCATATTTTTACCCTTTTGAATCTTACTACTATCACCACCAGAAATCATCCAAGTAATACCGCCGAATATAAAGGCCACTAGTGCCAAAACCCCAGAAACACCCAAGGCTCCATTAACGACATTTTTCACCGCATCCTCTAAATTACCACCTGTGGTACCAGTTAAGGGATTTTTTAATTCCTGAGCCTGAATTAAAAATGGCAATGACATTATAGACAAAGCAAAAACAAAAGAAATAATATATTTGACTTTTTGTGACTTCATAGTTAAAAACTATTATGAATTGAAATTATACATTGATTATAACACTAACCAAATAAAAAGTTAATGGCTTTCTTTCTGACCAAAAAACTCACTCCAAAAACAAAAATTACTATACTTACTAGCTGAGGCAATCTTAACCACCAAAAAACCGGTGTCTGATCTAGTCTAATAAATTCCATAAAAAAACGAATCACCGAATAACCCAGTAGATATAAAATTGATACCGTGCCAGCTGGTAATTTTATTTTTTTATAAACTAAAATTAAAAATACAAACAATAATAAATTTAATAATGACTCATACAAAAAAGTAGGTTGAAAATATAAATAATTTTCAAAACCTATTGGTCGATTAGACTTGGCAATTGGTATACCAATTGACCAATTAGTTGGCAAGCCAAATAACTCTTGATTAAAATAATTACCCCAGCGTCCAATCGCCTGCCCCAGTGGCAAAGCCACAGCAATCAAATCTACTAATTGCCAAAAATTAAATTTGTTTTTTTTAGACCAAACAAAAACTGCCAGAGCACCGCCAATAATTGCTCCGTGAATAGCCAATCCACCCTGCCAAATTTTAAAAATCGCCGACAAATTATTAACATAATAATCCCAATTAATAATAAATACTTCATATAATCTGGCTCCTAAAATACCACTGATTATCGACCAAGAGGCTAAATCATAAACTTGATCTACTGATATATTCTTTTGCTTGGCTAAACGTAAAATTAAAACCAAGCCAGATAAAATAGCTAAGGACATTAAAATGCCATACCAACGGATTTCGATATAGCCTAATCTTAAAAAAACCGGATTGGGATTGTAATAATGTAGTAAATTCATAACTATATTTTAAGCTTTATTTGATAAAAAATAAAGGACTTCCATTGTGGAAGTCCAGAATATGCCCTTTTTATTTTATTTACATTTTTGCAGTCTGCCAAAGCTTTCGCTGACCGCTTTTTTGCCAATCAACTCATGACCTTGGCGCTTAATCCAGGTAATACATTCCCTAACACCTTTGGCGTTACCGCAATGCTTAACGCGATTAACACCATCACCATCTTTGTATTCTACTGCTGTCTTGGCCATAAATACTTTCTCCTGTTTTATGGTTTTTTGTGAAGTCAAATTGAGACTTACCAGAGAAAATATTTATAAAGCTAGTTTCCCTTCATTGCCAACCTCCTTTTCTATTCCAAAGAACGACAATAACTATATTACCACTAATTAAATTTAAAGTCAACTATATCTTTTAACCTAAAAAATAATCACAAAAAAAATCGCCACTTTGACGATTTTATTTTTGAATTTTTTTAAATTACCTCTACTTTTATCAAATTAGTCTGACCCTTAAAACCAAAGGGGTGACCGCCAACCAAAATAATTGTGTCTCCTAATTTTACTAACTTATTTTTTAATAATGTAACTTTAATCTTTTTTGACAAAACATCAAAAGAAGATGAAAAAGGAATATAATAAGCACTTACGCCCCAACTTAAACTCATCTGGTTAACTGTCATAGGCGATGGGGCTACAGCAATAATAGGTACCTTAGATCTAAAGCGAGAAATATTTCTAGCCGTAAATCCAGAAGTAGTAGCACACACAATTAATTTAGCGCCAGTTACATCTTCAGCTAAATCTTGGGCCATAAAACTCATTACCTGAGTAATAGAATTCAAATTTTTAAATTCACCTTCTTTGGCTTCTTGTTCATCGATTAGTCTAGTCTCTACTTCTTTGGCAATTTTAGTCATAGCTTGTACCGCTTTTAGTGGGTAGGCGCCACTGGCTGTCTCGCCAGACAACATAATAGCATCAGTACCATCTAAAATAGCGTTAGCCACGTCAGAGACCTCAGCTCTAGTTGGTAGGGGATTCCTGATCATTGAATCCAACATTTGAGTAGCCACAATTACCTGCTTACCAGCCTTACGACATTTGTCGATAATTGTTTTTTGAATCAATGGCAAATCTTCAAATGGTAATTCGATACCTAAATCGCCACGCGCTATCATAATAGCATCAGCCACCTCTAAAATAGAATCAATATTATCTACTGCCTCTCGTCTTTCAATTTTAGCGATAATTCTCATGTGAACGCCACCGATTTTACCCTTAGCCTTAGGTTTTTCTAATTTATATTTACTGACTACTTTATTGTTATGATATTTTGCTTCTAAGGTAAATATTCTTTTGCGTAACCGCATCACATCACTAGCATCCTTAACAAACGACAAAGCTACAAAATCCAAGCCATTTTTAACGCCAAATTCTAAATCTTGCCAATCTTTACTAGTAATTGGTGGACACTTAATATCAGTCTGAGGAAAATTCATCCCCTTATGAGTTTTAATAATCCCAGGGGTTACTACTCGACAGTAAACAGCCTTATTTTTAATTTTAATAACTTCCAATTCAATATTAGCATCATCAATTAAAACAGAGTGACCTGCCTTAATCTCCTGGTATAATGTTGGATACTGAATTGGAATATAAATATCCGTTGTTTTATTAGGAATAGTAAAATTTTCTGTTACTAAAATAACTATATTTTTCTTAACTACTTTCACCCCATCTTTAGATACTTCACCAATTCTAATTCTTGGACCTTGTAAATCTTGCATAATAGCAACTGTAGTTTTAGCTATTTTAGATGCACTTCTTAAATTACGAATCAATATTTGATGGTTAGAATAAGTACCATGAGAAAAATTTAATCTAGCCACATTCATACCAGCTGAAATTAATTTTTCCATCATATTTCTAGATTCTGAAGCTGGTCCAATCGTAGCAACAATCTTTGTTCTTTTCATTGTTATTAAAGTTTTATTGTTTTTATAAACCAATCACCCACCTGTTTAGCAAAAGACGCTAATAGCGGTAATTCCCATTTTTCACCCTTAAGTGATTTTAAAATACCTATTATAGCTACAATAGTAACTGTGATTGACAATAACCAACCAAAAATCGGAAACCAGAAAAACAAAGATAAGCAAAACAACAAGAAGCCTTGATTAGCATGAAAACGAATATACTCGTTATTCTTTCTGGCTGCCAATGCTACTATAGAAAGAATCCACACATAACTAATTGCACTCCAGATTTTCTCTTCTTGAGAAATTTTTTTAGACTGAGTCATAATTTTTATTTAATTATTTTTTAATATTAGAAGCATAAATTATAAATATAGCCACTAGTGAACCAACTATCGCGACTGTAGTAGTTTCGGTAATGACATTAAAAAATTTCCAAATTCTAAAACCATCAGCAAAACGATAAAGAGAAATACCAAAACCGATTACAAAACCACCTAAAACTCCTGAAATTGTAGCAATGGCCGCACTACTGCCAAAATTCTTAGCTGATCTAATAGCAATATTTATCAACACACTCAAACGAATAATCCATGACATAATTTCTACTTGTTCAAAAAATAAACCAGAGCCCAACTTAGTAGAAAAAAAACGAAAAACTATTTCTAAAACCAAAGCCAAAATAACTGGCCATTTAATAAACTTCAAATAGACAGCAAAATCTATGGGTTCCCAAATTTTAGATGATTTTTCGTATTCCATATTACCTATACATTATACCTTATTTTATCAATAAATAAAAAATCCGACATACCACAATGTCGGATTAGATATAAAGCTTTTTATATTTTACCCACTAAATCTAAGTCCGGCTTTAGGGTAGAGCCACCTGGCTGCCAACTAGCTGGACAAACCTGATCACCATGCTTACTAACAAAAATTGCTGCTTGTAACTTTCTTACCAATTCTTGAGCTGACCTACCGATACTATTATCATTCACCTCGATAACTTTAATAACACCCTGAGGATTTATTATAAATGTACCCCTTAAGGCCTCGCCTTTTTCTTCGATATAAACTCCAAGCGATTGAGACAGTCTAGCGGTTTGATCAGAGGCCATAGGAAAAGCAATATGCTTAATTGTTTCTGAGGTGTCGTGCCAAGCCTTGTGAGAATACACATTATCAGTACTAACACTAATAACCTCGGCGCCTAATTTTTTTAAGTTATCATAATTTTCTGCCATTTCTTTTAATTCTGTCGGACAGACAAATGTAAAATCAGCTGGATAAAAAAATAGAATCAACCATTTACCCCTGTAATCTGACAATTTTATTTTTTTAATTTTTTCTTGATGATAAATCTCTAATTCTAAATCTGGCAAATAACTATTAATTAGATTGGTGCCAGTTAATACTTCTTTATTTTCCATTGTATATTTATTTATTAATCATATAAATCAAATTCACCTTTATTGGCCTTACAGGTAGGGCACTGCCAATCTATTGGCAATTCAACAAAGGCTGTATTACCGGCGATATTATGGTCTGGATCACCGCTTTCTGGATCATAAATCTCTCCACAAATACGACAAATATATTTTTGCATATTTTTTAAATTATTAATTAATAATGGAATCAATCTATGAAAGAACAATAATTTAAACAAACAATTGACTACTTTAATTTTATCAAAAAATTAAATTTAAAGACAGTAAAGCGATATCTATCTCAAAATAGTCATAATAGCTCGAACAATAAACCTAATATTATACTGCCTTTGGTATAATAGTGGCACTTTATTGTTTAAATTTAATAATTTTTTAACAGCTATTTTGGCCGAACGCACAGACGACTCAACAGTAAAAACAATTTCATTTTTAATTTCCACATATTGACCAATAAAAGCTAAATTTTTTGAACCTTTTGGCACTACTAATGGACGATCATTTTTATGTCGAGGCATAAATTGACTAGTAATATAAGGTAGCATTACCGGCACACAATTAGCTTGGGCAATAATTGATCCTCGATACTCGGTAAATCCTAAATGAGCACATAATTCCTCTAGTATTTCTTGACCGGTGCAACCTGACATTTTTTTCTTAACATAATTACCAATTTTATTTGGCAATAAACCATAACCCCAACAAACAAAAACATTTTTAGGTTGATTAATAAAATATGGTTGATATGGCAAAGCTATCGACATTAACCAATTTGAACCTTTAAAAGTAATCAAGCCACCGGTACCAGCCAGATTGCCAGTTAATTTTTCTACTAATTCAAAAAATAATTCGTTATCAAAAGTAATAGTAAAAGACTCAAAACTAGATTTATTAATAGACTGAAAAAAAACATTAGGCTGGCCAAAGTCTGCTGATTTTTTAGCTATTTTTTGCCATAATGATTTATGATTTAAAAAATTATTATTTGGCATTTTTGTCATTGAGCCAGCACTTGAACTAGCTGTGATTGATCCATTAGTTACAAAAACCAAATCACCTGACTGCACCTTAATAGACTTTTTATTGTTCACAAAAGATATACTAGTCACTATTTTAGTGTGATGATCTTGATCTAATTCAATATCATCAACATTATAGTTTTGTCGAAAATTAACCTGGTTTTGTTTCAGCCAATCAATTACTGGTCTAACCATGAAATCGTATTCACAATAAGGAGCACTAACAACAACCTCCATAGTATCAATGGATGAGGTAGTATGAATAAATCTCACCATATAACGTTTCATTTCCAAAAGACTATGCCATGGTTCAAAGGCAAAAGTAGTGGCCCACTCCAACCAAAAATTAGTCTTAAAAAAATCAACTGTAAAATAGCTATTAATAGATTTACTAGCAAAAAAGTTTTCCGGCCACAATAACAATTTCACCAACTTATAACGATCCTGCCAATTCAAGCCAAGCTTATGAGCATTAACAATCTGACCTTTTTCAATTAATCTAGCTTTGGCCTGAATTTTTACTTTTTTATTAAAATCAAATATATCATCCTTTAAAGTTTTACTGCGATTATTTGGTGATGGTATTTTTGACAGTAAATCATAAGTACATAAATAAACTTCTCGCTCAAACATTCTATAGCCACGAACCAAATAGCCAGACTTGGCCAAATCATGCCCATCCAAGCTACCACCTGATGTTTTATTCTTATCAAAAATAAAAATATTTTTACCATCAAAGCCAGCGTCTTTTATTAAAAAAACTGCAGTCGATAAACCAGCTATGCCTGAACCGATTATATAAGCTTTACGATTATTAATTGATTTGATCATTTAAAAAATAAAAACTTCAAAAACAACTTAAACTTTATTAAGCCTTGTATTTAATTTACCAAAATTTATGACTATTTAACAGTAACAAATAAATTACAATTTTTTTCTTTTTAATAAAATCGAATTTAAAACTACTGACACACTAGAAAAAGCCATAGCCAGCCCAGCAAATTCAGCTCGTAACAGCCCAGAAGCGGCAATAGGAATACCAATACTGTTATAGAAAAGTGCCCAGAACATATTTTGTTTAATTTTGTTCATAGTTTGCTTACTAAGTCTAATAGATTTAGCTACATCTCTTAAATCATTTTTAATTAAAACTACCCCGCCAGTCTCAATAGCAATATCAGTACCACCACCCATAGCAATACCTAAATCAGATTGAGCTAAAGCCGGGGCATCGTTTATACCATCACCAGCCATAGCTACACTTAAACCATTAGACTGAAGTTCTTTAATTTTTTTAGCTTTATCCTCTGGTAATACTTCAGCCATTACTTCATCAACACCAACTTTTTGAGCAATAGCTTCTGCAGTTTTTTTATTATCACCAGTAATCATGATAGTTCTAATGCCTAAATCTTTCAATTTTTTAATAGCTTCAATAGAGGTGTCCTTAATAGTGTCGGCTACAGCTACCAAACCAGTTAATTTATTCTCTACCGCAATTAACATAACGGTCTTACCTTCACCTTCTAATTGATATTTTTTACTTTTAACTTCTGAGCCAATATCAATATTATTTTGAGACATTAATTTATCGGTGCCAACAAAAATTAATCTATTATTTATTTTTCCTTCTACACCGTGACCAGATAATGATTTAAAATTAGTTGGTTCAATTATTTTTATTTTTTTATTTTTAGCATATTTAACGATTGATTCAGCCAGTGGGTGCTCAGAAACATTTTCTAGTGAAGCCACTAAAGACAAAAGATCATTATCAGATACACCATAGCTCATAAAATCAGTTACTTCTGGCTCACCTTTAGTAATAGTACCAGTCTTATCAAAAACCACCACTTTTATTTTGTTAGCAATTTCTAGTGCTTCACCACCCTTAATTAAAATACCATGTTCGGCTCCCTTGCCAGTGCCAACAATAATAGCGGTTGGCGTGGCTAGTCCTAGAGCACAAGGACACGCTATTACTAAAACAGCTGTAAAAACCATTAGAGCAGCCACAAAAGTTGCACCAATTATAAAATACCAAACTATAAAAGTTATAATCGCTATAACAATAACTACTGGCACAAAAATACTAGAAACTCGATCAGCAAATTTTTGAATTGGCGCTTTTTGACCCTGAGCCTCTTCGACAATTTTAATAATTTGCGAAAGCATTGTATCTTTACCAACTTTGGTAGTTTTAAACTTAAAACTACCAGTTTTATTGATAGTAGCTCCAATTACCAAGTCGCCAATATTTTTTTCTTTAGGAATGCTTTCACCAGAAACCATAGATTCATCTACACTAGAATGACCACTAACAACTTCTCCGTCAACTGGCACTTTTTCACCTGGGCGCACGATAATCACGTCATTAACTACCACTTCATCAATTGGCACATTAACTTCTTGACCATCTTTTAAAACACAGGCAGTTTTAGCTCTTAAACCCATTAATTTCTGAATGGCCTGACCAGCCCTACCCTTAGCTCTGGCTTCTAACCATTTACCTAATATAACAAAAGTAATTAAAAGTGAAGAAGTTTCAAAAAATACATCTCCTTCAATTATAAAAGTCGTAGCCAAACTATAAAAAAAAGCCGCACTAGTGCCAATAGTAATCAAAGAATCCATATTAGCAGTCCTGTCCTTAAGAGCATAATAAGCACCGCGATAAAATCTAAAGCCAATATAAAATTGAACTATGGTTGCCAAGAAGGCTTGAACCATCCGACTTTCCAGTGACATGTTTTTCAACACCATCGACAAAACCAAAATTGGCAAAGACAAAACCAAACTCAAAACAAATAAATTTCTTTCTTTTTTTATTTCTATTTCTTTGGAAATACTATTATGATCATGGGTTTTTTCACTAATAAGAGTTGCACCATAACCACCATCTTTAACAGCCTCAATAATTTTATTGTCATCTACTTTAGTTTTATCATATTCTACTGACGCTTTTTCAATAGCAAAATTAACATTAGCTTTGCTAACGCCTGGTATTTTTTGTAATTTTTTTTCTATGATCAAAGCACAACTAGCACAATGCATGCCAGAAATTTCATATTCTTTTTTATTAGACATATATATTTAATTATTAATTTAATAATAATTGAGATTAATTATTTAACAATAAATTTTCCAGTGTACATACCCATAGTACAAGAAAATTTGATTTCACCGGTTTTAGTTGGGGTAAATTCAATAATGTTTTCGCCTTTTTTTAGCCCTACATTAATACCATAGTCACGCATCATTAAACTGGAAGCACAAGTAAATGGATTAGTAGAATTAATAATCCATTTCACTGGTTGACCAACTTTTACAGTTAATACATTTGGTGTATAACCACCACCATCTTGAGTCATCCTAATAATTTGTGCTTCACCTTTATACTCTATTTGTTTATTTCCAGTTGATTTAAAAGATATTAAATGGCTAGCATTAGTTATATTGTAAACACCTAAAATAATGACTAACAAACCTGAAGTCATAAAAAATATTCTAGCTGTCCTACCTTTAAATACTGAAGCTAAACCACCAACACTTAACAACCCAGGAGAAGTGCCTAATGCAAAAAGCATCATAACCATAGCTCCCGCCATAAAATTACCAGTACTAACTGCATAAAGTTGCATGGCTTGAGTAAAGCCACAAGGCAAGAAAAAAGTTAAAGCACCCAAAGTAATAGAATTTCTAATGCTATATTTTTTGTCATGACTATTGATACCCAAAAATTTAGCTACCGAAGCCGGCAAACTAATATTTTTGTTTCGCAAGGCAGGAAATATCTCAATCAATTTTAAACCTAAAAAAATCATCACCCCACCAACCAAAGCAGTTAAGACACCTAAAGTATTACCAGACATCCGAAAAGCCGTACCCATTAACCCAACTAAGCCACCCAATAAACCAAAGCCGACAATCCGACCTAAATTAAAGTAAAAATGAGGAACAAATTTTTGTGAAATAGTAGCTTCTGGATGAGATTCTGAGTATCTAGCTGATAATCCCAAAACTAAACCACCTACTAAAGCCATGCAGGTAGACACACCTGCTACTAAACCAACCAAAAGAGCGGTAAATAACCCAGTGTTACCATTCCCAAAGTCTAATTTATCAATTCCTAATTGACTAACAATTAAAATAAGTACGGCCAATATCGTTACGGCAATCAAAAGATCACGATAGTCGCGGTAATCAATAGATAATAATGGCAATTTACTATCCTTACCCATTTGATAACCAGCATTGATTATCTCATTGGAGATTTGTTCATTAGAAGGCTCTTTACCATGATAGGATAATGCCACTTCACCAGTCCGTTGATTAGCTTTAACGCTAGTAACATTATGAATATTTTTAAGCTGATCCTCGATTAAAATTTCACAGGATTTACAGTGCATCCCGCTAACAAAAACTTTTTTAGTCTTTTGACTCATATTAATAAACAAAAATTAATTAAACAACTAAACTAATTAATAATGAGTTGCTTAATAAATTTTGGGATGTAAAATACCGGCACTAAAAATATAAGGAAGATAATAAAATAATTTAAAACCACCGTATTTTATTCTGGTTAACCTAAAATAAAAACTAACGGCGGTTTGAATAATAGTTGATATTAAATTAAACAAAATAAATGACACAACAGTGAGCAATAAAGCCAGTAATAATTTATTAGTTGGTAAGGCAAAGTCTCCGACATCAAAACTATAACTAGTAACTCCGGCTGACTGATGGCTGTTACTACAACAATCAAGTGTTGTGTTCATAACATGATGATTGACACTAGAATTTGAAAAAATAGCATTCCAAATACCAAAATGACAAGAAAAAATTACCACCAACAAAACAACTAATGAAACTAGAGAAATTATTTTTTTTTGTAATTTTAACGTCATCATTTTAATCACTAATAACTATTTCAACAAAGAATCAATTTGAGCTTTTAAACTAGAATACGGCACTGCCCCACCTAGAGCTTGGCCATTTAAGAAACTACCGGGAGTACCAGTAACGCCAGCCGCAATACCGGCTTGCAAATGTTGTTCTACAAAATCATTATATTTACCAGAGTCTAAACAATCATTAAACTTATTAACATCTAAGCCTAAATTTGTAGCCGCGTTTTTTAAGAAGTTAATACCACCTGATTGAATAGAGCTTTGATTAGCGTACAAGAAATCATGAAATTCCCAAAACTTGTTTTGTTCACCAGCACACTCTGAAGCCTGAGCTGATTTTCTGGCATAAGGATGAATACTATCAAGTGGGAAATGTCTGTACACTACTCTAATCTTATCACTATAATCTTTTAGTAAGGTGTCGATAGAGGTATTAAAACTTTGGCAGTAAGGACACTGAAAATCAGACCATTCTAAAATAGTAATAGCCGCCTGAGGATTACCCTTAATGTGTTCACCGTCTACAATTTGCATTAAATTAGCAGTATCAGGAATTACACCAGCACTGTTGCCAGCTACTTTCCCGCCCTGTGACCTAACAAATAAAATCGATAAAACGATTAAGGCAATAATACTAACACCAGATAGACCAGCCAAAAACCCCACCAAAACTTGTTTATTATCTTTAATATCTTCCATATAGTTTAATTTATTTTTTAAATACAATAATAATATTATAATACAATAATTAGACTTTACAAGCAAAATTATTATTAATCTTCTTAGCCAATAGGTATATAGAAATTAATAACGATATTATGCCAATTACTCCGAATTCATAACCATGAAATGGTAAAAAGCCCAAAAAAGCCGCTGTTGCTGAAAAGCCAAATATAGAAGAAATGATCACTGATCCACAAGAAAAACAACCAACGCCCAATAAGCTAACAAGCGATGCCCAAACACTAGCCTTAATACCTTTGGAAATAGAAATCTGTTTTTTAATATAAAAAATTAAAGCCGCAATATTAATACCAAACAAAATCGAAATGATCGAAATTGTAATTAGAGTTGAGATAACTACACTAGTTTTAATTAATTCTACGAAATTAAAAACTATTTTAATTTTATAATCTAGACTCAAAAGATCTGAGACAAAAGTATGATACAAAAAGTTATAATTAGCCAACCAAATGCTAGAAACCACAAACAAAAGAGCTGTTATCACGGCTATAGTAATATAATTTATATTACCAAAAACTGTTTTAAAAAACATTTTTAAATTATTAATTTTATCAATCATAAACTAGATATTTATTAAATAAACTATACCCTATTTTCTCATTATATTAGACTAAAGTCAATCAATTAAAAAATTCTTGATAGATATCTATCAAGAATTTTTAATAAAATCAATTACATCATTCCCATGCCCATGCCTGGATTCATACTATGATCATTATTATCTTGCTTAGGCAGATCAGTAATCGCTCCTTCAGTCGTTAAAATCATAGCGGCAGCAGAAGCAGCATTTTGTAGTGCGCTCCTGGTGACCTTGGCCGGATCAATAATGCCTTTTTCTACCAAATCCTCATACTCACCACTAAGTGCATTATAACCCATATTACCATCTAATTTTTTAACCTCAGCTACTACCACGTCTCCTTTATCACCAGCATTGTCAGCAATTTGTTTTAATGGTGCCTCAATCGCTCTTCTGATAATATCAATGCCAATCTTTTCTTCACCTTCAACTGTAATACCATCTAAAGCCTTAGCTGCTCTAATCAACGCCGTACCACCACCAGCCACAATACCTTCCTCAATGGCCGCTTTAGTCGCTGCTAACGCGTCTTCGATTCTTAATTTCTTTTCGCGCATTTCTGTTTCAGTAGCTGCTCCAACTTTTATAACTGCTACACCTCCTGCCAATTTGGCTAATCTTTCTTGTAATTTTTCTCGATCAAAATCTGAATCAGTGTTTTCGATTGATTTTCGAAGTTGATTAATTCTAACTTCGACTTCATTTTTATCACCCTGACCATCAACAATAGTTGTATTATCCTTAGTAGCGATTACTTTACCAGCACTACCTAACATTTCAATTTCAGTATTTTCTAATTTTAATCCAACTTCCTGAGAAATAACTTTAGTACCAACTAAAATAGCAATGTCTTCTAAAATTTCTTTACGTCTATCACCAAAACCTGGAGCCTTAACCGCTAAAACATTAAAAGCCCCTCTTAATTTATTTAAAACCAAAGTCGTTAAAGCCTCACCTTCAACATCCTCAGCAATAATTACTAAATCTTTTTTACCAGACTGAGCAATTTTTTCTAAGAGCGGTAAAATTTCTTGTAAGCCAGAAATCTTTTTATCAGTAATTAAAATCGGCGCATTATTAAATTCAGCTTCCATTCTATCAGTATTGGTGACCATATAATGAGACACATAACCCTTATCAAACTGCATACCTTTAACCGATTCTTTTTCGATGCCAAAACCTTGACCCTCTTCTACAGTAATGACACCTTCATTACCAACTTCCTCTAAGGCCTCAGCAATAATACCACCAATCTCTGAATCATTGGCTGAAATTGCTGCTACCTGTTGCTTTTCTTCTTTGGTAGAAATTGGTTTAGCATTGTTTTTTAACTCCGCTACCATCGCCTTAACCGCTTTTTCAATGCCATGTCGAATAGCTACTGGATTAGAACCAGCGGCTATGTTTCTCAAACCCTCACCGACTATAGCCTGAGCCAAAACTGTCGCTGTAGTGGTACCATCACCAGCATTATCATTAACATTAGAAGCCACCTCTTTGATTAAAGCTGCCCCCATATTTTCAAATTTATCTTCTAAATCAACTTCTTTGGCGATAGTCACACCATCATTTACAATTTGTGGTGAACCAAAGCCTTTATCTAAAATTACATTTCGACCTTTTGGTCCTAAAGTAACTTTTACAATATCAGCCAACTGATCAACGCCAGATTTTAATTTCTTTCTTGCGTCTTCATTAAATAATATTTGTTTTGCCATATATAAATTTTAAATTAGTAAATTAGTAAATTGAATTTAATCAATTACTGCTAAAATATCTTCGTGATTAATAATTTTAAATTCTTTATTATCAACTTTTACATCATCACCAGCATATTGACCAAAAATAATTTTTTGACCAACGCTTAATCCTAATTTAGTAACTTTTTCACCATTACCAATAAATAAAATTTTACCTTCGGCTTTTTTTTCTTTATCAATCGTATCCGGTAACACAATACCAGATTTGGTAACTTCTTCTGCAGTTACTGGCTCGACTAAAACGCGATCACCAATTGGCTTAATACCCATAAATTTATATAATTATTAATAATATTTTTACTATTTTAGCACTCTTAGATTATGAGTGCTAATAGCTTTTATAGAGACATCTTAATAAGATTCACAAAAAAAGTCAACTCCGTAGCTATTTACCTTTAAAATAAAAACCCAGTCATTTTACTGGGTTTAGAATATTTAAACAATTTCATCAATTAAACCATAAGCCAGCGCCTCTTCTGCTGACAAATCTTGACCGGCTTTTGATATTTGTGAAATGGACTTTTTAGATTGACCAGAACATTTTACATAAATATTATTAATACGTTGTGAATCTTTTTTTACACCTTGTACTAATTGTTCCATAAACTTGGCGAAAGCTCTGGGGTTCAACACGTTTGATGCTTCTAATTTATTAACATCAACCAAAACATCATGAATCTTAAGATGAGCATGAAAATAAGCTAAGCGATAATCGCAAGCCTGAAGGATAGCCATAGCCACCGATCGACAAAAAGTAGTAACCGTTCCTGTAACATGCCCGGGATAATTTTTGATTAAATCATAAATACACAAGCCGACATCAACATTACCACCATTACTTGTAATCATAATTCTAATGTCTGGATTACCCTCGGTTTGTAAAATTATCATAGCTTCATGAACATATTTTGCCATTTCTTCATCTACAGGACCAGACAAATCTAAAATATGTCTAAAAAGAAGACTTTCTCTAATCGGATCGATACTATCGTATTTCCACATCAGATTCACCTCCTAGGTTAAATACAAAGAACTTAAAAGTAGCCTATCAAAAAAACTATAAAATATCAACGATTCTTAGTAATTATCTTTTAATCACTTCCAATACTCCTCGAGAAAAATTACAGCCAACTATTCGACAATACTTACCACAGCCTCGGATACCCTTACGCTCTAATAGCGCGTTAACTTTCATAATTTTTTTTAGTTTTTCTTTTCTTAAATTGCCAATAAACCTTCGCTTAAAACACAGGGCTATATCACCAGTGGGATAGATTACCATATTCCGTTGACCAGCAAAACAACGATATCTTAATACTCTCTTAGGATCTAGATAATAATCTTCTATAGCTATTATATTAGCTAAAGAATTTTTTAATTTATTAGAATTATTTTTTAACCAATCAAATAATTCTTTAGACTTTTCTATTCCTGGCCATAAATTTACCACCATTTCGTTATTAATCATATTTTTAGATTGATTAGATTCAATAATTTCATCTAATGGTTGAATAATTACGTCAACATTACCAAGATCATATAGATAATCAACCAAAGCTGGTATTTGTTTAACATTATATGAAGTAATTAAAACTCCCACCTCTAATTTAATACTACTTTTAACTACCAAATCTACGGTGCGCATCGCATTTTTAAAAGCAATCTCTGTGCCTCTGACAAAATTATGACTATCAGCCTCCAAACTATATAAAGACACCTTTAATCTATCTAATTTTTGATTTTCTAATTCCTGAATAGTTTTTTCATTAATTAATGAACCATTGGTATTTAAAACAACCGTCTGAAAATATTTTTTTAAATCACCAATCAATGAAAATACCAAATCTTTTTTAATTAAGGCCTCACCGCCACTTATTTCAACAAAACTTTTAGCTGGTAGGTAAGATTTTAATTGTTTGGCTACTCCTAACCACTCATCAATATTCATTTCACCATCAAAATTTGTTTTCTTCCAGATATCACAAGTCTTACATTTAAAATTACAACGAAAAGTAGTGACCAGACTAATATAATCTGGCTTATATAAATCACGCCCACTAAAATAACTAACCTCCAATAAAACTTTAGAAATTATTTTTTCTAAAAAACCAACTTTAGAAAAATCTTTTAAACTGAGGCCAATAATTAACCAAAACAACATAACCCCAAAATAACTCGTCCACAAATAGTGATCAAAAAAACCAACAATTAGCAGTGCCAACAAAGCCGAGACCGTAAACATATTACTAGCCTTATAGCCCGCCAACAATATCAATAGTATAAACAAGCCAAAACCAATAATTCCTAATTCTGCTAAAATCATTAGATAAATATTATGAGCTGGTTGATAATGCCAACCAGGTGAACCCGGTCTAAAAGTCACTAAATAATTAGTGTAATTGCCCAAACCCACACCTAATATTGGCTGAGTCAAAAAAACATCTTTAGCTTCAAACAAAGAATCTACTCTTTGTTCTATGGATTTTTCCTCTAGTCTTTCAGTATTTGATAATCGTGTTAAAATTAACGGCTTATAAATAACAAGTAGTGGCACTAAAATTAATAACAAATAAGTAGAAATTTTAATTAAATCTAAAAATCTTTTTTTATAAATTAATATCATCAAACAGGTGAAATAAGCAATTACTGCTGCTAGCCAAGCTGAGCGAGAAAAAGAAAAAAATAAACCCACAGTTATAAACACCAAACTGATAGAAACCAATAACTTACGTTTATTTGTTGATTCATTTATATATAAATAAACCCCAGCCAAAAAACATATAACCAAGAAGCCACCAAAAATATTAGGGTGAGGTAAAGTACCATAGGCCCTTAGCCAACGCTGATCCAACGCCCCAACAACTGAAGAATTAATATCCAGCGGCAAATGACTAGCCACACCTAGCCACTTGCTAGCCACTACCTGTTGAGATAAAAATTGCCACAACCCTAAAATTGATTGTAATAAACCAGCAAGTAAAAGTGACCGGAGAATAAATTTGATTTTAATTTGAGAATTTAAAACTATAAACATTAAAACAATGCCTTCAATTAATTTTAACCACCAATAAATAGACAAATAATTATTAGTACTCCAAGCTACTGACAAAATCGAATAAAACATCACCAGGCCAATCACTATAAATACAAGTAATTTAAAGCGATCAAAAATTAATTCTTTTTTTTGTTTTAAAATATAATACATATAATTAATAATAATCAACCAAAAAATAATTTCTATACTATAAATCAAGAAAGATCCTTCTTGCCATTTAAAGCCAAAAATAAATTGCTCTTTTAAAATCCAAACTGTGGAAATTGGCAATAAAAATATAAACAAATAAATCAAAAATTCAATTATTTTATTTAATCTATTCATTTTACTATCTCCTTTAATTTATTAATAAACATATTTTGATACATTAATCTTCGATCATTCTCATGAAATTTTAACATAGTATCACTAATAATGACTCGACTATCATTTTCCTTGGCCAGACTCTTATTATTTTTGGACATTTTTATAAACTGAATTGCTTTTAAAGTTTTTTCTAATTTATTACCAAACCAACCATCTAAAATATACTCTAAAAGTCTGACAGTAGTCTTAGATGATCTGGTTCCATCAACCCGGCGCCAATGACTACCATATTTTGATAAATAATTTGGCACATATTTTTTAATCCAACTATTTTTTTTCAAAAAAATATCATAACTACCACGATCATATATCGGGAATAAATTAACAATCCAATAAATTAAATATACGTCATTATCTATTATTTTTATTTTGGAAAAATCTAAATCATCTTCTGAGGCGTAAAAACTAAGGCACAAGCGATTAGCTATTTTTTGATCATGACGCCTTAAACGCATCAAACTAATTAACACTGTGACCAAAAAACGAGCTATAAACAAACGATTTTTAGATGTGACAATAAATAAATCTATATCGCTATCATCTCTAATATTATTATTACCAGAATTATTACACAACCCCACCAATTTTATAAATGGTAAAAATTTTATCGCCTCAATACCTCTTTTGGCGATTTTGTTTTTATTACTAGCCAAGGCATATCGCCTAAGCCTAGTTAAAATAATATCATCTCTACTGTTTAAAAAATAAAAACCTTTACTACATTTTAATCTATCATTCAAATAACGGCTGGTAATCAATATATCTTTAATATCTTTTAACTCAATTTGCTTCTCTGTATTTGTGTCAAGCCAAAGCCATTGCCAAATTTCCAACAACGTCAGCGGATAATCAAAGATATCAAAATAACAAATTGTCGATAAAATAGCGATTTCTAATTTTTTACTATCCATATTATAAAATTATTACCCTATAAACTTACCATAAAAACCATTTTTTATTAACTATATTTTTGGATTGACATTTAAGTCAATAGATCCTATAATCAAAACTGTTATTTAAATAAAAAATAACTCTAAATACATCAAATTTAAAACCAACAAAATAATTATTAAATTGTGGACATTGGCCTTAAAAATGACCACGCTTACTCTAATGTCCTTGGAAAAATTATTAAAATTATCCAGGGGTCCTTTTTTATTAGTTTCAAATTTAATTTTTAGGGCCATTATTTTACCAAATTTTGGCAGATATTTATTAGTTAAAAATCGCATCACTAAAAAAACATCAAACTTCAGAGAAAAATTACTACTAACTTTTACTAATCAATATGTTATTCATTTGATTATAATCCTAATATCAATTTTAGTAACTACGTCTAATATTTTAGCATATGAGAGACGTGAAAACTACGGTCAAAATTCTCTCATTTATCAAGTTATCGGTCTAGAAGGCATAGAAATATTACAAGATACCACCACCACCTTAGAAGAGCCTAAAGTTTATAGCTATTTAGGAGAAACTTTTCAAGTTGGAACTGACGTGTATTCTGAAGCCCAAAGAAGAGAATCAGAACTATCAAAAGAACAAGCTGACAATAGTATATTAGTAACCGAAGGTGGAGTAACACTATCCAAACCAGATCTAGTTAGCACCGAAGGTGCTAAGGTTACTAGAACTACCATCAAGAAATATGAAGTAGCTACAGGAGATGTAATTGGTAATATTGCTTCTAAATTTGGTGTGTCTGTCGAAACCATACTTTGGGCTAATAACTTAACTAGCAGATCTTACATTAAGCCTGGCCAAGAATTAATTATTCCACCAACCACTGGTGTATTACACACTATCAAAAAGGGTGACACTCTAAAAAGTATTGCCAACAAATATGACGCTTCCAGCACCAAAATTATTGAATTTAATAATATTAAAGATGATTCACTATTAGTTATTGGTGATACCTTGATGATTCCTGGCGGTAGAATAATTTATACCTCTGCTCCAAGAGCCTATGTCGCCCCAACTACTCCAGCACCTACATATACCGCTCCAGTAGTTTCCTCTAATGGTGGCATGGTCTGGCCAAATGGTTGCAGTCGAATAACACAATACTTCAAGGGTTGGCTTCATACCGGTATTGATATTGCTTGTCCTTATGGTACGCCAATTGTGGCAGCTGCTGACGGTGTGGTATCAAGGGTGCAATACCTAAATACGGGCTATGGCTATAATATTATTATTGATCATGGTAGTGGTAAACAAACACTTTATGGTCACGCTAGTTGGATTGGTGTAGTTGTTGGTCAACACGTCAACCAAGGTGAGGTCATCGCCAAAGAAGGTTCAACTGGTAGATCAACTGGTCCTCATCTTCACTTTGAAGTCAGAATTAATGGATCGCAATTAAACCCACTTAGCTATATTAGATAAAAATCATCAGACTAAAAAACTCCCTAAATCAATAGGGAGTTTTTTAGTCTATTTTAGGCCGATACTGCAGAGCTTCGGCAATATGCTCCACTGTAATATTTTCTGAATTAGCGAGATCAGCTATAGTTCTAGCCACCTTAATTATTCGATAATAAGCTCTGGCTGACAAGTGTAATTTATCTGTCGCTTGTCTTAAAATATCTTTACTACTGCTATCTAATAAACAATATTTTTTTAATTGTTCTGGACCTATTTCCGAATTATCAAATATATTTTCACTTTCAAATCTAGCTAGTTGAATATTGCGAGCCAATTGAACTCTGTTTCTAATAACCTCTGAACTCTCGCCAATATTTTCGCTTTCCAATTTAGAAAAACTTATTCGTGGTACTTCCACATGTAAATCTATTCTATCCAAAAGTGGTCCAGATGCTCGTTTTTGATATTTAATAACTTGTGACAAGTTACAAATACATTCACCATTTGGATCCGAATAGAAACCACAAGGACAAGGATTCATAGCCGCCACTAGTACAAACCTGGCTGGAAAACTTAAAGTACCAGATACTCTAGACACAGCAATTACGCCATCCTCCAGTGGTTGTCTTAAATTTTCCAAGACATTTTTAGGAAATTCTAAAAATTCATCCAAAAACAAAACCCCTCTATGCGATAATGATATTTCACCAGGTTTGGGCCAAGCCCCACCGCCAACCAAGGCTACTCCGGAAGCAGTATGATGAGGGCTTCTAAAAGGCCGCGTTGTCATTAATGGTTTATCAGCCGACAAAAGGCCAGCGGTACTATAAATCTTGGTTACCTCCAAGCTCTCATCAGCTGACATTTTAGGCAAGATAGAGACCACAGCTTTGGCTAACATAGTCTTACCAGAACCTGGTGGCCCTGACATCAAAATATTATGACTCCCAGCAGCCGCAATTTCCAAAGCTCGCTTAGCCTGTTCTTGTCCCTTAATATAGGCCATATCTACTGCAAATTGAGTAGTCGTTGTAGGAGCATTAGCGCTAGAAACATAACGGTGTATTGACTCTTCGCCTTTTAAGTGTTTAGCTAATTGTTGTAAATTTTCCACTGCAAAAACATTTAAACCATCTACTAAACTAGCCTCACCAGCATTAGCGGCTGGCAAAAAAATATTTTTAATACTACGACGCTTGCACATATCCGCAATAGAGAGTACCCCACTAACCGGCCTCAGATAACCATCTAGTGATAATTCGCCAACAAATAAACTATTTTTAAAATCATCTAATTTGATCTGATCGGTTTTTAAGAGACAAGCTACAGCAATTGGTAAATCATAATAAGCGCCCATTTTTTTTAAATCAGCTGGCGCTAAATTAATAGTTACGTTGCCACGAGGAAATTCTAAATCAGAATTTTTAACCGCACTCCGAACTCGACTTTTGCTTTCGTCTACTGCCTTATCTGGTAAACCCACAATGTACATTCCAGGTGTGCCATGAGGTGAATTATCAGCTTCGACTTCTACTGGAATAGCATCAAGCCCAATAATAGCGGCTGAAAGAATTCTAACTGACATAAAATTAGATTAATTTATATTAGTTTTATTATAACACAGTAAAATAAAAATACGCTGGAAATATTTCTAGCGTATTTTTATATTATTATTTTTTTCTAAAACTATTAACCATAATTAATATAACTCCCAGAACTATCATCACATCAGCTAAATTAAAAACGGTATAATATTTTAAATCTATATAATCAATTACCTCTCTCCAAATAATTCGATCAATTAAATTGGATATTGCCCCCAATATAATAAGAGTGAAGCCCAAAATATTAAAATTATTTTTTTGCTGATAAGCTTTTAATAAAGCAAAAAATAAAACGGGAATAATTAAAAAATAAATTAAAATTAAAGCATAGTAGTTAAAACCTAGTCCAAAAGCAATGCCCGAATTAGTGGCTAATTTTAATTTTAAAATATCACCAAAAATAAAATATTCCTCACTAGCATTAGTGAAGAATATTTTTTTAAGTAATATATCCAAAAATAATACATTTAAAACTATGATATTGATAGCCCAATATCTAATATTTAACATGATTATTTTCTAGTAATGGCATTTTTACAAGAAACACAAGAACCTGATTCTGGACGTATTTTTAATCTTTCAATTTCAATTGGCTCTCCACAATGGCTACAAGTACCATAGGTACCATCTGCTATTTTCTTTAAAGATTTTTCAACATCCCTTAAATCCTTTTCTAACTCTCTTTCTACTGATAGATTTTTAGCATAATCAGCTACCTCTACGGCATTGTCTTCAGCGCTATCGCCATAATCTGGAAAGTCAGCATTAAAATTTATTTCTGCACCAACCTCACCAGTCTCTTGATGACCAATACTACCAAGCTGTTCAATAACAGAAATCTTTCTGTCTTCGAGTTTCTTTTTAAGACTTTCTAGTAACTGTTTATCCATAGATTTATTATTAATCATAAACTTAAAATTCCCTACAGGAATTGATAGTAGTATAGCAGAAAAAAAAGAGAAAAAAAAGGAGCGCAAGTTTTTCTCCACATGCACGGGTATGTATTGGAGTGACTTACGCTCACGGACTCTAGAGTCTGTCTTGACTATCGCCAATAGTTGGCTGGCAGCAGACAAGAATGCAGGACCTAAGAGGGTTTGTTTATTCGAACAATAAACTATGTTTTCTACCGGATACTGGCCGAAAACCCTCTTTGTGGGGGTCGACCTTACGAGGTCGTCAGCATGGAGGTAGTTCGATTGTCCCTCCAAAAAATCAGTTGTATCTAGTAAAAAACAGAGAGTTAACATCAAAGCTTGGTTTTCATGGTAATTCCCTACAAAAATTGTTAAAAAGAGCATTTCACAGTGATTATCATAATCACTGTAATCATTATAGCACACTTTTTAGTCAATGTCAATGCTAAATATTGACTAAAATTAGAGAAAAAGACTCCACTAGCTATTTTATATCCACAGGCTTCCTTTAGAAGTTATCAACTCTTTATCCACAACAGATAAAAATTGTGCAAAACTACACATAGTAGCTAATTTTTATCTTAAAATAAGGCCTTTTTCGGTAATTTCCAAAGAATTAAATATCTTAACATAATCAGTAAAACTGTTATCGGCCACTAAACTAGTATTAAATTTAAGGTAATTGCCATTTTCTAAGCGATCTAGCCAATTTTGATTCATTAAATATTCATTATTGCTAATGATTATCTTATTATCAACACTTTTATACATTAATTTAAACTGGTTATCTGGTGAATCCAAATACATCACACCATTTCTATCCAAAAACGAAAACTGACTAATGTCTGGCAATAATTCCAAGACCCTAGTTCCATCGGACAAGTAAACACTTTTAGCAACTGGATACCTATTAGCCATAATAGTTTTTAATATTTCCTCTATTTTACCACTATAAATATTCTCGACCACCACATAAAAATCATAATCTCCAAACAACCAGCCAGAATTATCAGCCTTCTTATTAGCTAGTACAAAAACATTGTGGCTATCAATTGGTAAATAGGTATTTAAAATAACAGCTAACTTACTATCTATAAATGATTGATAGTCACTACTAGACGTTGTTTGTAAATTATTTTTCCAGTTATTTAGTAGGTCGCTAAAATTAGTGGTCAAAAAAACAATATCGCCATCAATTTTATCTTTTAAATTTTTAACTTCGAAAGCAGAATAACTACCAACTACTGATGATATTCCACCATAATACAGTCTTAAACCATCACCTTTAGCTTTAAAGCTAAGAATTATATCACTATTTTCATTTCTTAGCAGTAACTGAGTAATACCTAAATTAAGATCATCGCCAGATCCTAAAAATAATTTAGAAGCATAAATATTTATCGAACTAAACGGATGAAATCTTTTGACAATACTAGATTTGATTATATTTTTTTGATCAGGCGTGTAAACATTTAACCAATTAGAATCCGCTACTAAAAATCTATTGTAAGATAATGTTTTATACTCTATATTATTACTCTTAAGTATTTTTTTTACTCTACTAGGACGATCAGTTTTAAAAATAACACCATATTTCATAACGTTATTATCTAAACGACCAACAATCGAAACTTCCCGATCAATATCTAAAGATTCATAGCCTGGTAAGCCAAAATTGAAAAGTATTTTATCTAATAACCCGTCAATCTTATTAGAGCTATTTATCTTTGGTCGACTAAAATGAACATAAAAATTAACATCACTAGCCACATAATTTATTAGAGTATCAGCAAAATTACGTTGCCAAATAGCTAATAATGACACCAAAATAAAAACACCTCCAACTACAGATAAAGCGATAACTTTACTGCGTCTAGAGATGTTTTTAGATTTAAAGTAATTAACAAGCATGATTACGAGAGAATTTTATCTTTTTCTAAAACCAGATCCGCCACGATCACTTCTCTGACGATCAAATCTGGCTCGATCACTGGTATGATGTGCACCACCACTTGTAGCTGGATTATCATTTCGTGGCTGAGGTTTGTAATTAGGATCAGCTTGCTTAACTGATAAATTAATTCTGCCTTGATTATCAATTTCCATAACTTTAACCTTTAAAATCTGTCCAACTTTAGCCACATCAGCAATACTATTAACTCGCTCATTAGAAAATTCAGAAATATGAACTAGACCATCTTTACCAGGTAAAATTTCGACAAAAGCACCAAAGTCCATTAGTCTCACGACTTTACCTTCATAAATTTCTCCGGCTTTAACATCTTTAGTTAATCTTTCTACCCATTCTTTAGCCTTGTTTAAACCTTCTGAGCCCACACCAGTAATACTAACAGTGCCATCATCATCAATATCAATTTGTACACCACAAACCTCGATAATCTCATTAATTATTTTACCACCAGTACCAATTACCGCACCAATTTTTTCTGGATCAATCTTAATCGCAATAATTTGTGGCGCATACTGTGATAATTCTGTTCGAGGTTCTGCTATGACCTGGTTAATCATATCCAAAATTTCTACTCTAGCTTTTTTAGCCTGAGACAAAGTAGCCTGACAAATTTCCATAGATAAGCCAGCAGTTTTAGTATCCATTTGAATAGCGGTAATACCATCTCTAGTGCCGGTCACTTTAAAATCCATGCCACCCTCACCATCCTCTAAATCTTGCAAATCAGTTAAAATTTTATATTTGTCACCCTTTGAGGCTAAACCCATAGCAATACCGGCTACCGGTTTTTTAATTGGCACACCTGCATCCATTAAGGCTAAAGTTGAACCACAGGTCGAAGCCATAGACGAAGAACCATTAGAGCCCATGACTTCTGAAACAGTTAAAATAGTGTAAGGAAACTCCTCCTTACTTGGTAAAACTGGAATCAAAGCTTTTTCAGCTAAAGCACCATGGCCAACTTCTCTGCGGCCAGCGCCTCTAAAAAATCCCACTTCACCAAAAGAATATGCTGGTGAATTATAAAAATGCATATAGCGTTTTTTAGAATCATCTTGAGTCATCTCATCTTGAATCATGACATCACTTGGTGCACCTAAAGTAACAATAGACAAAACCTGAGTTTCACCCCGAGAGAATAAACCAGTGCCATGAGTTCTTGGCAAAATCCCCACTTCGGCTTCTAACGGTCTAATTTGATCTAATTTTCGACCATCAACTCTTAATTCTTTTTCTAAAATAGCTTCAGACACCACCTCTTCCAAATAACCTTCAAAACTATCTTTAACATAACTAATTATTTCTTCATGAGTGTCTGAATCTTTTAAGGTAGCCACAAATTCATCCAAGACCACTTTAGCCTTAGCTTTTCTTTCACGCTTAGTACCCACTGGTTGATTAAACAAATATTGATCTAATCTGGTGGCAAAGAATTTTTTAGCTTCTTCAAATATTGCTTCTTTTTCGCCTATCTCTACTTGCATACCAGCATAAGAATCAGCAATTAATTTAGCTTCATCTTGTTTTTCTAAACCAATATCTTTTCTGATTAATTCGATAAAATCCAAAAGTGGCTTAACACTTTTAACAGCAAAATCTAGAGCACTAGCCATATCATTTTCTAATACTTCTTGACCATCAGCATCAATCATCATAACTTTATCGCCAGCCACAGAAATTACTAAATTTAAATTTGAATTTTCTTTTTGATCGGCTGTTGGATTAATAATAAAATTACCATCAACTCGACCAATATTAATACCAGCTAGTGGACCATGCCAAGGAATATCAGAAATATGCAGAGCCATAGCCGCTGCTGTAATAGACAAAATATCAAAAGAATTTTCCTTGTCATAAGACAATGAAGTTAAAACTACTTGTACTTCATTTCTCATTTTTTGATTAAATAATGGTCTAATGCCGCGATCAATCATTCGAGCAGCTAGAACCGCATTATCTGTTGGACGACCTTCGCCTTTGATAAATTTAGAGCCCTTAATTTTTCCAGAGGCGTACATTTTTTCTCGCACTTCAATTTGTAACGGAAAAAAATCAATACCACTGCGAGCTTCTTTACTCATAACTACTGTCGCTAGAGCTACGGTGTCACCATATCTAACAACACAAGAAGCATTTGTTTGCTTGGCTAATTTGCCAAATTCTACTGACAATTTTCGGCCAGCGAATTCCATTTCAAAACTTTTTTGTTTTAACATATGTTTCCTTTCTGATTAAGAGGAGCAGCACACGGATTTTATTTGAAGGTAAATAAGTTCTTCATCAAAAGCTCATTTATTTTCAAATAATAAATCCTAAATACTAAACCTCATTTTAAATTATTAATATACAAATAAACAATCAAACAAAAAGAGGAGACAAGGCTCCCCTTTTTGTAAAATTATGATTCTGATTCTTCTGTTTCTTCTAATTCTTTTTCCATGTCTTCGGTTGGAATTTCTTTTACATCTTCAGCCTTTTTAAAAGTTTTTAACTTTAACTTTTTAGCTAACTCTTCAAAACTTTCAAGATTTTCTCGTTGCAAATATTTAAGTAATTTTCTTCTTTCAGAAACCTTACGTAATAGACCTCGGCGTGATGAAAAATCTTTTTTGTGAGTTTTTAAATGCTCAGTTAGATTTTTGATTTCTTCGGTTAGAAGAGCAATTTGCACTTCAGAAGAACCGGTGTCATTTTCATGGGTGGCAAATTTTTTAATAATCTGCGCCTTTTTTTTCTTATCAATCATTTTTAATGATATCCTGTCACGAAATTCCCAGTAATTACTTTAAAAACCAAGAAAATCGCCTTAATAATTAACCTCCTTATCTTATTATAAAAGACCAGTTTTGTCAATAGCCCGTGTAGATATCTTGCCACTTACAAAATCATCAATGCCAATTGTTTCTTGATAAGCGTTTAAAACCCAAATCCAACAAAAAGCCGAAACTACCACCAAAAAACCAATGGCTGCCCAATCTTTTGGTTTCATAACTTGCTGTAAGATTGTTTTCTTTTTTACCGCTGATACTTTACTTGGCATTTTGCCAGGCATAGTATTAGGAGTAGAGTTTTTTTGAACTCCCATAAATATTTTTTATTTATAAATAATATTTATATTATAGCAAAAATATTATTTTTGGACAAAAAAACAGGCTCACGAGGAGCCTGTGTGTTCACAGTTGGGGCACTGTGTGGCTTGATCCTTTTGTGGATCAACATAACCACACCGTGGGCAAGCACCAGATATTTCTACTAGTCGCTTTATTTTTCCCTTTCTTTTTTTCTTGGCCACTTCCTTTTCTTTACTACTGCACTCAGTGGCATAGTATTTGTGTTTGTCCCAAGGCTTTTGCAGTTGAATTTTGACATAAAATCCAACCACCTGATCAGCTGTATAAGCATGAAAAGGGCCAGCCACTTTGACCCCATCAGACCTACGCCTAATGTCAAAAAGAATGGGCGTCTTCTGCTTTTTTGCTTTCAATAGTCATCTCCTACTGTTGAGAATTGTGCCAGCCCATCTGGCCATAGCCGAATAAACACTGCGAGAGACATGGGTAGTAGTCGGCTGCTCTTCATTTATCACTTGGCGACCATTGTCTATTAAGGCAATTTTGCCAGTGACATTTGAAAAAGTAAACCGAGCGTTGTACTCGACAACATCAATTGTGACCTGTTGCTTCTGTCGATCAACTGACTGAAGTAACAAAGTCACCTCTTGACCACCACTTCTTCTAACAATTTTTTGAGCCAACTTGTGTTCTCCTCTGGCTGATTTCCGATTGAACTGCTTCTGCCCAATCATCCATAGCGATACCAGAACGTTCGTCGTAGAAGTCACCAGAACACCACGACTGCGACAATAAGGCTTCCCAAATTATCTGCAATTCTGACAATGTCATAGTCTTCAACTTTTCAAAAATACTAGACATGATTTTTTTCCTTTCTTGTAAGGTACGTTTCACCTCGATTATATCATATTTTAGTATTTTTGTCAATAGTTATATCCAAAATAAGCCATAAAACACGGCTTTTAACCGTGTTTTGTAATATATAATTATTTACTAATAACTTTCTTGCTTTATTCTAGTTCTATCAAAATCATCTTCACTATGCTCTTCTTCTGCTTTACCAATCACACCAATTGGTATTAAACATAAAACTCTGTGTTCATCTGGTACTGACAACAACTCTTTTACCTCTTTTTGCGCATTCTCATTCCCTCTGATTTGCACCCAACAAGCACCCAAGCCTTGATCAGTAGCTTCTAGCCAGATATGTTCGGCCGCAATCGAACAATCTTCCACCCAGTCTGGACTTTCTGTTTCGTGACCCACAACTGCAATGACGACCTGAGCATCTTTAACATGTCCTGACCATGGTGTTACCTTGGATAGTTTTTCTTTAGTTTCGTTATTTTTAATAATTATTAAATCCCAAGGATAAATAGCATTAGCTGATGGGGCGTACATGGCCGCTGATATAATTTCATTTAATTTTTCATCACTAACCTTCTCGTCTAGATATTGACGAATGGCTCGTCTTTTTTTAATAGCTTCAATCATATATATATTTTAATTTATATTTAAATTTTAATTTCCATAATAGTTTTAGCTAACTTTTTTGAATCATGTCTAAATAAATTTGTATTACTAATCAAATCAATTTTAGTAACATGATTGGGATTACCACTAACATCTGGAGACACAAAAAAAGAATTCTCGTTAGCATAAACTTTGGATAATTCTTCTGACGGTCTTTTGGTATTTAATATAACATGATCAATGGCATTATTACTATACCTTTGAACTTCAGCTATAAAATCACGAGCGGTAAAATTATTAGTTTCACCATATTTGGTCATTACATTACATACATAAATTACTTTGGCTTTAGTAATTTTTAAAGCTGGAACAATGCCTTCGACTAATAAATTAGGAATAATGCTAGTATACAAATCACCTGGCCCAATAATTACTAAATCGGAATTCATAATTGCGGCAATGGCTTTTTTATAAGCAAAGGCTTTGGGCTCTAAAAATACCCGCTTAATTTTTAATTCGGGATTGTGCTTAGGAATATCAATATTCGTTTCACCATGAATAACTTGACCATTTTCTAATTCAGCGCCAAGCTGCACATTATCTAAAGTCGCTGGCACGGCCTGACCTTTTACTTCCAATAACTCTGAAGCCACCTCAATAGCCGTAGGAAAATCACCGGTAATTTTTGTCAGAGCAGTAATAATTAAATTACCCATATTATTTCTTTCTTGTTCACCATCAAAACGATATTCAAAAATTTGACGCCAAATATCCGCTCTATTTTCTGAGAGAGCTACTAAACAACGGCGTAAATCACCAGGTGGCAAAACTCCAAATTCATCTCGTAGCTGTCCAGAGCTACCACCACTATCAGCTGCGGTCACGACAGCTGATAAACTAACATCATATTGTTTTAAGCCTAAAAGCAGGTTATAAGTGCCAGTACCCCCGCCGATGACTGTTATTTTTTTCATATATTTAAAGATAACTGAAATATTAACAAAAATAAGGCTAAAAAGCAATTGACTTTTACTAACAAAAATGCTATATTTGTTAGTACTTGTCCGAGTAGCTCAGTGGATAGAGCGACAGCCTTCTAAGCTGTGGGTCGCAGGTTCGATCCCTGCCTCGGACACAAGTTTTAGATTATTGTTTAAAATTTAGAATATGGTGGCTATGGTGTAGAGGTAACACAGCAGCTTGTGGCGCTGTTATCGAGGGTTCAATTCCCTCTAGCCACCCATGTATAAACACCGCTAATTTTAACGGTGTTTATTAATACCCTCTATCGAGAATTGAACCAATCATCCCATTGAATTGAAATTATTCTTCTAATATAGTATTATAAAAAAATAATTTAATACAAATATAAAATATGTCTACAAAAGCTAAATTGGGGGTTTTCATCGTAAATAATCAAGATCAATTACTTTTAATCAAGGAAAAAATAAAGAAAAATCCCGAACCAAGGTGGAATATAATAAAGGGAAGTTATGGTGATAATGGAATTGAAACCATATTTGATACAGCCAGAAGAGAGTGTCAAGAAGAGGTATCTGTAAAGGTAGAACTAAAAAAATCCCTGGGATGTTATATAGCCCAAAAAGAAGACGATATTAGAATACAATTCAATTTGTTAGCAGAAATTATTGAAGGCGAACCAAAAATATCAGACACAGAAGAGCAAAAAAATTATGACGAAAATATTACCGAGTTAAAGTGGTTTACAAAAGAAGAATTAAAATCGTTAAATAAAGACGAATTTATATCAAATAGAATATTTGTAATGATTAATGATTGGATAGAGGGAGGAGAGTATCCTTTAGAAATATTCAAAACTGTAGAAATGTAATAAAAATAGGGTAGCACTTCTAAAGTACTACCATTTTGTAAGCTCCAAAATAATAATCTCGTGACTGAAATTATTTTCTGGAGTTTTTTTGAACTCATATCTTGGATAAATTTTTCTTATCCAATCCAAATTCTCCTCAGTCTTTCCACCACGTCTTATTACATGTGGAAACCTGCCTAATACCAATGCCTTAAATCCAAAATCCCTGGCTATTTCCATTATACTCTTTTGACTGTTAAATCTACTCTCTACACCCAAAAAATCAAAACACAAAATAATCAAGTGACCACCAAAAACCATATAATTGGATGAATTCGAGATTATGCGTAAAATAATATTACGTCCATCATCACCACCAAAATCATGATCATTGTAACCACCACTCTCGCATGGCATTTGTGGGGGATTACTTATTATTAAATCAAGATCTAACTCCGTTATGCCACTAAAAACATCACTAATTATCCATTTAATGTTGGAGGAATTATCAGATGACTGACTTGCGTGTTCTATTGTGTACTCATCTATATCACTAGCAAAAACAACACTTGCTCCTGCAGACAATAGATAGTGAGCTAAAAAACCAATCTCTCCAGTTCCAATATCCAAGACTCTTCCTTGAATAGGACAATAATCTAAAACATTTGCTAATAGGAGACCGCTTTTGGGAATATAGCCACCCTCTTTAATTCTCAATGCAACGCCTAAATTACGAGAAACAAATATTCCATTTTTCATACGAAAGTCAGAAGAATTACGATATCTGTTTGAGTTTTTCATATCTCTGCCTCCTATTAAGATTTTTTATACTCAAAATAAGTTCAGCATAAGCATCCGCTCCATATTGACTACTGTAACTGTCAATTACTTCCATCGGATAAAAAACATTACTATCGATATCATAGGGGGGTGGCCACAAAAGCCATTAAATCTTCAACTTCGCATAATTGACCAAGATTATAAAAATCATTATTTCCAAACAAACGTCGTAGGATTTCCTTTTTTCTTTTTGAAGATATATTTTCAATAGCCACCTTTCCAAATTCCTCAGTGAAAAGACCATCAAACAAAATATTCTGATCTTCAATCAATAATAAACTAGAAAATTCTTCAAAAGAATAGTTTCTGATATATCTGGTGAACCCTACATCACTAACAGGACACTCCCTTAAAACAATTTTTCTTTCAAAATCGCATAACCACATTATCGAATTAAACCAATCAATAATTATATTTCTTGGAGCAAAGTCACCCCATAAAAATCCAGTCCCCTTCATGGCCAATAATAAATGTTTTAAGGTGGACAACAATCTCACCCTATCGATAGAAGAACATCCTCTAAGATATTCTTCCAAATTAGAGCCACCGCAATATATGGTGGTCAATAATTCTCTCTTATTATCCCAATTAGTAACTGGGACGACTCTAAGAGTTAATCCATCAATAACTATGGGATTCAAACACAAATGTCTCTGAGCTTCAATCATCTGTGTATATTCTCTTTGTAATGATTTCTTAACAATAACACATTGTCCATTTTTCTCTACTAGAGATACTCTAGATGAATCAAATGATAAAACCCTTGGCAATTTCATTGTTCCATTCCTTTCGTTTCATGTAATAGCCTAAGCTAGCATAAAAATTGACTAAATCATTGCAACCAGTTATTGCATATATTTCTTCTGGAGTTAAATCAGTTTTCCAGCTCTCATCAATGGAGATTAAAGTATTGTCATCATATCTCATTCTGTTACCCATTAGAGTATGACCCTTATCATCCTTGAAAGAAATCATTGAAGAAGAAAATATAATACCCAAAAAATCACAAATTCTAGACAATTCTAATTCGGGGTTTAAACATAAATCTTCATATCTGACATGCAAAACACGTTCAGAATCAATAATACCCAGTGCTTTTTGAGCAAAATTCAGTAAGACGGGAATTTTCATTGATACTGGTCTTGAAACTCCCTTTCTAATACCAGCGTTCTTACTGGAAACATAAACACCTCTTGGATCTCTGGTTAATAGAATAACTTTCCATCCACCAACCCCCAACAACTTCTCTGCGATTATAATATTTTTAGTATTATCAACAATTATGTCCCTCTCTAAAACAGATCGAAAAACACTTGTAATCAGTCCCAATCCTTCACAGCTCAAACCGAGTAAGCGATCGAGATTTTCTTCACTTAAATCAAGCTGCTTATTACTAGGCAAACTAAGTTTATGATAGACCTTGTCTGGCTCCTCAATCTTATCAATACAACAACAAAATTCATAAATAGCATCAACACTTTCTTTATTAGTAAGTCGTTCATTTATTGAGTGAAGAAAACTACAGCCAATTTGACCACATGAACACATTACATCATCGGGTGATATTTTTCCCCAATAGGATGACTCGCCAATATGGAAAATATCTGGATGATTGTTTAACATCATACCCAATAAAGTTGACCCTGAACGAGGTAATGTAGCAATATAAACATTATTCATTTTTTTACCCTCCCTTCGGTAATATTTTCAATGTACATTTAACTGTTTAAAATACCACGTAATAACACAATTGTCAAACAGTTAATCCCATTTTTTTTATAACAGAAAATGAAACAATTCAAACACTAATTAAGTAATTTTGATGATTTATCCTAAACTCCTCCCAATCAAAAGTTCTGAATGCGTCACAAAGCCCACCCCAATTAAAACGACGGGCTTTATGCCCGTTTTTTTAATTAAATAAAAAAGAACTAACTTACGTTAGTTCTTTAGCTTTTAATAAATATTCTCTGATTATTCTCATATCAATATTTTCACCAGGACAAGTTTTTACTACACCGAATAATTCTCGATGACCCAAAACATTCTCCACTGGAATATTATACTGCGACATTTTTAAAAGCAATAAACGAAAAAGGGCATGGAGTTGTTTATTACTTGGAACAATTTTATCAAAATCACCAATCAAACAAACACCTAAAGAGTTATCATTATAGCCCAAGGCATGAGCTCCTTGAAACTGCTCTAATCTACCTGGATAAACTTTACCATTAACAGTAAACGGCCTAGTGTTGCCAATCAACCAATGATAGCCAATATCTTTCCAACCTCGTAAATATAAATGTCGAAACCTTACAAAAGCTGGCCAATCATTATTTCTTTGACTGTGGTGAATAATAAGATATTCAACTTTTTCCAACTCCAGCAAAGTTTTATCCTCCACAGTTACTATAACTGAGTTTAAATGGATTTAATTTCTATTTCCTTGGCTTGAAAAATAATTAAATCACTATCACTATGTCGACTACTAATTGCTTGATAGATATCTGCCATCGATATTTCGAGACTACTAAAAACCCCTGAGAAAGAAACAGCCGCACATAGTCCAATATGATGACTTTTATATTCAGTTGGTGATTTTAAATTAAAATTACAGGTCACACGCCAATCTGAAATAAACTCTTCAAAACCAGCACTAAAAGGACAAGCTGAACACAATAATTTTTGATATTCAACTAGACTAATTTCTCGAGCTAATTTATGATACCAACCCCAATAATAAATCCTACCCTCTGGGGCCGACGGTAATTTTTCACCCTCGGCGACTTTAGGATAATCACTGGGCAAAATTACACCAAATTTTTCTGACAACTCGCTAGCATATTTTTGTTGAACGCTCATGTTCTGTTTAACACTTTCAGATACTTCACCATTTGGATCATCAATTCGACCTTTATTTAAATCATGGCTCATACGAAAAATTAAGTCACCTAATAATTCAATATTACACCAATATTCTATTTCGGTTTCTGGCTGATTATCTGGTGTCATTACATATTTTCCTTTGGTTTGTAAAAGTGCTATTAACCTACAAATTATCGCATATTAGATTAGAAGTCAAGAAAACATTACTCTCGATTTTTTTATAAAAATATACTATAATATGTTGATGTTAAAATAAAAAAACAAACAATGAAATTATCCAAAGAAAAAATAATTATAATTCTAACTATCTTAATCGATGTCATTGGGATTGGCATTGTTATTCCGGTTATGCCGTTTTTTGTTCAAAGCCTAGGTGCTTCGGCAATAACTATCACTTCATTATTTGCTGTTTTTGCTCTATGTTCATTTATTAGTTCACCACTTTTAGGTAGTTTGTCGGATAAGTTTGGTCGACGACCAGCCTTAATCACCAGTTTAGCTAGCACAGCTATTGGTTGGTTTTTCTTTGCTAGTGCGCATAATATTATTATTTTATTTATTGGACGAATTATTGATGGACTGGCGGCTGGCAACTTTACTATTGCTCAAAGTTATATGGCTGATATGTCTAAAAATGATAAAGAAAGAACGGCTAACATGGGTATGATTGGAGCCATATTTGGCCTAGGTTTTATTATCGGCCCCATAATCGGTGCTGTCCTCTCTAACATTTCAATGGCCTTTCCTTTTTGGTTTGTGGGCGCACTGGCAACTTTAAACACCATTGCTGCCATGATATTTTTACCAGAAACCAACAAAGATCTTCATCGAGATAAGAAAATATCTATTCATCCTTTTACTCCAATTAAGGCTGCTATCGAAGATAAATTTTTAAGACCTCGATATTTAATTTTATTTTTATTTAGCTTGGCCTTTACTGTTCAGCAATCTGTCTTTGCTCTTTACACTCAAGAAGCTTTTAATTTTACGGTGGCCTCCACCAGCTATTTGATGACAGCTATGGGATTAATCATGGTTATCAATCAAGGTTTTCTACTGAAGAATTTTTGGTTGAAAAAATTTACAGAAGCTAAATTAGAAGTTTGGTTGGTACTAGTTATAGCTATGAGTTTTATATTTATGAGCTTTGCCTCTATTTATATATTTATGTCTGGTATTTTTGTAATGATGTTGTGCCAATCGGTTTTACGAGCTGTCATGTCTAGTCGTATAACTGGTTTTTCTGATCCTCGTAAAAAGGGTGAAGTAGCTGGTATTATGTCATCAATGATGACTCTTGGTATGATTATTGGACCACTAGTTATCGGCTATATTTATATTATTAATCATCGTCTACCATTTATAATTAGTGGTATTGTTTTATTTATAGCCTTTATAGTGGCCTATGCCTCACGACATAAAATACCAGAAAAAAAATTCCACCATGAAGAAGTGACTCCAATAGAAACCATTTAAACAAAAAATAGTCCCAGTGTTTGGGACTATTTTTTATTATTTAGTCATTTGATCTAATTGCTTTTTTAAAGCGAAGTGTTCTTTCTTTAAAAATATAATCTGATATTCACTTAACGATTCATGATTGGCTAGTTTTTGATTAATCATAGCTAAATAATCTTGAATGGAAGTTAACGACACATCACTTGCTTCATCAGCTGACATACACAAAACTTCTACAGAATTATGATGGCGATCAACATTTAAAACACCATTTTTAATATAATATTTAGCAACAGTGTCACCAAATTTTATTACTACCTTAGAAAATACGATAGAACCAATTAAGTCTGTATGACCTGGTAAGACTACCATTCGACCAGTTTCTGTATCAATCTGAAATTCATTAACTTCTTGATTAAAAGCAGTAGCTAGTGGAGTTCTAATTGTCAGATTAAATGTTTTCATTATTTTTCGGCTTTTTTATGTCGTGTTTTAACTTCATCAATCGAAGCAGCTAAATAGAAATGAGACTCATCAATATTATCATACTTGCCATCAAAAATACCTTTAAAGGTGGCAATGGTGTCTTCGACTTTACAATAGTTACCCGGTGTACCAGTAAACTGCTCAGCCACGTGTAAATTTTGAGTTAAGAATTTTTGAATCTTTCTCGCTCGAGAGACCACTAATCTATCTTCTTCAGATAATTCATCCATACCTAAAATCGCAATCACATCTTGTAATTCTTTATAGCGTTGTAAAATTTGTCTAATATTTTGAGCCACTTCGTAATGATCTACACCCACAATCTCTGGTCTTAGTGCAGTAGAATTAGAATCCAGTGGATCAACAGCTGGAAACAAACCCTGAGATGCCATACCACGAGACAATACTACAGTTGAATCTAAATGAGCGAAGGTAGTAGCCGGAGCTGGATCGGTTAAATCATCAGCTGGTACATAAACCGCTTGAACGGATGTAATCGCTCCTTTTTTAGTAGAAGTAATTCTTTCTTGTAGGGCTGCCATATCAGTAGACAATGTTGGCTGATAACCAACAGCACTAGGCATACGACCAAGCAAAGCTGATACTTCTGAACCAGCTTGAGTAAAACGGAAAATATTATCAATAAACATCAAAACATCACGACCTTCATCGCGAAACTTTTCGGCAATTGTCAGACCGGTAAAGGCTACGCGCATACGTGCTCCTGGTGGTTCATTCATTTGGCCAAACACCATAGCTAATTTATCAATAACGCCTGAGTCAGTCATCTCACCAATCAAATCATTACCTTCACGAGTTCTTTCACCAACACCAGCAAACACTGAGTAACCGCTATGAGCTAGGGCAATGTTATGGATTAATTCTTGCATAATCACGGTCTTGCCAACACCAGCACCACCAAACAAAGCTACCTTACCACCTTTAATAAATGGGCATAAAATATCAATTACTTTAATACCGGTTTCAAAAATTTCAATTTTAGGATTTTGATCAGAAAATTTAGGTGCTTCTGCATGAATTGACCGTCTTTCAACTGATGCTTCAATTGGTTCTTTTTCATCAATTGGATCACCGGTTACATTTAAAACTCGGCCCAAAACTTCTTTACCAACTGGAGTTTGAATAGGTAAACAGGTATCTTCTACTGCTTGACCACAATACATATTATCAGTTGTGGCCATTGCAATGGCTCTAACTACATTATTACCAATATGATTTTGAACCTCCAAAACAACATTAATATTATTTGGAAAATTAACTTTTAAAGCTGAGTATTTTTCTGGCAAATGATCAGAAAAATAAGCGTCAACTACCACGCCAGAAATACCAACTATTTTTCCAATGGGATTTTTTTGTTTCATAGTAATTTAATTATTTAGGGTTTATTGCCGAATAATCTTTTAATCATAAATTTTTATAATTTTGAGATAAATTCTACAAATAATTTTTGAAATTTAGTTATACTAAGTTGAATAAATTTTTGGATAATTTATCCGAAATTTAGAAATTTTAGTAAAAGCTTTATTTGGTAATAGACCCTAGATAAAACTTGCACCGACAATTTCTGAAATTTCTTGAGTAATCGCAGCTTGTCTTATTTTATTCATTAATAATGATTTTCCTTTTATCAATTTATCAGCATTGTCAGTCGCACTTTGCATAGCAATCATTCGACTAGAATATTCACTCGCTTTTAAATCATAAAAGGCTTGTAAAAATAATACATTAATAATATCTTCAATTAATCTTTCGGCTACTAAGTCTTCTGATGGCTCATAAAGAGTCACCCGTGAACGATTATTTCTAATCTTTTTAGTAAAAACTTCTGGATGAACACCAATATGTGATTGTAAAATATTATCTGATAACGGTAAAAATTGTTTAATAATTGGATAAAAAGTAAACGAATTTCTATAGTGTGGTGCTACCATATAAATTTTTTTGGCATAACTGTTGTTCCAATAATCAACAATTTTAGATATGTGATTTAAAGCCTCATACTGATTCATTTTTTCATCCAAATTTTCAAAAGACTGCAATGGTTCAATACCCTGAAATTTAATAAAATTAGTGGCTTTTCGACCAATGGTAATTACCTGTCTTTGATCAGATTTAAGTTCTTGCCAGACTTTAGACTGAATAAACGCCCTAAATAATTGCTGGTTTAAGGCACCGCACAAACCTTTATCTGAAGAATATAGAATAAAAATAGTTTGCCCTTGATCTCGATTTTTTAAAAAACTACTATCACTTAAATCTTCTGGATTATTAGCCAAAATATACAAAAGATCAAAAGCAAAATTTCTAATACTGATGGCCTTAGTTTGAAACTGCCTTGATTTAGCAGCTGCTACTAATTGCATCGCCTTAGTAATTTTTTTGGTATTCTTAATACCGTTTATTTGATTTTTAATTTCCAACAGTGAAGCCATAATAATTAACTAAATATTTTATCGATACTTTCTTTCAAACCGGCTTTAATATCATCAGTTAGATCTTTTTTATCTGAAATATCATTAATTAATTTTGAATATTTTTTAGATAATTGATCAAATAAATATTCTATTTTTTCCGCTACTTCTTTGCTATTTAATCTATCAAAATAACCACCGGTCGACGCAAACAAAATAGCCACTTGTTGCCAAACAGCATAAGCAGTTCTTTCTTTTTGTTTTAAAGCTTCTACAACAGCTGAACCTCTGGCCAAGCTTTTCTTAGTTTGAGCATCTAGATCTGAAGCAAATTGTGAAAAGGCTTCTAACTCATAGAACTGGGCTAAATCCAATTTAACCGTACCAGAAACTTTTTTCATAATTTTAGTTTGGGCAGCACCACCAACTCGAGATACTGACAAACCAACATTAATCGCTGGCCTAATACCTTTATTAAATAAATTAGTTTCTAAAAATATCTGACCATCAGTAATAGAAATAACATTGGTTGGAATATAAGCTGACACATCACCAGCTTGAGTTTCAATAATTGGTAAGGCAGTAATACTACCACCACCATACTTTTCATTTAATTTTACAGAACGCTCTAATAATCTAGAATGAATATAAAAAACGTCGCCGGGATAAGCTTCTCGTCCTGGTGGTCGTCGAAGTAATAATGACATTTCTCGATAAGCGACGGCGTGTTTAGATAAATCATCAAAAACAATCAAAACATCCTTACCTTTTTCACAAAAATATTCAGCTAAAGCTATACCAGCATAAGGTGCTAAAAATTGCATCGCCGCTGAAGATGAAGCTGGGGCCGAAACAATAGTAGTGTAATCCATCGCGCTATTAGCCTTAAGTGTCTCATACACCTGTCTTAATTTTCCTTCTCTTTGAGCGACTGAAACATAAATACAAATAACATCTTCCTGTTTTTGATTAATAATAGAATCAATTGCCAAGCTGGTTTTACCGGTTTGTCTATCACCAATAATTAATTCTCTTTGACCACGACCAATTGGCACCAAAGCATCAATAGCAATAATACCAGTCTGCAGTGGCTGAGATACTGACTGACGAGTCATAACTCCTGGCGCAATTCTTTCGTGATTTCTTATTTCAGTAGATTTTATTTTACCTAAATCATCAAGTGGTTCACCTAAAGCATCAATTACCCGGCCTATCATACTATCGCCAACTGGCATAGACAATGTAATTCCCTTAGACTCTACAAACATACCTTCTTTAACTTTTATAGTTGGTTGAAGCACCAAGCCATAAGCCCGATCTTTTTCTAAATTCAAAATAAGAACTTGGATATTTAAACCAGAAACCGACACCACTTCACCCATTTTAAGTGATGGTAAACCGGTAATTTCAATAACACCGTCCTTATATGATTCAATTTTACCCAGAGCCATGCCGCTGTTTGATGTAGTAGCTGGTTGTGATAACATCGCCTCAATTGAATCTAGAAAATTTGATAATTGTTTTTTACTCATTGCTTAATTTAAATACTTTTTAATAAAGATATTCGGCCTAACCAACTAGCGTCTTGTAACACACTATTGGCATAAACACGCATACCGCCTAATAAACTCTTTTGAATCTGAAATGAAACATAAAATTTATCCTTGTTATACGATCTGATTTCCAATTTTAATTTAGGTTCACATTCCCTAGCCGACTGGATTAATAAACTAAAACGATTAGGGTAAACTCGCAAAACTAAATTACTTAATTCTGATTGTAATTCTTCAAATGAACAAGTAGTTAATAAATTACATAAAACATTCCACATCAAACCTGAGTGACTAATATTTTTTTGCAAAAAATCTCTTTTATTTTTAACACTGTCAACAAAAAAAGTAGCTGGTATTTTATCAATTTCTGGTACGACTTTTTCCTCTAAAAAATTAACAAATACTTTAAGAACTTCGGTGGATTCTAATTCTAAATTATTAGTCTCGGCTAAAAAATTAATTGATTCCTTGATTAGCCCAAAAATATCAGCCTCTTCTGATGGTAATTTAAATTTGATTGGATAGGTTTTGTTAATTAAATCATAAATAAAACCTAAAAAAACTTTTTCAATCATAAAATATCAACTATAATTTACTCTTATTACTTTGCCAGGACTTCTTAATGCTTTTTTCAATAACCTCTTCTGGCACACCATCAGATAAGATATCCAACATCACCGATTTAATTAGAGATATAACATCTTTTTCGGCTTCTGCTACTATTAATTTTTTCTGTTCACCAATAATAGCTCTGGCCTCTGTTAACATTTTACCTCTTTTTTCTTCCATTTCTACCAATAATTCTTGCTTGGCTTCTTTTAATTCGGCTTTAGCTAATGCTCTTTGTTCATTAACTTCATGAATTAATTTATCTTTTTCTAATTCACTCTTCTTAGTATAATCTTCTAATTTTTTTCGAAGTATTTCAGCATCTTCTAAATTTTTCTTAATTGTAGCTTTTCGCTCAGAAATAAACGAACGCAATTTTGGATACAAAAAATAACTAAGGACTATTAATATTAATCCATAATTAATCATGTAGAGGACAATGCCCCAAAAATCAATGCCAATTTTAGCTAAATTCTCCATAGAGTCTTAAATAGCAAAAAGAATAATAAAAGCAACTAACAATGCATAAATAGCGGTTGACTCAGCAATGGCCATAGACACAAGCATGTTAGTAAATAATTTGTCACTCATTTCTGGATTTCGGCTCATAGCTTCTAGAGCTCTACCAGCAATAATACCTTCGCCAATACCTGGGCCAATAGCACCAAGGCCAACAGCAATGCCTGCTGCTAAAACTTTTGCGGCTTCTAATTCCATAGTAGTTTTTTAAAAAATTAATTAATATTTTTGTATTAAACAAAGTAACACAGATTAAGTAATATTTTTATATATAACCTAATCCACACTACCTTATTTATTCCTCAACTGAAGCCATAGCCAAACTAATATAATTTAAAGATAATAAACTAAAGACAATAGCCTGAATAATACCAGAAACAATCCCTAATATAATAAAAGGCATAGGAAATATAAATTGAGTGGCCACTGTTAAGCTCATAATTACCACTACCATTAATTCACCGGCTAAGACATTACCAAACAAACGACAAGATAAAGAAATTAATTTAGCAATTTCACCAACAATATCTAATAATCCAAGTAAGAATTCTAAAATTGCTTTGGCAAAACCTCCAAATGACCTAGCTTTTAAAATTCCACCAATCTTAAAAAAATTACCAATATACTTCAAAGGTTTAATCATTAAAGCCGTAACATGGGTAATGGTTAAGGTAATTAAAGTAAAGGCTAAAGTCATGCTTAAATGAGATGTTGGTGTATGAAACAAACTAACAGCTTGACCACTAGACAAATGAACAACAATAGAATTAATAATCGGTAACAATCCAAATAAATTAGCAAAAATTATAACTAGGAAAAAAGTCATAATCAAAGCTAGTGCTCTTTCTGCTCTTTTCTGATCAGGAAAAGCCGCTGAAGCCTTTTCCATAAACCATTCATAAACACCTTCTAAAACCACTTGCAAGCCAGTCGGCACCAAAGAGGCTGTTAGATAAAAATAGACACTAATCAATGTAAGTGCCATCGTAATAAAAAATAAAGCGATGTGAGATGAGGTAATTGGTATAAAACCAAGAATAAAAAAAACCACATCAGGTGAAATGGATATATTTTCCATAAATAAGTTACTACTTATTATCTAATAATTTCTTAGTGTACTGACTTAATTTTTTGTAAACAAAATACTGAGAAGCTATAAAAGACACAATAAATCCTACAATAATTCCTATGGGCTTAGAGCCGACAAAGTAATCTACTAGCCAACCTAAGCCACCAAAAATAATCAAAGCGGAGATAATAGAACTAATAATAATTTTATAACGATAACCACTGGATTTAAATAAATTTTCGGCCGCTATTTTAGACTCTGATTGATTATTCATTTTCAAAAAATAATATAAATCTCTACCATGTAAATATTACTCATTTTTGGCTTTTTGTCAATATTTTAAAATTTTACAATCCCTGATAGGCCTTCTTTAACTGGCTGGCTGATGATTTTAACTTCTTTTTTTCTAAGGCTGATATGTTTAAAGGCATTTTACTGATTATGCCCTTGGCGCCAACTACTACTGGTAAACTCAGACAAATATCATTTATACCATATTCACCTTCCAATAAATGAGATACTGGCAAAACCGTCTTTTTATCGAATAAAATTGTTTGTACCAACTGAGTAACTCCAGCTCCAATCGCATAATAAGTCGACTGCTTGCCTTCGATAATGGCATAAGCGGCATTTTTAGCAGACAAAAATATTTTTTCTTTTTCTGGATTAGACATTTTTTTAAATCTATCAATGGGCGCATTACCAATAGTAGCTGTACTCCAAAGTGGCACCTCACTATCACCATGCTCTCCCACAATATAAGCATGAACACTCTTAGGATCAACATCCAAATGACGACCCAACAAAAACCTAAAGCGAGCCGAGTCCAACATAGTTCCAGAACCAATAATTTGTTTTTTCTTACTAGGAAACATTTTAATCGCCATATATGTTAAGACATCTACTGGATTAGTTACCATAATTACGATCACATTGGAATTTTGTTTAAAAACTTCTGGTATAATTCCTTTCATTATTGAGGAATTCTTTTTTATTAAATCTAGTCTAGTTTCACCATTTTTTTGAGCAGCCCCACAAGTAATAATCACAATTCGACTATCAGCAATATCTTGATAGGTTCCAGTGTGAACTTTAGTATAACCCCAAAATGGCACGCTATGTTGCAAATCCATAACCTGTGAATCAACTAATTTTTTATTAATATCAATAATAGCTATGTCTTCAACGGCATTAGCCGATAATAAACTAAAAGCGGTGGTACTACCAACCATACCCGCACCTATAATAGTAACTTTGTTTTTAATAGACATATTTTTTATTACTTTATTAACCACTTTAATTATAACTGATTATTCAATAACAATAAAATAGCCATAAAAAATAGCCTAATTTTTATTAGACTATTTAATTTACTATTTTATGATTATTCAATCTCCCAAGGATAGACTATCCATTTATTTTCTACGCTAGCAAAATAATCAGGAATTAACTTAGTTTCTGGTTTATAGTGCAAAGTGGCAATTACTACCTGATTATTTAATTCTTCCAGATCAACTTTAACCATTATTAAAGTATTACCTTTATCAGACAAATCATCCACTAATAATATTTTTTTATTTTTTAAATCTGAATGAATATCACTTAAACGCTTTATTTTATCGCCTACACCACCACCATTATATGAGACTAAATAAACATTAGGATTATTTAGTAGCTGCGCCATTATACCGGCCAAAAAAATACCACCCTTAGTAATACCAACAATGCAGTCAAAATCTTCTGTTATCTGATCTTTAATTTTTTGACTGTCATCTATAAATTCCTGCCAAGTATAATATTTTTTATCCATAGCTATAATACCTCGTTATCATGAGAATCAGATTCTCGCATTCCAGAATTAGTGATTCTAATAAATTGACACTCTTTTAGCTCAGAAATTGTTTTAGCGTTACCATAACTCATGCCAGATTTTAAACCACCTAAATATCTAGCAATAATATTTTTAACCGGTCCTTTGTAAGGTACTCTAGCCTCGATGCCCTCTGGAGTTATTTGATGATGTTTTTCTTTAGAGTCTGGACGAGACAAGGCTGCGGTGAGTGAAGCCATGCCTCGTGATATTTTGTATTGTCGGCCTTTATAATTAATAGCTGGTCCTGGTGATTCCTCGGTACCAGATAGCTGGCCACCCATCATCACTGTGTCAGCACCAGCGGCTAAAGCTTTTACTAGATCAGCTGATTGTTTAATACCACCGTCAGCCACTAGTGGTACCCCATATTTTTTACATACCGGAGCAATATTTAAAATTGCTGATAATTGTGGTACACCAAAACCAGTGGTAATGCGAGTGGTGCAAATTGACCCTGGACCAATGCCCACTTTTACTCCATCAACCCCCGCTTCAATTAAATCCAAAGCACCTTGAGCGGTCGCAATATTACCACCAATTACTTCCATATTCGGTAGAGCCCGCTTGATAACTTTAATCGCTTCAATGGCATTATCTGAATGACCGTGGGCAATATCTAAAACCAAAACATCTACTCCCGCCTCAGTTAAAGCCACAGCTCGCTCCAAATAATCACCTCTCACGCCCACCGCTGCTCCGACTAATAATCTACCCAATTTATCTTTACTAGCCTGAACATTATTGGAATTCCTCATAATGTCTTTTTCAGTAATCAAACCTTTGATTTGAAAATCTTCATCAACTAGTGGTAATTTTTCAATCTTGTTTTCTCGCAACATTTTTTTAGCATCATCAGTAGAAATATTTATTGATCCCACAATTAATTTATCCTTTGGTGTCATAATATTTTTAACCAAAGTAGAATCATCCCCACAAAAAACTACATCCCGACGAGTAATAATACCGAGTAATTCTCGACCATCATCACTTACCAAAAAACTTGAACACCCCAGCTCAGTAGATCTTTCTTTAAATTCAGCCAAAGTTGCTTTGGTGTTAATAGTAAATGGATTGCCAATAACAATATTTTGCTTGCGCTTAACTTTTTTTACCTCATGAACCTGACTACTAATATCACAAAACCGATGAATAATACCAATGCCACCTTCTAAAGCCATAGCAATGGCCATGGTACTTTCGGTCACCGTATCCATATTAGCGCTAACGATCGGGATCTTTAAAGAAATATTTTTGGTTAACTGGGTATTCATCTTAACATCATGTCGAGATTTAATAGCTGATTTTTTGGGCACCAGCAAAACATCATCATAAGATAGAGCTGTTGGGATATACATAGTTGTCATAAATTATTATTTACCCCTCCTTTTGAACTATTTAATCTTACAGTAAAAAACCGCTTTTCTCAAATAAAACGTCTCAACACCAATACACTCTAGGCTTTTATTTTATCTAGAAAAGTGTTATCATATATTCATATAAATATGGCAAAACCTACTAACGAAATGGAGTGGCTGATAGATATCTATGGTCACGACTACTCAATTAAGGCGCCAAAAGACGTCGAAAAAATTAAACTTAGCCAAATGGTTTCCAAGTTGGGTTTTTTTTATGAAAAATTTCGAAATGCTATTGATTATAACGAGGAACACTTAGTCCGCAGAAACTCTATAGAAAGATTTCTTAGACGACAATTACTATTATTATTAGAAAAAGATTCTTTAAAAATCAGTGAATCATTAATTCATGAGTTTATTCGTGCTAGATACTTACCAAATGAAACATTGCCAGAAACCTTTATTGCTGAAGTGGCTAGGCCGATTAAAAAATATATAGAAATAATTGACTATATTAATATTAATCGTTTACCCAATGGCACAAAATTAACTGATTGGATAATTGGTGTAGCTAGCTCAGAAATAAATGAAAAATTAACTCCTGACACTAAAGAAGTGGCAACTGTTAATTTAATGTACTCTCATCTAGTAGACAATATTACTTTTCGTAAAACGAATATCGACGAAAAGGAGAAAAATTTACAAATATACATTGCCACCTTACGCACCCTACTAAAATCAGACCCTTCAACATCTAGATATTTCCTACTAAAGCTATACTTGCCTAATTGGAATCTAATGAATACCGAGGAAACACAAATTTTCTGTCATAATCTTTACAGTATTAAAGATAAGATTGATAAAAATCTGGCTCATCCAATTAGCTTTCAATTAGCTAGAATTATTAAATCACAGTCAGTTTTCTTCAACATCTTAAGGGAAGTAATGGAAAATAATAAAGATAATTTGAAAGAATTATTTGCTGAGCCAGAACTACTAGAATCTGCTATCGAAGAAGTAGTAGTCACTAATTACAAAAAAATAAAAGGCAAATTAATTGGTACAATTTTAAGAGTTATTTTATATATCTTCTTTACCAAAACAATTTTAGCCTTAGCCATAGAACTACCTTATGACTATTTTATAGTTCATGAAATTAATTGGTATGCACTGGGCACTAACATTATTTTTCATCCACTGTTGATGTTTTTCATTGCGATGACTATCAAAATTCCAGGTGTTAAAAATACCCAAATCATTATTTCAGAAATTAAAAAGATAGTTTATGGCGAAGAAAGAAAATTAGTTTTCAAGGCCAAAGGTTTAATGCGTCGAGGATCTTTTAGCTACTTAATATTCAATTTTATTTATATCATTATGTTTGCTTTTTCCTTTGGTATAATTATCAGTATTTTAAGATATTTTCATTTTAACGCCCTAAGTGGCTTACTATTTATTTTCTTCTTAACCATTGTTAGCTTCTTCGGCTTTAGACTTCGTAATTTAGCCAAGCAACTATCGGTTATACCTCGAAAAGATAATTTATTTAGCTTTATAGTTGATTTTATCTCCCTACCAATCATCCGCGTTGGTCGGTTCTTCTCTACAAATTTTGCCAAAATTAATATTTTCTTATTCTTATTAGATTTCTTAATTGAAACGCCCTTTAAAATGCTAGTGGAGTTTTTAGAAAAAACGGTTTCCTTTATTAATGATAAACGAGAAGAAATTATTGAATAACTAATCCCCTAGTTGACAGGGGATTTTTAATATGTTATTATTTAGATATATATCTAAATATCTAATTATAGATTAATGCTTAATAAAACTTTCTCAGCCTTAGCTGATAATAACCGCCAAAAAATAATTGACCTCCTTAAAAAACGAGAGATGTCTGTATCTGATATTGTCAGTCACCTAAACATCACTATGGCCACTCTATCGCACCATTTAGATATTTTAAAAAGAGCCGATTTAATCAGTGGTCGTCGTGATGGTCAGAAAATTATCTACTCTCTTAATTTTAGTGTTATTCAAGAAGTCGAGGAAAAAATAGTTAAATTCCTTAAAATAAAAAATAAAAAATAAAAACCATGTCACCAATAAAACCCAGTATTAAAACTGAAATAATTCCTACCATCGTAGTCATATTATCTATACTAGCTAGTTTCTACTTTTATGCCAATTTTCCAGCACAGGTAGCTACCCACTGGAACATAGATGGTCAGATAGATGATTATTCTTCTAAGCTAGTTGGCGCCTTTTTAATACCAATACTAATTTTCGGACTTTATATTATGTTTTTAGCTTTGCCATATTTAGACCCAAAAAAGGATCGCTATCAAGAATTTGCTAAAGTCTATCATATTTTCAAAGACTTAATTATCATTTTTATGTTCTTGATTTATCTAGCTTCTGGCTTAGCTAATCTTGGCTATAACGTTGAAATCGGACTTGTCGTGCCTACTTTAGTTGGTCTTTTGTTTATTATTATGGGTAATTATATGGGTAAGATAAAATACAACTGGTTTATGGGTATTAGAACTCCATGGACATTATCATCAGAAAATGTCTGGAATAAAACCCATCGAGTCGGTGGCTGGCTATTTATTGGTTTGGGGCTAACCATGCTAACAACTCCAATTCTACCAAAAACTATTATTACTCCTATCTTTTTTTCTGCTATAATGATTACGGTTGTAGGCAGCTTTGTTTACTCCTACATACTCTACAGAAACGAAAAAAAATAAATGCTTTTTGAAAATAATTATCAAAAAAGTAATCGTATCAAAAAAATAAAAATAACCGTCTCAACAGAAGCGGTTATTTTAGCTAATCGAATATTAAACAGTAGTGGTCATCAGTCACGACAACAACTTGGCGAACAATTATTAGATGAGCTTTGTGATGGCGCTAAAATAGATATTATTAAATTAGAAATATCCAATACTAAACAGTACCACAGAAAATCAGCTGGTAAAGTAGCTATGAAGCGCTATGGCTATTATCGCCCAGCTACTAAGTATATTTATATTCAAAACCTCACAGCTGTTCGCGGCCAAATTCTAGCGCCAAAAACATTTTTAGATACTCTACTCCACGAATGGGTCCATCACTATGATACCTATAAACTTAGACTTAAATCCATACACAGCAAAGGTTTTTATGAGCGAATTAATCATCTAAAAGAAAAATTAAAGGTAAAATAAAAAACCATCACAAATGTGATAGTTTAAACATTTTCAACTATTAAAAATAGAAAGTGCGACCAAACCAAGTTACTGGGGTTCTATGCAATATACCAGATTCCTTGGCCTCAGCTCGTATAGCTTTCAATTCCGATCCAATAGCTTGTAATTTTTCTTTTAAGTGATAAATACTGGCCATAAAAACTACTCTATCACTAACATTAACAGAATAACCACAGTTAGTGCAATTATCTTTATTATCATCCAAAAGATTAACACCACAACTACAACATTTAACTCCAGACAAAGCCATGATGACCACTTCTCCCTTTGTTGTTAATTAAAAAGAACGATTATAGATTAACATAAACAATCAAAATTATCAAGCCCTAAAACAAAAAAACAACTATACAATGTATAGTTGTTTTTATATCTAAAATTATTTACCGAAGACCTTAGCAAACTGTTTCTTACCACGTTGTAATAATAAACCCTCTTCTGGTATATGAATTTCCAATTCCTCAGACACTATTTTATCATCATCAATTTTTATCGCTCCCTCTTTTATCAAACGTCTAACTTCGCTATTGCTTTTAGCTAAGCCTGATTTTACAAACAAATCTAAAACGCCAATTTTATCATCATGATCAGTAATATTAATTTCTGGAATTTCTTGGGGCTTTTGACCTTCTTGAAACACTCTTTTAAACTCATCTTCAGCTTCATGGGCCAACTGATCATTTTTATAAATCTTGACCACCTCTCTGGCTAATTGCATTTTTAAATCACGAGGATTAATTTTGTTTACCTGTAAAGCTAATTTTATTTCTGCCAAAGTTTCATCTGAAATATCAGTTAAAATTTCAAAAGCTGGCAAAATCATCTCATCAGACCAACTCATAATCTTGCCATACATGTCTATTGCACTATCTAGTAAGGTAATCATATTGCCTTCAGACTTACCCATTTTTTTACCAGTTGGGTCTTCTAATAATTTAGTGGTTAATACTAATTTTTCCTGATTCTTCATAGCTCGCATCAAAGTACGACCAGCTAACATATTAAAAGTTTGATCATTGCCACCAATTTCTAAATCAACATTCATAGCTACACTATCATAAGCTTGCATTAAGGGATAAAAAAATTCATGCAAATAAACTGGGCGCTCGGATTTTATTCTTTCCTGAAACATTGCTCGATCCAGCATTTGTTGAGCGGTAAAATGTTGAGCAATATTAATTAGATCTTGAAAATCTAATTTAGCCAACCATTTAGAGTTAAATCTAAAATCAACTTTCTTAATATCAATTAAATTTTTAATTTGATCTTTCCAACCATTTAGATTATTTAACACGGTTTTATGATCTATTTGTGTTCTAACGCTCAATTTATCAGGATCACCAATTTGACCAGTAAAATCACCAAATAGAAAAATAACTTTATGACCCAATTTTTGAAACTCGGCTAATTTACGAATGGTAATACCATGACCGATATGAAGAGTGGGTGAATTTGGATCATAACCACAGTAAAGAGTTATTTCTTTACCAGACATTAATAGTTTTTTTAAATCATCTTTTTTGGGATAAATATTTTCTACCCCCCGAGATAAAACTGCTTCTATTTTATTTTCATCGGTTATAATCTTAGACATTTTATTTTAGATTATTTAATTGATTCTGTAATTTAGCTAATTTTTCTTCAGCGGTTTTTAATTTTTCTTTTTCGCCATTAACTACTACTTCTGGGGCATTAGCTGCAAATTCCTCATTGGCTAGTTTAGCCTTTAAACTAGCAATGTATTTTTCGGTTTCGATAATATCTTTATTAATTCTTTCTGTTTCAGCCACTGTATCAATTATACCAGTTAAATCCAGATAAATCTCTAAACCATCAGTAGTCACTGTACCAACATTATTGACTGGCTTTTCACCACTAGCCATGACTGTTAACGACTCGCAACGAGCTAAATTTTTGATTACTGCTGATTCATTATTAACTAATATTTCATTCTCACCAACTATAACTGTTACCGCTACTTTTTTAGCTGGCTCTACTTTATTTTCTGATCGTAAATTTCTAATATTAACAATTAAGTCTTGAATTCTTTTAATATCAGTAATTGATTTTTCATCAATCTTAAATTCGGCTTCTGGCCACTTTTCAATCATTAATAATTTATCACTAGTAAAATTCTGCCAAAGCTCTTCGGTAATAAATGGTATAAACGGATGCCAGAGTTTTAAAATATTTTGTAAAATATATAATAATATTTCATCTTTATTTTTTTCTACTTTAGCAATCTCCAAATACCAATCCGCAAACTCATCACGAGTAAATTGTTGTAAACTTTCACCGGCCAAAGAAAAATTGTAACTCGCCATATTTTTATTAACCCCTTCAATAGTCTGACTCAAGCGCGATAATATCCACTTATCTGCTAAAGTTTTTGCCCCTGGCAATTGATCAACTAATTTAACCTCTTCTACACTAGTTAAAACATAGCGAGAAATATTCCAAAGTTTATTTACAAAATTTCGATAACTTTCTACTTTATCATCATACAATTTAAAATCATTACCGGGTGTAACACCAATCAACATGGAAAGTCTTAGAGCATCAGTGCCATACTTTTCAATCATATCTAATGGATCAATAGCATTGTCTAAAGACTTACTCATTTTGACACCGTTTTCATCACGTACTAAACCATGTAAATAAACAGTTTCAAAAGGAATATCATTCAAACAATAAACACTCATAATAATCATCCTGGCGACCCAGAAAAATAAAATATCATAACCAGTTTCCATGACACTAGTTGGATGAAAATTATGTAGATCATCGGTTTCTTCTGGCCAACCCAAAGTCGAGAAAGTCCACAAAGCTGATGAAAACCAAGTATCTAAAGTATCCTCATCCTGAGTCCAACTATCACTGGCTGGTTGACTTTGACCAACACTAATTTCTTGATCACGATACCAGACTGGAATTTGATGACCATACCAAATTTGGCGCGAGATACACCAATCATGTAAATTTTCCATCCAGTGAAAATAAGTTTTTTCAAACCTCTCTGGAACAATTTTAATTAAATTATTTTTAATAACATGAATAGATAATTCTTTTAAAGTGGCTTCGTCTTTGTCCCACTTTAATTTTGATTTGTCTTTTAATTTAAATGGTTTATCAACGGCTACAAACCACTGCAAAGATGGCAATGGCTCAATAGCTGTACCACAACGATAACAAATTGATAAATTATTTTTAATATCTTCTTCTTTTTCTAATAAGCCTTGGTTCTTTAACTTCTCAACTACCGCTTCTCTAGCTGCTATTACTGATTGTCCAGAAAATTCACCGAAGCCCACTTCAATATTACCGTCTTTATCAATCACTTTTACAATTGGTAATTTATTTTCTATCGCCATTTGATAGTCCACATGAGAATGAGCTGGCGTTACTCCCAAAGCACCAGTCCCAAATTCCATATCCACATTGCGATCAGCAATAATTTTTAACTTTAGTGATACACCTACAAAATCCACATCAAATTCTTGACCAATATATTTTTTATAACGCTCATCTTTAGGATTAACCGCCACCGCCGTATCACCTAGTTTAGTTTCTGGGCGAGTTGTCGCAATAGTAAATGGAAAATCTTTATGGTATTTAAAAGTGTACATCTTGGCTTGTTGCTCTTTGTATTCCACCTCATCATCAGCTAGAGTCGAGTGGCATCTAGGACACCAATTAACTACTCGATCACCTCGATAGATTAAACCATCTGTATACATTTTTTCAAAGGCAGTGACCACGGCTTTATTTAAACCCTCATCAAGGGTAAATCTTTCCCTAGACCAATCACAGGAAGAGCCCATTTTACGAACTTGATTTTTAATCGTATTTCTAGAATCTTCGACAAACTCATCAACCCGTTCTAAAAATTTATCTCGGCCCAATTGATGTCGAGTTAAATTTTCTTTGGCCATTATTTTTTCCACTTTGGTTTGAGTGGCAATTGAAGCATGGTCAGTCCCTGGCAACCATAAAGTTTTTTTGCCAGACATTCGATTGTAACGAGTCATTAAATCTTGGATAGCTAACATAGTCGCATGACCAGTATGCAAAACGCCAGTAGCATTGGGTGGTGGCATAGCGATAGAAAAATAATCTTTAGTATTCTTTAAACTATCAGGATTAAAAAATCCAGACTCCTCCCAAGACTTATAAATACTATCTTCGGTTTTACTAGCATCGTAGGCTTTTGGTAATTCTATTCTGGACATAAAAATAAAAATTATTAGAATAGCTTAATTTTACTTAATTTTACGGCTTTTTTCAAGTTAAGATACCTATAAATTAACTAGTAAAAACCAGCACTTAAAAATATAAAATATTAACATCTAAAACATGTTTAACATAAAATGTAAATTTATGCAATAAATTAGCTAAATTTAGACATATTTTGATACATTTCAATCAAAAAACAAAATTTCAATATTACCTAATAACAACAATGAAATTTAATAATTTAACTAGTAATAAACTAACATGAGAATCTATTATTTGTTCGGTTATTTAGCTTAAACATTAAAGCCATTAACCAGAAAGAGACCTTAACAACTAACATTCTTTTTTATTACAACAACTTAAAATCTATATTGATAAAGGTTTTTATTTTACAAAAATTAAGATAAATTAATTATTGACAAAGCTCTAAAAATTGACTAAGATAAACCATTGAGTAAATGTAAATATTTTAAAAATGGCGCTAACCGAAACCCAACAAACTTTTGAATTAATAAAAAAAAGTCGATCAATATTAATCGTTTTTAAAACTGATTGGACTGGCGATGCTCTAACTAGTGCTATAGCCTTAACTAAAATTCTAAAAAAAATAGATAAACAAGTTGCTATTGTTTGTCACGATTTTAAGCCAACTAATAATTTATCATTTTTAGATACCAGCGCTATTAAAAAAACTATCACCAACTTACAGAAGTTTGTTATTAGTATTAATACTTTACAAACTAAAGTTGGAGAATTTTATTATGATAATGATAGTAGTAATTTAAATATTTATATTTCACCTCAAAATGGTCAATTTCAACCAAATGATGTTTCTACTAGAATTGCTAATTACGAATATGATTTAATTTTTATAATTAATTCTCCGGATTTAGAATCATTAGGAGAAATTTATGCCAAACAAAGTAATTTCTTTTACGCTACACCTAAAATAAATATTGATAATTCTAATAAAAACGAATACTTTGGTGATATAAATATTGTCGATATTACCAAATCATCAACCGCCGAAATAATATATTCTCTAATCAAAAACTTTGATAAAAATTTAATTGATGATAATATTGCTACTGATTTATTAGCTGGAATTATTATGAGCACCAAAAACTTTAAAACTCTCAATGTATCACCCGAGACCTTAAATACGGCTAGCTCCTTAATCACTGGTGGGGGAAGACGAGAACAAATCATTCAAAATTTATACCAAACTAGATATTTATCAACTCTCAAACTGTGGGGTCGAGTACTATCTAGATTAAATAATGATTTAGATGACAAATTAGTTTGGTCGACCATTTCTAGTCAAGATTTTTTAGATACCGCCACCTCTGATAATGAGATAATTGATGTGATAGATGAATTAATAGTATCCATGCCGAAAACTGAAATTATAGTTTTGATTTATGAAAAAAGAGATTTAAATAGTGTTGAATGCATAATTTATTCCACCAAAAATATTAACTCCTTACTAATTGCCAAGCGATTTAATCCGACTGGTAATTCTGAAATAGCCAAATTTAATTTAACTAATTTGACGATATCAGCAGTGGAGAGACTGGTCATTGAAGAAATTAAAAATAAATTAAAATAGACCGTTACCGTACCCAAGGAGACAGAACATGAACATCGCACCTTACATTGATCACACTTTGTTGAAACCCAACGCCACTATTTCCGAAATAGAGAAATTATGTCAAGAAGCTATGGAATACGGCTTTGCCACAGTCTGTGTTAATCCAATCTGGGTGGCAGACTGCCAATCCATACTCCAATTATCATTAGTTGATATATGTACTGTAATTGGATTCCCGCTAGGCTCTAATACTTCAGCGGTTAAATCTTATGAGGCTATCAAAGCTATCGAAGCTGGTGCCTCTGAAATTGATATGGTAATAAATATTGGAGCCTTAAAATCTAGTTTACCAGCTAGAGTGGAGGATGATATTAATTTAGTAAGACAATCAACAATGAATTCAACATTAAAAGTTATTATCGAAACTTGCTTGTTAACTGATGCTGAAAAAGAATTAGCCTGCACTTTTGCCAAAAATTGTGGGGCAGATTTTGTCAAAACTTCTACCGGCTTTTCCACTGGTGGGGCCACTGTCGAAGATATTAAATTAATTAGAAAAGTCATTGGGCCAAATATGGGTATTAAAGCCTCTGGTGGTATTAGAGATTTAAAAACCGCTCAAGCTATGATGTATGCTGGAGCTAATCGACTAGGCTGTAGTGCTAGTGTCGCTATCGTCAGTGAGGATAATCCAGTAGTATAAAATGATCAATAAAAAAACAACCGCAGTCATTGCGGTTTTTTTATTTAAAATTTTAATTGGTGGACGATAGTGGATTCGAACCACTGACCTTCTCAACGTCAATGAGACGCTCTAACCAGGCTGAGCTAATCGTCCATAATAATTACTACAATAGTAGGCCTGGGTGGAATTGAACCGCCGACATCTACGTTATAAGCGTAGCGCTCTAACCACTGAGCTACAGGCCCTCATAAATATAACAACCAAAGAAATATTAGCACACTTTTGGCATTTTTTCAAGGTATTTAAATAGACACTATTTAGTTTTTTTTCGAGACGCAAGCACAGTAGAAATAACACCTTTTATAATTGGTATAATTGATATCAAAATAATAATAATTATAAACAAACCAAAGTTTTCTTTGATCCAATTAATGTTACCAAAGAAATAACCACCAAAAATAAATATGGCACTCCACAAAAAAGCACCGATAACATTATAAGTTAAAAATGTTAAATAAGACATGGTGCCAATACCAGCTACAAACGGTGCAAAAGTTCTAATAATCGGAATAAAGCGAGCTAGAATAATAGTTTTTTTACCATTCTTCTCATAAAATTCTTGAGCTTTAACTAGATAGTCTCGACGAAAAAACCAAGACGTCTCTTTAGTAAATATTTTTACGCCAATCGCCTGACCAATGTGATAATTAACCGTATCGCCTAATACCGAAGCCACAAAAATCACCAACCATAAAAACCAAATATCAAATAAACCAGTAGCGGCTAGAGCCCCAGCCGCAAACAACAAACTATCCCCTGGCAAAAATGGTGCTAAAACCACCCCGGTTTCTAAAAATATAATAAAAAATAAGATAACATAGGTAATCACCGAATATTCACTTACCAAAACCAGCAAATATTTATCAATATGCATTAACATCTCTAGTAATTGAATTATCATAAATAAATTTAGTTTTAAACTCTAAATTGAGTAATCTAATTTAATTAAATATAACAAAAAACAGCTAAACTTTCAAACCAAAAATAAAAAGGGATTTTCATCCCTTATATTTATTTAATAATGCCTTAAAGAATCATCATCAAATGGACCGCCATGTTTAATGGGGCCGCCACTAACCTTTAAACTCCCGCATTTTGGACATTTTATAGGTCCTGATAATACATCTGGTTTAAAAGTACAAAATTTGTGATTACAATCATGGCATTCATAACGGTGATCTGGCACTAAAAACATGGCATGTATCTCCTTTGTGATTAAAAAGAACTAAAGTCGATATTAAGAGCACGTGAAGTGTACCTAAAATAAATCGAAATGTAAATTCTGAGATTAATTGCTTAATTGCGAGTGTAAATTACTTCAAATTTTCTTTTATTATTTCTATTTTTATTTGATCCTTATTATCATTTTTTATTTTTCTATAACCATCAATTAGTGATTTCTCATAAACCTTTAAATAATCATCAATTCTAAGTGTTTTATAATTGCCCATATCCTGAATCACTTCCAATTTTGTATAATCAATATCAGCAAATGGTAATAAATCTTCTTCACTAGCAAATGCTATTGTTATGCCATTTTTATTAAACTCATGTTCATGTAAATCAATTAAATCATATCCTAATTTTTCTATAAATATTTTCAATTGATCCCATTCTTTCTTTAAAAAATTTTCTGGGATCAATACATCAATATCTTGGGAGTTTAAATCTTGGTTTATAAGTTTTGATAATCCTAAAGACCCATACAAAACTGGTATTATACCAATTGAGTTTAGATTTTTTGCAAGATTAGTAAATTCTTTATATAATTTTTCCATTATTTTTTACAGCTATTTAAACAATATTTCGCTAACATAACTTCTCCCACTTATTTAAACCATTTTTTAGCGCTATCTCTACGATGAGGACATCCGGGCCAACAACATGGTCTTTTCTTGCCTTTTTGTAAATCTTCACACAACCGTACTAAATGTTCTTTTCTGGTTTCATTCTTTTTTACAATCGTCACCCAACAAATCCATTCATTACGCGCCAGTGGTGTTAAATTATTCCACTTTTCAAGTACGCCTGACTTGGCCAGCAAAACTTTTTTCAAATCATCAGGCACTTCATGCACTACACCGGTTAAGATTACTTTTTTAGTCATCTCTTTTACTATGATTAATTAAATCATTTTTTAAGCGCCGCTCAAGTATGGTAACTATAATGGCGATTGCGATAGAAATAAAAGTGGTCACAATACATATAGCAAAAAACCCGCTGGATCATCACTTTTATCAGCTCCGACATAAAATATTCTTATATATAATCCTGCCATCACAATAGAAATGCTTAACACGATTGCGCAATATTTTATAATTCTTAAAGCCTTCATGGAATTTAATGAAAATATTTCTGAAATATATCCAAAGTAAGTTTTAAGCCATTATTTAACATCTTTTAATTTTTCTGCTAAATCTCTTAATTTTTCTGGATCGGCTTCTGGACCATCTGTTGAAATTATATATCCTTCATATTTTTCAAAATAATCAGACCTTCCACTAAGGTATTGCTTCCAAGCTCCTTTTTTCATATGCTCTGTTCCATGCATTGGAACTAGTTTTATATGAGCATGGTCAACACCAGTTCCTTCCATAATAAGTCCAACTCTGCCAACATCATCAAAATGTTTTAAAAGAATATTGGAAACTTTTTTTGCTGCTAAAACAAACCCTTGCAAAACATCATCTGGCATCGCTAGACAATCACTGCCATAATGTTCTTTTGGAACTATAACAGTAAAACCTTCAACACTTGGCCATGTTGATAGAAATGCCATAAACTCATCATCTTCCCAAAAAATTCCAGGAGTTTGAATATTGCCTTTGATAATTTCACAGAATATACACTTTCCTTTGTCTGTTGAAGATTTGTAGTTTGCCATAATAAAAATTAAGAAAGTAAAATATTATAAAATTTCACTAAGTACCAAAAACTTATTTCATCTAACGTATCCGAATATGAAAAGTTTTTGTTTCTTTTCCTTATTATATCCTACAAAGAAAGAAGAAACAAAAATTTGAGTGAAAGAATTTTTTACTCCTAATTATTTATTAATGAAAAAAATTTGAACCATATATACCGTGCTATATGATGTTACTCAATTTATATTTTTTAATAGTCAAATCAAAATTTTGATTAATATTTAATTTTTCCCAAAGACCATTTACCCATTCTTTGTCCGTAAGCTTATAATATGAATAATGATAGTGATAAATAATTCGATTTTTATATTCTTGTTTAAAATAATTATTGAAGCATTGAGCAAGTAAGGAAGTCGGAGTGCCAAGGATAATAAATTGCGCGTTATCATTTATTTTAATGTCCTTCATTTCTCGATTAAACTGTTCTACATTTTTTCTAATTATTTTATCGGTAAGAAGATTTTTAAACTTATTTGACTGTGGTTCGTCAATACCTTTAAAAATATCTGTCATATAAGAACCGCGCAATTTATTATCATTACAGGCATATTTTAATTTACGATCGTGTCTGCCACCGTGAAAATTTGACCAGGGATTGTTGGTCAATGGACGTGAAATATTCAAACCCAAAAATATAAATTTCGAATGTAATTTATCAAAATTTTGATTTATAATTAATGAATCACTTTCTTTTTTATAATTCCAAATTGCCCAACTGGCAAATGGGCCATATTTTGAAGTTAAATTTTTGTATTCATCAATACTGTACATATAAATTGAGTAACATCATATAACGTTAGGCATATCCGAAGTTTTTCTGAAGCGGAGCGAAAGAAAAATTTGGGAGAGAAAATTTTGCTTTCCTTAATTTATTATAAAGTGCAAAATTTTTGAACCGGATATGCCTTGTTATGTGATGTAAAATTCTTTCTTTTTTCTTTTTTTAAATTTGCTTTTATTCTAAATAATAAATAAGTTTTTTTGTTTTTGATTTTGGGCAGAGGGGTCAGGGGTGAATGCCCAAAATCAAAAACTCCTTATTTAAAGAATACTGTCGCTATACTGCAAAGATTTGATATAATCTTCCATAAATTTATAATCTGGCTCGTCATTATTGCCTACTGGCAATATAATTTCCGTCTCTTTTATTCTAATCTGATTAAATTTTCTACCGTATGAATATCTATATCGCTCAAGATTTATCAATGTAATAAAAAACATCGCCAGATACGGATTTAATTTAAATTTAGGGATTAACTTTTCTACATGGTCGCTAGCAGTAAATTTTTGCGCTTGATACGAACAAATACCTTTTACCGCAGAATCAATAACTAAAACATTTTCCTCTTCTGTGTAAAAATCATAGAATCCTTCAACTCCATTATTTACAGATGATGTAGTTATATACGGATAAGCTCCTTTTCCAATTTCTTGCAAATCTCGTTTGGACGTAGTTTTGCTTCCCATTACGTCAAATAACCTACTAATAGAGAATGCTTTCCATTTTTTAATATCAAGTTTAATCTCAGTAGAATTTTTTGACTTTGTGGATATTAGTTTAGCCAAATTATTGTAAAATCTGTATGTAACATAGTCTTTAATAGAATCCTCAAATAAATTTTTGTTTAATGTTGCGTAGTCGGTTTTCATATATGCCTCCACTAGCCATTCATCATTTTCAGAAACATTTTTTAATATAGAAAAACCAAGTTTTTCAGTTTTGTTAAAATATGAATCTAACCATTCTTTCTTAATTCTTTTTTCATATAACTTTTTGTAATCCACTCTGCCTTTGTTTCTAATTTTTTCAAATCCATCATTCTTAAAATAACCAAACCAAGAGCTTTTATTTGGATTATGAGGTTTATGCGCTTCAAATACTACAATACACGTAACAGTGCTTGCGCCGTCGCCAAATAATTCGTCTGGCATACTCATCACGGCTTTCAATGTGTGATGTTTTAATATGTCCTGTTTTATGGCGTTGTTTTGTTTGTTTGATAGCATTACACAAGATTGTGGAATAATTGCAATGCCAGTACCTCCAATAGTTAGCACATCGAGCATGCGTTTCACAAACGATAATTCTTCTTCACCTTGTTTTTTTTGTGAGTACGGCGGATTAATCATTCCGATATTGCAGTTGTACTTTTTTAATTCAGCCGTTTCCATACTAAAGCAGTTTTTTTGTATTAGATTTGTTTTTCCATCTCCTCTGATAATCATATTGGCGCAAGCCAATGCAAACATGTTTGTCTGTGTTTCAATTCCAACTAAATTATTTTTATATATATTGTCAATTTCTGTAACTGTTGGTTCATCATTTATCATATGCTCCATCGCTGAAATTAAAAACGAGCCAGTTCCAGTGCATATATCTATGACTTTTGAGTTTTTATTAACTTCCGCAATTTCACAAAATAGATCTGTTATATGCGTAGGGGTTAAAACAATGCCCAACCCTTTTCCGTCTCCACCGGAATATCTTAAAAATTCAGAATAGAACTGACCAATTAGGTCAATGTTATTTGTTTTTTTAATAAATGGGTAAACTTTGTGATGAATGTCAACTAAAAATTTATGTAGCGTGTTATTGCTGTGGGATGGATTCTCTTTATCAATTTCACCTTTAGTCAAATAGGTATGTGTTGAAATAAAACCAAATTCCCTTTCCAGTGTTTCAATTTTATTGATTGGAATATTTGCATTTAATAGTCCGTCTTTTATGGCTTCAATTATCCTTAAAGCAAGTTTTTTTGGATTTGTTATCGCTGGATATTCCTTTGTAAAATCACCATTATCTAATGCAAGGAGCAACGCACCCACTAAAAGTGGTTTTTCAGCTTCTTTTAATTTTGCTTCATCTCGCATTTCATCGTGAAGATTTTTTGCATACGATAGCAATTCTTCTTCACTTAAAATAATATTGTCATTTGCGTGGAATAAAGAATAAAAATCATCATATGAACTAATGTCACTATATTTTTTCGGAAAATATCTTTTTTCATCCTTGTTCCACTGAAAGATGGATAGCTTTAAGTTATTTTCACTTTCACCGCTAATAGCAATAGCTATAACATGAAATTTGTCTTTCAAAAAAGAGGCGTAATGCAAAACACCATCTACTGCGAAATCTTTTGGTAAACTTTTTTTATCACTCTCATGATTTTTAACATTTGCCTTACATTCAATAACAATAACTAGGTCAGAATTTGCCTTTCTTATAATAAATTCTGGATAACCTGCACCAGACCCAGATTTACTAGCTGAAGATAATAAGGAAGAAATAACATTATTGTCACTTTTTTGTTCTTCCACTAAAATTTCTTGATTGTCAAAATAGCCAAGTAATCTTAGTTTGTTTCTAACTATATTTTCAGTTTTTCTTTCGTTCATATAGGCAATATTTTATAATTATATTATAGCTTAAAATTAGTAAAAAAAGAAATTTTAAGACCAACTCACGATTGGCTTTTTGATTACATATTTGACCACTCCATTTATCAAAAACTTATCCATTTCATGAATAAAAATAGTCGGGTGATTTTCAGTTGATTCGGAATTTAAAGAAATAATCTTATTTTTAGAATCTATTAATAATTTTTTTATATTCGCGCAATTATCTATAATTGCCAATATATAGTCATTGGGTTGTGGTTGTTTTTTTGAATCTACAATCACATAATCGCCGTCTTCAATATTTTGTCCGTTGACATTGGCTTTGTTCATTGAATTTCCAGACGCTTTTATTGCAATCAAGCCATCTCCAGCCTTGATAATATTTTTTGAAACTTTAATATAGCCTTCCAAATTTTCTTCCGCAAAAATATTAGCATCGCCACAATTTGCCGAGCCTAAAACAGGAATTGCGGAAAACATTCCTTTTTGTGGCTTCTCATTGCCTGTGCGTTTTATTTCGCCAGTTTTTTTATCAATTTTAATAAAACCACTCTCCTCAAGTTTTTTTAAATGATAAGACACTTTGAAGGGGTGGGATTCTCCAATCAATCTTCCAATTTGCCTGAGTCCGTCCCTTTTTAAATTTAACTCATCAGCGAAATTTAATATTTTTTGTTGAATTTGGTGCATATTTTGTAATTAGCTATATAATATGGACATATCCATATTATATAGCCTCGCAATTTATTTGTCAAATATTTTACAAAAGCGTCAAATCATTGACAACCCACTGATATCTTGCTAAAATAGAATTACAAATCTTCAAATACAAAACGGGGTCTTGTGAACCCCGCTTGAAAATGTGTGGTTGATTATCCGCACAAACAACTTTAATAATTAAAGGATAGCATATTTTCAATTTTTGAGGAAATTTATTAATCATTAATTTTAAAAAGAGTTATGTACAGAAAAGAACAGTGGTCTAATGAAACAATTTCAGCCGTTTGGAAAAAAGGGCAAATTGTTGGCACTAACGACCCCAATGTCTACAGAAAAGATGCTTGTAGTGCATTTATGCAATTTGATAAGCATGGCGATAGAGATGCAAAATATGGATGGGAAATTGATCATATTGTGCCAGTAGCACATGGAGGAAGCGATGTCATGTCTAATTTGCAGCCATTGCATTGGAAAAATAATCTTGAAAAAGGAGATTCCTCGCAATTAAGATGTGCGGTGAGAGATTAAAAAATTCACTGAAAAATATTCAAAATAAAACTGCCTTTGGCGGTTTTATTTTATATCTTTAAATAAATCGTTTTTTGCTGCCCCTTTGTGGGCAGAAAAAACACCTTATTACCCCTATATAAATAGATAAAAAAACTTATTTTTCCTTATTATTAAAAAAGCAAATTTAAAAAAAGAAAAAAGAAAGAATTTTATTTCACATAACAAGTTATATCTGAACTTATTGATTTTATACTGTAAATAAGCTAAAATATTAATGTAAATTTCTAATCATAACTGTCCTATGGACGAAAATCGCCAATATCCTAGCAAAAATCCGATTTATCAATTGGAGCAAGAGATGAAATTGCGTAGATTTAGCCATAAAACCATAAAATCTTACCTCTATTATATCAATAAAAGCTTGGAATTTACAAATAAAAGCCCCAGAAATATAAATACTGGTGATATTAGGGATTTTTTAACACATTTATTAGATCAAAATATCTCTAGTTCCACTATTAATAGTGCTTATAGCTCCCTAAAATTCTACTTTGAAAAAATCCTCCATAGAAAATTCTTTATCAATATACCGAGAGCCAAAAAAGATAAAAAATTGCCAGTGGTTCTAAGCCAAACAGAAATCAAGCAATTATTTGCCACTATTAATAATGCTAAACATAAACTGATTTTGGGCTTGGCTTATGCCTCGGGACTAAGGATATCAGAAATAACTAACATTAAAATAGCAGATTTAAATTTTGAAGAGAGAACTTTAATAGTCAAACAAGGCAAAGGCGCCAAAGACAGACTAACAATCCTACCTGAAAAAATTATTCAACCACTTAAAAAATATACCCAAAACAAACCCGGTTATTCATATTTATTTGAAAGCACAAGAGGTGGAAAATTATCAGAAAGATCTATTCAAAAAGTATTTGAAAATGCTCTTTTAAAATCAACTATAAAAAAACCGGCCAGCTTTCATTCGCTGCGTCATAGTTTTGCCACTCACCTACTAGAGGCTGGCACCGATATTAGATATATCCAAACACTTTTAGGCCACGCCAGATTAACCACTACTCAAATTTATACCCAAGTTTCCAATAAAAATCTTAAGGATATAAAAAGTCCGCTAGATAGTTTATAATTAAACCATGAACAGTTATACCAAAAAATTAAACCATTGGCACCAGTCTATTTTAAAACAGGCTGATTTTTTGTTTATTCAAAAATTAATCAGGGAATTTCCAGCCGCCGAAGTGTACCTAGTGGGCGGAGCAGTTAGAGACATTATTCTAGACAAAAAAACCAAAGATTTTGATTTTGTCATATCCAAAGTAGACCCCAAGCAATTAGAAAATTTTCTAGCCAAAGCTGGCGATGTTAATTTGGTTGGTAAAAGTTTTGGTGTTTTTAAATTCCTACCCGCCAATCATGAACCTGGCATCGAACCTTTTGATATCTCTCTACCTCGCACCGAACACGCTGGCATGAGCGGTGGCTACAAGGATTTTGCTATTCAAAGTGATGCTAATTTAAATATTGAAGCCGATTTATCTCGCCGTGATTTTACAATTAACGCCCTAGCTTGGGATTTAAAAAATCAAAAATTAATTGATGAATTTGCTGGTCTAGCCGATTTGGAAAATAAAAACATTAAAGCGATTGGCGATCCAGAAATTAGATTTCAAGAAGATTATACTCGCATGTTGCGAGCCATTCGATTTGCCTGCCAATTAAATTTTAAGATCGAAACCAAGACTCTACAAACTATTAAAAAGAAAGCCGCCAAAATATCTGATATCACTGGTGAAAGAATCAACGAGGAATTCACCAAAATTATTATGTCAGATAATGCCGAATATGGCCTAAGACTAATGCAAGAAATTGGTTTGTTAAAAGTTTTAATACCAGAATTAGAAGCTGGCGTTGGTGTAGCTCAAAACAAAGCTCATATTTACGAGGTGTTTGAACATAGTGTTCGGGCCTTGGGTGTAGCCGCTGGAAATAAGTACAAATTAGAAATTAGATTAGCCGCACTCTTTCATGATATTGGTAAGCCAATGACCAAGGAAGAAAAAGATGGTGATGCCACTTTTTATAATCACGACTTAGAAGGTGCTAAAATCACCAAACAAATTTTGAAGAGATTAAAATATTCTAATGATATTAATAAAACTGTCGTTCATTTGGTGCGTTATCATATGTTCTATTATGCTCTAGATACTGTGACTGATGCCGGTGTCAGAAGATTATTAAATCGAATTGGCAAAGACAATGTTGATGATTTTATTAATCTGAGAATTTGTGATCGCCTCGGCATGGGCCGACCCAAAGCCAAACCCTGGAAATTAATTCAACTAGAACGACGCTTTAAAGAAGTCCAACTAGATCCAATCACTCCCAAAATGTTAAAAGTAACTGGCGAAGATGTCATGAAAATCGCCCAAATAACACCGGGGCCAAAAATTGGTTTAATTTTAAATGCGCTTTTAGGTGAAATTTTAGAAGACCCTCAAAAAAATGACGAGAAATATTTAACCAAAAGAATCAAAGAACTAAAAAAAATTGAAGATAATAAACTAGCCAAAATGCACCCTGACACGGCTTTTTATGAAGAAGAAAGAAAGAGATTATTACATGCTAAAAAATAAAAAAGAGCAGTTTTCTGCTCTAATTAAGAAGTAATATATTGTTCTAATTTACTAATAACGTGATCAATAAGCATTTTGATATCTTCTACATCAATGGTGTCAGTAAATTCCTGTGCCAAGCAAGATTTAATTTCTAACAGCTGACCATTGTCTGGATCAAATGTTTTTACCCTAAAGGTTAAAACATCTCCTAAATCATTAACAGACACTATCTTAGAAATTACACTTTTAGGCACTAACCCAACACCTAAAACATTCAACCAATAAAATAAGCCGACTTTTAAGTCACTAGCTTTCATTACTAATCCTCCTTTTACCTAAAGACCTATGAAAAATACTATCACAATTAAATTAGAAAACCAAGGCCAAAGATTGGACATATTTTTAAGTGAATATTTAACCGATTATACTAGATCACAAATAAAAAAAATGATCTTAAGCGGTGATGTATTGGTAAACAATAAAGAAGCCAGTGTTCACAAGTTTTTAAAAGAAGATGACAAAATTAATATATCGCTAAACAGCAGTAAAACAGTTACTAAGACAACAAATAAATCCAAAGACAATCAAAAAGACAATCAAGATATTTTTAAAGACATAAAATTAATTTCTAAAACTGATGATTTTTTAATCATCGAAAAACCAGTTGGTTTATTAGTTCATCCCACAGATAAAAACGAAACCAATACTTTAGTAGATTGGCTACTAAGTAAGTATCCAAATATAAAAAATGTTGGTGAAGATCCAGCAAGACCTGGTATTGTCCATCGTCTAGATAAAGATGTGTCTGGATTAATGGTTATTCCATTAAACCAAAAATCTTTTGAGTTTTTTAAACAAAAATTCAAACTTCGAGATATCGACAAAAGATACACCGCTCTAGTTCATGGTGAAGTCAGTAAGAATACTGATGAAATAACTTTTTTCATTGGTCGATCTAGATCCAAAGAAGGTATTTTTGCTGCTCGACCTACTAAATCTGGCGATATAAATGACAAAGACAAACAAGCCATCACAGAATTTAGTGTCTTAAAACGCTTTAAAAATTACACTTTATTAGAAATAAAGATTTTAACTGGTAGGACTCATCAAATTAGAGTTCACTTAAAGGCCTATGGACACCCAATCGTTGGTGATAAATTGTATTTAAACAAAAAAATCAAAATGAAGCGAGATTTGAGTCGAATATTCCTCCATGCTCAGCATTTAGCATTTGTGGGACCAGATGACCAAAAATATGATTTTTCTAGCCCCTTACCAGAAAAATTACGATCTTTTACCAAATCATTAAAAGAGCAACCTGAGATAAAATAATGAATTCAAGTCCAATCTTTTTGGGCTTGCCAAAACCATTAAAACCTGTTAAAGTAACCTTAGTAGATAAATAATAATTTCACCGTTTTATGAGTGTACCAACTCAGAGAAGAACAAAATCAGCTAGATTAAGAAGAGCATCACATTTTGCTCTAAAGAAAACTAACTTGGTTAAATGTCAAAAGTGCGGTAAACCAACCTTGCCACATACAGTTTGTGAATCTTGTGGAACCTACAAAGGCAAACAAGTTATAAACCTAAAAGACAAGAAGAAAACTTTAAAACAAAAAGACCAAGACAGAAAAGAAGCTGCCAAAAAGAAAGCCGAGAAGAAAGAAAGCAAGAAAAAATAAGCTTTGATCTTCACTTTTTAATTTCCATTAAACATCTATGTCTAATAGACACCTAGCCAGAACTATTGCTGTTCAAACGCTTTATCAATGGGATTTTAATAATCAAGAAAAGGACATTAATACTATAACTACCGAAGTTAGAGAGTCTTTTGCTCCAGAATTTGATGATGGTAAATTTATATCACATCTGGTTAATGGCGTCATAAAAAATAAAGAAGAAATAGATGGTTTAATTACCAAATTTGCTCCTGAGTGGCCACTTGATCAAATTACTATAGTCGATAGAAATGTTTTGCGACTTGGTACTTTTGAACTTAGATTTGAAACATCCATACCGGCCAAAGTAGCTATTAACGAAGCTATAGAATTAGCTAAAACTTTTGGTGGCGAATCCTCTGGTAAATTTGTAAACGGGGTTTTAGGTGCTATCTATAAAGATATGGGTGAAAAAGAAGTAGACAAAAAAATTCCAACACAAAACAATGATAAACAACCAGAGCAAGAAAATGAAGAAAGTACAAATACATCAACAACCTAAATGAAAGATATATCAAAATTAGAACAAAACATTGGAGTTAAGTTTAAAGACAAGGAAGTTCTAACTCAAGCTATAGTTCATAGATCCTATATCAATGAACATCCTGAATTTAAACTTGATCACAATGAAAGATTGGAATTTTTAGGTGATGCTGTTTTAGAATTAATAGTTACTGAATATCTCTATAATAACTTTCCCAATCCCGAAGGTGACCTTACTAACTGGCGAGCCAGTTTGGTCAATGGCAGTAATTTAGCCAAGGTATCCAAAGATATTGGCATAGATGATTTTTTGATGATGAGTAAAGGTGAAAGTAAAGATAGTAATTCCAAAGCTAGACAATACATCCTAGCCAATGCCATTGAAGCCATTATTGGTGCAATTTATTTGGACCGGGGCCTAGAAGCTTCTAAAAAATTTATCACTGATTACATTCTAAGTGGCTTAAAAGAAATTATAGCTCAAAAACTATATATTGACGCTAAAAGCAATTTTCAGGAAAAGGCACAAGAAAAAATGGGTGTCACCCCAATCTATAAAGTACTAGAATCATCTGGTCCAGATCATGCTAAAATATTTAAAATTGGAGTTTATTTAGACAAAGAACTAGTAGCCACTGGAGTTGGCACTAGTAAGCAAGAAGCTCAAACCGAAGCCGCTAAAAAAGCTCTAAAAAATAAAAATTGGAACAATTAAAAATAACTAAACCTATGCTAAGTCTAGATTCCCTACTTCAACAAGCTGCTAAAAAACAAGCTTCCGATCTTCATTTAATTGCTGATCTACCTCCCTATCTTAGAATTAATGGCATATTAACAGAATTAGATAAAAAGCCGATTAAAGCTAATGAAATAGAGGCGTTAGTAAAAAAATCTATCAGTGATGAAAAGTTTGAAAAATTCATCAAAACAAAAGAATTGGATTTAGCTTATGAAATTCCAGATGGCACTAGATTTAGAATTAATTTTCACTGGGAAAAAAATACTATCAGTCTAGCAGCCAGAACCATTCCACTGGAAATACCAACCATGGAAGATGTAGAAATGCCTGAAATTATTTATGACTTATGCAGTTACGATCGTGGACTAGTTCTACTAACTGGCCCAACTGGTTGTGGTAAATCCACCTCACTAGCAGCCATGATAAATTACATCAATCAAAACAGAAAAGCTAACATTATCACTCTAGAAGATCCAATTGAATTTGTCTTTAAACCAATCAAAAGTATTATGAGACAAAGACAACTAGGCAATGATATGTTAACTTTCGAAGATGGATTAGTGCATGTTTTGCGCCAAGACCCCAATGTTATCATGGTTGGAGAAATGAGAAACCTAGAAACCATTGCTGCCACTATCACTCTAGCTGAAACTGGACACTTAGTTTTTGCTACATTACACACTTATAGTGCTGCTCAAACTATTGATCGTATTATAGATATTTTTCCACCACATCAACAAAATCAAGTTCGAATGCAAATCTCTATTACTCTAAAAGGTATTATATCCCAAAGATTATTACCAAGTTCTGGCGAAGGACGAGTAGCAGCCAGAGAAATTTTGATTAATACACCAGCTATTGCTAATCTAATTAGAGAAAACAAAGTAGCTCAAATTAATACTGCTATTCAAACTGGCGCTAAAGAAGGCATGATTACAATGGATTCAGCTTTAGGCACCCTACTTAAAAAAGGTGAGATTACCCAAAAAACTATGGAAGAAAATATGTCAGTTGCCAAACCAAAAAGTAGACTATTATCATAAAAATATACAAAAAACACCCACTTATTAAGTGGGTGTTTTTAATTGGTGCCCTCACCAGGACTCGAACCTGGGACCATTTGCTTAAGAGGCAACTGCTCTACCGACTGAGCTATAAGGGCTTAATTATGCACCCAGAGGGACTCGAACCCCCAACCTTCTGGTCCGAAGCCAGACGCTCTATCCGATTGAGCTATAGGTGCTTATATATCTTATTAAGACATTATTGCAATTTTGATTTTACCATAAAAAAACATAAAAATCAAGACTAATTAAACCAAAAATAAAACCAGTATAAAAATACTGGTTATAAAATATTTACATCAACTTGGGAACTAAGCCTCTGACATTCTTGAGCCAATAAACGTCGATGGCAAAACTGAGGACTATTTTCGATACATAATAATGTTACATTAATTTCCTGAGATAATAATATTAAATCCCACAATATTATAATAACCTCTTCCTGTCTGATGTATTCCAAATATTTAACCACAAATTCAGACCAACTCACCTCTCGACGATAATAACCACCAACTAATTTGGGTGGTGGCCCAAGCTCTGGCAAATGAATATCAAATAGGTTATTGGTAATTTCGGGATCTAGTGTTTTGCCGTCACTTAAGGTATGCCGACTCATCACTGATATCCGTAGACCGTCTATTATAGATCTAGGCTGTTTTATTGGTAATGTTTGAAGTGACATATATGCACATCTCCTTAGATTAAATGGTTTTAATGTACTACCAGCATGGTACATTAATATTAATTATTATTCAATACAAAAACCGTCTTTAGTAAGACGGTTTTTGTATTAACTTATTATTCAACCACTTCACTGCTTTCCTCTGTGGTAGGCGATGAAACAGATGAATCTTCTTTCATTTCTTCTTTTTCTTTAGTGGCTTTTAAAGCCTCTTTAAGATTTTTACCAGCTTTAAATTTGGCCACCACCACAGATGGAATAGTTATTTTTTCATCTGGTTTTCTAGGATTAATTCCTTCTCGACCCTTTCTTCTGCGAGCTGAGAAAGCTCCAAAACCAGTCAAAGTAACATCTCCACCCTGCTTTAGGGTATTTATTGTAACATCCACAAAAGTATTTAAAACACTCTCCACTTGAGATTTTGTTAATCCTACTTTTTCAGATATTTTTTCGGCTAATTCTATTTTATTCATTTGCCACCCCCTTTCTATTTGTAATTTATTTTATAAATGAAATTTACTACATTTTATCTTCTGAACTATTATCAGATGAGTTATCACTAGATTCATTCATAGAACTCTCATTATCCATGTCTTCCATGGACTTAGTTTCAGGTTCTGCAATCATTGATTCCTGTGGTTTTTCCAGTGACATGGCCTCTTCCTCCTTCTTTTCCAAGCCAAATAGCTTTTTAAAGAAATTCATATTTTTGTTCTTATTTATTAATTAATAATTATTTAATATTAATTATTTTATCTAATCTTTTAATCTTAACTGTTTTTTTAGTCTTAGGATCTATTTCCAAATAAATTGCATTAAACTGACACTGCCCAGTATCTGGCACATCATGTTTTTTGGAACTCTTACCTTTTTCTAAAAATAAGTTAAATATCTGTCCTTTATTGGCACCAATCACTGAATCATAATAACCGATCATACCAGCATCGGTTACAAAGCCGGTACCCTTTTCTAAAACACGATTATCGGCTGTTGGTACATGAGTATGGGTGCCAACAACTGTTGCCACTTTACCATCGAAGTACTGAGCCAAGGCATTTTTCTCACTTGTTGCCTCAGCATGAAAATCAACCACTATAATATGATCTTTATATTTTTTAACGATCTTTTCTAAGGCTTTAAATGGTGATTCATTAACATCTGGAATGAAAACCTTACCTATTAAGTTTACCACAATTAGCTTATTTGAGCCAATTTCTATCTCTTGGTAACCAACACCAGATTTTTTACTACCATAATTAATTGGCCTAATAACCAAAGCTGGTTTTTTGTTTAAAATCTCGTCACTGCCAGCTTTGCCCCAAGCATGATTACCAGATGTAAAAAAATCCACTCCAGCTTCCCAAGCTTCATTTAAAGTTTTTTGGGTAAAGCCAATACCATGGGCGATATTTTCAGCGTTAGCAATAACCAAATCTGGTTTATATTTAGTTTTTAATTTTGGCAAATATTGATCTAAGCCGCGACGACCTATTTTTCCTACAATATCTGCCAAAAAAATAATTTTTATCATATTGATGATAAATTAATTATCGAGCGTATTCTACTATACGTTTTTCTCTAATAACATTTACCTTAATCTCACCAGGATATCTAAGTTCATCTTGAATTTTTTCGGCTATTTCTTTAGCTAATTTTACCGAGCCTAAATCATCAATTTTATCTGGTGAAACAAAAACCCTAACTTCACGACCAGCTTGAATAGCGTAAACTTTATCAACTCCATCAAAGCTCTTAGCAATATTTTCTAATTCATCTAATCTCTGTAAGTAATTTTCATATGAGTCTTTTCTAGCACCTGGTCTAGCACCGGAAATAGCATCGGCAATTTTAACAATGACTGCCTCTAAGCTTGATGGCTTGTCATGATGATGTTCCAAAACAGGCACAATTATTTCATCACTGATGCCAAATTTCTTACAAATATCACGACCAATTTCTGGATGAGTACCTTGAACCTCATGATCAACTGCCTTACCAATATCATGGAGCAAACCACCTTTTTTAGCCACAGAGACATCTGCTCCTAATTCTTTAGCCAGTAAAGCTGAAAGATTAGCTACTTCAATAGAGTGGACTAAAATATTGTGACCATAACTTGTTCGATATTTTAAGCGACCAATAATTTGGACTAGTTTAGGATCAAAACCAGTAATACCTAATTCATAAACCGCATTTTCACCAGCCTTTTTAATATCTAAGGCAATTTCCTGTTTAGCTTCTAAGATAGCTTCTTCAATTCTAGCTGGATGAATACGACCATCAAAAATTAATTTTTCAATGGTTTTTTTGGCTACTTGTCTTCTAATTGGACTAAATGATGATAAAGTAATAGCTTGAGGCGTATCATCAATGATAATTTCTACGCCAGTTAACTGCTCAATAGTTCTAATATTTCTACCTTCTCGACCAATAATTCGGCCTTTCATTTCATCATTAGGCAAATCAACTACTGATGAAGTGCTTTCTTGAGCATGAGAAGAAGCACATCTCTCAATCACTGCTGATAAAATATGCTTCGCTTTTTTTTCTAATTCATCAGATGATTCATGTTCTAATTTACTAATTCTTTGAACCAAATTACTAGCAATTGATTTTTCTACATTACCCATTAATACTGTTTCCGCTTGTTCTTTGGTTAGATTGGCAATTCTTTCTAACTTAGCAAATTGTTCTTCCTTAACTTTAATAATCTCTTCTTTAAGAATGTTTATTTTGTCAGATTTATCAGATAATTCTTGCTTTTTATTTTCTAAATCCATCAACTTTTGATCAAAAAGTGATTCTCGATTTTCTAATCTTTTTTTAGCCGTTTCTAAATCTTGTTTTTCTTGTCGAGCTTCTTTTTTTGACTCTTCCAAGATTTGAATAGATTTTTCTTGTCCCTTAAGTAATATTTCTTTTTGCTTCGATTTAGCGTCGTTAAGCATTTTTTCTATTTTTTCCTCCACAGTACCTTTGCGATTTTTAGCCCATTGCTTGCGAGCTAAATATCCAAAAACAAAGCCCAATATTAAGCCCAGAGGCAACCCTACATAAAGCAGTAAATTAATCATTTTATTTTTCCTCTTTATTAAAGAGAAATTAACACGCTAAAACCACCCTAGTATTTTAGACTGAGGGTTTCAAAACCTGGATATCGATTTGATATTTGTATATCAAGAGTGAAAGTTTTTTAAAGATATAGATCATATTTCACTAAATTTCAACAAATTTCTAACTATAAGCGAGCAAATTCCTACTTTTTATTATTTATTTAATGTGATTAAATATTACCATATCAGTAACTTTACGTCAATTTACCCAAATATTGACAAAATGACCACAAAAATTTATAATAAACATTCAATTAGTACTTTTAAACAACAAATAGGAGAGATCAGTGGAAATAGAAAGAAAATGGCTACTACCGAGAAATTTTACTGTTACACAAACTATTTTTAAAACTATTATAACCAAGCAATTCTATCTTGGAGATATTAGAATTAGACGAACTAAAATTAATGATATTGAAGACTGTATTCATTATATAGCTGTAAAAAGCGACGGTACTATATCCAGAGAAGAATGGGAAATGGAAATTCCGGAATGGGTATTTAATCAATTACTTCTGTCCAAACCCAACAGCCCCGAAATCTTTAAAACTATTTACAAATTTAAGATTAACGATTTAATATTAGAGCTTCATATCTTCGCCGGTAAGCTAGCTGGCTTAATCATCTTGGAGTGTGAATTTACTGACGAAGCCACAGCTGTCGTTTTTAATCTACCATCAGAAATAGATCAACAAGTAATTAAAGAAGTGACTCATGATAAAAATTATCAAAACATAAATCTAGCCACACTAAACGGCCTAGATAAAAAGTAGAATCAACTAATATTCGTGATATTACAGACTAAACAACAAACCCCGCAAACTAGCGGGGCTTTTTTATTTGAAAAAATAATTTATTTTATAATCTTATCAATAATGCCGTAATTAATGGCTTCTTGCGGCGACATATAATTATCACGATCAGTATCTTTTTCTATTTGTGATAAAGTTTTAGAAGTATGTTTTACTAAAATTTTATCCAATTTTTCTTTCACTCTTAAGATATGTTCAGCATGAATTTTAATATCAGCGGCCTGACCTTCCATGCCACCCATTACTTGATGAATCATCACCTCAGAATTTGGCAATGACAATCTTTTGCCTTTGGCACCACCAGCTAAAATCACTGCCCCCATGCTAGCTGCCATACCTATACAAATTGTCGAAACATCTGGTTTTACATATTGCATAGTATCATAAATTGCTAGCCCGGCTGACACTGATCCGCCTGGAGAATTTATATATAATTTAATATCTTGATCTTTGTTTTCACTATCTAAAAAAAGCAACTGAGCAATGATAGTATTGGCCACGGCATCATTAACTGGTGATCCCAAAAATATAATTCGATCTTTTAACAACCTAGAATATATATCATAAGCTCTTTCACCATAATTAGTTTTTTCTAAAACTGTTGGTATTAAATGCATAAATTTATTGTTTATTATCTAATTAAAACATACCCTATTAATCATCTTTTTTCAAGAAAGATAAAAGATCACTGGTTTCACTTAAAGTATTATCAATACTAAAGCCAGCGGCTTTTTTATGACCACCACCACCATTTCTTTGAGCAATTAAAGATAAATCCACATCATCTCTATTAGTTCTCATGCTTACCCTAGTATAATCTGGTCCAATTCTAAATAAGGCTACCAATTTAACATCACAAATTACATTTAAAAAATTAGTTAGACCATCTAGTTCTTCTTCAGCTATATTATATTCTCGATACTCATCTTCTTTTATATAAGCGTAAACAATTTCACCACTAGCATCACTTTTCATTCTAGATAAAACCTTTCCCCATAAATGCAATCCGCCAATAGATTTATTTTTATTAATAATATCGTCTATCTTATAAATTTTAGCCCCTTTAGAAATTAACTCTGCTGCGGCTTTTATAGAAATAATATTAGTTGCCGAATTAGAAAAATTACCAGTATCATCCAATATACCACACAACAAACAATTAGCAATATTTTTATCAATATTAAATTCAACTTGATTTAAAAATGTATAAATTATTTCACAGGTCGAACTAGCTTGGCTGTTAATAAAATTGATATTACCAAAATTAGTGTTACTAATATGATGATCTATATTAATAACATAATTATTTTTAAAAAATTTATCATCAATACCAGCGTGATCCAAGCCCGCTAAATCCAAAGCAATTACTAAATCAAATTGATTATTTAAAATATTTTCACTACTACACACTATTTCAATGCCTGGCAAAAAATCAAAATAAATTGGCACTGGCCCAATATTAAATACCTTGGGATTTTTACCTAAACTTTGTAAATAAAAAAACATAGCCAGAGATGAGCCAATAGCATCGCTATCTGGTCGTCTATGACTAACAATTAAAATATTATTAGCTTGATTTATTTTTGTAGTAATTTCATTCATATTGATAAATACCTGATTGTTTACTTTATAATATATCAAGGATCATGTCAATCAAAAAACCCAGCCATAGCTAGATTTTATATAATCAATATTTACTGTAAATTATCTAGTAAAGCTTCCAATTCAGCGGCCTTTTGACCACTGTCATCTATTTGAAATCTGAGCTTAGGCACACTTCTTAGAGTTACTTTTTCATTTAAGATTTTTTGAAACTCATAAGCATTATTAATTAACAAACTCATTACCTCTCTTTTATTATCATCTGGTAAAATACTGAGAGATACTTTAGCGTGCTTTAAATCAGGAGAAGTTTTAACGTTAGTGATTGTCACGATTGATCCTTTGGGCAATTCTACTTCCGAAACTATAATCTGACCCAACTGTTGAGCAATTAATTCATCTACTTTTTCCATTCGACCAGCCATAATTTTATAGTTATTTTTGTTCTTCGTAAAATTCTAAAACATCACCCTCTTCAATAATTGGGCTGCCATCAAAACTTAATCCACATTCTTGACCAGACGACACTTTATCAGCAGATTGTTTACCAGACTCTAAACGTTTAACACTACCAGAAGACAAGGCTTTGCCATCACGAGTGACAATTACCATTTCACACAAGGCAACTATACCGTCAATTACTCGGCCACCGATAATCATATTCTTAGTTTCTTTTCTAAAAACCTTTAAAACTTCTAGCTTACCAATCAATTTTCTAACAATATCAATTTCTTTTAGACTTTCAATTTCTTTTTGAATATCTTCAATCAAATGATAAATAACTTCATAATATTTTATTTCTATTTTTTTATCACGAGCCAAATCAGCTACCATCATAGCTGGCTTAATATGAAAACCAATAATCTTTGATCCGGTAGCCTCAGCTTTTAATACATCGGTTTCAGTGATAATTCCTAAACCTTTACCAACAATTTTAACCTTTATTTTATCAGTTTCTAATTTAGCCAAACTTTCAATAATCGCTTCTACTGATCCTAAAACATCAGCCTTAATAATTAAATTAATAAATTTAACTCCAGCGTCACTATCAATTAATTTAGCGTGAGTAGAAAAATCTTTTTCTTGTCTCTGTTTTTGTTGTTTAGCATCTTTTGATAATGATTTAGCATCAAGTGGCACTTCTAAAATACTACCAACTTCTGGTGATAATTTTAAACCTAAAATTCTAACTGGTGTACCTGGTAAAGCCTCAATCACATTATCACCTTTATAATTTTTAAGCATCCTAACTTTTCCAACCAGCGTACCACTCATACCCAAAGAATCACCAATCTTTAATGTTCCAGATTGAACTAAAATAGTCGCTACCGGCCCTTCGCCCTTACTAACATGAGATTCAATAATTGTACCAATAGCTGGTCTTTTGGGATCAGCCACGATTGTATCTTTTTCCATATCAGCCACTAGCAACACGGTCTCAAGTAAATCATCAATACCAGTACCGTCCTTAGCTGAAACACTAGCAATAATTACCTTGCCTCCCCATTCTTCTGGTAATAAATTCATAGCTGATAAGTCTTGTTTTACTTTTTCAATATTAGCTTCGGCTTTATCAATTTTATTAATCGCCACTACATACGGTAAGCCAGCATCAGAAATAATTTTAATTGCTTCTTTGGTTTGTGGTTGAATACTGTCGTCAGCCGCGACCACTAAAATAGCAATATCCGCTACCCTAGCACCACGTGATCTCATGGCTGTAAAAGCTTCATGACCAGGTGTATCAATAAAAGTAATTATGCGACCTTCTTTTTGAATTTGATAAGCTCCAATGTGTTGGGTAATACCACCACTTTCACCGGCTACTACATCAGTTTTTCTAATTGCATCTAAAATTTTTGTCTTACCATGATCAACATGGCCCATAACCACAATAACTGGCGGTCGAGGTTTGACTTCACTATCTCTATTTTTTAAAATATCTTCTAATTTTTTTTGTTCTTCATCAGAAGAAGAGTCTTGAGTTTTAGTATCACTAGGATTTATCTTAAAGCCAAGTTCTTCACCAACAATTGAAGCTGTATCAAAATCAATTCTTTCGTTCATTGAAGCTAGGACACCATTTTTCATTAATTCAGTTAATACTTTATTGATTGGCAAACTTAACATATCGGCAAATTCACGTACTGTAATAACCGCTGGTATTTTTACTTCTATTATTTCTTTTTCCGCTGAATCTTCAACTTCTACGGCCTCACCACGAATCTCAGCAATTTTGGTCATTTCTCGATCCTTCTTAGATTGACGCTTCCAAGCTTCAATAATTTTAGCAGCAATTCGATCATCAACCTTAATAGCTCGACGACCAATATCAAAACCAAGCTCTGGTAGTTTATCGAAGAGTTCTGTAGAGGTAACCTTTAATTGTCTAGATAATTCTGAAATATTCATGATAAAAAATTAATTTATGGACTTTCTTACTATATCAGAAAATGGCTAAAATTTCAAGTATTAGGCCCGCTCCAGTTGAAAAAAACAATTATTTATGCTAAATTTAAAAAGTCCCAAACAAATGGTCACGTAGCCAAGTGGTAAGGCAGAGGTCTGCAAAACCTTTATTCGCCGGTTCGATCCCGGCCGTGACCTCCAACATTTGAACCTTAAACAAAAAACCAAGAAAGGATACAGTATGAGCAACTGGTCCCACAAAATCCATATTGGTACCAAAAGACTTTCACTTAGAAAAACAATCAAAATTGGTCGAATTTTTCTAAGCTCAGGCGAACAATTAGCAGAAGTTAAATCAGCCACTTTTTCTGGAGTTAAACAACTACTACGACAAACTGGCTTAGTACCAACTAATCTAGTTATTAATAAAAAAGATACTTACTACGCAATTTAATCGGCACTCAACACTCTAAACTAGGGTGTTTTTATTTTTTCATCAAGCAAAAAACCGGCTTATAGCCGGTTTTTACTGAGATTATATTAAAATATTTCTACTTCAACATACTTTACCCCAAAAGCCTTCGCCTCTTCATAGGTCGGCATCCAAACATCTATTTTGTAATAATACCTAGCATTCATACGATCTTCAACGCTAAATACCTTGTCTCCATATAATTCAGGAATTTTTACTTTAGTACCAAACGGTAAAAAATTAGCCGCTACAATGCCATCACGCACATGACTACCATTAGCTGTAATAAATGGTGAATCATCAGTCTGACCAGGTGTAGATGAATAAGCAGTCATCGAAACCATCATTTTCTTATACCCGATTCTTGGAGTAGCTGATGGCAATTTAGTATTTGAATCACTACTAGATGCATCAAACATAACTTCCTGTGGCGAATTAGCTATAGCTATCATACTGTTTCTAACACTAGCACTAGATAGAACATAAGCATAAGTCAAATGCGGAAAAATCATTTGAAAAACAAAGATGACCGCAATTGCCAAGATATTAATTTTGTTACGTAAATAATTCATATTTTTTGGGGTTAAAAAAACCTCCTTTTATTAATGTGGAGGAATTTACTAACTGGCATTAGTATAGCATATAATATTTATCTTGTCAAGTAATATGAGTCGTAAATATTTAACAAACTCTGATTTTTAGGCAAAAATTGGTATTATTATTTTAGCTAAAATTAGACAAAATAGCTCTTTTTACTTGACATTTTATCAAATATATGATATAATTAAATACTTAATTTAATAACGCTTACCTATTCTGGTAGGCGTTATTTTTATATAAAAAAACCGTGCAATTACTACACGGTTAAGCAATATTTAACAAAAACAATCTATGCGATTACGCTTGCAAAGTAGGCAATTACCAGCCCTGTCTCGACAAGTTGTGCAATAACAGCCACCAATAGTGGTAATGCCACCAGGAGATTGACATTTTTCACAAATATTAAAGAATTTTCTATTCTCATTAAGAAAAATACATAGATAACCATCTTTTGTTCTATAAAGTGTAAACGGTTTACTGCCATAAACGACCTCACTATTAACAACATCAGAAGACTTAAATTTAAAGGAACTAAAATAATTTTTAAACCTTCTATCTCGATGAATATGAATTAAAATTTGCAATGGAAAGTGCTTTGTTCTTTTTACTTTTTTGACAACCTTTTTCATGATCTACGTCCTCTAGTTGTGATTTAAAAAGATCATACTTAACAGTTAATAATATATTATTTGATATTTGCTGTCAATTAACCAAAAGTAAAAGTATAGGCTCTTAGGCCTGGACTTTCAATAATTATTTCCAAAGTATGTTCACCATAAGCAGTATCTTCAATTAAATGATACAAAGTATGATCTCTAACTTCTTGCTCACCAACCAAATTTCCATCTTTATATATTTTAATTTTACTACCAGTTTCTGATCCGGCCACAAAATAAACATTTTTACCTTGATACCGAAACTTTATAGAAGCGTTGTTGGATTTGTTTTCGGCAAATTCTTCAGAAAAACTCCAAGTACCACCCAAATATAAAACATTAGTTTTGGGCTTATCTGGGGTCGACATTTTTTGAGTGCCAGAAATATTTTTGATACCACTACCTAAATAATTATTACGATCTGATCCAAAATAAATCTCTGGACTCTGTGGACTTCGAGCATCAGTAGTCATTACATTATCTGGTGTCACTATTCCACCTTTAATTTCATCCTGCATACCTAAAATCGCTTCTCTTTCTCTTAAAGCTTCTTGAATTTTAGCTTCAGTTTCATCATAAGCTCCTTCACCAATATGATCATAAACAATATAGCCATCGATATCAATCAAATATTTTCTGGGCCAATATTGATTGCGGTAAGCTGCCCAAGTCGAATAATCATTATCCAAAACTACCGGAAATTTTATACCAAACTTTTCCACAGCCGCTTTAACATTATTATAATCTTTTTCAAATTCAAATTCCGGTGTATGCAAACCAATGATTTCCAAACCTTGATCATGATATTTTTCATACCAAGCATTTAAATAAGGAGTGGTTCTCTGACAATTAATACAGCTATAAGTCCAAAAATCCACCAAGATCACCTTTTTACCGATTAACTCACCAATGGAAATACTATCAGTATTTACAAAACCATCAGGGGTCGATATCTCCTGAGCGGGTTTATATTTTTTAGCCTTAGCTTCTTTAGATATCGCTACACCAGTTGATTCTGTATTATTACCAGAAAACCTAAAAGATTTTCTTGATTGTAAATACACAATGGATCCAGCAATAGCTATTAAAAATAAAGCTAATATAATATTACGATATTTATTATTCATTATCTTAATAACCAATTATTTAAAAAATCCCAACTCGCAAACAAACTTAAACTTTGCGTAAATACCAATACCCCTAAAACGGTTAACAAAACTCCAAAAAAAACATGGACATAATGCAAAGCTTTGGCATATTTTTTTATAAACTTAGCCGCTCTAGATACAAATAGTCCAGCTAGTAAAAATGGCACGCCCAAACCAATAGAATACGCTAGCAATAGAACAAAAGCTGAACCGGGTTGCGAGGCCGCCAGGCCTAAAATCAAACCCAAAGCTGGGCCCACACACGGTGTCCAACCAGCAGCAAAGGCCAAGCCAAAAAGAAACGATGTTAGATATTTAGATTTAATCTTAGTTTGGACATTAAACTTATGTTGGCGATCCAAAAATGGAATATGAATTAAACCAATTAAATACAACCCAAAAAATATAATTAAAGCCCCACCAATTCTGGCCAACCAAACTTGAACATCATAAGCGACAGCTTCCAAAAGAGTATTTAGCAATACTCCCAGCGAGGCAAAGACTACCGAAAATCCCAGAACAAAGAAAACACTATTTAAAAATATCTCTTTGCGCTTAACTTCGGCATCACCAAGTGATGAACCACCTAAGTAAGATAAAAATCCGGGAATTAGTGGCAAAACACAGGGGGCTAAAAAAGACAGCAAGCCGGCCGAAAAAGCGGCCAAAATTGAAACTCCATCCATATGTTATTGGTTAATTATTTTATTAATCTCACTGGTATATCTACCAGTATCCCAACCTTCTGGTGATTTTAAAATTCGATTATTATTTTTTACAAAAACTTTAGTATGCTGATAAGCTACACCAAATTGCCTAGCCAAGTTTTTTTCAGAATTATCAGTTTCATTGTCATTGTAATTAACTCGAAAGCCAACAACTTGATCTGAGTTTAAATCATTAAAAGCTTGTTGCATTAACGGGAATTCGGCACGACAAACTGGACACCAATTAGCATAAAAATATAACACTATTAATTTATCGGTTTTTAAGGCCGCTTCATAGTCCGACTGATTAAAATCTAATAATGGAGCTGAGTTACCAGCTAAGACCGATCCGGAGTAAGTCATCATCAACTCAGGCTCAGTTTTATTATCATTCATCATAGTTGTATTTTCATCTTCTATTACAGAATCAACACCTTTTTCATTCATCATTTGATTATTGGCTGATTTATCTTCTTCGGTCATTGTAGAATTTTCAGTCTGATTAATGTCTTTATTGTTAACCGTTGACTTATTAGCCAAATAAGCGATACCACCAATGACAATAATAATAGCAATAGTTGCGCCAATGATTGGCAAAATAAAACCTTTTTGTGAATTTTCCATCATATATACTTTTGATTAGTTAATTATATTTTAAACTTATTTAAAGTATAAATTGATTTTATATAAATGTAAAGTTAACTTTACATTGAATTTGGGGATAAATAATTTACATCAATATTTAATGCGACTATAAATATTCCCAAATATTTTAGCTAAGATCATAAAAACCAAAGTTACTACCAACCAAATATCCACCTGATGCTTAAAACTTTGAACAATAATACCTAAAACTAAAACACTAGACCCGACTAAATAAGCTATTCGACCAGCCAACATTCTGTGAAAAAGTTCTCGCTCATCACCGGCCTGCTCTTGCCAGATAAATACCGAAAATATAGAAAACACCACAATTAAAGACATTGCCATTATTGTCACTATCATATCTGGCATCCATAAATTGAATGGATTTAAACAAAAAACTAACAAAACCACTAACACTAAAGCAATAAAAATTTCCAGAATTAATTTATTTTTCATATTTTATTTTAAAAATTTCTTCTAGCGGTTTTTTAAAAAATTTGGCTATCTTTAAAGCTAAAATTACTGACGGTGTGTAATTTCCTTTTTCAATAGCAATAATTGTCTGCCGAGTTACACCCAGTGCTTCCGCTAAAGCTTCCTGAGTAATACTCTCTTTCAGACGTAAATCGTAAACTTGATTAATAATAAACTCTTTCATAAATAATATAATATTTTCTATTATAAAAATTAATAACTTTAATGTCAAGTATACTTAACATTAAAAATATAAATAAAAGAGACCTATTTTATAATAGATCTCTTTTATTTATTTGAGATGGTTAGCAAAGAACGTTAGAACTAAAATTATAAATAATAATCTATATATACTATTCAATGAATGAAAATGTGCTTAACATCTGTAAATTTTCTGGGTTACTGGTTGGAAACCAAATTTCATAAATTGCTCCATCAAATGAAATCAATGTATATAAATATTCACCATTAATTATGTATCCTCCATTATAACTTACGTAACTTCCTGTTAATGTAAATTGGTATGCTATTTTTTTATCAATTGTTGTTTTTATAAGTTCTCCAACTATTTTATCATCAATATTAGAGTTTGTATCATTTTTGTTATACTCCCACACCAAATTAGCGTACTCATCTAATTCAAAACTAACTTCCGGATATTGTCTTAGATTATATTCTCTCTCATATTTTTTTATATTAAAACTACCCAGTGCCACCCATTGTGCTTGCACTGCGTCTACACCAAAATCATTACTTAGTAATTTTCTTTCATCTGGATACTGAATGGTATACTTATATGTATTATTCCTAAATGTTGACCACCCATCTATCTGATTATTATTTTCATTTTTATTTATTGGTACCACTCTTTTATAGCATAAAACACTAAAATCTGGTGATTGAATTTTTGAGCAAATATCAGACTGCATTGTTTTCTCTGCAACTCCTAGATAACATTTATCCCTGCTATTATAATTGTCATCTTTTACTTTGTCGCATATTGTCTGATCTTTGTAAGCTGGCGCAGTTCTAACCAAACATCTATTATAATCTTGTTGTAGGGTTATTTTTTCACAGTACTCAGGTGGTGTAGGCTGTTTTGCATTATCAGGATAATATGTGTAGCAAATATCGCGCATCTGCTCTGGATAATTTACGTTACTTGAGTTAAAGTCAGGTATCTGATCACATATTTCTATGTCTTTTGTTTCTTTAATTATATTCTCATAACATTTATACCTGGCATCAAATGTATCAATTAAAGCACATATACTGGGATCCAGTTTTGAAAATTTATACTCAAGTGATTTAGTTTCAATAATATTTTTTGTTAGGCCAATTAATATAGGCACTCCTAATAACATAATAAATATAATAATATATTTCGCAATTTTAATTACTTTCCCATTAAATATAATATGAAAAAGTGAAGCAGAAAGCCCAATAATATAAGTGGCTAAAAAAATACCGCTCAGTGATTGCACGATGGATATAAATATGGAAATAAATATTGTATGAGCTATACCAAAATAATCAAATATTCTATAGACGAATATATTTGAAAAATCACATATAAAATCTCCACAATCACCAGGCATACTTAAATATACCAATGCTTGGAAAGCAACTACTAGGAGTATAAATTTTTTAGGAATTTTTACAATTGTTATTTTAGTCTTGCTTACAAATTTTTTTATTAAAACAATAGCAACCATAATAACTCCTATTATTATATAGAAGGCAATACTAATAAAAGGCAAGATAAGCGCTGACCAACCAGTACTTGTAAGAAACACCAAGAAACTACTAATAAAAGCATAGATTATATATATTGGAAACAGAGTCCAAATATTAGTACTATTCGATATTATGTAAGGGTTATTTTTTGGCTTCTCAATCGGTTGATTTGTTGGAATCATACAAATATTATTAAGTAAAAATTATATTATTATAATACCATATATTTTTTGTGATGGAAACTGCAGACTCTTTTAATATTTTCACTAAAATCTAAACTTTCAAAACTGGATCCTAGTATATAACAAATAAAAACAGACTCTTTTTCGGAGTCTATTTTTATTTATTTGAGCGGATAACGGGAATTACGACGTAAACCGTCTGCCAAAAGCAGGACGGCTTACTCTGTCCTGGGTTGGCGGTTAATACTCCCTATGGTCGCATTACCCGATCGTTCGCATTACTCGTTTCGGCTTCCGCCTCACTCCTAGCTCACTTCCAACCCGTTCGATTTCCACCGATCTCAAATAAAAAAAGACCCCTGGGGGTCTTCTTTTATTTGAGCGGGTAACGGGAATCGAACCCGTATCTCCAGCTTGGAAGGCTAGCATAATGAGCCGTTATACTATACCCGCAAAAACTATTAACTATAATAGCACAAAAAATACTAAAAATCAAGGTCAATAATCTTAATTGACACATTAAAATAAAAACAGTAAAGTAAGTTTATTAGAACCTTTTAATTTCAAGGAGACTGCAATTATGTTTGAATTTGCATCGGAAGTCTTAACTATAATAATAGCCCTAATTATATTTATTCCAATTTGTATTAAAAAAGTAAAATGTAACAATAATCAAAACATAACCTGTCTAAAATGTGGTAAAAAATTTAATTGTTATTATTTACTAAAATCTACTGGTTACTGTCCTAGTTGTGGTGAATCATTTCATCGACCACCCAAAGAAGAAAGGTAGGTAAAATGTTATTAACACTAACAATCATTGAAAAAATCACTCTTGTTGGTATTATTGTACTATCAATCATTCTATTAATCTACTTGAAGATAAAAAATGTTTCATTGGAATGTAGTAAGTGTAAAAACCTAATACCAGCCTATTTAAATGGTAGATGTCAAAATTGTGGCTACAATAACTCTGATTGTAAACACTAATCCAAAACCTAAATTTATTAATTTAGGTTTTTTTATTTTTAAGAAATAAAACAAGCTATTTTTACATAGCTTGTGATAAATCATGAGGCCAAAATTCATTTTTTAAACGCACAAAGCAATTTATTGCTCCATCAACTGATGACATTTTAGCTAAAAACAGGCGGCGTAATCGTGATGCAGAAACATTGCCAGATAAATATTCAAAATAAATTCTATCCGCCAAGCCATAGCCCTGCTGATGAACAAAGAAATCATCAATATCAAAATTATCACCAAATTTTTCAATTAATTTTTGCCTCACCTCTTTTTGAGACTGTTTAGTGAGCTTAGATAAATCTGGAAAAGCTTCATAGGGATTTTCTAAATCTGATCCTACTAATCTAGCGCCTAAAAAACCAAACAACTCTACTAAAGCGCCCAAGCACATGCAATCTTTTTGACTTCTATTTTTATAAGAAATATCAGAAGTAATAAAATGAAAAGCATGTGAAGACTCTTCTAAAATTGAGTGTCTAGTAGTGCACCTACCAATTATCACCATCTTCTTAGAAATAATGTAATAACTAATACCAGCAAAATTTCTAATTTCCAATTCATCCTGTAAATAACCGGATAAGCACAATTTATTTGTATCAATACTTCTACCCAACCACCAAACCTCTGGATAATATGGTACTTTAATAGATAAAATATCTGATAACTCATCCATTACATCATAAACGGCTGCCTCAACTTTATTTTGCCTTTCTTGCCACCTCATCACTTGGCCTCCTAATTGTAAAGAACTAAAGCTATAATTTAATTTTAAAATTATAAATATTTAATAAATCTATTATTACCATCCACTAACACATTTTTAGCTTCAATAGTTTTTTCTGATAATTTAAAACCCATGATTATAATTTCCTCGCCTTGTTTGATTAAATGAGCGGCGGCACCATTCATGCATATTATACCTGAACCTCTTTGTCCAACTATAACATAAGTTTCTAAACGATGACCAGAAGTATTGCTAGCTATTAAAACTTTTTCACCAACCTGCAAGCCACTTTTGTCTAATAAATCTTCATCAACAGTAACGCTACCAATATAATCTAAATTAGCTGCTGTTACTTTAGCTTTATGAATTTTAGCGTGGAGAAACCAATTCATAATTAATACAATTTATTTAAAAAACCGTTACTTCCATATTATACTTTATTAAATAAAAAGTAAAAATTTTGGCAATAAAAAAACTTCGCCATAGCCAGTAAAATTTTAGCAATACGCCAACCGGCATACCTATACTATTAAGCAGAATTGAAGTAAAACTTCAAAAAAGTTTTTATAGCAAGGGTGTATCGCCTTGGGGCTCGCAGATTTTAAACCGCAGTCTAAAACCAATATAGAATCCCCATAAAAATATACGTCCTAAAATTTAACCGGCTCCTGATGGTGAAGTCACTTATATTATAAAACTAGACAAAACCATTGTCAAAAAAGCTAAAAAACCCAAACAAAAAAAGACCATACGGTCTTTTTTATTTGTCGGGGTGAAAGGACTTGGTCACAACTCTCGTCGGCTTCCGCCTCCTTGGTCGCGACCCCGCCTCGCGATTTACCTCGCCAAAATGCGTCGGTAAATAACGCTCCGGCTTTCAAGTCCTTACGCAGACCAAACTATTGGTCTGCTTCACCCAAACAAAAAAAAGACCATACGGTCTTTTTTATTTGTCGGGGTGAAAGGACTTGAACCTTCGGCCTCTCGCTCCCAAAGCGAGCGCTCTAGCCAACTGAGCTACACCCCGATTAAATCTACAACACAATGTGCCGAGGGGCAGAATTGAACTGCCGACACAAAGATTTTCAGTCTTCTGCTCTACCACTGAGCTACCTCGGCACGTTGCATTGTAAATTTGTGGGCAATGGGGGACTCGAACCTCCGACCTCGTCGTTATCAGCGACGCGCTCTAACCAGCTGAGCTAATTGCCCTTATATCTATATAAATTTAATCAATTTGACTTCCTAAATATAACAAAAAAATATCAATTTGGCAAGGGTTTTAATAAAAAAGCACTACTATTGTAGTGCTAATATTTTTCTTTATCCAATAAATAATACTGGCCATCTTCGTAGCCATTTATTTTGGCAAAAAAAGTAATAGCATATATCTGAACAAGAGAAAGGATGATTACAGTAACTCCAGCCGATAACTGCAAATAAAATTTACTAACTACTTCAATTTCATAAGCACTAAAGATTAAGCTAAAACCTTTGTAACCAAGAAACAAAATAAACATGTAGTAGGTTAATTTTATTAAAAAGTAAATTAAGGTACGCATTAGTATTCCTCCGTTTTTTAAAAAACCACTCCTGAAACAGAAATGGTTTTTCAAATGATTAACAACTGAAAAGCAATAAAAACAAGTGAGCCTATTTGTATTAATACAAATACGACTTATATAAGTTAAACCTCAAAACGAGGCATCACTCAATACTCCCTAGAAAGGAGGTGATCCACCCACAGCTTCCGCTACGGGTGCCTTGTTACGACTTCACCCCTGTCACTGACCCTACCTTAGTCCATATCTAGTACAGCCTTCGGGTATTGCCAGCTCCCTTGGTGTGACGGGCGGTGTGTACAAGGCCCGAGAACGTATTCACCGTGACGTGCTGATTCACGGTTACTAGCGATTCCAACTTCATGAGGTCGAATTGCAGACCTCAATCCGAACTGAGACCGGTTTTGGTGGGATTAGCTCCGCCTTGCGACTTAGCAACCCTTTGTACCGGCCATTGTATCACGTGTGTAGCCCCAGACGTAAGAGCCATGCTGATTTGACGTCATCCTCGCCTTCCTCCCTGTTAAGCAGGGCAGTTTTCTATGAATTTTTAACATAGAATGAGGGTTGCGCTCGTTTAACCACTTAAGGCTACACCTCACGGCACGAGCTGACGACAACCATGCAGCACCTGTATAGCACTCTCGAAGAAGTCTCTGTTTCCAGAGATTTGCAGCTATATGTCAAGTCTGGGTAAGGTTTTCCGCTTACCATCGAATTAAACCACATGATCCACCGCTTGTGCGGGCCCCCGTCAATTCCTTTGAGTTTTAAACTTGCGTTCGTACTTCCCAGGCGGAATACTTAATGCGTTAGCTATTTTAGACGCCACTGACAGGGTCGATACTGCCAATGACTAGTATTCATCGTTTACGGCGTGGACTACTGGGGTATCTAATCCCATTCGCTACCCACGCTTTCGTGCAACAACGTCAGGATTGTACCAGTCAACCGCCTTCGCTTCTGGTGTTCTTGCCAATATTAACACATTTTACCGTTACACTGGCAATTCCGTTGACCTCTTCCATCCTCTAGTTTTTCAGTTTCCATGGCAGTCTTGATGTTAAGCACCAAGATTTAACCACAGACTTAAAAAACCGTCTGCGCACTCTTTACGCCCAATAAATCCGGATAACGCTCGGGGTCTCTGTATTACCGCTGCTGCTGGCACAGAGTTAGCAACCCCTTATTCATTAGGTACCGTCAAAAGTTCTTCCCTAATAAAAGATCTTTACACCCCGAAGGGCTTCATCAATCACGCGGCGTCGCTCCATCAGACTTTCGTCCATTGTGGAATATTCTTGACTGCAGCCTCCCGTAGGAGTCTGGGCAGTGTCTCAGTCCCAGTGAGGCGGGTCGTGCTCTCACACCCGCTACTCGTCATAGCCTTGGTAGTCCGTTACACTACCAACAAGCTGATAAGACATAGGTCCCTCTCGAAGCGATAAATCTTTACTCACCAGACATTCGTCTGGTGAACACATCCAGTATTATTCCTCCTTTCGGAGGGTTATTCTGAACTTCGAGGTAGGTTACCAATGTGTTACTCACCCGTCTGCCATGGGTCTAAACCCATTCGACTTGCATGCCTTAGACACGCCGCCAGCGTTCATCCTGAGCCAGGATCAAACTCTCAATAAATTGCATCTAGATTACGGCCAGATGCTAACCGTTATGTTGCTTTCCGATAAATCGGAAATAAAAAATTGATTTTGGGCTCACATTGTTTAAATTGCTTTTCAATTGTCAATTTACTTTTCTTTTCACATTATTATTTTTCGTATTTCAGAGAAAAGAAAAAACAGAGGGATCCAATTTTTCGAACCATCGATTTGTAACCGATGAATCTCTTAGATACCACTGTTTTTTCTCTTTAAAAAACAGATTTTAATGTTTATGTGGAGAAGGGTTTATTTTTATAATGTTGTTGGCCGAATATCTTTGATATGAAGGCCAGTATGAGAAAATTATTGTCGAGCGGAGCCGACTCCTTTCATTTGAACCGCCCTGATGCCACACCCTTTAGGGTGGGGTCGGTTCACTTGATCTTTGCTTAATAATTATATTCTATTTTACTAGTCTTGTCAATAGTTAATTAAAGTTATTTGGCTAAAATTAAAGAATAATATAAATTTAGCTTATTTTAGTAATTTTTATACAAGTTTTTTAAATTTTAACTAATTTTAAAAGATTTTTTATAAAACTAATTCACACTATATACACAAGTCTTTTATATAATCTTTAACAAAAAAAATAAAGCCTCGTTCTGCAGAACGAGGCCACCCAGGCTTTAATCGATCGGGAACTGATTTGTCCCAACCGAGCGGCCTAACCAAGAGTGGGTGAGCTTCTCTTGTGTTATTCTCCAAGCCTTCTTAGTCTTTTCCAGGAGATGGAGATTTCTTTACCTGGAAGGTCGACTACATAGCTATGGTACACTTTTTATGGTGTGTTGTCTTCGAAGCGTCGACTACTTCTCTCAACATCCGTGTACCTAACAAAGCTAGTATATCACATCATTGATATTTTGTCAAGTGTTATGATTATATTACAAATGTAAATAATACAAATTTAGCTTATTTTAGCAATTTTTATAATATTTTTACAATTAAAAAATAAACATAAAAAAACGCATAATATTGCTATACGTTTTAAGTTATACATTATGTATTCTGTGATTTAGACTTCTTGACTCTCCATTCTTTTATCTTGGCGTGATTACCAGACAAAAGAACACTTGGAACTTTCAACTTTTTACCTTGATACTTAACTTCTTCCGGCCTAGTGTATTGCGGATATTCTAAATAATTGTCTTTAGAAAAAGATTCATCTTGCACTGATTCCTGTTTGCCAACAAAAGTTGGATAATGCCTAGACACCGCATCCATAATTACCATAGCTGGTAATTCACCACCAGTTAAAATGTAATCACCTATAGATATTTTCTCATCAACCATTTTTTCTACCCGTGCATCTACGCCTTCATACCGAGGGCAAACAAAAATTAATTGATCATATTTAGATAATCGTTGAGCTGTTTTTTGATTAAAAGTTTTACCATTAGCCGCAGTCAAAATCACTCGGCTTTTTTTCTGTCTTTTAATACTAGCTAGGGCTTTCATAATTATATCGGCTTTAAACACCAAACCGACACCACCACCATATGGTTTGTCGTCGACAGTTTGATGTCTGTCTTTAGTCCACTGTCTTAAATAATGGGTTTTTATTTTTAAAACTTTATTTTTTTGAGCCCGCAAAAACAATGACTCATTAATATAAGAATCTAAAATATGAGGAAAAATTGTAATAACATCAAATTGTTTCATAATTTAATAATAAGAGTTTTTAAATAAAAAAGCCAGTTTATTACTGGCCTAGATTACTCTGACATTATTATGGTCTCGGTTTCACCAAAAGCAAATTTAAGAGCTGCTAATAAACCATTTTCATATTCATTTACTGCTCCTAAAACACTAAACAAATCGCTCCAAAAAGTACGACCAACCTCAATCTTCTGGTCACCTTTATTTACATAATAAACCAGCAAACAAGCAGGTCCACTTTCAATTTCTATCTTATGTCTGGTAATAATCATGGTATATACTCCTCGGTTACAAAGAACTATCAATATAGTACCATGATAACCTTTTTTGTCAATTACAAAAAAACAAAAGCCCCACCTAATTGGCAGAGCTTCTGTTATAGTATAAAGCTATTTAGGAATTTATATTTCTAAATCACCTACTACATCAGTATCCATAGACTGTTCTGGAGAATGAGAATGAGAATCATCTCTTCTTGGTCTTCTCTCTGAACCCTCTGGTTCATTGATTTTTAGATTAACTCGAGCATTGTTCTTAGCACCAATAATTTTGGTCAAAGTTCTAATTGCTCTTGCTGTTTGACCTTGTTTACCGATTACATAACCGATATCAGAAGGATTAACTGTTAAAGTTAATAAAACACCTCTCTCATCAACAGTCCTGTCAACTTTCACGTCACCAGGATTAGCAACAATCTCTTTAACGATTGCTTCTACGAATTGTGCGTCTTGTTCCTGAGCCATAGCTTTCTTTACTCTTTATTTTTTAAATATTAGTCTTTCACAAGTTGCGGACCTAAGTGCAACTTTTTCAGTCCCTTTCAGACTAATAGGACTATAATCATTATAGTAAATGACAGGTCTTTTGTCAATATAAAAACAGTCACTTTTATGACTGTCTTTATATAAAGGATTTTATTCAACTTTTACTTCTTCAGTTGGTTTTTCTTCTGTAGTTTCAACTTCTGGAGTAGTTTCTGTTGGAGTCTCTGCAGCTACTTTTGCTGCTTCTTCAGCGGCTGCTTTTTCAGCCTCTGCTGCTTTTTTAGCTGCTTCTTCTTCAGCTTTCTTTAAATCAATTTCTTTTTGTTTCTTTTTACCTGGTTTTGATTTAGAGGCTCTAATTTTATCATCTTTAATTATGCCTTGACCGGCAAACAAGTTATGAACCGTAGCAGTCAAACCAGCACCTTTATCTAACCAATATTTTGCGCGGTCTTTTTTTACGGTATTCTCCTTAGTGTGAGGATTATAAGTACCTAGATTTTCTAAATAAGAACTTTTTGGGTTCTTACCTTTTTCCATTACCACAATTCTATAAATTGGGTATTTCTTTTTGCCAATTCTGACAAATCTTATTGATAACATGTATTTTTATATTATTATTCAATTAATATCATCTCTTAATTTCTAGTGTCTAGCACTAAATTTGAAGACTTATTATTATTAATTGAGCACATGACGGTGTAGGCTTAATTTAGCAGAAAAAAGACAATATGTCAAATATATTAACTCTTAACTATTTTTTCAGCCTGTTCTAATTTTAAACTTAAAATACGAGACACACCATCACCCTGCATAGTTACACCATAGAGCACGTCGGCTCGAGACATAATAGCTCGATTATGAGTAATAGTAATAAATTGAGTCTTATGTGATAATTCTTCAATAATATCACTAAATTTCCTAGAGTTTTCTTCGTCTAGAGCCGCGTCCACCTCATCAAACAAAATAAATGGCGACGGATTATTGGAAATAATGGAACAAACTAGCGCCAAAGCAGTCATAGTTTTTTCACCACCAGATAACACATTAATATTTTTGATTTTTTTACCAGGTGGGCAAGCTTCAATATCAATACCCATATTGGCTAAGAATGACCTATCTTCTATGTGTATTTCTGTTTTTTCTGGGTTATTAATCTCTACTATTTGATCAGTTAATTCCATATGTTCTATCTCCTCTTTAATCTGTTCAGCTTCAGTTAAATCTTTTTGTACTAAAACTAATTTAGCAGCTCCGCCATCAAATAACTTTTTAAAGAATCTAGAAAAATCTGCATTAATTTTTTTAAATTCACCTTCAAATTGTTTTTTAATTATTTTATCCAACTCCACTACCACCTTCTCTAAATCACCAATGGCTTTATCCAAATCAATACTCTGTGAAGACAGAAAATCAAATCTTTCTTGAACTTCAATATACTCTTTCTCTACTTCTGGATCAGTACCACCGATTAATTCCAATTGTTTTTTACATTTATTAATAATATTTTCCAATTCCAATAAATCAATATCTGTAAAATCAATATTGGTTTTTGGCCGATAGTCATCACCTAAATCTTGTCTCATGGTCAAAAACAAATCTTCTTTTTTAGTTTCCACCTTGGCTAATTTTATTCTAACTTCATTTAATAAATTAACTACATTATTTAAATCTATTTGTTGTAAATGCATATTCTGTTGTAATGAGAAAACTTCTTTCTTTTTTTCTTCTTCTGCAGAATTAAATTGATCTATTTTTTTTCTAGCGGTTAATACTTGTTTTTCTATGTCTAAACTGTCTTTTTCTAATTTATTTTTTTGAGTTATTAATTCATCAGAAAATTTATTCCTTTCTTCTGGGGTTAAGCTACTTTCTTTTATATCACCATCTATTTTATCTTGTTCTTTTTTAAAAGCAGATAATTCAATATTTAAATTGTTAATTTTATCTTCGCTTAATCTAATTTCTACTCGTAAATCATTCATTTGAGAAATAATATTATCACGAACTCTATGTTTACTTTCAATATCCGATTTCAGATTAGCAAATTCTTTAATTCTTTCTTCTTGAGTGATTAATTTATTATCTACTAAAACAGTCCAAGTTACTGAACCTTGTCGCCTATAGCCACCTCTCATGACACCGGTTTTTTCAAACATATCGCCATCCAAAGTAACCATGCGACGACTACCGATACCAATGTTTCTAGCGTCTTCGGCATTTTGTACTACCAAAGTATCACCTAAAATATGCTGAAAAACCTTTTCAAATTTATCAGCATAGCTTATTAAATCAATGGCCATGCCCAAAGAACCAGAATGGTTGTCACTATACATATCAATGGGGTAGCTCTTAATTTTATTTAAAGGGAAAAAAGTTAAGGATGATAGCTTGTTCGCTTTCAGATAATTAATACATTTAACTGCCACCTCATCAGATTCTACAATTATACCCCAAATCCTACTACCTACTGCTGTGGCTAAGGCAGTTTCATATTTTTTATCTATTTTGCCAATTTCACCAACAGTACCATAAATACCAGAAATATTATTCTTTTGTCTTAAAACAGATTTAATAGATTCTAGAAAATAATTATTTTTTTCACTACCTCTGGTTTTATAAAGTTCTTCTTGGATGATTTGTAAATTATTTTGAGAAACTGTTAATTCATTATTTATCTTGTTTATATTAGATTCTAATTCAGATAAATCTTTCTTTTTAATATTTATTTTTAATTTATAACTATCCAATTCCTCATTGATTTCCAATAATCTTTTTTTTAATTCATTTTTTCTACCCTCTAACCAAGATAAATTTTGTTTACCGACCTTAGAATATTCTAAATCTAATTTACCACTAGTTACCGTTAGATCTTTTAAGATATTATTTTTATCTTCTGTTAATTTATTGTATTCTTTTTGTAATTTGTCAAACTCTTCACTGCGACTATTCTCTTCACTTAAAATATTTAACTTATCCTGTAAAATTTCAATTTCTTGTTCTAATTTTAATTTATTTTTATCATAAGAGGTCACAGAAATTATTAATTCTTTGTAAGAATCATCTAATTCTAACCACTGCTTACCATAATATTTTTCCCAAGCCTCTTTTAATTCCACTTCTATTTCTTGTCGTTTACGTAATCTATTTACCTGTCTGGTCAACATTTTAAGATGTGGTTCTAATTCATTTATCAGAGTCTGAGCCTGGGCTAAGTTTTCTCTAGATTTTTTAAGCTTATTAACTGAGCGATCGCGTTTTATTTGAAATTGCTTAACGCCAGTTGCTTCATCAAAAAATTCTTTTCTTTCTTGACTAGAATAATTAACAATTTTATCTACCATGCCCTGACCAATAATACTATAGGTATTTTGTCCAAAATTGGCTTTAGCCAGCAACATAATAATATCAAACAAACGCACTGAATTTTTGTTTAATAAATATTCACTTTCTCCATCACGATATAATTTACGAGTAATTACTATTTCACTATAATCAATTGGCGCTAAATTATCTTCGTTATTTAAATACAAAGACACTTCAGCTAAGCCCATTTGAGTTTTCTTAGCTGAGCCAGAAAATATAATATCAGTTGATTTTTTACCACGTAATAACTTTAAACTTTGTTCACCTAACACCCAGCGCACCGCATCCACCACATTAGACTTACCAGAACCATTAGGGCCAACTATGGCAGTAATCCCACAAACATTTTTTATGTCTTGATTAGAAGATTTTTTATTTAAGGCTGGTGCTGGAAATTCTAAAATAGTCTTATTAGCAAAAGATTTAAAGCCCTGTAATTCTATTCTTTGTAAATACATGTTTTTACTATTTTAATCAAAAAAACAAAAGCAACTATAGCTTTATTATTTGTTTTAATTTTAACAAAAAAATCTAGGATTGACAAAGACCATATTTATTGATAATCTTAAACATTAATTAGTACTTTTCAATCAAAAAAGGGAGATCACACATGAACAGGCGTAAAGGTTTTAGTTTGGTTGATATAATGGTTGTTATAGCTATTACGGCCATAATCATTTCCATAGTTATTCCTCAGGTAAAGCACGCTATTAATGATAATAAAAATAATAATCAAATCGACAATACCAGTATTGATTTAAATAAAATTGAAAATATTGATTCAGATCCAAATATTTTAGAATCTGGAATAATTACCGGGACCATAATTGCTAAAATAAATATTTCTTACAATAATGAAACTGGTGATGAAATTAAAGAATACTGGTTTTATATTAAAAGATTTAACAATTCTAAACCCGAACTTGTTTTGGACAATCAGTCTCCAATTTGGACAATGGTCAATCTAAAAACCTTTGCAGCCAAGGAAGTTTGTCAGAGATATGACCACAATAACTAAATCAAAAACCCCAGTGTTTATATACACTGGGGTATTTTTTATATTTGATTGCTGCCTAACCGCACAGATGAATAAGTTATTTCACAACGAGGAAAACAAACAGTGACAAATTTTCGATGATTTCTAGCGTCACCAGGATTAATAATCATCACCTCTTGTTGTTCATCAAATAAGGCATCATGGATTCCACCACAGACCACAATATCAATATGCTGATATTTTTTGGTTTCAGCGTAAATGCACTTCACCATATCCACTTCTGTTTTACCAGCTAAATCAAAGCCTAATTTATGCTGAATTAAAAATTGATGTCTGCAAATTTCTAAAACTGGATTATCATTGGGAATTAAATGCCAATTATCTGGCTTATTTGAATTATCTTTAGTTGAAGGTAATAGATCATAAAACACTTGAAAATCAACTAATTCTGGCCTACCAATATCACTGGCTCTAAAGCCACCATCAATAATTACAATAGAAACATCTCTTTCATGAAATTCAATGGCTAATTGTTGCCAAAATTGATTATCTCGATCCGAAATATTACCAGTATTAGAAATAATGCCAATGGTTTGTGGTTTAGTATCAGAAATTGTCGGTGATAATCTAGTAAACACTACTTCATTTTTAATAGTATCTACTAGTGCATATTCGTGATCAAAAAAAGATGGAGTAACTGCCCCTGGATTAATCCAAAAACAGTTTGTAGTTTGAATTAAAAATTGATGGTGGGTATGACCAGTAAACACAAAGCGCACACCATCAAAGGTATCATTTAATAATTTAATAAATTCACTAAATTTAGCACTGTTCATTAAAGTATCAATAGAGCGTTTATGCCCAGCATAAATTACAACTTCACCTAAGTTTACAATGCGATTAGCCACAGCTAATTTACTGACAATTCTATCTTCTAAAATTTGCTGATCTCGGTCACTTCTATTAATTACACTGTCACCTGGTCTGGTAAACATCCAGCCGTGTGGCGGAAAAGTAAAATCTCGATCAAACTGTTGCATTTCTGTTAAAACACAAACAACTGGCAAACCACAAAAAAGATTTACATCTAAATGTTGAGCTTCAATATCACCAGTGTGAATAATTATTTCAGCTCCGCGTTTTTTTAGATCTTGAGCTACTTTTTTAACTATAGAAGAATCAACATTGTGAGTATCACCCATTATACCCAATAACATGACTACATCCTCTCTTGGTTAGATTTTAAAGTACCAAAAAGTTTTGTTTAATTTACATTTTTTTTAATAAAATGTCAATATTTATTAATTAATAAACACTATTTCATGACTCTTTTTAAAATGCTATACTACCCCTATGAAATTCGAAAAACAAAAACTAGCTGTTATAGACGGTAACGCTTTGGTTCACAGAGCGTTTCACGCTATTCCACCACTAACCACTAAAGATGGAGCGATTGTTAATGCGGTTTATGGTTTTACCGCTATCCTACTTAAAGCTCTAAAGGACTTAAAGCCAGATTATATAGTGGCCACTTTTGATTTAAAAGGCAAAACCTTTAGACATGAAGAATTTGCAGAATATAAAGCTGGCCGAGTTAAACAGCCAGATGAACTATATAATCAAATACCTATTATTAAAGATGTTTTAGCAGTTTTTAATATTCCAATTTTTGAAAAACCAGGCTTTGAAGCTGACGATTTAATCGGCACAATTTCTCACCTTAAAAGCGTTGATCGACCAGACATCGATACTATTATTATTACTGGTGATCAAGACACATTTCAGTTAATTGATAGTAACACTATGGTTTTTTCACCTCATAAGGGGCTGGGCGAAACTATTTTATACAACGAAAAATTAATTGAAGAAAAATTTGAAGGCTTAAAACCAAACCAACTAATAGACTATAAAGCGTTACGTGGTGATCCTTCTGATAATATTCCTGGAGTTCGTGGCATTGGTCAAAAAGGTGCTATTAATTTATTAAATGAATTTAAAAATTTGGATAATTTATACAAAAATTTAAATTCCAATAAAATTAGTGAGCGCAACAAAAAATTATTAATGGAATATAAAAAAGATGCTTTTATGTCACAAAAATTGGCCACAATTATTGTTGACGTGCCAATTAAATTTAAATTGGAAGACTGTAAACTTGGTGGCTTTGATAAATCTAAAATAATTAAACTTTTTCAAGATCTTAATTTTAAAAGATTAATGACCCAATTATCAGTATTAGATTCTGATTTTCAAATTAAAGGTGGTCAAGAAAGTTTATTTAACCAAGACATTAAACAAAATAAAACCAACCAAGATCAAAAATATCAATTAATCACTGATACCAAAAAGCTTAATATTTTTTTAACCGAACTTAAAAAACAAAGTGAATTTTGTTTTGACACCGAAACGACATCAGTTGATGCTTTTATGGCTGAGTTATTAGGTGTTAGCTTTTCTTGGCAGAAAAACACAGCCTTTTACTTACCAATTCAATCACTAAACCAAATTAAAAAAGAATTAATCCCAATTTTTAAAAATAAAGACATTAAAAAAATTGGCCATAATATAAAATATGATTTAGAAATTTTAGAACAAAATGGTTTTAAAATAAATGGCTTATATTTTGATACTATGATCGCTTCTTATTTATTAAATCCTGGTAATCGCCAACACAATTTAGACACAGTAGCTTTTACTGAACTAGGTTATCAAATGCAGCCAATAGAAGATTTAATTGGTACTGGTAAAAATCAAATTAGCATGGCTGATGTACCGGTAGAAAAATTGTCTTGGTATTCCTGTGAAGATGCTGATATGACCTATCAAATTTACCAAAAATTAAAAAAAGATCTAGACGATGAAGGTATGTTTGGCTTATTTGAAGAATTAGAAATGCCTCTAATTGAAGTGCTAGCTGATATTGAAAAAAATGGCGTAAACCTAGATTTAAAATTATTAACTGAATTAGCCAAAGAAACAGATTATGATTTAAAAATATTAGAGAAAAAAATATTTAAAGCTGTTGGTAGCGAATTTAATATATCTTCACCATTACAGCTTAAGGAAATATTATTTGATAAATTAAAAATATCAACGATTGGTATTTCAAAAACTAAAACTGGGATTTCCACAGCGGCTGGTGAATTAGAAAAATTAAAAGGTCAACACAAAGTTATTGATATGATTTTAGAATTTAGAGAATTAGCTAAGTTAAAAAGTACTTATTTAGATGCTCTGCCAAAATTAATAAATCAAAAAGATAATCGAGTTCATACTAGTTTTAATCAAACAGTAGCCGCTACTGGCCGATTATCGTCATCAAACCCGAATCTACAAAATATCCCAATTAGAACTAAACGTGGTCAAAAAATAAGACGGGCTTTTATTGCTGAGCCGGGTTTTAAAATCCTTAAAGCTGATTATTCTCAAATGGAGTTGCGTATTATTGCCTCCTTAGCTAATGATCGAGAAATGATGAATATATTTCTATCTGGTGGTGATATTCATACTATGACAGCGGCCTTAATTAACAATCTAAAACCAGAAGAAGTAACAAAAGAAATACGTCGTACCGCCAAAGAAATAAATTTTGGGGTACTTTATGGTATGGGAGCCTGGGGCTTAGCTACTAGAACTGGTATTTCTCATAACGACGCTAAAAATTTTATCTCTAAATATTTTAATACCTTCAAAGAGGTTAAAAAATGGTTAGAAGAAACTGTGGTTATTGCTAAAGAAAAAGGTTATGTCGAAACACTTTATGGTCGTCGTCGATACCTACCAGAAATAAATTCCAGTATTCCACAAATGCGGTCTCAAGCTGAACGAATGGCTGTTAATATGCCAATACAAGGGACTCAAGCCGATATAATTAAATTAGCGATGATTGCTATTTACAAAGAATTGCCAAAAATTTCACCGGAGACTAAAATGGTCTTACAGGTTCATGATGAGTTGGTATTTGAAGTTAAAGATGAGGATTTAGACAAAGTAAGTAAGTTTATTAAAAATACCATGAATAACATATATAAACTCAGGGTACCAATTGAGACTGAAATTAAAATTGGTAAAAATTGGGGCACAACCGAAAAATACGATAATTAAAAAATGATTTTTACAATACTGGGTACTGACCATTATTTGGTTAATCAAAAATTAAAAGAACTTAAAGAAGGTTTTATTCAAAAACGAGATAAATCCGGTTTAAACGTGGTTGATTTAGATGGTGAAAAATTAGATTTAAATCAATTATACCAAGAAACTTTAACTACACCATTTTTAGGTGATAAAAAAATGGTTATTATCAAAAATAGCCTTGGTGATAAAAAACTTGGTAAAGAAATTGTTAATTTTCTAAAAGAAAATACTACTAGAATTGATAATATTATTTGTTTTATAGATTTTATTGATAGTGAAAAAAACAAAGTCGATAAAAAAAATAAACTAAACTTAACTAATGAATTATTTAAATATTTATCAAAATTAGAATATACTTGGGAATTTAATTTAATAAAAGGTAGAGAATTAGAAAATTGGATAAAAAAATATACTATTAATCACAATATTAAAATTGAGGACTCGGCCATTAGAGAATTAACTATTAGGATTGGTAATGATTTATTTCAAATTACCAATGAACTAGCAAAATTATCAGCCTACAAGCTAAACGAAAATATAAATACTGCCGACATTAAAACCCATATAACTAGTAATTTTGATGATAATATATTTGCCTTAGTAGATACATTGGGTAATAAAGACAAAAAAAATGCCCTAAAATTAATAACCAACCAATTAAACTTTGGCACCCACCCTTTAATGATTGTCTCGATGATCAACAGGCAGTTTAAATTGATCCTTAAAACCAAATCAGAAACCGCTAGTGCTACAAATTTAAAAATTCACCCTTTTGTTTTTAGTAAAGTAAAAAACCAAGGTAATAACTTTACAGCTAGTAGTTTAATTAAAATAATTAATGAGATATTAGATCTAGAAAAACAAATTAAAAGTGGTGAAAAAAATCCAGAATTATTATTAGATTTATTTATAACTAAAAATTGTTAAGAATATTTAAAATAAATAACAAAAAACAACCCCAAAATTTGGGGTTGTTTTAAAAATAATATTACTTTGCTACTTTGTTTAATTTTTTCATTAAACGAGATTTTTTTCTGGCTCCAGTATTTTTTTTCAAAATCTTTTTCTGTACAGCTTTATCAATTGATTTAATTGCGACTTTTACTTTTTCAACTGCAGTAGCTTCTTTAGCTTCAATTAATTTATTTGATTGCTTAACTAGGTCTTTAACATTTCTTTTTACTTTAAGATTGCGCAAAGTTCTAGTTTTGGTTTGCCTTAAAGCCTTAATAGCTGATTTTTTAATTGGCATATAACTTAGTTTAAATTAAATATTTTAATGTGGAAGGTAATTATATTTGAAACGGAGAGACACACATCAAATGTCTATTTACTCTTCTAACAACTAGAAATATAACATATTTATTAATTTTTGACAAGAGTCTCAAATATGGGTTAAAATGAGTATAAATATTACAACTAATAAATCAAATTTATGTTTAAAGAAACACCTGAAACCAATGAAACAGAAACAGTTATTGGCCCTTCTGTAAAGGTTGAAGGGGATTTTGTAACTGAAGGCAATGTGATAGTCGAAGGTATGATTTGTGGAACTATTAAAACTTCAAGAAACTTAAAAGTTGGTCCAAAATCTAGAATATTTGCCAATATTTCAGCCGAAAATGCCTTAATTTCTGGTGAAATACAAGGTAATTTAAAAATTAGTGACCGTCTAGAATTAACCTCTACGGCCAAAATATTTGGTGATATTAAGGTTGGTACTCTAATTATAGCTGCTGGCTCAGTTTTAAATGGTAAATGTCAAATGGGTACCACCAAGGAAAAATCAATTAAACCTGATTTTTCCAAACAAGGCAAAATAGATTTAAAATCCAAAGAAATTGCAGAAATAACAACTGAAAACAAAATAGGTTCTAAGAAAAAATAACTATCATTTTAATTTTTTATGTATTATTACTTATATGATTCAAAATTTAATGATAAAAAATATAATAACATTATTGCCAGAATCGAAACTAGATTAACTGATCTTGGTATAAACGGGAAAATAAATCGTTTATCTTTCTTAAAAAATATTAACCAAGTTTTAACTGAAGAGATTAAAAGAGGGGTTAAAACTATAATTGTAGTTGGCGATGACAAGACAATTGGACAGGTAATTAATTTAATAGCTGAATTTAACGTAATTATTGGCATAATTCCAATTGGTCCAAATAACAATATTGCTAAACTGCTTGGCATTCCATTAGAAGACGCTGCTTGTGATATCATATCTTCTAGAATCATTAAAAAGTTAGATTTGGGCAAAATAAATAATTATTATTTTCTAACATCATTAGAAATTGGTGGCAAAAACATCACTTTAGAGTGTGATAAAAATTATTTTATCAACCTTCAAGAAAATAATAATATTATTTATATTAGTAATTTAAATAATTACTACAATATAGCCAGTGATCCTAGTGATGGTAAATTAGAAATTTTTATTGAAAGTATTCAAAAAAAGATATTTCGTAAAAACCAAGCAACTATGAGTTTCTTTAGAAATAAAAACATTAGAATTACTGGTGATAAAACTATACCAATATTTCTAAGTGATGAAAAAAAGATAATCAAAACTCCAGCTGATGTTAGTGTAGAACCTAAAAAAATAAAAATTATCGTTGGCAAAAAACGCTACTTCTAATTAATAAACAAAAAAAACACTTTTATATTTAAAGGTGTTTTTTTGTTTACATTAAGCAATAACTACTTGATTTACCCTATCAACGTCTATAACTACATTATCATCAACAATCATTTTTTTAATAGTTATTTCTATTATTTGATTAATTGAAATCACTAAATTTTTAGCAGTTATTTTTTTAACCAAATCATTACTAACAACAATATACTTAGTAATTTTTGAATTTTCAGTATTAAATTCAAAATCTTTAATTTTACCCAAAATCTGGCCACTTTTAGTCACTACTTTTAAGCCAATTAATTGATCACTTGTTAAAATCATATCTATATTATAGCAAAAAAATTTATTATTTACAGTATTACTACTATTGACACAAATAATATAAAATGTTAATTTTTTACTATTAGTTCTTTCACAAAGGAGATATAAAATGTCCAATACCAAAACAAAAGAATTATCTGATTGTACTAATTGGGAATTAATGCAGTTATTAGTGCCTGATATTGAAGATTATATTAATAATGCCAAAACTAATAACCCTGATCTTTTAAAACTAATTGATCATCGATCAATGACCCAGCCCGGATTTAGACCTTTTGCTTATCTTGGTAATTTTCACTAAATTTTTTACCATGGAGATATAAAAAATGAAACACAAAAAGAAAGATTTTTTTATTGGTTGCTTAACCATTTTACTACTTATTTATGTGGTTTATAATATTGTAATTATTTTTAATTAAACCACGGAGATTAAAACATGATAATAGAGTGTTTGGACTGGGATAAAAAAATTGATTATTGCTATAAACATTTAGAACCAATCGAAGATAAAAATAGAATTTGTCCTAAGTGCTTACTCGACAATCGTAGTAGAATCACTATTATTATTGAAGATAAAGATAGTGTAACCGAAATAAATTCTAAAGTAATTATTGTTTCCGATGAATAATATATAAAGATACTAAGTAATTAGTATCTTTTTTTTGTTATAAAAAAATTGGACAATTATCCAATTTTTTCAAAACTATTTAATTTCTTTTACCTCGTTTATAATTTCTCCTTCTACTATATTATCACTATTGTAATTATTTTTATCAATTACCTCTACTAGTAATTCTTTTTTATGTCTAAAAGCAAATAATTGCATAAGAGCAGTTATAAGGGTGGTTATAAACCAATAAAGACTTAAACCGCCTGGTAGACTAGCACCGATAAACACTGTCATAATTGGCATCATAAACATCATTTGCTTATTCATAATTACCATCATACTCTCATCTTTTGACCCTTCAGTTTTAACTTCTGGTTTTTTAGTATTTAACATTTTAACTTGCCAAAATTGAGCTAAGCCAGCTAATATAGCTAAAGTGATTTGTGGTTTTGATAAATCAAATAAACCTAAGGTTATTGGATTTAAACTACCTGGATTATAAACAAATGGGTATAAAACTTCTAAACTATTAGTAGATAAGCCAGATCTAAAAACTTCAAAAACAGCAATTAAAAACGGTAACTGAATTAATAATGGTAAACAAGATGAAAAAGGACTAACCTTTTCATTTTTATACAATACCATCATCTCTTGAGCTAATTTATCTTTTTGATCCTTATATTTTACTTTTAAAGCTTCTATTTTTGGTTGGATATCTTGTAAAGCTTTTTGTGATTTAATTGATTTTAAAGAAAATGGATATAACAGTAATTTAATAATTACTGTCATTATTATAATAGCCAAACCAATATCATGACCTGGGGTAAAATTATAAACTAAAACTAAAAAATTAAGAATTGGTTGGTATAAAGCGATATGGAATAATTGGCCCATTATTTTTAAATTTATTTTTAAATTACTTTACTGGATTATTTCCACCTTTAGAAAATGGATTGCAACGCAATATTCGCCAAAAAGACATCAAACCACCCTTAACTACTCCATATTTTTCTATCGCTTGATAGCCATATTCTGAACAAGTGGGGTGATATTTACAATAACCATGGGGAAAAAACACTTTCATTATTCCATGATCAAAAGATAAAGTTTTTTGATATATTTTAATCAACTTTAAAACAAAAAAACGGATATAATAACTCAATTTTATTGTCATTATAAAATATTACTTTTTTTTAAAATTTTAGATAATTCTTCTTGAATAATATTATATTCCTGATTTAAACTTGGAGATAAAATATTAATAATTACGTCAAAATTTTGTTTAAAATTAGGTAAAAAATCAGAAATAATACTTCTTACTTGTCTTTTTATTCTATTTCTATCAGTAGCTTTTTTAGCCACCTTATTAGAAACCACTACAGCAATTCTGGAATTTTCTAAATTATTTAATTTATATCTAAGACTAAAAAATTTATTAAAGTTTTTATAACCAGTTTTAAATATAGATTGAAAATCGTTTCTTTTTGTTAAACGATATTTTCTGATAAGCATAAATTAGCTTATTTTAGAGAAATAAAGACTAAGCTGTTAATTTTTTTCTACCTTTAGCTCTTCGGCTTTTTAAAACTCTACGGCCAGTAGGTGTCTGCATTTTTTTACGAAATCCTTGTTTTCTGGCTCTTTTTTTAACCTTAGGCTGGAATGTTCTTTTTGGCATTTCAATATTAATTAAAGTTAATAACAACTAGTGAAAATAGTAACACTTTAAACCTAATTAGTCAATTAATTAATAAATTAAATTTAAAGCTTAATTTAAAAGATATAAACAGTTTATAAACATAGTTAGTAAAACTGTGGACTATTTTCTATTTTAATAAGTTGTGTTAAGATTAAAACGAATTATTTTAACCCCTATTAATCTTTTTATAATTATTTATATTTAGGTAATAAAATATATTTTAGCTAAATTTAAACAAAATAAAATATTTTTCCCATGAATTCTCAACAATTATGGCAATCGGCCTTAGGTGAATTAGAATTATCATTATCTAAAGCTAATTTTACAACTTGGTTTAAAAATACCGGCATTTCTTTAATTGAAGGTGAAAAAGTAGTTATTTCTGTACCAAATGGTTTTACAAAAGAATGGTTAGAAAAAAAATACCATACCAATATACTTAAAGCTTTAAAAAGTGTATCTGATAATAAAATTAAATTTATTGAATATAAAATTGAAGCAATTAACCAACAAAAAGTAGTAAATACACCAAAAATAACTGAAAGTACTGAATTTGAAAATCATTCTGATCCAATTATTGCTGAAAATTCTACCAATGAACAACAAAAAACACCATTAAATATTAATAACAATATTAAAATAGAGGGTTTTAGTTTAAATCCAAAATACGTTTTTTCTAGTTTTATTGTTGGTAAAAATAATGAATTAGCTCATGCTGCGTCTTTAGCTGTCGCTAAAAATCCAGGAAAATCCTATAATCCTTTATTTATATACGGTGGCGTTGGACTTGGAAAAACCCATTTATTACAAGCAATTGGTAATAAAATATTAATTGACAATCAAAATACGAAAATTTTATATGTTTCTTGTGAAAAATTCACTAATGACTATATCACTGCCATTAGAAGCGGAAAAGCTGATGATTTTACTAAAAAATACAGGTCTATTGATGTTTTATTAATCGATGATATTCAATTTATATCCGGCAAAGAACAAACTCAAGAAGCTTTTTTTCATACTTTTAATGAATTACACCAAAACAACAAACAGGTGGTTATATCATCTGATAGACCACCTAAGGCTATCTCGGCCTTAGAACATCGTTTAGTATCTAGATTTGAATGGGGGGTAATTGCTGATGTATCAATTCCTGATTTAGAAACTAAAATAGCTATTATTGAAACCAAATTAAAAGAAAAAGATTTTAACTTAAATTCTGATGTTATTGAATATTTAGCTAGTGTTATTCATAATAATATTAGAGAATTAGAAGGTGCTATTAATAAAATAACCGCTCATAGTCAACTACGAAACAAAATATTAGATTTAGATGAAATTAAACAAATAACTTCATCAATAATCACTGATTCTCAAAAAAAACCATTAACTCCAAAATATATTATTAATACCGTAGCTGAATACTTTGATATTGAAATAGCTGATATTATTGGTCCTTGTCGTAAAAAAAATTTAGCTGAACCACGTCAAATTATTATGTATCTAATGAGAGAAGAAATGAGAGCTTCTTATCCAACTATTGGTAATGAAATTGGTGGACGTGATCATACTACTGTAATTCATGCTTATGATAAAATTATTAGAAATCTAAAAACCGACGATAAATTAAGACAAGATATAAATGTTTTAAAACAAAAGCTTTATACTAATGGATAAACTGTTTATAAAGATTATTTAAATCTTGATAATTTAATTTTAAGGTTGTAAATATACAGTTGATAACTAATAAATAAACCTTAATAACTATTATCATAAGTTAGTTTAAAAATTTATCAACACGAAAACTAGATTTAATTAATAAGTTATACCCATTTTATTTTTTATATATAGCCTATTTTTAAAACAAAAACAGCTCTTTATTACTTTATACACTTATTCACCCCCCTTATTATTAGTATTATTATTTATATATTAAATATATAATTATTATTAATATAATATATACATATGAAAATATCCTGTACTCAAGAAAACTTAAATCAAGGTTTAATGGTTGTTAGTCATATAGCTTATAAAAATTCTAATCTACCAATTTTATCTAATATCTTAATTAAAGTTGAAGATAAACTTTTAACTTTAGCAACTACTAATCTAGAAATAGGTGTAACTATACAAATTAGAAGTAAAGTAGAAAAAGAAGGTGAATACAGTGTAGATGCTAAATTATTTAGTGATTATGTTTCTTATCTACCTAAAGAAAGAGTAGACTTAGAATTAGAAGATGATAGTTTAAAGATAATTTGTGAAAAACAAAAAACTAAAATTAAAGGTCAATCATCTATAGAATTTCCATTAATTCCTAAAATAGAAAAAACCAACCCTTATATTGTATCAGCTAAAGATTTTAAACAAGCTATTTCTGAAGTAGTATTTGCGGTAGCTAATTCAGAGGCTCGACCAGAAATATCTGGAGTTTTTATGGGATTAGATTCAAATAATATTATATTAACTGCTACTGATAGTTACCGCCTAGCTGAAAAAAAAATAAAATTAACTGATAATAAGAACACTAATGAAAGGAAAATAATTGTACCAGTTAAGACTTTAAACGAAGTTTCTAGAATTTTAGGTATATTTAAAGATAATATCTCTTTAGAGGCTATAGAAAATATTGAGATTTATTTATCTGATAATCAAATTATGTTCTCTTACAATGGTATTGATTTAGTTTCTAGATTAATTGAAGGTCAATATCCTGATTATACTCAAATAATACCATCTGAATATAAAACTTTAGCTAGTTTAAATACTAAAGATTTAATAAAAGTAGTTAAAACTTCAAGTTTATTTACTAAAAATGGTATAAATGATGTTAAACTTGATTTAAATACTAAAGAAAAAGAAATAACTATTACTTCTTCATCATCACAAACTGGTGAAAATATTTCAAAATTAGAGTCAAATATAACTGGTGATGATAATAATATGATTTTAAATTTTAAATATTTATTAGATGGCTTACAAAATATTTCATCAAATAATGTTATCTTAGAAATAAATAATAACAATAGTCCTTGTGTATTAAAACCAGAAGAGTCTGATAATTATATATATATAATTATGCCAATAAAACAATAAACCATAATAAATAAAAAAATCGCCTTGTAAGCGATTTTTTTATTTATTTGTTATAAGTTATAAGATCAAGTAGATATTCTACTCTCAAGCTAATTTTGAGCTCCAGAGAAGTAATTAATCATAGTTAAATGTCTTAGATGTTAAAGTTTATTTATACTAACTGATTTAATATCGGTATTTTCTAAATCATCCTTTATTTTAATTAATAATATATGAGTACCACTAACTATATTAGAAATATTTAAATTTGTATCACTGATATCATTTTTAGTTAATATTAAATTATTATCAATATAATATTCTACTTTTTTAATACCTCTTTTAGTTGATCCAGTTATATCAATTTTTAATTCATTATTATTTATAATTTGACCAGGTGTTGGTGAGATAATTATTAATTTTGGTTGGTCTTCTTCTAAATGAATATTATCGTATTCAGTTGGTATTTCTATATTTTGATTTAAATCAAAACCTTGTTCTGTAGCCCATCTAATTACAGCATCTTCCCAGTTTTTAAATTGAGGATCATCTTCTGGATTATCTGGTTTTACACCTCTAGGATCGTCTTTATTTATATAATATAAAATATTGTGAATTTCTTTTGTATTAATTTCTTTTATTGTTGATTCTGGAGTGTATTGAGTGGCTAATTTATTAGACATAATATCAATTTTTATAACAGTTTCAGCAGTTTCTTGACCATCTAAAACAGCTTTATTAGTAATTATTTCTTTTGGAGTATTGAAATTTTCTGGAGTAGTATCTTTTAATGATTCTTTCATAAAATAATTCCAAATAGGAGCAGCAATAATCGAACCATCAGCGCCTTTTTTCATTTCAGTATTATTATTATTACCTACCCAAACACCAGCTACTAAATTAGGAGTATAGCCAATAGTCCAAGCATCACGATAATCATTTGTAGTACCAGTTTTAGCGGCTACAGGACGTCCAGGTAAAGTTAATTTACTACCAGCACCAAAAACATAAGTTCTAGCTTCATCATCTGATAAAACACTACTTATTAATCTAGCGTATTCTGGATCTAAAACTTCTTTTTTCTTATCTTTGTATTCAAATAAAACTTTACCATTTTTATCTTCTATTTTTAAAATAGGAGTTATATTATGTTTTAAGCCTTCTTGAGCAAAAACACTATAAGCACCAACGTGTTCTAATAATTTAACTTCACCTCCACCTAAAACTAATGATAATCCAAATCGATCTCTGTTACTTAATGTGGTGTAACCTAAATCATCAGCTAAGTCTAAAACATTTTCTAAACCAGTTAAATAAGTTATCTTAACTGCTGGTATATTTAAAGAACCTTGTAAGGCTTTTTTAAGAGTAACTGGACCATTTTCTTTTAAATCATAATTATGAGGTTCATATTTTTTATTACCAGTAGTATCAAAATTAGTAACTACATCATATAAAATTGTATTTGGAGTATAACCTTTTGTAAAAGCTGCTGTATAAACAATTGGTTTAAATGATGATCCTGGTTGTCTAGGTCTTAAAGAGACATTTACTTGACCATCAATATCATTATTAAAATAATCAGCTGAGCCAACCATAGCTATAATTTGACCAGTTTTTGGATCTAAAGCAACTAATGATGAATTAGTAAAACCATATTTAACACTGTTGGTTTCAACCCCTTGTTTTATTGCTTCTTCGGCAATTCTTTGTTTATCTAGATCTAAAGTGGTATAAACTTTTAAACCTTCTTGATTAATAAATTCTTCACCATATTCTTCTGATAATAATTCTTTAACATACATTACAAAATGAGGAGCAATAATTGATTCTTGTAATGGTTTAAAAATTATTTTTTCATTTTTAGCTTGTTCAACTTGATCTTTAGTTATATAACCAAGTTCAGACATTGAATCTAATATATATCTTTGTCTGATTATTAATTTATCCTTGTTATTACCATAAGGAGAGTAAAATGTCGGGGCTTGAGGAATAGCGGCAATTATAGCTCCTTCAGCTATTGTTAAATCTTTAGCTGGTTTTCCAAAAAATGATTGAGATGCAGCTTCTATACCATAAATCACTGAACCATAAGGTATTTCATTAAAATACATATTTAATATCTGATCTTTAGTAAAGCTTTTTTCTAATCGATAAGATATTAATACTTCTTTTAATTTTCTAGTATAAGTTTTTTCATTAGTTAAAATAGCATTTTTAACAAATTGCTGAGTTAAAGTAGAGCCACCAACTTTACTACCAGTAAAAATATTTTTAATAACAGATCTTAAAATACCAGTTATACTAAAACCTTTATGAGTATAAAAATTTCTATCTTCAGCAGTTAAAGTAGCATTTATAACATGTGGTGGAATTTCCTCTAATTGGATTAATGTTCTTTTAATATTACCATGAATATCATATAAAACAGTTTCTCCTTTTCGATCATATATTTTAGTACTAACAGTAACTGATCTATTAATAATTCCATCTGGATTTGGTAAATCTTTAGATATCCAAGCAAATGAACCTAATATAAATATACCGCCAATTAAAAATAAAAAAATACTAATAGGAATTAATACGCCTAACAACTTCCTAAGCCATTTTTGATTTTTTGGTTTTTTGTATTTAGAAGAAACTGAAAAATTATTTGATGATTTTTGATGTTGATAACCACCACCTCTAATATAAGTTGGATTTCTCCAATCTTGTGATGATTTTATTTTTTTAGAAAGTTGAGGTATAGACATATTTGGATAATATTTTTTAATAATAATAAATTATATATAAAATTATAATCTATTATTTTTTTTATCTTGGTTTATTTTATTTTCATCAATAATTCTTTTATATATTTTTTCATAACCAGAAACCATTTTTTTAATACTAAAATATCTTTCAGCTCTTTTTCTAACATCCTCTCTTTTTATTTTATTTATATCTTTAATAGCTTGGATCATTTCATTAATACTATTAACAACATAGCCAGTTTTTTTATCAGATATTATTTCTGGAACAGATCCATTTTTCCAACCAATAACCGGTGTACCACAAGCCATAGCTTCAATCATTACATAACCAAAAACCTCATAAGTATATTGAGTTGGAAATATTAAAGCTTTGGCGTTTCTAATATATTCTATTTTATCTTTAAAATTTAATTCACCAACATATTTTATGTTTTTTCCGTCTATTTGTTTTTCTATTTTTTCGTGCCAATAACCCTCATTAGAATAACTTCTACCAGCTAAAATTAAAGGCACTTTAGCAGCCTTAGCAGCTTCTATAGCATAATGTACACCTTTTTCTTTAGTAATTCTACCTAAATAAAGAAAATAATCCTTAGGTTTTGAATTATAGGAAAAAATATCCATATCAACACCATGATAAATATTGGCAATCCAATTTAATTCAGGCATTGATTTTCTTTGAGCTAAAGAAAAAGAAATAAAACGATTTGATTTAAAATGTTTTAATATTTCTTTTTGATCATTAGTAATAGGACTGTGAATAGACTGAATACTTGGCGTGCTTGTTAATTTGGTAAAAAATAAATTAACAATAGTAAAATGAGAATGAATAATATCAAAATTATTAGCCTTACTATAACAATTAGAATTTAATAAAAATGTATAATATTTTATTAAATTTTCGTTTAATTTTGTTTTATTAAATGATTTTAGATAAACACTATTTAATTTGGCTTTTGTTTTAGAATCACCAGAGGCAAACAATTCTACTTGATGTTTTTTATCTGTTAAGCCATTACAAAGCCAAGCTACATGTGAATAAATAGCATGACTAGATTTATCTGATACTGAATAAATTCCAGAAACTAATTGAGCAATTTTCATAAGTGCTATTGTTTAATAATATATTTAAATAATCCATGATATGATTTTATGTTTTTTTTGAAAGTATGATCTTTTATAATTTTATTATATAAGTTATTAGCTAATTTATTTTTTAATTTTTTATTATTATATAATTTTTTTAAACTTTCTTCTAATGATTTTTGATTGCGATTAATAATTAATCCATTATAATTATCTTTTATAATTTCTTCGACAATACCTACTTTAGTGGATATAATAGCCACCTTGCAGGCACCAGCTTCTAAAACTGTATTTGGTCCAGTTTCTGCTTTACTAACACAAATTAAAACATCAATAGAATTATAAAAGTCATTCATTTTATGGTGAGGAATAAAATTATCTTTATTAAAAGCAGTTTTTAATTCTAACCAATCTGTATTTTTTTTGTAAACAGGTAATAATATATTCCAATAACCTTTATAATTACGATCAACATGATCTGGATTTCCAGCCCAGCCAATAATTAATTTATTAGTTTTATTTTTTGTTGGTTTGTTTTTTTGGGGATAAAATATTTCACTATCAACTGATTTAGGCATATAAAATATTTCATACTTGTTTTCTTTTGATTTAAATAGATTTACTATTTTTTTGTTGTTAATAATAATACCACGACACTTATTAAATTGTTTTTTTGCTAAATTTTTTTTACCTTTCCAACTATTATAACTAAAAATTCCAGTAATTAATTTTTGTTTAGCTGTTTCAGGTGTTAAGTATTTTAAAATTGTATTTAAAGCTGGCCAAAAAAATACAAAAATACATTTATACTCTTCTAAATTATTTTTTGTGATTTTTTTAAAATCACTATGATATTTAATATCAATATTATAATATTTTGATAATCTTTTTTTAAGTTGTTTTGCTTGGTTATCAAAAGCCCAATTAGGAATATTAGGAATTAAAAGTATTTTTGGCTTTTTCATTTATTTAAAATATACTCCAGTAATAAGCTTTTTAATAATTCTTTTATGTGATTTTTTACGCTTCTCTTTGTTTTTACTAGTACTAATTTGATTGGGATGATGTCGATAGTAATAAGATATAATAGGTAATTTAGCTATTTTAAAATTATGACCAATTATTTGAAACCATAAATCATAATCTTGTGAGGTAACTAATTTTTCATCAAATTTAATATTTTTAAAGACTTTTTTTCTAATTAATGGTGAGCAACTTGGAATAATACGACAATTATTGTTGTGACATAATATTTTATAACTGGGAAAATTTTTTACATCTTTATTTTTTGAGGCAGTTATTAATATTTTTTTAGGATTAATTTTAAAATCAATTGCTTCTCTAAATATTATTTCTTTTTTTAGATTTATATAATTAAAATTACTATAAACCATATCTATTTTTTTATTTTTTTCTAAAAAAATAATTTGTTTTTTTAATTTATCGTGGTGATAATAGTCATCAGCGTCTAAAAATGAAATATATGATCCAGTAGATATTTTAAGTCCGGAATTTAAAGCTCCAGAGCGAAATTTATTTTTTTTATGATTAATTAATTTAATTCGCTTATCTTGATTTACAAATTTTTCAGCAATTTTTTGGCTTTTGTCAGTAGAGGCATCATTTATAATAATGATTTCAAAATTTTGATAAGTTTGATTTAAAACAGAATTTACAGCTTCCTTTAAATATTTTTCACAATTGTAAACCGGTATTAAGACAGATACTATAGGCTTTAAAGAATTCATTTTTTTAAAATATATTAGTATTTATAGCGCAAATAGCAATGGCTAAAGCATCAGCGGCATCATCCGGCTTTGGTATTTCATTTAAACCCAATATAATTTTAATCATTTGTTGGATTTGTTTTTTATCAGCCTTACCATAACCAGTTACTCCTTGTTTGACTTGTAATGGTGTAAATTCTTTGATGTGGATATTATTTTTAGCAGCTGTTAACATTATAACTCCCCTAGCTTGACCAACACTTATAATTGTTTTGGCGTTGTTACAAAAAAATAACTGTTCAATACCTATAATATCTGGTTGATATTTTTTTATAATTTTTTTAAGATCAGTTTCTAATTTTTCTAATCTTTTAGCTAGAATTATTTTTTTATCAGTAGTTATTGAGCCATAGTCAATTGGAATAATTTTATTGTTCTCAAAGATTATTACACCATAACCAGTATCAGCAATGCCTGGGTCTATTCCTAAAATTGTTAATTTTTTACCAGTTGGCATTAGTATAAATATTATTAACATCATCAAGATCATCTATGGTGTTATATAGTTTTTCAATTTTATCTTGAGCGTCTTGATCGATTATATTTAATTCATCTTTTGGTTTAAAACCCAATAATGATTCATTAATTTCAATGTTTAATTTTTTGATGTTTTTCTCCACTTCTTGTAATTTATCACTAGCAGTGATTATTTCTAGTCCGTCATCACTTTTTTTAATATCTTCTGCCCCAGCATCTATTAAATTTAATTCCAAGTCCTCCGTATTAATATTGAATATTTGACTATTGTCGATTAAAATTATACCCTTTCTTTCAAATTGCCAAATTACGCTATTAGGGCCACCTAATTGGCCATTATTTTTACTTAAAACTGTTTTTAAATCAGATACCGTTCTATTTTTGTTGTCGGTAATAGTCTCTATTATAAAAAGACTATTGTTTGGACCAAAGACTTCGTAGGTTATTTCTTCTAGGACATTTTTACCATCACCAGTACCAGCACCTCTTTTAATAGCTCTTTCAATATTATCTTTTGGCATGTTAGCTGCTCGAGCCTTTTCTACAGCCAATCTTAATTTAAAATTATTTTCAGTATCACCGCCACCCTCTTTGGCGGCAATAGTTATTAAGTTTCCTAGTTTGGTAAAAACAGCACCTTTTTTAGAATCGGCGACTGATTTTTGTCTATGGACTTTCGCCCATTTACTGTGTCCTGACATAAAATAAAATTAACTATTTGTGAAATAATCTATCTGGATTATGCCATATATAGACATAAAAATCAATGGTATAATTATCTTAAATCTGTTAGAATTAAAATAATCTTATTAAGATAATTATTATAATTAATATCTATGAAAATATTAGATGATCTAAAAACACTTAAAAGATATAATAAATCAAAGGTAGCTGATACTATATCATTTTTACCGGATCAAATTAATCAATCTTGGGATGAAATGTCGAAAATAAAGGCGTTAAAAAATTATAATAACTTTCAAAATCTAGTAGTTTGTGGCATGGGCGGTTCTAATTTGGCCACGGAATTAATTAGGAGTATTTATAATACAGATATAAAAATTCCTTATATTTTAGTTAGAAACTATAACTTACCAGAATTTGTAAATAATAAAACATTAGTAATTATTTCTAGTTATTCTGGAAATACCGAAGAAATAGTTAATTGTTTAAAAGAAGCAATTTCTAAAAAAGCTAAGGTTTTTTGTTTTGCTAGTGGTGGTAAAATAATTTCTATAGCTAAGAAAAATAAAATTCCTTTTTATCAAATAAATACAGATTATAATCCATCAAATCAACCAAGATATGCCATTGGCTTGCAATTAGGAGCAATACTAGCATTATTTAGTAAATTAAAATTAATTAAGATTAATAACCAAGATATTAAACAATCTTGTGAATATTTGTCTATATTAAATCAAAGTTTTTTACCAGAAATAAATAGTAGTAATAATTTTGCTAAAAAATTAGCCCTAGAATTACAAGATCAATTACCAATACTAGTATCAGCTGATTTTTTAACAGCTAATATTCATATATTAAATAATCAAATAAATGAAAGTGCTAAAAATTTAGCCCAATATTATTCAATACCAGAATTAAATCATCATTTGCTTGAGGGTTTAAAATTACCAAATTTAATTACTTCCAAAATAAAATTTTTATTTTTTAATTCTAATTTATATTCAGATATAATTAAAAAAAGATTTTATGTGACTGAAAAAGTTTTAAAAAATCAAAAAATAAAATTCATAGATTACTCTATTAATAGCGATAGTAAATTATTAACTGCTTTAGAAATATTACTTTTAGGTTCATGGACTAGTTATTATTTAACCATTTTAAATGGTCAAAATCCAACAGCCATTCCTTATGTTGATTTTTTTAAGAAAGAATTAGCCAAATAAATTAAACATGTTTTTTACAAAAATTAATAATTGGTTAACTGACAATAAAGCAATAGCTGGTCTGTTGCTTTTTTTAATATGTTTTACTTTTTTTTCTTGGTTAGAGTATGCCCCAACTTTTTCTGATCCAGATTCTTTTTATCATACAAAAGTGGCGCAGTTAATTAGTGAACATGGGATAGTTAGGGATTTTCCTTATTTACAATTTACCACTTTAAATTCCGGTTATATTGATCACCATTTGTTATATCATATTTACTTAGTTCCTTTTGTAAAATTGTTACCACCATTAGTAGGTGCCAAAATTGGACACATAATACTGGTCTCAATAGCCTTGTTAATTTTATATTGGTTATTTTTGAAGTTTAAAATTAATGGGGCTTTTTGGTATATTGTTTTTTTATTATTTATTGAATCTTTTATTTTTAGAATGAGTTTAATTAAAGCTCAGCCATTATCTTTGATAATTTTATTTTTAGGTTTTTATTTAATCACTCAAAGGCGATATTATTGGTTGATTTTACTATCTTTTTTGTATGTCTGGTCTTATGGTGGTTGGTTTTTAATGTTTATTATTGCCTCACTTTATGTGTTTGTAGAAAGTTTAGATTTGGCTTTTTTAAAAATACACAATCATTGGTTAAGCAATATTATTAATTTAAAATTTAAAAAAACAGATTTATTGGATAAAATTAATTTATTTATTATTACTTTTTTAAAAAATATTTTTAATTCTAATAATATAAAACTATTATTTAGTGTTTTAATTGGTTTGGTTTTGGGTTTAATTATAAATCCTTATTTTCCAAAAAATTTAGAATTTTACTACATTCATATTATTAAAATTGCTTTTGTTAATTACCAATCAATTATCGGTGTTGGTGCTGAATGGTATCCGTATAAAGTGAGTGATTTTTTTATAAATAATAGCTTATCTTTTTCTTTAAGTTTTGTGGCTTTGATTTTATTTTTAAATTATCATCAAAAATTTAATATTGTGGCCAAATATTCGTTGGCTTTATTTTTAGCTTTTATTTTAGCCACTATTAAATCTCGAAGAAATATTGAATATTTAGCACCATTTGCAATTATTTTTTCAGCCATGACTTTTAGCCAGTCAATGTATATTTTAGAAATTAAAAATGATTTAAAAGAATTTAAAAAAATAATCAAGAAAGTTTTTTTTCATAATTTATATGTTAAAATTTTATTAATATTTTTTTTAGTAGTTATTATTTCTTCACTTTTTTATATTATGCCTTATCATGCTAAAAGCAGTTTAGATAATGGTTTTAATTTTAATTACTTAAAATCAGCTTCACAATATTTAATAAATAATAGTGAAGAAGGTGATATAGTTTTTCACAGTGATTGGGATGAATTTCCGATCTTGTTTTATCATAATAGTAAAAATTATTATATTGTAGGACTCGACCCAACCTTTATGTATTTATATAATAAAGATCTTTATTATCAATGGTCAGAAATTACCCGTGGTCAACTATCAGATAATTTATATAATATTATTAAAAATAATTTTAAAGCCAAATATATTTTGGCGACCACTGATCATAAAGAAATGATCAGTAATTTGGATAATAATTTTTATTTTGATAAAGTATATTCAGATAATGAAGCGGTTATCTATATGGTTTTATAAATTAATTATTAACAAACTGGAGTCTTTAAATGAAAATATTAATAGCTTTACCGGCTTATAACGAAGAATTTATTTTGACTGATAGTGTAAAAAAAATAATAGATTTTTGTTTTAATAACTTAGTTAATGATCAATTTGTAATTGTTATTGCTAATAATAATTCTACTGATAAAACTGGTCAAATAGCTGATAATTTATCGCTTAGTTATTCTAATGTCGAGCATTTGTTTATTGGTCAAAAAGGCAAGGGTTTAGCTATTGCTTCAGCTTGGTCTAAATACGATGCTGATTTATATTGCTTTATGGATGCCGATTTAGCTACTGATTTATCAGCTCTAATAATAGCAATTAAGCAAATTAAATCCGGACTGGATTTAGTAATTGGTTCAAGATTTCATAAACAATCACAGGTTACTAGATCCTGGCAACGTAAATTTATTTCTCAGTGCTATCGCTGGTTCTTTAAGATTCTTTTTTTATTAAAAATTAATGATTTTCCCTGTGGCTTTAAAGTAGTAACTAGAAATGTACGGGATAGTTTATTGTCAGAAATTGAAAATCAGGAATTTTTTTGGGACACAGAGTTATTGGTTTTAGCTAATAAACAAGGTTTTAAAATATTAGAAATACCGGTTATTTGGTCTGCAGTTGATAATAATAACCGTCAAAGTAAGGTTAATATTTTTTCTACATCGTTAAATTATCTAAAACAATCTATTTTACTTAAAGTAAGGTTGCTAAGGTAAAATATAAGTCATTGATTAGGCTTATTTTACGAAAATGTAAAAATAAGCCTCTTTTTATTGACAAAATTCAAAAAAAATGATATTGTCTAGGTGTATTTGAACATTAAAAATAGCTCTCAACGAAAATAAAAAGGAGAATACCATGAAAAAATACACCAATTTTTTACTGATTTTAGTGGTTATTTTTGAAATAATGTTAATTTCCGGTTGTGCTACTACAATGACACCTGTTGGTATACAAAGTGGTCTCTGGACCGGCAATAAAGTGCCAATGTATGATCCGTCTCAAAAGGTGGACCCATCACAGACGGCTAATAAAGGTGCTGATGGTCATGCGGCAGCTTTGGCTTTGGGTGATATTCAAAATCCCGAGGCTCGAACCGATGCTAAAGAAGCCATGATCGCTATCAGCGAAAATAACAGCTTCTGGGGGCGTGGTAGTGGAGCGATTGGTATTGGTGGTCAAGTACCAGCTTTAGCTGGTCAGAATGGTGGTTTTGGCCGGCTGTATAATCCCTTTGAATATCCAATTAGAGTTATAATTAGAGGCTTAGGGTCGGCCTACACTTTTGGGCCTGGGGAGGAGCAAGAGCTTCTAGTGCCTCAAGGTAAGTATGATGTTATTGTGTATAATGCTGAAAGTGGTCAATTAATTGGCCACGACACCTTGGATACTTCCAGACGAATGAAAACTGGTGATAAGATTTATGATTTTAATATCCGCTTGGATGGAGTTGATATTCATTGACCCCCCCAATTAAAACAACTCCCAGTTACCAGTAACTGGGAGTTTTATTTTTACTAGAATTTAAGCTTTTATGGTTTTACTAACTTGTTCTATAACATAACTAGTAATAATATAAGAAGTTAAAATTATCACTACACCAATGACCGCATTTTTGATATAACTTTTAGCCTTTTCAATTTTGCCGCTATCACCACCAGCAGTCATCCAGAGGAAGCCAGCGTAAATAATTATGATTACAGCAATAACACCTAAAAAGCTTAAAAAGATTTGAATAATTTTTCCAATTACTATTGGTAAATTAATACCGGTTGTGCCATTGCTAAGATCGGTGCCCTCGACAGTTTTAGTTAAACCGTCTAGTAAAACATTGGCTCTGGCTTGAGGCATTATAGCTACCGAGAAAACGGTAACTAAAACAACAAGGCTAAAAATTATTTTGGCAGTTTTTTTCATAATGAGTTTATAGTATTTGATTAATATATTTTAATTATAATTTATTTAACTGTAGTTTACAAATTAAATAAATCAAAAAACATCCCCAGACAAACCGAGATGTTTTTTATATTTTTTGTGATCTATTAGATACCTAATGTATTATTTACTTGTTCCAAGACGAAACTAGTAATAATGTAGGCGGCTAAAATTATAACAATACCAATAACCGCATTTTTAATGTAATCTTTAGCTTTATCTACTTTGCCACTATCACCACCAGCAGTCATCCACAAGAAACCAGCATATATAATTAAAACTACTGCAAGAATACCTAAAAAGCCTAAAAATATTTGAATTACCTCGCCAATAGCGGCTTTTAAGTCAGTAGTACCATTAGGTAGGTCAGTTGCTCCAGAGGTAAAATTTGTCAGTCCATCATCCCAAACAGCTGCTGAAACATTAGCCGGCGATACAGACAATACAGTGGCAAATATCATGGTTAGAATTAATGAGCTAAGAACCATTTTAGCTAGTTTTTTCATCTTTTTGTTTATTAATTATTAATTTATTTTTTTAACTTTCTAAAGTTATTTGATTGATTATAGTATAGACTATAGCGTATGAAGCCATAATTATGACTATACCAATTGTCGCTTTTATAATAGTATCCTTAGCTTTTTGAACTTTACCACTATCACCACCAGCAGTCATCCAGGTAAAACCACCATAGATTACCAAAACTATAAATAGAACTCCAACAAAACCAAGTAGTGTTTGGATAATAGTACCGATAATGCTATAGATGCTACCACCCTGCAGTAATTCTGGGGTAGCTCCTTTTAGATTTGTTAATTGGGCACTAGATATACTTGGCCAAGTCAGCAAAACTAAAGATATTATTCCTAATAATTTTTTGATTGATTTTTTCATAAGGTAAATATAGTAGTTAACGGGGATTAATCCCCGTTAACTTAATACTATAACTAAATATTTAGACTAATTGTCCACCAACTTGAGTAATAACAAAGTTAGCGATAATGTAGGCTGATAAAATAATAACTATACCGACAATACCAGAAATAATAAGTTTTTTAGCTTTATCAACTTTACCCTCATCACCAGCAGCGGTCATCCAAATGAAACCACCCCACAGGATAATAATTACAGCTAGAATTCCTAAGAAACTTAAAATAATTTGAATAATAGAATTAATGCTTTCTTTCAAATCTTTCTGTCCCAAACCAATGCCAGCAGCGTTTTCAAGTCCCAAATTAAGTTCTTGAGCTGAAACTAATACTGGTAAAGCAAAAATTGACAACATCATTACTGTTAATAGGCCAACAGAAACCTTCTTTAGTGTTAATTTATTCATTTTTTCACCCCCTTTCTTTTTAGGATATTTATTAATTAAATGTATTATTATTATAACAATTTATAGGTGTTTAAGCTAGTTGTCTAAATAGTTACAGTTCTTGGTAAATAATATTCTTAATGGTATGTAAGTCTATGTTTTAATTCTTGTTTTGACTACAGACCCCACTAACATTATACCAATTTGATAGTACTGAATTACCAGTACCAAATAAAGCGCCAATAACTAAATTAATTATTACCCAAGCAAATAAAACAATAAAAACACCCACCACAGTGGCAGTTATAATGTCTTTACCCCACTTTATTCTAGAATCATTGCCATAAGCAGTAATTATAACTATGCCACCATAAACAAACATTAAAATAGAAAATGTACCACTTAAGCCAACTAAAATATCAGCCGCATTAATAAATAATGTTATAAAATCACATAAACTACAGCCTAGACTAATTCCTTCATCATCAAGAGCATAACAACTTTCTGGTACTAGAGAAATAGCAGAAACATTAGGTACTACTAAAAATAAAGATATTATAATTAAAAATAGACTTAAGGTTTTTTTAAATCTCATTGGATTGTTTGATTAATTTTGGTTATAGTGTTTTTAATAATGTCAGAAAAATCACGATCAGATAAGGCATTTGGTAGGGCTTCAATCATATTCTTAAGAGCTTCTTCGGTAGCCGCTTGGTTTTTGCCTTGGTACCAATTTGTAGCAGTTAGGGTTTGAATGGATGTTGGGTAAAGGTCTTCATCATCAGTTTGTGAGCTAAGTAACTCTTTAAGGGCTGTTGGCCTTTTGGTGGTTTCTAAGTATGACTTAATATTGTCTTTGTTGGTAGCAAATAAAACAAAATCCCAGGCTTCGTTTTGGTGTTCTGATTTTTTAGAGACCCCTTCAATCCAATAATTAGCATAGTTAATTGGGTTGTCTTGGTTGATTTGTGGAATTGGAGCAATGCCCAAATTTAACTTCGGTGCCCTAGACCTAATGCTTGGTAAATGGTAATTATAGCCAAACATAAAAGCAGTTTTACCACTTAAAAATGATTCAAATGAATTGGACATATCAGTATTCCAAGAATAAACACTTTTTACTGGTGAGGCAAAGTCTAAATAAAATTTAATAGCTTCTATGCCAGGGAAATATTTATCACCAGTAGAATTAGAAAAAGTAGCATAATTATTATTATCAGTCATAATTGCTCCATTTTGCATCATAAGGATGGATATAATATCAAAACTTCTTTCAATGTTGTCGCCAGTGCCAAGAGCTGTTCCTGATTGAATTATTTTACCGGTACTATCAAATTTAGTAGATTTCTGTACCGCTTCCTGAAAATCTTTCCAATTTTTTGGTGCTTGAGCAATACCAGCTTTGTTTAGTATGTCTTTATTGTAAAACATAACCAAAGTTTCTAAGCTTAAAGGTAAACCGTAAATTTGACCGTCTAAAACCACATCATTATAAACAGTATCCGCAAAATTAGCTTTTAATTCTCGAAGAGAAAGGCTTTTGGTAGTTTTTAGTTCGTAGACAATTTCTTTTTTAATAGTGCCTTTAGTATATTGATAGGCCATAGTAATTTCAACTGGCATTGGTTCTAGTTTGGTTTGGTATTTTCTGAGGTCAGCTTCATTAATACTAAATATATCTGGACCACGATCTTCAGCTAAGGCTTCAAGTAGAGCTTGTTCATATTCTTCTATTCTAAATTTACGATAAATGATATTTATGTTAGGATGAATCAATTTATATTGAGTAATAATATTTTCAAAAGAATCTTGGTTATCAAACACTCGCCAATAATTTATTTCGATTGGTTTAAGTTTTTCTTGAACGTCAGCTCCTGGATTTTTACAGCCAAAACCAGCAGTGAGTAGAAATACAAAAATTAAAAATAAGTTCAAAAAATTGAAATATTTCTTATTAAATTTAATCATACAGTTGATTATTGATATGACTATATTATACTACAAAATAACAAAATAAAAAAACTGCTAATTAGCAGTTTTTTTATTTGGCGATGGGAGAGAGATTCGAACTCTCGAAGGGCGTAAACCCTTACCGCTTTTCGAGAGCGGGGCCTTCAACCAACTCAGCCATCCCATCATTGTATATTTTTTTGTATCTACCTATCTTTTTTAAATAACTTGATATTTGTCTATTTAGAAAAAATCGTCCATCACTTGTTTTTAAAAACTTTTCTCGTCTTCTAGCATCTTCTTCTAAGATATAGCATTCATAATGTATTAATTTGAGAGGCAATAATCTAGCAGTTGATTTTACTCCCTGGCTGAGGTGTTGTTTGTATCTTCTTTTTAGATCCAATGTAAAGCCAACGTATAAACGATTATTTTTAAGTTGTAGAATATAAACATAAAACATAATGTAAGTCTTTGCATAAGTCTTTTCGTCGGGGGATGAACCCCCGACGCCCGGGGTTTATCCCCGGGCGAGAGCGGGGCCTTCAACCAACTCAGCCATCCCATCGTAGTTAATATTTTTGTTAATAGTATAAATACCAATGATTAGCCAAAACAGTATCGATAAATCATTTTTTAAGTAGGGTGCGTCTACTAAGCCATGAATTAGTAATTGAATGATAATCATTAACATGGTTAAATTTAGCAGATTATGGTTATTTGTCCAGTAACTAGTTATATTATTAACAATAAACTTAATAAATAACCAAATAAAAGACAGTAAGCCTAAAATACCTAATTCACTCCAAAAGTTTAAAATGAAATTATGAGGATATAAAAATATTTCAAATGTTGGTAAATGGTATGCTGCTATTTTGGTTTGGTAGCCAGCTAGTCCAGCTCCCCAAAACCAGTTATCTTTTAACATATGCCAGCTCTCACTCCAGATTAGGCGTCTAATAAAACCAGAATAATCTTGTAATAATATTTTTTCAATTAAATAATTATGAATTGCGGGTATGAAAATAAAACTTAAAATAGCTATAGTTATTAAACCAAAAAAATAATAGCGAGTTTTTTTATTAATTAAGCCCCACAAAAACCAAATTCCCAAAACTGATAAAATAGCAGCCTCAGATTGGGCTAATATAATAGTGATAAAGCTCAATAAGATTATGATAATTTTTAAAACCTGAAATAATTTTTTATCTTTTGACCACCATAAAAAACCAGTAAATAAAATAATAATAGGGCTGAGGTATAAACCAAGAGCATTGGGATAGCCAAAAATAGATACGACTCGATCAACAGAGCCGTCTGCTTTTAAAAAAGCGAGCGGAACATTCCAACCGCTAAAATATTGCCAAAAGGCAATTATACTTAAGTATAGAGCAGATATTCCAAGCGCCCAAAAAATATTTTTTAAATCGCTTTTGGTTTTAATTATATTAATAAATATGATGTAAAATAATATTGGCTCTAAAAAATAAGCTTTCCAGATACCAGCGGCTGATAGAAAATTTGGTGAAGTGAATATAGAAATACTGGAAAAAATTGATATAGCCATTAGTGGCCCAAAAAAAGTATTAGTTTTAAAATTTTTCCACCAAGACAATTTAAATTTAATTAGAAAAACCAAAAAACTAATTAAAATCATTATTTCTAGTACCGTGAAAGGGATATTAAACACAGTAAATCTAATTAAATAGCTTGGTAGCAAGGCTGCTATCAAGTAAATAGATAGTTTTTGTTTTTTAGATGTTAAAAAATAAAATAAAAAACAAAATATAATAATTAAAGGAGTCATGATTAGTTATTTAAGAGGATTAATTATTTCTAAGATCATGTTTTTAGAAAAACCTTTTAACATATAAAGAGACCAAAAATAAGTTAACAGACCAATAATTATAATAGTAGCCAGACCTTGATTAATGGAAATAAATATAAATAAAGACATAATTAGGCTAGCTAAAATTGCTTTATAAATTATTTGGCTGTTAATTTTAATGTGGGTATATTTTTTTAGAATATAATAAGAAGAACCAGTAATAATAAGTTCAGTTAAAATGGTAATATAAGCTGCTGCCCAGTAAGAAAAAATAGGAATAAATATGAAATACAAAATCAGCGAAATAACCGCATCGATTAGATAGAATTTTATCATCTTTTTTTGTAAGTTAGCAGCGACAACAGCATAACCAAAAAGAGCTCCAATATAAATCAAGGCGACGGCAAAAATTAATATCTTAAGAAGCGCACCAGAAATTATAAATTCCGGACCAGCAATAAAAACCATTATTTTTTCACCTAGAAAGAAAATAGAAAATACCATAGGTGCTACCAAAATAATTAAGAAATCAAAACCTTTTTGAATTACTAGTCCAAACATTTTTCTATTACTGATAAAAAAGTTACTTAGCAGTGGTAAGATTAAGCCTAAAAATAAATAAGGAAATTGAACTAGCACTTCAAGTACTTTATAGGTGGCACCATAAATACCGACTTCATTTTGTGGTCTAAGTAGGGATAGGATCACGGTATCTGCTCTGAAGTAAATTAAGGTTAAGGCAATTGTTAAAGCCAGTGGCCAAGCTAGAGACCAGATTTTTTTCCAGATAGTTAAATTAATTTCTGGTTTAAATCTAAAATATTTAAATGAAGAGAAGAATAAAATCCCAAAACTAACTATATTGCTAATAACTATAGAAATAATTATCCAAAGCAAGCCTAGATTTTGATAAATAGCTAGCCAAATACCAACTAAGGCAATACTACGAGTTAAAATTTCAGCTAAGGCGACTTTAGCCATAGCTATATTTTTTTGGAATATGCTAATAAATATTGACTGTAAGGAGATAAAAAAGAAAGATAAACTAGCAATAGTTATTCCTTGTTTAATTAGAAGCGGGTATGGTATTAACCAAACTATTAAAACCGAAGAACCAAGAAAAAAAATAGATGATATAATTCTCAGAGTAAATATATTACCGAATATCTGGCTGTTGTCAGAATTTGGCTCTGACAATATCTTAGTAGTAGTCATCTGCAATCCAAAATCAGCTAAAACACCAAAAAATTGTAAAAAAGCAATAATAGTGGTGTAATAACCATAACCAGTTTGACCCAAATATCTGGTCATTAAACCGACGGTTAATAAACCAATAATAGCTCCAAAAAACTTACTAAAAGCTTGGTATAATGTGTTTTTGGCAATTTTTGATATCAATGACATGATTTTATTTTAATAGTTTAAGACTAACATTTATGGTTTATATTTTCAATTGCCTTTTTCTTTAAAATATCATATTATACAAACTAGTTCATTTAAATTTAAACCCAGAGGAGACCTAGCTATGATTGTTCCGTGTCAACGAATAGAATTAATTGACAGAAGTAATAATGAATTACTTATTAAGATTTATGATTTTAAAAAATTAAAACTATCTCAAATTGAGGAGATTAATCAAGCATTCAAAGATCAAATGGTTAACTTACCATTAGCTTTTGTGAAAGTGTTTATTAATGTTACCCCTCTAGATAATTTTTTTTGTAATTATGTTTTTTTTATAAAATTTAATGATGCGACAGTAATTTATGGTTCAGTCTTGGTTTTTGGTAAAGATGTGACATTAAGTATAAAAAGTGTGCTAATTAATTTTTCAAAAAAAATTGGCGATAATATCGATCAAATAATATCAAATAAAGATATTGAAGACAGTGATTCCGCTGAAGAAATAAAAGATCCAATCACCGAACCAATTAATATTGATAATCTGATAGAAGAAATTAAAAAAGATAGACGTCAAAAAGAAAATGAACAATAAATCCCGTTAAGGCTAACGGGATTTTTTATTTTTATGTTATTGCCAAATCTTTTTGGCTTCATCCCAGATATCACTGTTACCATGCTTTACCTTTAAAAAATACCACCACTCAACTCCCCACAGATAAATATCGTCAAAGCCAGCTTTTTGAGCAAAAGTAATATTACTTTTAAATTGATTTACATCCATTGATTTACTGGATTCTTCTATTGTCATTTGAGATAAATCTTTTTTTTCAGTATGCCAAGCTTCAGTCTGTAATTCGGCATTAATGACGCTTTTTGTTTTAAATATTGTTTTGATAAAACTAGCTTTGGCAAAATAAAAAACTGGTGGAATATGATATTTAATATAACCAATTTTTTCATTATAAACAGCTCGATATAAGGTACTGCCTACAATATCAGCACCGGTTCTAGCAGCCATAATCCAAAAATTTAATTCACCGCTGTCAGTAATTAAAACTGGCTTTGGGCTTATTTCTCTGGTTATGGCAATCTCCTGTTTAAATGTTTTTTCGTCTAATTTTGGACATAACCCAAAAGTGCCAAGATATGGCTCATTTTCAATTTGCCAAGTAGTGATACTAGGTATATTTTTGTATCTTTTAACTACTAAGTCCACTAGTTCTAGTTGTTCTTGACTGGTTTCTTCTGGTGATAAATTTATTAGCCAACTAGGATCATGACACTCTGGCCATCTTGGTAATCTGCGACCAACAGCCAATATAATATTTACGTGGCGGTTGTCAGCTTCTTTTATTTGCCAGTCCAATGATTCAAAATTATAAACATCTCTATTTGCCTCTATCTCATCCCAGTATGCTGATAATCTAATATTATTAACCTTTAAATCATCTAATATCGCTAGATATGTTTCTTGCCAGTTTAAGCCTAATTCACTCTGGGCATATTTAGCAGAAAAAGTTACACCCCATTTAATATTGTCTTTTGAAAAGTTTAATAAAAAAGATAGACAATATAAAATAAATAGAATTAAGATTATTGCTAATGATAATTTAATTTTTGATTTTTTCATTCTGTTATATAAATAAAATAAATAAACCACCAATAATTAAAATAGTAGCTATAATTTTTTTGGTTATCACTGGCCAGGTTAATTTCTCTTCTAGTAGTTTGGGAAATTTCCAAGATAAGGAAAATACTATTATCAATAAAAATATGTATTGCAATCCCTGTAAAGAATTAACTAAAGCTACGCTACTAGAAATAGAAATAGTGTAATTGATTAATATAAAGCTCAAGGCTCCAGCTACTTGGCCAACAATAAATAAACTGCCTGTTTGTTTTTTTGGTTGTTTTAGTTCTGATTTAATGTCGTATCTATTTTTGGCGGACAATAGCAGTATTAGAGCTCCTAAAAAAGCACCTATTCTAGTCCAAACAAAACCCGAGATGAAATCTTGATTAACAAATGAATATTTATTAATCGTATAAGAAGCCGCAAATAATAAGGTAGAAATAATAGCAAAAAGATAGGCGGATTTTTTGTTAGTCTTAGAACTTTTTTGCCAGGAAATTAAGACCGTACCCATAATAATTACCCCGAAGGCAATTATTTGCTGTAATGTTAATTTTTCATTCAAAAACATTAAAGCCAATATAAAAACAAAAATTGGCTGTAGCCCACCCATAAATGGAGTAATGCTGGAAGCTTCATTTTGGCCCAAAGCTTTAAACATGTAAAATAAAGCAAAAGTAAAAATTACCCCAGCCATTAGAGCGATAAGAATTTGGCCCGGTGAATATAAATGAAAACCAAAAGGAATCAATATTAAAGATAACAAGCTCAAAGTTGAGATAAAAATAGCATAGACTGCTGGATTGGAAATTCTCTTAGACAATAAAAATTTATCTATAACCACAGCAATTGCATTTAAAAAATAGGCAAATACAGTAATAATTAGCCAGTTCATTTTATTTTACGATTTAGGTATTTAGTATTTTTATATTATACATCAATTATAAATTAATATAAATTTTATATTTTTTAGTTGATGCTTTTATTTTATAAACATAGCATCACCAAAACTGAAGAATTTATATTTTTTGGTGATGGCTGTTTTGTAAGCTAGATTGATATTTTTATAAGTAGATAAAGCGGATACTAGCATTAGTAGTGTTGATTTTGGTAAGTGAAAATTGGTAATTAATGAATCAACTACTTTAAATTTATAGCCAGGATAAATAAAGATATCTACCCATTTGCTACCAGCCTCTACTTGATTATTCTTGTTAGAAAAAGATTCTAATGTTCTGGCACTAGTAGTGCCTACAGCAATTATTTTTTTATTATTTTTTTTAGTTTTATTAATAACTTCGGCGGTTTTTTTATTAATAGTTGCAAATTCACTGTGTATTTTATGATCTTGAATATATTTACTGGTCACTGGTAAAAATGTGCCCATACTAACATGAAGAGTGATATATTCTATTTTTACACCCCGCCTTTTTAATTGATTAATTAGTTTTTTTGTAAAATGTAATCCAGCTGTTGGCGCCGCGACTGAGCCAATAGATTTAGCATAAACCGTTTGATAATCACCTAATTTTGACTTTTTTTTAATGTATGGTGGCAGTGGCACTTCGCCAAGTGATAGTATGTTTTTATCATTAGTATTAAATTTGACTAGCCATGATTTTTCATCATATTTTTTGATAATTGTAGCAACGACATTTTTGGAAAAATATACAGACATACCAATTTCAATTTTACCACCGATTAAAACTCGCCAGTATTTTGAGTCATATTTATTTAAGAGAAAAATTTCTATTCTACCGCCAGTTTCTTTTTTGCCAATTAATCTAGCCGGGATAACTTTAGAGTTGTTTAAAACTAAAACATCTCCAGAATTTAAATATTCAGTAATATTATAGAATTTTTTATGGCTTATTTGACCATTAATTTTATCTAAAATTAATAACCGCGCCTGGTCTCGCGGTCTGATTAGTTCTTGGCCGATTAAGTTTTCTGGCAATTTGTAATCAAACTTATTTAAGGGAGTTTTTTTTGGCTTTTTCATCTAATTGTTGAATGATTTTGGCAATTTTGTAGGGTTGTGGTATTTGTTCAAATACAAATCTTTCTTTTTCACCAGCTGATTGAATATAAACATCACCATAATAAAAAATAGTTGGAAAAAATCCTTTTTGTTCAGCAGTTACATCTTGAACTCTTCTTAAATCTAATTCAGAAACTACTCGATTAAATAAGCCATTCTGTTCACGACTAATTATTCTATCTGTAGTAATTGTCCAGACGTCTAAATATGTTTCGGTCCAAGCGGTAAATAAGGCAATTAAAAGTATTAGGTAGTATGTTAGAAATAGAATTAAAATCAATGGGTAGCTTATATTTCCGTCCAAAAGAATGGGCATATTTTGATTAATTAAATAGTATAAAGCCACTGGAACCAGTGATAATAACACAAAGAATAAAAAAATTTTAAAAAAAATAAACCAATGTCTTCTAATATGAAAAATAATTTCTTCGCCAGCATGTTGATTGGGGATTTGATGTTTAGAAATCATGGTTAAATATTAAGACTTGTATTAAAAGAATTCATATCTAGATTAATTATTGGTATAGTCCAATCTATTTGTGATAATAAAGATAAAGAATAAATAATTAGAATTGTAGTTATGGCAATATAGGTAGTAATAATCAGAACATTGATTAAACTAGCAAAACCAAATCTTATTAGATGATAAATATTAAAAAAGCTATAGATTGCAAAAAATAACATTATAAGTAGATATAAATAATAAAATACTGAAATTGTAATCATTAAATTATATTAATTTATCTTGTAAATTAGTTGGTGGTTCTATATTTAGGTGTCGATAAGCTGATTCGGTAGCTATTCGGCCGCGAGGGGTTCTGTTAATAAATCCAATTTGTAGTAGAAATGGTTCAATCACATCTTCGATAGTATCCATTTCTTCTGATAGTGAAGAAGCTAGAGTGTTTAAGCCAGTTGGGCCACCAGAAAATTTATTAATTAAAGCATTTAGAAATTGTCTATCAATATTGTCTAGGCCAAAATTATCAATTTCTAACATATTTAAAGCTTCATTGGCAATTTCTTGATCTATTTTACCATTTTTTTTAACTTGGGCGAAGTCCCTGACTCGCTTTAATAGTCTGTTGGCAATTCTGGGTGTTTGTCTAGATCTTTTAGCTATTTCTTGCAGGGAATGACTGTCTATTTCGGTGTTTAATATTTTAGCGGCTCGATTAACTATCTGTTCAATTTCAGCTGGTGAATAAAAATTTAGCCTAAAAATATTACCAAAACGATCTCGTAGTGGCGAAGATAAACCACTAACTTTGGTCGTGGCGCCAATGATAGTAAATTTTGGTAAATCCAATCTAAGAGTTCTAGCTGAAGGGCCTTTGCCAATTATAATATCAAGAGCATAATCTTCCATGGCCGGATAAAGAATTTCTTCAATAGTTTTATTCATACGATGAATTTCATCGATAAATAAAACGTCGCCATCAGAAAGATTGGTTAAAATAGCCGCTAAATCCCCGGTTTTTTCGATAGCTGGGCCAGAAGTTACTTTTATATTACTGCCCATTTCATTGGCAATAATATGAGCCAAGGTAGTTTTACCTAATCCTGGTGGGCCAAAAATTAAAACATGTTCCAGCGACTCGTTTCTGGCTTTAGCTGCTTCGATAAATATTTTTAAGTTATCTTTAGCTGTTTCTTGACCAATGTATTCATCTAGTCTTTGGGGCCTAAGAGTGACATCTATTAAATTGTCACCGCTTTCTTCTTTGGCAGAGGTTAGATTTTTTTCTTCATTTTCCATGGGGTAATATTATCACTTGCTGGGTAATCTGACAAATAAAAAACCACTAGTTTTTAGTGGTTATTGTTTTTAGTGTTAATAGTGTCAATGAATATGTATGCCCAAAGAAATGGTAACTCCATCGAAGCTAATAATAAGCTTAAATTAATATTTTGTGCGTATGTAAAATATAAAGACAATATAGAAAGAATAGCAGCTATTAGTATTAAAAAGGCTTTTAATGTTTTCATTGCTATTACTCCTCTTGGTTTTTATGTAAATGTGCTAATTAAACTTAAAATAAATAATATAATATAACTTGTTATTATGCAAGATCAGATATAATATAAATGGAGTTTATGTGTTATTATTAATTTATGGCAAAAATAATTTATGGTGTGTCTGGTCAAGGTTTTGGCCACTCCACCAGAAGTCGAGAGGTATTACAATATCTAGTTAGTAAGGGACATCAAGTCTTGGTTTTTACTTATGGTCAAGCTTTATTTTTTTTAGATGAAGATTTTGATGTTTATGAGGTGCCAGGATTGGGCTTAGAATATAAGAATAATAAGTTGGTTTATTGGCGTACAATTTATAAAAATGCTTATCAAGTAGCCAAACAATCAAAATATTGGAACAAAATATTAGATAAGTTTAGATCATTTGATCCAGACATTGTAATAACCGATTTCGAGCCGTTAACAGCAATATTGGCCAAATTACAAAGAGTGCCACTTATATCACTGGATAATCAGCACCAATTAACAAATACTAAATTAAAAATTAATGCTAAATATCGCAAGGATTTGTTAGCTGATAAGTTGGTTATAAAATCTATGGTTTGGGGAGCTAAATATTATTTAGTCACTACTTTTTTTGAAACTCCGCTTCGTCGAAAAGATACATTTTTATTTCCGCCAATTGTTAGGCAAGAAATTAAAAAATTAATTCCTCAAGCTGAAAATTATATTCTGGTTTATCAAAATTCAAATTTTACTGAATTAATAAAAACATTACATTTAGTAGATTATAAATTTGTAGTTTTTGGTTCTAATCAAAAAGGTGTTGATGGTAATATTATATTTAAAGACTATAGTTCACATGAATGGTTGAAATATTTAGCTAATTGTCAGGCCATAATAGGCACTGCTGGTCTTAGTTTGATATCTGAAGCTTTGTATTTGAAAAAACCATATTTAACTATGCCCATAAAAAAACAAACAGAACAAATTATTAATGCTAGATATTTGGAAGATATGGGCTATGGATTAGAGATGAATAAGATTAATAAAAAGGATATAGAATTGTTTATAGACCGTATTCCGGAATTTAGAAAAAATTTATTAAAGTATAAAAATAAGAATGAAATGGCTATTTTTAGGAAAATAGACCAGATAATTGGTTATTTTTCTTGATAATGATCGATTCTTTACAATTTAATTATTACATGCTATACTAAGTCAGTAATTTGCGGCGGTAGTTCAGTTGGCTAGAACGCTTCCTTGCCAAGGAAGAGGTCGCCGGTTCGAATCCGGTTCGCCGCTCCAATATTACCCTGAACTTTATTTAGTCTCAGGGTTTTGTTAAAAATAATTGGTCCAGGTGGGTTGGATACGATCTAAAGAAGTATTCAACGAGCGATAAAAAATCGCTCCGGCACCGACTGGGCGTCAGTTTTTTGATTGAGGCTATGCCGAGATGTTATAATTAAGCCCAGGTGGTGGAACTGGTAGACACGAAGGACTTAAAATCCTTTGGATTAATACTCCGTGCGGGTTCGAGTCCCGCCCTGGGCACCAGTAGACTAGACTAGACTTGACTTTTTGGTCAAAATTAGCTACTATTATCTAGTAATTGTGATTAAAGTCTTGGCTAAAATATGCCAAGTTTTTATAACAAAAATATCAAAATATTATAGACAAAACAAAAATATGGCTGAAAAAGACACAAATAATTGGTTAGAAGAGATTTTACCAAAAATACAATCTGGTGTTACCATTAAGGTACATCAAAAAATCAAAGAAAAAAATGTTAAAGGTGAGGAAAAAGAAAGAATTCAGATTTTTGAAGGAATTATTTTAGCTCACAAAGGTGGTAAACAAAAAAACGCTACTATCACTGTCAGAAAAGTAGCAGCTGGTGGTATTGGTGTAGAAAAGATTTTTCCTATTTATTCACCCAATATTGCTAAGATGGAATTTGTTAGAGCTGCCAAGGTTAGAAGAGCAAAATTAAATTTCTTGCCAAATTATAAGAAAAAATTAAAAGATAAGAAAAAGGTTTCTTAAATATAATATACTTAGTGCAGAAGTGGGCCCAGGTGGTGGAATGGCATACACACCAGCTTGAGGGGCTGGCCTCGCAAGAGGGTGCGGGTTCAAGTCCCGCTCTGGGCACTAATAAGCACGCTTAGCTCAGTTGGTTAGAGCATCTCGTTTACACCGAGGGGGTCGGGGGTTCGAATCCCTCAGCGTGCACATAAAAAAATAAAGTTAATCCCATGGCGATGTTTTTTTTAGGTTTATTTGGATTGTTAGTTGGTTGTTTAATGGTTTGGAAACCGGCTAAATTTGTAGAAGCTATTGGTGAACCAAAATGGTCAGAAAAAATATTTGGTTACGGTCGAGGATCGACTGCTTATCAGTCAATAGGAATTTTGGTAATTATTATTTCTATTATGGTAATGACTGGTTTAATTCAAGGAGTAGCCTTATCAATATTAAAACCATTATTTGGAGCACTAGGTTAAAATATGGGCCCATAGCTCAGCTGGCTAGAGCGCCTCGCTTGCACCGAGGAGGTCAGGAGTTCGAATCCCCTTGGGTCCACAGTTATAAAAAACACCTATTTTAAATAGGTGTTTTTTATTTTAATTATTTTAAGTTGACTTTGGATTGTATCAATGATAAATTTAAAAGTGATTTGAACATTAAAATATAACAAAGAAAGAAAACAGGAGGTAATAATATCTGAAATTATTTTGGATGTTAAATTAAGTATAATAATTATTCCAGTTTTTTTCTTTGTATGAATTGTTTAAGTCCTAATGAAATAAAGGAAGTGGATTGTGATATCTTCTTAGGTGGACAATAGGAAAAGTATCATACTGTTTTTTATAAAGAGATAACTAATAACTCTTTTCATGACTTATTTATTTATGATCAAGAAGATTATTAAAATCAAAATTGATTTGTAAATAATTATCATGATATTGGAAAATCTAAATCTTTATTTATTATTGTTCCATATTTCCACTTTCATTTGGTTGTAGTTGAGGCTGGAATATACTATGTTATACATAGTAGTGATTCTAATATTAGAATTAATAATTTAATAATTCTTTGACCTCAGAGTGTCGTGCCTGATTATTCTAAAAAAAAGTCTAGTTAAATTATGATAGGTAGTGGAAACAATAGACGGTGGAGTTGAAAGATTTAAACTTCTTTTTTGAAAAAAATATCCGCTTCTTAAAATATTAGCGGATTTTTTATTTATAAATTATACATAATAAAATATGTCGGAGGAAAAAAAAGAAAATTTAAAAAATTTAAGGTTATGTGATAACTGTGATTTGTGTTGTCGGTATATAGCTGTTGGCATAGATAAGCCAACTAATAAAACTGATTATGATAATATTATTTGGCAACTATTACATGAAAATGTTAATGTTTTTGTGGACCACGATAATGATTGGTATGTCGAATTTATGACCCCTTGTTCAAAATTAGATCAAAAAACAAAGCTTTGTACTATATATGATGATCGCCCAAAGATTTGTCGAGACTATAAACAAACTGATTGCGTGCGATATAATAATTCTCCGGCTGAAAAAATTTATTTTAAAACAGCGGATGATTTTAAAAAATATTTAGAAGATAAAAAAATTAATTATAAATTTAATTTTAAAAAATAAATTTGTTTAAGATTTTTTTTAAAAAAACTGTGGACAAGTATTGTTGACAGTTTTTTTTTGTGGTATAATAAACATAGTTTGAAGTAATTAATTTGGTTATTTCAAAATATAATTCTCATTTTGAAAGGAGGTGAAACACACATGGCAGCAAAGAAAAAAGCAGCTAAAAAGAAAGTTGCAAAAAAGAAAGTAGCTAAAAAGAAAGTTGTTAAAAAGACAGCTAAAAAGAAAGTTGTTAAAAAGAAAGTAGCTAAAAAGAAAAAGAGATAAAATTTTTCTTAAAAAATAAAGCCCCTATCTCCGGAGAGGGGTTTTGTTTTTGGAAAAATATTATAGTTATATTTTAGTCGATTGATTTTAATATTTTTGGTATTTTTTTGAAATCTTTAATCAGAGTTTCACGCATACTACCATTATATAGCGCAGCGGCTGGATGATACAGAGCATAGATTTTAATGGCGCCTATTTTAGGGATATTTTTGTCTACAATAGTGCCATGAACCTGCGATATGATTGGGTTTTCTATAAAATTTGATAAAGAATGTCTGCCTAAGGTAATAATCAATTTTGGTTTAATTAAATTAATTTCATCTAGTAACCATGGCCAAAACCCTTCTTTTTCTTGTGGCAGGGGGTCACGGTTGTTGGGTGGTCGACATTTAACAATATTGGTGATGTAGATATTATCACGTTTTAAATTAATGTTGTCTAACATTTGATCTAAAAATTTCCCAGCGGCTCCAACAAACGGCTGACCAGATTCATCTTCTTTTTTGCCAGGGGCTTCGCCGATTATAATAATGTCTGCATTAGGATTGCCATCACCCACTACTATTTGATTACAAGTTTTAAGTAGTGGTGATTTTATTTTTTGAGACCATTCTTTATTTAATTTTTCTAATTTTTTTTCTTTAGTCATGAGATTAGCTTAACAAATTTTAACAAATAAAAAAAGCGATTAGTTAATCGCTTTTAGTTAGTATCTGGTTTCTGGCATTACTTCACTTAATTGTTCCAGAGTTGGGCGTTGATTGTAGCCATGACCAAAGCAGGCTTGGCATTTAGTAAAATTAATTGCTTTGCATACTGGACATGGGTCAATATTATGAAGAACTACTATTAAAGATTCAATATTTGCTCTGGATTGATTGGCTATCTTTATTTTTTCTTCGAGTTGAGTATGAATATTATCAAGAGTTTTATTTCTTTCGATTCTTTTTTTTATTTCAACTCGACAATCTGGTTGGTGATTAAGTTGAGGATTATTATCAAAACAATCAAAACAAACAAGGCCTTGTTGACTACAATGAGTATCGATAATTTTTTCACGTTGACAAATAGTACATACTTTAAGAAGAGCCATATTAAAATCTCCTTTTATTTAAGTCAGGTTTATTATCTGTGTTTGTTGGCTTTTTAATATCTGATTTTTTACGGGCACAATCATAGCATATACGACTTAATGGATGGATATTTTTTGTATCAATTAATTTATTGCGTCCACACTTTGAACAAGTTGTAATTAGAGCCATTATATTAACTCCTTTGGTTGATAAAGTGCTATTCGTTGTCATATTAGCTTATAATATGGCTTATGTCAATTTAAAACAAAAAGAAAAGACGCTCTCCTTTGAGAACGTCTAAATAAATTGTGTTTGTTTCCGCTTAGTCTTAGATGAATAGTAATTCACCTGTCTTCAGAACTTATGTTCTTACTTGGGACGCCTTTGTGGCATCCATAACCCCGTAAATGACGGTTTAGACTTATCCCATTGGGAGTCGCGTTTTGCTTTCCTCAGAAACAAATATTGGTCAACTAGTTATGACAATTATAAATTACTTGGTGTCCAATATAAAAAAAAGGACTAATTAACTATCAAAACTAGTTTTTTAAAAGGTACAAGCATTCCTTTGAATGCAGAGTCCGGGCGCTGACCTACTTTCCCCAATGAAGAGTATCATCGGCGCTGAAGATCTTAACTTCTGTGTTCGAGATGGGAACAGGTGTGACTTCTTCGCTAGAAGCACCCAGACTCTGAATTCAAATTCAGACTTATTATATCATAAAAAAGACAATTTGTACAATTGAAATTATCACCAAGCTAAATATTTATCTTAATTTAGATAAAAATAGCTTGGTAAAAATCTCAGATTATAATCCAATTCTTGTGATTAAACATACGTAAACCATTAGTACTCCTCGGCTGAATGTATTGCTACACTTACACCTAGAGCCTATCAAGCTTGTCATCTACAAGCGGTCTTAATGAAATCTAATCTTGAGGACAGCTTCACGCTTATATGCTTTCAGCGTTTATCTTAACCCGACTTAGCTACCCAGTGATGCTCTTGGCAGAACAGCTGGTACACCAGAGGTCAGTCGTTTCCGGTCCTCTCGTACTAGGAAACGGCCCTCTCAAATTTCAACGCCCATAGTAGATAGGAGACCGAACTGTCTCACGACGTTCTGAACCCAGCTCGCGTGCCCTTTTAATTGGCGAACAGCCAAACCCTTGGAACCTTCTTCAGCTCCAGGATAGGACGGGCCGACATCGAGGTGCCGAACCTCCTCGTCGATGTGGACTCTTGGAGGAGACTAGCCTGTTATCCCCGGAGTAGCTTTTATCCGATGAGCTTCCGCCGTCCTATTTCGTACGGTCGGATCACTAAGTTCTACTTTCGTAACTGCTCGACTTGCTGGTCTTGCAGTAAAGCTGGCTTGTGCCTTTACACTATCACTCCGATTTCCATCCGGAGCTAGCCAACCTTTGTAAACGCCTCCGTTACATTTTGGGAGGCAACCGCCCCAGTTAAACTACCCACCAGATACTGTCCCTCTCCCAGATTCATGGGAGTAGGTTAGAATTACAATAGAACAAGGGTGGTATTTCACTGGCGCCTTACGGCTCCCACCTATTCTAAACATGCAATACCATAATTCAGTACCAAGTTGTAGTAAAGCTTCACGGGGTCTTTTCGTCTAACTATGGGTATGTCGCATCTTCACGACAATTGCAATTTCGCCGAGTACATTGTTAAGACAGTTGCCAAGTCGTTATGCCATTCGTGCGGGTCGGAACTTACCCGACAAGGAATTTCGCTACCTTAGGACGGTTATAGTTACCGCCGGCGTTCATCTGCGCTTCGGTTCAAAGCTGCCTCCCGAAGGATTCACCTCTCCCCTTAACGTTCAGACACTGGCCAGGCATCAGCCCCTATACATCACCTTACGGTTTAGCAGAGACCTGTGTTTTTGGTAAACAGTCGCTTGGCATCTTTAGCTGCGGCCCATCTTGCGATGGGCAGACCTTATCCCGAAGTTACGGTCGCTATTTTGCCGAGTTCCTGAACAATGTTTCTCTCGTACACCTGAGGCTACTCGCCTCGTCCACCTGTGTCGGTTTAAGTACGGATACCTTAATCTTAGCCCTAGAGGTTTTTCTTGACACCAACGTCAACTGAATTGAGTCCACCTTGCGGTTTTCTCTTCTGCCAGTTTAGGTGCTAATGATAAACGGATTTACCTGTCTATCACACCTTGGACCAGCAACGCCTATAGCCAAAAAGCGCTCAATCTCTGCTAATGTGTCCCCCCATCGGAAAATTAAGGTAGTGCTGGAATATTAACCAGCTTATCCATCGACTACGCCTTTCAGCCTCGCCTTAGGACCGACTAACCCTGGGTCGATTCTCGTTACCCAGGAAACCTTAGACTTACGGTGTCATGGACTCTCACCATGATTTTTGCTACTCATGCCAACATTCTTACTTCCAAACAGTCCACCGGCCCTCACGGGTCCGACTTCATTCCGTTTGGAATACTCCTCTACCACTCACTTGTAATAAATTACAGGTGAATTCACATCTTCGGTACCATGTTTAGCCCCGAACATTTTAGGCGCAAAACGACTTGACCAGTGAGCTATTACGCTATCTTTAAAGGATGGCTGCTTCTAAGCCAACCTCCTGGTTGTCAGTGTTATAATACCACCTTTTACACTTAACATGGATTTAGGGACCTTAGATTGTGATCTGGGCTGTTTCCCTTTTGACTGATGGAGCTTAGCCCCCATAGTCTGACTTTTAAGATACGGATACTCAGTATTCGGAGTTTGATTGAAGAAGGTACCCTTGCGGGCCCGCCCTCATTCAGTGCTCTACCCCTGAGTCTAGTCTTAAAGCTAGCCCTAAAGCTATTTCGAGGAGAACCAGCTATTACCGAGTTCGATTGGAATTTCTCCGCTAACCACAACTCATCCCCGAGTGTTGCACGGCTCGTGGGTTCGGGCCTCCCCAAACTGTTACATTTGGTTCACCCTGGTCATGGTTAGGTCACCCGGTTTCGGGTCTTGTCCACGCTGCTATCTGGACACTGCCTTCAAACACCTTCTTTGTTCTAAATCTTCATATTGTGGTAAATTTTTATAAAAATTTTATCAACGATGAATAATCATCGCCCTTAAAATTGTTTAAAAAAATTTCCTCAAAATCTGAAAGATTTATAATCAAAAGTGTCTAAAGGCAGTGTCCTTTCGGCCTATTAAGCCTCGCTTTCACTTTGCCTTCTCCCTATGCGGGATTAAACAAGCAACGTAGAACAAACTCGTTGGCTCATTCTTCAATAGGAACGCTGTCACCCAGTAATATTCCCGAAGGAATCACTTGGGCTCCAACTCATTGTATGCAATTGGTTTCAGATACTATTTCATCGGCCTTACCGGCCTGCTTTTCACCTTTCCCTCACGGTACTAGTTCACTATCGATCATTAAAAGTATTTAGTCTTATCGCATAGTCACGACAAATTCCCACAGGATTTCACGAGTCCCGTGGTACTCGAGACAAAAACCGTAGATATATAACCCCTTTCGCGTATAGGACTATCACCTGCTTTGGTTGGCCTTTCCAGGACCACTCCACTAGGGAAGTTATATATTGCTACCCTGTTATTACATACTAACAGACGTAATTATCTAAAACCCCCTAACAGCAACGATATGTATCTTTAAGTATAAACCGAATCGACTCGTGAGAGTTTCATCAAATTTATACAACACTGTTAAGGTTTGGACTGCTCCGCTTTCGCTCGCCACTACTCACGGAATACAACCCACAGATTTATATCCTCTCATAAATGAGAGAAGATAAAACTGAAGGCATTTATTTTTTTCTTTTCCTCTAGCTACTGAGATGTTTCACTTCGCTAGGTCTTCTTCTGATACCCTATGTATTCAGGCACAGATGTCTAATCTTCAATTAGACGGGTTTCCCCATTCGGATATCCCCGGGTCAAAGGTTGCTTGCCACCTTACCGAGGCTTTTCGCAGGCTGCTACGTCCTTCATCGTCTTTTAATGTCTAGGCATCCACCAACTGCACTTAAGTATGCTTAATCACAAGAATTGTGATTATAAAATTATAATTAAATGTGTATGAAATTGCTTTTTTTATGATTGTTGAATTTCTTGATAAATTTTCAAAGTCCCTCTGGGTTAACTGGTTGTGCTTCTCAAGTCGTAATCCGGTTAAGATTACTAATTCGGACAACTGATTTTTAATTCCCAAAGTGTGATTAGCAATTATGTTTGCTCGCCCTAACTTTAAGAGTTAAAAAACCACCTGGCTCCAAGTGGTCACTATATCTACGCATTAAAAAGCGTCTCAGGTACTTGGAGAGTTTATATTTAATGAAGTGTAAGTTTGTCTCATATTTTTTATGTTAAAGACAACTGAATTATTCTATATTAAAATTGTATTTTTGTCCAGCCCCTTTTTTGTCTAATAAAGTGTGGATAATGTTTCCTAAGATGATATTAATTATATATCTTTTTTAATTACTTGTCAAATGTTTGCTTGACTCATTTTTGTCTAAAATAAGTCAAATATTTTTTAGTTTTAGATAAATAAATATTTTTTGTTTAAATTTAGGTAAAATTATTTATTTTTTTTGGTAAAAAGTGGTAAATTTGGTTTAATATTTAGTTTTAAAGAAGTCTTTTTAGCTACATCAGTTAACTTACCTAATTTTATAGTAACTAAAACGATAATTATAGTAATGACGCCAGCATAAATAAATTGAGCAATAATATTACCATTTTCTGGTAATAAAAGAGAAAAAAGTGATTTAATAGCATCGTTCCAAGCTAAAGCGGCTACCAAGCCAAAACCAGCAGTCGCTAAACTGCTCATTTTTTCTAAAATTTCTATTTTTAGTGATTTCGCTTCTTCAGGGTTATTATTTATTTCATTAGACATAATTATGTTTGTTATATGAATTATGATTATTTGGGTTTATTTAATTATAGCTTATTAATATATATATTAAAATTAAATTAAAAATAAAAAACCGCAAATGCGGTTTGATTGTGCCCGAGGAGAGACTCGAACTCTCATGCCTTGCGGCACTTGCTCCTAAGGCAAGCGTGTATACCAATTTCACCACCCGGGCAGGTTGAATTACTAGTATATTATATAGTTTTTAGAAAAAAAGTCAATGTTATTTAAGAATAAATAGATATTTAAAAATAAAAAAACGAGCAAATTATTGCTCGTTAGTTGATATTTTAATGACGACTTAGTCTTTCTAATCTTTGTTGCATATATTCTGGATAGAAATTAAAAAATTCTTCTTCGCTAGTAAAAACCTTGGTGCACATATCCATAAAAGGGCTAGTGTGAGCATTAGAATAGATTACAAAAGTATTTTTACCAGTCTCAAAACCGCGAGTAGTTTCGTCACTCACCCCCTTAGATAACGTAGTGCCAGGTGGATAGTAGGCTACCTGGTCAGAGGCTTGGGCAATATACCAGTTCATATCTCGGTGAACAGTCTGAGTTCTAATGGCAGTTTCTTCTCGCTTAGAAACATCACCACCGGTTTCGATGTCTATAGTTCGTGGATCAATTAATGGTGTTGATAGGCCAGTTAAATCACGGCCGATAGTTAATAACCTATTTTTAAATTCCGTAATCATATTATCAGCTTCTGAACTGGCATCGGTCATGGGCATTTGAAAATAAACCAAGAAGGCATTATGTAGTAAACTCTCAATAATTTCTGGATCTTGTTGTCCTGGTAAAACATAATGAGGTTTACCCAGGTTTGAAGCCCAGCCACTAGTAACGTTTACTTCCATATTTTGCCACAAAAGTAGATCTCTTAAGCCATGATTTTGTAATCGGCCTTGCTCAGTTTGCAATTGACGATCTCTAATAGTAGATGGCTTTTCAATTAAAGTAATAAAAAGATCAGGATCAATTTGTGATAGATATCGCCAATCATAAGCATTAGTTAAAACATCATTCCAGAAAAACTGAGCATGCATATCAATCAGAACTCGATCTTTATCTTCTTGATATTTTTCTATTTCCGAAATAGCCATGTCAAACGCCCTATCTCTTAGGGAATCTAGTAATTCTGGGTGCATATTCAGTAGATTCTCCGCAAAAATTGGTGGTTTTTTAGGTGATTCTTGGGCTAATTTTAAAAGTATTTCAGCAATATTAAATGAATCAATATTAAAATCGGTAATACCTAGATATTTATAACTAAAATCACTAGTACCGCTACCAGGTATACCTGTAACTATAATCCTTTTACTCATTGCTTTTTCTTCTCCTGTTGTTAAGGTGCTAAAATTAAAAATTACTATAAAATAAAGAAAGTGTCAATTTAAAATTTTAATTATTTATGATATATTAAAGTGGTAAATAATATTTAAATAAGTATGAAAAATTCTTTTGAATCTTCGATGTCCAAATCAACATCAGAAGACATTGATACTATTGTCGAATACGCCGAACAAGAAAGTAATGAAGTTTTAGACCAGGTGATTATTAATATTATGAATGCTTCATATGATCAGGTTAGAGCTATAAATAAAGCAGTCTTAGATAGAATGAAACAATTAAGAGATAAGGATTTTTCCGAAGTTAATAATTGGACAGAACTTTATGCAGCTATCGCTTCAAGAGGTGAACTGGAAATGGCTGGTGAAATGTTATCTGATAAGGAAGTTGTAAAAATTATTGACAAGATTAGAAGTGGTGATTTACCGCTTAAGCGAATTACCAGAACCGGTGGACTTCGTGGTAAAGTAGAAGAATTATTAGCAGATTAATATTTTTTAATTTTAAATAAAAAAATTATGCTTAAGCGAGCAATATTTATTATTCCTGTTTTAATTACAGGATTTTTTTTGTTTTCCAAAATATCTTTAGCTGACAGTAATCTAAGTGTTATTATAAATGAAGTAGCTTGGATGGGAACCGTGGAATCAGTCAATAGCGAGTGGTTAGAATTGTATAATAATACAGATTCAGATATTGATTTATCTAATTGGACGCTATCAGCCACAGATGACACTCCAATTATTGAGTTGTCAGGTGTTGTTGGAGCGCATAATTATTTTTTATTGGAACGGACAAGCGATAATACTTTATCACAAATAGCAACTGATCAAATTTATGTTGGAGCGCTGGGTAATACTGGAGAAAATTTAGAATTAAGAGATGGTGATGGTAATTTAATTGACTTTGTAGATGCATCTCTCGGCTGGTTTTCTGGTGATAACGACAGCAAAGTAACTATGGAACGGATAAACCCGCTACTAGATGGACAAAGTGCTAATTGGCTAGACAGTAATATAATTGGTGGTACTCCCAAAGCTAAAAATTCAGTTTATAGTGTGCCTAATATTAAGCCAGTGGCAGTTGCTGGTGATGATCAATCTGGAAATATTGGTGAGGAATTATTTTTTGATGGTAGTGGCTCATCTGATGATGATGGCAGTGTAGTTGAATATAATTGGGATTTTGGTGACAGTAATGCCATGAGTGGTTTAAATGCTTCTCATAGTTATAATTGGCCAGGTTTGTACACTGTCAATTTAAACATCATAGACAATAATGGCGCTACTAGTTCGGATAACTTGGTAGTAAATATTATAGAATCGGTTGTAGCTACAACTACTATTGATATTAAATCTGGTGATGTGGTGATTAATGAGTTTGTATCAGATCCTGTAACTGGTGAAAAAGAATGGGTTGAATTGTATAATAGTACCACTTCAACTATTGATTTATTAGGCTTTACTATATTAGATGGTGTTGGGGTTATTGTTAATTTACAGAACACTATTTTACCTGGTGACTTTAAGACAATAGAATTATCAAGTAGTAAATTAAATAATAGTGGTGATAAAATAGTTTTAAAATATCAAGACAGTATTATTGATCAAGTAGTTTATGGTAACTGGGATGATGGTGATTTGGTAAATAATGTAGCCGTAGTTAGTAGTCCAAATTCCATAGCTAGAAAGCAAGATGGTCACGATACAGATGTTAGCATTGATGACTTTACTATAACAACTACTTTGACTAAAAATAATACTAATTTAATTACACCAATTGAAACTAAGGTTGATTTACCATCGCCTGTTACCAATCAACCAGCTAGTGGATCAAATAATTTACCGACTTTATCTTTCGCCAAGTCTAGTTTGGTAATTAATGAATTTGTAGCCGATCCAACTGATGATGATGTTGAATGGGTGGAAATTTATAATAATACTGGTAGTGGTATTAATTTAAAAAATTGGATTATAAAGGATGGGTCTGGTAAAAAAACAGAATTATCAGGCTTAATTTCTGGCCAGCAATTTAAAATAATCGAAAATCCTAAAGGTGGTCTTAATAATTTTGGCGATTTAATTATACTAATTGATCCAAGTGGTAATATTATTGATCAAATAGCTTACGGCAACTATGATGACGGTAATGTTTTTGATAATGCTACAAATAGTAGCGACCCCGATGCGGTGGCTCGTCTGGGCGATGGAATTGATACTAATATTGATTATAATGATTTTAGATTAACTAGCTCGCCCACTAAGGGTTTGCCTAATATTATAAATGGCTTAGAATATAGCGTTAAAGAAAAAGTAGAAGCTAAAGAAATTTTAATTAAAAATACAACCACATTAGCTATTTATCCAGAAATAATTATTACCGAAGCATTGCCTAATCCCGTGGGATCGGATATGAATGACGAGTTTGTAGAACTTTATAATCCCAATGACCAGGCGGTGGATTTAAATAGTTGGGTTTTAGATGATGTTGATGGTGGTAGTCGACCCTATGTAATTACGGATTTAGTTATTGAACCACACGAATATTTAGCTTTTTTTAGATCAACTACTCATTTAGCTTTTAATAATGACACCGATCAGATTAGGTTGATTAATCCTTCAACAGTAGTGGCTAGTTATGTAGAATATCAGTCTGTTGGTGAAGGCTTGTCATATTCTTTTGATGTAAATAAAGAGTGGCAAATAACAGAAGACCCAACACCCGGTGAAGAAAATAGTGTTGTTATAAATAAAGTTGTAGGTGCTAGTAAAAAAGTTACTAATAATTTAGTAAAAATAACCGGTACAGTTTTAGTTGAGCCAGGAATTTTGGGTTCACAAATATTTTATATTGGTAGTGATAATATTCAAGTTTATTCTTATAAAAAAGATTTTCCAGATTTAATGGTTGGTGATATAGTTACTGTATCTGGTGAACTTTCAGAAGTGTCTGGACAAAGACGTATTAAAATTAAAACTAGCGGTGATATTAAAATTATTGGTAAACAACTTGAAGTAGTTCCAATAATTGTGACAGTTGCAGAGATTGATGAATCAGTGATTGGCCAATTAGTAAAAATTATTGGTGAAGTTATTGAGGTTAAGGGTAATTATGTTTATATTGATGATGGTTCGAATGAAATAAAAATTTATATAAAAGCTTCTACCCAAATAGATAAAAAATTATTTGTGGCCGGTGAAAATGTGGAAATAGTTGGTATTGTATCTAGATCAGGCAACGATTATAGAGTTTTACCACGTTATGGCACAGATATTTTAATAATCTCAGAGGTTAGGGGTGAACAAGATCAAAATACTGATTTAATAGTTAAATCAGATAATAAAAAATATTATGTGGCTAGTATTATATTTTTAATTTTAATAGTGTCTTGGTTGGTGTATGGAAAGTATAAAAATAAAATAAAGCCAATTAATTAATATTTGATTATTTATTTAATTTAAAAAAGTGGTTATTTAATTAAAAATAACCACTTTTTAGTGTGATATTTATCTAATGTCGTTGATGTCCAAAATTGATGTCAACGACATTTTATTTTGCCTAAGTTATTAACCTCGCCACATTAAAAATGATATATATATTAAATAGAAACAAAATAAAACTACCCCTTCCCACCGTTCGATTTGTCTTTTTTCTTTGCCAGTTAAAATGAAATAAAATAGAATTAAAGTGGCGCCGATTGCTACTAAGGCATCGGTATTTAAGGTTGGGTTAAAAGTCAGTGGTCTAATTATAGCGCTCACACCTAAGATCCAAAATATATTAAAAATATTGGAGCCAACAATATTACCAATAGCTAAATCGGCATTTTTTTTGAAAGCCGCTACGGCCGAGGTAGCTAGTTCTGGTAATGATGTGCCAATAGCTACTACTGTTAAGCCTAGTAAGGCCTCACTTAATCCAAATTGCTGGCCGATTATTAAAACACTGTCAATTATCCATTTACCACCAATAGTTAATCCGGTTATGCCGATAATAATATAAGCCAGAGTAATAAAAATGTTTTTCTTTTCATAATCTTCCATATCTTTGGCTTCCACTCGGGCAATACCAAATGTGTAGTAAAGAAACACTAGAAAAAAACCAATTAAAACTAGACCATCTAGTCTGCTAATAACTGAAGCGCTGACTTTTGGTATAAAAAAATCATTAGCAACTAAAACTAAAAATAAAACTGCAAACAAACTAATAGGTATTTCTTTCCAGACCGTCCCCTTTTTAACTTTAATTGGGTAGATCATAGCAGCTATACCACCAATCAAAAGAATGTTGGCAATATTTGAACCTAAAATGTTACCAATACTAATATCTGTAGCACCTTGAAAGCTGGCTAAAATATTAACAATCAGTTCGGGGGCAGATGTGCCAAAAGCCACTATAGTTAAACCAATAACAATATCAGAAATTCTAAATCTTTTAGCCAAAGATGAGGCACCATCAACTAGTAATTCAGCACCTTTGATAAGAAATATAAAACCTAAAAGTAATAAGATGTAAGTGAGCATGGGAGGTTAGTTATAAAGTTAGAAAGTAGAGAGTTATCAAGTTGATAATAGTATTTCTTTATTTTTTTCTGTTACTTTTGTGCCGCCAAAAGTAACCAAAATCTCCGAACGTAAAAAATTTATAGTCAAAACATAATTTCGCTTTTGCTAATTTCCGAACTCACCATTTTTATTTATTTAGATTTGTCGAAAATGGTTCAAACATGCGTAAATTTTTCTCGCGATACACGCTCGCAAACGCTCAGCTTTCATTATGTTTTTTCCTTAAATTTTTTAATGTTCGCATTATTTGTTGTTAGTGATAATAGAGCTAGTGCAATGGCTATTATTGAATAATTTCTTGCCGTTCTGGCATTGTTTTGAGCAAATCTTAATTCTTGATAATCTGGATATTTAAATTCCGAATCAATGTTTATTATATATGTACTTTGAGTATTATTATTTATACCAGTTTTTGTAAACATTGTTTCAATATTTGAGCTTCTCTCTCTGATATGAATTTGATAGTGGTTTATGTCAGCGTTTTTAAAGTGTAATTTAACTATGCTTTTTTCCCAGTTTTATAAATTTAAATTTTTATCATGTAGAATATCATTTTCTGTAAATCCATTAGGACGTTCTAATCCAAATTCTATAACCTTTGTATAAACACTTTTATTTATATACTTAACTAAATCATGGTCACATTAGCTACAGTATCATTTGGATCTTTAAAGCGCATAACTCTAACACCTTGAGTATCACGGCCCAAAATGTTAACGTGCTTCACGCCAAGTCTAATCACTTGACCCTTGGAAGAAATGATAACTAAATCTTCCTCTGGGTTGTTGATAATTCTACCACTAACAATTTTGCCGGTTTTGGCAGTGATTTTAGCAGTTTTGATACCACTGCCGCCACGACCTTGAACTTTGTAGGCGCTAACTGCAGTTTGTTTGCCGTAGCCTTTTTCCATAATAATCAAAAGTTTAGCATCTTTGCTATCTTTAGGGTCTAATATGCCCATACCAACTATTTGATCAGTGCCTTTTAATTTTATGCCCCTAACGCCCGAAGCGGTTCTACCCATTGGTCTGATGGATTTTTCTTCAAATCTAATAGCTTGACCACCAGCAGTAACTAAAACTATATTTTCTGAGCCCTTAGATGGTTTAACCCATTCTAGATTATCATTGTCTTTAAGTTTTAAGGCAATTAAGCCAGATCTTCTGACATTGGCAAAGTCTTCAATGGCGGTTTTTTTGATAGTACCTAGTGATGTTACCATGACTAAATATTTATCGTTTTCAATTTCGGTAGATGGTAGGATAGATGATACCTTTTCATTTTGAGCTAATTGCAAGAAATTAACCAAGGCTTGACCTTTGGCGGTTCTGGAAGCTTGTGGTAGATCGTAACCTTTAAGTTGGAAAACTCGACCCTTAGTAGTAAAGAATAATAAATCAGCATGAGTGTTGGTGGTGAAAAAGTGTTCGACTATATCTTCTTCCTTGGTAGTTAAACCAATTATACCTTTGCCACCACGGCCCTGAGATTTAAAGGTGTCGGCTGGTAATCTTTTGATGTAACCGTCAGCTGTCGCCATTACAATCATTTCTTCATTGGGCACTAAGTCCTCCATAGAAAAACTATCAACGCCATGAGGAATTATTTGAGTTCTGCGAGGGGTGGCGAATTTTTCTTTTACTTCTGTTATTTCAGTTTTGATAATGTTTTTAATCTTAGTAGCCGAACCCAATATAGATTCTAATTCTTTAATTAATTTTAATTTATCTTTTAATTCATTTTCAATCTTGATTCTTTCTAAATTAGCCAGTTGTTGTAAACGCATTTCTAAAATAGCTAAAGTTTGTCTTTCGCTTAATTTAAATTTGCTCATTAAATTAGTTTTTGCTTCTTCCCTGTCCTTTGATTTTTTAATGGTAGCAATAATTAAATCAATTTTTGATAGGGCTAATACCAAACCTTCTAAGATATGTGCCCTGTCTTTAGCTTTGTCTAATTCAAATTGAGTTCGACGAGTAATGACTTCTTTTCGATGTTTAACATACTCTTCTAAAACCATTTTTAAATTTAAAACTCGAGGCTGAATACCATCAACTAGAGCTAAGATGTTAGAATGGAAAGTTGATTGCAATTGGGTTTGCTTAAAAAGCTGATTTAAGATTTTCTTTGGGTAGCTGTCTTTTTTAAGTTCAATTACTACTCTGACCCCGTCTTTATTGGATTCATCACGCAAGTCTCTAATACCTTCTATCTTTTTTTCTTTCACTAGATCGGCGATTTTTTCTAATAAACTGGATTTATTAGTTTGGTAAACAACTTCAGTAACAATAATTCTAAAAGCACCAGCTTTGGTCTCTTCGATATTAGTTTGAGCACGGCAAACTACACCACCACGGCCAGTGGTATAGGCTTGTTTTATGTCTTTTATATCATAAATAATGCCGCCAGTTGGAAAGTCCGGTCCTTTGATGAATTTCATTAAATCGTCAACAGTACAATCTGGATTGTCTATTAAATGCATAGCCCCATCAATCACCTCGCCTAAGTTATGAGGCGGAATATTGGTCGCCATACCCACAGCGATACCTTGAGCACCATTAATTAATAAATTAGGAACTTTGGCTGGTAAAACCACGGGTTCTTTATGAGCACCATCGTAGTTGGGAATAAAATCAACAGTGTTTTTTTCAATATCAAATAAAATTTCTTCGGCCAGTGATTCTAGTTTGGCTTCGGTGTAACGCATCGCGGCAGCACCATCACCATCCATAGAACCAAAGTTTCCTTGACCACGAACTAGTGGGTGTCTCAGTGAAAAGTCTTGAGCCATTCTGACCATAGTTTCATAAATAGCACTATCGCCATGAGGATGGTATTTAGCCATTACTTCACCAACTACGTTAGCGGATTTTCTAAATTTAGCATTAGCTTTTAAACCAATATCCCACATCGCATAAAGTACTCGTCGATGAACTGGTTTTAGACCATCACGAACATCTGGCAAAGCTCGTGAAACAATAACCGACATAGCATAGTCTAAATAACTTTGTTTGACCTCATCAGTAATTAATTGATCTGAGGTGCCACCAGCATTATTTAAACCAATAATCCCCTCTTGGATTGGTTCTTTATCTTGTTCTTCCTCCTGTTTTTTGGTAGTAACTTTTTTAGGCATAATTATAGTAAATCAATTGTTGATAATATTTTGTTAATGGTATTTTCAAAAATACTTTGATCGCTTGAATAAATATCCAATCGGTATATATTTTTATCACTAGTGATAAACAATAAATAAGATAAAGTGTTCTCAGTGGCTGTTTTATTGTTGTATTTTGTGGCTGGTAATAAGTCTATAAATATTTCTTCATTGCTTGGTTGGTAATCTTTAAGATCGTCATTGGCCTTGTCGATTTTAGTGATGGTAATTTTGGTAAATATTTCTGGAGTAGTGGTAGATTCTAAATCGTAGTTAGCTATTGTTAGTAAATCTTTTTTTTCTGATTTAAACCAATTTGTTGGATACTTTAATGATAGATTTAATAGTTTTGATGAGTGTTCTGGCCAGTTATCGCTATCAGAATTTATTTGTATTTGTGACAGAACATCAGTTTTTATTTTTTCTAGAGCATCTGTTGTGTTGGAATTTTGATTTTGATTTTCAGTTATGTTTGGTGTATTGCCGACTATATTTTTAAATTGTTTAACAATATCATCAATTTCTGTGGTTATGCTACTTAAATCATCCGCTTTATTGTTTTTATTAATACTCTGTTTAAGACTCCAAAACCAAAAAGCAATAATTATTAACATTATAAGGCCAACTATTATCCAGATTAATCTAGATTTGGCTTGAATAACTGGATCTTGATCATAAACATTTATAAATTGCTTTTCTGGTATAAACTCCTTATCATTTTCTGTGATAAATTTTTTATTGGTGGGAGTTTTTTTGGGAGATGTTTTTGGCTTGGTAATTTTAGTTACTCGCTTTTTGGTAACCTTTTTTTTGGTTGGGGGCATGGGATAAAATTATAAAAATAAAAAATACAATTTATTTAAGGATTTAAAATAATAACTTTAGTTTCGTCTATTGGCAAATCTTTTTTGACAATTTTTAGTTTATCCATTTTTTCTGATGGTAGTCCTGATTCTTTTAAAAATTTATCAACTGAATCTAGCTTGTCGCCGGATTTAAACTTTAGGCCTGGAATATCATAATGCATTGGAATAACTATTCTAGGTTCAATAGCCGAAACAATTTTGGAAGCGGTTTTGGCATCAATAGAATAAACACCGCCTACTGGTAATAATAAAATATCAATAGAGCCAATTCTATCTAGCAAATCACTGTTTAGATCGTGGCCTAAATCGCTAAGGTGGGCAATACTAATATTCTCGGTGTTGATTTTAAACATAACAATATTACCTCTTTCTTGGCCGTCTTTATTGTCATGATGGGCTGGTATGCCATGAATAAAAACCCCTTTAGTTTCATATTCACCAGGAGTTTTAATGATAAATGGCTCCCCTTTTATAGCATCTATATTGTTATGATCCTCATGATCATGTGAAATTGTAACAATATCTGCAGGAAATTTTTGTACCTTTAGGCCGTAGTTATCATTATACGGGTCAGTTGCTATGATTATGTCTTCGCCATTATTTTTGGATTGTATTTTAAAATATGACTGTCCAAACCATTGAATCTGCATAAAAAATGTGTTATTGTTAGTTAAGTTCGTATTGTCCTTTGATACCGTTACATCAACCTTATTTATAAGTTATTCTAGCATAGCTATGGCATATGTTCAAGGTAAAAATATATACGTCTCAATTTTAAAAATTGCTGAGATCGCTATTTTGAGCCTTAGAAAGAAAATGTTTTAGAATTAGATGTACCCTTAGTTTAATAGATATTTGCCTGCCACATTAAATTAAGTTGTGTTCTGATAGTTCAATGAACATCTGCCTGTTAGCAGGCAGGTAATAAATCTCTAATATGCTCTTGTAGTTCAATGGATAGAACAAGCCTCTCCTAAGGGCTAAATCCAGGTTCGATTCCTGGTGAGAGCACAAATATTATTAAACAGGGTGAAATTATTACTTAGAATAATTATAGACAAGATAATTAGGTGAAAAAATAAAAAAATCGTTATTCAGTTGTTTGACGATTTTTTTATTTGGTTTTTGACAGTTAAGTCCAGACATGTCTAGACTTAAATGATATTATAATTTTTATATTGACAAAATATAATTTTAATGTTCTTATGTGGTATTTTTATGTGGATATCTGGGGATAAGCTGTGATATTGGTGGATAAATGTCTAGACATGTCTAGACAAATCTTTTTTTTAGGCTGTTGATTACTTATTTTTGGCTAAATTTAGCCAAATAATGTATATTTTGCTAAATTTAGCCAAAAAACTTTATAAATTAATATTATCATTATATAGGTATAATTGTCGTTAGATGTCCACGTGAAACATTATATATGCTCCACCCTAGCTAGTCAGTAGTAAGTTATAGCGTTTCACGTGGATATAAAAATAGCTCTTAATTTTATTAATTTGAATATTTTATAAAAATAAGTTAAAGTATTATTACTTAGTTTAATGGTCATCAGTAAGGGCCTTTAGCTCAGTTGGCTAGAGTGCTTCCATGGCATGGAAGAGGTCAAGGGTTCGAATCCCTTAAGGTCCACTATAGGCATTCATATTTAAGATATTAATTAATATAGTGCCAGAGTTCTTTAAATAACAACCAACAAGTAGGAGATGAAAAAAATGGAAATTTTTTTTAGAATAAATAAAGAAAATAATGAATCAGAAGATGTTAAACGCCCTCATTGTCCTCATTGTAATAACCCGTTGGTTATTGAGCGGGATTCTGTAATGGATGAATGTTTTATGGTAGGTGGTCCAAATAGGACTGAGTATAGAGAAGTGGTAAGTGAGGTTTACTGCTCTCACTGTAAAACTTCTTTCCATAAAAGTATTCTTTATCAATGTGAATGATTCATCTAAATAATAAAAGTATTTTAATGCTCAGCAAATTAGTTGAGCATTTTTTATTAGTTTTGACTATGTTTATGTTATTGGACATAGTCATAAAAAATTTTTTATGATATATTATTATTAATTAAATTAATTGAGTTTTTAGAAGTGATTTTTAAAGTATTTTAAATTATTTCTTGATATACTCTAAAATTGTGATTAGCTAAAAATAAATTATTATAGTAAACTGTTTCTATATAAAATATAATCAGGAAGATAATTAAAAAATAATAAATAATTATGGATAATCCAGAAAATAATCCACAAAACACCAATAATAGTGGATCTCAGTCTAATACATCTCCTAATAATCAGTCACAGCCATCATTAGATCATAAGGATTTTGTGGTTAGTAATAATGACACGCCTGCTATTGATCATAAACAGGGTATGAGCGCAGAGAACAAAGCTTATTCTGATTCTTCCCACTCTGTTAATAAAATTCTTGATCAAAATGGTAAAGATCAAGGTAGTAGAATGGGAATGATTATCACTATCGTCTTGATTGTTATTATTATTGGTGGTATCTGGCAGTCTAATAAAGATAGGGAAGTGAATATTACCAATACTGATGATGAGGTCAATATTATTGTAGATTCTAACCAAGAAACCGGTAGTGTCACCATAGTTAATGGTGCAGAAGTTGTTAATCAGGATATATTTGCTGGAATTGAGACTATAAAGATTAAGGCTTATTACAACAAAGAAGGAGATAATGAATGTGAAAACGTGGCTTTATTAGAAAGAACGGTCGAAAAAAAATATGATTCGCCAGTGATTAATACGGTGCGTGGTTTATTGACTCCCTTATCTTCAGAGGAATTAAAGGCTGGTTATTTGTCTAGTATTCCCGAAGGCACTTACCTTAGAAGTGTTGGCATAGAAAATGGAGTGGCCAAAGTAGTTTTATCTTCAGCTTTAAATAATGTAGCGGGCTCATGTCGGGTAATGGCTATTAGATCTCAAATAGAGAAAACTTTATTACAATTTTCTTATATAAAATCTGTGGATATTTGTATCGATGCTAATTGTAATCAAGACGAAATATTGCAGCCTTAAATTTTCTAACTTAAAAACCTCCTATCATAATAGGAGGTTTTTGTATTGACTGTTATTCTTTTCTTGATTATAATATATAATATATTGATATCAATATATTATATATAAAAATAATTATTATTAATGTGAAAAAAATAGCTAATAACATTAAGTTACTCAGACATCAACAGGGGATGTCCCAAGAAGATCTGGCTCATAAAGCTGGCTTAAAAATTTCTAACCTAGCTAAGCTAGAAGGTGGTTTTAATTGTAATCCAACATTTCGTACCTTATTGGCTTTGGCTAAAGTGTTAACTAAAAATAGTGTAGATAATTTAATAAATTTAAAAAAAAATAAAAAAAAGTAGTATTTTTGCAAGTAGACAGGATTAATAATTTAAGTTAATCTGATTATTAATCACTCCTAATAAGAGTAGGATGTTTTAAATCATAATAGTTAAATATAATGAAGCTAATTTGGAAATATTTAAGGGATTATCGAAAGGTGTTAATGCTGACTTTAGTGTTAGCTACGATTAATCAAGTTTTTTCTTTACTGGATCCACAAGTCTTTAGATTATTAGTGGATAATTATATAAATAAAACTCAAGAAATTCCCCAGTCTGAATTTATTTATGGGGTTTTATTTTTATTATTTTTAATGGTTTTAGTGGCTCTAGTCTCTAGAATCGCTAAAAATTTTCAGGATTATTACGTTAATATTATTACTCAAAAAGTGGGTACTAATCTGTATGCTGATAGTTTAACTCACGCCTTGTCGATACCGTATAGAAGTTTTGAAGATCAAAAATCTGGAGAGATGTTGCAAAAATTACAAAAAGCTAGAACCGATGTTCAGGTTTTGATTACGAGCTTGATTAATGTTTTGTTTTTATCAATGGTGGGTATGATTTTTGTTTTTGTTTATGCTTTTTGGGTTAATTGGATGATTGGTTTGGCTTTTTTGATTGTTACACCATCGCTAGCAGCTACAATTTTTATAATCAGTGGCAAAATAAAATCAGCTCAAAAGAAGATTAATAAAGAAATGACGTCACTAGCTGGTTCCACTACAGAAACTATTAGAAATATTGAATTAGTAAAAAGTTTAGGTTTAGAAAATCAAGAAATATCTCGTTTAAATAAAGTTAATGATCAAATATTAGGTTTAAATTTAAATAAAATTAAATTAATTAGAATACTTAGCTTTATTCAAGGCACACTAATAAATACTTCAAGGGGTATTATCTTATTTTTAATGTTGTGGTTGATTTATAATCAAAGTATATCTTTGGGTGAATTTTTCAGTGTTTTCTTTTATTTATTTTTTATATTTAGCCCACTTGGAGAATTTGGCAATTTAGCTGCCCAATACCAAGAAGGTAAAGCTAGTTTAGAGCAATTAGAAACAATTTTAAAAATACCATCCCAGCCAAAATCCAAAGAGTCTATTAGGTTGGATAAAATTAATTCTATTGAATTTAAGGATGTCAGCTTTGGTTATGATGTAAATAGTAAATTAGGCGTCAGTAATGTTAATTTAAAAATTGCACCAGGCGAGACAGTAGCTTTTGTGGGTCCGTCAGGATCTGGTAAAACCACTTTAATTAAGTTATTAGTTGGTTTGTATAAACCACAGTCTGGTAATTTATTATTTAGTGATAAAGATTCAGATGCAGTGGACTATGATTACTTGCGAAGTAAAATTGGTTTAGTTTCACAGGAAACGCAACTTTTCGCCGGCACGATATTGGATAACTTGTTATTTGTTAGTCCAGGGGCTAGCGAAGAAGAGTGTTTACTAGCCTTAAAAGAAGCATCACTAATGAGTATTGTAGAAAAAGGTGACAAAGGTTTGAATACGGTTATTGGAGAAGGTGGACTTAAGTTGTCTGGTGGTGAAAGACAGCGACTAGCTATAGCCAGAGCTTTGCTTAGAAAGCCAGATTTATTAATATTTGATGAAGCCACTAGTAGTTTGGATACTTTAACCGAGAAAGAAATATCACATACTATTAAGCAAATTGCCAAAAAATTTCCTCAGTTAATTACAGTTTTAATAGCGCATAGATTGTCTACTGTAGCTCAGGCTGATAAGATTTATGTTTTAGCTAATGGTAGTGTTATTGAACATGGCCAGCATGATGATTTGGTGAAGTCTGGGGGGTTATACGCCTCTTTATGGCATGAGCAATCAATAGTTGAAAGTGACTAAAATTAATACAAATATTTGGCTTATTAGTAATCAGTGATCAATTATGAAGATTGCCTTGGTTTATGACATGATTTATCCCTACAATATTGGTGGGGCTGAATTAAGAAATTATGAAATCGCTAAAAGATTATCTCAAAATCATGAGGTGCATCTTTTTGGTGTTAAAATGTGGGATGGTCCAAATATCATAATCAGAGAGGGTATTGTTATTCATGGGGTGTGTAGGTATTCTGATAAATATAGTTTTTCTGGTTCTAGAACTGTTGGCGAATCGATTATTTTTGGTTTGAAATTATTTTGGCCCCTGTATAAAGAAAGGTTTGATATTATAGATGTTTCGGCTTTTGCTTATTTACATTGTTTTACCTCTAGTTTAGTATCTAAAATTAGAAAAACTCCAATTGTTTTTACCTGGCACCAGTACTGGGGAAGTTATTGGCAGGAATATTTAGGTAGTATTAAAAGTTTTTTTGGTAGTAAGGTAGAAAAAATGGTTAAATATTTAGGACCTAATCATATTGCAGTTTCGCAAACAACTAAATTGGATTTAATTAGTGATGGTGTAATTGCAGACAATATACATGTTAATTATTGTGGAGTAGATTTGTCACTGGTAAATAAAATTGATAATCTAAAAAAAATATATGATATTATTTTTATTGGTCGTTTAGTTCATCAAAAAAATGTCAAGTTATTAATTGAGGCAATTAAAATTTTGAAAATATCTTGGCCAAACATCTTAGTTTGCTTAGTAGGTGATGGGGTAGAAAAAAATAATTTACAGGATTTAGTTAAGAAACATAGCTTAGAAAAAAATATTATTTTTAAAGGTTCTATTGTGAAAAGAGAAGAGATATTTATTGAATTAAAAAAATCAAAAATATTCGTATTGCCATCTTTATTAGAGGGTTTTGGAATTGTAGTGATAGAAGCCGAAGCTTGTGGTTTGCCAATTGTGGTGATTAACAATAAATGGAATGCCGCTCAAGAATTGGTAGAATCTGGTAAAAATGGTTTTATTGCCGATAATAGTCCAATTGATTTGGCTAATAAAGTTAAAAGTATATTAGATGATGATAATTTAATTGACTTAATGTCTAGCGAATCAATTAAAAAATCCAAAGGCTTTGATTGGGATTCGATTGTTATTGATTTAGAAAAATATTATTTAAGAGTTTTAGCAAATGAACACCAAACTAAATATTAAAGATATTAAAGTACAAATATTTTCTAACGAAAAGTTGGCTTCTTGGATTTGCCATGATTATAGATATTATATTGATAACGATATCGAAAAATATGATTTAAAATTTAATTTATTTTCTGAAGCCTATAATTATAGTAAACTGCCAAACCTAGTGGCCAAGTTATATCACGATGACTATATTGTTTATGAATCAAAGAACTCTAGGATTATTGATTTTTTTGGCTATGGGATATCTTTTTATGATATTACTAAAAAAGAAATTAATATTTATTCTGCTGATGAGGATTTTCTTTATGAGATATATTATTTATCATTTGAATCTTTATTAGGTGAAAAATTAGATGAAAAAGGTTGGCATCGTTTGCATTGTTTGGCTTTAGAAAATAATGGTTTGGCCACAGCTTTACTTTTACCTCCTGGTGCTGGTAAAAGTACTTTAGCTTTAAAATTTTCTAATCACGATAATATCAGAGTTTTAGCTGAAGACATGTTAATTTATCGGGGTAAAGATTTTTTTGGCCTGCATTTTCGTTGGGGGACTAGCGATGCATTGTATGCTAATGATGGTCGTCTTATGAAGCGTAAAAAATATAAAGACAAAATATTATTAGATAGTACTAAATTTAAATTAGTTCAAAAAGCTCAGCCAAATAATATAATTTTAGGCTGTAGAATATCATCATTGGATAGTAAAATTATAAAAGTTAATAAATTAAAGTTAGTATATCCATTGTTTAAGAGTATGGTGTTGGGACTAGAACTTCAGCAGTCCTTAGCTTATTTTTTATTACGCAATTATAAAGATGTTTTTCTTAAATCAAAAATTGGTCTCGGAAGATTGACGGCTTTGATTAAAATATTAGTGTCATCAAAAACTCATATATTTTATATGGGCTATGGTATAGATAAAAATTTCAAAACACTAGAGTTATTTATAATAGGTGATAGTAAAAAAAATTAATTAATAATATTTATGGTTTTACTGTTACGTTTATTTCTGGCGTGAAATCACCAAAAAACCCCAAGCCATCTTTATAAATTCTTAGTTTAAATTTATATTTTTCTGGGTTATTTGGTATGACAATATCTTTAGTAAACACAGCAACATCATTTAATCCAACTTCAGGTTTGTTTAGTTTGAGATTTAAATTATTATATTCTTCTGATTTCATCCGATAATTATCTGATTGATACCAAACATATCCGCTAGTGTTAACCATTTTTACTTCTAAGGTTATTGTATCTCCAGCTGTTATAGTATTAGGTATATTGTGCGTTAAAAATTTAGCATCATAATATTGCTCAACTAAAAAACCAGATTGATTTTCATAAAATATTTTTTCATTATCTGAGGCTGAATTTTTTTTGTAGGCTTCTACCATCATGATTGGATCATGAATATACTTATAATTTTCTTTTAATATTTCATCAGAATTGGTGACTATTTTTTTTATTTTATTTTGTATTGGAAAAAATACAGCTTGGTAGCTTCTAATCTCTGGTCTGTTAGAAGATACGTTATAACCGTGATCATTGGCCCATTTAATTAAATCTATTTCTCCATCTGAGATATGTCTAATTTCACTTCTGATATCATAAAATGGTGTGCCAATAAATGTTTTGCCATAGATAAAAATTGGTGGATAGGCAAAAGTAGCTGTGATGATTAAAATAATTATAAATCCCGTTTTAAGATGTTGATGTTTTTCGGATATTTTAATCAACCCATAAGCCGTGATAATAGATAGCGGGAAGATAGCAAATTCAAAAGTTCTAAAAGGATCAAAAGGCATAGAATCAAGGTTTATATTTTGGAAGTTGTTAAAAGCTAAAATTATTAATATAAAAAAAGAATAAAATACAGTTATAGCTGTTAATTTATTTAAAACAGTATTTTTGGTATAAAAAAAACCAATAAAAATGCAACTTAAAAATATAAAAAAGTGAAACCAAATTTGCAGTGGGTAATGTATGGGTAATAAGTTATTGGCTATGAGCCATAAAAGTATAATTATAATTAATAGTGAATTTCTTCTATTATCTTTAGTTTTAAATTTATCAAAATTAATCTTTTTAAAAATAAATATAATTGCCATTAATAATAAAAGTATAATTAATTGTGAAAAATTAAAATGTAAGGCTAAATTTTTTATAAGTATGAATGAAATTGTAAATAAATATTTCCAATAAATTAAATTGCTTATGGTAAATAATACAATTAAGCCAAGACTATATAAGTATTGTTTAAAACTGTTAGCAAAAAATATACTAAAGCCAGTTAACCAGACCAGAGTCATAATGGCTGACCAATGATGAGTGGGTATAATTAATAGTAAGGCTAATATAAGTAATATGGAATTTTTTATAATGTTATTTTTTTCGGTGATAACCTTGTCAAATAAATAAATAATTATTGGAAATAAAAATAAGCCTATTGTTTCACGCACTGGCTGTGCTGACCATTGAATATGTGGAATAAAAACAGCAATTAAAAAACAAGCCCAAAGGCTATGTTTAGTGGGAAAATATTTTTTTAGAAATAAATAATAAAAAACAATACCCAAGCTGGGAAGAATTTGTGGAAAAAATAGAAAAACTTTTAAGGCCGGTAATCCCAAAGAGGCTATAAAAACTATAATTAAATGGAGAATTGGAAAAGCGCCATAATCTTTATAGCTATTAAATAAATTTAATTGGCCGTTGTTGTCTATAATATATTTAATTTGCTGAAAGTCTCTGATACTATCTTCTGTAAATGGTATGGAATAGCCAAATAAATATGGCAGTATTCTTAAGATGTAGGCCAAAAACACAATAAAAAACAAAATTGTATTATTTTGCTTTAGAAAGTGTTTAATTTTTTTAAGATAATTTGAATTCATTGTTAAATTATTTTAAGTAAAATAAAGCTTTTTGTCTAACTAGTGGGAATGTTTGGTTGTTATGGTTTAAGTAGGATATTATGTTATAATATGGTATATTATATATAAATAAGAGTCCATATGATAATGAAATTAAACTTTAAATATAGCAAAAAAAATATAATTTTAGTGACTTTTTTGCTATTAGTTTTGTTTATATTAGTATATTTGATTTATGCTGATTTTAGACAAAAGCAGGGTATTAGTTTAATTTCTGATGATTTAAAACTAAAATCCACTAAAGATAAAATAGTTTCTTTTACTGAATATCCAGGACCAGATGGTCAGGAAGATATTGTGCAATATATTTATGGCACAGATAAAGAAGTGCCTCCAGGTAATTACCAAGGGTTAAGTGAAGATGTAGCCAAGAGAACTCCAAATTCTCAAACTTTTCTTAAAAGTATCGAAAGACTAGATAATACTAAGGTTAAAGAAAATTATGTAGCTAAGTTTTATGCGGGTACTACTTTCTATCAATCGGAAGACAATAACTGGTTCTATACTGAAACGGCAACCACTACTAAAACTGCTTTCCTGCAACAAACAGAGAATACTTTGGCTGATCACTTAAAAAGCTTATTTGGTCAGCCAGTTTTTGCCGGTACTAATACTACTTATTCAGGGGTGGGTGATGGTAATATTAATAACAATAATGCCTCTTGGCCAATAGCCCATGACGCTCAAGTATCTAATGGATTTGTTACTAATAATTCACTTATTATTTCATCAGTTCAATATTCCAGTGGTCGTTACCATATAAATCGAGCTTTTTTACCTTTCTATACAGACTCATTAGATGATAATGTAATAGTGACATCCGCGAGTTTAAATTTTTATGTTTTTTCTAAGATAAACTTTGATAATGATGGTGATGACTTTATAACTGTAGTGCAAACCTCTCAAGCTTCGAATACAACTTTAGTGCTTGAAGATTATGACCAATGTGGTGCAATCAGTAATCCTATTGAAGGTGTAGATATTGGTTCTAGAAAAGATATATCTTCAGATATTGTAGTTAATAGTTTAAATACCTTTAATTTGAACGCCACTGGTGTTAGCTGGATAGCTAAAACTGGTTATACCAAGTTAGGTATTCGAGAAGGGCATGATGTAAAAAATAGTGCAGTAGTTACTGCATCTGGTGCCAATTCGGTTTTGATATATGCTAGTGAACAAGCTGGTACTAGCCAGGATCCATATTTAACTATTGACTATACATCTACCGTTACAAAAGTAAAAATAGATCAAGCTAAAGTGCAGATTAACAATGCTACTTTTAATATAAATTAAAGTGTTTCAGTTATTTAATAAAATTAAATTTAGAGATATTTTTGTAATTATCTTTTTGATATTAGTTTTGTTTTTTCTATTTATTTTAATCTATCAAGATCACCAACAGAAAATAGCCAGTTATAATCTACCAACTAATTTACAATTAAAATCAACCAAAGATAAAGTAGTTTTTTTTGCCGAGTATCCAGTCCTAGATAGTAATGGAGAATCTATTGTTCAATATACCTATACTACTAATAACTTAGTCCCACCCAGTAACTACCAAGGTTTAAATGAAGATATAACTAAGCGAACTTCAAATTCCCAAGCCTTCTTAAAAAATAAATATGAAATTGACAATGGTAATATTAGAGAAGAATATGTCGCTAAATTCTATTCTGGTACACCATTTTATCAGTCTGGTAATAATTGGTATCAAACAGAAGTAGCTACGACTACTAAAACCGCGTTTTTACAACAAACTGAAAGTACCTTAGTGGATAGTTTAAAAAGTTTTTTTGGTCAGCCAGTTTTTGCTGCCACCAATACGACTTATTCAGGGGTGGGGGATGGTTATGTTAATTCTGTTTTTACATACATTTGGGCAAATTCTCATGATGCTACAGATGGCACTGCTGTTTATAATGGTGATGTAAGAGTTGGTTCTCGTGTCGATTCGGGCTTTTTTGGTACGGACACTATTCATAGAGCATTTCTACCTTTTGACACCTCAGCTATAGAAGATATTGCTATAATTTCATCGGCTACTTTAAATATAAAAGGATATTCAAAAGCTGATGAAGATAACGATGGCAATGATTTTATAACAGTGGTGCAAACGACCCAAGCTTCTAATATTCAATTAGACGCTGCTGATTATAATGAGTGTGGAGCCACAACTACTCCAATGGAAGGAATAGATGTTGGTGAACGAAAAGATATTACCAGTATTAGCACAACAGCCTATACTGTCTTTAATTTAAACTCTACTGGAATTAATTGGATATCTAAATCTGATTATACTAAATTAGGTATTCGTGAGGGTCATGATATATTAAATATCGCTGTAAATGATGATACCAATGATAATGTATATTTTTATGCTTCAGAACAGGCTAGCACAACTGAAGATCCATATTTAGAGATTGCCTACAGTATTGATACGCGAGTAAAAATTGACGGTGGAAAAATTAAAATTGACGGTGGTAAGTTAAAAATAAATTAGAAAACAGAAATATTATAAATCAATTTTATAAAATGAAAGGTTTACAAAAAAAATTAAAAACATGAATTTACAGAAGTTAAAATTAATTATTACAACAGTATTATTAATTATAATTCTAGTATTTTTGATTAACTTAGTCTATCAAGATCACCAACAAAAAATAGTTAGTGATAATTTACCAACTAATTTAAAATTAAAATCATCTAAAGAAAAAATAGTTTCTTTTGCCGAGTATCCAGCTCTAGATAACAGTGAAGAACCTATTGTTCAATATATCTATGCGACCAATAATTTAGTACCACCCAGTAACTACCAGGGCTTGAATGAAGATATTACCAAAAGAACTCCTAATTCCCAAGCCTTCTTAAAAAATAAATATGAAATTGACAATGGTAATATTAGAGAAGAATATGTCGCTAAATTCTATTCTGGTACACCATTTTATCAGTCTGGTAATAATTGGTATCAAACAGAAGTAGCCACTACTACTAAAACCGCGTTTTTACAACAAACCGAGAATACTTTAGTGGATAGTTTAAAAAGTTTTTTTGGTCAGCCGGTTTTTGCTGCCACCAATACGACTTATTCAGGGGTGGGGGATGGTTATGTTGCTATTAGTAGCTCATCGTGGGCAGCAGCTCATGACGCTTTAACAGGAACTGTAGTTAGTTATGTTAGCACAGCCAACGTGGCCTATAGTCGAAAAGTTTCGGCTAGTAGTTATAATATATATAGAGCTTTTTTACCATTTGACACCTCATCATTAGGATTAGATGTATCAGTAACAGCAGCTAGTTTAAATTTTTATGTTTTTGAGAAGTATGATGGTAATGATGATGGCAATGATTTTATAACTGTAGTCCAGACTTCGCAAGCGTCTAATACATCATTAACTACAGCCGATTATGATACTTGTGGTGCTGTTTCTAATCCTACTGAGGGTATAGATGTCGCCTCGAGAAAAGATATTACATCTGATGTTACAGCTGATGGCACAACCTTGCATACCTTTAATTTGAATGCCACTGGTATTGGCTGGGTATCGACAACAGGGTACACCAAGTTAGGGATTAGAGAAGGTCATGATGCTACAAATAATACAGTGACTAATCTTATTACTGGGCTTCAAATGTATACTAGTGAACAAACTGGCACTGGTCAAGATCCCTATTTAACTATTGATTATAGAGTAGTGTACAGCAGAGTTAAAATCGATGAAGGTAAGATTAAAATTGACGGTGGTAAGTTAAAATTACAGTAAATTAATTGCTCTAAATCAGTTGTTTTGAAATTAAATTACAAATCTGTTACAATCAATTAACTAATAATTAATTTAAATTATATGAACGAAGTTATTTTTACTGATGCTAACTTTGAAGCCGAAGTTTTACAGGCTAGTGGCCCAGTTTTGGTGGATTTTTATGCTGATTGGTGTGGCCCATGTAAAATGCAAGGACCAATTGTTCACGAAGTGGCTGAAAGTATGGGTGATAAAGCTAAAGTTGGTAAATTAAATGTAGATGAAAGCCAAGAAACCGCTCAAAAATTTAGCGTAATGTCTATTCCAACTTTAATTATTTTTAAAGATGGTAAGGTAGTAGAAACTATGGTTGGTGTACAAACCAAAGATTCTTTGATTGAAAAATTAACCAAACTAGCTTAATATAAGTTGTCTATGTCAGAAAAAAAGCAATACGATTTGTTGATTGTTGGCGCTGGTCCAGCTGGGCTAACAGCCGCGATTTATGCTACTCGTCGAAAGCTAAAAACTTTAATAGTATCTATGACAATTGGTGGTCAAATGGCTCAAACCAATGAAATAGAAAACTACCCCGGTATTGACTTTAGTGATGGTTTGAGTTTGTCTGATAATATGAAAAAGCAAGCCGAAAAGTATGGCACCGAGTTTGCTTTTGAAGAGGTTTTAAACATCAGAAAGAAAAATGATTTATTTATTGTGCATACCAATAATAATGATTATGAGGCTAAATCAGTGCTACTAGCTTTTGGTTTAACACCTCGTAAATTAGGGGTTACTGGCGAGCAAGAATTTTCTGGCCGCGGCGTTACCTATTGTGCTACCTGTGATGGACCACTATTTAAAAATAAAACCGTGGCGGTAGTCGGTGGTGGCAATTCGGCTATTGAAGCGGCTGAATACCTTTCTAAGTTGGCGAAGAAAGTTTATGTTATTAATCGAACCGATCAATTTAGAGCTACACCAATCTTACTAGATAAGGCTCGTGGCCAAAAAAATATTGAATTTTATTGTTTTACAGCTATCACTGAAATTAAAGGTGATGGTGTAGTAAAATCAATTGAGATTGCTAGTTTACAAAATGAAACTAAAAAAGAAGAGATTATTTTGGACGGAGTTTTTATAGAAATTGGCTATCAAGCTAAGACAGAATGGCTAAAAGGCACAGTAGATTTAAATAAACGGGGGGAAATTATTACCGACAGAGATTGTGTCACATCAACCGAGGGTATTTTTGCCGCTGGTGATTGTACTGATACGCAATATAAACAAATTGTTATTTCTGCCGGGGAAGGAGCAAAAGCCGCCTTACAAATTTATAAATATATTGTTGGCCGTGAAGGCAAGGTAGCAATTCCAGATTGGGGCGTGTGTGAATTAGTGGGCACTGATAAAACCGCTAATATAAAAATAGAAAAATAAATTACTCATAAAACAAGGCCCTAAAATCCTTGTTTTATTATTGACAAAATATTAATTAGGTAGTAATTTATAAGTGGTAATTTAACCGTAGAGGAGATCAGACAATGAACAGAGATACTACTGCTAGTTCTGGAAGTTGTGGTTGTGTTTTAGTATTCATTTTGATTAATCTGCTTTTGGGCGGAATTTGCACTGAATATGTGGTGGAATTTTGGTCTTCTTATTTTAAAGAGGTAGCAGTTGATGTATCTTTTTGGCCATGTGCCTTGGCCGGTTTATTTTTGGGGGAAATCACTATCCCACTAGCCTTATTTACTTACATTATGTCATTCGTTCTTTAATATTAAAAATAAAAAAATATTTACCACTCTTACTCGGGTGGTTTTTTAATTGAAATGAGATTTTTTAGATGTTATAATAATTATATAATTAATTAATTCCAAAAATATGCCAAACATAAGCGGTAATGAATTAATCAAGGTAAATGTTTTTGAAAAAGTTGGCTTAGCTGAAGGCATGAATGTTGGTGATTTGGGTTGTGGTAATTTGGGTTATTTTTCATTGCCAGCGGCAAAAATAGTTGGTAAAACTGGGATGGTTTACGCGGTTGATATTTTAAAATCAGTTTTACAGTCAGTGGAACACATTGCCAAACAGGAAGGTTTGGATAATATCAAAACCATTTGGTCTAATTTAGAAGTTGTGGGCGCTACCAAGGTGCCAGACGAAAGTTTGGATTTATCAATGTTGATGAACATGCTTTTTCAATCAACTGATGACGCTAAAGTATTTTTAGAGGCTTATCGTTTAACCAAGCCCAATGGTAAATTGACTGTGATTGATTGGAAGATGATTAGTGCGCCATTTGGTCCAGATCCAGCTAAGCGAATAAAAAAAGAAGATGCGATTAGATTTGGCACAGATGCTGGCTTTAAATTAATTGAAGAGTTTGAGGCTGGTCCTTATCACTTTGGTTTGGTGTTTGTTAAGTAAATAATTTATTTTCACTTGCATAAAATACCTCTTAGATGTAAGATATTGGAGATATTAAGTTTAAAAATAAAATTATCTAATTATGCCCCTTAATTTTGTAAAATTTTTTACTCCAGAAAGATTCTTTCATTTACAGCCAGCTGTTTCTTTGAATACGGTTTATTTTTTGCTAGTTGTTTTCGGTATACTACTAGGACTAGCTATTGGTGTTAAAATAGCTAAAAAGAAAACTCAAAAAGATACTTTTTATAAAATATTACTTCAGAAGTATTTTGTAATGTTAATGACCACCAGTGTTATTGGTTTATTCTTGGTTTGGTTTCGTTATGAAAGAGCTTTTTTTCTGTCAGCTAGATTTTGGTTATTAGTTTGGTTTATTGGTTTTGTAGCTTGGTTGGTGGTTATTTTAAAATATCAATTTAAAGTAATACCAGAAGCCAGAGAAAAACTACAGAAAACTCAAGAATTTAATAAGTATCTACCTAAGAAAAAATAATTATTAAAATGAATAATGGTAGCCATAATTCCAAAATTGGGAAAGTTGGTGAAGATTTAGCGGCGAGGTTTTTGGAAGATAGTGGTTATAATATAATTGATAAAAATTTTCATACTCGTTACGGAGAAATAGATCTCATCGCTCAAAATAGTGATGAGATTTTGTTTGTAGAAGTAAAAACTAGAACATCAGTTAAATATGGTTATCCAGAACAGGCAGTAGATAATAAAAAGATCAAACATTTATTAGAAGCTGTTAAAATTTATTTTAAAATTAATAATAATTCTAAGTTTTGGCGTCTAGATGTAATCAGCGTAGAATTAAATAATGAAACACCAAAAATAAATTGGTTTAAGGATATTACTGGTGGCTATTGACAAAATAATTTAGATATGATATAATGAATGTAAGTTAAAGATGTAATTATGACAGCCAGTGGCTGTCATTTTTCTTAAAAAATAAATTAAATACTATGACCCAATCAGCTATTCAATCAGCTATCTCTCAAATTTGTCAGGAAAAGAATATTTCTGAGGAATCTGTTTTGCATACCATAGAACTGGCTTTAGCCGCGGCTTTTCGTAAAGATTTTGGTAATAAAATGCAGAATATTATCACTGAATTCGATCCAAAGACTGGTGATGTTAAAGTTGTTGATGTTAAAACTGTTGTTGAGGATTTACCAGAAGAAGAATTAGAAAAATTAGAATCAGGGGAATTAACTGAAGTAATTCAGGATAATAAATCATTTGTTAGTGAAGATGGTGATGAAGAAGTGAGAAGATTTAATCCTAAAACCGAAATTCAATTGAAAGATGCTCATTTGATAGATCCAAAATATAAAATTAATGATGAAATAGTTACTGTTTTGGAAGTGCCTGGTGAATTTGGTCGTATGGCTGCTCAAACTGCCAAGCAAGTTATTATTCAAAAAATTAGAGAAGTTGAAAGACAAAATGTTTTTGATGAATTTAAGGTATTGGAACACCAGGTTGTTAATGGCAATATTCAAAGACGAGAAGGTAAAAATGTTTTAGTCGATTTAGGCACTACCACTGCTTTAATGCCATCAGAAGAACAGGTGCCTAGTGAAAGATATAATGTTGGCAATAGAATGAAATTCTATATTAAATCAGTTGATCAAACAACTCGTGGTCCACAGATTATAGTATCTAGATCTAGTGTAGAGGTAGTTAGAAAAATATTTGAATTAGAAATTCCCGAAATCACTAATGGTATTATTGAAATTAAATCAATTTCTCGTGAAGCTGGCAGTCGTTCTAAAGTAGCAATTATTAGTAATGATGAAGGTATTGATCCAATTGGTTCTTGTGTGGGACAACGTGGTGGTAGAATTCAAACTATTATTAGTGAGTTAAATGGTGAAAAAGTAGATATTATTTTGTTTGATGAAGATCCAATTAAATTTATTACCAATGCCTTATCACCAGCCAAAGTGTCTAGTGTTGAGCTAAGGGAAAAAGATGACGAAAAATCAGCTTTAGTAACTGTTAAAGAAGATCAATTGTCATTAGCTATTGGTCGCGGTGGTCAAAATGTGCGCTTAGCTTCCAAATTAGCTGATTGGCGAATCGATATAGTTTCTGACGGTATTAAAGAATCTGATGAAGAAACAGCAGAAACGATAGAGGAAATTGAAACAACATCAGAAGCAGATAATAAGTCTGAAGAATCAACTGAAGAAAAGTCAGAAACTGAGGTAAAATCAGAGGAGTTAGAAGTAGCGGTAGATACTGCAGTTGAATCAGAATAAATACATAGTTTATAAAGGTGCCCCATTGCTGGGGCACTTTTATTTTTGCTTGATATTGACAAAATCAAATAAAAATATTAAATTATCTTTAGTTCGTTTTAGAATAAATATTAAAACTAAACAAGAAAAAAGGAGAGTGTTAATGAGTAACGTAACTTTGGTTTTAGTGGAGAGTCCTTTTGCGGCTGCAGATCACAAGGGAATCACTATGAATATTGTGTATGCTCGTGCTTGTTGTCATGATTGCCTGATGAGAGGTGAATTTCCATTTGCTTCACATATATTTTATACTCAAACTGGTATATTAAGAGACGGCGTGCCAGCCGAAAGGAAATTGGGTATTGAAGCGGGATTAGCTTGGGGAGCTTTAGCTCAGAAAAGTGTGGTTTACACTGACCTGGGTATTACCGATGGTATGCGACTTGGCATTAAAAGAGCAGAAGATGCTAACAGACCAATTGAGTTTCGTACTTTAGAAAATTGGCTAGACCAATATGATGAAAATTATTCATTAACATTTTAACTTCAGGTAAGACTGAAGTTTTTTATTCCCAATTACTTCTTGCTTAGTAGGTTGTTTTTGTTCTAAAATATAAGTATATTAATCAACTAAAATTAAATTATGTTATTCACTTGGTTATCAATTCTGGTCGCGGTGACTGGACTTAGTTTTGCTGGCTTTTTGGCTAGAAAAGTTATGGCTCAAAAAGTAGAAGATAAAAGAGCAGAGGTTATCGCTTCTTATATTTATAATGGCGCTATGGCTTTTTTATTTAAAGAGTATATTATTTTGGCTGGCTTTGTAGCAGTAGTAGCCTTGGCTATTATGGTAGTACCAGCTTTGTCGTTTAAAACTGCAATTGCTTTTATTTTTGGAGCTGCCTTGTCGGTATTAGCTGGATTTATTGGTATGAAAATTGCTACTTTGGCTAATGTTAGAACTGCTGATGAATGTAAAAAAGGTTTGCGTCAGGGTTTCGATGTGGCTTTTACTTCCGGTTCGGTTATGGGTTTATCAGTAGTTAGTTTGGGATTATTAGGTGTTTCGATTTTGTATATTGTCTTTGGCGATCCTCAAATAATTTATGGCTTTGGTTTTGGGGCTTCTTCAGTAGCTTTATTTGCTAGAGTTGGTGGCGGTATTTATACCAAAGCGGCTGATGTGGGTGCGGACTTAGTTGGTAAAGTAGAAAGTTCTATTCCCGAAGATGATCCTAGAAACCCAGCCTCAATTGCTGATAATGTTGGTGATAATGTTGGTGACGTAGCTGGTATGGGTGCAGATCTTTTCGAAAGTTATGTTGATACTTTGATTGCGACTATGGTTTTGGGTGTGATCTTTTTACCAGTGTTTGGTTCTAAAGCAGTAGTCTTGCCACTGATTATTGCTTCTATTGGTATTCTAGCCTCTATTGCTGGTAATATTGCTGTTAAGTATTTAAAAGGTGGGCCCCATCAAATATTAAATAATGCTAATTGGATTACAGCAGCGATTACTATTTTCTTTTCATTTATTGCTATTAAATTTACGGTTGGTGATATAAATATTTTTTGGGCAATGACTGTCGGTTTGTTGTCTGGTGTAGTGATTGGGTTGTCTACTGAATACTATACATCTGACAAACATAAACCAGTTCAAGAAATTGCCAAAGCTTCAGCTACTGGATCAGCGACTAATATTATTGCTGGTTTATCAGTAGGATTTATTAGCACTATTATTCCGGTTGTTGCTGTAGTGGTAGCAATTTATTTATCTTATTACTTTGCTGGTTTATATGGTGTCGCTATTGCTGCTGTCGGTATGCTTTCTACCCTAGGCATTACTTTGGCTTCTGATACTTATGGTCCAGTGGCAGATAATGCGGCTGGTATTGCGGAGATGGCTGGTATGGGCCAAGAAGTGCGTGAGAGAGCTGAAGAGTTGGATGCGGTTGGCAACACTACTGCGGCCGTTGGTAAGGGTTTTGCGATTGGTAGTGCAGCTTTAACATCACTAGTATTGTTGGTGTCATTTGGTACAGCAGCTAATTTAAATGTAGTTAATTTAATGGATCCAGCCGTGATCATTGGTTTGTTTATTGGAGGTTTGTTACCATTTATTTTTTCCGCTTTAACTATGGAATCAGTTGGTCGAGCCGCTTCTAAAATGGTAGAAGAGGTTAGAAGACAGTTTAGAGAAATTGAAGGTTTAATGTCAGGTCAAGCTGAGCCAGATTATAAAAAGTGTATCGAGATTTCTACTACAGCCGCTCTTAGACAAATGATTTTGCCGGGGGTGCTGGCTATTTTTGTACCGGTGATCGTAGGTTTGTGGTTTGGGGCAGAAAGTTTGGCTGGTTTATTAGCTGGTTCAATTGTCACTGGATTTTTGCTAGCAGTGTTTATGGCTAATTCTGGCGGGGCTTGGGATAATGCCAAGAAGTACATAGAAGCCGGTAATATGGGCGGTAAGGGCTCTAGTTCACATAAAGCGGCAGTAACAGGTGATACTGTGGGTGATCCGCTTAAAGATACTTCTGGTCCAGCTCTTAATATTTTAATTAAGTTAATGGCTATTATTTCGATTATTATTGTGCCACTTTTGATTAAATAAGCTTTTTAAAAACTGCCAACTAAGTTGGCAGTTTTTTTGTGATTTTTTTATATATAATTGACCAAACTTGAATTTTTTGTTAATATAATTTGAGTCTTGTTAATTTATATAATCAAATAATATTATGAAATCAACAGTAAAAAAATTAGATAAATCACAAGTGGAGATAACTATTGAAGTTTCAACTTTAGAAATGCAACCATATTTGCAAAGAACAGCAGAGAGACTGGCTAAAGAAATGAAAATAGAAGGCTTTAGGCCTGGCAAAGCTCCTTATGAAATTATCAAACAAAAAGTGGGTGACATGGGATTGTTACAGGAATCTATTGATGACGTAATTTCAGCCACTTATTATGAAGTTTTAAAAACTGAAAAAATAGTTACTATTGGTCAGCCTAGTATTGATGTTGAAAAAGTAGCACCAGATAATGATTTTGTTTATAGGGCTACAGCTTCGGTTTTGCCTAATGTCAAAATCGGTGATTGGAAGAAATTAAAAGTAAAATCAGAAGAGGTTAAAATTACTAATGAGCAGGTTGATAAAATTATAGAAGATATTAGAAAAATGCAGGCCACTGAAAAATTAGTGGAACGTGAAGCTAAAACCGGTGATAAAGTGGAAGTTAATTTTGAGGTATTCTTAGACAAAGTGCCAATAGAAAAAGGTAAACAAGATAAATATCCAGTAGTCATTGGTGAAAATAAATTTATCCCTGGTTTTGAAGAAAAAATTATCGGTATGAAAGCTGGTGCAGAAAAAGAATTTGAACTAAAGTTTCCTGAAAAGTATTTTGATAAAAAAATGGCTGGTAAAACTGCTGAGTTTAAAGTGAAATGTAACAGTGTTTTTGAAATAGAATTGCCAGAATTAAATGATGCTTTTGCTAGTTCTGTATCAGCTGATAAATTTAAAACTGTGGCTGAAGTTAAGAAAAATGTTTTAGAAAATTTAAAAGCTGAGGAAGGTGGTAAACAAGAACAAAAAGTCGAAATTGAAATGTTAGATAAATTAGTAGATATTTCTGAGTTTGAAGCCATTCCAGATTTATTAATTGATAACGAAGTTCATAAAATGGTTCATGAGTTAGAACACAGTATTTCGAATCAAGGTTTTAATTTTGCTGATTATTTAAAAAGTTTAAATAAAACCGAAGAAGATTTAAAAACAGAATTTAGACCACAGGCTGAAAAAAGAGTAAAGATTTCTATTTTAGCTAGAGAGATCTATGTTCAAGAAAAGTTTGAGGTTCGAGATGATGAAATTGAAGCCGAAATTGAAGTTGTGATGCAAAATTACCCTAATAATGAAGATGTCCGAAAACAATTAGAAACCGAAACTTATAAAGATTATTTAAAGAATACTATTGGCAATAGAAAAGTGATAGAATTTCTAAAGAAGGAGATTATTGTTAAATAATTATTTAGCTAATCTATTCAAAAATAAAACTCGTCATTAGTCACTAGTGACGAGTTTTATTGACTATATATTTTTAATATGTTAAAAATAGCTTGTTAGTTGTTCTTTAAAAGTAATTAAGAATCCCAACCACCTAAAAGGAGCTTAGAAATGAGCGTACTCATTGAAAGGTTTATAGCTAATTTAGAAAATGTTGATCAGTTTAATTCTAAAATTTTAACATCTTTTTTACTGAAAGCTAAGGTAAAGAAAGCTAAAGTCATCGCTGAATCTTATTTTAATAATAATGATCATGGTTTTAGTCATTCTCAGGCTGTTTGGCAAAGGTGTCAAACTATTATTACTCAGTCGCCTAGTTTGTGGCCAGTGGCTAAAATGCAAATGCCAGTCGATACTAATACTGATAATCAAGCTAGAAAAGTTTTAATGCTGGCTTCTGTCTTTCATGATATGGGTCGATTTTTAGGCGCTAGCTTTGAAGATCATGAAGAGGTTGGCGCCGATTTGACTAGAAAAATTGTTGGTGGCACTTGTTTGGAATATCCACTGTATTATGCTATTTTGTACCATGATTATTTTTGTGAGCTAGTAGACGGAAGGTGTATGCCATCGCCAGTCATATTCCCAATTTCTGAAATATTCAGGCTAGCTGATAAAACGTCTATATCACCCAGTGATGAAATTAAAAGATATTATCAGACCGGCAAGAGATTATTGCCAGGTATGCCAATTTTTGATCCAACGATTTCCGATGAAGTTAGATTTAATTTTGCTAATAAAACTAAGAATAAAGATGAATTGACTTGGTTTTTGAGTTTATTTGCACTGCAATCCACTGATTTTATCTATGGCGACACCCGTGATGCTTATGCTTACTGGGCTCGAGGTAAGTATCAGGCCTTGGAAATGGTTGGTGATTTATGCTTGGAGGAAGAGTATATAAATGGTCAAACACCAGTTGATCCAGAAGAAGCCAAGCAAGTAATTATTCGTTTTTGTAAACAAAATAATTTAATATTGTTTTGTTAAAATTAATATCCCGTTATTTACGGGATTTTTTATTTGAAAAAAAATAGTAAATTAAGTAATATGTATTTATTAAATATAAATTTTTTTAGATGAGAATAACAATAATTGGCGCCCATGGTGTTGGTAAAACAACTTTAAGTAAAAAATTATCAGAGCAATTAAACTTGCCAGTTATTCACGATGTGGTAGTGGAGGCTTTTCAGAAAGGCTTTGAAATTAATGAGACTACGCCATTTGAAACTCAATTTTGGCTATTTGCTAAACAATTAGAAGTAGAAAAAAATACGATTAATTTTGTAGCTGACAAATGTTTAATAGACTATAGTGTTTATGCTGATGTTCTTTTTGATGACGATAGAGTAAAAAGTTTGTTATCAGAAATGATAAAAAAGAATATTAGATATGATTATGTTTTTTATCTGCCAATAGAGTTTACTATAGAAGATGATGGCATTAGGAGCACAAATATTGAGTTTCAAAAAAAAGTCGACGAACGTTACCTAGAGTTAATAAGAGATTGGAGCATTGACCATACTATTTTAACTGGCAGTGTAGAAGATAGGTTGTCTCAGGCCATGGCCAAAATTGCAAATTCTAATTCTTAAGTATCAATTCATATTAACCACATTGTGATATAATAAGAATAATTACAGTTTAATAAAATTTTATGAATATTGGAGCCCACGTTTCAGCGGCTGGCAGTTTAACTTTAGCCCCACAAAGAGCTAAAGATATTGGCTGTGAATGTTTTCAATTTTTTTCTAGGTCGCCTCAGGGCGGTAAGGCTAGTGTAATTACACCAGATATAGCCAAACAATTTAAGGCTAATATGAAAGAATACAAACAAGTTAATTGCTATATTCATGCCCCTTACTATATTAATTTTGCCTCACCAGATACTAGAATTTACAATTCTTCGATTAACATAATTAGAGAAGAATTGGAAAGAGGCAGTGTTTTGGGGGTAAAAGCTTTGATGTTCCACCCTGGTAGTTCTAAAGAATCTGGCTCAGAAAAGGGTTTGGAATTGGTTTGTGAGGGGCTAAAAAAAGTCTTAGATGGTTATAAGGGTGGTACTAAATTGTTAATTGAGATATCAGCCGGTGCTGGTAATGTTATTGGTGATACTTTTGAGGAAATAAATAAGATGATTAATTCTAGGCAATTAAAAAAATATCGCTTAGGAATTTGCTTTGACACAGCTCACGCCTTTGCCAGTGGCTATGATTTGTCTAGTCCAGTAGCAGTTAAAAAAACCTTTACAGAATTTGATAAAATAGTTGGCATTAAAAATTTAAAATTAATTCACGCTAATGATTCAAAAGTAGAATTAAATACCAAAAAAGATCGACATGATAATATTGGTCAGGGTAAAATAGGTAAGACTGGTTTTTTGGCTATAGTTAAATTAGCTAATCAGTATGATATTGATATGATTCTAGAAACTCCTGGCGACAATGAAAGAGCTAAAGATATTATGACTTTAAAATCAATGCGAGTTAAAAAGTAATTTATGAAAATAGCCATTATATCTGATTCTCATGATAATATTCCCAACTTAGAAAAATTTTTAGTGTGGGCCAGTAACAATAATATTGAAACAATTATTCATTGTGGCGATATCGCCACTCCAGATATGGTCAAAAAAATTATAGCTCCTAGTTTTTCTGGTTCTGTTTATTTGGTTCATGGCAATGTTTCAGATAGAGATTTACTAGAGAGTGTTTGTGATGGTATTTCAAATGTTACCTTGTATGGTGATGAAGGATCGCTCGATATCGAAGGCATTAAAATTGCTTTCTGTCATTTTCCCGAGCAAGCTAGAGAATTAGCAGAAACTCAGAATTATAATTTGGTTTTTTATGGACACACCCATAAGCCCTGGATAGAAAAAATTGGCAAAACAACTTTAAGTAATCCAGGCACGCTAGGCGGGATATTTTCTAAAGCTACATTTTCTGTTTTTGATACAAAAACTAATAATTTAGAGTTAAAGATTTTAGAACTGATATAATATGACTTCAAAAACTATTACCGTAGAAGTGAAAACTAATTCCAAAGAAATTAAAGTTGAAAAAATAACTGATAGTGTTTATAAAGTTAAACTCAAGGCCACGCCAATAGAAGGCAAGGCTAATAAGCAGTTGATTGATGTTTTATCTAAATACTTAGGTCTCACTAAAAGCCAAATAGAGATAAAATCCGGCAAAACTAGTAAAACCAAGGTGTTGGTAATATATGGATAACTATTAGTTGATAGTTGTTTTAATTTTTTGTATAATAGCTCAGGACTAGTAAAGAATTCTTGATAATTTTTAAAAATTCGCTAAAATAAGCGATTTTTTATTTCCCTAGGTGTTTAGTCCTTGACATTATCATTTATATTTGCTAAAATACACAGTTACACCTAGTAAATAGTATCTACAACTCTGCAGGCACGACAAGCATAGGAGTTATAAAAAGGATTATTTCGGTTTCGACTGGAATCTTCCCTTTGAGTAATTTCTTGTCTGCAGGGTTGTATATATTATTATTTAATCTGTGGGTCTCAAATAATATGATTTGTCACCTTCCATTTTGAGAAAGTTTTTATCTCTTTTTCTCATTCCGCGTCAGCGGAAAAACCGCTTAGGTGAGCTACTACGGCTAGGCACGACAAGCATGGGAATTTTGTAAGTTATTTTTGGGCTTAGGCTCGAAAATTGCCTCATAAAATTTTTCTTGCCTGGCCATAGGGGCTCATCTAAGTATTATCAAAAAATTGAGACCAGCAGATTAAATAATACTATTAAAAAACTACTCTGATCAGAGTAGTTTTTTTGTTTTATAATTTTGGTCTAAAAATTTTTTCAATGACCCTTTGCTTATTGAAAGTATAATGATGTTTTTTAATTTTCTTTAGCTTAGAACTATTACTTATAGCTTGACTGTTACCAATGTAGAAGCCGATATGTTCGTGTTTATTTTTTTCTGACCAAACTATAATATCACCAGGTAATATTTTATTTTTAGTGATAGATTGGTAATTTTTTGATTTTAATTCAGAAATAGTCCCGGCCACTGTTAAATGTAGATCATCAATTAGATTAAATATTTTTAATATTGATGATACAAAATAGGCACAAGATAGGCTACCATTTTTAGTAATGTTCTTTTTATGGTTATTGTTAGTAATAAAGATGTCTGAATAAGCACGACTATTTAGACTATTTTTTATCATAGCCAGATAGTTATCTTTTTTGAGTAGTTTAATACTGACCATTTTAAGGAATTAAAATTTCATCAGTAGAAGTGGCATTTTCTAGAGTAAGGGTTTCTACACCAATTAAGCAAACAGCTTGCCATGGTTTGTAGTGAGAAGTAAATGTAGTTTCATCTACTTGGCCATCTGCGTAGGTGATAGTGTAATCAAAAGAAGTATCGACACCTTTGTGAGCTGATTCGGTGCATCTTTTTTGGCCGACAGGTAAATCTAGGGTTTCGATGTATTTAGTGGCTGGTGGCGAAACCCAATTCCAGACACGAGGTGTTGTTCTTTCGGCTCGTCGACCATCATTAGTGCCCCAAAAATCAAAATATAAATCATCGCCAATAATTCTGGTTTGGATTAATACATAGTTACCAGTGTTATTAATAAATTTAAAATCAGGATTGGGGTCGTAGATAGTAGCATCAGTGCCCGGCAAACCATTTTCTAGATAGTAGGCAACATTGTAGGAATGGTTTCTTCTGGCGGTAACAGGTAAGCCCGAGCCCATAGTCGCTCTAAAGGTGGTGGTACCAATCTGACAGAGGCCACCACCATATTCTGGTAAAGTTTTATTACCTTTAATAACTAGTTCTTGTTTGTAGCCATGTTCGCCATCAATTTCTCCAAGAGTTTTGATGAGTGAAAATTCCTCGTCAGGCTTAATTAAAACACCGTTTAATTTGTCAGCCCCAGTTTTAATATTGTGACGTCTATTGGCTGGACTGCCAGTAAAATTAGAATGACCAGTGCCCAGAATTTCTTTAATGCCTAAATTATTAATTTCGGAAGTGCTGATTTTAGGTGAAGTGGTATCTACAGCCACTTCTATTTTTAAGTTGCCTTGCTTTAAATAAGGATTAATTTTATTATAGGTTTCTTCGACATTAACTGTTTGACCATCTCGGTGAGCTTCGAATTTATTAACTCGACCATCGATCATTTCGATGCTGGCATCTTTTGGTTCAATATTAATTTTTGCTGATAGATTGTTATTGAGCCAGTCAAAAAATTTATCTTTATTTAGAGCTACAATAAAAAAGTTATCTTTGTCTTTTTGGAATTCCAACATTTGTGATAAATCTTTTTTTGATATAGTCCATTTTTGATCACCGTATAATAATTCTGGAGTAGTGGTTGTCAGTACTTGCTTAACCATAGCCTCTTTATTTGGTACCTCTGACAAGTGAACTAAGGGATCAGCGTTTTGTTTTTTAATTTCAATTTGATCATTTTTTAGCTCAGCTAAATTGTTTTTGATTTTAGAAATAGCATCATTATAATCAATGGTTATACCGTTTTGTTCGGCAATAAATTCTAGAGAATAATTATTATTGTCTTGCCAGATTACATTGACCGAGGCATTTTGAGCAATGGTTTCTAATTCTGATAAACCTTGCTTAATTAATTGTCGCATCATTGAATCATCTAAAATAAAACTAGCCTTGAAGTATTTATCTTTTGATAGCATCTTAACTTGGTCAGTAATATTTTTTAGCCAAGATTGATTACGACCATAATTGTAGGCTTCGTAAACTGTTTTATGATTATCAAATCTAAGTAATTCACGAGATAAATCCGGGTCGTTTAAAGCATTAATAGAAGGTGTAATTTTCAAATAAGAACTATCGCCATTTTTATAGAGAATTCTGATTTCTTGTTTTTCTAATTTTTCGGTTAGTTGGTTAACAACTTCTAAAGCTTCAGGCGCAGTTAAGCCCTCTAGACTAACATCACCAATTCGACTACCAGGGAAGAATTTATTTTGATATTTTATTTCAAAAGCTAGCACAGCACTGGTTAAAATAAAGATCATAGCAAAAACAGCGACTATAATAGTTATTATCAGCCACTGCTTTTTAATTTTTCCATAGATCTTGCTTTCGACGATAGTTTTTAGATCTTCAATATGTTTTTGTGGTTTTAGGTTAACCGACATCTTTTAATCTTCAATTGATTCTACTTGTATAGAGGTGTTTTTGTATTTTTTGGGTAGGATGATAGTGAGAATACCCTTTTTTAAACTGGCTTTGACTTTGTTTTGATTAATTTCTTGAGGTAAGACAATAGATCTGCTAAAGGCTCCCCAATAAACTTCACGAGCAAAATAATTATTGTCTTTTATTTCACTATCTTCTTCTCGATAACCGCGAATAGTTAATAAATCGTTACTAATAGAAATGTTTAAGTTTTTAGGATCTACACCAGCCATAGCTGATTTAACAATAATGTTATCTTCGTTCTGATAAACATCACAAGATAATTGACCTTCACCGCCAGTAAAGCTGTCATTGTCTTCTGAAAAATTACTAGATAAGAAAAAATCTCTCGCTTTGTCTTCGTTAATGGTTGTTTTCTGACTTTTAGTGGTCATTTGGACAATAATGTTTATTTACTAAATATATTATACTAAAAAAAGTTAAAGCAAGCAACAGATAAATAGTAATAATTTAGTGATTAATTGTTTAACTGCGGTTTGATATTTACTGTCTGCAAAATGATGTAGGCAATTAAACCTAATTGTAGAGTTGGCGTTAAACCCGTTTTAATAATGGGAATAATTGGCATTAAATCATTGTAAGCCCAACGATTAGTAATGAGAGCAAAATATTCTAAGATGATAGCAAAAATAATTCCCATAACAAGAGACCACCAAAGACGTTGTTTAAAGTATTTTAAAAATATAAATGGTAGAGATAATATAGTTATAAAAGTAGCATCAAATAGAGCTGCTCGCAGTAAAATTAATTGAGTAATATTCTGGCCTTGATAATGAATATACAAAAAGGCATGAAGATTTTCCCAAATTATATTAGAGATAAAAGCCAAGATAAAAATTAATAGTATTTTTTTCATAATTTAATTATAGCAAAATTTTTAATTAACAAAAAAAACCACCCGAAGGTGGTTTTTTTGTACTTCTTAAAAAGAAATATTAAGCTTTTGCTACTTTAACTGCTGCTTGACCTTTTGGAGTGTCAATAACTTCGAAAGTAACAGTGTCACCTTCGTTAAGTTCAGCAAAATCAGTACCGTCAAGCTCGTTAGCGTGGAAGAATAAATCTTTTCCGCCTTCTTGGCTAATAAAACCGAAGTTCTTATCAGTCAATTTTTTGATAGTTCCTTGCATAATCGAATAGAAATGAAGTGAATTAATTCGCACTAGTTATTAGAAATTCGACTGCATTTCTATTTATAACTACTACTTTAGTAGATTATTAGGCGTTTGACTAGATAGTCACTCGTCCAATGCTTACCATAAGTAAGTATAGCAAACTTTAGTGGTTGTGTCAATAGGCTTTTGGTGTTTTTTAGTCTTTTGTTGGTGTTTTAGGTGTTTATGGCTTATTTAGATTGAGCTATTTACAAAATACATTATTTATGTTATACTTAAGCCAGTTTTAAAAACAGATTAACTGTAATAGTTCGAAAGATCCGAAGGCTATCGAATGTAAAAGCTAGAAAATATTAATATACTCGAACTTATTTTGTCATTTTAGTGGCTATTTTAAGGATCGGGACACTAAAAATAATTATGACACAAATAACATCACCAGAATCATTAACTTTTAATGGTCTGGGCATAGATCCCAAGATATTAACTATTCTTGGTAATTTAAACTTCACTACACCGACACCAATTCAATTCAAATCTATTCCAGTGATTGCCAGCGGTAAAGACATGGTGGGAATAGCGCAAACTGGAACCGGTAAAACTTTGGCTTTTGGTATTCCAATGTTACAACGTTTATCTAGTAGCGGTGGTCGTTGTTTAATTTTGGTACCAACCAGAGAATTAGCTGCTCAGGTTAGAGATAATTTAAAACCGATTGCTCAAAAATTAAATCTTAAAACCGTTGTTTTAATTGGTGGAGAATCTAAATATCCACAGGTTAGAGATTTAAAACGTAATCCAGAAATTATTGTCGCTACTCCAGGTAGATTAATTGATCATTTGGAAAGTAAGAATTTTAATTTAAATGAAGTTAAAATTTTAGTTTTAGATGAAGCTGATTTAATGTTTGATATGGGCTTTGCGCCACAATTAAACAAGATTTTAAAATTAGCTCCAAAACAAAAACAAACTGTTTTATTTTCGGCTACTATGCCAGCTTCAATTATGGACATTGCTACTAAGCACATGTCATTACCTTTAAAAATAGAAGTAGCACCAGCAGGGACACCAGCGGAAAATGTTATTCAGGAGGTGATCATTTTACGTAAAGAAGATAGAATTAATCAATTACAAAAAGTATTATCAGAATATAACGGTTCGGTTTTAATTTTTGTTAGAACTAAAAGCAGTGTTAAAAATATCTGTCGTAGTATTTCTGATATGAAGCATACTGTTACAGAAATTCATTCTAATCGAACTCTAGCTCAAAGAACTCGAGCCTTGAAAGGTTTTAAAGATGGTCAGTATCGAGTATTAGTAGCTACAGATATTGCGGCGCGTGGTATTGATGTTAAAGGTATTGAATTGGTATTGAATTTTGATTTACCTGATAACATTGAAGATTATATTCACCGTATTGGTAGAACTGGACGAGCTGGTAAAATGGGTCAGGCTATTTCTTTTGCTGCCCCTAGTCAGATTAGCGCTATTAGAAGAATTGAAAAAATTATTAACAAAGAAATTCCTTTAACTAAATTAGTGGAAATTAAAAATGAAGGCCGCGAATTAGATCGAGATGGTAGATCTTTGGGCTTTCAAGCTTCTAGAGGTTATAGAAAAAATAATTCTGGATCTAGCTACCGTTCAAAAAATAGAAATTTTTCTGATAGAAAACCAAGTTCTGGTTATCAAGGTAGTAGAAATAAATTTGATAAAACCAAATCAGCTGTTAACACCAGAGGTGATAGAGATAATAATTTTGGCAATAGAGAGACCGCCCCAGCTTATCAAAGTGATCGTAATAGATTTGATCGCAAAAAATCATTTGGTGATAGTAGAAATCCTAGGTTTACTAAATCTAATTCTGGTAGTAGATCAACTACTAGTAATTTTTCTAAAAAAACTAGTGACCATAAATCCAAAGATGCTAGTAGTGGCGAACGAAAACCCTTTGTCAAAAGGGGGCCATCTAAATTTAAAGCTAAGCCGAAATTTAATAAAAAAAGATATTAATTTAAAATAATCCGCCAAAAGCGGATTATTTTATTAGCCTATGTTATAATTAGACTATGAAAAAGATCCCAGTTTCTATTTTATGGTCTATTTTAGGCTTAGTAGCTGTCCTAAGTGCTTTTTTAATCCTCATAGAAAGTGGTATTAATGTAAGTTTTAATTTATTTTCTGACCAACAACAAAAAGTAGCTGCCGAAGAAGAAATGGTCTCGCCTTATCCGGTAGCCATGAAAACACCCAAAATAGTTAAGGGTATATATTTAACTGGCTATACTTTTTCTAATAATCGCAGAAGAACTGAACTGGTTGATTTAGTGAAGACCACTGAGTTAAATACTATAGTTATAGATTTTAAAGATCCAGCTGGCAAATTAATGTTTGCCCCCATATCAGAAAATATAATTAATTGGCCAACTTCTTCAGTGGCCTTAGATAGAGATGAGTACAAGGCAATTTTAGATGATTTGCAAACCAATAATATATACACCATTGCTAGAATTACCACTTTTCAAGATCCGACGGCGGTTAAAACTTTTCCAGATTTAGCTTTGAAAAATAAATCAGGCAGCGTGTGGTTTGATTATAAGGGCGTGAGTTGGTTGGATATGACCAGCGAAGCAGTTTGGAATTTAGTGGCTTCTGAGGCTATCGAGGCAGCTTTAATTGGTTTTGATGAGGTGCAATTTGATTATATTCGTTTTCCATCGGATGGTAATATCAGGCAAATTCAGTATCATAATTTTTCTGATGGCGACAAAAGATATCAATCAATTGCTAGTTTTTTTAAGTATCTAAAAACAGAATTAAAAGATTTAACCATTCCCTTGTCTTTGGATTTATTTGGCTTAACTTATCAAAGACATTCTAATATCGAATATGATTTAAATATCGGTCAGCGTTTGGTTGACGCCGCTCTTTATTTTGATTATATTTCACCGATGGTTTACCCTTCTCATTATCCGGCTGGTTTTTTATCATACTCCAATCCAGCCAGTCATCCCTATGAAGTGGTCAATAAAGCTTTATCAGAGGGTAATGTTATTTTAGCTTCTACGACTAGTGCTATAGCCAAAACCAGACCATGGTTACAAGATTTTGATTTAGGTGCTAATTACGATACGGCTATGATAAGAGCACAAATTAAAGCCAGTGATGATAACAATGCTTCTGGTTGGTTACTTTGGAATGCTAGGAATGTTTATACTACTGGTGCTCTAGAATTAGAGACAAGTGAGGTTGACAAATAATCAAAATAGTGTAATATATTATAAGTACATTGTAAATATTACAACCTACAAGGAGGATTAGTCGTGTCTAACGTGAAGTTTAGTCGTCATGCTCGTCAGCGACTAAGTAGAAGGTCTAATTTACCACTTGAAGATGTGGAGGATATTATAAGGTATAATTTATGTGTGATTGTTGGTTTTGAGCAAATAAAAAAATTTTCTAGTCGTAAGATTCATAAATTATTCTGGAGTATTCCAGATGAGAATTGGTTTGTTATTATTCAAGATGAGTTGACTGGAGTAGTTATTACTATTTTACCACCTCGTCGTAGTTGTTGGGTCATTACATATTCATCAATGGAGAAAGCTAAGCAATTGGTGTTAGGTAAGGAGTTACCACAATGATCGACCGTATATGTGAAAGTATACGGTTTTTTTATTGAAAAATTAATTAACTATATTTTTAAAGCGTTGAAAATCATTGGTAATAAAATAACCATTAAGTTTAAATAAATCACTGCTAGTATGGTCTTGACCATTTACAATACCACGAGCTGTGGTATAACCAGCGGCTTTTAGCCGGTCTATTGTTTCTGGTAAATAGCTGCCAAAAGGATAAGCAAAGGTAGTGACCTCTTGGTTTAATATTTTCTCTAATTTTTGTTTACTGCTTATAATTTCTTTATTTAAAACAGCATCATCTTTTTCTTTGTCTAGATATAGGTGATACCAGCCATGACTGCCAAACGCCATACCTTCATTAGACATTTCTTTTATTTGCACAGAATTTAAATAATTATCATTAATATCAATCGGGTTGGTAAATAAATAAAAAGTTGCTACCAGATTATATTTTTGCAAAAATGGAAAAGCATTATTGTATTGGTTAGTAGTCCCATCATCGAAAGTAATAATAATTGGTTTTTCTGGTAAGTTGCTAATACCTTTAAAATAATTAACTAAATCATCAAAGTAGATAGTAGTAAAATTATTGTCAGCTAAATATTTTAGTTGTTTTTCAAAATTTTCTGGTATCACAATAAAAGTTCTAGCATCTTGGCTATCATTTGATTGTATTTCTCTAATATGGTGATAAATTAAAATTGGCACAGTTGCTTCTAATTTCTCTAAATCTATTTCTAGGGTAGCGGTTGCTGGTTTTTCTGTATTAATGTCCTCTGCAGCAACTAATGGACTTGATTTTTGAGAATTATAACAACCACTTAAAAAAAGTGTACTAAAAATTAAAACAATGATTAATTTAATATTCATATATATAGTATAATATATTTTAATTTTTTGTTATAATAAAAATATAATCAATTTAAGATTCTCATGCGCTTAAATATCTTAATTGGTGGTAAGGCCGGCCAAGGTATTAACAAGGTCTCTGGTATTATTGCTGAAACTTTAGTTAAAAACGGTTATTATATTTTTAATTATCGTGATTACCCATCTATTATTCGTGGTGGTAATAATTTTAATATAGTTTCGATTTCGGATCGGCCAATAGCCAGTCATGAATCGGCAATAGATGTTGTTATTGCTTTAGATGAGGATACCATCAAAATCCATAAAAGTAGTTTAAAAAAAGATGGTTTGATTTTGGCTTATAAAGATTTTAGTGGTCTGGGTCTAAATACCAACGTCGCCTTAGCTGGCTCACTGATTAAAGTGTTAGGTTTTGATAATAAAGTTCTAGCCAGTGTAGTGAAAGCCAAGATTAAAAATAAATTGTCAGTTGATGCTTTAACTGAAGGTTATAACAAACAAACGTCCAAATTTAATTTAAAGGTGCTTAATAATCAAATTTCTATTTTAAGCGGTTCCAGTGCTATAGCTAAAGGGGCCATTAATTCTAAAATAGATATGTATTTTGCTTATCCAATGACACCAGCGACTGGTGTTTCGGAAATGTTGGCGAAAGATCAGTTAAAAAATAATTGTTTGGTGTTTCAACCAGAAGGTGAAATTTCAGCTATTAACATGGCTTTAGGGGCCAGTTTTTCTGGGGCTCGGACAATGGTTGGGACCAGTGGTGGTGGTTATGATTTAATGTCCGAAGGGCTTAGTTTACAAGGCATGAGTCAGATTCCTTTGGTGGTTTATTTAGCTTCTAGACCTGGTCCAGCTACTGGTTTGCCTACTTATAGTATGCAGGGTGATTTAGAAATTGCTCTACGCTCTGGTCATGGGGAATTTCCTCGGATAGTCGTAGCGCCTGGTGATCCGGATGAAGCTATGGAAAAGGTTAATGAAGCTTTTTATTTATCAGAAAAATTTGGGGCTTTATCTATTTTGTTATCAGATAAACATTTAGCTGAATCAGAATTCTCTTTATTTTCTAAAAATAAAAAAACTTTACCAGTTGTAGTTAAGCGTTTAATTCCTGGTCAAGGAGTAGTAAAAGTATCTGGCTATGAATCTGATGCCGATGGTTTAGCGACTGAAGATCCAAAAATTGCTATTAAAAATGCGGATAATAGATTAAAAAAGTACCAAGCTATTAAAAAGGAATGTCAAAAATTAGAAATGATAAAAATTTATGGCAAAGCAGATAGTAAAAATTTGGTGATTGGCTGGGGCTCGACTAAGGGGGCGATAGTGGACGCGATTGACGGTGAAGATTTTAAGTTTTTACAGGTTTTGTATATGATGCCCATGTCTAATCAGATAAAATCCGAAATACTGGCAGCTAAAAATGTTATTTTAGTAGAGACAAATTTAACCGGTCAGTTGGGCCGATTAATTAGAGAAAAAACAGGTCTAAAAATTGAAAAAAGAATTTTAAAATATGATGGCCGACCATTTAAATCTGATGAATTAAAACAAGAATTATTAAACAAGTTAAAATCATAATGGATAAACCAGGAGTACAATTTAGAACCAATCAAAAAATAACATGGTGTCCAGGTTGCCCGGACCATATTATTTTAGAGTCAGCTAGGCGAACTTTAATATCACTAGTTGAACAAGGTTATAATAAAAATAATTTTGCGATGGCTGCTGGTATCGGTTGTCATGGTAAAATTTTTGATTATTTAAATATTTCTGGTATTTATGCGCTTCATGGTCGGGCTATTCCCACAGCTATTGGTATGAAAATGGGTAATCCCAATTTGGAGCTCTTGGTGTTTGCTGGTGATGGTGATACTTATGCTGAGGGCATGGCTCATTTTATTCATGCTTGCCGGTTTAATCCAGATTTAACTTTGTTTGTTAATGATAATCAATCATTTTCTTTAACTACCGGTCAAGCGACACCGACCAGTCAGCCTGGGTTTAAATCTAATTTAGAGCCGCTCGGTAATTTTAATAGTCCACTTAATCCCATTCATTTAGCGCTGAGTGCGGGGGCTAGTTTTGTGGCCAGATGTAATGCCAATGACATTGAACACACTAGAATGGTGATGGAAGCCGCTATTAAACATAAAGGTTTTTCGTTTGTAGAAATTTTACAGGATTGTGTAGTCTTTAATTTGTATGTTAATAATAAAGATCGATTAATGTATAAGTTACCAGAAGCGAAAAGAACTTTAAAAAAGGCCTTGGCTTTGTCGCAGGAATATGACTATATAAACAATAAGGGTAAAATTCCTTTGGGTATATTTTACGCTCAGCCACGTCCAAGTTTAGATGAGGAATGGCCACAATTAGTAAATTTAAAAAATAAAAAAGTTGGTTGGGGGGGATTAAAGAAATGAAAATATTAGTCGCCTATTATTCGCTTCATGGTCATACCGAGCAAACCGCCAAGATGATTGCCAAATTTCTGCGCGCTGATTTAGAAAATATTATTGATAAAAAAGACAGATCTCATCTAACAAATTGGCGCTTAGGAGCTTTTGATGAAGATTTGCGCAAAGCCACTCAGATAGAAGAGTCTATTAAAAATGCTGCAGATTATGATTTGGTGGTTATTGGAACTCCTATTTGGGATGGGGTCGTGCCGGCAGTCAAGGCCTATTTAGCTAAAAATAAATTTAAAAATGTGGCTTTCTTTTTAACCTTTAATGCTGCCGCCGAAGACGGGGCATTAGTAATGTCACAACTAGCACAGAAAGCACCGGTGGCCGTTTTGGAAATTCAAGATCTACAGGTCAAAAAACTGGAAGGTAAGGAATTAATAAAAAAGTTTTGTAAGGAAATAAAAAATAAGATTTAGTTTTTAGACATATATAAAAAACACTCCTTTCGGAGTGTTTTTATATTTGTAGACTACTGTATTGAGAATTTAAACCCCTTAGTGTTGGATATTAGGAGGTGGTATAGGGTTATTAAGTCTTTGAAAGTCAGTTTAAATGGTCAATAATTGGCTAAAATTAGGTAAAATATTGAATAATACTTGACAAAGTATAATATGTATGTTATACTGATAATGCGGACAGTATGGCATTGAATGTGATGAGATGATGATGGTCAATGCTATCCCCAAGGAGTTGCATACAGTGAAGAATCCCATTGACGAGCTTGTTGAAATGACGGGTGACCCCAACAAGGTTGTCGTTCTAAGCAATAGCTATTCCCAAAATCCCCGTTTAGTTAATATCTAAGCGGGGGTAATTTTTTTTATTAAAAAAATACTCGGGGTTCGACTTCTCCCTTGGGTATACAAAAAACACCCTTATAAAATAAGGATGTTTTTGCTTGTAGGGCCACGGGGAATCGAACCCCGATTTTCAGGATGAAAACCTGATGTCCTAACCGTTAGACGATGGCCCCAAGTTTTTGGGTTTAAAAAATGCGGTTATTAAACCACGATTAGTATTATATAGTATTTTGGCTAAAAAGTCAATATCAATCGCCAATTAATCCTTTTTTTGTTAATATTAATTTAATATGAATAAATTATTAAATCTAACTAAGGAGTTGGAATCACTGTCCAACAAAAAGAAGGCTATTGTTTTGCAGGGCTTTTTTAAAACTGGGCCCGGAGAGTATGGTGAGGGTGATGTTTTTTTAGGGATTGTTGTGCCAGTTCAAAGACAGGTAGCCAAAAAATATTTAGATTTAAGGTATTCAGACCTCAAGCAATTATTGAATAGTAAAACTCATGAATATCGGTTAGTGGCCGTTCTTATATTGGTGACTAATTATAAGACGAGTGATGGTAAAATTCAAAAACAAATATTTAATTTTTATCTTAAGAATTTGAAATATATAAATAATTGGGATCTAGTGGATTTATCAGCGCCAAATATTATCGGTAATTATTTATTAAATCAGTCACGTGATATTTTGTATAAATTAGTTAGATCTAAAAATATTTGGCAAAGAAGAATAGCGATAGTGTCTACCTACTCTTTTATTAGAAACAATGAATTTACCGATACCTTTAAAATTGCCAAGATTTTATTAACTGACAATCATGATTTAATTCATAAAGCAGTAGGCTGGATGCTAAGAGAGGCTGGTAAAAGAGATCAGAAAAGTTTAGAGAAATTTTTACAACAGCATAGTGGACAAATGCCCAGAACTATGTTAAGATATGCTATTGAACGATTTCAAGAAGATAAACGAAAATCATATTTAAAAAAATAAATGAATATTTTAGCTATTGAAACATCCTGTGACGAGACTTCAGCCGCAGTTCTATCTGAGAACAATGGTGTAGTTGAGGTAGTTTCAAATATCGTCTCATCACAAATTGATATTCATAAAGAATATGGTGGTGTTGTCCCAGAGATAGCGGCTCGTCACCATGTTAAAAATATTACGCCGGTAATTATGGAAAGTTTGGAAACCGCTAATATGAAACCAGTTGATTTTGATTTTATTGCGGTCACCTCTGGCCCTGGGCTAATTACCTCACTTATCGTTGGAGTTGAAGCGGCCAAATCTTTGGGTGTGGCTTGGAATAAGCCAGTGATGGAAATTAATCATATGTATGCTCACTTGGCGGCTAATTTTTTAAATAATAAAATTAACTTTCCGGCGATCGCTTTGGTAGTTTCTGGTGGTCATACCGAATTAATCTTAATTGAGGATTATAATCAATTTAAAAAAATTGGCCAGACTGTGGATGATGCTGCCGGTGAAGCTTTTGACAAGGTAGCTAAATTATTGGACTTAGGGTATCCTGGTGGACCAATAGTTTCTAAGCGAGCTATGGCTGGTGATGTAAAACGCTTTGCTTTGCCTCGTCCGATGCAGGGTAGTGGTGATTTTAATTTTTCTTTTTCTGGTTTAAAAACTGCCGTCTTGTATAAATTAAAAGAAATTGATTTACAAAATGAGCAGGATGTTAATGATATGTGCGCTTCCTTTGAGCAAGCGGTAGTTGATGTTTTGATTAAAAAAACTATTGCTGCGGCTAAAAAATTTGGGGCTAAAACCGTATTTATGGCCGGTGGTGTTGCCGCTAATAAAAAATTAAGACAAGAATTAGAAGCGGCTGTCAAAGAACAGTCTCTGGATTTTTTTGTGCCCGAGTTTCAATATTGCACAGACAATGCTGGCATGATTGCTATCGCTGCTTATTATTTGGCCAAAGAAAAAATGCCTACAATGGATAATTGGCAAAAGATAAAAGCTGATCCTAATTGGGAATTAGAGTAACACTTCAGACCTAGATTGAAGTGTTAGAAATAGCTTAAATTAGATAAATTATGAAAATCATTACTAACTCAGAACAAGAAACATTTGCACTTGCTTATGATTTCGCTAGTCAATTAAATGGTGGTGAAACACTTTGTTTGATCGGCGATCTGGGAGCTGGTAAAACCGCCTTCTCCAAGGGTTTAGCTAAAGGCTTGGGGGTAGAAAAAATAGTTACCAGCCCAACTTTTGTTTTGATGAAAAATTATATAGCTAAAGCTGGTAACATTAATAAATTAGCACATATCGATGCTTATAGATTAACCAGCGGTCAAGATTTAGAAGCAATTGGGTCTAGCGATTATATCAATGACAATAATTGTGTGACGATTATTGAGTGGGCAGATAGAGTACGTAATATTTGGCCGGATAATTGTATAGAAATAAATTTTAAATCTTTAGAAGGAGATGAAAGAGAAATTGAGATAAAAAAATAAGAAGCTGATATTACTCAGCTTCTTTTAATTTTTTATATTCCTCTTCCCAACTATAGGAAAGATTAAATTCTTGTTGAATTTTTTCTCCGTATTTAATTAAAACATTTCTAGATTTTTTACTATAATCAATCATTACTAACTTACCATTTTGCAAACAGAAGTTAGCGGGATTTGCAAAGGCATGGCTATCATCAAAAACTTCACCGTTGGTTAGATCATAGAGTTGTTGAAATAAATCTTTACGGTTTACATCTAGGAGCTTACCTCGTTTTTGAATGTTAAATAAACCAAAAAAAGAAAAGTAGGTGGGCATTAAAATTGGCAATTTAGTCTGATGATAAAACTGATATTCTTGCCAGTTAGAAATAATACCGCCAAATAAATTGGTTTTAGAACTCGGAGCATATAAAATAGCGTTGCTATAATATTTGGATATTAGCCCATGTTTAATTTCAAAAATTAAGCATTGTATAGCACTTTTCAATCTAACCCTCGGCAATTTAATAACTAAACTGCCAATAACTATGACAATTCGGTAGTTGCCTTTTTTGATAACCATAACATACCTTTCTACTTAAGGTTGTATAGAATGAACAACTAATTAGGTTATCATAAATAATTAATTATGTCAATATTATTTTATGTAATAAAAAATGCCAAATAACGGCACTTTTTATTGTGGTTACAATTCTTATTCGGCGACTCTAAATACTTCCTCAACCGAGGTAATGCCCTCTATAGCTTTGAGTAATCCATCTTGGACCATAGTGACTACACCAATTTTAGTGGCCATAGCTTTGATGTCAACTTCTGATAAATTACCTTTGATAATAGTATCTTCTATTTCGCCTTCAATAGGCATAATTTCATAAATACCAATTCTACCTTTGTAGCCCAAGCCTTGGCAAGCATCACAACCTTGACCTTTATAGAATTTTAAATTTTCTAAATCAATTTTATATTCGGCTTTATCTTCCTCTGGTAGATTGGATAATAATTTTTTAACTCTCTCTAATGATTCAGTATCAATTTCTGTTTCGGCCTTACAACTTTCACAAACTTTTCGTACTAATCTTTGGCCAATAGCTACATTTAAGGCAGGAGCTAGTAAAAATGGTTTAGCGCCCAAAGCTAAAAAGCGGGGAATAGTACCAAAAGCATCGTTGGTGTGGATGGTTGATAACACTAAGTGTCCAGTTAAAGAGGCTTGGATAGAAATTTCGGCAGTTTCTAGATCACGGATTTCTCCAACCATTACAATGTCAGGATCTTGTCGAACAATAGATCTAAGACCTTTGGCAAAAGTGTATTCGCTGCTGACTTGGCTTTGATTGACGCCAGTTAATTCATATTCAATCGGATCTTCAATGGTAATAATTTTGGTTTCAGGGTTGTTTAATTTTTTGAGTATGGCGTAAAGAGTTGTGGTTTTACCAGAACCAGTTGGTCCAGTAGTAATAATCATGCCATTTGGTCTTTTGATTTCTCTCTCCAGTGTTTTAAATGATCGACCACGAATACCTAAATCTTCAAATGATAAACCCACCGCCGAGGACATTAAAAGTCTAATAACAATACTTTCACCGAAGCCAGTTGGCAAGGCACTAACTCTGACATCTACGCGATCATCTTTTAGATAAATAGCAAATCGACCATCCTGCGGACGATTAGAAACATTGATTTTTAGTTTGGCTAGTTGCTTGATACGAGAATCAATCTTAGGCCAAGTTTCTTTGTCGATAATAGCGACATCATTTAAAACACCGTCAATACGATAACGCACTTTAATGTCTTTTTCTTCGGCTTCAATGTGAATATCGGAAGCCCTGGATTTAATAGCGCCGGCAATAATAAGGGTGACTAGTTCGGTGATAGAAGCTTTTTTTAATTTTTCATTTAAATCACGAAAAGTTTTGATTTCTGCTTCGTATTTTTTGATCTCTTCTTCGGTAATAGCAATACCTTTAATAAATTTTCTAATCTCTGGTAGAGCATCGTATAATTTAAAACCGTAGTCAAAACTGCTTTGAGATATTAAGTAGGTTGCCACGTTAGCGTGGTGTTTTTCTTTCAACTCGACTTCTAATTTTTTAACGTCATTAGTTTGATCGACTGTACCCAATCTGATTTCTTTGCCGTCATTAAAAAAACAAATAGTTTTTAGTTCTTTAGACTGTTCTTTGGGGATGATAGACAAAGCATCTGGGCTAGCACCAAAGCCAACTAAATTTAAATATGGTAAGCCAACAGAATCAGCTTTTTTTTCAGTTTCCTGCTCCTTTTCTTTAATAGTTATTTGTTTTATTTTTTTCTGAAGCTGTGATTCTTTTCCTTCATCATCTTCTTGGTCTGATTTGGAAAGCAAGTCTTCTAATGATGGACCAATTGACATAGCCGTAAATAGTTATTTATATAGGTTAATTATAAGTTTTTTGGCTTATTATTACAAGTTGACCAATAATAAAACCGCCCTATTCGGGCGGTTTTTAGTTGAGTCTTATTTTTTGTTAAAAATATTGGAAATATTTGGTGACTTATTGGAAAGCTGTGCTATTTTGCTTAGAACTTCGCCAGTTGTCATTTGATTGAATAATATTATCCAAGCTGACCATTGAAAGACACTAAGTAAGGAAGTGATTAGTATGGTAATAGTTATAATTACGAAAACAGATGTTAAAACTAGGGCGATTAAAACTAAGATTGGTATTTGAGTAGAGTAGGTTACAAAGACTATTGGAATGGCTAGTAATACGGCAGTAATAAAAGTGGATAGATAGATAACAATCATATAAACAATAAAGACAATAAAAGCCATTTCTAGTGATAGTAGCCAATTGGTAATAAATAATTGCCAAGCAGATTTAAGGGCTGGTATGGCTTTTTCTTTTTTGAGAATAATATAAAGTATTTGATATCTAATAATAAATGAAATAATTACTGTAATAATAGAAAATAATACCAATAAAAATATGTGTAAGACGGTGCCAACAATCCCCATAGCTATAAGTAATAATATCTCTTTGCCTAGTAGTACAAAAATAATTAACAAGATTAATTTATAGACTAAATTAACTGTAAAAATTGGCCAAAAGTTTTCGACACCGGCATCAATACCACTATTGATAGTGGATTTTTTGTTTTTGGTAGCTAAGTCTGCGTTTTTAATCAAACCAACTTGTGATACAGTAATTAGCCAAATTATAAATAGAGATATGATAATAGCGACAATTAAAACTAAAATTGCCGAGATAATATTAATTGGGGCGCCAGTGATAACAGACCAAAGGTTTGACCATAAATTACCATCAATTGGTAGATTATTTTGGATGCCGGCTTTGAAACCATTAAAAGATTCACTGATAAAATTTTTACTAGCAGTTGGATTAAACAGTATTCTCGATAATAATTCAAATTCACCACCACTACCAACTAAAGCGGCAAAAAAACCTAAAAACCATAAAGATTTAAACTTTATAGTGATATTCCAAGCCTTTTTTAGAATCGGTCGATAAAATTTAGTCTCCTCCATCATATATTTTTATTTTAAGAAAATTATTAATTTCTTAATTGATTTATAAGTTGCTTATATTATAACATAAATTAAAAAAATTATGAAAGTATAATAAAACTCCTCGTCAGAGGAGTTTTAAATTTGTGAAATTTATTTTTATTTTTCAAATAAAGCTTTAAATTCCTCAGCTTCGATGGTTTCTTTTTCTTTTAGAGCTACAACTATTTTATCTAGTTGGGTTCGGTTCTCAGTGATAATTTTCTCGGCTAATTTTCTGGCATCTTCGGTTAAGCGATGAATTTCTTCGTCGATCTGTTCAGCTGTTTTTTCACTATAATCTCTTTGTTCATGAATATCTTTGCCCAAGAAAACCATATCATCTTTTTTGCCAAAAGTTCTAAGACCCATTTTCTCGCTCATACCATATGAGGTAATAAGTTGTTTGGCTAAAGCAGTGACTTGTCTTAGATCGCCTTGAGCTCCAGTAGTGATTTCATTGAAAACAATTTTTTCGGCAGTTTGGCCAGCGAGCATAACTGCCATATCTTCTAGAAATTCAGTTTTAGTATGAAGCTTCTTGTCTTCTAGTGGTAATTTTAAGGTAAAGCCAGCGGCACTACCTCTGGCGATAATAGACACTTTGCTGACAGGATCAGTGTTTGGTAGTAGGTGGGCGACAATAGCATGACCAGCTTCATGATAAGCGGTGACTTCTTTTTCGTGTTCATTTAAAATATGACTTTTTCTTTGAGGACCGATCATAATTTTATCGATGCTTTCTAAAATATGATCGTTGTTAATTTCTTTTTTATTTTCTAGAGCGGCTAGAATTGCAGATTCGTTTAATAAATTGGCTAAGTCTGCTCCAGAGAAGCCAGGAGTTCGAGAAGCAATTAAACGCATATCAACGTCTTTGGTAAATGGCTTATTAGTAGAGTGAACTTTTAGAATTGCTTCACGGTCATTAATATCTGGCATGTCTAGAGTAACACGTCGATCAAACCGACCTGGTCTCAGTAGGGCGGCATCTAATACATCAGGTCTATTGGTACCAGCTACCACTATTACATTTGTTCTTTCATCAAAACCATCCATCTCTACTAATATTTGATTTAAGGTCTGTTCTCTTTCGTCGTGCGATCCGCCAAGGCCAGCGCCACGTTGTCTGCCAACCGCATCAATTTCATCAATAAATATAATACAAGGTGAATTCTTTTTAGCTTTGCTAAATAGATCACGTACTCGAGAAGCACCAACACCAACAAACATTTCTACAAACTCTGAACCTGAAATAGAAAAAAATGGCACATTGGCTTCGCCAGCTACTGCTTTGGCTAGTAAAGTTTTACCAGTTCCAGGAGCACCTAAAAGTAAAACACCTTTTGGAATTTTAGCGCCCAAGGCTAGAAATTTTTTGGGGTTTTTTAAGAATTCTACGACTTCTACTAATTCTTTCTTAGCTTCTTTAACACCAGCTACATCTTTGAAAGTAGTTTTTAGTTTTTTGTTAGGATTAAATTCCTTAGCTCGACTTTGTCCAAAGCTCATGGCTTTGTTGTTAGCTCCTTGAGCTTGGCGCATCATAAACCAGAAAAACCCCAAGATAAAAATTAAAGGAATTAAAAATGGTAGGGTAATGGAAGCCCAGAATTTGAAGCCACTTTCGGATTTAACATCAATGGCAATATTCTTTAATTTGTTAGTATCAACTTCGTAGTTGCTTAATAGAGTGCTTAGACTTTCAGATGGCTCTTTGGCTAAAATCTGTTTAGTATCATCATTTAGAGTAATGTCTAATTGATTATCGCGAACAGAAATTGATTTGATTTTGCCATCATCTATTTGAGCTAATAGCTCGGTAATATTAATATTGGCCGGTTTATTGGCGGGCAAAGTAATAAAACTCAAAATACTAGCAAAGATCAAAAATACTAGAAAAGCTATTAAGAATTGTTTGGTTATTTTTTTCATGACAAATATGTAATTTTTTATTATAATATATGTAAGCTACAGTTAATATATTAATTATTTTTGGTCAAAATGTCAAACCTGCTTAAAAATTTAATTGATGATTTTTGGAATCGATTTTTGTTTGGTTTTATACCAAAGACGATTACACCAAATTATTTTACTTTTCTGAGATTGCTATTAATTCCGTTTGTTTTGTATTTTTTGGCTACTCAGCATTTTTTTGTGGCGTTAACTTTTTTTGGCATTGCTGCTTTAGCCGATAGCATTGATGGATCACTAGCTAGAAAAAGAAAACAGATATCAGACTACGGTACTATGTTGGATCCTTTGGCTGATAAGTTATTAATAATTTTATCAATTTTATTTTTATTATTTTATTATCCTTACTATCCAATTTTGGTTGTAGTAATTATTATAGATATATTAATTTTGATGGAAAGTGTAATTTTAATAGTGGCTAGTCACAAAATAAAAGTCCCAGCGTCTAATTGGACCGGTAAAAGTAAAATGGTTTTTCAGGTTATTGGTGTGCTGTTTGTTTTTTGTTATGTGGTTTCTAATTCACTAATTTGGTTGCAGTTGTCGTTGATGTTTTTGTACTTAGGAATTTTTACTGGTTTAATAAGTTTGATTAGTTATGGCTACCAATCATTTAAAATGATTAAATCAAAATAATAATTATTTCAACAATAAAACCCCAAAGTTAATTGGGGTTTTATTTTTTTGATTACAGATTTAGAAGTTATTCAGTTTTTTCTGCTTCTTCTTTAGCTGTTTCTTTTGCCTTAACTTTTTTGGCTGGTTTTTCTTTTTTGTCTTCAGCCCCGTCTGCCTTATCAGTTTTTTTGTCACTAGTTTTTTCTTCACTAGTTGCTTCTTCTTTCTTTTTTGGTTCTGGTTTTAGCAAGCTTAAGCCTAAGCGGTGATTTTTTGCATCCATAGAAACTACATATAATTCTACAGTATCACCAGTTTTAGCAATTTCTTCGATATTGCTAATTGGTTTGTTGCTTAATTGAGAAATATGAGCCAAACCATGGATATCTTCATCTAACTCTACAAATAAGCCAAAAGGATTAGCTTTTAAAACTTTACCTTTAACTTTTTCGCCGATCTGGTAGCGTTTTTCAATACCTTCCCAAGGATCTTTTTGTAATTTCTTCATTGATAGGAAGATTTTTGAATTTTCAATACCAATGATTTCGGCTTTAATATGTTCGCCAACTTTTACAAAATCAGATGGATTATCAATTCTCTTCCAAGCGATTTCGGAAATATGAATTAAACCTTCTAATTTATCAAACTCGACAAAGATACCAAAATCAGTAACGGCAGTTACCACACCTTCAACAATTTGACCTACTTTATATCTGTTGATTACATCTTTTTGGGTTTCTTCCCAAGCGCCCTTTTCAGAAACAATTAATTTATCTTCACTTTCATCAGTGTCAATAATTTTAACTTCAAATTTTTGGCCAATGTAGCTTTTTAGAATTTCTAAAATTCTATTTTTATCACCACCCGGAACTCGAGGATAATGTTCTGGTGATAATTGAGAAACTGGTAAGAAGCCCATAGTGCTCCCAACCTTGATCATTAAACCACCCTTATTAGCATCAGTAATGATAGCTTCGGTGATTTTATTGTCTTCCTCAACATCTTTAATAATTTTCCAAGCCTTCTGTCGGCCAGCGTATCTAAATGAAAGTTCGATTTCACCGTTTTCATTTTCTGGTTCTAAAACAGTGGCTTCAACTTCATCACCTGGTTTTAGGTTACGATATTCTTCTGATTCACTATAACATTCTTTACCACGAACTAGTCCGGTAAAAGTACCGCCCATATCAATATGAACTTCATTTTTACTAGCAGAGATAATAGTACCTTTTACTAGGTCACCAACTTTTGGCAAATTAAAATACTGCTTGTCTTCAAGCAGCTTCTTAAATTCTGAGTCTTGTTTAACTTCAGTAGTCATTGTTTTTAGATGTGTTAACCGCTGGCGCTATTGGCCAGAAGTCCTGCTTTTTATTAATTATTATAGAGGTCTATTATTAAATACCATTTTGGCTATAATTTTCATATTTTGGCCATATTTTCTTAAAAATTTTTCATCTTAGCTTGGTCGCTAGGCCTCAAAATTTGTTAAGAAAATCTGCCTTAAAATCTGATAAATTTAGCTTCAAAAGCGTATTTAGCAACAGACCTCTTAGCTGTGCAGGTTGTTATTTAGCTGTAAAAACTTTAGCATATTGACTAAAAAATGTCAAGTATTTTATTGGTTATATTTTGATTTGACTTAAAATCACTATTATTATAATATTTAGGCAAGTTAGTGCATTTATAATCTATATTAGTTTTTTATAACTCAACCCAACAGGAGACAATCTAATGAAAAATGGTGAGCCTGGTCATGAATTAAAGAAAAATAAAACCTATATTTTAACGTTTGATTTAGCAAAAAAAGTTAAGTTGTTTAGGTCTATTGGTTTAAAAACCCCCGATGTCGATGCCGCTATTTATACTGATATTAAAGATGGTATTATTCGAATAGTTAATGATTCTTTTCCTGGCGCCAATGTACGGGCAGTGACGATGGAAGCTTTGGCTGATGAAATATTGACCACAGCTTTGGATCATCGTAAGCATCTCAAAGATGCAGTAGTTGTCAGTACATGTGTGGAAATAGCCGGTCTCAAGCGTGGGCAAACTATTGATATTAATCGTTTAGTAAATCGTTCTGGAAATATTATTGGCTTGGGACCTCGCCCCGGTTACTCCGGCTTAAAAGAGCAAATTAGAGATATTACTAATAGCTGTCGTGACAACCCCATTATATTAATGGAAGATGGCACTTTTACTGGTGGTACTTTGTTAGAAATTCTGGGTATGTTTAAGGAATGTAAGGCTGAAGTCGCTGCAGTAGTAGTTGGCTTTGCATTTTCTCGTGCTATTGAGGCTTTACAGAATCAGTTTGATGGTGAAGTAATTGTTATAGAAAGAATGGAAGAGTTTATTGACTGGATGCCAGATCATGATTTCTTTCCATTTATTTCTAACTGCGGTCGAGTGATTGGTGTTCCTTGGAATGGTTATAATTTGCCATTTTATACTTACAATCATGCTTCATATTCTGTGCCATATATTTATCCGTTCTGTCCAATGCCAGAGTGGACCAGTATTCCACATAAGCATGCTGTTGAACTGTCTCGTTTTTGTTTGCAAAAAGATTTAGAAATATTTAAAACAATAGAACAAATGAATGGTCGCCGTATAACCATTGGCGATTTAGATGGTGTTTATCCACGAGTCAGTATCCCGATATGTATTGGGCAACCTGAATTACCACATCTAAATGCTTGTATTACTGATTATTTGGCTAGCGTATGTCATGAAATTAATTAATCCACAAAAATAATACCTGCTTGTTGTCAGAAGGCAATAAGCAGGTTTTTTATTTGGTAAATTTTATTTTTTGTTTAATATTTCAAGACAAGTGTCTACGGCTTCTTGAGGAGTTTTAGCAGCAGTTACTAAAACTCTTTTACGACTGTCTAAAAATTCATTGGCTAGTTTGTCGCTCCAGCCATCAGTACCAGTAATGGCAATAATCGGAATATTAGCTTGATAGGCAATAGCTATTTCTGTTAGCGTGCCAGACCCACCAGAGATTGTAATAATGGCGTCACAACTGTTTACTAAGACAAATTCTCGACCACCACCTCGGCCCATGCCAGTGCAAATTATGACGTCAGTATTATTTTCTTGGTCCCAAATTTCCTTGCCTTTATCATAAGTAATACCAACAGTAATACCATTTTCTTCTTTGGCTCCTCTGGCGGCGGCTGTAGATAATGAATCATAATCTTTTTCAGCACCATAAATTGTAATGTTGCCGCTTTTAGCAATTAATCTGCCAACCTCAAGAGCTATTTGTTCTATATCTTTTGAATATTTTAAATCAGCTGCTGATCCCATGACTCCAATTTGTAGTTTTCTATTTTTCATTTTTTTATTATATTTTTAATTTAAAAACCCTTCCAAGTGAGAAGGGTATGGTCAAGTATATTTTATATAACACTAAACCAACTTCTCAATAGGCATTAGAAGGCTGTGATGGTGTGGTTTGTTAGTTTTGTTTGTTATCATATTTTATAATATAGACTACACATAAAAATATGTCAATTTAGTGCTTAGTTGACTATTATGGTTTTTATTGTTATAAATTTTATACTGAACTTAGTCAAAAAAGAGTTTGTGTACCATAAAGCTCTTTACATTAATAGGTAATAATTTTAACTGAAAGGTAAAACCATATCATGTCTAGTGAAAAACCAACAAATAATAATGATAGTATTATTAAGCCAGAATTACTTGGTGGATTTAGGGATTTACTTCCAGCTGAGGCTTTGATGACTCAAAAAGTAGTTGATACCATTAGAAAAGTTTATGAATCTTTTGGTTTTGTGCCATTGGAAACACCAGGTATGGAAAACAGAAAAGTTTTATTGGGTAATACTGATAATTTTAATAAGAGTATTTTTTTGGCTAGAATTGTTAGAGGTATCGAGGACAAGAAAATTGCTAATGACAGTTGGGATCAAGACTATACTTTAAGATTTGATCTGACTGTGCCACTAGCCAGAGTTATTGCCGCTTATCCAGATTTACCAAAACCGTTTAAGCGTTATCAAATTGGTAAAGTTTGGCGAGGCGAAAGACCACAAGCTGGTCGATACCGTGAATTTTCACAGTTTGATTTTGATATAATTGGTTCCAATTCTATTTTGGCTGATATTGAAGTAATTCAAGTGATGTATCAATCAATGAAGGCTTTGGGGATTGATAATTTCTTGATTAGATTTAATACTCGAAAAATTCTTAATGGACTAGCTGAAGCGGTAAATTGTTTGGATAACTCAAAAGAGTTATTTAGAATTATTGATAAGTTAGACAAAATTGGTTTGACTGGTGTTAAATCTGAATTAATGCGTCAGCCCGCTAATGAGTATGATGATACGGCTCTAGCTATGACCGAAAACAAAGCGGAAAAAGTGATTGCCTTTTTACAAATAAAATCTGAATCATCAGATGATGTTTTGGTAAAACTTCAAGATTTTTTTGGTGACAGTGATGACTTAGGACAATCTGGATTATATGAACTGCAAAAAATTTCTAAAGCTTTGACCGATTTAAATATTCCTCAAAAAAATTGGAAAATTGATTTGTCAGTAGCCAGAGGTTTGGATTATTATACTGGTCCAGTATTTGAAACTACTCTAACTGATATTCCAGAAATTGGTAGTGTTTTTTCTGGTGGTCGTTTTGATGGCTTAACTAATAGATTTATTGCTGGTAGCAATATAGCCGGAGTTGGTGCTTCTGTTGGCATTGATAGATTAATTGTGGCTTTGCAAAAGTTAGGTCTAATAGATAAACGAGATTCTGTTACCGATGTTTTGGTTACTATCTTTGATCCAGAATTACAAAAATATTCTATGGATATGGTTCAAGAGTTGCAACAGAATGGTTATAATACCGAACTTTATTTGGGTGATGATTATACATTTAGAGCTCAATTTTCTTATGCGGCCAAAAAGAGTATTCCGTTTGTGGTAATAATTGGACCAGAAGAAATGGCTAGTGGTAAAATACAGTTAAAGGATATGAACGCCAGAAAGCAAGAGTTATTGACAAAGGAAGAGTGTTTTGCTAACTTGAAATCAAGTTTAGGCAAATAGGTCTTTAATAATACGGGCATGTAGCTCAGTTGGCTAGAGCGCTAGGTTGTGGTCCTAGAGGTCACGGGTTCGACCCCCGTCGTGCCCCCCAAAATTTGAGAGGTGTCAACACACCTCTCTTTTTATTTGTAATTATTAAGTTTAATTATTAATTTGAATTTTTATTAGATTTAATTTAATATAACTGTATTAATATGCCAAAAAGATTTACTAAAAAAAGAGAAGATTTCACTTGTGCTAATTGTGGTACAAATGTAAAGGGAACTGGTTATACCAACCATTGTCCTCAGTGTTTGTGGTCTAAGCATGTTGATATTAATCCTGGTGATAGAGCCGAGGAGTGTGCTGGTATGATGCGACCAGTGGATTTATATAAAGAGGGTCAAAATTGGATTTTAGTTCATGAATGTGAGAGGTGCGATATAAGAAAGCGAAATATTATTTCGGAGGATGATGATTTTGATGAGGTGGTTAAATTGAGTAAGCAATTAGCTGATAAAAAAATGAAAAAATAAAAATAAAACCCGCTCCGATATTGTATCGGGGCGGGTTTGGTTTTGAGCTAGAATTTCCAACTAGCTTGAAGACCAACTGTTAATGTTTGAGCTTCATACTTGCCAGGGTAGCGAACGCCGAAGTTTGGTTCTACATCATTTTCACCCCAGCCGTAGATAGTACCAACACCAAATGAGAAGTTGTCTTTTTCGCATTCCAGACCAAAGGCCACGTCCCAACCACTGGCATCGGGTGTTAATTGACTAATGGTTGAATCAGGAATAGCAGAATTTTGATAAGCCATACCAGCTCGTAGCCACCAATCGTTGTTTAGGCGATAGCGAGCTCCAAGGTGTAGACTAAAATTATCTTGCCAATTTAGCTTGGTAGTTTTGCCAAAATTTAACTTATCAAACTGCAGCGTCATACTGTTAACAGTTTTGGAATAGCCATACCAATTGGCATCGAAATCAACAGTTAATCTATCGGTAAATTGATAGGCGATGCCCAATCCCAAACGTGGCGGGAAAGTGAAGTCGCTTTTGAATTTATCGCGAATACTAATTGGGCCGATAGAAATATCAGATTCGCCATTGAAATTAACCTTTAGCTCACTCATATAAGTGAGACCAAAAGTTAATTTGTCGGTAGGAAAATACATCAGTCCAATAGTAGTACCTAGTCCAAAGCCACTAGCTTCGTTGTCGGTGCAAATGGGCAGAAAAATTCCATCAACATCAAATGGTGCCCGGTATTTAAATTGGCCATAACCGATATTGAGTCCAACGCCTACATAAAATTTGTCACACAATTTGAGTGACAGGGCTGGTGTAATATTGGTTAGACTAAGTAGAGTTTCTGTCTCCGGTAGTGGCCAACTTTTTTTGAAGCTAGCCCCCATGCCATAAGGCACGGTCAAACCCAGTCCAATATTGACGCGATCGTTTGCCGGATAGATTACCCCGGCATAAGGTAGGGCGTGCCAAGCATCATTGTCAGAATTATGACCATTATATTTTAGGCGAGGGACGACAACATCAACCCCGGCTTCGATATAAGTGGTCTCAAATTGAGACATGCCGGCTGGGTTGTAGTAAAAGAGAGTGACATCATCAGCAATAGCAGTAAAAGCACCACTCATGCCACCAGCCCGGGAGCCTATGCCACCGATGCGATTGAGACCACCAGCAAAACATTGGTTGCTTAGTAAAATGGAAATTAAAATTGTCAAAAGGACTGATCGTTTCATTTTTTCTGTATCTCCGTTTTTTTGTTGAAAAACTAGCTACTTCTCGCTAACATTATATTTTAGCATTTTTCTTAAATTTAGTCAATGTCAGAATAGCAGTTGTTGGTGGTAGTTATCCACACTTGACACTTGACATAATTGTTGCATGTATGTATAATACAGGTATTCATAGTACATTATCTAACGCATTCATTTTTTCGCTCCTTCAGAGAGGGGCAAACAGTCGTGAGGCAAACACTGAACAGGGTAGCTGCTGTTCGTTGCTTGACTAAAGCGATATCTCTGAATCTAGACCCAGGTCCCGCCTCGGTCTATTTTTTTATTTAATTTTACTTGACAAAATATAACTTTTATGATAATATTTGTTTAGAAATCGAACCTTACAATTGAACAAAAAGGAGAACTTGTCATGAATATAAATAAAGTGTGTATTATTGGCGGTGGATTTATGGGCGCTCAGATCGCTTTTTATTTAGCAATGAAAGGTGTCAAGATATTATTGACAGATTTGAGTATGCAAGTGCTTGATCAATCGATGAATATTATCAATAGTTTGAGTAGTAAATTTGAAGTTTCCGATTTAGATATTGATATTTACCCTGGCGTAATTGCTAACAGTGATCTACGACATAATTATCAATTATTTATTGATTGCACTACTGAAGACAAAGATCTGAAAGTGGAATTATTCAAAGGTTTGATAGCAAGTGGTGTTTCTGGTATTTTGGCTACGAATAGTTCGTTTATGCCGGTTACCATGCTGGAAACAGACTCTGCTACAGATTGTCGGATGTGCAATATGCATTTTCTGCCACCAGTTTGGGAACGTCCTTTGGTGGAGATTGGCCGTGGAACCAAAACCAGTCAAGAGACTATTGATACGGTCATAGAATTTTGCCAGTCGGTTCATTTGGTACCGATAGTACTACATCGCTCCAACCCGGGATTTGTCTTTGGGTATATGTGGGAAGCGATAAAAGAATCGTCTCTTAGTTTAGCTGAGCGAGATATTTCCTCACCCGAGGATATTGATCTGGCTTGGCGGACGGCTACTGGTATGTCGGCCGGTCCTTTTCAGGTAATGGATATGGTCGGTTTGGATTTGGTGGCTCATTTGCTTCAAATGCATGGCAAACCGATTCCCAAAATTTTACAGGAAAAAGTTTCAGTTGGAAAATTGGGCCAAAAAAGTGGCTCAGGATTTTATAGTTATTAGCAATAATTAGAGCTCTAACCTTAGAAAGGGGATAGACATGGCGCACGCTCATCATCGGAAGATAATGGAGAGGCTTGGGCGGCGAATGTCACCCCAGAAAGTCTCGGAAGAATTAAAACGTCGGCGTACCAAGATTCGCTTTCATCGTATTACCGATGAGCTGGTAGAGGATTCGCCGGAATTTTTTGAGAGTCCTGAATTTAAACGGTTGAGAAAAAATTCTCAGGTTCGCGGATTTATTCGTGATTTCTGGGAATGGAATGAGAAAGTCTTATGGCTACTTAATTCCACTTCTCACCCGTATATTGAATTACAGGAGCAGTTGGCCAAAATGGTGTCACCGTATTTAGGTGAGACTCTAGTCGATCTAGGTTGCGGTGCTGGTAATTTCTGTGCCCGTTTGTTTGAAACAAATGGTCACCAAGTCAAAAAGATTTTTGCGGTTGATATTGATTGGAAGTCTTTGTCACAAGTACCTCAGACACTTAAAGACTCTGGCTATCGTCAGGGCGTGGCCTTGGTACAGTCATCGACAATGTCAGAACTACCTATCTGGAATAACTCCGCGGATTGCGTAGTCTCCAGTTTAGGCGGTATAATGTATGCCGGCTGGTGGTTTGAAAACGGTGAAATTGTCTGCGATAGTAAAAAAGCTTTGCTTCGATGCTTGGCAGATATTAATCGAGTTCTTAAGCCTGGCGGTTATCTAGCTGTATCGTCACCTGGTCCTAATCCGGACTGGGGAGCAGTATTGCGAGATTCTCTTTGGTATTTGATTAAGAATTTTAATTTGAAAGGATTGTATCGTGCCTTGAGTGGCGGCTTTAAAGCCAAAAAACTCTCGGCATTTATGAATCAAGTTGAACAAGAAGGTCATGCTCACTATCTGTCGGTTGATGACTGGCAAGACCTGCTTAAGCAATCTGGCTTTGAGCTTGTGGAATCAAGCTCTGGTCAGTATTACGCCAAGCAAGGTGTAATAGTAGTAGCTCGCAAAATTTAGTAGTTTAAACCCATCCTCCTAAGGAGGATGGGTTTTTTATTTTTACCTTGACATTTTTATGTTAATGAGGTACAGTAATATGTTACCGTATGTCTACGGATTGCACTTTTGTTAATACAAACATAGGAGATACTATAATGACAACTAAGATGCATATTACTAGCAAAGATGGGTTTATTGATTTATTGCATGATTACTTGAAAGTAGAAATTCCCGAGTCATTGTCTATTCCTGATAGTGCTACTGATTTGCAGCTTTTAAGTAAAGCTGAAATTGATGGCATTATTGCCGAAGGTCCAAAACAATCATTTTTTAATTCGGCAGTTTTAGATGATGATCATCATCGTATTTTTTCTAATATTGTAATTCCGTTTGATTTTTGTGAAGATCATTTTCCTGGGTATCCAATGTTGCCTATGGCTAAGCTTGGTCAGATTATGGCCCAAATTGGTTCAATACTTATTTTGGCTACCAATGATAGCAATGGCAACGGTAAAGATCATGGAAAAATGGTAGCTTTGGCGTCTACAGTGGCGTTTATTAAAAGTTTTATGCCTAAAATTAATGGTCATCGCAAACCATTTATTGTGCCCAATGATAACTTGTTATTAGTAGTAGAATTTTCTGGCGATAGAGTTAATACTACAAGTATGTTGATTAGTGTCTACGTATCTGGACAACTAATTAATGCTATGGATTTGACATATCGTGTGATGTCATTTGAAATTTTTCAAAAAATTTATAACAAACAACAATCTTAAATGATTGACGCCCCTTGGTGAAAAAACTATAATTAATGTAGTATTATTCATCGGGGGTTTTTTATGAGTATAAAAATTATAGTTTTAGTTTCGGTTGCTTTTTTAAATTTTGCTTTAGGGTTAACCATCTTGACTCAGAATGTTAAAAGTTTGATTAATCGGTGGTTTGCGGCATTTGCTTTTAGTTTGGGATTTTGGTCATTTTCTATGATGATGTATGAAAGTACACCCGAGAATTGGACAAATGTTTTTATTTGGTCGTTAATTCTGCATTTAGCTGGAGCACTTATTGCGCACAGCTTTTTTTATTTTGCTTTGGTTTATCCTGATGAGAAGATACCTTTAAATAAATTTGTTCAATTATTTTATTATATTCCCATCATATTGATAACTCATTTCTTGTTTATAAATAGACAGATTATTATTGGATTAGAGTTTAATGATAGAGTTAGAACTTTAATGTATGGTCCAATATATTACTTTTATTTTACCTACTTTTTTTTGTATATGGGTGGTGGCTTATTGATTCTATTTTTAAAATTGTTTAAGTCTCATGGTAAAAGACGAAAAATGATATTAATCTTTCTTTTAAGCGTCTCTTTACCGTTGATTTATTCTGGTTTTGTGAATATGATTTTGGTGGCCTTGGGAGATTTTCGCTACGCTTGGACTGGTCCAATCGCCTTATTTATTGTTGTAATAACTATCGTTTATAGTATTATTAAATATAATTTTTTAAATGTTAAAGTAATTGCGACGCAGGTCATTGCTGTTTTGTTAAGCTTGGTAACTTTTACTGATGTTTTTTCTAATAAATCTACGATTGATTTTATTATCAGAATTGGTATTTTTATTATCACTATTACTTTTGCTGTTTTGTTAATTAGACTAGTCCAAAAAGATGTTAAAAGACGTGAAGAAATGGAGTTATTATCAAAAGATTTACGTAAAGTAACTAAAAATTTAGAAAAAGCGAATGATAAAATTAAAAGAATTGATCAAGCTAAGCTAGAATTTTTATCCATTGCTTCGCATCAGCTACGAACACCGTTGACAGTTATTAAAGGTTATGTGTCTATGATGCTAGAAGGTAGTTTTGGGAAAATACCAAAATTAATTAAGACTAATTTAACTAAAGTTTATGCTGCTAATGAAAGATTAATTAATTTAGTAGAAAATCTATTGAATATATCTCGAATGGAGGCTGGTAGATTGGAATTTAATATTAAATCAACTGCTATTTCTGAGATTATTAAGACTTTAGTTCCTAGTTATGTTAAAAAATTTAAAAAGAAAAAGATAAAATTAAATGTTGTTATTGATAAAAATATTCCTAAAGTTTTAATTGATGCAGATCGTATCAAAGAGGTTATAGTTCACTTTATTGACAATGCTATTAAATATACCGACCAAGGTTCCATTAATCTTAGTTTATCATGTAATACTGGATCAGTGGTTTTTAGTTGTCAAGATACTGGTATGGGTATTGCCGTAGAAAAATTACCAGATATATTTAATCAGTTTATTAAAAAAAATAATGCGACATCCTCGTTTACTGGTGACAATGGTTTGGATCTTTATTTTTCTAAAATGGTCATAGAAAATATGAATGGTAAAATATGGGTAGAAAGCGATGGAGAAAACAAAGGCGCTAATTTTTTGTTTAGTATTCCAATTTCTGATGTTAAAAAATAAAACGAGTATTAGCTAAGAGATTATAAATAATATTTTATGGACATAAAAACCATCATTTTAATAATTGTCAGCCTGATAAATTTTTTCTTGGGTTTTATTATATTATTACAACGGCCTATTAAAAAATCCAATATTTTGTTTAGTATAGTTGTTTTTAATGTAGTGCTATGGGCAGTTTTAATTATAATTTATAATACGATTACTCAGGTTAGTTTGGCTTTACTGTTGGTGAGATTATTTTATGCAGTAGCTGTATTCATTCCATTATTTTTTTTATTTTTTACCTTTGTTTTTCCAGTGGAAAAGGTTTTTTGGCGAAATAAACTCATACTTTTATTTATTTCCTTACCAGCTTTAGTGATTTTTTATATAACATTGTTCACTAATATGGTGGTTAGTGATGTCCAGATTATTTCTAAAATTAGAAATAATATTGTTTTTGGGTCTGGTTACTTAATTTATACTATTAATGTTTCTATGTATTTTTTATGGACATTGATCAATTTATTTTCTGATATATATAAATCATCTGGATCAATTAGAAGTCAGTTAAAGTATTTATTTATTGGTCTATTAGCTTCATCCTTTATTTCTTTGAGCACTAATTTATTTTTGCCTTGGTTTGGTTTCTTAGATCTCAATTGGATTGGTCAGATTTCTACTGTAATTTGGATTGCTTTTATGGCCTATGCTTTAATCAAGCGACGTTTAATTGATGTAAAAATTATTACAACTATTATATTTTCTATTTTTATTGTTACTGTATCTGGCTTTTATGTTGTGGAGGCTAAAGAAAGCTTTGAATTAGTGTATCGGGTAGTAATGTTTGTATTAACTATATTTTTTATACTATTACTTATTAGATCGGTATTAAATGAAATTGCTCGTCGTGAAAAAATTGAATCTTTAACTAATAATCTTAAAGCGGCTAGCAATAATTTAAAGAAAGTTAATACTGAATTAAAAAAATTAGATGAAGCAAAATCAGAGTTTTTGTCTATCGCTTCTCATCAACTGCGCACTCCACTCACTGTGATCAAGGGATATGTTTCTATGATGCAAGAGGGTAGTTTTGGTAGGATTCCTAAAATTGTTAAAGATAATTTAAGTAAGGTTTATTTATCCAATGAAAGATTAATTAGTTTGGTGGAAAGTCTACTTAATATTTCTAGGATTGAATCTGGTAATTTGCAGTTTGATATTCAGCCAACTGATTTAACTAAGGTTATAAAAGATATTGTTGAAGGTTTTCAAAAAAGAGCCACTGATAAAAAATTATCTTTGGAGTTTTATCCAGATCCAGATGTACCAGAAGTGGCAGTTGATGCTCAGAAGATTAAAGAAGTTATTTCTAATATAATTGATAACTCTATTAAATATACAGAGCATGGCTCTATCACTGTCAGTCTGCATCAGGAGAGTCAGTCGGTGGTTTTTGCTTGTCAGGACACCGGCATCGGTGTGCTACCAGAAGATTTACCGCGTTTGTTTGAAAAATTTGTGCGAGGCAAAGGTATGATGCAAGTCTATACCGAAGGTACTGGCTTGGGCATGTATTTTGCCCGCATGGTAGTCGAAAATTTGGGTGGTCGTATTTGGGGTGAGAGCCCTGGGCCAAACAAAGGTAGTAAATTTTCTTTTAGTGTGCCATTAGCTGATAAAAGCAAAGTTAAAAAAATAAAATCCGTCTAAAATAAAAAAAGCCACCTATTTTTTTAGGTGGTTTTTGTTAATTCATCTAATGATTTTTCATATTCATGATAAAATATTGTAGCTATTTCTGGGTAGTCATTGTTTAGTAATCTAATCAGTGGGAGATAATGATCTAATGTTTCTTTGGTTTTGCGTTTTCTTTTTTCTGGCGGACAATTATTCATTGTACGTAGGTTATGTAAGCGGTCACAAAGTTTTATAATAATTACTTTTAGAGGACTTTTTTTAATTGTTGCATGGTAATGGTCAAGACGGTCTTTTTTGGATTTGAATATTTTAATATTCATTTCTGGCATACTCAGTTGATTAACCATTTTGGCTACTTTTTTGCCAAAAAGAATTTTAATTCTTTTGGTATCAAATAAAAAACTGTCTTCTAGCATATCATGCATTAGAGCCGAAATAATCATTTCGCTATCAAAAATTTTTAATTCATCAATTAAAATTAAGGCGGTTGATCTCAGGTGATCAAAGTATCTACTGCCGTCATCTCGCTGTTGATTGCGATGGCCGTACTTAGCATTAATATAGGCCCAATCAATTAGCACTAATTCTCGATCCGTGACTTTTAATCTCAGTCGATTAATAAATTTTTCGTGATTCTCTTTAATTGGTAGTTGATTGTTTTTGGGCTTGGGCATTTGTTACTTCCTCTTGAGTTTGAAAGGTACTAGTAAGATTTATTTCTAACATAGGAGTTTATTTTTGTCAAAATAAAAACTCCAGCTTAGGTTGGAGTTTTTATGTTGCAATGTTTATTTTCGATTTTCAATTTCTGTTTTGATATCTAGAATGAAGTCTTCGATTTTTTTAGAACCCTGATCACCGTCAGTTCTTTTTCTGACAGCTACAGTTTGATCTGTTTGCTCTTTTTCGCCCACCACTAAAATATAAGGAATCTTGGATTTTTCGGCATTTCTGACACGTTTGCCTAGTGATTCATTACTGTCGTCAATATCAACTCTAATTTTAGAATCTTTAATTTTACTTTTAACTGCTTTAGCGTAGTCAATAAATTTTTCAGAAATTGGTATAACGCGAACTTGAACAGGTGATAACCAAGTTGGCCAAATACCACCATAATATTCAATTAGGAAAGCTGTAAATCTCTCATGAGTGGATAGTGGCGCTCGATGAATAACAAAGACTTCATTATTATCTTTGCCGTCAGTATCAGTGTAGTGAAGTTTAAATCTTTCTTTGGCTAAAAAATCTAGTTGAATAGTGGCCATAGTTTCTTCACGACCAATGATAGATTTAAATTGAATATCAATTTTTGGTCCGTAGAAAGCTGCTTCATCGTCTGCTTCAACATAGTCTACTTTAGCTTCGTCTAAAATTTCTTTGATTACGTTTTGACTGTATTCCCAATTGGCTGGTTCGTTAATATATTTATCGGTATGATCTTTGCTCCACTTAGACAATCTAAAATAATAATTTTCTAAACCAAAAATTTCAAAATATTTTAAAGTTAAATCTAAAACTGCTTTGAATTCATCTTTAATTTGGTCTTTTCGACAATAAATATGAGCATCATTCATTGCTAGGCCACGTACTCGAAGTAGGCCAGCCAATGTGCCTGATAATTCGTTGCGATAAACTGTGCCGTATTCGGCAATACGAAGAGGTAAATCACGATAGCTTCGCATTTGGTGTTTGTAGATCATATGATGATGAGGACAGTTCATCGCTCGTAGATAATAAGTACCATCATCCATAACCATAGCTGGGTACATACCATCTTTGTAGTAAGGTAAATGACCAGAGGTTAAATAAAGTTCTTCTTTCGCTAGGTGGGGAGTTACCACTCTTTTATAATCACCCTTATCTTCCATTTCGATAGCTAATTTTTCTATTTCATTTCTGATAATAGTGCCATTTGGTTGCCACATGACCAGTCCTTTACCAATAGTATCATCGATGAAAAATAATTCTTGTTCTTTGCCGATTTTTCTATGGTCTCTTTGCTCAGCTTCTTTCAGAGCGATTAGATATTTTTGTAATTCATCTTTGGTGGCAAAAGCGGTACCATAAATTCGTTGTAACATTTTATTTTTTTCATCACCACGCCAATAAGCGCCAGCTAATTTTAATAATTTAAAATTACCAAGTTCTTTAGTACTTTCAATATGTGGTCCGCGACATAAATCTTCAAATTCTCCAACCTTGTAAAAACTAACTGTTGTTTCACCCTTAGTAGATAAATCATTAATTAATTCTTGTTTGTAGGGTTGGTCGTTAGTTTTTTTAAGGGCTTCTTCAATACTAACTTCGGTTCTAATAAAAGGTAATTTTTGTTTTATAAGCTCGGTCATTTTATTTTCTATTTTTTTGAAATCATCAGTTGATATAGTGATTTCACCTAAATCAAAATCATAGTAAAAGCCCTCGTCAATTACCGGACCAATAGCAAATTTAACATCATTACCAAAAATTTCTCTCACTGCGTAGGCCATAATATGAGAAGTAGAATGGCGTATTTTTTCTAATTGTTGATTATTCATATAATTGAATTATTTTTTTAGATTAAACTACTTAAATAGAGTTGGATTTTTTATATTATTTTAATTATAAAACATTAAGCCAGATAAATAAAAAAACCTTTCCTCCTAAACATATATATTAAAAAATATGTTCGGGACGAAAGGTTTATTGTCCTTCCGCGGTTCCACCCGCATTCCTATAGATAATTTTATAGGCTCTTTTTTAAAAACTTAGCATAAACAAACTTATGGCTCCGATTAATAGTTAATGGGAGTAAGCGGTTGGTACTCGCTTCAATCGTTTTATAGTTAAAATTATAGACTTTTTTGTTTATTTGGTCAAGGCATCTTGACAATATTGTCATATTATTATACTTTTAGGTCAAAGTTCTTGGCACATTTAAATACAAGGGAGGTGTAGAGTGGATAAGGACAAAAAATGTACTAATCATCCAGCAGTCGAAGAAAAGTATATTCTTTGTAGGCGAGAGTCAGATAGGTTTAATGAGGTTATTAAGGCTGGTCCTAAAGCGCCGTCTGCTGGTAACCTTGTTGATTTTAAAAGTTTTATTGAGGAACGTGGCCTATTGCCAATCGAAGTGGCTAATTTTCTAAAAATTACTTGTGCGGAAGTTGATCTACTAATGAAGCATATTAGCTGGATCGAGCCCCACGCTAGAGATAATTTACTACTGCTTTTGAAAGTGCCAGTTAATGCCAGGCAATATATTTGTAGATTTTTATTAGAGCAGGATGGTCATGCGGGAATGAGGAACGTTCCAGCCAAAGCCATTGATTCTTTACATGATTTCTAAAAAGCTTTGAAGTAGCCGTTCCCTAATTGGAACGGTTTTTTGTTTGATTTATGGGCAATTTTAGAGTAGAATAAGTTTAATGGATTACATAATTTTAAAAATTAAAAAGCAGATTATAGATCTCATAGCCCAGGCTATTGAGGTAGATTTTGATTTACATAAATTAGAAGTAGTAGTGCCACCAGATTCTATGATGGGTGATTTAGCAGTACCGTGTTTTTATTTATCAAAAATAACTAGACAATCACCAAATCAAATTGCCCAAGAGCTGGCCGAAAAAATAAATTCTGGCGGAGTGATTAAGGAGATAAAAAACATTGGCGCTTATCTAAATTTTTTTATTGATCCAGAAATTTTGGGCAAGTCGGTAAATAATGAGATCCAAAAAAACAAAGATATTTACGGTGGCGCCAAAAATAGTCCAAAGAAAATTATGTTAGAGTTTTCTCAGCCTAATACTCACAAAGAATTTCATGTTGGCCACTTGAGGAACGCTATACTTGGTAATAGTTTGGTTAACATTTTAAGATTTTCTGGGCATAAGGTAACCGCTGTTAATTATATTGGTGATATTGGTGCTCATGTAGCGAAATGTTTGTGGGCTTACGATAAATTTTATTCAGCTAAGGAGTTACCAGAAAATAAAGGTAAATTCTTGGGTCAGGTTTATACTGATGGCTCACAAAAAATAGAATCTAATCTAGAATATAAAAAAGAAGTTGATGAGGTTCTGCAAAAATTAGAAACTGGTGATAAAAAATGGACAGCTTTATGGAAAAAAACTAGAAAATGGAGCTTGGATGATTTTGATCGTATTTATAAAATATTGGGTGTTAAGTTTGATCATTTTTTTTATGAAAGTGAAGTAGAAAAGCCTGGTAAAAAAATGGTGGCCGAATTATTAGAGCAGGGTGTGGCTCAAAAATCAGAAGGAGCAGTAATAATCGATTTAGAAAAATATCATTTAAAACAATTTTTACTTTTAAAATCTGACGGTTCTTCACTTTATTCGACCAAAGAATTGGCTTTGGCTAAATTAAAATTTGAAAAGTTTAAAATTGACGAGAGTATTGTGGTGGTAGATAGTCGCCAGAGTTTTTACTTGCAGCAATTTTTTAAAACTATGGAGGTGATTGGTTTTGATAAAAAAATGATTCATATTCCGTATGAGTTTGTAACTTTAAAAGATGGAGCCATGGCTTCGCGTAAAGGTAATGTAGTTTTATTTGAAGATTTTTATAATCAAGTTGTCGATCGCGCCACTATTGAGACAAAAAATAGACACGAAGATTGGCCAGAAAAAAAGATTAATGAAGTAGCTAGAAAAATTGCTTTATCAGCTATTAAATTTAATATGTTAAAGGTTGGCAATAATAGTGTTATTACTTTTGATATTGACGAAGCTCTGAGTTTTGACGGGTTTAGTGGACCTTATATTCAGTACACTTGCAGCCGTATTAGTAGCGTTCTCAAAAAAGCTAAAGTCACCACTTTTTCTACTATTGACTATTCAAAATTAAATAGTGATTTAGAAAAAGAAATCTTGTTACAATTAGCTAGTTTTCCTGAAGTAGTAGCCGAGTCGGCCAAAAATTATGATCCTAGTCAGGTGGCTAAATATTTATTTGATTTAGCCAAATTATTTTCGGCTTTCTATCAAAAATCACCAATTATTAACTCAACTAAGGAAATCAAAGAAGCTAGACTAATATTGGTGGATTCAATTAGGAAAGTTTTGATTAATGGTTTGGATTTGTTGGGCATTGAACCACTAGACCAAATGTAATTTTTACTTATTATAAATTGGTGTATAATAAATATATGACTAAAAAATATAAAATATTACTAGTTGAAGATGAGCCAGATCTAGCTGATTTATTTAGTATTTCCTTAAAACAGGCTGGTTTTGAGGTTACTGTGTTAAATGATGGTGCTAATACTTTAAGCGCAGTAAAAAAGATTAAACCAGATTTAGTGTTATTGGATTTAATTATTCCTAAAAAGGATGGTTATGAGGTTTTAGGTGAAATTAAGGCTGATAAAGTTGCTAGTAAGACTATGATTTATGTTTTTAGTAACTTAACTCAAAAAGCGGAAATAGATCGAGCCATGAAGCTGGGAGCTAAAAATTATTTAATAAAATCAGATTATACGCCGGCCAAATTAGCACAAAAAATTAAGGATATATTGGCTATTAAGTGATTAAATTTTAATTAATTATTCCAAATAATATGAAACCAATTGTAAATGATAGTTGTATTGGTTGTGGTACCTGTGAAGCCGTGTGTCCAGAGGTTTTTAAGATGGAAGACAAAGACGATAGAATCATTGCCGTGGTCCAAAAGGCTGACTATAAAACTAATAAAGACAAGGTAGATGAAGCAATAACCGCTTGTCCGGTTCAAGCTATTAGCTGGGAATAGATAATAAATTCAGATATATTAGAAAACCACTGGTGAGCTATTAGTGGTTTTTTGTTGAATAAATGCGTAGTAAGCGTTTTTTATTATTGATGATTGACAAATTACTAGATATATGATATATCTATAGTTAGTACATTATAAATAGTCAACCACAGGAGTAAAGAAATGAGCAATAAGGAAAGACAAGAATTAACTAATTCCAAATGGTGTAATCCCAGGTCTAATCAAATATCTGTTACTAATTGGCCTGTTGCCAGAAAAGTGCAAATTGAGGTTCCAGAGTTCAAGTTGTTAGGCTTTAGATTAATTCCAGCTCATACGAAAGTTAAAACGGAATATGTTGAAATTAGTAAAGACGAAGTGCCAGATTCAAAAAAGGTTTGGCGTGAATTTAAACATCGTTGTGGTCTAATTAAGGCCATATACATTGTTGGCGCTGAAAGTTCTAAAGCGATATTGCTTTTTGATGGCTATAGAAATGAGACAGTGCCCATTAGTAAAATTCGCATCAATGTTTTGAGTGAGTCTGACTCTCAACTGGATGATACTCCATCGCCGATTGCGGAAATTTGTTTCACGGGCTTTGGTGAGCGGTACGGTGGTCTAACGATGTATGAAGTTAATAGTATTACTTTGTGGTTTCATAATAATGAAGAGCTAAGATCTCACTTAGTGGCTATGACTCGTCCTGTTGATGAAATATCGGAAAAGCTAAAAGATTGTCAGCGTCAGATGGTTGAAGCATCCCAAGTTAATAACAATAGTTTCTGGCCGTTTATTGGTGGTCTAGCTTTAGGTGTTGCTATTTTAGATTAAAATGATGACGATTTAAAAAGTTTTATCAAGTATAAAGAAGTTCAGAAAAAAATCTGGACTTTTTATTTTTAAATTGAAAGTAATTTAATGACAACAGATTGGTTTGACAAAATTGATTACAGCTAGTATATTATAGATACAATTTTAACAATATAAAAGACGATATTATTCTGGCAATCACCAGAAGAGTCATTGGCAGAACGCTTTTTAGTTAGTAGAACCAATCGGTTTAGCCCGTGATCGCTAATAAATTAAGATAAACTCAAGATGGTACCGCCTGTGAAGGCTCTTGAAACCATATTTGGGTTTTTTATTTGCCCAAAAAATGTCATAATGGATTAATAAATATCAAAAATATGAGTGATCAAAAAAAGAATCCTTTAGTTATAAAGGAAGAAGAAATCCAAAAATTTTGGGAAGATAATAATATATTTCACAAAAGTTTAGAGGCTACTAAAAATGGTAAGGTTTTTAGTTTTTATGATGGCCCACCGTTTGCTACTGGTACTCCTCATTATGGTCATTTGGTGGCTAGTATTATGAAAGATGTGGTACCAAGGTATCAAACTATGAATGGTCATTATGTTGAACGCCGTTGGGGTTGGGATTGTCATGGTTTGCCAGTTGAAAATATGATAGAGCAAGAATTAAATTTAACTAGTCGTAAGGATATTGAAGATATTGGTATTGATAAATTTAATGAAAGTTGTCGTTTAAGTGTTTTGCGTTACGCTGATATTTGGAAAAAAACAATTCCTCGAATGGGCCGATGGGTAGACATGGAACATGATTATCGGACTATGGAGCCATGGTATATGGAAAGTATTTGGTGGGTGTTTAAAGAATTGTGGGACAAGGATTTGATTTATGAAGGCTATAAATCTATGCATATTTGCCCACGTTGTGAAACTACTTTGTCTAATTTTGAAGTAACTCAGGGTTATAAAGATGTTAAGGATTTAGCAGTGACGGCTAAATTTGAATTAGTAGATGAACCAGGGACTTATGTTCTAGCTTGGACCACTACTCCTTGGACTTTAATTGGTAATGTAGCTTTGGCAGTGGGAGAGGATATTGAATATGTAAAAGTAAAAAGTGAAGATGTAAATTATATTTTAGCTAAAGATTTACTGGAGAAAGTTTTTGCTGACAAAAGTTATGAGATAGTAGAAAATTTAAAAGGCCATGATTTAGTTGGTAAAAAATATCAACCACTTTTTGATTGTTATAAAGACGTGGCTATAGACTATAGGGAGAACTTATACATTATTGTGTCGGCTGATTTTGTGTCGACGACTGATGGTGTGGGAGTAGTGCATATCGCGCCAGCTTTTGGTGAAGAAGATATGGCTTTGGGTAACGAAAAGAATTTGCCAATGATTCAACATGTTGATGAAACTGGTCATATCAAAAAAGAAGCTGGTGAGGCTTTTGCTGGCCTAGAGGTCAAGCCCAAAGAAGATACTCAAAAAACGGATGTGGTAATTATTAAATATTTAGCCGAAAAAGGCTTGTTATTTGCTAAAGAAAAATATGAACATAGCTATCCACATTGTTGGCGTTGTGATACACCGTTACTTAACTACGCCACTTCTTCTTGGTTTGTGAAGGTAACTGAAATTAAAAAAGATTTAATTAAAAATAATCAACAAGTTAATTGGATTCCCAATCATTTGAAAAATGGTCGTTTTGGTAAATGGCTAGAGGACGCCCGGGATTGGGCGATTTCCAGATCTAGATTTTGGGGTGCTCCATTACCAGTTTGGCGTTGTAATGATTGTAATGATATTAAAGTAGTTGGTTCACTAGAAGAATTAGACAAATCAAAAATTTTTAGTACCAATATTTATGCTATTCGTCATGCCGAGTCTGAAAAAAATGTTTTAAATGTTTTTAGTGATGATGAAAATAAATATCCCTTAACCGAAAAAGGTAAAACTCAAGCTGAAGTAGCGATTAAAAATGTAAAAGATTTAAACATTGATTTAATTGTTAGTTCGGATGTTTTGCGAGCCAGAGAAACAGCTAAAATAATTGCTGATGGCCTAGGGCTTAGGTTAATTTTTGATAAAAGATTGAATGAAGTCAATCCTGGTGAATTACAAGATCAGTCTGATGCCAATGAGGATGCTGCAAAAGCATTAGCAGATTGGCGTAAGACTTATACTAAATCTTTGCCTGGCGGTGGTGAAAGCGTTTTGGATATAGAAAATAGAATGCTGGATCTTGTCAAAGATATTAGAAATCAGTACCCAGATAAAAATGTTTTATTAGTCTCACATGGTGATAATATTAGAGTTTTGGCGGCTAAGTTATCTGGTACTAAACAGGAAAATGTTTTTGATCATGATATGCCAGATAATACCGAAATTACCCAGTTAAAAAATAGAACAGTAGATATTCATAAGGATGTTGTTGATACTATCAGATTTAAATGTGAAAAGTGTACTGGTGAAATGAAACGAGTGCCAGAAGTGTTGGATTGTTGGTTTGAATCTGGTTCGATGCCATATGCTCAACTGCATTATCCGTTTGAAAATAAAGATAAATTCCAAGATACTTTTCCAGCTGATTTTATTGCTGAAGGTGTCGATCAAACCAGAGGTTGGTTTTATACTTTAATGATTTTAGCCACGGCTTTGTTTGATAAGCCAGCCTTTTTAAATGTTATTGCTAATGGTATCGTACTAGCTGAGGATGGCAATAAGATGAGTAAACGACTAAAGAATTATCCAGAACCAGATTTGATAATGGATAAGTATGGAGCTGACGCTTTGCGGTTTTATTTATTATCATCACCAGTGATGACATCCGAAAATTTGAATTTTTCGGAAGTGGGAGTTAAAGAAGCTTTCCAAAAAGTGGTGATGTTAACTAATAATGTTTTAAAGTTTTATCAATTATATGAAGATAAAAACATTAAACCAAATAATCAATCTAAAAATATTTTGGATAAGTGGCTGTTATCGAAGTTAAATGAATTAATAGTAGCTGTCTCCAAAGAGATGGATAATTATCAATTGGCTAAAGCGGTGCGACCAATTCAGGATTTTATTGATGAATTTTCAACTTGGTGGTTAAGACGCAGTCGAGATCGTTTTAAATCTGGTGATACCGAAGATAAGAATCAAGCGATTGCTACTTTTAATTTTGTCTTAATTGAAATATCCAAGGTAATGGCACCGTTTGTCCCGTTTTTAGCTGAGTCTGTTTACCGTGGGGTGGGTGGAGAATTAGAATCAGTTCATTTAGCCAAATGGCCACAAGCTGGAAACATTGATGATAAAATAATTGATCAAATGGAGAGTGTGAGACGAATTGTGGAAATGGGCTTGGCTATGCGAGCAGAAAAAGGAGTAAAGATTAGACAACCGCTAGCTAAATTAAAAGTCATTGGTTATGATTTGCCAGTCGAACTATCTGAACTAATCGCTGATGAAGTAAATGTGAAAACTGTCGAGTTTGAAAAAGGCGCAGAAATAAAAGTAGAATTAGATTTAGAATTAACTGATGAATTAAAATTAGAAGGCTTACTTCGAGAATTAATTAGAACTATTAATAGCTTAAGAAAGACAGATGGCTTAACTATTGGTGATCGGATAAATGTTTTGTGGACTAGTGATAGCGAAATAATGAAACAAGTGTTAACTGGTGAAAAACTTTCAACCGAACTAAAGAATTCTACTTTAACCTCTAAATTAATTAATCAGGATGATCATGGTAAGAGTTTTAATCTAAATGGTGAAGAAGTTAAATTAGCGATACAGAAAATTTAAATTTTATGGCGAACACTTCAAGCTAGGCTTGAAGTGTTTGTTTTTGGCCTAAATTTGACATTTTTGACCTTGTTGGCTATTATTATGAGTTGTACTTTGAAATTAACTTAACCCAAGGGAGAAGCCTTTCTGATGAACAAATTACAAAAACAAGTAAAAGATATTTTTGAAAGTACATTTGGTAGAACACCATTAAAACAGAGATTGAATGATATTTTAGATGAAGCTATAGAACTTCATCGAATGACTGGTGTTGCTAATCTTCAGGAAGAAGTTGGAGATCTACTAGCCTCTGCTATTCAGCTGTGTAACGAATGTGGTTGGGATTATGAAAAAAATGTTAGAGCTACTCTGGTTAAAATTCAAAGGCGTGAAGAGCAGTATAAAACGTTGGGCCGTAAGTTAAAGGTAGCTATACTAGGCGGAGCTTTTGATCCGCCAACAATTGGTCATATCAAGTTGGCTCAGTTTGTTTTAAATACCAGCAAAACTTTTGATGAAGTTTGGCTAATGCCTTGTTATCGTCATATGAATGGTAAGCAGATGATTGATCCAGAACACCGTTTGCGGATGTGCGAAATTGCAGCTAGAGTCGATGGTCGTATTAAGGTGTTTGATTTTGAAATAAAAAATCAATTAGCTGGACAAACTTATCATTTTGTTAAAACACTTTTAGATCAACAGATGGCCAAAGATCAATATGATTTTAGTATTATTATTGGTATGGATAATGCTAATGATTTTCCCACTTGGGTAGGTTATGAAGAACTAGAAAGAATGATGCGCTTTGTGGTAGTGCCAAGAATTGGCGTAAAAAGAAATGAATCTGTTAATTGGTACCTTAGACCACCGCATATTTTTCTGACCGAAGAAAGTGATGTGCCGGATACTGCTTCGACTAATGTTCGAGAGTGGTTAAGACACCAAGATATAATGATGCCAGAACTTGATGAACATATTTTTAATTATATTTTGGCACATCAACTGTATAGGTAATTTTGGTTTTAATAGGCAATTAAATTGCCTATTTTTTATTTGTTTATTTTTTGTTTAACTTGAATTTTTAGCTATATTATTGTATAATTTTCTCGTTTTATACTATTTAAATTATTTATGAAAAGAATTGAATTATTAGCACCAGCCGGCAGTTTAAAGAAATTAAAAATTGCTTTCGCCTATGGCGCCGATGCCGTTTATATTGGTTTACCAGCCTATTCACTTAGAGCGAAAACTGATTTTGATTTAAAAGATATTAAAATTGGTATCGATTATGCTCATCAACTTGGTAAAAAAGTATATATTACGATTAATATATTTGCTCATAACCGGCATTTTAAATTGTTGCCAAATTATTTAAAAAAAATAAAAGAATTTAAACCTGATGCTATTATTTTGGCTGACCCAGGAGTTTTGGCTGTAGTCAAAAGAATTATCCCGGAAATTCCAGTTCATTTATCGACACAAATGAATACTTTAAATTATGAAGCTGTTAAATTTTGGCAAGATCAAGGCGTGGAGCGAGTAATTCTGGGGCGAGAAACATCACTAGTAGATATTGTTGAGATTCATAAAAAAGTACCTAAGGTAGAATTGGAAATATTTGTGCATGGGTCTATGTGTATGAGTTATTCTGGGCGCTGCTATCTGTCAGCTTGGTTTAACAAGCGGAGTGCTAATTTGGGGATGTGTACACAATCCTGTCGTTGGAATTACAATGTTTATTTAGAAGAACCGAAGCGACCAGGCGAAATGATCCCGGTTGAACAAGATGAAAATGGCACCTATATTATGAACTCTAAGGATTTAAATTTAATGAATCATTTAGAATCTTTATCTAAAGCGGGGATAGTGTCTTTTAAAATAGAAGGTCGCACCAAAAGTATTTATTATTTAGCCACAGTCATCAGAGCTTATCGTCAGGCGATGGATTTATTAATTGTTGAAAACAGTGATCCAAAAAATAAAAAATTAAAAGAAATAAAAAGTGAATTAAATAAGATAGATAATCGTGGTTACACCACTGGTTTTTTATTGGGTGATGAGAATAATAGTCGACAGGAATTTAAAACCTCTAAGGCCATGAGTGATTGGGAATTTGTGGGGGAAGTAGTGGGAGTAGAAAAATTAAATAGTAGTCGTCAAACAATAACATTGAAAGCTCATAATTCCTTGGACTCTAATGAAAATATTGAAATTTTGACACCACGAGATGTATATAAAATTAAATTTAAAGAATTTTTTACCGAAAATGGTAAAAGTTTAGATAAAATTCGTGGCGGCACTGCTGAATTATATTATGTGGAAGTTAGTACAAAATATGATATAGTGAATATGAGTTTGATTAGAAAAATAAAGGCTTAAAGAGGGTTTAAATTTACAATAATAATTATGATTGCTTACCTCAGAGGTAATATAAAATATAAAAGCGCTATTCCCAAAAAAGATAATTTTATAATTATTGATGTTTCTGGAGTGGGTTATAAGGTTTATACTTTGGATAGATTGGTGAATAATTTACAAACTGGTCAGGATATAGAATTATTTATTTATACTCAAGTGGCCGAAACGGCTTTGGATCTTTATGGCTTTGCGACTCATGAAGAATTGGGTTTTTTTGAAATTTTAATTTCGATTTCTGGAGTAGGGCCCAAGAGTGCTATAAATATTTTACACAAAGCTAAAGTTGAAGATTTAAAAGAGGCGGCCAACACTGGCAATGCGGATATCTTAAGTAAGGTATCGGGTATTGGCCCCAAGACAGCTCAAAAAATTGTGGCCGGTTTACAGAATAAAATTGGTGGTATTGAAAGTAGCGGTGGTGGTGATTGGAGTGATCAGTTTGGTGAGGCACTAGAGGCTTTGATTGGTTTGGGTTACTCGCCATCACAAGTGAGGGAAGTATTATCACACGTTAAAGCCACTGAAACCGGTGACAAAATAAAAGAAGCCTTAAAAATTTTAGGCCAAAAATAATATGAAACAAAAAATTAAAAAAATAATTCCCAAAAAATTATTAGGTCAATATCATAAATCATTAGCTGTTGGTAGTAAGATTGTTTATGGCAATCCATCAGAAAAAATGATTGTCATTGGCGTGACTGGCACCAATGGTAAATCGACAACTGTAATGATGATTGCTCGTATTTTAGAAGAGGCTGGCTATATAGTAGGAGCCACTTCCACCGCTTGGTTTAAGATTGGCAGTAAAGAGTGGTTGAATGATAAAAAAATGACTATGCTGGGCAGAAACGAATTACAAAAAATGTTACACGATATGGTTAAAGCCGGTTGTCAGTATGCAATAGTGGAAACTTCTTCTGAGGGTATTGCTCAACATCGACACTTGGGTATTAATTATGATATTTCGGTATTTACCAATTTAACACCAGAGCATATCGAATCTCATGGGAGTTTTGAAAATTATAAAAAAGCCAAAGAGCAATTGTTTGCCAAGCTAAAACACGATAGACACAAAAAAATTAATGGTCAGATAATTGATAAAGTGATTGTCGCTAATACCGATGATGAATATATTAAAGATTTTATGAAGTATGAGGCTGATGCCAGATATGGATATGGCGTTAAGGGTAAAAGCCGAGACGGTGAATTAAAAGCTAAGGTAGAAGCTGATAATATTTCTTTTAATGACAATGGTATCACTTTTGAAGTGTATGATTCTAAAGTTAGTTTAAAATTACTAGGTTTGTTTAATGTTTATAATGCACTTGCGGCGATTACTGTTGGCCAGTCTCAGGGTATTGATATTTCTGCTTGTCGTAAGGCACTGGAGAAGATTGAAAGTATTCCGGGACGAATGGAATTTATTAATGAAGGTCAAAATTTTAAGGTGTTAGTGGATTATGCTCCAGAACCAGAAAGTTTAAGACAGCTTTATGACTGTGTCAGGCAGCATAATTTGGTAGATAATGAGCATAAAATTATTCATGTTTTAGGTTCTTGTGGTGGTGGCCGGGATCGAGATCGACGCCCAGTTTTAGGCAGGTTAGCCGCTTCGCACGCTGATTATGTAGTGGTAACCAATGAAGACCCGTATGATGATGATCCACAAGAAATAATTGATGAAGTGGCGGGTGGTGCTAATGATGGCGGCAAAGAAATTAATAGAGATTTATTTAAGATATTAGATCGACGAGAGGCTATTAAAAAAGCTATCAGTTTGGCTAGCGAAAAAGACCTAATTTTACTAACTGGTAAGGGGTGTGAGCAGGCGATTGTAGGGCCAAATAATCAAAAAACATTTTGGGATGAGCGGCAAGTAGCTCGTGAATTACTGAATGGTTAGTTATTATGGTATTAGTTTAATAACATGATTTTGCCTAATAAATATGATAAATAAAAGTTATCTGATTTTTTATCTGTGGATAAGTAGGGGAATAAAGATTTATTTTGTCAACAATATCAACTTTATGATTATTGATATTTGATAAAAATTATTTAAATTTAGCTAAAAATAAGAAAATATTTGACATCTTTTTAAAAATTTGTATAACACTTGACTTTAATACATTTTTTCTGTTAAAATGTCAATAACTGTTTTTAGTGATTTATTTTAAAAAACCCTACTTCAATGACAATCATTGGGTTAATAACCTTCAAAAGATAGTGGGTGTACAATTCCAATACAATCTTAATTAATATAACTCATTTCTTACCTAATGTAATTGGGGATAACAAGAAATGAGCTTTTTTGCGTCTATTCTAGCCAAAATATAACAATCAAATATTATATTATGTCTCAACAAAAAAACACACAAGTAATGGAAAGAACAAGTTTTTCTGACAAGCAGGTTTTACCACTGCCAGATTTAATCGAACTACAAAAGAATTCATTTGCCTGGTTTTGGGATGAAGGCTTAAAGGAACTTTTTGATGAAGTTTCTCCGATTACTGACTTCATTGGTCGTGATTTAGAAGTTTATTTTGGTGATTATACTTTAGATGATCCAAAATTTGATGAGACTACTAGTAAACAAAAAAACATTACTTACGAAGCACCTCTTCGTGTTAATGTTACTTTGTTGAACAAAAAAACTGGTCAATCTGTTGATCAGGAAGTTTATCTTGGGGATTTTCCATTGATGACAGACAGAGGTACTTTTATCATTAATGGTATTGAAAGAGTAATTGTCTCTCAGCTGATTAGATCAGCTGGTGTCTTCTTTAGTAATCAAGCTGGCAATGATGGTAAATTGTATGGTGCTAAGGTTATTCCTAATCGAGGTTCTTGGTTGGAATTTGAAACCGATAACAATGGTGTAATCTGGGTAAAAATTGATCGCAAAAGAAAAGTGTCGGCTACGACTTTGCTTCGAGCTTTTGGTTTTAATAGTGACGAATCAATTTTAGAATTATTTAAAGATGTTGATAACGATCCAGATATTAAATATATTGAAGCCTCACTTAAAAAAGATGCTTCAACTAATGAAGCTGAAGGCTTAATTGAAGTCTATAAAAGAATTAGACCAGGTGATTTAGCCACTCCAGATAATGCCAAACAGTTGATTGATAATATGTTCTTTAATTTTTCTCGTTATGACTTTGGTCGAGTTGGTAGATATAAATTAAATCAAAGATTTGATGTAGATTTGCCAATTACTAAAGAAAATAGAATTTTACTTAAAGACGATATCATTAATATTCTTAAAGAAATTATTAGATTAAATATTACTCAGGATGATGCTGATGATATTGATCATTTGGGCAATAGAAGAATTAGAGCGGCCGGTGAATTAATTCAAAATAAATTTAGAATTGGTTTGGCCAGAATGGAAAGAATTATCAAAGACAGAATGAGCACTTTAGATATGACTGCTTTAACTCCTAGTAAATTAATAAATGCTAGACCGGTTAATAGTGCCGTGAAAGAATTCTTTATGTCATCTCAGCTATCTCAGTTTATGGACCAAGTCAATCCACTGGCTGAATTAGAACACAAGAGAAGGTTAAACGCTATGGGTCCTGGTGGTTTGTCTCGTGAAAGAGCTGGCTTTGAAGTCAGAGACGTTCACCCTACTCATTATGGTAGAATTTGTCCGATTGCTACTCCAGAAGGTCCTAATATTGGTTTAGTCGGTCATATGTCTAGTTATGCTCGAGTTAATGAATTTGGTTTTCTAGAGACCCCATATTATAAAGTCATCAAAGAAAAAGATGGTCGGGCCAGAGTGACTGATGAAATTGTTTATTTGGATGCTTTTGAAGAAAGTCGAGTAACAACAACTACTTCGACCGCTAAGCTTGATGATCAAGGTTATTTTATTAAAGAAAAAGTTGAAGCCAGAGTAAAATTAAAACCAACTATTACTAGTTCTAGTAATATTGAATATATGGATGTAGCTTCTAATCAGATTGTATCTATTGCTACTTCACTTATTCCTTTCTTGGAACATGATGACGCGGTGCGTGCACTTATGGGTACAAACATGCAACGTCAGGCAGTGTCTTGTATTAAACCACAGGCACCACTTGTCGGTACTGGTGTTGAAGCTAGAGCGGCTCAAGATTCGGGTCATATTATTTTAGCCAAAGAAGCTGGTGAGGTTGTTGGTTTAAGTGGTAATAGTATTGAAATTAAAAATAAATCAGGTAAGACTGATACTTATATTTTGAATAAATTTTTGCGATCTAATGCTTCGACTTGTATTAATCAAAGACCAATAGTTTCTATTAATCAAAAAATTAAAAAAGGTGAACCTATCGCTGATGGTCCAGCTACTGATGGTGGTGAACTAGCTTTGGGTCAAAATATCTTGGTGGCTTTTATGCCATGGCAGGGTTATAACTATGAGGATGCGATTATTATTTCTGAAAGAATTGTGCAAAAAGATCGATATTCATCTATTCATATTGAAGACTATACTTGTGAAGTTCGTGAAACAAAACTTGGTCCAGAAGTCGTGACTTCTGATATTCCAAATGTGAGTGAAGAAAAATTAAAAGATTTAGATGAAGAAGGTATTATCAGAATTGGTGCTAATGTTAGATCAGGTGATATTTTGTGCGGTAAGATTACTCCAAAAGGTGAAACTGAATTATCCGCTGAAGAAAAATTGCTCAGAGCTATTTTTGGTGAAAAAGCTAGAGATGTTAGAGATTCATCTTTATATATGGAACATGGTTCTTCTGGTAAAGTTATCGATGTTAAAATCTTTTCTCGAGAAAATGGTGATAAGCTTTCTGCTGGTATGATCAAAATGATTCAAGTAACTGTAGCTTCACTGAGAAAAGTTCAGGTGGGCGATAAGATGGCTGGACGACATGGTAATAAGGGTGTTATTTCCAAAGTAGTGCCAGTTGAAGATTTACCACACTTAGAGGATGGCACACCTGTCGATATTATTTTATCGCCACTAGGTGTAGTTTCTCGTATGAATATTGGTCAGGTTTTGGAAACTCATTTAGGTTTAGCCGCTCATAAGTTGGGTTATAAGGTAGCAACTCATGTATTTGATGGTATTACTGAAGAAAAAATTAGAGAAGAATTAGGCAAGGCTGGTTATAGTTCTGATGGTCGTATTCAGTTGTATGATGGTCGAACCGGTAAAGCTTTTGATAAAACTACAACCGTTGGTTATGTTTATATGTTAAAACTTAACCATTTGGTTGAAAGTAAAATTCACCAAAGATCAATTGGTCCATACTCCTTGATTACCCAACAGCCGCTAGGTGGTAAAGCTCAACATGGTGGACAAAGATTTGGTGAAATGGAAGTTTGGGCTTTGGAAGGTTATGGTGCAGCCAATACTTTACAAGAAATTTTGACTATTAAATCGGATGACGTAGTCGGCAGATCAAAAACCTATGAATCTATTATTAAAGGTGAGCCAATCACTAATTTAAATATTCCAGAAAGTTTCCATGTTCTAGTGCGTGAGCTTAAGGGCTTAGGTCTTAATGTGGAATTAAATGGCGGCAGCGAAACAGTCGAATCGCTTGACACAAAAGATGATAATACTGAAGAAACTGGATCTAAATAAAACGCCTAAGAAAGTAATAAGTAATTTTACTTAATATACATATATGATAAACACCCCGGAACAAAAAACTTCAGAAGATTTTACTTCAATTAAGTTAAGACTAGCTTCCCCTGATAATATTCATGATTGGTCATTTGGTGAGGTGACTAGACCAGAAACTATAAACTACAGAACTCAAAAACCCGAAAAGGATGGTTTGTTTTGCGAAAAGATTTTTGGACCAGTTAAAGACTGGGAATGTTATTGTGGTAAATACAAAAAAATTAGATACAAAGGCATTGTCTGTGATAAGTGTGGTGTAGAAGTTACCCGCGCTGTGGTCAGAAGAGAAAGAATGGGCCATATTGATTTGTGTGTGCCAGTTTCTCACATTTGGTTTTTAAGAGGTGTGCCATCTCGAATTGGTTTGGCTTTGGATATGTCTATCCAGAATTTAGAGAAGGTTATCTACTTTGCTGACTTTATAATTATTACTGTTAATGAAGACTTAAAAGCTGAAACTTTGGCTCAACTTAAAGCTGAATATAAACAGTATCGCAAACAAATTGAAGGTGATTTTGATAATAGAATTAAACAACTGACTGAAAAGGGTGGCGATTTAGCTGAGGGTCAAATTGGCAAGTTATTGACTCAAAAGGAAGAAAAAATGACTGAACTGGAAGATACTTTAAATGTAGCTGAAAGTGAACTTAAAGAATTAAAACCACTCAAGATTATTTCCGAGCATACTTTCCATGATTTATCTTTGAAATATGGACATATTTTTGAAGCCGGTATTGGTGCTGAAGCCATTAGAAGTTTATTGGCAAATATGGATATTAATAAAATGATTACTGGTTTAGATAAAGACCTAGAAAAAGCCACTGGAGCTAAAAGAGATAAATTAATCAGAAGAATTAAATTCTTTAATCATTTGGTTAAAAACAGTATTAGACCAGAGTGGATGGTATTATCAACAGTACCAATTATTCCACCAGATTTAAGACCAATGGTGCCTTTAGATGGTGGTCGTTTTGCGACTTCTGATTTAAATGATTTATATCGCAGAGTAATCAATCGAAACAATCGTTTAAAACAACTTCAAGAATTAAACGCTCCAGAAATTATTACCAGAAATGAAAAGAGAATGCTTCAGGAGGCTGTTGATGCTTTGATTGATAATAACGCTCGACATGGTAAAACCGTGGTGGCCTCAACTGGTCAAAAGAGAATGTTAAAATCTATTGCGGATATGCTTAAAGGTAAGCAAGGACGATTTAGACAAAACTTACTTGGTAAGCGTATTGATTACTCTGGAAGAAGTGTTATTGTGGTTGGTCCAGAATTAAAACTAGATCAATGTGGTATCCCAAAAATAATGGCTTTGGAATTGTTTAAGCCATTTATTATTTCTAAATTAATTAAACGAGGTATTGTTCATAATGTTAGAAGTGCTAATCGCTACATCGAAGCTGGTCACGAAGAGATTTGGGATTTGTTAGAAGAAGTAGTAACGGGTGCTTATGTCTTATTAAATCGGGCCCCAACCCTACATAGACTAGGTATTCAGGCTTTTAAACCAGTTTTAACCGAAGGTAAGGCTATTAGGATTCACCCACTAGTTTGTAGTGCTTTTAATGCTGATTTTGACGGAGATCAAATGGCTGTTCATGTACCTTTAACTGAAGGTGCTAGAAAAGAAGCAGCTGAATTAATGTTGTCTTCTAAGAATTTATTAAAGCCATCAGATGGTCGACCAATTGTCACTCCTAACCAGGACATCGTTTTAGGTTGTTATTATTTAACTACCATGAAAGAAAATGATAAGCCAAAAGTGTACTCTTCTTTTAATGAGGCTTTACTAGCTGAAGAAAAAGGTTTAATTACTTTACATGATCAAATTAAAGTCATGATGCCTAAAAAGGGTTTGAAGATTAAGAAAATGGAACTTCAAGATGCTACAATTGGTAGAATTTTATTTAATGATATTTTGCCTCAGGAAATGGAGTTTATTAATGAAAGAATTACTAAAAAATATTTATCTAAACTATTGGGTCAGGTTTTATATCAATTTGGTCCAGAAGAAACTGTTAAAGTTTTGGATTTGCTAAAAGAACACGGTTTTAAATATTTGACTCATTCTGCTCAGTCAATTGGTATGGATGATTTAAAAGATATTCCTGATCGAGAAAAATTTATTGAAGAAGGTAATGTTAAATTAGATGAAATTGAACAACAATATCAAATGGGTCTTTTAACCGAGGATGAAAGACACGATAAAATTGTTGAATTGTGGTTGAAAGTTAACAATAATATTTTAAGTAAAGTTCAAGATATTTTGCCAGAAGGTAATTCTGTTAGAGCGATGATTGATTCGGGCGCTCGTGGTACTTGGGGACAATTAAATCAAATGATTGGTATGAAAGGACCAGTGGTTAATCCGTCTTATGAAGTTATTGAATTGCCAGTTAAGAGTAACTTTAAAAAAGGTTTTGATGTTTTGGAATTCTTTATTTCTACTCACGGTGCTCGTAAGGGTTTAACTGACACCGCTCTTAGAACCTCATCCGCCGGTTACCTAACTAGAAGACTAGTTGATGTTGCTCAAGACGTAATTGTTTCTGAAGAAGATTGTAATGATAAAGATGGCCTAGAGTTAACTCAAACTGAGAGTGAAACTATGGGAGAAAATTTAGTAGATAGATTAGTTGGTCGTTATCCAGCTGAAGATATTATCAATCCAAAAAATAATAAAGTTTTAGTAAAAGCAGGTGATTTGATTGACGAAGAAATAGCTGAAGATTTAAGAAAAGTTGATTTACAAAGCGTTAAAATTAGAGCAGTATTATCTTGTAAAACTATTAAAGGTATTTGTCAGAAATGTTATGGTTATGATTTAAGTTATAATAAGCTTGTTAAACAAGGTACAGCTGTTGGTATTATTGCTGCCCAAAGTGTGGGTGAGCCTGGTACTCAGTTAACTATGAGAACTTTCCATACCGGTGGTGTAGCGTCTGAAGGTGATATTACTCAAGGTTTGCCTCGAGTAGAAGAAATTTTTGAAACTAGATCACCTAAGGCCAAGGCTATTATTGCTGATGTTAGTGGCAGTGTGAGAATTACTCAAGGTCAACGAGAAATTAAAAATTCTGAAGGCAAAGTTTTAGTAACATCTTCTAGAGAAAGAGTATTACAGCTTAGTTATGATAATGAAATTATTAAGAAAATTTCTTTACCTAAGACTAAAACTGATTTAAAAATTGAAGTGGCTGATGGCGCTCAGATTGTTAAGGGTCAAGTATTGTTTACTAATGGTGAAGATCAAGAAATTAGTATAGTTGATGGTACTGTGAAAATTGAAAAAAATTCTATTACTATTTCTGGTAAAGAATTGGGAGTTCAAGAGTATATCATTCCTGGACATGTGTCACTCTTGGTTCAGGACGGTGACGTGGTTGAGCCAGGCGATCAATTAACAGAGGGTAGTTTAGATCTACACGAAGTATTTCGTTTAAAGGGCCAAGAGTTTACTCAAAGATATATCATGAGAGAAATTCAACATATTTATTCTTCTCAGGGTCAAAAACTAAATGATAAACACGCTGAAGTTATTGTGCGTCAAATGTTCTCCAAGGTTTATGTTCGTGATGCTGGAGACAGTGATTTGCTTCCTGGTGAAGTTGTGGAATATATTGACGTCGCTTATGAAAATCAAAGACTTAAAAAAGAAGGTAAGCAAGAAGTAGAATTTGATCGTTTACTTTTGGGTATTACTAAAGTTTCATTATCAACTCGAAGCTGGTTGGCTGCTGCTTCATTTCAAGAAACTGCCAAAGTGTTGATTAATGCAGCAATTACTGGAAAAACTGATGATTTATCTGGTTTAAAAGAAAATATTATTATTGGTCGATTAATCCCAGCTGGTACTGGATTTATAAAAAAATAATTTAAATTATTTTTATAAAAAACTCCGTTTCAAACGGAGTTTTTTAGTTTTTAATAAATCATTGTTTTGTGTTATAATATAATCATGTAAAGGTAAAAAGGATATTGTTTTTTATTATGATTAAATTTATAAATATATTAGCATGTTTTTTGGTAGTTTTGTTGTTGTTTCCTGGTATTTTGGATGCAGCTATGACCTCAAGTAATTACCACATTTGGCAGGATGCTTTATCATCCGGTGGCGGTGAAGATCAGTCCTCAAGTAATTATGATTTGGCAGATACCATTGGTGGTATTATAGCTAGTCATTCCTCGTCAACCAATAATAATATTGGGGCTGGATTTAGAAATAGTGAGTATTCCATTTTATTTTTGAGTGCTAGTCAATCTTCTGTTGAATTTGGTAATTTAAGCACTAGTGCCACGGCCACTGGTGCTATCACACTCAATGTTTTTACTAATGAATCAGCTGGGGTGAGTGTGACTTATAGCGGTAGTACTTTGACTTGCTCGGCTTGCTCATCAGTTAATACTATTACGGCCATTGGCGCTAGTGCTAGTGGCTCTAGTGCTGGCACTAGTCAGTTCGGTTTTAATGCTATTTATAGTAGTGGTACTAGTCCGGTAGCATCTACGATATCGCCTTATAATTCAGTTGGCCAGTACGCCTTTAGTAGCGGTGATGAAATAGTAAATTCTAGTAATCCAATTAATGAAACAGTTTTTGATATTAATTTTATAGCCAACATAGATGGCACAGAATCATCTGGTATTTATACTACCACTATTGTTTATACAGCCACGGCTAATTTTTAGAATATATGAAAATTTATTATTTTTTTAGTTTATTTATATTATTAATTTTGAATCCATTTAGAGTTGATGCTATAACTGTGTCGCCAGCCATTATTGACTTACAGTTAGATCCAGGTGATTCTATAACACGCGAAATCACTCTATATAATGAGACTACGGATGATTTATTCATTGATGGTGTAATAGAAAAATTTGTACCTAATGGTGAAAATGGTCAGGCAGATATTTTACCATTTGATATCACAGATAGTTCGGTTAATTGGATTAAATTACCAATTAATTCCTTGGTTTTAAAAGTAGGTGAAGGGATTACTGTGCCAGTTATTGTTACTGTGCCAGTTACAGCTGATGTTGGTGGTTATTATTTGGCAGTTATGTGGCAATCATCAACTGCCCCAAAAACAGAAAAAAGTCATCAAACTCTCATTGCTAGTAGGGTTGGAGTTTTGATGTTGCTGGGAGTAAATGGCGAAATAAACAATAATTTAGAAATTAATAATTTTGAATTAAGAGAGTCAAAAGATATATATACTAATACTAGTATTGATTTTTTGCTTAGATTGAGAAACATAGGAAATATTCATTTAAAACCGCAGGGGTCTGTTATTATTAAAAATTTTTTAGGTAAAACTGTTGAAGTGCTACCAATTAATCAGGAACAGCGTGCTATTTTGCCAAATTCCAATAGAATTTTTAATACAGCTTGGCATGCTGACAGTGATCAGTTTAATTTTATATCCAAAATTGTCAGTCAATTAACAGATTTTTCAGTAGGCAGATTTAGCGCCAAGGCGATTGTAGACTATGGTAATGACCAAAGTATTGAATCAAAACCAATATATTTTTGGGTAATACCTTGGCCACTAATCTTATTAGTCATTGTTTCTTTGGTTTTCATAGTGGGTTTTGTAGTTAAAATAAAAAATAAAAATAAATGAATTTTTTTGCTAAAAGAATATTTATAATTTTAATTTTAATATTGTTAGTATTCTCTGCTTTTTCAGTTTTAGCAACCAGTGTTACGGTAAATGCTAATATTCCTAGCGCCAATACCAATACTGGTGGTGGCGGCGGCGGATCGCCAGTGGTGATACCTGGTTGCACTGACCCAGCAGCTAATAATTATAATCCTAGTGCTACAACTAATGATGGTAGTTGCTCTTACGCTGTGTCTGGCTGTACTGATCAAACAGCAATTAATTATAATTCTAGCGCTACGGTAGATGATGGTTCTTGTATATTACCAGTAATTGGTTGCACTGATCCACTAGCTATTAATTATAATCCCAGTGCTACCACCGATAATGGTTCTTGTGTATTACCGGTAACTGGTTGCACTGATTCACTAGCTACCAACTATAATTCACTAGCAAATCAAGATGATGGATCTTGTAATTATGCTGTTATTGGTTGTACTGATCCACTGGCTACCAACTATAATTCACTAGCTACTACTGATGACGGTAGTTGCACTTATAATGTTAATGGTTGCACTAATCCATTAGCTAATAATTATAATTCAACCGCTACTATTGATGATGGTTCATGTGTTATTTCTGGTTGCACTAATACATTAGCTAATAACTATAATTCATCAGCTACTATAGATGATGATAGCTGTATAATTTTGGGCTGTACTGATGAAAAGGCGATAAATTATAATTCTCAGGCCACAGTTGATAGTGGCAATTGTTCTTATGATTCCAATCAAGTTCCTGGTTGTATGGATGCTTCAGCTACTAACTATAATTCGTCAGCTACTATTGATAATGGCAGCTGTACATATTTATTGTCTGGCTGTAATGACAAACAAGCTTTAAATTATAATCCATCGGCTAATATTAATAATGGTAGTTGTGTTTATAGTACACCTATTACGCCAATTGTTGATGGTATTAATTATTATTTTTTTACCAATAATAATGGCTTGGAGTTATTTTTAAGCAAAAATAATATAGACTTATTGATTAATCATAATTTATTAGTAGTAATACCTAATAATTTTTCTAAGGAAGTGGACAAGATAACTGGCACAGTAGCTGGTGAATTAATACCTTTTAAATATGATATTGGCTCAAATCAATACATATTACAATTAAATAGTTTTAATAGTTTAGGTAAAAAAGAACTAAGTTTTTTGGTAACTTATGCTGATAATTCTACTGTTATAAATAATATTACTGTCACTGTTTATCCATTAGGTCGTATTTTTTCTAAGGTGCCAACAGAACAAGATAGAATATTTGGTATTAACACCCTGTTGTATGATGAAAATAATAATCTAATATTAGAGGTTAATAAAATTGGTTCAGATGGTGCTTATGGCTTTATGGTAAAAAATGGTCGCTATAAGCTGGTAGTTTTTGATAATGGAGAAAAGATTTACGAAGGTAAATTGTTTACCGTTAAAAACAATATTATTAATCAGGATATTGGTTTAACTTTTTTTGAAAAAATTATTCAAGTGGTTGAAGATGTCTTGAATAATCCAGTGGTTGAAGAAACTAATAAATATGTAGCCCCAGCTACAGTGGGAGTGGTTTCGGTTAGTACTTTGGTAGCCATTCCTTGGTGGAACATAACGACTTATTTTCAATACATATTTACCGAACCGTTGGCTTGGTTTTTTAGGAGAAAGAAAAAAGGCTGGGGAGTGGTTTACAATTCGATTACAAAAAAACCAATTGATTTGGCAGTTGTTAGACTGTACGATAAGGTAAGTGGCAGGTTATTAAAATCAAAAGTAACAGACAAAGAAGGTAGGTATAGTTTTTTAGTGTCTGAAGGAGATTATAATTTGGAAGTTATTAAGCCAAGTATGATTTTTCCATCAAATATTTTAATGGATACTAAAGAAGATAAACAGTTTGTAAATTTATATCATGGAGAAACTATTAGTATCACCAGAGATCAAAAAGGAATTATTACGGCTAATATTCCAATTGATTCTCAAGATGCTAAATTGTCAGACAAAGATATTCTAAGGGGTAATTTTTGGTACCGAATACAAAAAAATATCAGCGCTATTGGCCCGATATTTTCTATAATATCTTTTGCTATTTTACCAACATTGTTAATAGGATCTTTTGCAGTGATTCATATAACTTTATATTTATTGTTTAAGAGATTGGCAGCTAAAGAAAAAGTTAATAAGTGGGGTATAATTTTAGATGCTAAAACAGGTAAGCCATTAGCCGGTACTGTTGCTAAAATTTATTCTCCGGAATATAATAAAATGTTAGAAGCCCAGGTAACTGATCGACATGGTCGATATGGATTTTTGGCTGGCAATAATATTTATTATATATCAGCCAGTAAGGGTGGCTATGAAGAAACAAAAACGGATAACATAGATTTAACTCATAAAAAATCAGAGGAAATTATTAGCCGTGATATTAAGTTACAACCGTTAGATGATAAGTCTAATATGAATGTATTAGGAAACAATGATTCTGTAAATAAAGAGGAGGATTATGATTTTGACCAGGTCGAAGATAATCACACAACAAGTGATTCTGATTTGTCTCCGTTAAAGGAAATGGCCAATAAATTAAAAGAAGAAGCGGAGGTGGATTCAGGATTAACAGGGGAGGTAGCAACTGATGTTAATTTAATAGACAATAAGGAGATAATTGAAAAAAACAAGGTTAATAGTTCTAGTCCTGATAATGTTAAAAAAGAAGATAAATTTGGTTAATTTAGGGGAATTTTATTAAATTTTAGTTTTTTGATATTTTGTCAATAGAGGACAATTATATATATATTATATACAATAAATTATTATAAAGTATAATTAAATACTTATTTAGTATTATAGATAGATATTAATTATTATTAAGGTATATAAGTACTTATTAATATGTATAAAGTTGTATAAAGATGTATTAAGATTTATAAAGTTATATAAGTATCTATTCATATATATTAAGTATTTATTTATGATAATAAGATAATTTTAGAATGTATATTAGACTGTTGATAACTTATATTTGACAATTGAGCTTATTAATACTTATAATAATTATAAGATTAAGTTAAATAAAGTATTTATTAAAAATTAATAATTATTTATATTTACCTTAATTTAAATAAAAAATAAGAATGCCAGATAGAATTCTTACAATCGAGGAGGTGGCAAAGTTGATGAAGGTTAGCCTAAAAACGGTTTATCGTTGGGTTAATGCTGGTCAACTTCCGGCCGCTAAAATTGGTTATAAAACCTATCGGGTATTTGAAAACGACTTGATTAAATTCCTACGTCATAACATGATTGGTGTTAAACGTTAGTGAAATAATCAAGTTTTTATTTTATATGAATTTTTTAACTATTGAAAAATTTAATTCACGAACTAGTAATAGCATTTGGCGCAGAGTGTTACTAGGTTTGATTGTACTAGTTGTACCAACGATTTTTGTGATGGCTTGGTTGGTTTTAAATAATTCAGAAGAAATTAATTTCACAGTAGCTTTAAGGCAATTATCGATAGACCAAATCAACTACAATGGTAGTGAAATAACATTAGTAACTAGAAATAATTAATAATGATTGTATTTTTAATACAACTTAGTCAATTACTTAAATTGAAAAAAGAAAGTCTCATTTTTAAAATGATATTGGCTTTAATTTTACTTGTCGTGCCGATTGTAACAGCGGCTTGGGTGGTTTTTGATTTTTCATCACTAAATACCACTCAAGCGGCCTCTGGCATTAATCAACAGATTACTTATCAGGGTAAGTTAGCCAATTCTTCTGGTACTTATGTTTCTTCGGCTAGTTATAATTTTAAATTTGAATTATATGATGCTGCTACTGGTGGTAATGTTCTTTGGACAGAATTTTGGACAGCTACATCTAGTGCTGGGGTAGTAACTATTACCAATGGTATATTTAGTGTACCGTTAGGAACTTCAACATCACTTTCTAGTGTCGATTTTAATTCGGATACGTTGTACTTACAAGTATATTTTGATAGTAATAGTGATGGTATATTTGAAGAAATATTTTCTCCTAGAAAAAGAATTACTTCCTCGCCTTATGCTTTTAATTCTGATACAGTAGATGGTTTTCACGCTACTTCTACAGCCACTGCTGGTCAGTTGTTAGCTTTAGATAGTAGTAAGGGCATGAGTTTAAACAGTGTGACTACTACGGATTCATTTTATGGTGGTGGCTACGCCTCTACAACTTTGGGCTTTTATACTCAAGGGCTTGGCCATTTTGGCACTGATTTAACAGTTGATGGCAGTATTATATTGGGTGGGGTATCTAGAAATAGTTGGCCATCAGGAACTAGTCCAGTAACCACAAAAGGTGATATTTATACTTATTCAACAACTGATGCCAGATTAGGAGTGGGCGCTGATGGTTATATATTAAGTGCTGATAGCACCCAAGTTACGGGTTTAAAATGGATAGCCAATACTGGTGGTAGTGGCACTTGGGCTACCACCTCAGAACAATATTTCTGGAACACTACTTCCACTTGGGCTTACTATGATACTAACTGGGCTCGTAATTACAACGCTACCACCACTTTAAATGGCTTTACACCAGCAGATTATTTGTTAACTAGTAATTTTAATTCTAGTTTTGACACTAGAATAATCGCCACTACTACTTGGAGTGGTAATCTAACTGTTGATGGCTATGCTTCTTCAACTTCTGGATTGTATACTCAGGGTAATGCTCATGTAGGCGGTAGTCTTAGTGTTGGCGCATCAACTACTTTAACACCTTTATCTGTTTATTATGGAGGAGCTGGAGTTATATTATCGGTAACAGGAGGCGGAGGTGGTAGTGTTGGCGGTGGTTATATTGGCAACTATTCCAGTGTTATCCCGACTGCTTTTAATGATGCTCTTGGTACGTTTGGTTTTGGTTATAATAATGGTAGTGGTTTATATAATTCTGCATCAATTAAAAGCATTGCAACTCAAGCTTGGACAACATCTTCGGCTCAAGGATCCGCGCTGACATTTAATGTGACACCAAATGATTCAAGTACTTTAACTGAGGCTTTAAGAATTGATCAGGACGGCAATGTTGGTTTAGCGACTACTACACCTGGCGGTACTTGGGGAGAAAAATTTACAGTTATTGGAGGAGTTTATTTTGATGGTGGCGCAACTACTACAGGCTCATTGTATGTTGGTGGCTATGCTTCATCTACAACTGGTTTATTTACTCAAGGTGACTTACATGTTGGTGGTGCTTCAACATTTGATGGATTATTATCAGGAGTAGGTTGGAATACATCAAATCAAAATTTTTGGAATGCCACTTCCACTTGGGCAGGCTTCTTTAGTCAATTTAATATTTATGCTAATGCTTCGAGTACAATTGGTAATAAATCATTTTCAGGTTTAGAAGGCAGTCCATCGGATGTTATTACTGCTGGGACAGGGCTAAGTTGGGCTGGCAACACTCTTAATGCTACTGGTGGTGGTGGTACTTGGGCTACTACCTCAGAAGATTATTTCTGGAACAATACTTCCACTTGGGCTTACTATGATGTTAATTGGGCTAGAAATTATAACGCCACTACTACTTTAAATGGCTTTACACCAGCTGATTACCTAGCGGTTTCTGATTTTAATTCTACTTTTGATACTAGATTAATCGCCACTACTACTTGGAGTGGTAATTTGAGTGTTAGTGGTAACATTGGTGTTAACACTAATAATTTATTGGATGTTTTAACGGTTAATCCAAGTGGTTCAACTGGTGGTATTGTGGTCACTGAAAGTGATAGTGATACTAATATGGCCATTCGTTTATTGGCCACGGCTACTGCTGGCTCCCTTAATTTAAGAGAAAATAGCACAGATAAAATTCAATTTACCGCTCAAAATGCCGGGTATAATTTTATAAATAATAATGGAAACTTTGGTATCGGTGACGTTACTCCAGCTTCTTTGTTAACAGTTGGTAGTGGAGATTTATTTCAGGTTGATTCATCTGGAAATATGTTTACCACTGGTTATGCTTCATCAACAACTGGTTTATTTACTCAAGGTGACTTACATGTTGGTGGCGCTTCAAGTTTCGACGGTTTATTGTCTGGATCTGGCTGGGCTTCATCTTGGGATAGCCTGTTGATTGCGACTACTACTTGGAGTGGTAGCTTAAGCGTTGATGGTAACGCTACAACTACCGGCAACTTAAGCGTTGGTAGTGGCGGCGGGGGGGATAGTTATCTTGAATTAGCAGTCTCTGGCACATCTATTTGGACTTTTGGTGTTGATGTAACAGATGGTAATAACTTTGTGTTCTCAGCTGGTGGTGTTTTGGGCACTAGTAACGCTTTCCAATTAGGCACAAATGGTAATGCGACAACTACCGGTAGATTCGTTATTGGTTCTACTAGTCCAGTTAGTGATTATGGCGCCTTGTATGTTAATTCTGGCGGTAGTGGTGGCGCAGCTTATTTTGTAGGTGGTGCTACGACCACAGATTCATTGTATGTCGGTGGTTATGCTTCGACGACTGGTGGTTTGTATAGTCAGGGTAGTTTACGAATTGGTGGTCAGATGAGTATTGATACTACTGCTAATGACGCTTATGCTTTAACAATCCCAAATACAGGCACACTATCTGCTGGTCAGCAGACTGGTTACGGTGTGGCTAAAGGTTGGGACACTTACTCTGATAGTAGAATCAAAACTGAGCAAAGAGATATTAATTATGGTTTAGAAGATCTTTTGAAACTAACACCTAAAAGATACACTCAACATAGCTCATCATTTGTAGATGGCAAATTAGTATTGGGTAGTGGTTCAGAAAATATTGGTTTGATCGCTCAAGAAGTGTTTGGTATTGTGCCAGAAGCTGTTGGTAAATCTAGTGATGAAAGTAAATATCTTTGGACTATTAATTACTCGTCTTTAATACCAGTAATAATTAAAGCCGTTCAGGAGTTGTCATTTAAAATTGATGAAATAATCAATAGCCAGGCTCAAATAATTGCTGATATTCAGGCCCCAGTTAGTCAAATACCTGATGTTCAGCCACTGAATTATGGTGCTTATGAAGATATAGCTGTTGTTGATAACGATTTATTTAAAGTCAACAAAGACATTGTAGTTGAAGGTAATAGCTACTTTAATAATACTATCACTGTTGCTAATGATGCTAAATTCGGTGGCAACATTAGTGTTGGTCAGGACGCTACTTTCTATGGTGTTATAACAGTAAAAGGTGAAGCTAATTTTGAAGTTAAAGTTTCTTTCCAGAGTGATGTTGATGTTAATGGTAAAGTTTATGTCAATAAAGACCAGGCTGGCGGTGTCTTGTTTGTAGCCAATGCTACTAGCACTGAAGTTGTTTTTGATAAGCCATATTTATCAATTCCAAGAATTGTTATTACGCCACAAGCTAATTTAGAAAATAGAGATTATTGGATTTCTAATAAAACTGTTGATGGTTTTAGAATAAATGTTAGTCCAGCTATTTTAAGTGATATGGAATTTGATTGGTTTGCTGTAGCAGTTAAGGGCCAAGGTGATAGTCAAATTATTCCAGAAGTAGCCGGTGTTAGTGTTATTGCTGGTTGTACTGATAGCGGGGCTGCTAATTATAATCCATTAGCTAACGAAGATGATAGTTCTTGTCTTTATCCGTCTGAGGATTCTGTTATAGTGATTCCTCCAGTTTCAGAGCCAACTCCAACTCCAACTCCTGATCCAGTTCCAGAAGTAATTCCAGCTCCAACTCCAACTCCAACTCCAACTCCTGATCCAGTTCCAGAAGTAACTCCAACTCCAACTCCAACTCCAACTCCAACTCCTGATCCAGTTCCAGAAGTAACTCCAACTCCAACTCCAACTCCAACTCCAACTCCTGATCCAGTTCCAGAAGCTTAGTCTGTTGGGGTATTTAAAAAAGCAATGAATATAATTTCATTGCTTTTTAGTTGCTAAATATCCATTTTAAATATTCTTTCAGCAGGAGTGTTTAATTTGTATTTATTTTTTTGTTTTTTTATTGATTCAATTACATCAACTAAATAAAAATACCAATCGGTGGCTTCTGCCAGAGGAATATTTTCTCTTTTGGCCATAGTGGTTATGTTATCGTAGGGATTTCTAATAACATGTATAAATTTAATCTTTAAATTGGCATTAATTTTAAAGAATTTATTTATAACCCATGGTCTTTCTTTGATCCAATATAAAGTGCCACAGCCAAGTTTATCACCGATGACTGTTAGTTTAGAAAAATTACCATGCCATTGATTATTTACAAAATAATTATAGCCAGTATGGGTTCTATTTATTTTATTAAAATTTCTAGAGTTTCTGATTATAGAATAATAAATTTGATATTTTTTAAATCCACGTTCTAAATATTTTAAAGTGTTTAGTTCATGGGATATTATCATATTAGGATGAGCATCTAGTATAGAGCCAATTAGGCTATGTCCACTTCTGGGGTAGCCAACAAACATACAATAAGTTTTTAGATTTTTGAATTGTTTTTTATATATAAGGCCACCAACAAAAGAAATTATATAATTTGAATTATGATTATTTATTATTTTCCATAAGGTATCTTTGGTGTAGACTAAAAATCTCCATAAAATATTATGACTATTTCTTTTACTTTCAATTGCTTTAGTTAGCTTCATTTTTTAATTAGTTTTTTGTAAAATTTTTTTAATCTTATCAATAAATATTTTTGTATCGAAGTTATTGGCTCTATTTTGACAATCATTTTTATACTTTTCAGGCTTAGTATTAATTAATTTTATAGCTTGAATTATTTTTTCTGAGTCTATATCATCAATCAATAAGCCAGTTACTTGGTGAATAATTGTTTCTTTGTAGCCACCTTCGTTAGGGGCAATAACTGCTTTACCAGAGGCCATGGCTTCTACAGCGGTCATTCCAAAGTCCTCATCCTTAGAAGTAGTAATAAAGCCCTTACAATTGGCGTATAAATCAATTAATTGCTTTTGATCTATCCAGTTTAAAATAGTGACGTTGTCTGGTTTAATGTTGTTAATATAATTTGCGTATTTTTTAAAATGGACGGATTTTTCATAGCTACCTACAATTATTAATTTTTCATTTGGTAGGTTTTTAAAAGCCTCTAGTTGCATCTCGACTCTTTTATGAGTAATCAATCTATTGACGCTTAGCCAGAAATCACCATTTTGATTATAATAAAATTTTTTAGTATCAATTGGCGGATTAATCACTACAGCATCTTTGTTTAAATATTTTTTTATTCGTCGTTGAGTATTAATTGAATTACAGACGATTTTATCTATATTTTTGACATATTTTTTGTTAAGGTATCTATTATATTTTACCCATAAATCGAATATCCACCAAATAATTCTTGGTACATTATTTTTTTTGGTGTATTCATATAAATCCCAAATCTCACGAATAGGCGAGTGGACATACCATAGATTTGGTCTATTTTTTACGCCTGCTGAAATCGCCCAATCACCACTAATAATATAGTTTTTATATTTAGTATTTAGATTTAGGCGACTAAACTTCCAAAGAGAAAGTTGTTGTTTAAGTGGGGCATTAATTGGTACTCGGCCAATGGATTTTATTGGTATATTTTTAAAACCCAGTTTATTTATTTTTTCTTTGCAGATGTTGGTAGAATAAAAATCAGCATTTAATTCTTTAGCTAAGGTTAAACTGACAATTTCTGCTCCACCAATATTGTCCATAAAATTGTGAAATATAGCAATTTCAGGTTTTTTTTGGGCTATTAAAAATATATTATCACGAATATTAAAAGGAATAACTATATTTTTTAAGAAATCATTTTTAGATGTATATTGATAAAGTTGGTGCCATATTTTTAAACCTTGCCAACGATAGAGTGTTTTTAAAATTTGAGGTAAATAAGATCGTCGACCAATCTTTTTAGTGGTCAGTATTTCAAAGCCGTTTTTTTCTAGAAGTTTAGTAAGACTTTTTTTAGAAAAATAAAACAAGTGTTCAGGGGGGATTATCAGGTGCCAAAACCTGCCAGTGATTTTAGCCCAGACACTACTTTTGTCTACGGTAGTCAAAGCTATGAGACCGTTACTATTTAAAAGTTGATTGATTTTTTTAATGTAGTTGGTGGGACTATCAACATGTTCTATAACATCCCACATCGTAATAACATCAAATTTTTCTGTTATGTTGGTTGTAATAAAGTCACCAGCCAAAACTGACTCGCCATTCTTGAGAGCTTGACTCTCAGCGTATTCTGATATATCAATGCCAAGAGTTTGCCAGTGATATTTCTTGGCTATTTTTAAAAAGTGCCCACTAGCTGCTCCGATATCAAATAGTTTATGACCATTTGATAATTTATTTATAATTATTAAATATTTGGTAAATATATTGCTCATTAACTTTTGGCGTTTTTCATAATCTATATAACCTAGATTATTATCTGGATCAGTATTTTCAAAATAATTTTCTTGGTAGGTTTCTTTTAGATTATTTGGCATCGGCCAAACAAATAGTAAATCACAATTTTGGCAACTATAAATTTTATAACCATCTTTTTGATGATAATATTTTATTTTTTGAGATTGGCAAATTGGACAATACATTTATTTATAATCGGAGAAAATAAGATTTTTTGGTAATAAATGAAAACGATTTTTAATTAAAACTACGCTAAAGCCTAGGACATCACTTTCTTTTTGGACTACAACATAGTCAGCTATGGAAATATCATCTGGCCATTTCACACTGTAGTTTAGATTATTATCGTGAATAGCTAAGTAAAAACTAATGGTTTGTGTATTTACAATATTATTTTCGTGCAGTGGCACTACTAAACCTGGTTTCAGGGCCATAATACTCTCTATACTAGATTCAAGATTATTGCCGATAGCGTTGAAGTTTGAATTAATGATGCTATTAATAGATAAATAAGTGAGTGCTGACAAAAGCAAGGTCGCAATAATTATTTGTAAATTTTTGCTAGTAAATGAATTATATAAATAATTAATGCCAACTGCTGACAATATTATCATAAAAGGAATTAAGGGCATAGTATAGCGTGGATCTTTATTGGCAATAGCGGTAAAAATTAAATAAATGTACAGGATAAAAAATATTGTTAAATAGAATGATTTTTTTTTATTTTTTATTGTACTTAAATAAATAGTGCCTATGATAGAAGTTAGAAATATAGACAGAGAGCCTAGTTGTTTTGGTATGAGTAATAAATAATAATACCAACCGTTAAAAGTGGTCCAATTGGGGTCACCATAATTAGCGTAAATTAATTTTTCACCAAATAAGTTGAAATATTTTTCTGGTAAAATTCGACCAAACCATTGAAAGATATTTTTAAATACCGCCAGTCCCTCAGATGATGTTATGAGGCCAAATTTAGGCAGGACAAAAAAAGCTAAAACACCAAAACCGAAATAAGATAAAAAAACAATCACCCCAGTAATTATAAAAACGATAAATTGTTTTTTAAATAAATATTTATAATTTTTGTTATAAATAGTTAGTAATATTAAAAATGGAAAAACAATAAAACCAGTCGGCTTCATCAATCCGGCTAGACCAAGAAATAATCCAGACATTAACCATGGTTTAATTTTAGATGAATCTAAACCTAACAAATAAAAATAGAGACCAGCCATAATTAAACAGGTCATCGGCACGTCAACTATAGCCACACCACCTCTGGTAATAAAATAGGGATTAATGGCCATCAAATAGGCTGAGAGTAAACCAATATTTTTATCAAAAAGTTTTTTACCCAATATATAAATAACTGGAATTGAAATTAGGCTAAATAGCATACTTGGCAGCCTAGCAGTTAGTTCGCTAAAGCCAAATATTAAATAAGATATAGTGGTTAAAATGGTATAGCCCCAAGGAAAAAAGAATAGACTACCAGTACTAGCCCAGTAGTGATCGGTAAAATTTCTAAAATAATTATAATCAAAGCCATTGATAATTGTTTTAGCTATTAGAATGCCAGATAATGAATGTGAGCCTTCATCCCAAGTAAAATCACCAAAGTGAAGCCAAAAATTTAATCTTATAATTAAGGCAAAAAATAAAATGACAAATAAAATTATAGTTTCTTTTTTTATTTTTTTATATTTAAACATTTTTTAAATCTAACTAGTAATTTTTTTAATGGTTACAACATATTGCCCACCAAATGGCAGTTTAATAAATTTTTTTTCTAGGAAATTAATAAAATTATAATTAAATCTTGGTGGAAAAAACATTATATAATCTAAATTAATAAATTTTATTTTGTAATTTTTTTTAAGATAATTTAAAATTTCTGGTGGTGATAGTAAGATAGCATTTTGGTCTATTTTGGTTGTTTTAACAATTAAATTAGTAAGAGGGTTTAGAGGGTTATGTTCAAAAATTATTAAATAACCGTCTTTTTTTAGTAACGTTGTTAGGTAATTTATAGTAGCCTGTCTAGCAGATTTATTTATATGGTGTAAAACACTGCTAACTATAATAATATCAAAGTGGTTTGGCGGCAGATCGTTATCGGATATTAAGTGGAGTTTACTGTTTGAATGTCCAGTCAATATTTTCTGGGCTTCGTTTAGCATTGCCTTGGAGGTGTCAGCTCCGCTTAAATTAATATTTAGTTTTAGATCGTTTATTCTTTTTAAAAATAAACCAGTACCACAACCAAAATCTAGAATTTCTAAACGTTTATATTCTTTAGCACCAGTTTGCTTTATTAGGTTTAATAACCAATTTATTTTTATTTTAAAAAAATCATCTGGCTTGTTACCGAATATTTTTTTTAGGGGGTTGTCTAGGCCGTAATTATAGTTTTTAGCATAATTATTAAATTCTTGATCTGAATTATTTTTTTGATTAAATTCCTTTTTTAATCTCATTAGTCCTGATAGATAATTAAGGGATGTGGGAATTATTTTTACCTTGCTGTTTCCATCTTCTATCCATTCAATTGGTAGCTCTTTAATTTTGTAGCTAGCTTTTTGACATCTAAAAAGAAGTTCAGAATCAAAAAACCATTCTTGATCTAAAACTTTTGGTAAAATATTATTTATAACTTTTCTGTTAATGGCTTTAAAACCACATTGGGCATCATCAAATGAAACTTTTAAAAAATATTTAAGACATAACACATAACATCTAGAAATAAGTTCTCTTTTGAATGATCTTTTTATTTTTGAATCCTTTAACATTCTAGATCCAGTAGCTAGGTCGTAATTACCACCAGCCACAGTTGTTATTAATTTGTCTAGAGATTCTAAATTAGTAGAAAGATCTATATCCATATAACTGACTATGTCAGCATCGCTTCTTTCCCAAGCTTCTCTTAAAGCTCTGCCTCGGCCTTTGGTGTTTATTCTAATATAGTCAACTTCTGGATATTTGGTTTTTAATAACAGTGAAATACTTTTTGTATTATCAGTTGAAGCATTGTCAATGATTACTATTTTGTAATTAAAATTAAAATTATTATCTTTGAGATAATTGATTAGTTTAATGGCATTGGCTTCAAGACAATTATCTTCATTATAGACCGGCAAATCTATTTCGACTTTTATTTTATGGTCGTTAGTCATCATTATTTTTCTTTAATGCTTAAAATGCTTAGTATAAAAGAAGAAAAGGCAGTTTGGATGCCAAATATGATTAGAGTTAAAGCAATGATAGAATTTTTGATTTCAGACAGTTCACCAAAACCATTTTGTAGCCACTTAATAAATATTATTAAGTAAATAATGGTACCGGCTAGACCAGCAAGAAAACCTACAACAATGCCTTTTTCAATGGTAATGAATTTATATAGTTTATCCATTGTTTGGCTGTGCTCGCCTAGATGGGTAATAGCATAGGTTTTTGAGAAGAGAGAAAATATAATTAATTGATAGCCAATAATCATTAGTAATGCGGATAAAAATAGTGGATGGTATTGGATGGTGATGTTTAGAATTTTAAAAGTATTAAAGTATATAGTTACCATTGTCAGTAGACCAATTAAAAATATAATTAAGCCAGGCACAAAGAATAAAAACATTGGACTGTAAATTAACATAAATCTTAAATGTCGCCAACCGTCAGTAAATGTTTTCAGTTTTGATTCGCCACTTCTTTGGTGGTAGTCAATAGGGAGTTGTTTTATTTTTAAGTTATTTCGTATAGCTTTGATTACCATTTCCGAAGCAAATTCCATACCAGAAGTTTGTAGATTTAATTTGTTTAGAGAGTTGCTTTTGATTGCTCTCATACCACAATGAACATCAATAATATTTGTTTTGAAAAAAAGTCTAAATAATGATGATAGTATAGGATTGCCGATGTAACGATGACTCCAAGGCATGACTCCTTTTTTTATATTCCTGGCAAAGCGATTGCCAATAATAAAATCATAGCCATCATCAAGGTATTTTATAAATCTAGGGATTTCGGTAAAATCATAAGTATTGTCTGGGTCAGCCATAAAGATATAGTCCCCAGTAGCCACTTTAAAACCTTCTAAGTAGGCCAAGCCGTAACCTTCGAGCCCATGTTTGATTAATACGACTTGATGGTCTCTGGCAATGTTTGGCGAATTATCAGTAGATGAATCAGAAACAATGATTTCACCAGATAAGTTATAATCAGCTAAAATTTTTTTTATATTGATTAAGCATAAGTCTAATGATTCTTCTTCATTACGACAGGGTAGCACTACACTAATTTTTTTGTTATTTGCTAACATCTTTTACTTCGTAGATATAATTATCTGGTTGAGTGTAAATTAAGTTGAAATTACAATCAATAGTAACAGGAGACATAATGTATTTGGCGTTGTTTCGATTTAAAATTTCTTTTTTGGTTTTACAATCTTCGCTTAAAAAGAAATTTTCTACTTCTTGTCGATTACCATAAAATACTACCGCTCCAACTGGTTCGTGCTTTTTGGTTATTGGGTACATAGCCGTTGATACAAAAGGCGCAGCCATAACAGTAGCCGGCGGAAAATCAGCTATGAATTTTAGGGCGTCGTAATGTTTTTGTTCGATAACATGATAGAGAGCCACCTGAGATGGTAAATTATAATAATTAGTAAATGAGAGTAATAGAATTATTATAAAAAGTATAAAGGTAATGATATTCGATAGAAAATATTCAAATATCGATTTAAATTCTTCTTTGATTTTGAAACTAATAGTGACAGTAGCAAAGTTGTCTAGCAGGTTGGTTTCTTTCTTGTTTAAAATAATTTTTCTTAAATTTATTCTAAATAATCTAATTAAAGAATATAATCCAACCGCACTGAGCATTGGCAGACTAATGGCAAAATAATATAAATTTCTTTGGTAGGGGCTTAAGTAAGAAATGCCAGTTAATTTATAAATAACTATTAATGAAAAGGTTGTAGCTGGCCAAAGCAAATAGAGGGTGTACTTTCTATGGTTATGAGATAGTAAAGAGACTAATATTCCAATCGCTGCCAAAAAGTAGCCAGTCCAGTGATAAACTTCGGTTAATGAATTGTGAATTTCTAAAACTCCCCAGCCATATCTAAACTGAAGAGTGTCAAATAATCTGGCAATTAAGCCAGGCCAGGGGATATCCAGAGTGTATTTATAGAATAATATGCCGATTATCGGTATAAGTAAGAATGATATTAATATTTTGTACTGTTTAAACGCTTGTTTATAGTTAATTATTAAATATAAAATAAAAGTTGGCATAGCAAATAAAACTGATATCGAATGAATAGGTACTAAAAATACCATAATTAATAATGAAATTAGTAATTGTTTGGCATTTTGTTTTTCTATACCTTCGGTGAAAAAATAAGTGTAGAGAAATATAAATGGAATAGCAAAAGTAAGGGGTGTAAAAAACCATAAACCAGTTAAATTAACATTTGATCTGATTGATACAAAAAAGATCATAGATAGCCAGGCCAAATAGAAGTTTTTGTTGGTTTTTTTGTAAACTACATAAAATAAAACCAAAGATGATAAAACCGTCCAAGTTGCTGGAAAAAATTGATAAGCCCAAGTCAGGTCAAATAACCAAGATAATAAAAACAAAAAGAAATGAAAACCCATCTCGGTGCCACCAAATCTGATAGCCGAAGTGCTTCTGAGGACTTCAAAATATTCACCGTAGTGGTTTAATCTTATGGCCTCAGAGATATGGTGCCATTCGTCAACATGTAACGGCCAGTGATACGAAAAATGAGGTTGATAAACCAATAAAAATGTAAATATTAGAGTAATTAGTATTAATATCTGGTGTCTTTTTTTCATGTTCGACTTAAGGATATATTTAGGATATCATATGCTAGTATTTTAGATAATTATTGTCTCTTTGTCCACCTCATAAGCCCTTTATAAAAAGTCATTTTTATATTACAATTACTAGGTGAATAATTGATAAAGTTTAGTTATGGCTTATCGTCGTAGAAAAAAATCGGTTTTTAAATTGCTTGGGAAAAAACAACCTAAAAGACATAATGATTTTGATGATAGATCCATTGAAGGTGGTTTTGGTATGGATTGGAGTATATCCAATGAAACTAAAAAAGGTATTATAATTATTTTTTTGTTTGTTATGGCCGCCTTGAGCTTTTTGGGCCTATTTAATTTATCTGGTAATTTTGGAAAAATTATCGTGAAATTAATTTCGTGGTTGCTAGGTTCTCTAAAATGGTTCTTTCCTGTTTTGGCTATTGCTTTTGGCTATTTTATGTTAAGAGCCGACACTTATAAAATAAAAGTAGTCAACTATATTGGCACTATTTTTCTGGTTTTAGGTCTGGCTGGCTTGTGGCATTTACAGTTTGATATAGAAAATTCAACTTTCGCAGCTAGTAATGGTTTAGGTGGTGGTTATGTTGGCGTTATTCTGTCGTTGCCACTGCTAAGTTTTATGGGTTTTTGGGGCGCTCTAATTGTTTGCTTTGCGGTTTTTTTGGTAGGGTTATTATTAACTTTTGAAACTTCTTTGTATGGCTTAATGTGGCCAGTGAAATTATTTAAATTTGTTTATAGTAAAATTTCAGAAATGATAAACAATGGTCAGGAGGTTGGTGACGACTATGAAGAGGAAGAGGAAATTAATGAAGATATAGAAGATGAGCTGCCAGAAGAAGAATTGGAAGAGAGTAATGAAGAAGATGACGATAGTGAAGTTGCTCCTCAATTTGAAAAAAAGGATGTTAGTATCACCGATGAAGATGATGATACAGATAAAATAGTACCCAAAAAATTTGGTAAGAAAATTGAATTGCCGATAGAATTGTTAGTTGCCAAATCAGGTAAGCCAACTAGCGGTGATATTAAGGCTAATCAGTTAATTATCAAAAAAACTTTATCTAATTTTGGTATTGAAGTGGAAATGAGCGATGTGAATATTGGTCCTACTGTTACTCAGTATACATTTCGTCCAGCCGATGGCGTTAAGTTGTCTAGAATTACTAATCTAAATAGTGATTTGGCCTTAACATTGGCTGCTCATCCAATTAGAATTGAAGCGCCAATCCCAGGCAAATCACTGGTAGGTATCGAAATACCCAACCAGACAGCGGCTAAGGTGACTATGAATGAAATATTGGCTGGGTCACAGTTCAAAAATCGTGAGAGTAATTTAATGATGGTTTTAGGTAAAGATGTTAGCGGTAAACCTTATTTTGCTCAATTAGATAAAATGCCGCATCTTTTGATTGCTGGTTCAACTGGTAGTGGTAAATCAGTTTGTGTTAATTCTATTATTACTAGTTTACTTTATCAAAACAGTCCTGATGAGCTTAAGTTTATTTTAGTTGATCCTAAACGAGTAGAATTACCATTGTATAATGGTATTCCTTATTTGTTAACGCCAGTAATTACTGATGTTAAAAAAACCATTAATGCGCTTAAATGGACCACTACAGAAATGGAAAGGCGATTTGAAGTTTTGTCTAAAGCTGGTAAAAGAAATATTGCTGCTTATAATAAAAATGCTACTGACAAATTGCCATATATAGTTTTTGTCATCGATGAATTAGCTGATTTAATGTCTACTTCAGCCAATGATGTAGAGGCTGGTATTGTGAGATTAGCGCAAATGGCCAGAGCTGTGGGTATCCATTTGATTTTGGCAACACAAAGACCATCAGTAGAGGTGATCACTGGTTTAATTAAAGCTAATATTCCTGGGCGTATTGCCTTTTCAGTGGCTTCGTTAATTGATTCTAGAACTATTTTAGACACCTCAGGCGCCGAAAAATTAGTTGGTCGTGGCGATATGCTTTATATTGGTCAAGATGTTAGTAAACCTAAGAGAATTCAAGGTGTTTATATCTCTGATCGAGAAACTCATAATATTATAAATTATATTAAGCAACAGGGAACTGCCGATTATATTGAAGAAATAGTGGAAAGACAATCTGGTGGCAGTAGTAGTGGCGGTGGTTTTTATGATGATAGCGGCGATGCCCTAATGGGAGATGCTAAGGATGTTATTCGTGAATCAGGCAAGGCCTCGGCTTCACTGTTACAGCGCAGATTAAAAATTGGTTATGCTAGAGCAGCTAGAATATTAGATTTAATGGAGGATCAAGGTATTGTTGGACCAGCTGATGGTGCTAAGCCAAGAGAAGTATTTTTAGAAAAATTAGGTGGCGTTGATACTCTGAAATTTGCTTCCAGAGAACATAACTTAACTGGAGAATTAAGGCCAACTAGTGACCATCAAGTTGAAGAAATTGAAGAATATGATGATGAAAATGATGAAGAATTTGATGACGACGAAATAGAAGAAGAAATTATCGAAACATTAGCTGTAGAAACAACTGACAATATTAATGATAATACATTGGATCAAGTAGGTGATGATAGTAGCGATAAAACTGATAATGATGAAGATTTCGTGGATCTTGATGATTCTGAAAAAAATGAAGAAGAATCTGAAGCAGAGGAAGATAATGATAATGAAGCAGAAGACGAGATGGGAAATGAAGACGATAGTTTAAAAGAAAATCATAATCACAAAAAGAAAAAAACTTTTTCTGAAGATGAGTGGACTTAGATTTAAATATATATTTAAATATATATATAACTATATATTTAACTACAGTAATTATTTGATATGTAAAAAACACTCCAATGGAGTGTTTTTTTGGTGTTTAAAATAATTAAATATTTTGACATATGTCTTTGAGCTTCGGTCTGAGTCTGGATCTGTAAATTTGCTTATTGTAAGAGTACTTTTCACCACGATAAATTTCTTTCTGTTGGTCTTTTGATAGTTTGATAACATTTTGACAATGTGGAGTACAACAGCCATCATATTTTTTTTGACAATCAGTACATTGAATAAATAATAAATGGCAATGGTTGTTGGCACAGTTAGTGTGAGTATCGCAGGGTTTATCGCATTGGTGACATTTAGCTATAATATCATTGCTAATTTTTTCACTTAGTCTTTCATCAAAAACAAAATTTTTACCTAAAAATTTATTTTCTAAATTTTCGGCTTGGCATTGTCTGGCGTAATCAATTATACCACCGTATAGTTGGTTAACGTCTGTAAAACCCTCAGATTTTAGAAAGGCTGAAGCTTTTTCACATCGGACGCCACCAGTGCAGTATAGTAATACCTTGGTGTTTTTTTGATTTTTTAACTCCTCTTTAACCACCTGTAATTCTTCTTTAAAAGTGTCAACATCTGGAGTGATGGCCCCCTTAAAATGACCAATTTCTGACTCATAGTAGTTTCTCATGTCTACTACAATTGTGTCTTTTTCGGCCATATACTGGTTCCACTCTTTGGCAGTTAGATGATTACCGACATTGGTGGTGTCAAAAGCCTTGTCGTCTAGACCATCAGCAACGATTTTGTGTTTTATTTTTATATCTAGTTTATAAAATGACTTGCCGTTATCTTCGACAGCAATTTTAAGAGGCATGTCTTTCAAAGATTCATTGTTATCTAAATAAGTTTTAAAGTCACTCAATTTTTTATTGGGTATGGAAAATTGAGCATTAATACCCTCCAAGGCTAAATAAATACGGCCTAGTACGCCAAATTTAGACCAGTCGATATACAATTTATCTCTAAAATCTTGAGGGTTGTCTATGGGTGTATATCTGTAAAACGAGATAGTAGTCCTAGGAGTGGGGTCATTTTTAATTCTTTCTTTTAGAACTGCTTTATTCTCTAAATTATATAAAATCATAGTTAGTGGACTGTTATTTGAGTAGTTCTTATTATACTACCCTAAAAATGGCTTATTTTCAAGGTCTAGGTGGTATGAAATAGTTGGATTAAGTGTTTAATTGTTTATGATTTTGATGTTTGGTATAATAGTAGGAGCTATAAAAATAGGGAAATATAGCTATTTTTAGTTATTGCCTGTTACTTATTTGTGGTTGCTATATAATTTATTTATGTTTTATGGTTAGAAAAATCTTATCTGTAAAATTAGGAGAAGTTTTATCAGAATCTAGAGATAGTCGTTATATTAATTTGGATGAAGCCGCCAAAGATGTCGGTATTCCGTTTAAGTATTTAGACGCCTTAGAACATAATAATTTTAAAGACTTGCCTGATGAAAAATATCTTAAAGATGCTTTAAAAAAATATGCCGATTATTTAAAATTAGATTTTTCATATGTTTGGCGATTATTTAAAGAGAATCAAAATATTTCGTATAGTAATAAATTTAAAAAAGTAGAACACCGGTATTTGACTTCTTGGCCAAATTTAATTAGAAGAGTGGTGATTTTTGCTTTCATTTTAAGTATATTATTTTTTTTAATACTTAAAGTTGAGCAAATATTTTCACCACCAGAACTTAATATAATATATCCCCAGGATGGTTTGATAGTTGAAGACAGACAAGTTACTTTAACTGGTCAATCAGAGTCCGAAGTAGAATTGATAGTTAATAATAAAGAAATATTTGTTGATAGTGCTGGTGGTTTTGAAACTATTATCGATTTGCAAAAAGGTTTAAATTTGATTAAAATAAGTGCGAAGAAAAGGTACAGTAGAACAATAGAAAAAGAGATCAGACTTTTGTTAAAGGATTAATATAATAATTAATGACTAAGTTAATATAATTATGTCTAAAAAAGCCAAAGTGGATGGAGGGGAAGTGAATGAAAAAATTAAGGCAGTTGGTGTAGCAATTGATCAGATCAGAGAAAGATTTGGTGATGGTTCAATTATGAAATTTGGTGACGCTAGAACAATGCAGGTGGCCTCGGTGTCAACTGGTTGCTTGTCGCTAGATATTGCTCTAGGTATTGGTGGTGTGCCTCGTGGTAGGATTATTGAGGTTTTTGGACCAGAAGCTTCTGGTAAGACAACTTTGGCTCAACATGTGGTGTCTGAAGTGCAAAAAGCCGGTGGAGTCGCCGCTTTTGTGGATGCTGAACATGCCCTTGATCCAGATTATGCTAAAAAAATTGGGGTAAATGTTGATGATTTATTTATTTCTCAACCAGATACTGGTGAACAGGCTTTAGAAATAGTTGAGACTCTGGTTAGATCTAATGCCGTTGATGTTATTGTAGTAGACAGCGTAGCTGCTTTAGTGCCTAAGGCCGAAATTGAAGGTGATATGGGCGCTTCACATATGGGCTTGCAAGCTAGGTTGATGAGCCAAGCTCTTAGAAAATTAACGGCCGCAATTTCTAAGAGTAACACAGTTTTAATTTTTATTAATCAAACTCGATTAAAGATTGGCGTTTTCTTTGGTAACCCAGAGACCACTACTGGTGGTACAGCTTTGAAATTTTATTCTTCGGTGAGAGTTGAAGTTAGACGCAGTGCTCAAATTAAACAAGGTGATAGAAATATTGGTAATCGAGTAAAGGTAAAGATTGTTAAAAATAAAGTAGCGCCACCATTTCAAACTTGTGAGTTTGATATTATGTATAACGAAGGCATTTCTATTTCTGGCGATGTTTTAGATATGGGTGTTTTATATGGTATAATTTCCAAGAGTGGTAACTCCTATTCTTTTGGCGAGGAAAAACTAGGGGTTGGTCGTGAAAATGCCAAGAAATATTTACGGGATAATCCTAAGATAATCACAGCTGTTAAAAAATCAGTCTGGGAAGAAGTTGGCAAAAAGAGAATAGAAGAACAGCAACAATAATCAATCAAAAATAATAACGCAATTTAATAATTGCGTTATTTTTTTTGTTGACTAATTCTTTCCATCATATTAAGAATTTCAATCTCTGGAACAGCTTCGGTAGGAGCTAATTTTCTGTCTTGTCTAATTTTTATTTCAGCTTGTTGCCTTAGTTGGTGGTTGGCTGATTTTTTAAATAAAAATTCAAAAGCTTGCTTTACTTCTGATTGAAATTTTGTAGCTAGATTGCCGGTAGTGGGGTTGTCTTCTAACTTATATTTATTTCTAATTATTTTTTCAGCTTCTTTTAAGACTATTATTTCAACTAGATTATGGTCTGGTAAGTGAATACCACTGGCTTGTTTGTTGATCCTTAGTCTTTGATAGTCTAAATAAAGTAGTTGACATTCAAATGATTCAAGGCAGTTAATTCTGATATTAAAACCTAAAATAGCTAGTTGATTGTTAATCGCCGAAGTTTCTGTGGCTAATTTTTCGGGGTCAATATTTTTAATGCCATGAGCCTCAGCTAGGACGACCATAGTATAGGAGATACCTAGCTTTTCAAATTGAGCTTGTCTGCGATCATTGATTTCTTTTTGTTTAGCTTGATTAGCTAAAGATTCAGAATTGCTGTATCCAATATGTTGATTGTGCTTAGAGTGAATGCCTGATGGCTCATTAGTTTTTGATTTTGACTTGGTAAACAATTTTTTGATATTGAACATGATTGGCTCCTTGATGATGGATGTTTTAAGGTACTAACTTGATAAGTTACTGTACAAAATATATTTTAATTTGTCAATTAGGTATTTAGCTATAATTATAAAATAAAAAAACCACTTATAATGAAGTGGTTTTTTTATTTTAAATTAAATTTTTAAGGTATTGACCAGTATAACTTCTTTTAACTTTTTTAATATCAAGTGGTGTGCCAGCGGCGACTATTTCACCACCACCACTACCACCTTCTGGACCCATATCGATAACCCAATCAGCTGATTTTATTACATCTAAATTATGTTCAATAATTAAAACAGAATTACCTTTGTCGGCTAATTGGTTTAGAACTTGCAATAATCTTTTAACATCATCAAAATGTAAGCCAGTAGTCGGCTCATCTAGAATATATAGGGTTTTGCCGGTTGGTCTTCTGGATAATTCGGTGGCTAATTTGACTCTTTGAGCTTCACCACCAGAAAGAGTGGTAGCGCTTTGACCTAATTTTAAATAACCCAAGCCAACTTCTTCTAAGATTGATAACTTGTCAATTATTTGTTGGTGGATAGAGAAAAATTTTCTAGCTTCAGACACTGACATATCTAAAATATCAGCAATATTTTTGCCGTCGTAGTGAATTTCTAAGGCATCAGAATTATAGCGTTTACCATGACATTCTTCACACTCTACATAGACATCAGGCAGAAATTGCATTTCAATTTTTACCATACCATCACCAGAACAAGTTTCACATCTGCCACCACCTTTAACATTAAAACTAAAATGGCCTTGTTTAAAACCTCGGATTTTACTTTCTGGTAAATTGGCGTATAAGTCTCTGATATAAGTGAAGACACCAGTATAAGTAGCTGGATTAGATCTAGGCGTTCGCCCAATTGGTGACTGATCAATATTAATAATTTTATCTAAATTATCTAAACCTTTAATTTCTTTGTGTTTACCTGGTAAATCTTTGGTGCGATAGAATTTATTGGATAAAGCTTTGGCTAATATTTCGGTCATTAGTGTGGATTTACCACTACCAGAAACTCCAGAAATACAAACTAATTTACCTAATGGAATTTTAACATCAATATTTTTTAAATTAAATTCAGCAGCACCAATTATTTCAATAAATTTACCATTGCCAATTCTAAATTTTGTTGGTGGTTTTATTTCTTTGGCGCCGGATAAATATTGGCCAGTAATAGATTTTTTGTCTTTTTTGATTTGGTCAAAGGTACCATAAGCCACTATTTCACCGCCTAAACTACCAGCTCCTGGTCCTACGTCGATTAAATAATCGGCAGCTGCCATCATTTGTTCGTCGTGTTCGACAATTATTACTGAATTACCTTTGTCTCTGAGTTTTTGTAGGGTATCGATTAGTTTGGCATTATCGCGGGAGTGTAAACCGATTGATGGTTCGTCTAAAATATAAGTTACAGATTCTAAGCCAGAACCGATTTGAGTAGCTAATCTAATTCTTTGAGCTTCGCCACCAGCCAAAGTATTAGCACTACGACTAAGAGTTAAATAATTAAGTCCAACATTTTGCAGGAAACTAATTTTTTTGGTAATTTCTTTGATAACTTGTTTGGATATTTTGCCTTCTCGAGAATTAGACTTCCATTTTTTACTAAGTTCTTCAAAGAAATTAGCTAATTGATTAATATCTAAATCACTAACATCAGCAATAGATTTGTCAGCAATGGTTACAGCTAAAGCTTCTGGTTTTAGACGATGACCAAAACAGGCTGGGCAAGTAGAGGTTCTCATATAATCTTCTAAAGTTTTTTGTAAATACTCTGATTTAGTTTCTTTGTATTTATTTTCAATGAATTTAATTAAACCTTCAAATTCTATTTTTTTGCCATCGATATCATATATTTTATTGCCGGTACCATAATAGATTACATCAATAGCTTTAGCTGATAAATCTTGGACTGCCATGTTTAAATTAAATTTATTTTCTTTAGCTACTTGCTCTAAGAGTTTGAAATTAGAGCTTTGAGAGGCAAAATTTCGAGACCAAGGCTTAATTGCTCCCTCAGCTAGGGTTAGTCGCTTGTTAGGAATTATTAAATCTTTATCTGGTACTAGTCTAATGCCTAAGCCACGACAATCAGAACAAGCACCAAATGGCGAGTTAAAAGAAAAAGTTCGAGGTTCTATTTCGGCAATATTTTCACCACAGTTGTGACAGACATAGTAAAGATTAAATTGTAGGTTTTTATCTGCTTCTGGGAGGTAGATATTTAGAAATCCGTTACCAAAATCCAAGGCTAGGGCCACGGCTTTTTCTAGTCGCTGCCAATCTAAATCGCTTTTAATTTTTTTGTTTATTTCGCTTGAAATAATCATGCTATCAATTAAAATTTCAATAGTATGAGTAGAATTTTTATCAAGTTTTAAATCTTTGGCTTCCTTTATATTATAAAAACTGCCATCAATCCTAAGGAGCTCGTAGTTGGCTCGATTGATAGCTTCGATTTGTTTGGTGTGAGCCCCTTTTTGATTTAAAACAGTTGGTGCTAATAATTGAATTTTAGTATTGACTGGTAGTTCAGCTATTTTGTCTAATATTTGAGCTGAAGTTTGTTTGCTGATTTCTTGACCACATTTATAACAATGGACAATACCGACTTTAGCGTAAAGCAGTCTTAAGTAGTCGTAAATTTCGGTAATCGTCCCGACAGTGGAGCGAGGATTAACAGAGGACGATTTTTGGTCAATGGCAATAGTGGGAGAAAGACCGTCAATATTATCAACATCAGGTTTATCCATTAAGTCTAAAAATTGTTTGGCATATGAGGATAAACTTTCAGCGTAGCGTCTTTGGCCTTCAGCATAAATAGTGTCAAAAGCTAGAGATGATTTACCAGATCCTGACAAGCCAGTAATAACCACTAATTTATTTTTAGGGATATCAACATCAATATTTTTCAGGTTATTTACCCTTGCACCGGATATTGATATTTTATCTTTCATAATAAATATAGCTTTAAATTTAATCAACGCTTATTATATCTGATTATGGTAGTATTGTCAAAGTCAATCATGCGTCAATTCTATGGGTAATGTTATTGATTAAGTTTCTAAGCAGAGGACAATATTTTATAGTTATAATTTATATTTGGGGTAATAAAAACCCCCAGCGTTGTGACGCTGGGGGGGGGGGTAATCTAATCTAAGCTGTGATTACTTCAAGTATTTGTTTTTTATTTTTGTCAATCTGTACTACCAATTTGCATTTTGGCAACGACTGGATAACCGCTTCAAACAGTTTTGGTTTACCGATAACCGTTGCGGGAATGTCTCGGCTACTCATAGTGCCGTTGTATAGACTGGTGACAAACTCCGGCAAGTACCAAGGGATCTTGGTCTTATTCTCGACAAAGAAAATATTGCCGCTTTTGGTCCAGTCTTGATCGGGGGTAATTTTCCGACCGCGAAACTTGGCTTCCAAGAGGCGCAATTCTTTGGCTACCATACCCAAATGGATCCACCTTTTAATAATAGATCCGTTTTCCAACTTTTCTTTAATATGGCCTCCATGGATTTGACAGTGACCATCTTTGTTCCATTGGATTACTATATGATAACCAGCTTGGCGACCAGCAGAGCCGGTTTTAAAAGAGTCACACCAAACTTCCAGCACTTTAACATCACCAATGTCTGGGACATTGATAGTGGCAAATTTGCCTTTGTCTATGGCAATTTTGACGGCCTTATTGGCCCAAGCGCGGTGACGCTTGACGGTGATAGTGGCCTCGGTTAAGAGTTCTTCGAACCATTCCAATTGAAGTGGTGCAAAGCAAGCTACTCCCTGGACCATATGCTCCGGAGTGAAAACATCCTTAATGGGCACTCCAGCCTTGCAACATTCGAAAACGCCACAGAAAGCTAGAGTGAGCCAATCCAATACCAATTGCGGCTTGTCCTGATAATTGTAGGACAACGCCGTCATTAGTTCGCGTAAATTGAAGGGATGACTAGATATCGCCAGACCATCAACATCATTATCGCGTACTAGTTGAAAGATTTCCCGAATCCAGGGTCGGCCAGACAAGAAATTATAAGTTTCTCGGATTAAATCCAAAGAACAGATCTCGCATAGCGACCTGTTCCGTTCTTTGCCGTGTTGATCGTATTCACCCTCGCCAACATTAAAGTAGATAATCTCCGGATTTGCATCAGGGTTATCTACTCCGGTGGCAGTGGAAATAAATTCCCATACCAATTTGCCAGTCGTAATGCCCAAATGGCGACAAACCTTCAGACAGTAGACTAGTAAGGCGGCGAAAAAGCCACATTCCAAATTGGGAAAACGGGTAATAATTTTCTTTATTTTTCTGCTACTCATGGCAGATCCTCCTGTGCACCTCTTGTTTTAAACAAGTAGGGCGTTGGAACTTGTAACCACTTCAACAACAACAGATTGTTAAAGAACTGAACTGTTAACTATATCATGTTTTAATATTTTTGTCAATAATAAAACCCCCAATTAAAATTTGGAGGTTTTTGGCTGGTTTTCTGTTATTTACTGTAGTTCAATAGAATTAATTACCACGTCATTGATTGGTCGATCTAATTCGGTAGTTGGAGTGTTTTCAATTAATCTTACAATATCCAGACCACTAATAACTTCACCAAAGTTGGTATGTTTACCATCTAGCCAAGGAGTAGAGGCAGTAGTAACAATAAAAAATTGACTGCCATTAGTATTAGCACCGGCATTAGCCATAGCTAGAGAACCTTCAACTAGTTTGTGATTGTTAATTTCATCATCAAACTTATAGCCCGGGCCACCAGTACCCCAACGATCTTTCATAGAATCATCTATAGTTAAGGGGTCGCCACCTTGAATCATAAAGTCTTTCATAATTCGGTGAAATTTAGTGCCATTATAAAATCCTTCACTGACCAGTTTAATAAAATTGGCTACGGTTTTAGGGGCGTCTTCGGTGTAAAACTTAACAGTAATATCACCTAAATTAGTTTTGATAGTAGCGCCGGTGGCAGAAATATTAGTGTCTTGTGTCATGTTATTGTTTTGATTATTATTTTGATTAGTCATAGTTTTGTCTAAGACAGCAACATCGTTCTCAATGACAGATGTATTATTATCAGTTATTAGTTTTTTAGACAAGTAATTGTTTATACCTAGTCCAATAACTACACCAGTAATAATTAACAATGCTAAGACAATTATTTTTTGTAGCATATTTATTTTTGACTATTTATTAATTTCAATGATTGATCTATGATCAGTTCCCAGTTGTCAGTAGATACTTCACCACTTAATTTATTGCCATTGATAAAAAATGTTGGTGTGCCTGGAACTTGTAGAGCATAGCCATCTTGAAAATCTTCATTAATTATATCCTGATATTTTTCTGATGATAGACAATTACTGAATTGATTTTTGTTTAAGCCAGATTGCTGAGCAATGGTAATAAGATCATCTTTGGTGAAATCACTTTTGGCGTTTAAAAATAGCCGGTCGTGCAGTGGCCAAAATTTATTTTGTTCGTTGGCACACAAAGAGGCCTGAGAAACTAGTGGAGAGCCATCATTGATTATAGGGTATTGTCTGTAAATGTAAAGAATTTGATCTTGGTATTTATTGGCAATTGCTCTAATGATTGGAAATTCCGCTTGGCAGACTGAGCATTGAAAATCGGAAAACTCAACTATAACCAATTTAGCATCTGGATTGCCAAAGCTGGGACGATCCCTTTTTTCGGCTAATAGCCTAGTGGGGTTGTTAATTGGTAAGTTGTTTATTATGTTATTGGGAGAGTTGCTGTTGCTGGGTTTGCTTAATTTGGCAATCAAAACAAACAAGGCTATAATAGTAATAGTAATAATTAGTAATATTATTATCCATTTTGGCGGAATGTAATATTTTAGATTATTTTGTGGGTTGTTGATTACTGTTTGCATAAGGTAAATTAATTATAACATATCTCATCCAAATATTTCAGTAATTGACTTTATAACTAAAGTGTGATATTATATTAGATATAAGAGATAATTATATACTTGGCGTTTGGGGAGGAAAACGCTATTTAATTATTTAAATTAAGCTATTAATTATGATAATAGATATTATTCAGATAGTGTCTGCAATTGCTTTGATCGTTGTAATCGTCCTTCAAAATAGAGGTTCTGGATTAGGCGCGGCTTTTGGTGGCGAAGGTAATGTTTATCGCGCTAGAAGAAGCATTGAAAAAGTTTTATTTCAACTTACTATTATACTAGCTGTAATATTTTTTGTTACCGCTTTTGTAAACATTTTATATTAAAATACCGACAATAAGTTACAGTGGAACAATTATCTTCATTGAAAAAAAAAGTTACTAGTTATTTTTCTCATCAGAAAAAAAGCTTAAGAAAATTTCAAAAACAGCACCATTGGGATAAGCATTTGGTGAGTGTTTTAAATAAATCCAAATTCCCAACCATTAGACAGTTGCGTTATTTGCCAAAAGTTTTAACCAAACAAGAGCGGCAAAAAATAAGCATCTTATCTCTTATTATACTTTTTGCTTCGATTGTTTTTTTGGTCAATGGTTATTTATTGGCTACAGTGTCTGTGCCTAAAGCTGGTGGTGATTATGTTGAAGGTTTAATAGGTTCACCTAGGTTTATTAATCCTATATTGGCTCAGACTGATGTTGATAAAGATTTAGCTAGTTTAATATTTCCTGGTTTGTTGAAATATGATCAAAATAGACAATTAGTGACAGATTTAGCTGAAAGCTATGAAATATCTGAAGATCAATTAACCTACACTTTTCATTTGCGAGGTGATGTTAGCTGGCATGATGGTGAAAAATTTGCTGCTAATGATGTTATTTTTACCATTGCTTCAATTCAAGATCCAGAGTTTAATAGTCCATTAGCTAGAAGTTTTATCGGTATTATTGCCGAAAAGATTGATGACAATACTGTAAAGTTTGTTTTGAAAGAGCCTTTTGCACCATTTTTAAGCTTATTAACTGTAGGTATTCTGCCAGAACATTTGTGGTATGTTATACCACCAGCTAACGCTACCTTAACTGAACTTAACAGAGCACCTATTGGTGCTGGTGCTTGGAAATTTGATAAGTTTAGCAAAGATAGGGTTGGTGTTATAAAATCTTATAGTTTGATTAAAAATAATAGTTACTATGGTAATAAACCTTATTTAAATAATATTATTTTTAAGTTTTATGCTGATTTTAATTCGGCAGTTGATGCACTTAAAAGCAAGGATGTTCAAGGTATCGCTTATTTGCCAAAAGAATTTAGAACTGATTTAAAAAAATATAAAAATCTAAATTATAATAATTTAGATCAACCCCAGTATACGGCTTTATTTTTTAATCAAAATAATAATGAATTTCTAAAAGCAGATTATATTAGACAAGTTATTGCTTTGGCCATTGATAAAAGAACTATAGTTAAGGATATTTTTAATAGTGAGGGTCGAATTGCCGATGTGCCTAGTTTACCTGGTATAGTAGTTAATTCAGATATTAAAAAGTATGACTATGATCCAGAAGCAGCGGCTGAATTGTTGGAAAAAAATGGTTGGGAATTAACTTCTACAACTACCGCAGATGGCATAACTAAGCAAGTGAGACAAAAGAAAAATTGGTATTTGCAATTAAAATTAACCACCGTTGATCAGCCAGTAAATGTTCAAACTGCGGAACTGATTAAATCATCATTAGATCAAATTGGTTTTGATGTTCAGCTAGACATTGTCGATAAGTCAAAGATATTACAAGATGTTATTAGAAACCGTAACTATGAATCTTTATTATTTTCTGAAAATTTAGGCACGGATCCGGATCCATTTCCATTTTGGCATTCATCTCAAAATGAATATCCAGGCTTAAATCTAGCAATTTTTACCAATAAGGCTGTTGATAAATTATTAGAAGATGCCAGAAGAATTAATAATTGGGATGAAAGAAAAGATAAGTATTTAGAATTTCAAAAAATTATTGCCGAAGAATTACCAGCAGTTTCATTGTTTAATGCCACCTATACTTACCCTCAAGACAAAAGTGTTAAGGGCTTTAACTTGTATAGCATAGCTGTGCCAGCTGACCGTTTTTCTAATCTCCATGAATGGTTTGTAAAAACAAAACGTATTTGGAAATAATCAAAAATACTTGATTAAGTCGAAGTGGCGTAATTGGTAGGTCTAACTACCGGTAGCCAGACCTACCTTTGGGACGTAGTGAGTTTTTTACTCGTGAGAGTTCGAGTCTCTCCCTCGACATAAATAATAGGATTAGTCCTATTGAGCTCGAAATGTCGATCATTATAATGATTGATAAAATTAATTAAAATTCCCGTATAAGGGGTCGGTTGTTAAGCCGATATTAAAAAATAAATAAAATGAGTAACGAAGAGAAAAGTCGTTCTAATATTGGAGCTGATAGCAAAAATATTAGACGTAATAATAACCGAGGTTATCATAAACCGGGGGCTAATAAAATTAATAACGCCTCTAATATAGCTAGTCAACACAAAATTACTAAGGACATTCCTAAAGTACCGCTTGATCAATATGAAGATAAATTATTAGGTGGTATTAGCTTAGGTGTCAATAAAAATAATCAACCAAAGCCAGGGTTTCAGATTAGACCTAGATCTGCTGGTCCTAAAAAACCACTATCAGTAAATCAGAACATCGCTCCTAGACAGTTTCAATCTACTTCAACTAAATCTAAAATTCAAACTCCAGTTATATCAAGATCTAATGAAGATGTTTTGAAGATTATACCTATTGGTGGTTGCGAGGAAGTGGGAAGAAATATGACTGTTTTTGAATATCGTGGTGATATCATTATTTTGGATATGGGCATTCAGTTTCCAGAAGAGGACATGCCTGGTATTGATTATATTATTCCTAACCCAGATTATTTAAAGGGCCGAGAAAAGGACATTAAAGGTGTTATTTTATCTCATGGCCATTTGGATCATATTGGGGCAACACCAATTTTATTAGAAAAATTAGGCTATCCGCCAGTAGTTGGTATGAATATGACATTGGCTATGGTTAAACATAGACTAGAGGATTATAAGAAGGATAGTTTTAAAAATTTAAAAACTATTGTTATAAACAAAATAACTGATCAAATAAAATTAGGTTCATTTGCAGTTAGTTTTTTCCAAATCGAGCACTCTATTATGGATGCTGTGGGTGTAGTTTTGAAAACTCCAAATGGTACAGTTATTCATCCTGGAGATTGGACTATGGAAAGAGATAAAAATAATATTCCATTAGTAGACTATAGTCATTTAGCTAGTTTGCCTAGTCCAAGAATTTTGATGTTAGAAAGTTTAGGGTCTATTAATTTTAAGCCTAGTACTAACAGTGAAGAGATGAAAAAAAATCTGCATCAGATTATTGCAGAGGCTAATGGCCGATTAATTATTGGTACTTTTTCTTCTCAAATAGAAAGAATAGGTTGGATTATTGCTATGGTTGAAGAGTTGGGCAAGAAAGTGGCTTTAGATGGTTATAGTATGAAGATGAATGTCGAAATCGCTCAAAAATTAGGTTACATTAAGTCGGCTAAAGGAGTTATTATTAAAACTGAACAAATAGCTGACTATCCTGATAATAAGGTAGTGGTTTTATGTACTGGAGCCCAAGGTGAAAGTAATGCTGTTTTATCACGTATCATTGATGGTAGCCATCGAAGTATTAAATTAAGAAAAAACGACACTGTTGTTTTATCGTCTTCCATTATCCCTGGTAATGAAAGAACCATTCAAAGATTAAAAGATAATTTATATCGTCAATGTGACAATGTTATTCATGGTAATTTAATGGATATTCATATATCCGGACACGGCAATCGTGATGATATTCTTCATTTTTTGAAAACTGTTAAACCGGATTATTATATTCCAGTTTATGCTAATCATTATATGTTAAAAGAAGCAGAAAAATTAGCTATTAATGATGGCTTTAGAAGGGACAGAATATTTGTACCCAACAATGGAACCATAATGGAATTTGATAAAAAAGGTGGTCGTATTTCTAATAAAAAGGCGATTACTGATTATGTGTTCGTTGACGGCTTAGGTGTTTCTGATAGTCATAATATTATTTTACGTGATCGTCAGATGATGGCCGAAGATGGTATGTTAGTAATTATCGCTACTATTAGTCGTAAAACTGGCGAACTAGTTCATAATCCAGATTTAATTTCTCGAGGTTTTGTTTATATGAAAGAGAATAAAAAATTAATTGAAATGACCAGACAAAAAGCTAAGAAACTTTTAAAAGATCATAATCCTAAGACCTCACCTGATGAACAAATTATCAGGGAAAAACTTAGAAATGAAATTGGTAAATTTTTATTTCAAAAAACAGAAAAGCGACCAATGATTTTACCAGTCATTATTGAAGTTTAATTTATTAAAAAAATAATATGAATAAAAGGTATTCTGGGTGGCAAAATTATTTAATGTTTAATTTTAGCTCAGTGATACGTTGGATGATTATTTCTGATTTAATAATAGTCGGTAGCTATGGTTTACTAGGACCAATCTTTGCTGTCTTTATAACTGACTATATAGATGGGGCTAATATTCAGGTGGCTGGTATTGCTATGACTATATTTCTGGTTACTAAAAGCATAGCTCAAATTCCTTTGGCTACATTGATTGATAAGATTAAAGGCGAGAGAGATGATTTTTGGGTGGTGTTTATCGGTTCAATTATTATGTCACTTGTACCATTGGCTTATGTGTTTATTAAAACAGTGCCTCAGTTATATTTAGTTCAAGCTATTTATGGAGCGGTGACAGCAGCTACTTTCCCAGCTTATATGGCAATTTTCCATCGTCATTTAGACAATGGTAAAGAGGGTACGGAATTAGGTGTTTATTATACATTGACTGATATTGGTTCAGCTATGACTGGAGCTATTGGCGGTAGCTTGGCTTACTATTTAGGCTTTAAATGGGTTTTTATATTAGTTGTCATCTTTAATCTGTTGGGTAGCTTGTTTTTAATATTTATTAAACGAGATATGAAAAGTGGTGATTGGAAGGACTTTTGGTTGATCAGAAAATAAAATAACAAAACAAAAAACAGCAATTAATTGCTGTTTTTTGTTTTGTTATTTTAATAACGAATAATTGTTTTGGTTCTTGCTTTATTTGCTTTAAAATACTCTTTAGAAAATTTAGCCGCCTTGTCTGGGTCGAAAAATTTACAACTAAAAATATCAATAAAAGCCCGATCTCCGATCATGTGATCAAAGTGAATTGTTAGAGACGACGTCTCAAGAAATTGCATTACCGAATAACCTTCCAAATGACCCTCGGCAAATCTTTCGATATGCATTGGTCCATGAGTTTGCATGTTAATCGATGTAATCATTTCTTTGACGAAATGTTTTATCGCTTTTGGCGATTGAATAAGTTCATGGTCGCATCCAGACAAGTCAATACTTGCTGTCAGTCCCCACGCCTTTTGCTTTTTGTAAAGCAAGCGTAAGGCAGAAATTTTCATTCCTTTTAATCTTTTATTAATTAGTAAAGTTTTTTAAAGAACTTTTAGAATCCAGTATAGCGATAATTAATAATGATGTCAAGGGTTTTTGGCCAGTGGTTGTTGATAAACTAAATATAATAAATTAGTAAACAAAAAAGGCAGATATATCTGCCCCAAGTTATTTGATGATACCAAGGTTCTTGGCTTCTAAAATCTCCAGTGATGTTGGTCGACGGTTGAATTCACCGTTGCATTTATCACACCAATAGATTACAACTAAGTCATTTTGAATTAATTTGAAAAGAACATTTTTAAATAATTGTGGAGCGTGAGGACAGCTGTTATATTTCATTTTACCACTCCTTGATGGTTTTTATGATGATAATTATTATACCTAGAAGGAAAAAGTACTGTAAGAATATGCCCATATGCTCTGTCATATTTAGCCACCCTTTCTTGATTATGAGATTAGGATTACTTTTTTAAGTTTAAAACTAAGCTTGTTGTTTGTCAATTTTTTTGGTAAACTACTTACAAATTAATACTGACACTAGAGTATAAATCAAATTTAACGTGGTAAATATGAAAAAACAAATAGTGGTTTCTGGTATGCAACCTAGTGGTCAACTCCATATTGGAAATTATTTGGGAGCCCTAAAAAATTGGGTTGATATTCAAAACAGTGGGAAATATGATTGTTTCTTTTTTGTGGCGGATTATCATTCAATAACCGAGAATTATAATCCAGAAGACAAGCGTCAACAAATTTTCAATTTAGTAGTTGATTATTTGGCGGCTGGCTTGGATCCTGAAAAAGTGACTATCTTTATTCAGTCTCAAGTGCCTCAGTGTACAGAATTAGCTTGGATATTTAATACTGTCACACCAGTGGCCGAGCTAGAGCGGATGACTCAGTTTAAAGATAAATCTGGACGACAATTAAAGAATATTAATATGGGTTTATTTGATTACCCAATTCTACAAGCCGCTGATATATTATTGTATCGAGGTGAATTAATTCCGGTCGGTGAAGATCAGATTCAACATGTGGAATTAACCAGAGATGTGGCTAGATGGTTTAATAATAAATATAAGACTAATTTTTTTCCAGAAGCTAAACCACTATTAACCCCTACAGCTAGAGTCATGAGCTTGGCTGATCCAGACAAAAAAATGTCTAAATCTTTGGGCGAGAAACACTGGTTAGGTATTGATGAATCAGCAGAAGTGATATTAGATAAAATTAAAAAAGCGGTAACTACTGACAAGGGCATTGAAAATTTACGAGGTATTTATCAGGCTTTTGAAACAAATATGCCTGGTGAATTTAACCCAGAGCGAATGGGTGAGACAAAGGCTATAATTGCTGCAGGAGTATATGATTATTTTACAGATTTTAGACAACAGAAAGAAAAATTATTGAAGAATAGTAAATATGTTGATAAAGTCTTAAAAGATGGTCAGAAGAAAGCGGAAAAAATTGCGGCTAAAAGCATTGGAGAAATTAAAGAAATTATTGGTTTACAATAAAAAATATATTAAAAAACACAGAAGTTATTCTGTGTTTTTTGGCTTTATTTTTTAATTAAATTGGACACTTCTTGGGTAATTTTTTGGAGATTTTCTTTGGTTTTTGCTTCGATGTTTAATCTGACTATAGGCTCGGTTTTGGAAGGACGCATATTAACAAACCAATCATCGCCATAAATAGACAAGCCGTCTAAATCATCAGTTTTATATTTAGCATATTTTTTGGCTAATAATTTCTCGGCTTTTTCAAAAATTATATTTTCATAATTTATTTCTCCAGAAATAAAATATTTATTTTTGAATTCAGTAATAGCTTCTTTGAGTGATAGCTTATTTTCTTTTAAGTACTCCAAAATTAATAGTGAAGGCATGATAGCATCACCAAAAATAAAATTAGTTTTTTTATCAATTAATTTAAAATTAAAAAAATAATGACCAGAGTTTTCACAGCCAAAAAGTGCTTTTTTGGTTTGCATGAGTTTTACTAAATTTGAATAGCCAGAGCGACAAATAATTGGTGTGCCGCCAGCATTTTTAATAACCTCACTTAAGCCTAATCTAAGGCGAGCATCCATAACTATGCCGATTTTTTTGTATTTACTAAGTATTATCTTAGCTAATAAACAATTAATGTAATAAGGACTAATAAATTTTCCAGTGTCGTCTATAAATATAGATCGGTCGCCATCACCATCATAGATAATGCCTAAATTAGCTTTGGTTTTTTTGACTTCTAGACTAGCTAGTTTTTGATTTTTGGCTAGCATCGGATTAGGACCATGATCAGCAAACTTGTCATTGGGTTTGAAGTTCATTTTTATTATTTTAGAATGTAGCCGGACAAAAAAATAATCAGCTAATCTGGCACCAGAGCCACCACTAGCATCAAGGACTATTTTAAAACCTCGGATTTTATCTAAGTCAATAATTTTTGAGGCAAATTTATAATAAGCCGAAGTTATGTCAATATTAGTATGGGCGGGCATAGTAAAAGTATTGTTTACAGGAGTGGGTATTTTTTGGGCTAGCTGCCTAATTTTTTTAACACCGGTATTTAAGCCAAGTAGTGAACCTTTTTTGTCACAAAGTTTTAAGCCAGTGTAGCCAATTGGATTGTGGGAGGCGGTAAAAGCCACGCCACCGTCGAGTTTCATTTCTTTGACAGCAAAAAAAACAGTGGGCGTGCTGTTAATGCCTAAATAATATATTTTACAACCAGCGTCTTTGATGCCACACAAAAAAGCCGGCATGATAGTGGCCGATTCTTGGCGTCGATCACTAGCCGCCGCAATTTTTTTGGCTTTTAGTGAAGTCGCAAAAGCTTTGCCGATTAAATAGGCAGTTTGTAGGTCTATTTCACTAGGATATTTTCCTCTAATATCGTATTCTCGAAAAATTGTTTGATTTATTTTTGACATAGTCCTATTAGTTGAAAACTTAAAAGTTGTAAAATAATGTTTTTTTACTAACTTTAAAACTATAGTCTATTATAGCATTAATAAATAACAATATTAAATATTAATTATTTCTTGGTAGCAATGGCGACTAAGTTTTTACCATTGAATCGAGAAGTTTTTTGACCACTAGCCTCATAAAATATTTCTTGTATTTGAAAACCAGATAGTTCTAGTAATTTTTTTAATTCTGCTTTGGAAAAAGAATGAACGTATCTGGATTCATTGACGTTGTTTTTTTTCCAAGGAATAAAGGCGTCGTTAAAAGATAGAATTTTATATTGTCTGAATTTTAATTTATAATTAAATAAGTGATGACGATAATCTTTTTGCCATAAGTTCCAGGAGGTGATGATTAGATCGCCGCCTATAGCTAGAGATTTATAAATATTTTTGAGAATTTTTAATTGTAACTCAGTAGTAGGTATATGATGAATAACAGCAATCATTAAGCCCAAATCAAATTTCTTGGTTGTTAAGATATTATCGGTAATATCTTGGACTTGAAAAGTTAGGTTTTTTCTGTTATAATAATTATTCTGAGCAATCTTAATAAGCTCACTGGAATTATCGATTCCTAGATAATATTGATTGTCAGCAATTAATTCTGATAGTCGACCACTGCCGCAGCCAATATCTATAATGTTTTTAGCTGAGTCAGTGTATGATTTTATTAAATCGGTAATTGGCCAGGGTTTTTTTCTGGTTTGATAAAAGTCTTCTGCTATTTTATTGTAGAGACTAGGAGTGGCTTCTAAGATTTTTTTTATAGTTTTTTTATTCATATGCTTATGACCAAGATACAGTTACAAAAAATAATTAAAGCTTTGATAGTGGCTAAGCCGGTTTCGACTAAGGAATTTATGTTTGTGGTGAGAACAGAGGCTGGTAAAATGGGTTTTCCACCACCCGAAAAATCAAAGCTACTTTCAGCTTATCATAGTTTAATTAAAATTAAAAAAATTAAACCGAGTTTGGAATTGGAAAAATTATTGACCAAAAGAGCAGTGAGGACAATGTCTGGGGTAGCGGTGATTACTGTTTTGACTAAAGCTTATCCTTGCCCGGGTAAATGTGTTTTTTGTCCAACCGAAGTTAGAATGCCTAAAAGTTATTTATCTAATGAGCCAGCAGTGATGCGAGCTATTTTAAATGATTTTGATCCTTATCGACAAATTACTATGAGACTTAAAGCCCTTAAGTCCAATGGTCATAATACCGATAAGATAGAATTAATTATTATTGGTGGAACTTGGTCGTCTCACACCCATCATTATAAGAACTGGTATATTAAAAGATGCTTTGAAGCTTTAAATGGTAAGAAGTCTTCTAGTTTACTTGAGGCTCAAAAAGTTAATGAATCAGCTCAACATCGTTGTATTGGTTTAACTTTAGAGACTCGACCTGATTATATTAGTCAAAAAGAAATTTTAGAAATGAGAAAATTTGGCTGTACGAGAGTTGAGATTGGTTTACAGCATATTGATAATAAAATTTTAGCTTACAACAAAAGGGGACATACTATTGAACGCAGTATTAGAGCCATTAGACTCTTAAAGGAAGCTGGCTTTAAAATTAATATGCATTTTATGCCCGACTTGCCTGGTTCTACGCCAGCCAAGGATTTGGCTATGTTTAAAAAGGTGTATACCCATCCAGATTTTATGCCAGATATGGTAAAAGTTTATCCCTGTGTGGTTAATGAGCATGCTGAGCTATATGGCTGGTGGAAGAGCGGTAAATATAAACCTTATACCGAGAAACAACTCCATAAATTATTAGTTAATATTAAAAAAATTACACCAGAGTATGTGCGAATTACTCGATTAATTAGAGATATTCCAGAAGAAAGTATTTTGGCTGGTAATAGTATTACTAATTTACGACAGTTATTGGATAATCAATCTAAAAAAGAAGGTTGGACTTGTCGTTGTATTAGGTGTCGAGAAGTCGGTCGTCATCACACCATACCACAAACTATAGATGATTTAGTATTAAAGGTTAGACCGTATAAAGCCAATGAAGGGATGGAATATTTTTTGAGTTATGAGTCTAAGGATGAGAAGGTTTTGTATGCTTTTTTACGACTAAGAATTGATAGCAAGGCTCAGACTAATTTTGTTCCAGAGCTGGTGGGAGCTGGCTTAATCCGTGAGCTTCATACTTATGGTAAATTAACCGAAATTGGCCACAAGGGTAATGTGCAGCATGGAGGATTGGGCACAGCATTACTACTGAAAGCCGAAGAAATATGTCAAAAAAATGGTCTGAATAAAATGGCGATTATTGCGGGAGTGGGTGTGAGAAGGTATTATGAAAAGTTTGGTTATAAATTGGAGGGAACTTATATGACAAAAACATTAAATTGAATTAATGTCACTGTTTGATATAATATAAACAAATGAATAAAAAATCCATCCAAAAATTAATTAATCAAGAAACCAAGCGTCAACAAGACGGCTTGGTTATGATTGCTAGTGAAAATTATGCCAGTTTAGATGTACTTGAGGCTATGGGCACACCATTATCTAATAAATACAGCGAAGGATATCCTGGGAAGCGGTATTACACTGGCAATGAATTTATTGATCAAATTGAAATCACAGCTCAAAATTTAGCTCTTGAAATGTTTGGCTTATCTGATCAGAAATGGCAGGTTAATGTGCAACCTCATTCGGGTTCATCAGCTAACATGGCTGTTTATTTGGGATTACTAAAACCCGGTGATAAGATTTTGGCTTTAGATTTGGGAGCGGGCGGACATTTAAGTCATGGTTCACCAGTTAATTTTTCTGGCAAGCTTTTTAATTTTGCTCATTATAGTGTTGATCCTAAAACCAATAAATTTGATTATGCTGAAATTGAGCGCATAGCTTTGCGGGAAAAACCCAAGATGATTGTCTCGGGAGCGACGGCTTACACTCAGAAAATAAATTTTAAAAAGATTTCACAAATTGCTAAGAAAGTTGGTGCTTATCACTTGGCCGATATTTCTCATATTGCCGGACTAGTAATTGGCGGCGTTCATCCATCACCATTTCCTGAGGCCGATGTGGTGACCACTACCACTCATAAAACTTTGCGCGGACCTAGAAGTGCCATAATAATTTGTAAATCTAGTCTAAGTAAGGACATAGATAAAGCGGTTTTTCCAGGACTTCAGGGTGGACCACTGGAAAATGTTATTGCGGCTAAAGCCATCGCTTTTGCTGAGGCCACTACCGATAAATTTAAAAAAGATCAAAAGCAAACCGTGGTAAATGCTGAAATATTGGCAAAAGTGTTGATGGATAATGGTATTAAATTGATAGCTGATAGTACAGAAAATCATTTGGTATTAGTAGATTGTCGGCCACTAAATATTTCTGGTAAAGTGGGAGCCGAAGCCTTGGCCGAGGCTAGTATTTACACTAATGCTAATATGATTCCCTATGATCCAGCCACACCGTTTCATCCGTCGGGAATTAGAATTGGGACACCGGCTTTAACGACTCGTGGAATGGGCGAAAAAGAAATTATGATTATCGGTCATTGGATTGCCGCTATTTTAAAAGATCCAAATAATATAAAATTAAAACAGGAAATTAAAACATTGGTAAATAAATTAACTAAGAAATTTCCTATCTATAGTGTTAAATAAAATTATGTCAGCTGTAATATTAAATGGTCAAGAATTGGCCGATAAAATAAAATCAGATTTAGCTAAAAAGATATTTACTTTAAATAAAAAGCCCGGTTTGGCTGTGGTACTAGTGGGTGACAATGAGGCTTCAGTGTCTTATATTAAGCGTAAAGAAAAAGCTTGTTTGGAAGTGGGTATTAATTTTCATAAATATCTATGTCCGGATAATATTAGTGAAAAAGAATTAGCCGAGCTAATTGAATTTTTAAATAAAGATATTGATGTTGATGGCATCCTACTACAGTTGCCACTACCAAAAGGTTTTGAAACTCAAGCCATAATTGATTTAATATCTAAGGACAAGGATGTTGATGGCTTTTTTTCTAGTGGTGCTAGTGAACAGGTGACGCCACCAACTATTGCCGCCATTATGGAGTTGCTTAAATATACTAATGAAGATTTGACTAGTAAAAAAACTTTAGTGATAGCTAATAGTGATATTTATACCGCCAAGTTGGATAAGTATTTATCTGTTTTTGGTATAGCTAGTGTTAGTCGTGATTCTAAAATTCCAGATAATTGTGCTGATTACGATATTGTGATTATTGCTTTGGGACAGCCGAATTCACTGCAGAAAGAAATGATTAAAAAAGAGGCAATTATAATTGACGTTGGTATAAATAAATTAAATGGTCAGATTGTGGGAGATGCTGATGATAGCGTAAAAGAGGTGGCGGCTTTCGTGTCACCGGTGCCAGGTGGAGTGGGGCCACTGACGGTGGCTTGTTTACTGAAAAATGTTTTAGAGATAAATTTGAAACTAAATTAATTTGAATAAAAAAACAATAGAAATAATTCTGTTGTTTTTTTTGTTTGTGGTTTTTAAAATGTATAGAGATATCTCTGGAGATATCTCTATACATTTGTTATTGTGAATCTGACTGTTGTAGATTTTAATATCTCTGTCATTGCGAGCCTGCCTGTTGTAGGCATGGGCACGAAGCAATCTCTTGACCTATATCGTCATTGCGAGGGACGAAGCAATCTAATTTTCTTTGATAATTATTCTTCTCGTCACTTTTTGATAACAAAAAGTAACACAAAAACTACGAGCCATGATTATATTCTAAATCACATTGGTACTTTTTTAGAAAAAGTACCGCAAAAATCGCGACAGTAATTTTTCTTTGTTACTTTTGTACCGCCAAAAGTAACCAAAAGCTCCGAGCGATGAAAATTTGGCACTCCAAGTAAAATTCTAACAAAGTTTTTAAACTCGGCTAAAGCCTCAAACAATAAAAACTTTGTAACTCATTTTACTTTCCGTTTAATCCAAATTTTCATATGCTCGAATTTATTTATATATTTATTATAAAAATTCAAACATTAAAAAATATTAAATAAAAAAACAGCACAGTAGTGCTGAGTAAAAGTAAGTATAAATAATTTGAGGGCGGATCAACGTTGTGATCCGCCCTCGGGTGTGGGTGGGTGTGTGCCTTAGATGGCGGCGGTCTCGGTGACCGCGGTGTCTTCGGCTATGGCTTCCTCAAAAGAGAAGTCGGCCAGGTCGAAGGCGTCCGCCAGGGTCGCCATCGATTGCTCTACCGATACCGAGGTGGCGAAGTGCATTTGCCGACCGGTTTTGGCCGCTGAGTCCCTCTTGCTGTAGAGGCAAACAGTCGCTTCACCAACAAACTTGTAGAGCATTGTCTTGGCCACTTTGGCCATGCCTTCCAAGTTCTGTGGGTCGCTCTGTCCGAAGGCGAAAGCCACGGCCGTATTCTGGTTGCCGAAGGTCTGTGCTCTGCTATCGGGCATAACTCCATCCATCTTGTTCAGAAACTTTTGAACCCGATAGATGAAGGTCCTGGCCTCCTGCCGTCTTTCGGTGGGCAACAGGATTTCGACCATCGAGAACCGGTTACTGAACCCGATGCCCAGGATCATGCGAACTGCCCAGTAGGTGAAACCACCTTCTTCGACAATCTTGATGTCCTGGTCTTTGACCGGGATGCACTGGGGGACGGCTTTGTTGAGCCAGATCCCGCCATCTTTTTCGGGGATGTCGGACAGATTGATCTCGATTTTGGCGGCCACTTCGGCCACTAGCCGCTCGATATTCAATCCCGGCACTGTAATGACGGCTTTGGAGCCATCACCCTTCACCCTCACTCTGGCGGTGAAATCGTCGAGGCCATCGATGGCGTCTAGCGCCTCAAGGCCGGGTTTGACACACTCGCCGGTGAGGACGAGCTGGGCCGGGACATTCTGCATTTCCGTCGTAAATCTGGATTCAATACGCTTTTTCATTTTAGAAATCTCCAATTTTGACCGTGGGGTAATTCCCTTGGTCTTGCTAAAAAGTACGACCCACACCAATAAAGTATAGGTCTCGCGTTGTGCGATAGTTAAACTATAGCACACCTATCAAATTTTGTCAAGTGGTAGGGGTGGATATTTATTATTTTTTGGCTTATTTTGGATATTTTTTTGATATTTTTTATTTGTCTATTTTACTATAAATATAGTGTGGTAAGTAAATAAGTTGGTTATTTTATCCACAATACGTTATTAGTATTTTTGAAAGTAAAATCTCTTTTCGTCACTTTTTTACTTCCTTTTTCTGTTACTTTTGTATTGCCAAAAGTAACCAAAAGCTCCGAGCGATGAAAATTTGGCACTTCAAGTAAAATTCTAACAAAGTTTTTAAACTCGGCTATCACCTCAAACAGTAAAAACTTTGTAACTCATTTTACTTTCCGTTTAATCCAAATTTTCATATGCTCGAATTTATTTATAAAATATATTAATAAATAGGGCCAGTATAACGACTGAGTCTTCATAAAATGCCTTTTAAACTTTATGTTGGCTTATTTATATAAGCCAAGTTTTCGCATGTCTGAATTAATTTCGACCAATATAAATAGATGAAATTAATGAGTTTGGAAACCAATAAAGTTTAAAGGGTATTTTATAGACGAAGGAGTTCACTGGCGATTCTTGTCCTACTTCTTCTAAAGAAGTAGGAGAGAAGGTTATTATTAAAGATAATTAGTAATAAAAATTAATAAGAGAAATATTCTTTTTAAGAAATAGGATAAAAGAAATATATCAAATAAAAAAAACAACGCTAGTAACGTTGTTAGTAAATAATAAAATCAACCTAAACTACACTAATATATTCAGTAAAAAATATAGCAATTGGCTTAATAAAATTTTCCCAAACACCAATAACCGCTATTGCCGAAAGTATGGCAATGGTATAAAGTATTATTTTTAATTTGGCATCATCATCCATATATTTAACTTAAGTAGCAAATCTAAAATGGCAAACATCACCATCAGCCATGACATAATCCTTACCCTCTAATCTAATTAAACCTTTTTCTTTGGCTTTGACTTCACCACCACACTCAATAAAATCTTGCCAATTAATTACTTCGGCTCTAATAAAGCCTTTTTCAAAATCGGTATGAATAACACCAGCGGCTTGTGGCGCCTTGGAACCTTTTTTAATGGTCCAGGCTCGGGCTTCTTGGGGGCCAGAAGTAAAAAAAGTAATCAAGTTTAATGTCTCATAAGCTTTTCTGATTAATTTATCTAAGCCCGAAGAGTCTAGTTTTAATTCGGTTAAATATTCTTGAGCTTCGTCATATGACAATTCTGATAGGTCAGCTTCGATTTTAGCAGAAATGGCAATGTAATCAGTTTCTTGAAAAACATTGTCTTCATCTACATTTAAAACATAAATCATTGGCTTCATAGTCAAGAGATTTAAATCTTTAACCAAGGCCTTTTCCTCTTCATCAGTAATTATATTTATAGCCAATTGTTCATTTTCCAAACCTTGTTTTAGTTTTAATAAAATTGGTTGCAACTCTTTGGCTTCTTTGTCATTGCTTCTGGCTAATTTTTCATTTTTGTTTAGTCGATTTTCGACACTAGATAAATCGGCAAAAATTAATTCTAAATTAATTGTGCCTTTGTCAGATTCTGGGTCAACTTTACCATGAACGTGGGCCACATCTTTATCAGTGAAATGTCTAAGAACTTGAACAATAGCATCAGTGTTTCTGATATTAGCTAGAAATTTATTACCTAAGCCCTCACCTTTGTGAGCGCCAGCCACTAGCCCAGCAATATCGACAAATTCAATGGCGGTGGGTAGTATTTTTTGAGAGCCAGAAACTTTAGCTAATTGATCTAGACGTTCGTCTGGTACAGCAACCACCCCAACGTTGGGATCAATGGTACAAAATGGGTAATTAGAAGCGTCAACTTGTTTTTTAGTTAAAGCTTTAAAAAGAGTGGATTTACCAACATTCGGTAATCCGACAATGCCAACTGAGAGAGCCATTTGTTAAAAATTAAGATTAATATAACCTAGACATTATAACAGAAAGCTAAGATTTTTTCAATGGTGGTTGATTAAAATTCCAGATTAGCCTAAAATTGATGGAGATGTTTATCTAAATTATAGATAAATAAATATATAAGTTATGGATGAAAAATACCAAAAATTTTTAGAGACGGAGTTTACGGTTTTTGACGTAGAAACTTCTGGCTTAAAGCCTGAGAAAGACGATGTTTTGGAAATTGCCGCTCTGAAGTTAAAAGGTCAAGAGGTGATTAATCGGTTTGAAATGTTGGCTCAGCCGACTAAACCGATTCCGCCAGAAGCCGAAAAAGTTCATGGTTTAAATGAAATATATCTATTAGTTAACGGCCAAGGAATTGATGTGGTGATTAAAAATTTTTTAGAATTTATTGGTGATTCTATTGTGGTTGGGCATAATATTCGTGGTTTTGATTGGCTTTTTATTGTTTATTATTGTCAAAGAATGGGCTTAAAACAACCAGAAAACAAGATAATTGATACTTTAGAATTGTCTAGAAAGTTATTATCTTTGCCCAGTAATACTTTAACCAACGTAGCTAGTTACTTTGGTTTTGAACATAAAGACGCTCATCGGGCTATGTCAGATGTGGAGATGAATACTAAAATTTTTCTAAAATTAATGGATTTGCTGTTGAAGCAAGAAAATTAGATTTTTGCTGATTATTGACAAAAATAGTTATTTATGCTAAGATACTAAGTCGTACAAAACGGCTTGTACCTTACACAACTAGTAGTGCGTGGTAGCGCTAATAGCAAGAGGCTGCGGTTGTAAAAATCGCAAAACAGGAGATGTAGTATGTTGAAGGAATTAGAAAAAATTGACAATGGATTTTATTTTAATGGCGATGATGTGACTGCTTATTTTTATAGTGGTACTCATCAGATTATTTTGACTGGTGATTGCGTTGATTTGGCTCTTGATGTTTTGGAAAATATTGAAAATATTAATACTTTGTTTTTTGATGATGGCATTAGATGTTATATTGTAGCTCCCAAGTTATCTGAAATGGAATTTTTTGAACAAGTTGTTAAAGTTGTGGAAGGTAAGGTTGGCAATGTGCCACAAGAAGACGGTACTTACTGTATCCGTCGTAAAATACCGCCCACTCAACTATTGCCAGAACTGGAAGAGGCTTCGATCAAAAGATTAGGTGGCCTGGACTATTATCAGGCCACTGTTATATTGGGCCGTGGTTATGCCAGTGTCTATTCGATGGTCGATATTTTAATGTCAGCAGAAGGTCGTTATACTATCATGTATCGCGTTCAGCGTTTTAATAATGATGTTTCGGGGGCTGTTGAAGATGGCGAGGCTCAAGTGTTTTCTGGGGCTGGCGCTCAGTTTCAGGCTGTTTGTTTCGCCTATAGTATTACGGCTGATGAAATTAAAACCAAAGAAGCCGCTCAGCGAGCCAAGCATTTTTTGTATGCGGTGGTTGGTGAATTGATGGAGAGGTTTTGGCAACCATCGGTTCAGCCCAGCTACTTTCGGACTTGGCAGGAGTCCAATCAAACAGCTTCAGTTATAGTTTAGTTGAAGCTTTAATTTTCGCGGGATGAAATATTCCCGCTTTTATTTTTGCCAAATTTGGATTTGACGCCAAACTTTTTGATTACTTCTGGCATAAATAAGAGTGCCACGGTCTAGTCGCCTAAAACCTAGGTTGGCCACTTTGTTTTCAATCCGTAATCTAAATTCACGATCACTTAAGTGCCAAAAGGGGATAACAATCACTACTAAACTGTTTGTCTTAAGAATAATTTTAAATTGTTCAAAAGCTTTAAGATAAATATTTTCTAAGCCGGCCATGATTTTAAAAATATGACTTTCTTTTTCATCATCACGGATAGTGGGACCTAAATATGGCTCGGTAATAATGGCGTTCACTGATTCGGGTTTTATTTTATTGCTTAGACTATCGGCATTAATATTATAAATTTGAAATTTAGCATCGGTAATATTGTATTCGTTGTTTAGCCAGTCAATATTATCTTTGGTGTCTTCACAAGCCTTAGCTGACAGGTCACTGCCAATAACATTTTTATAGCCCAGTGACAAGGCTTCGGTTAAAATTGTGCCAGAACCACAAAAAGGGTCTAAAATAGTATCTGAAGTAGTGGTGCCTGATAGATTAATCATAATCTTGGCTAGTTTGGGTGGTAACATACCAGAATGAGCGTCACTTTTGGGACGACCATAGTCCCTTTTGCCGTATTCTTCAAAATCTTGAATAGCACAGGTCATGGCTAACATATTAGGGAGAATTAAAAATTCTAAGACTTTATTTTTGGCGACAATTACCGATGATAAGACTTTTTCTTGACTGGTCACTAAACGGCTGGAAATACCCTGGTCTTTTAAGTCTTTTTTGATCTCCATACCTAGTTTAGTAGGTTTGGTGTCATAAAAACTAAGACCATAGTTTATTTTGGATTCAGATTTTTTGGCGACTATTTCCTTGATTATTAGGTCTTTATCGATATTTTGACTAATAACTCGGCCGATTTTAATAGTGCCACCTAATTTTTTGATGGCATTAGTACAGTCAAAATCAGTTATTTTGCCACTTAAGTAGAGGTTGGTTTTGTTGGTGATTTCAATTTCTGGGTATAAAGCCTTGATTTCGGCGACTGATAGCTCAGTATTGTTACCAAGGATGAATATATATTCTGCTTTCATAGGCTCTTGCTTTTTTTATATTTATATGTTAATATCAGCTTACAACAAATTCAATCCAAAAGGAAGCCTTTTCCATTTTACATTTGCTTTACAGCGAATAATCTTCTTGGGAGTCGAACAAGAAGAAGGGGCGCCAAATTATGAGTTCAGTTCAAATAAACTCTAAGGCGTGCCTTAGGGTTGTTTTTTTACAAATAAATACATAATCAATGAAAAATTACGAATTACTTTATATTGTTTCTAATCAGTACACTGAAGATGAACTAAAAACAATTAAAGACAAGGTAAATACACTATTACAAAAATATGGTGGTGTTTTAGGTTTTACTGAATTTTTAGGTAAAAAGAAATTGGCTTATCCAATTGATAAAGTTAATCATGGTTATTATGTAGTTGCTGAATTTGAGTTGGAAGACCCAACTTTAATTGCCACTATTAGTAATGATTTTAGATTGGATAAAGAAATTTTGAGATCTCAAATTATTACTAAACCAAAAATTACGCCAGAAGAAATTGAGAGACAAAAAAGACAAAGAGCGAGAGCAGCTGAGGAATCTAAGCCAAAAGTAGAAGAAAAAAGAGCTTCTAAACCAAGAGAATCTAAGAAAGCTGATATGAAAAATTTAGATGATAAGCTTGATGAAATTTTAAGTGATGATGCTATAATTTAATTAGCAAATATCAAGAGGGAATTTTATAAATTAATTAACCAATCTTATGAATCTTAACAAAGCAATAATCATTGGTAATGTGACTCAAGATCCGGAAGTTAAAAATACACCAAATGGTCAACAAGTTTCTTCTTTTAGCGTAGCGACTAATAGAATGTGGACTGACAATCAAGGTCAAAAACAAACCCAAGCGGAATTTCATAATGTCGTAGCTTGGGGACGACTAGCAGAAATCGTTGGTCAGTATTTAACTAAGGGTGGTCTAGTGATGATTGAAGGAAGAATTCAAACAAGAAATTGGACAGATCAGCAAGGTGCTAAGCACTGGAAAACAGAAATTATTGCTGAAAATATTCAGCTAGGACCAAGAAATGGACAATCTTCTGCACCTAGAGCTTCAACTAATAATAATTATGGTTCAGCTCCATCAGATGAATCAGATCAATCAGTAGCAGAAGCTGATGATGACATCAAAGTTGAAGACATCCCATTTTAAAGATTTTAAATGATTAAGAAAATGACTAATAATAAAAAAAATGACTTAATGCAAAAAGAACGATATTGTTATTTTTGTGTTAATAACGTCGATCACGTTGATTATAAAAATCAACAATTGCTAAGAAGATTTATTTCTTCTTACTCCAAGATCGTGCCACGAAAGCGAAGTGGTGTTTGTTCCAAACACCAAAGACAACTAGCTCAAGCAATTAAACGAGCTAGAATTATGGCTATCCTGCCTTTTGTGACCAAATAAATTCAAATTGAAAGTTAAAAAGTAGAAAGTCATAAATTAATTTATGATTGGCTTTCTATTTTTAACCTTTAAACTCTTAAATTTTTTAAAATATTTTATGGCTATTATTCCAAATTTAAATGGCATTAAAAAAGGGGCTAATATTATTTATGAAGGCAGTCCTTATACAGTAGTTGAGGCAAATTTTGTTAGAATGCAACAGCGTAAGCCAGTGATGCAAACTAAAATGAAAAATTTGTTAAACGGTAAAGTAGCCGAAGTTAATTTTCATCCGGGTGATAAAGTAGAAGAAGCTGATTTACAGAGAAAAAAAGCGGAATATCTTTATAATGATGGCGATAATTTTTATTTTATGGCTAGTGATGATTTTGAACAGTTTAGTTTGGATAAAGAAATTGTCGGTTATCTGTCTAATTATATGAAAGATGGTGATAGAGTAGATGTCTTATATTTTGCTGGCAGTCCAGTGTCATTATCTTTGCCAACCAAAGTAGAATTAAAAGTAGTGTCAGCACCAGAAGGGGTAAAAGGGAATTCGGCTCAAGGTCGGGTTACTAAAACTGCTGAACTGGAAACTGGAGTCAGTATTCAGGTGCCATTATTTGTTAAGGAAGGCGATATTATTCGCGTCAATACGGAAACCGAAGAATATTGTGAAAGAGTTAGTTAAATTAGTTGTTAAAAATACCGCTTAAAGAGCGGTATTTTTTGTTTGTGTTAATATTTATAACAAGTTGAAAAAAATGATGATTTATGGTAATTTTAGATTATTATATTAATTTAAAATCTTTATTATGGACAAGATTTATGACTATAAAATAATTGAATCTAAATGGCAAAAATATTGGGCAGAACATAAATTATTTGAAGCTGACAATAATAGTGAAAAGCCAAAATATTATTGCTTGGTAGAATTTCCTTATCCATCAGGTGAAGGTTTGCATGTTGGCCATCCGAGGAGTTATACGGCTTTGGATATTGTGGCTCGGAAAAGAAGAATGGAAGGCTATAATGTTTTATATCCAATTGGTTTTGATGCTTTTGGTTTGCCGGCAGAAAACTTTGCGATCAAAACGGGTATTCATCCAGCTATTAAGACCGAAGAAAATATTGCTAATTTCAGAAGACAATTAAAGTCTTTGGGTTTTTCTTTTGATTGGAGTAGAGAAATATCTACTACTGATCCTAAGTATTATAAATGGACTCAGTGGATTTTTTTGCAACTTTTTAAACATGGCTTAGCTTACAAAACTGAAATGGCGATTAATTTTTGTCTTGATTGTAAAGTTGGTTTAGCTAATGAAGAAGTAGTTAACGGTAAATGTGAACGGTGTGGTGGGGAAGTGGTGAAAAAAACCAAAAAACAATGGATGTTAAAAATTACTAAATACGCAGATAGATTAGAAAAAGATTTAGACGATCTTGATTATATTGAACGAGTTAAAACCCAACAAAAAAATTGGATTGGTAAAAGTGAAGGCGCCGAAGTTGATTTTGCTGTTAAAGATAGTAATGAAAAAATAAAAGTCTATACTACTAGACCCGATACTTTATTTGGAGCTACGTATATGGTCTTGGCCCCAGAACATGAATTAATCCAAAAATTAAAAAATGAAATTTCTAATTTTTCTGAAGTCGAAAAATATATTAATGATTCGGCTAAAAAATCGGACTTAGAAAGAACAGAATTACAAAAAGAAAAAACCGGTGTCGAGCTAAAAGGTGTTAAAGCGATTAATCCAGTGAATAATCAAGAAATTCCGATTTGGATTTCTGATTATGTTTTAATTTCTTATGGTACCGGGGCGATTATGGCGGTGCCGGCTCATGACGAACGCGATTATGAATTTGCTAAAAAGTTTAATTTAGAAATTATTGAAGTGATAACTGGTGGTGATATTGCCAAAGAGGCTTATGCTGATATTAATAATGGCCAAATGATTAATTCTGATTTTTTAAATGGTTTAAAACCCCAAGAGGCGATTATTAAAATGATTAGTTGGTTAGAGGAAAAAGGTGTTGGTAAAGGGGCGATTAATTATAAATTACGTGACTGGGTCTTTTCGCGTCAAAGGTATTGGGGTGAGCCAATTCCCATAATAGAATGTGAAAAATGTGGTTTTGTGCCAGTAGCGGAAAAAGATTTACCACTTAAATTGCCCGAGGTCAAAGAATTTCAAACAAGTGATGATGGTCAGTCACCACTTGCCAAATTAACTGACTGGGTCAACACTAAATGTCCTAATTGTGGCGGCCAGGCCAAACGCGAAACTGATACTATGCCACAATGGGCTGGTAGTTCTTGGTATTTTTTAAGATACATTGATCCAAAAAATAATGAGGCTTTGGCCGATGATCAAAAATTAAAACAGTGGTTGCCAGTGGATTGGTATAATGGTGGGATGGAACACACCACCCTTCATTTATTGTATTCTCGGTTTTGGCATAAATTTTTATTTGATATTGGTGTAGTGCCAACCTCCGAGCCTTATAAAAAGCGCACTTCTCACGGCATGATTTTGGGTGAAGGTGGTGAGAAGATGTCGAAGTCCCGTGGTAATGTGGTTAATCCCGATGATGTTGTTAGTGAATATGGAGCTGATACTCTAAGGCTTTATGAAATGTTTATGGGGCCGTTTGATCAGGCTATTCCTTGGGATACCAAGGGTGTAGTGGGAGTGAAAAGATTTTTGGATCGGGTGTGGAATATTTACAATGCTGATTTGGGAAAGATAGAAGATAAGGTAGATGCTGATTTAGATGTTTTAGTTAATAAAACGATTAAGAAAGTTTCTGAAGATATTGAGGCGATGCGATTTAATACAGCGGTTTCCGCCTTAATGATTTTGAGTAATAAAATTATTGATCAAAAATCAGTTAGTCAGGAAATTATGGAAAAATTCTTAATTTTACTTTCACCATTTGCCCCTCATTTGGTCGAAGAATTATGGCAACAATTAGGACATCAAACCAGTGTCATAAAAGAGACTTGGCCTAAGGCCGATGAATCTAAGTTTAAAAATGAAATAGTGGAGATTGCCGTTCAAGTTAATGGTAAAGTACGAGCTAAAATAAAATTAGCTAAAGATGCCACTGAGGTTGAAGCCGTAGCTTTGGCCGAAGCCGATGAAAATATTAAAAAGTATTTAATTAATCAAACTATCAAAAAAACTATCTTTGTACCAGGTCGATTATTAAGTTTCGTGGTTTAAAATATAAAAATATAATTAATTTTTTAATGCTTAGTGTTTGCTTTTAATGATTGTAAATATATTTATTTTTTTAGCTTCGCATACTAAAAAGTAATTTATGGATTATGATAAAAATAATGAAAATATAATTTATGTTTTTTTGCATATTCCTAAAACAGGAGGCATAACTTTACGTTATCATATAGAGAAAAATTTTAAGAAAAATGAATTTTTACTACTGTATAGATCAGCTGATGCTGGATTGGTAAATAAAGAAGCGGTTAATAAACATATTTTAGCTATGCCAGATAATCAGAGGCATAAATTAAAAATAATTTATGGTCACGAAGTTTATTATGGTATTCATGAATTATTTCCCAATAGGACAGTGCGATATATCACATTTTTTCGTTCACCATTTCAGTTGTTTTCTTCGTTTTATAATTTTAGTAAGTATAAAATAGACCATAATAATGAGTGGTTTAAAATTGAAGGCAGGCCACAACTGTTAAAAGATAATGATAATTATGATCTTGATAAATTAATTTGTACACGTGATAACTTAGATTTGGCTTACCAATTTTTAGTGGCTAGGTTTTTGACTGATGATTTTAGGACTAATTATGATTATCCAGAAAATATAGTTAGTTTAGAAAAGATAAAAAATATCTTGAATAAATTTTATTTTATTGGTTTGGCTGAGGAGTCAGAAGATTTTTTATTTATTTATAAAAAATTGGGCATTAATAAATTTTTTGTAAATAGGAATAAAACTAAAAAGAGTTATTTTAATAGTAATGATTTACAAATTAAGCAACAAATAAAATCTAAAATGCAGTTTGATGCTCGGTTGTATGAATATGCGTTTGAAATAAATAAATACTTTAAAAAAAATAGTAAAGATTTTTATAAATTGACAGAGGATAGTGCAAGCCTAAACTTTATAAAAGTTTTATACTTTATACCAGATTTATTATCCAATATTGTCTATAATATTTTGCGTAAATTTGGCTTGATTAATCTAGTAGAATATTACGTCTATGGACAAAAAAATAATATGAAGTAAGTGATGATAAAATTTTTACAAAAAAAATTGGCCTTAATCTTTGATAGGTATAGTAGAATTGGACCACTAAGGCAGATAGGTTTGAATTTGTATAAATTATCACTACTTATTTTTATTTTTCTTATTAAGAAAGAGAAAAATGTTAAGGCTATTTATTTAATAACCGATCTAAATAGCAGTGAATTTATAGTTGGTCGTAGTGATATTGATATTCTTATTATTATCAATAGTATGTCTATTGAACGTGAATTGGAGTTTATTGATTTTTATTTTAAGCGCTGGGAAAAATGGTTTAATTTTATTTTTCCGTTCCTAGGTGGGGCAGTTGATCATTATCCTTATATGTTCGAAGATAATTTTAAATTATTTCAGAAAACTAGGCGTCGCTATATCGAAAGAAGAGGTAAGCATATTAAAAATTGGAATTTGATTTATGGCACGGATTGTCGAATTGATTTTGGTGATGATGAGACAGAATTAGACGGTTATTATTTGCGTTTTTGTTATGAAGAGTTTTTAGTGGCTATTTATTTAGGAGTGTTCAGGGGTGAATATGATGTCAGAATGATGTATAGATATGGACTTAGTATTATGAGAATGTTTTTTTTCTTTGTAAATCAAAATGAAGCCAAAGATAAAAATGAATATAAAGATTTTTTATTTTCTAATGGTATAGATAGGGATTTTTTAAATAATTTTTTTGACTTACCAGAAAAAAAATTCGTAGCCGATGATGATTTGGCTATCACAGCCATTTTTTATTTGATTAAAATTATCGAAAAAATAAGTGAGGCTGATAGTGCAGTTAGCGGAGATTATGTAGAATTTAAAATCATTGATAATAACTTAAAAGTTAAAAATATTCCAGAAGTAGATATGTTTGTTAAATCTTTAGCCGTTAGTGGCTTGCAGTCTGTTTATTTGAGTCAGATATTGAACCTAGATTCGCATTTTCTATATTTAATTATTAGTGATGATTTAGACTTTCCATTGTTTAAGCGATTGGCCAGTGACATTTTTGATAATTTAAGTAAACTAAAAACTCTTGATAAAAAAATAGATATTAAATTAAGACCTTCGATGTATGCTAATGCTCCAGATATTTTTCCGCTTTTTATGACTCGGAAAATGATGAATTATTCTAAGTTTCTTGACTATGGATTTTTTCTTGAGGCAGTCGCTTTTAAAATAAAAGCTAAAAAACTTTTTGGTTCAGATTTGGAGATAAATATCTCTAAATATAGACTGCGGGAGACAGGTTATTTTTTAAATCATGATATGTATAATTTAAGAATTGATTATACTTATGAGGATAATGTGGAGAGGATAAAAAGTTGTTATATGATGAGACATCAATTGTTAAATGAGAAAAATGAACTTTATTTAGATGATGTTATTGTTGGATATCAAAAACATTTTGGTCCTGTGGGCTTTGATTTTGACAATAAACAAAAAAGATATTTATTTACTCGTCGATATATTAAAGATGTTTTATTAAAAGATTTAGATAATTAGTAAATTGATTGAATATAATTAAAGCCACGATTGTAGTCGTGGCTTATAAATACTGTTTGATAGTTTAAGTTTTTGCTTTTGCTTCCTCATATAAATACCAATCCGAGTCTAGCCAAGTCAGATAGACATTGGAGATATCTTTGATTTTATTATTGGAATCATATAAAGCAAAAAAGGCATTATTGACTATTTCTTCTCGTTTAAAGAAATTAAACCCATTGGCTGTTAGCCAATTTTGTAATTGGATATCAGTGATAAATGTTCTAATTTCTTTGCTATTTAATTGACCACAGGTGTTTTCTATAGCCAGCATAGTGTCTTGATCTAAATACTCATTCAAAATTAAAATATCAACAATTAGACAAAGATCAGCCTCTTGTCTAGTGACAAAATAACCAATTGTTTCACTATTTCGCTTTATTAAAAATAGCTTATTAGGTAGTGGTGAGTCTACAACCATCCATTTGATATATTGCCAATTTCTGACAACCCCAGTGGTGATTTCTGCTTTCTTTTTGTGCCAGAGATTATCAACCTCTGTTTCAGCTAAAGTCACTTCAACTACTTCAGTATTTTTCTGGATAGTTTGTTTGTCAGTAGTTGGTTTATAAAATATTTTTATGCTCAAATTATTGGCACCGGGCAGTAATTTAGGATAAGTGTCCCAAAATTCTTCTCCAGGAAAACCCCAGATTAGATTTTTATTTTTGGGAATCATATTTAGACATTGAGCGATAAAGCCCTGATGCCGAAAGTCTTTCTCAACACATAGGTCACCGATATTATAAGCAAAAAGATATTGGTCATAATATTTTATTGGTCTTATTACTACACCCATCATACCAATAATTTTTTCCTGATCATCTTTAGCTATAATAATAAAAAACCCATCAGGACTTGAATGATATTTCCAATTCCAAAAATTTTTATCCATTGGAATATGATCTGGATTTTCTTCGATAAATATTTCATTGAAAGCTGTCAAAAAAACAGTTGGATCATTGCCCAGGAATTTCTTTATTGTTAGAGTTTTTGATGAATCTGGATTGGTCATGTGTTTTTCCTTATGGTCTGGAGATTTAGTCTTAAAATGTACATTATTACTGATAATAATAGGCTAGATAGGCTATTTTGTCAATTAATTGGTGAAACTATAAAATAAATAATCCATTTATATTTATCTCTATGTCTGTTATAATTAAACCAACTATGCAAGTAAAAATTTGTGACAATTCATATAGGACTAAGTGGGATGATTTTATTATAAATAACTCCGCTGATTTTGGGTTGCTTCAATCGTGGGAGTGGGGCATATTTCAGGAGGTTTTGGGGCGACACATATTTAGGGTGGTTTTAGAAGATAATAGTAAAATCATGGCTCTAGCTTTGGTAATCAAACAACCCCTAAAGTTTGGTAAAAGTTATTTTTATCTACCGCGAGGGCCGATTGTAGTTAATAATGAATTAATGGCTGATCAGCAAATTGAGACGTTAGAATTTTTGTTTAATGAAATTAAGCAAATTGCTCAACAAGAAAAAGCTATTTTTTTACGTATGGATCCGGCTTGGCGCGATAATGATGATTTAAAAAATATTTTAAAAGATTCCGGTTTTATTTTTAGTGGTCAAGTTCAGCCCAAATCAACTTTAATATTAGATTTAACTAAATCGGAAGGCGATATTTTAAAAAATATGAAGTCCAAGACTCGTTATAATATTAAAGTGGCTGAAAAAAATGGCGTCCAAATTGATCATGGCAAAAAATATTTTAATGATTTTTGGCGGTTAATGGAAAAAACTTCAGATCGTAATGAAATAACATCATACTCAAAGAATTATTATAAAAAATTGTTAGAGGTTTTAGGTGAATCAAAAAAAGCTGAATTAGTAGTGGCTAAATTTGAAAATAAGGTGATTACAGCTAATATTGTTATAAAAATTGGTGATTGGCAGGTCTATTTGTACGGATCTTCTGATTATGAGTATAGAAGTAAAATGGCGCCATATCTTTTGCAATGGCAAACTATTATTACTGCTAAAGAAGCTGGCTGTAAATATTATGATTTTTGGGGGGTCGATGCTGAAAAATGGCCAGGAGTCACTAGATTTAAAATTGGTTTTGATGAGACCAGAGAATTAACTAATTATATCGGCGCTTGGGATGAAGTTTATAGTAGTTTGTGGTATAATATATATAATTTCTTCAAGACAAAGAAGAGTTAAACATAATTTTCACTCATGCTAAAAATTTTTAAAAGTTTATACTTAAATACTCGTCTTTCTTCTGGGGTAACTGCCCTTTATTTTAATATCATTATTGATGAAATTGGCGGTGGTCTAGTCGGCCTGTTTATGCCGATTTTTTTGTGGGAAAAATTTGGTCGATTGGATTTGGTATTGTTTTATTTTTTTGTGGTTTATGGTATTTATTCGGTAGCAGTTATTTTTGGAGCGATGTTGATGTCCAAACTTGGTCAAAAAACTTCAATGATAATCTCGGTACCATTTAAAGTTTTATTCTATCTTTGTTTATATTATTTATCCTTAGGTTACCCAGTTTTAATTTTTAGTGTCTTAATGATTGTGGTAATTGAGATTCAGATGATGATGTTTTGGGTGCCATATCATACCGATTTTGCTCAGTTTACTAATAAAAAGGATCGAGGACGGGTGATTGGCTTTTTATCATCAATTTCCAGTTTAGTGTCTATTTTTGTGCCGATCATTTCTGGTTGGATAATCTATAATTATGATTTTGATGTCTTATTTCTGATCGTAATGATTTTAGTAGCTGTATCAGTTGTGCCGTTGTTTATTGTTCGCCCAACTTATGAAAAATTTTCTTTCAGTTTCTTAGAAACTTGGCGTCAATTTTTTTCCAAAAAACACCGTGGCATACTTTGGTCATTTTTTTCGACTGGCATAGAGAATATGATCGGTGGTATTATTTGGCCAATATTTATTTTTCAGTTACTAAGTGGAGATTTTTTAAAAGTTGGTGTTATTTCTTCGGTAATTATCCTATCAACAATTACCATTAAATTAATTATGGGTTCATATACTGATAAATTAGATAAATATAAATTACTCAAATGGGGATCTGGTTTGTATGCTTTGGGTTGGATATTTAAAACCTTTGTAGCTACTGGGTTTCAGATATTTGTGGTATCAACCTATCATAATTTTGCGGCTATAATCATGCAAACGCCATTTAGCGCTATTACTTATGAAAAAGCTTCAGATGCTGGTCATTATGTGGACGAATTAACAGTTTTAAGAGAGATGTCTCTTAATACTGGTCGAGCAGTTGGTGCAGCTGTTTTAATTGTAGTTGTTAATTTTGTCGGTCTACAGTGGACATTTGTTTTGGCAGCATTTGCTTCTTTATTTATTAATTTAATCAATGAAAAACGGCTTTAAAAATGTATTAACCTCTTTTTTTGCTCGTCGACTGACCATGCAGGTTAAAGAGCTTTATTCTTCAACTTTGATTTTGAATTTTGCTATTTCTATGGTCACGATATTTGAGCCAGTTTTTATTTATCTACTTTTTATTGATAAATATGGTTTGAGTAAAACTTTGCAACTGGTAATGTTTTTTTATTTAGGTGTCTATGTTTTGTATTTTTTATTATTACCACTGGGGGCCAAGTTTTCTAGGCGATTTGGCTTTGAACATTCCATTGCTGTTAGCACGGTTTTTACAGCTTTGTTTTATTTCAGTTTGTTTATCTCGTCTTATAATATTTATTTTATTTTTTTGGCGATAATTTTTTATGCCCTGTGGAAAATGTTTTATTGGCCAGCTTATCATAGTGATTTTGCCCTATTTTCTGTGGATGGCGAACATGGTCGGCAAATTAGTAATTTAATAGTTCTGGAATCAATGGTTTATATAGTTGGACCGCTTATTGGTGGGTTTATTTTAAAGTTTTCTAATTTTAATATTTTGTTTATTGTAGCTTCTATTTTGATGATTTTATCCAATATTCCTATGTTAATTACCAAAGAGAAATTTGAACCAGCTGATTTTTCTTATTTTGGAGCCTTTACTCGACTATTTAAGCGTGAAAATTTAAAAAAATTATTAGCTTTGGTTGGTTTTGGCGAAGAATTAATCGCTTTAACTATTTGGCCAATATTTATTTATGTAGCACTAAAAGATTTTTTGGGTTTGGGTGTGATAACATCGGTTTCTATTTTTGTCACGACGATTATATTTTTGTATATTGGTAAAATGGCCGATAAAAATGATGGCCGTTGGCTGTTGAAATTTGGAGTTATTTTATATTTTTTTAGTTGGTTGCTGAGATTGGTAACTAGAAGTGTTTTGGGAGTGTTTTTGGTAGATGCTTATTCTAGAGTTTCTAAGCAAGCCATTTCCATCCCTGTTACTGCTATGACCTACAAGAGGGCTCATAACACATCCGTTATGAAAACTATTTTGTTTTTTGAGATGTCTTTAGTCTTGGGTAAAATTATTACTATTATTGCGACTATAATATTGTTACAATTTTTTACGCCAGGTTGGAACAGTGTGTTTATATTGTCCGCTCTAATGACCTTATTATATTTATTTTTTTAACAATATGAATTTAAACGAAATAAAAGATGTTTGTCAGTTATATAATATTGTCCCCACCAAAAGTAAGGGACAAAATTTTTTATTTGATGAAAATATTATAGAGAGTATTGTAAAATCAGCTAATTTAAATAAAAAAGATACTGTTTTAGAGATTGGACCAGGCTTGGGAGTATTGACTGATTATTTAATAAAAGAGGCTGATCAGGTAGTAGCGGTGGAACTAGATAAAAAAATCATTAGTTTTTTGCATAAAAAATATCAATCGGTTGATAATTTGAGGATTATCGAAGGTGATATTTTAAAATTAGATGTTGATTCGCTTGGCTTACAGGGCGCTTATAAGATAGTAGCTAACCTGCCATATAATATCACCTCTAATTTTATTAGAACTTTTTTAGAAGCAGATAATCCACCAGTTGATATGACAATAATGATTCAAAAAGAAGTAGCTCAAAGGATAATTGCTCAAGTGGGTGATATGAGTTTATTGTCACTAGCAGTACAATTCTATGCTGAGCCTAAAATTTTATTTCCAGTTAGCCATAATTCATTTTGGCCAGCGCCGAAAGTTGATTCAGCGGTAATTAATTTAAAATTAAAACCAAAACCAGCCTTTGATAATCCAAAATTATTTTTTAAGGTGGCTAAAATTGGCTTCTCAGCCAAAAGAAAACAATTACATAATAATCTAGCCAACGGACTTCACATAGCTAGTGGATTGGTCAAATCAATATTGAGTGATATTGGTTTGAATGAAAAAATCAGAGCTCAAGATTTGAGTATTAATGACTGGATTAAGTTAATCAAAAAATTGGACTTATAAAATATTTTTTGCTCCATTAAATATTTTGTTCAAAGTAGCTTTTTGTGTTATAATTAATTTGTACTTAACTGTTTATCCACACTTGATGGAAGGTGAAAATCAGTTTAATAGAGAACAATCAACAGAGTATTTACAATCAGAAAATGAATACGAATTTCTAGATGTAAATAACAATACTTCTGCTGATACCAGATCAACCAAAGAAAAAGTCACTGTGGCTTTTGTTTTAATTACTGCTTTTTTTGCCATTATTTTAGGTGTTACTCAATTTTCTACCTCTGCTAAAAAGCCTTTAAACGATTTAATGGCATTGACTGCCAATGGTGATAGTATATCTAACGAAGTTTCCACTGTTTTAGCCCAGCAACAAAAAGACACAGATGGTGATGGCTTGTCTGATTATGACGAACTTAATGTTTATAGCACTAGTCCGTATTTAGCTGATAGTGACAGTGATGGTATTTCTGATAAGGAAGAAATTGACGGTGGCCATGATCCTAATTGTCCTGGTAGTGATACTTGTTTTAGGGTTGAGACTGGTTTGTCTCAGGATTTAAGTCAGGCTGATCAAACTACACTTTTAAATGCCCAATCTGATCCGACAGTCTTAAGAGAATTACTACTAAAAAATGGTTTTCCTAAAACGCAATTAGATAGTATTACCGATGAGCAGTTGCTGTCTACTTATCAGCAGGCGATAGCTGGTCAAAATCCAACTACTGATAGTGGTACTGGTGCAGTTGGCACTGGTAATTTGGGATCATTGTCTTTGTCTGAACTGCAAAATTTAACTGGCGCTCAGATTAGACAATTAATGATCGACCAAGGGGCGCCAGCTGATACATTGGCACAAGTGAGTGATGAGCAATTAAGAAGTATGTTTTTAACTAAATTAAACTCCCCCGGCAATTAATTTATATGAAAGAATTTAGATTTAAAATTTTATTTCTAATAGTACCAATATTTTTATTTTTTGGTCATATTAATTATAGTAACGCTACTGGGCCTGCTGCTACAGCCTTGTTGCTTAACGCTGCAGCTGAAGCTAGTGCTGGCTCTGGGGCGGCGATATCTGCGGCTGAGGCTTGTACTAATGCTGCTACAGCAGCATTAGCTAGTAACTCCTGTGAGTTTGTCAATGGCACTGGTACGTGTGCGCCAGCTATAGTGGCACAGATACAAAGCACAATTACTCTTTACAATTGTCAAAATATATTAATAACAAAAACTGGCTCAATACAAATAGCCGCTGATGATTTAAGAGACATAGAAAAGCAAACTTGGAAAGACACTTTGGCTGGAGCCTGGAAATCAATGTTGAGTGTGTTTTCCAAGCAATTAGCTTACGATACTGCATCTTGGATTGCTTCTGGCGGTAAGGGGCAAAAGCCATTGTTTATCACCGAAGGTATTGGTGCTTATCTAAAGAATACCGCTGACAATGCGGCGGGAACTTTTATTGATGAAATTGATAAGGAATTTGGGGTTAATTTATGTCGACCAAATTTTAACGTGGAATTAATGATTAAAACTAGTTTGCGGGGTTATCAACCGGCTAAGCCAAGTTGTAATTTTACGGGCATGGTCAATAATTGGCGATCAGCGATTAACGATGCTAGTTTTTCGGTGGAGTATAGTAATTATTTAAAAGCCAGTGAAAACGATATTGGTATTTATTTAAAGACTAGCTCGTCTTTGATGGATAAGGTTAAAAAGGAAACTGGCGTTTCAGCTTTGGAGGCTTCTATTAATAATGGTTATAAGGATCTAAAGAGTTTAACTGGCTGGATTTTGACACCAGGTACAATGATTAGAGATCAACAACGTGAAGCATTGTCTCGGGCTGGTAAGCAGGACACAGTTTTTACTGGTACAGTTTGGGATTTTGTGGAAACATTTTTAAATAGTTTGGTTGGTCAATTGTTGCAAAATTTAAAAGATGGTTACTTTACTAGTGGTAATAGTAACGGTAATAATTTTAATCTGCCAGATTTATCTAGATTTGCGTCTTTACTTAATCCAGAATCCTCACCATATGTTGAAGGTTCAATTGGGGCTGAAGCCAGGTTTTTAAATTTAATTGAAAGTGAAATAACTGTTGGTGGTCCTTATAATATTTTAAATAAATTAACAGCTTGTACTGAGGCCAACAAAATTAATCCCGGCCCAACTGATTGTGTGATTGATCCTATTTTGTCTAAATTAATTAGAGAGAAGACTTTAATTAAAGATTTGCCAGAATCAATATTAAACAGACAATTTGTGCCAGCACTATCAACTGTTAATCCTCAAGAATCTTTTTCTTTGAGAAACATTGTTATTTTAAGAAAATATAGAATTGTGCCAGTGGGTTGGGAAATTGCCGCTCGGTACATTAGCAATGCTCATGATGAGCATAAATCTTACACCTTGGGTGATTTGGTTAAATCTTTTAATAATGACGGTTCAGTCTTTGAGAATTTAATTGATCCTCAATGGGTGTTAAAAGCACCAGAATTATTTTGTCGTCGTGAAGGTTACGGCGCTCATAATGATCGGGCCAGCTCTCAAGATGGATCTGTTAAGAGGACACAATATTGTGCTGATGAGCAACAATGTGTTAGCGAGGATGAAAATGGTAATTGTACGGCCTATGGTTATTGTACTGAAGAGCGAAAGGTTTGGAATTTAAATGCGCCAAAATGTGAACCTCGTTTTAATACTTGCCAAACTTTTCAATCACAAAATGGCAGTACCGGATCTTATTTATCTAATACTTTAGATTATCGAGATTGTGATGCTCAGTCGGCTGGTTGTCGGTGGTATAGTACTTTCTATAATACTGTTGATGGCACTTGGTTGAATACTGATAGTGAACAAATTTTAAAAACTTGTACCAATCCTAGTGGTTGTGTGGTGTCTGGTTTAGTAGTTGATCAATGGGATCAAACAGCTACTTCAATAAATAAAGGTGTGGTGATGGCGCAAGTTTGTACTTTGGCTAATGGTTGTGATTTTTCTAGTGAGTCTTGCACTATTCCTGATGGTGGAGTGGAATGTTCGCTAGATAAATGTTTGGGTTCGGTTAATATCTTAACTCCATTTAATAGTGGCTTTGAATTAACTGGTGGTGCCAGTTACGATGCTCGTTTTTGGGTAGAGAGTTACCAGAACGACAATAATAGACAGTTTAGATCTAATACTAGCAAGAGAACTGGCTCCTATTCCTTGGAATCTTTGAGTTTTAATAATCCTAATCCACTACAAACTACTTTAGAGTTTGATTCGGGGGTTGAAGCTAATAAAAAATATCAATTATCTTTCTATCTAAGGGGCTCTGTTAGTGTAGGTAGTTTTGATATTAAAGTGTTATCTTCGACTTTGGAATTGGGTAACAAATCGATAGGTAATCCTAATGAAAATTGGCAGAAATATGATCTGGAATTTAATACTCAAAATATTCAAGCCGGTGATAAGATAGAAATTAGAATAATTACTAACACGGGGACAGTGGGCACGGTTTTCTTTGACGATTTTGATTTAAGAGAGGCTCCTGAGTCGTGTTCTACTGGTGATGTCGCTCTTAATTTAGGCTCTAAAGATCAGGCAAATTCAGAAATATATTTTGATCGTGATGTTCAAACTTGTGATGCTAGTGCTGGTGGTTGCAGTCAGTTTATTAGAGTTAAAGCTGGTTTGGGTAGTAACTTAATTAATGATGGTAGTTTCGAAAATTATTTTGGTGATTTAAGTCATTGGTCAGCTGAAGGTGGTAATCATACTTCTTGTGAAATATTCGCGGTTAATTCCGGTATTGATGGCTCCAAGGCTATTGGTTTACGAGCTGATTTTACTGCGCCTAATAATTTTTGTGCCTATATTGGAGCCAACTCTAACTCTTTATCACCGCTAACATTAATTAATGGTCAAAAATATGTTTTATCGGCTAGAGTGTATACCCAAGAAATTGGTCGTTATTACATTAGACTAAGAGGTCAGACGATAAATACTACTCCAGAATATTTTAAAGAAGCAGATTTGTATAAATGGACTACAATTAGTACTAGTTTTGTGTGGAATAAAGCTGACGAGATAGTGATACCAAAATTAACTATCGAACAAGGTGGTGGTACAGGTAAGAAAGAAGTTTATTTTGACGCCGTTAAATTAGAAGAAGTTTTGCCAGAAGTGGTTTTGCCTTCGGCTTACACTTCTTATGATCCTAGTCAGCGGCCAGATTATCAATTAGCTTATCTGAAGAAAGCGCCAGCTTATTATAATTGTTATGATTCTGATTTAGTAACCCCTGGTATTCAATGGCCAACTGGTTTAACTAGCTTGCAACAAGTTATTATAAATCGTAATCCGGCTTGCTCTAGCTATTCTAGTGTTTGTATTAAAGATGAAATGAATTGCGAACTGTATACGCCAACTAATGGAGACCCAGCGGTGCCAGGCACTATTACCTCGGCCGATGTTTGTCCAGCTGAATGTGTGGGCTATCAAGTATATAAACAAGAGCCAACTAGTTTTGTTTCGTCAAAATATAAACAGTTTATAAATAATGATCCCATTCAAGCTTGTTCAGCCGCGGCTGTTGGTTGTGATGAATTTACTAATTTAGATGAAATTGATAGAGGTGGTGAGGCTTTAGAATATTATACTCAGCTACGAACTTGTCAAAAACCAGATGCTTATGACGATGAAGCTACTTATTATACTTGGGAGGGTAGTGATACGACTGGTTATCAGCTTAGGGTTTTTGAACTTAAAGAATCCAATAATTCAAGTGCTCCGTGTACTAATATTAGTTATCCAAATAATTTAGCTGGTGAAAATGTTTGTAGTGATCCAGCACCAAGTAGTGATCCTGACGTAAATTATGCTGCTTGTCTGGCCTCCGATTTAAATTCTAATCCGGATTGTCGAGAATTTTATGACATTGATGGCACAATTCATTATCGTTTATTGTCTCGGGTGATTTATGTTGATAATAGTTGCCATCCATATCGTCGAACTCAAACTCAAAATGACGACAGTGAAGCAGCCCAAGATTGTCGAAATAACCAAGGTTATTGGAATTCGTTTAATGAGTGTATTTATATGGCGATTCCCAATCAAGGTGGCACTTGTTCGGCTAACTTAAAAGGTTGTCGAGAATACACTGGTAATCAAGGTAATAGTTTTAAAAATATATTTTTATCTGATTTTGAATCTGGTATTTCTAGTTGGCAGGGCGGTACTGTGGTGGGCGAAGCTACTCATCCGGGTGGTAATTCTATTAGTAATGCAATAAATGACTCAAAACAATTTACTAAAACTGTTCTAGTTCAAAGAGGTAAGAATTATTCGATTAGTTTTTGGGCTAAGGCTGACGAGAATATCAGTTTAAGCTCGGTTAGATTTTCTGAAGCACCAGCTGAAAGTTCATTTATGATTGGACATCCAGACGTTATCACAACAGCTGATATCCCAGTACCGTTAACTATTAATTGGAATCGCTATGAACTAGGCCCAGTCACTATTGATTGGGGTAATAATACTGGTAACTTTGAACAAAATATTGAAATTAATATACCTAGCGGTAAAACCGTGTACATAGATAATATTCTTTTAAAAGAATTGCCTCAAAGTGTTTACGCTATTGAAAATTCTTGGTTTACACCGTTTACTTGTGATAACAATCTTAACGATCCATATGGTACTGGCGATGCTCTCAACCCAATCAGAAGTAATCCCGGCAAGATGATTGGTTGTCAGGAATATCGAGACCGCAGTGGTCAAAATTGGTTTTTGAAATCTTTTGAAAATTTGTGTCGATCTGATGCTGTGGGTTGCGAACAATTGATTGATACTTATAACTCTAATTCTTATTTTGGCGACACTTTTAATGATGGAGATAAATCAGAAGTTACAGTACCAAATGATAATTATGTTTATATGGTGAATGACCCTAAATTCGCTTGTGGTTCAGATAGTAAGGGTTGTTCGGCTTTAGGATTACCAACTATTAATAATCAGGATGAAGTGATTGGCTATAATACTGTTTATCTAAAAAATCAACCAGACAGATATGCTACTGATTTATGTCAGGCTAATGCTTTGTGGTGTGAAGAATTTGTAGGCAGTAGAAGCGTCTCTTATTTTAAAAATCCACGAGATAAATTATGTGAATACCGGACAGACGCTGGTCAGATTCAGGCTAAGTGGTATAAGAAGGGTACTAATCAGCCTTGTGATGTAACTTATTTACAAACCATTGGCACCGGCTCTTCTGATCAAAAGTTACAACCAGTGGGTTGGTTTAATAGTTATGGTTTGCCTAGTCAAAATGAATGGCCAAATGAAAACCCAGGCCCAGCTATTACTTATCAAAATTGGGTAGGGTCTTGTCCAACTGATCAAAATAGTTGTACCGAATACATAGATCCATCAACCGAGGTTTATAAAAATGAAATTTTGAATGCCGATACATCACAGGATGTAGATGAAGATACTGTGCCAGATCATTGGAATGATGGTGGCACTAATTGGTACCAAACAATCAGTTTGTCAGCCCATACTCTATATTCACTAGCTGTTGATGAATCTTTGACTAATAAATCTTATATTACTATTGATCCTAGTTGTAATGGTATTATTGTTTCACCGGATTTAAGTTTGAATGTTGGTGGCGCTAGTGTAGTAGCATCACCAAAATCAGCCACTGGTCGATTTTATATTGTGGATAATTCTGGCTTGCCATGTAGTGTTAATGTTAATTTACCAACCAAAGACGTTGTTGATGCTAAATTGAGTTTGGTTCAAGCTGGTGTATATTATGCCTTGTCTAATAAAGTGGATTATACTAGTTGTAATGGTTTAGTTGATTATAATTCCGGCTGTGTTTTGTTTAATGATCGCGGGTCTATTAATCCATCTTCAGATAATGTTAAAGTAAGAAACGCTGATTATTTGTCTTTTGATGCCGACGCTAGTTACCGCAAACAATTAGCAGATAATGATCAAAAACCGATTCCTCCTGAATTTGTAACAGCACCAGATACCGGTGATTCTAATGTGATTTTAAAAGTTCAACCAGACCGAGCTTGTTATAATTGGCTTTACTGTACTACTTATGAAAAGGATGATCCAGATAATGTTGATCCAATTTATGGTAATAATGACAGATGTTTAAATTTGGGTTTGTGTGCTTCAGTTGATGAAAACGGGGTTTGTACCAACTTTATTTTAAAATCAAATTTAGTAACCAATGAAGAATATACATTAAAAGATGTTAATAAAACTGGTTATACATCAGTAGGCTATAAATTCCTCGATAATCAAAAAGTTACTGGTTATTATCCTTATTATGAAATGTTCCAACATGGTGATTCCGCTGATGTTACTAATGGTAGTTTTGAATCAGTAGTTGGCAGTTCGGCCGAGCCAATTGGTTGGTCACCAGTGTCACCGGGATTAGATACAGCTACTTACAAATCAGAAACCAGTGGTTGGCAGGATTATGAATTCGTTGTAGCCAAAGATGTTATCGGTAGTCCAGATGGGTCTAGATATTTGATAGTCAATTCATTCTATGAAGCTCTATCAGAAGAAATTGATGTCTTTAGTGATAGTACATATATTTTATCTGGTTGGATTAATTCCGCTGGTTTAAATTATTCTGATAAATCCAAAATTATTAAATCTCAAATCCAGTACCGTCAGCATAATAAAAATGGTGGTTGGGGTAACTGGGAAATTAAAAGTGAATTATCGCTAGATTCTGGTTTACCTTGGACCAAGAAAATTTATGAATTTACGTCTTTGCCTAATACCGATAAGATCCAAATTAAATTAAAGAATTATATTAATTTATCGAATTTATCAAACCCAGCTTCGGCTTGTGCTAACGCTAATAACAAAAGTAGTTGTAATGTTTGTGATGATAATAATAAATTAACTCCATGTGAATTGGGTGGCGTGGCTTTATTTGATGATATATCTCTTAAGCCGGTTTTAGAAGTAAGTGATAGCACAGTGCCAACAGAAAAATACGTTTCTAGAACTTGTCGTATTTATCCAGCCGAGGATTCTTTGTCTTGCCGGTATTTAGAAGGTAATAATTTATTTTATGGTAACTACGGTTATTGCTTATTAGTGGATCCAGCTAATTCTAAACAATGTTTACAGTGGTGGCCGGTAGACCAATTAGAAGGTGAAGTTTTAAATGAAGTGGGTGGTTATAATGATAGAGTACCATTGGATTATTGTGTTGATAAGAAAAGTTTTAATGTTAGTTTTTCTGAATTTGGCTATGCTTTAACCTTAAGTTCTGATGCCAAAGAGGTGGTGGCTGGATTTGTAGATACAAATACTGGCACACAAATGAATTTTTCCTCGTTTAAAATTAAAGATGATTTTAGACCTTTGTTTAGGTATCCTTATGTGAAGGAGATAAAAACAAGAGTTTCTGGTATTGGTTATACTAAAGACAATACGATATATGCTATGATTCCAGTTAATTTGACATTTAAATATGATACTACAAAAAAAGAATGGGGTAGTTGGGGGGCAATACCTGTTTGTGGAAAATTAATTGATGCCGGAGACTTTGGTGTTGCAGTATGTTTTGCTGTGGAATTAAATTGGGACGATGCCACTAAAAATTATGGTGAAGTGATAGCTGGCCTAACAGCGACATATAATTCGAAATTTTCTAATGGCACATTAGCTTTTGGACCACTAATGGGTCTAAAAATTATTGATGATAGTCAATCTGATAGTATTACAGGTAGTGGAGTTTCTGACCCAATTCCGGATTTACCAGGTGATATTTTAGGTGCGGCTTGGTTTGTCCGCTCTACTGCCGAAGCTGATGTTATTGGTATAACTATGAATGTCAGTGGAAATTTTGATGTTGGTTATTGTGATAATTTAGTGCGAGTGGTTAATACTTCTGGTGAAAATAAAGCCTATGCTAATCGAGTAGCTAAGGGTTCTGGTTATATTAATATTGATAGAAATGCTAAACCAGATGCTCCGCTTAGTGAATGGATTGATGGTGTTGATTTAATAGATGGCAGTTATTATTATTATGATCCGTTTGATTACAATAAATTTTTAGATGCAGCGACACAAAATAAAGAGTATCAGTCTTCAGATTATCAACCGTTTGGTGCTTTGGTATCGCCACCTGGTAGTTCAAACCCTTCTAATTGGAGTAGTCGAGAGGGTATATATAACACCCCATTGCTTTATGAGCCACCAAGATTAGGCGGTTTTCAAGCACCATACCAGGCTCGAATGGGTGAACTGCATACCCAAAAAGGTTTAGAGCAATTATTTGCTCAAAGCTATGGCGAGTGGTGGTGGCGTTGGAATGTTTGTGGTGATACAGCGGCTCAAACCCCCACATCACCTTGTCAAACTCCAGATACTGAAAGAGGTGGTAGTTATATTGAACGAGAAGATCTAACTACTAGTTATTTAACCGTACCTCTAAATATTTGTAATGAAGCCACTAGGGACGCTTCTTCTAATCAGCCTTGTCATATTAATCCTTTAGTTAAAGAGATTAAAATAAATAATGTGAATTCGACCGAGCCAGTAACGCCAGTTATTAATAGAGGTGTGGGCTTGGCCAAACTAGCTTTTTCTACTCAGATTGATCCTGATCAGTTACCAATTACCGCGTACACTATTAAGTGGGGTGATGGTGAACATTCTAAGGTGAGCGGGGTATCGCTAAGAAATAGAACCAATATTGAAAATCCATTTTTACTGTATCATTTGTTTGATTTTTGGAAGGTAAAAAGTGTTACACCAACAACTTGTAATGCCGGAGCTACTAATATTCCTTGTTGTACTAAAGATAGCTGTAAAATAAAAGTAGATATTAAGGTGTATGATAATTGGAATTATTATAATACATCGGAAGACAGTATTAGGCTGGATGTTAACAAAAATTAATTAGACCAAATTTAATAATAAGTGATGATTTTAAAAAATAAAAAACTGATTAGCCTTCTGATTCTAATTACTTTTTTGGTGGTGGGGGTTTTGGGGTTTATTGATAATGTAAGCGCTGTTGAAACTTCTGACGAGGTTTCGTTTAATCGAGAAGCTTTGTCTCAAACTTTAAATGGTGCACCACCAGATGCTACATCGATTGATCAAAATAAATCAGACAGTACCGAAAACTCCATTGTTAACGTCTTAGCTTGGATTGTGTTTTACATCGCTACTTTTTTTAGTTGGTTGGTTAATATAATTGTTCGTGTAATGGTCTATGTGGCTAGTTACAATCATTTTTTGGATACTCAGGTGGTTAAAAACGGTTGGAGTATTGTGCGAGATGTGGCTAATAACTTTTTTATTGTGATTTTACTGGTAATTGCCGTGGGCACTATACTTAGAGTGCCAAATTATAATCGTCAGTTGTTACCAAAATTACTAGTGATGGCGGTTTTGATTAATTTTTCTAAGGTTTTTACTGGTGTGTTGATTGATTTTTCGCAGGTCATTACCTTGTGGTTGGCCGGAGCAATTAAGGGCACTAGTGAGGGTGGTAATATTATTTTGTTAGCCTTAGGCTTACAAAATTTGTATCGCATAGATACAACAGGTTTAGATTTTACTGATCCATTGCCCGGTGGAGGACTAAATGGAGCTGAGGTTTTAAAAACTTTACTTTTTGCTTTGATATTATCAGTAGTAGCAGTGGTGGTAATGGCGATGATTACTATAGTCTTAGTGTATAGAATTGTGATGTTATGGTTCTTGGTGATTTTATCGCCGCTCGCTTTTCTGCTAACTACTTTTCCTAAGGGTCAACAATATGCTGGGATGTGGTGGAGTGAATTAGCTAAATATTTAGTCGTCGGTCCGGTGATGTTATTTTTCCTTTATCTATCGTTTTTTAGTGGCTCTATTAATATTGATAATGCTAGCAGTGCTAGTGGTAATGCTTCTGTGACTACAGAAACCGGAAGTCTTCAATTGCAAGATAATGTCCGATTAGATGAACAATTATTAGGTGATAAATTAGGTTTAACTAATTTACAAAACAGCCCAGTAAAATTCTTTGATTTTTTAATTATTATTGGTTTAATGGTGGGTAGTTTAGTTGCTGGTCAAAAGACTGGCGTTAAGGGTGGAGAGTGGGCTGGCAAGGGTGTATCTAATTTACAAAAATGGGGTAAAAAGGCTACTCTTGGCACAGCTGGACTTGTTGGTGCTGGGGCTTTAAGGGGTGCAACGGCTATTCCAGGGGCTAGACGAATTCCAATCGTAGGTACGATGGCTGGTAAGGCAGTTGACCAAAGAAAGGTTCAATTGGCTACTACCAAAGCTAAAGCGGAACAAGAAAAGATTACGGCACGAAGTGGGGCTTTGGATTTGGGTGGCAAGAGTGAGAGTGAATTAAGAAAATTAGCCTTGGAAGGTGATAAATATGCCAAGATTGCGGCTACTCAGGCGATGATGAAGCAAGGTATGTTTAGAGATGATGATAAGGTTAATCGAGATGAAAATATTAAGATGATTAATAATGCTAAGAAGATGTTGCCACCAGAATTAGCCTCTACTTTTGAAGAAAATACTAAGAAGTATAATCCAGGCTTGGCCCATGATACTGTTTATAAAAATGATAAGGGAGAATTTAGAACAGATGCTTTTGTTTCAGATGTTAAGACTGGCAAGGTCAAGGCTCATGAAATGATTCCAGCGCTGTCTAGTGAGCAGATTGCTGATTTAAATAAGTCATTACTTAAAGATAAAAATATTAATATTGCTGATTTCTTGCTAGAAAATGTTAGTGAGAAGGATTTGGGTGAAATGAATGGTAATTTATCAAAAGAATCTAGAGAAAAAATTTGGAATAAAGACAATATTTCTCATGAGAGTTTTAAAAAGAAAGAGAATCCAGACACTGGCAAAGTAGAAATTACTGATGCTGGCAAGAAGAAGCGTGATAAATTTAATAAGGTTACCAACTTTAATAATATCATGCAGACATTTGACGAGAATAGCCAGGAAGATGTGGAATCAATTAGAACCTTTGTGTCTAATAATGGCAATGATATTGGTAAGAAGATGAAAGAAGTTAGTGAAGAGTTTGTAGATAGTTTTGGTGATTTGATAAAGCCTAGTCAGTTTAAGGATCAAGCTCCAGCTATTCAAGAGAAGTTAAAAAAGAGTTTTGAAGCAGTGATTAATAAGATAGAAGAAACTGATATTTCGCCACAAAATAATGAACAACAACGGGCTAAAATTAAGAACGCTTTGATGTCTGGCGCTAAATTTAAAGAAAGTAGCATAGACGAGACTACTGATCCAAGTGATCCAACCGGAAAGAAATTGTTAAATAACAATAAAAGGCAAATATTAAAGGATATTATGTCAACGTCTACGGTTAAAGATGTGGAGAGTATGAAAAATCTTACTCAAAGTACAATACAGACAAGAATGGCCGCTGAAAATTTGGACACCAATGTTATTAAGGGATTGAGTGCTTCAACAGATGGTAGTTTATTAGTTAAGCCTATAGTTGATGAACTGGAAGGCTTAAAGGCAGGTTTACCAGCTAATAGTGAATTGGCTAAGAAATATGATAAATTAAAAGATATAACTTAAATCATGGCCGAAGAAATTCAAAATATATTTGATGATGTAGTCGAATTAAAAAAGCTCAACCCTTGGTTGGCGCCGTTTGCTTTGACTGATAACGAAGTGAAAGCTATTATAAAATTAATTTCTAAAATAATTATTGGTAGCGCTGACATTAAAAATTTTTATTCAGAGATGAAAAAAGTTATTAGAAAAGATGATTCAATGGTAAAAAAAATTACTATTAGCGCTATTGAAAAAAGGTTATTACCAATCAAGGATAGAATAAGTGGTGTTGAAGAGGCATTGGCTGAGCTTGGCAGATCAGCGGCTAGTGAAATAAAAACTGAGTTGCCAAAAAATGATAGTAATTTAAATACTTCTATTTCATTTTCTCCTGACGATGACGAAGAAATTAAGCAAATAATTTCTAATATTGATTCATCAGCTAAAGTTTATGATTATACTACTTTGGCCGAGTTAATAATATCAGAATCTGGTTATAGTTTGGATGGTGACGAAGTAATGTTTAGTCGTTTAAAAAATATCATTATCGCTAGATTAAAGGATATTAGAGATGAAATAGAAACTATTGAAGCTTTAAAAAAGAGTCGTAAAATTGGTGGCTTAGAAATGGATGACCAGCAGGCTAAAAAAATAGTGGCCTTAGCTAAATCTAAAATTGATCAGGGTTTATTGTCTAAGATTGGTAGCGATTTAAATGGAGTTAAACCAATTTCTTTTCCGACTAAAAAACCATTTACCCGTGGTAAAATTAGCTTGGATGTTAAAAAAACTATTGATAACAAACAACCGATTAGTCTGCCGAAAAAGGTAGAAGAGATGGTGATAGAAAAAACTATCGAAAAACCGATCAAGCAACAACCCATTCATACTGAATTAATAATTGAAGAAGAGGATGGTTTGCCGGTTATTAAATTTCCTCATGGTGATGATTTGATGGTCAAGCCTAAAATGGTTAATTTAGATAATAATAATTTATTTCCAAAAATAAATCATGATTTAAATACTGATTTAAATCATGATAAGTTTACTTCGGTTAAAAAAGTAGAAACACCAAAATCACCAGTAGTTACTGAATTAAAAGCAGTTCAGCCAGAAATTAAGCAAAACATACCAGTACCACAGCCACAGCCAATGCCTCAGTCTAGCTTACCACCAAAAAATATTAGGTTTGGTAAAAAATTAGTTGATGGTGTTTTAGTCGGTGGAGCTCTAGTTGGGCCGATAGAAGAATTAAGTACTATGACTTTGATTAATTTTAGACGACTTGGTGAAACACCACACAAAGCTACGGCTAAAATCAAGCAAAAGATAGAACTATTAGAAAATGATTCTTACGCTAAGAGATTGGAGGGCATAGATGCTTGGCATAAAAGCGAGGTAAATCGGTTTTACAGGTTGTTAGGTCAAGAAAGTATGCGACAAGAAAGGGGTATTGATGATATAATTAATGAAAGAATGCAAGATGGTAAGCCTACGTTATCTATAGAAGAATTTAACTCGGTGATGGAATTAAATAAAGATTTAAGGTATTAAAAATGGAACAAATAACCGTGCCACAATTTTTGGACGTTGAAGATAAGATAATTGGACCAATTACTGTTCGTCAGTTTATTGAAATTTTAATTGGTTCGATAATTATTTTTATCTTTTATAAATCTTTTTATTTTTCGTCATTTGTGGTATCTGGTTTTTTGATGTTTGCTTTAACTATGATCGTGGCTTTTGCTAAAATTAATGGTCAGCCTTTTCATAACTTTTTACTTAATTTTATAGCTACTTTAAAAAATCCCAAATTAAAGATTTGGCGAAAAGTGGTTAATGAAAAAGATCTTAAATTAAGCTTAAAAAAACCAGTAGAAGTAAATATAGTAGTACCCAAAATTAAAAGACAGATTATTAATGCCTCAAATTTATCGGAGCTATCATTAATTGTGGATACTGGCGGCGTTTATCAGGGTGAGGGTATAATTAATTCGATAAATGATTTAAAATAATAAACTAGGTATAAATTATATTATGGCGGATAGAAAAGCAACAAAATCAACACCCAGTACTCAAAGTTATATGACTATTTCAGAGGTTAGAGATGATAGTGTAGTAATGAAAGACGGTACACTTAGAGCTGTGCTTTTAGTGTCGAGTATTAATTTTGCCCTTAAATCAGAAGACGAACAAAATGCCATTATATCTGGCTACGTGTCATTTTTAAATTCTTTAGATACTACATTACAAATTGTGATTCAGTCTAGAAAATTAAATTTAGATAATTATTTGTTAGATATTAAAAAAGCTGAGCAAGAACAGACCAATGATCTGTTAAAATTACAAACAGCTGAATATCGTAAATATATTTCTGAATTAGTAGAATTGGGTGATATTATGACCAAAAGATTCTATGTAGTAGTTTATTATAATCCATCATTTGGCAAGAAAAGAAATTTTTGGCAGAGAAGTAGTGATATAGTGTCACCAACAACGTTAATTAAGTTAAATCAAAGAGAATTTGCTAAGCGCCATAAGGATTTATTTATTGGTGTTGATAAAATAGTTTCTGGCTTGTCTAGTATGGGTCTGAGGGCGTCAATTTTAAATACCCAATCACTTATTGAATTGTTTTATAATACCTACAATCCAGTAATGTCTGAAAATCAAAAAATGTCTGATGTTAATAAATTAGATATTGAACAATATTAATAAATTTTATTTATGTTTGATCCGAATCAGTTAAATCAAGTTGATAAAATAAAACAATTAGAACAGGAAAAAGCCCAAGCTTTAAACGCCCAGCAAAGAAAAGCGATGATGGTTCAGGATATTGGTGATAGTCGTAAAATCTTGGAAGAAGAGCGTGTTTATCGTCAAGGGGTTGTCTCTGTTCGAGATTTAATTTCGCCGGCCTCACTGGAGGTAACTAGTTCGTATATTAAATTGGGTGATTATTTTATTAAAACTATATTTGTGATTGAGTATCCAAGATATATTAATGTTGGTTGGTTTGCGCCGATTATTAATATGGATACTACTGCTGATATTGCTATTTACTTTTATCCGGTTAAGGCTTCAGTTATTTTAAAACAATTAAAGAAGAAGGTTGGTGCTCTACAGGCTGGATTAATTTCTGATGCGGAAAAAGGGGCTCCACGTGATCCACTGCGAGAAACGGCACTACGAGATATGGAAAAATTAAGAGATGATTTAACTCAAGGTGTGGAACATTTTTTCCAAACAGCTATGTACATCACAGTTTACGGTAAGAGCTTAGAAGAATTAGACACTTCTTGTGAGAACATAGAAAATATACTAGGTTCAACATTAGTTTATTCTAGGAGAGTGTTTTATCAGGCAGAACAGGGCTTTAATTCTACATTGCCGATTGCTTCTGATGATTTACAAATTTTGACTAATATGAATACTTCACCAGCGGCTAGTTCTTTTCCGTTTGTGTCTTCTGATTTAACTTCTGATGGTGGTGTGTTGTTTGGTATTAATCGTCATAATAATAGTTTAATTTTGTTTGACAGGTTTTCTTTGCAAAATGCTAATTCTGTAGTTTTTGCAACTTCTGGCGCTGGTAAATCTTACACTATTAAATTAGAAGTGCTGCGAAGCTTGATGTTTGGTACAGAGGTTATTATTATCGACCCAGAAAGAGAATATAAACATCTTTGTGATGCTGTTGGCGGAACCTATATTGACGTGTCACTAAACTCCGAAAGTAAAATTAATCCTTTTGATTTGCCAAGATCAATTGGCGAAGATGCTAAAGCCGATGATATTATTAGAGGCGGTGTAATTACTGTAAAGGGCTTAATTAAATTAATGATTGGTGATATTACTCCAGAAGAAGATTCGATTATTGATCGAGCGCTACTAGAGACTTATGCCAAAAAAGATATTACCGCTTCAGCTGATTTAACTAGAGTTGAGCCACCAGTTATGCAGGATTTTCAGGAAATTTTAGAAGGCATGGAAAATGGTGAAAACATAGTTTTAAGATTAAAAAAATATACTGAAGGTACATTTGCCGGCTTATTGAACAATCCAACTAATGTTCAGATGAACAATAAATTAGTAGCTTTTAGCGTGAGAGATTTAGAGGATGAATTAAAGCCACTAGCAATTTATACGATTGTTAATTATGTTTGGAATGTAGTAAGAAGTGAACTTAAAAAGAGAATATTAGTTGTTGATGAGGCTTGGTGGTTAATGCAAAGAGAAGATAGTGCTAAGTTTATATTCGCTCTAGTTAAAAGATGTCGAAAATATTATTTAGGTGTAACGACTATTACTCAGGATGTTAATGATTTTTTAACTTCGCCTTATGGTCAAGCTATTGTTAATAACTCATCACTTCAATTATTGATGAAACAGTCACCAGCTGCAGTGGATTTAATCCAAAAAACATTTTTATTAACAGAGGGTGAAAAATATTTATTATTAGAGTGTGGTGTAGGTGAGGGTATATTTTTTGCTGGAGCTAAACATGCGGCTATTAAGGTGGTAGCTTCTTATTCAGAAGACCAATTGATTACTTCTGATCCTAGACAGTTATTAGAAATCGAAGAAGCTAAAAAGGAATTTGAGGAATCTTTATCTCAAGAATAATAATTAATTTATTTATTTTAAGTGTCATGGAAAGAAAAAAGAAAATAATTTTAATGGTGGCAGTTATTGTATTGATTATAGTAATTTTATTTTTAATTTTTAGATTATTTAATAAAAAATCGCCTGTTGCTGATTTGCCAGTTGTTAATAACAATCAAAATCAGGCTCCAATGACTGATACCATTAAAACTTTGCCAGCACCAAGTCTAGATAGAGTTAAAAATGAAGAAGACTACCCATTGGGTTTGGAATCGTTGGCCTCTTCTTATGCTGAAAGATTCGGCAGTTATTCTAGCGATGCTAAGTTTAAAAACTTACAAGATTTAAAAATATTATCATCTTCTAAGATGATAGCCTATATAAATGATTTCATTAGTACTTCCAATATTGGACAGGATGGCTATGAAGCTCAAGAAGCTAAGGCTTTAAATAATAAATTAATATTATTAACTGATAATCAAGCAGTTATATTAGTATCCTTACAGTTAAGTAAATATAGCGACGATCAAATAGAACCAACTATTGATTATTCTAAGGTGGAATTAACTCTAATTAAGAGTGGTAATGATTGGCAAGTAGATGAGGCAAAATGGCAATAGAATTAAAAATTTTGTTTTAGATTTGGTATTTCCAATGAAGTGCATTTATTGTTCGCTAGAAGGTGATTGGCTTTGTAATAAATGCCTAGATTTGGTTAAGCGAGATAATTACAATTTATGTCCTATTTGTGAGGTTGAAAATAGTAATGGTGCAGTTTGTGGCTTTTGTCGTAAAAATTCCAATCTTGATGGTTTAATGGTTGTCTTGGAAAATAGTCAGTTAAATCAAAAAATAATACATTTGGTTAAGTACAATTTTATTACTGAGCTTTTAAATTATATTAAACCTAAAATATTTAGTTGTATAAATAATAATCCCAATTGGCGGGATTATTTTGTTTTAGTGCCAGTGCCACTTCATCGTCGAAGATTTTTGGAGAGGGGCTTTAATCAATCAGAGATTATATCTAATATTATAGGAGAAGTTAAGGGTAATATTATTAATAATCAATTGTTGGCCAAGGTAAAATATCATCGTCATCAAGTTGGATTAAATGCTAAACAAAGAAAATTGAATATAGTTGATAGTTTTGCGGTTAATGATAGATGTTTAGTAGATTTTAATAAAACACTGGTAATAGTGGATGATGTTTATACCACTGGTTCGACTATGGAGGAATGTGCTAAGACGTTAAAAGAATATGGCTATCAGAAGGTGTGGGGCCTAGTTTTGATTAAAGGTTGATGGGTTTTGTTTGTTTTGTTGATTTTATGTTATAATAATTAAAAGATGGCTGCCAATTCATATATGTTTGTGGTTATTTATGGTGTTTACAGAATGTTTTTTTTGTGATAAAGTGCCTTAGTCATCATTGATATGGAGAGGTGGCAGAGTGGTCGAATGCGTCAGTCTTGAAAACTGAAGTCCCTTCACGGGGACCGTGGGTTCGAATCCCACCCTCTCCGCAGTGAACGAAGTGAACAAGGATGGGTAGGGATTCGAACGGGTTGGAAGTGAGCTATGAGCTAGGCGGAAGCCGAAGCGAATAAGGCGAACGATCGGATGATGCGACTATAGGAAGCATTAGACGCCAACCCAGGGCAGAATAAATCGTCCCGCATTCGGCGGACGATTTATGTCGATCCCACCCTCTCCGCAGTGAACGAAGTGGTGACAATATAGAGAGGTGGCTGAGTGGTTGAAAGCGACGGATTGCTAATCCGTTATACGTTTTTAAAGCGTATCGAGGGTTCGAATCCCTTCCTCTCTGCAGTTAATGCTTTATTTAAAAAATATTATGAATATTTTTTACTAAAAATTATACCCATGCAAAATATACAAGACAATAAACAACTAAGTGAAGTGATTTTTTCTTGGAAGTGTCATGATTATATTAAGTATAAAAAAAATACTTATTGGTATTTAATTTCTTTTTTGATTTTAGTTGCTATGGTGGGCTGGGCTATTTATACAGTTAATTATTTATTTGCTGTATTCCTAGTCTTGTTTTATTTAATAGTTATAATGTATGAATTTAAGGAATCTGAAGTAATTGATTGTATTATAACTCCAGATGGCATTAAACATGGTAAGAATTTCTTTTTTTATAAAAGTATTGATAATTTTTTTATTATTTATCGTGATTATGGCATTAAAAATTTATATATAGATTTTAAAAATCCTCTCAGAGGTAGGCTAGTAATAGACTTAGAAGGTCTAGATGCTGTTAAAATAAGAGAATTTTTATTACAGTTTTTAGCAGAAGACTTGGATAGAGAAGTAGAACCTATATCTGAAAGATTACGTCGCTGGTTGAGGATTTAATTTTATCTTAATAATATTTATTATTAATTTGTCCTCATAGTTCAACGGATAGAACATGAGCTTGCGGAGCTTAAAATGTAGGTTCGATTCCTGCTGAGGACACAAATTATAACTTATCTATAAATAAAATTTGTCATTTAATATATCGTTGACAAATGATTAGTTTAGAAACAAAAGTTAATCAATTGAATAAGGTTGGGATAGTCACTTATTCAAAATTGAAAAGATTAGGAATTGAGACCGCTCGCGATCTCATTTTTTATTATCCTTTTAGGTATGAAGATTTTTCAGAAATAACCACTATTAATAATTTACAAATTAACAGTTTAGCCACGGTTAATGGTAAAGTAGAAATTATTGATGGCCGAAGGAGTTTTAGGCGAAAAACATTTTTAGTCGAGGCGATTGTAACTGATGCTACTGGCTCGGTTAAAGCCGTTTGGTTTAATCAGCCATGGGTTAGTAAAAATTTAAAACCAGGAGACGAAGTGAGTTTATCTGGCAAGGTGTCTGGTGATTTAGTTAATGTTTACTTTAATTCTCCAGAATATGAAAAAATAGTTAATGCTGGACCTGTTAGTGCTAAAATTGTACCGATTTATCCGTTAACAGCTGGCTTAACTCAAAAACAATTAAGGTCTTTATTAAAAGAGATAATTGTTTTGTCTTCAAAAATTGAAGATTATTTGCCCAGGGCTATAATTAAAAATCAGTCTTTATTAAAACTAGGCAAGGCAGTATCAAAAATTCATTTTCCAGAGAATAAAAATGACATAGATAAAGCCCGAGAAAGATTAGCTTTTGATGAACTTTTTTTGATTCAATTATGGTCAAAATTACTTAGAAAAAAATTAAACCAACATAAGGGCTATCAGATCAAATTTTATGAAAAAGAAACCAAGCAGTTGGTTTCTAAATTATCTTTTAATTTAACTGATGATCAGAGAAAAGCCGCTTGGGAAGGGATAATTGATATGAAAGGTGGTTTGCCAATGAATAGGTTGGTAGAAGGTGACGTGGGTTCTGGTAAAACAATAGTCACAGCTATTGTGGCTTATAATGTGGCTTTAAATAAATTACAAACTGCTTATTTAGCGCCGACAGAAATATTAGCCAAACAACATTTTAAAACTCTCAGTGATTTACTGGGTAAATTAGTCAGAGTTGGCCTGCTAACGAGAACCCAGAGAATTATAAATAATGAAATTATTTCTAAGAAAGAGTTTTTAGAAAAATGTCAAAATGGTGAGATTGATATAGTTATAGGCACCCATGCTTTGATTCAAAAAAATGTTCACTTTAATAAATTAGCTTTAATTATAGTAGATGAACAACATCGGTTTGGAGTTTCTCAGCGAGAGGCTTTAAAACAGAAGAGCTCTAAAATGCCTCATTTTTTATCGCTAACTGCTACACCAATTCCTAGGTCATTAGCTTTAACGGTTTATGGCGATCTGGATTTGTCTATTATTAGACAGGCACCAGCTGGCCGACAAACTATTATTACTAAGGTCGTACCACCGGAAAAAAGATTAAAGACCTATGAATTTATTAGAGAGCAGATTGATCAGGGTAGACAGATTTTTGTGGTTTGTCCTTTAATAGATCCATCTGATAAATTAGGCGCTAAATCTGTGACTGAAGAATTTGAAAAATTAGACAAAGATATTTTTCCTGATTTAGAAATTGGATTACTTCATGGTAAATTAAAAACAGAAGATAAAGACAGGGTTATGAATGATTTTGTTGTTGGTAAAACAAAAATTTTAGTTTCAACTTCTGTAATTGAAGTGGGAGTTGATATAAAAAATGCTACAGTTATGATGATCGAAGGTGCTGATAGATTTGGTTTGGCTCAGCTTCATCAGTTTAGAGGGCGGGTTGGTAGAAATAATTATCAGTCTTATTGCTTTTTATTTAGCGATAGCAATGATCAAAAGACTTTGGATAGATTAGATTTGATGTCTAAATACAGTGATGGTTTTGAATTGGCGAAGATGGACTTAAAATATAGAGGAGCTGGACAGTTATATGGCTATCAACAGTCTGGAATTTCTAGTTTAAAAATAGCTACTTTAGATGATTTGCTTTTGGCCAAAAGAGCTAGTGTAGCCGCTGATTATTTTATAGATCAGTATAATTTGGATGATTTTGTTAGTTTAAAAGAAAAATTAGCTGAACTTAATTTAAGTTCGCATTTAGAATAAATTTATATATTGACAAAAAATTTATATCCTGGTAAATTGCAAATAGTTATTCTTTGAACATTTAATTCAACTACAAGGAGCTAAGTCATGCCTCGTATTGGTCGGAGGAAATGTAGTTGTGGTAAAATAATACCAGAAAAGAGAGTTAAATCAATTTTAGAAGATCAAGCTTTACGCCCTGATAAAGAAGTATTGTGTCTTGTTTGCCAAAAAGAGTTAGAAGAGGCAGAAGAACAATATTATCAGGCAATAAATGTTGATAAAACTGTTAGATTGTGGGATAAAATTTGAATTGATTTGAACAATAAAACGGCAAGTTATTTGCCGTTTTTTTTATTGATGACCAGAGATAATTCTAATGGCTTCAGCGATATTGGAGACTTGAATTATTTCGACATTAGGAATGTTTTTGATATGTTGATTTTTGGCGGTAATAATTCTATTGAAATTTAGTTTAGAGGCTTCTTTTATGCGTCTATCTACTTGAGAGACATTTCTAATTTCTCCTGATAGACCAACTTCGCCTAGAATTAGCATATTAGGATAAATGGCCTTCTCTAGGTAGGCAGAAACAATAGCCAAACAGACTGCTAAATCGGTGGCGGTTTCTTTGATTTTTAAACCACCAGTTACATTTAAATAGATATCGTGATTTGATAAATTAACTTTGGCCATTTTGGATATAACAGCAATAATCATTTGTAGTCTATTCAAATCAAAACCGGTTGATTTTCTTTGAGGGTAGCCAAAACTAGTTTTAGAGGCTAGAGCTTGAATTTCTGTTAAGAAAGCTCGACTACCTTCCATAACAATAGAAATAGCAGTGCCAGAAGCGGGTGAGTTATGATCCTCAATAAAAATATTTGTTGGGTTGGTGATTTCTTTGAGGCCAACTTCGGTCATCTCAAAAACCCCAATTTCGCCAGTAGAGCCAAATCGATTTTTAACGCCTCGAAGTATTTTATAAAAATCTCGGCTATCATTTTCTAAATAAAGAACAGTATCAACTAAGTGCTCTAGAGTTTTGGGTCCGGCGACAAAGCCTTCTTTGGTAACATGACCGATAATAATTATTGGAATGCCAGAAGCCTTAGCCGTTTCCATTAATTGAGTGGTACAGGCAGTTATTTGAGCGGCTGAGCCGATACCAGTAGATGAATCACTAGAATGAATAGTCTGAATAGAATCAATAATGGCTAGGTCTGGTTTTTGATCTAGGATAGTGGCTATGATTTTTTCGATATTGGTTTGTGGAATGAATTTTAAGCCAGTTAAATTTGATTTTAGTCTATCGGCTCTCATTTTTATTTGACTGGCTGATTCTTCACCAGAAATATAAAGAGTATTGCCAATACCTTGGGCAATTTGTAAAGCCAAAGTTGATTTGCCAATACCCGGATCACCACCTAATAAAATTAAAGAGCCGGCTACTAAGCCGCCACCTAACACTCTATCAACTTCATCAATGCCAATTTTAATTCTGGTTTTTTCTTGTAAGTTTATCTCTGTAAAGTTGATCGGTTTTTCGGCTGATATATTAACAGTATCTTTTTTCGGCTCTAAATTAGTAGCTTCTTGACTGACAGTGCCCCAAGAACCGCATTCGTTGCAGCGGCCTTGCCATTTAGAAAATTGAGCTCCACATTTAGAGCATTCATGGATTGTATTTATTTTCGCCATCTTAGTTTGGTATATTATGAAGATTATTCCAGATATCCATTGGCCAGGCGACTATGTTTTGGCTATTAGTGTCTTGTTCCAACATTAAACCAACAAGGTTAGTGGTCTCGACTCGCCAAATATTATTGTCTATTTCCCTAAAGGCCAGATTAGTGCCTGGCATAACATAAACATCAACACCTTCAATGGTTTGAGGTTGACCAATTAGGTTAACTATTTCTTGAACACCTTCTAAAAGATTGTCGTTAATATTATACCAATAACCCATTTCGCTAGATCCTAGTAGTGTAGCTTCGTAGACTGGACCAGATATATTTAACCTATTACAGTTTAAGCCAGCTCCAGTAACGGTAATAGCGTCTAGACAGGTTTTTTTCAAAGCTTCTAAATCAAACTTAGCTCCTTCAGCGGGGTGAGTTGGCGGTTGATTATTTGATGAATGAGTTGGTGAATTGGTAGTAGAAATGGTTGTGAGACTTGGTAGTTTTATTTTAACTAATTCTGGATTAATTAAATATAATAAATTGTAAGATAAAAAAACTAAAACTAAACCAATAATCGCCGACCAAATTCTATCTTTAGCATCACCAATGGCTGCCGCATTACCTCGAGAGGTGAGCCATTTAAAACCACCCCACATAATAATAACCGTGGCTATTATGCCAACTACACCGACCACAAAACTATACCATAATTGTATGTATTCATAAAAACTTGGTATGGTTTTGACTCCACCGATAGGGACATTAAGACAGTTATCACAATTTTTTGTGACTTCAGCTGGTGTGGTGACTGGTAAATCTGCATCAGCGGCTAAGACGTAGTTATTAGACCATATTAATAACAATGATAAACAGGCTAATATAATAGTAATTTTTTTCATTATTGTGAGTAATAATTATAATATGACATAGTGTTGTTAACATAGCCTTGGGTTTCAATTAAACCTCCAGGATTAGTACAACAAGTATAAGCTCTAGTTCCAGGAGTTGGGCAGTCACGACTTTGGCTAAGGGCATTGCCAGATCCGGTGCCATAGCCAGCATTGTAGCCGGCAAAAATATCAGCTCGGCCTAGTCCACTCTGATTAGCACTGACAAAACTGGCGGATATAGCCACGCTTAACTCTGGGTTATTTATTAATTCCGTTCCAGATATTTGACCATCGGAAAATTCTGGTAAATTTCTAAGATTGGAGTCACGAGCGACCACGGCAGTAGCCGTAGATGGGAGTATTTGCATTAAGCCGTAAGCCCCAGCTGGACTAACAGCCCTAGGATTACCACTAGACTCAGCGGCAGAAATAGCTCTTAACATATCTGAGTCGACACCATAACTATCACCATATTGATCAAACCAGCCGTTCATTTCAGTGGGAAAGTTTACCCCAGGATTTCTAGGCGAGACATTACTATAATCTATTACATTATTACTAGAATTTTGACATAAATCACTAGCTGATTGTCTAGTGCCAGGTTGTTGAGTTGTAGTACTTGGCAATGTAGATGATTGAGTAACAAAGCCATGGCTACCAGCAACTGTTTTTAAGTCTGGCAGAGTAATAGTTAGTAGTCTAGGATTAATTAAATATAATAAATTGTAAGATAAAAAAACTAAAACTAAACCAATAATCGCCGACCAAATTCTATCTTTAGCATCAGAAATTGCCGCAGCATTACCTCGAGAGGTGAGCCATTTAAAACCACCCCACATAATAATCACCGTGGCTAGAATACCAACAGCTCCGACCACAAAGCCGTACCAAGCAGAAAGATATTTAAAAAGTATTTGGCTATCAACCGGTATATCGCCTGTGAAATCTCCAAAAGGAACATTGGGCGTAAAGGTAATTGTATTGCTTGTTTCTGAATCGCCTGTGGATTCACCTTCAGCCTCGCCTTGAGCCAGGGCAATATTATTGCCGAAAAAATTCGATACGTTCATTAAAAAAAATGAAAGTAAGAAGATGATAATTAGTTTTTTTTGATTTATTTTCATTATCTGTTTAGTTCGGCATTAATAACTATTTCGAAATCTTCTAGGGTGGCCACACCAAAGATTTCTTGATTGTTGACATAAAAATGTGGAGTGCCAGAAATTGCCAAATCAGCGGCTTCACTAACATCTTGGTCAATTAAATTTTGAAATTGTTTGGTATTTATACAGTTGGATAGTTTATTGGTATCAAGTTTTAAACTTTTACCAATGCTTTTTAAATTATCAATCGAAAAGTTATCTTGGTTTTGCCATAGTAAATTATGGTATTCCCAGAACTTACCTTGATCCCCAGCACATCTAGAAGCTAAATGAGCTAATTCAGCTTGAGGATAGAGGTCTGGTATAGGCAGGTCTTTCCAAACAATTTTTACTTGATCAGAGTATTTATTTAAAATATTTTTTAAAACAGGTTGAATATCACGACTAGCTGGGCAACCGTAACAGGAAAATTCAAATATTGTAACTGGAGCATCGGTATTGCCTAAAACAGGAGAGTGACTATTAATAGTTGGTTCGGTGATAGTATTTTGCCTTACATAACTTAATAAATTAGAAGATTCAATTGTAGATTGGTTTTCGAAGTCTTTGAGTATATTGGCCAGAGGATTATTGACAGTAGCTACTGATTTGGTAGTAAACATAGCCAATAATAGTAGAGTAATAAAAAAAACTCCAATAGCTATAAGAATAAATTTTAAATAATTTCTTTGGTTGGTTTTTTTGTTGGCCTTCATATTTAAATTATAGATTAATTTTATAGATTTTATTATTGTTAGTATCAGTAAACATTAAATAATTAAGATTTTCGTTGATTATTATATTAGACATAGTGTGATCGCCGTCTGGATTGGCAATTAAGGTTTTGGCACCAGTGTCTAAATTAATTTCATATAGTTTGTCTGCGGTACTATTAGCAACTAAAGAATTCATACCAGCCCCTACTGGTAAACTATTAGGCACAGCGCAGTAAAGTTTACTGTTACTGGAAAAAGTACATTTGTCAGCCCAAGTTTCCAAACCAATACTGTGACGATTATTGCCAATAGTATTAGCGCCAGCATCGGATACCCAAAGTTGAGGTTTGAAATCATTATTAGAACTATAAACACTATAAACCATTTTGTCACCAGTCGGTGACCACTGGCCTCTAAAATCACGACCTTCAACTAGCATATATTTAAAATTTTCGTTGTTGAGGCCAACAAAATAAACTTCTGATTTATCTAAATCTTTACCTTGAGTGAAGGTGGCTACCATCTGTTGATTAGGTGACCAATTAACATTAAATTTGTCACCTTGGTCATTTAAATTTTCTAAAATAATTGGTTGAGAGCCGTCTAATTTAGCTACTGCTAAAAATCTATTTTCTGGATCTAGGGCCCCACTTTTAAAAGCAATTTGCTGGTCGGTAGGCGAGAAAGTAAAATCATACCAGTGCTGTGGTAGGGTTAATTGTTCTTTGGTTTTAAAATCATAAATTATATTAGAACCATCGGGATATTCTAAAATGGCTTTGTCTCTATTTTGAGACCAAATAGCTCCACTTACATTAAAAAAAACTTCATCACTAAATTCTTTGATATCGCCATCAGCTGATAAGGTATAGAATTTGCCATCAGCCGGGTTGTAGTAAATAACTTGGCCGTTTTTGGTAGCTATGGCAAAGAGTGATGGAGTTTTAGTGAGTTCATTGACAGTAGTTAGACCACCGCTAGCTGTTTCTGATGGTTGGTTATTAGTTGAGGTGTTAATTATAGTGTTAGTATTATCGTTAGTAACAGGTAGTCCAGTATTAGAATTAACAGTATAGATTCGGCCATTGATGTTAATAGTGACCGGTAATTGACCGGTGGTTTGATTAGTATTGGTGACTACTGTTTCTGAGGGGGTTATGAATTGTCTAAAAAAGAAATAGTAAATAAAAAAAGCAAATAGAGCCACTGCGCCTAAAAATAAAGCCATTATTCCTAATTTTTTCCAGTCTAAATTCATAATTATAAATTATTTATTTATTATTTTTATTGAAAACATCTTTTTTGAACTGCCGACAAGGCTGTGTCACCACCTGGTAGAGCACCTGATAACCATGAATTAAATAAATCCCAGGTACCACAAGTGGCAAATTTATAGACAAGGTATGTTAGCATTAAAATAATAGTCAAAATAAAAGCGTTAATAATCATTAGTAAAATAATTTCTGTCCATTTGGCTAAATCTTTGCTCGGTAGCCATTTACCAATTAAATAATCGTCACCAAACTGACAAACATAATTTGGTAGTAGCAGTGAAAAAGCTAAAAAAACATTTAAACCTAGTAGTGATAGTAATGTCCAATCTACCCAAACTGAACCCCATAGAGTAGTGAGTAGCCATTGTGAGCCTACTTGCGTGCCCATCTCAACGCTGTCAGTGGCTGATCCAGTCAGATTGCCAGACAAGGCTTTGCTAGCTATGTTTTTAGCTTGGTTTAATTGACTGGCTGGACTATTATTTGGTTGATTGTTATTGGCTGTTTTGTCGGTATTTTTAGATTGATGTTTTAACCTATCTATGGTTAGCTGTGGTGAATTAGAATTGAAAGAATTGTCTTTTACATTAGTAACTGACGATTGGTTATTAAAATTATAACTATTTAATTTGTGAGCTAAGTTATCAGACATTTTTATCTTCAATTATAGAATTATTATACCATTTTTTATGGTAATAATCCAAATAAAAAATAGTAAATAAAAAACCCGCTCAAAGCGGGTTTTTTAGATGTTGTATTTACTGACAAAATTATTTAATTTTGATAACAATTTTTTCTTTTTCGGTATTTATTTTTATTCTGGAGCCACTAATTATTTTGTCTTCTAATATTTTTTGGGAGATATTAGATTCTATTAATTTTTGAATGGCTTTTTTAATACCTCTAGCGCCTTGATCTATTTGTTTGCTTTCTTTGGCTATTAGTTTAATAGCTGATTGATCAAATTCAGCGGTAATATTTTTTTTGTTTAATCTAGTTGATAAATCATTAAGTTCTAGTTTGGTTATTTTTTCTAAGTCATTTTCTGATAGTGGTGAAAAGCAAGTTATTTCATCTAATCTGTTAATAAATTCTATTTTAAAGAATTCTTTGATATCATCAATGATTTTATTATTAATATCATTAGTTACTGAATTAATAATTGAAGAATCAAAACCAATGGTTTCGTTTTTTTTGCTAAAATGATGTGATCCAATATTGGAAGTCATCAAAATAATAGTGTTGCGAAAATTTATTTTGGTACCAGCGGCATCTGTAAGGTAGCCGTCTTCTAAAACTTGTAATAGTAAATCAAATATTTCTGGATTGGCTTTTTCAATTTCATCAAATAAAACAATAGAATAGGGTTTATGCTTAACTCTCTCGGTTAAATGGCCACTTTCTTTGTAACCCACGTAGCCAGCTGGAGCACCAATTAATTTGGAAGTATTAAATTTTTCACTGTACTCGGACATGTCGATTTTAATCAAAGCATCACGATCACCAAATAATTCCTCGGCTAAAATTCTAGCAGTGTGAGTTTTGCCGGTACCACTGGGGCCGACTAGTAAAAATGAGGCCAAGGGTTTATTGTCTGGGGTTAAGCCAGCTTTGGCTCTTTTGATAAAATCAGAAATCAGAGCGGTAGCTGTGTTTTGGCCGATAATTTTCTTTTGCAGGGAATTATCCAGGCGCATGATTTTTCTTTTTTCTGATGAAATCAAATCTTCGGTGGGAATACCAGTGGCTTTAGAAACTATTTTGGCGATATTTTGGCCAGAAATAGTGCCAATCATTTTATTTTTTTGGGCTTCAAGGCTTTTTTCTATTTTAGTTAATGCATCATCTAATTCTTGAGCCTGGTCTTTTAATTTTATGGCCAAGTCATAATCCTCTTTGATGACGGCTTGGTTCTTTTTATTTTTTAGATCTATAATGTCTGATTTAAGTTTTTTGATTTTTTGCTCTACTCTAGTGGGTTTTTTGTTAACTCTAATAGCCGCACTCGCTTCATCGATTAAATCAATAGCTTTGTCTGGCAAAAATTTATCAGTAATATATTTTTGACTTAATTCCACAGAGTAATCAATAGCCTCGTCGCTAATTTCGACTCGGTGAAAATTTTCAAAATAGTTTTTGATACCGTGTAATATTTCTTTAGCTTGTTGTTCGGAGGGCTCGGCTAATTTTACTGGTTGAAATCGGCGATTCAGAGCTGGGTCGTTTTCGATACTTTTACGGTAATCAGTAAAAGTAGTAGCTCCAATGCATCTGATCTCACCACGAGCGAGGGCCGGTTTTAAAATATTAGCAGCATCCATCGAGCCAGAGGCTGAACCAGTTCCAACAATATTATGGATTTCATCAATAAATAAAATAACTTCTGGCCGGTTTCTAGCCTCGTCAATTATTTGTTTGATGCGACCTTCAAATTCACCGCGATACATAGTACCAGAAACGGTCGAGGTTAAATCTAGGGCGTAAATTTTTTTGTTTAGTAAGGCTTCTGGCACGTCACCGTCGACAATTTTTTTGGCCAAACCTTCGATAATAGCAGTTTTACCAACACCGGGTTCGCCTAAGATAATTGGATTGTTTTTATTACGTCGAGATAGGATGTGAATAATTCTTAAAAGTTCTTCGTCTCGGCCAATAATGGGGTCAATTTTTTTCTGGATTTTGGCAGCAGTTAATTCGGTGCCAAATAAATCCAAAATAGATTGGCGCTTTTCCAAGTCATCATATTCATCATATTCTAAATCTTTGTCTGTAACTTTAAAAGTTTCGGTTAAGTCTGGAATTTTGGAAGCACTTTTTAACATCGTAATAACTTGAGAGGTTATCTCGGCTTTAGAAATTTTTAGAATACTAAGTAGCTTTTCGATATTATCATCACTAGCTTCTATAATAGCGGCTAGTAAGTGTTCGGTACCAACATATTTATGATCGTTAATATAGGCAATTTTAACCGACTTTTGAATTATTTTTTTGGCAGATTCAGAAAATTTCGGAGCGGTTTTTAATTCTAACTTAAAATCGCCTAGTGATAATTTGATAATAGTATCTTTAATGTTATCAGTATTTAATTCTAGAGAATTTAGGAGTTCAGCGCCGACACTGCCTTTTTGACAAATTAAACCGTAAAGGATATGCCAAGGATTAACAGACTCATGTTGAAGATCAGTCGCCAGTTCAGCAGCAGCTTGGAGGGATTTTTTGTAGTTGTTAGAGAATTTTTCGAAAGTTTCTTCCATAGTTTAATTCATTGATCTTAATTTAGAAATACGGTCTTGAAGTGGTGGGTGAGTGGAGAAAGCGTTGGCTAAGAATTTCTTGGTGCCACGAAACGGACTAGAAATGTATAAATGAGCAGTAGCGTTATTAGCTCGTTTTAAAATAGTATGATCGTTTTCTATTTTTTCTAAAGCTTTAGCTAAGCCTTCAGGGTAACGAGTTAGAAGTGAGCCAGAAGCATCAGCTAAATATTCACGTTTTCTGGACACAGCAAATTTTATTAACTGAGCGATAATTGGTGAGAGAATTATTAAAACTAAGCCAATAATTAATAAAACTGGATTACCACCACGATCATTATCACGTTTACCACCACCAAAGAAAGTCATTCGTAAAAATAAATCAGATAAGAGGGCGATAATACCAACTAAAATAATAACGACTGTCATTAGTCTAATATCATAATTTTTAATGTGAGCTAATTCATGAGCAATAACCCCTTCTAACTCTTCATTTTCTAATTTGGCTACCGCCCCAGTGGTAATAGCAATAGAAGCGTGCTTAGGATCGCGACCAGTAGCAAAAGCATTAATAGCTTCGTCATTTATTAGATGAACTTTTGGCACAGGCATACCAGCAGTAATACAAAGATTTTCCACCATCCGATAAACATAAGGGTTATCATTTTCGGTAATTTCTTTGGCACCAGAGGTGGCTAGGGCGACCTTGTCACCAGAAAAATAACCAAACAAGCTCATAGCAATTGAAATAATAATAGCGATGATTAAAATACTGTTACCAGCTTCACTTATATAGCCGACAAAATAACCAAGTAGTGAAATTAAACTGATAAAAATAATTATCAAAGCCCAGGTTTTTCTTTTATTGGAATCGATTTGATTATACATAGGTGTTGGTTATTAAAATAAGCTAATAATTTTAAAGACAGATAATGCCCGTTTGATTATTAGCTTACTTAATTAAATTTAGAATTTTACTTCAATGTTTTTCTTTTCTTCGTCATTAGCTTCAAAAAAATCAAACTTTTTAAATTTTAAGACTTTAACAATTAAATTGTTTGGAAAGACTTCCATTTTAATATTAAAGTCACGAGCATTGCCATTATAAAATCGGCGAGCAGCTTGGATTTTGTTTTCGGTATCGGCTAGCTCGTCTTGAAGTTTTAAAAAATTCTGATTGGCTTTTAAATCTGGGTAGCTTTCAGCTAAAGCAAAAATAGATTTAAGAGTAGAGGATAGAGCATTTTCCGCCTGAGCTTTTTCTTCGATGCCACCAGATTGGCTCATGGCGCTATTTCTGGCTGCGATTACTTGGTTTAAGGTTTCTTGTTCGTGACTAGTATAACCCTTAACAGTTTCGATTAAATTAGGAATTAAGTCATAACGTCTTTTTAGTTGGACATCGATATCAGACCAGGCTTCATCGGTGCGGTTTTTTAAGGTGATTAGTCCGTTGTAGATTGCAATTAGCCAAAAAATTGTTAAGGCAACTACACCTACGATAATCCAGATAATATTTTCCATAGTGTTTGTGAATTTAGTTGTTAATTAATTTTGTTTATTTTGTTTTGAAGTTAATTTTATGTTATAATAAATAAAGTTTACTTCTGATTTTTGTGATTTTATTGTATAATAAAATTGTATAATATAACTGTTGATAAGTCAATCAAGACTTTTACTCCATGGAAGGTGATAAAAAAACAGTAAAACTTTATTCGTTTGTAACCGGCTTTGTATTTTCTGCCGTGCTTTTTGTGGCATTTTTAGTGAGCCTTAATTTTGTTTTAGCCGCTTGGCAAGAACCAACTCTAGCGCCACCAGACGGCAATGTTGCCCCACCACTTAATACTGGTTCTATCAATCAGGTAAAATCTGGGGGGTTAACTATTGGCGGCGTAGCGACTACTACTAAATTATGTTTTGGTATTACTGGCACAGATTGTCAAACTAGTTGGTCTGATGTTTTGGGAGTCTGGCAAGAAGATATCCATGGCATCTTTTATAATGCTGGTAATATTGGCGTTGGCACAGCGATTACTGGTTTGCCAACGTGGCCCTTGTCATTTGCTAAAGTGGCTATTAATACCGGCAATGCTGAGGGGTTATATATATCTAGAAATTCAGTGGTACCATATTCTTATGTTAATGTGCGAGATAGTGCTGATAATCCTATTTTTAAAATTCATGAAAGTGGCAAGGTTGGTATTGGAACTGACACTCCAAATAAAGATTTACATATTTATAATGAAAACGCTAACGCCGAAATTGATATTCAAAGTGTACCCGGAGTCAATACTCATTGGGGTATTTATCATGATGGTCCAAATGGCGGTGGGACTAATGATTTGCGGTTTTGGAATACTGGTAGTGACCGCGTAAAATTTTCTGGTGGTGGCGTAGTAACGGCGGCGGATTTTTGTACTGATGATGGTAAGTGTTTAGATAGTAGTGTTATAACCACCTTTGCTGGTTTAGTAACACCTGGTACTTATAATGGTGCTCGAGGTGGTTATAATGGTATGAATTCTACGTGCAATACAAGTTTTTCTGGTAGTCATAATTGTAGCGCTGATGAAATGTTGGTCATTGCTCGAAATCCTGGTGATTTATCTGGTACCAGTGGTTATGCTTGGATTAGTACTGGAGTTGCTGGCTTTAAAGATACATATCTAATAAATGATTGTGTTGGTTGGACAGATGGCAGTGCTACGGCTTATGGATCGATTTGGAATTTTAATTTGGCCAATGACAAAGGGGGTAGTGTGATGTTGAGTCAATGCAATGCCCCTAGACAAGTAGCCTGTTGTTTTTAAATAAAATTAAAACTATATAAATATAATATTATGCATAATCAAAAACTACTAATTTTAATTTTATTTATCATAGCTTTTGGGGTTGGCTTGTTTGGCTACACTAGATCGGTGCAAGCCACGACTTTTGCCGACTGTCCTACAACTTATGGTACTTTAGTCTGTGGCGAGGGAGAGCAATATTGCGGTACTTGTACGACCAGTATTCCTGACAATCGAGTACCTCAATGGACTTTGAATTGTGGTACTTGTTCTTGGAGTTGTCCGGCACCTAATGTAACTTGTGGTAATACTTGTGGCCCGGCTTATAGTGGTGAAAATCCAACTTGTGTGACTAAAAAAGTTACCACCGATCAATGTGGCAATTGTACCACAACTTGTCGAATAGCCGGAGATACTTATTGTTCTTCAACTGGCACTTGTTTAACACCGACAGCTTGTGCTGGCGGCTCTACTTGGAATGGGTGTGCCTGTGTAGCTAACCCTTACATTTTAGCTAGTCCATCTTCACCTCAATCAGCTTATATGAATATAACTGGGAAAGGAGTATTTGGAGATGACATTTATATGGCTCCAGGTAAAGCTATTCGCATGGATGGAGCTGGTGTTAGTGATTTATATTTTGGCAATTGGGCTGGTCTTCCCGGTAGCGATTTTAAATTGCATGTTGGTGGAAGTATTTATACAAACCAAGAAATAAATAGTGGTGGAGATATAAACACACCAAGTTCACTTAATTCTTTTAGTGTTCAAACGAATTATGTAAATAGTAATGGTAATATTGCTTTACGTATGGATTATGATCAGTCTTCAAATCCAGGTGATAATTTTTTTAATGTTAGAAATGGTTCCAATGACCTTATTTTTCAAATGGATGAGGGCGGTAATTTAACTGTATATGATGGTATTAACATGAATTCCAAAAGAATTAATAATTTAGCTGATCCCATTAATATCGATGATGCGGCTACTAAAGGATATGTAGATTCTCAAGCTGGTGGCGGTGGCGGGTATTGGGTAGCTAGTGGTAACAACATTAATAGCTCTAATACCGGTAATGTTACTGTCGGCGATACTTTTATTTTAGGCACTCAAAAATTTAATATTAATGGTAACGCACTTGTTAATGGCAATTTAATTTTTCCTTTAGATAAAGATGCGACTATATCAGTTGCAAGTCTAATTGGTAGTGGCAATGGTAAATCTTTAACAATTGCTGCTGCTAATGCTGGCTCTAGTGGTAATGGTGGTAGTTTATTTTTAAACTCCGGATTAGGTTCTGGCGGGTCTAATGGGAATGTTGTTATTGCAAATACTGGTGGAAATGTGGGTATTGGTACTTCTGCACCACTTGGAAAGATAGCAGTAAATAAAAATATGTCTGATTATAGCACAGCTTTTACTGCCCCACATGTTAGATTACAAGCCGCTAATGTATTGGATAATACTGGTTTTGTGGGTATTACATATGCCGCAAGTACTAATGATAATTATGGCTGGTCATCGGGAGCTTTGAGAAGTGATACTGGTCAATCAAGTTTTGTGTGGAAATACCATAATAATACAGCAGTTGGTACTGAATATATGCGGTTAGATAAGACTGGTAATTTAGGCATAGGTACAACTGCTCCATCTCAAACATTAGAAATTAATGATAATACTGGAACTACTAGACTTAGGATTACTGACACAGCAGAAAATCCAGAAATACAATTGCAGTTTGGTGCTGGCGCCAATGATCATTGGGGTATTTATAATAGTGGTGATTCTGGTAATAATTTACGATTTTGGCAGGGCTCTGACCGAGTTGTTATTGCGCAAAACACTGATTCACAAGTGTCTTTTGGCACATCTTGGAATGTTGGTGTTGACTCTAGTGATAGTAACAAATATAAAATTAGTACAAATGCTGGCGGCGATGTAGGTATAGATACAAAATTAACATTAGATACTGCCGGCAATGGTGGTGTTACTGGTGATTGGTCTGTTGCGAGTATTACTGTAACTTCTGGTGCTGATTTGGCCGAAGAATTTGCTACTAGCGAGGATATAGAAACTGGTACTGTGGTGGTATTAGGCGATTATAATTTGGGTTATAAATCAGTAAAACCATCATATAAGTCTTATGATAGTGCAGTAGTTGGCGTGGTATCAGATAATCCGTCTGTGATTATGGGTAGAATTGAAGCCAAAAATAAAGCGGTTGTTGCGATGACTGGCGTGGTTCATATTAAGGTAAACAATAGTAACGGTATTATTAAAAGAGGGGATTTACTAACAACATCTAATACTCTGGGTTATGCCATGAAAGCAACAAATCCACAAATCGGCACAGTAATCGGCAAGGCGATGGAAGATTTAAATAGTTCAAGTGGTCAAATAATGGCTTTAATTAATCTACAATAATTATATATAAAACATATGCTAAAAAAACAAATTAATTTATTGTTATTATTTCTGTCGCTAATATTGGTATTTGTAGTGTCTGCTCAAGCGGTGTTAGCTATTGGTTCTGATGTTAGAATTGGAACTTTGGGTGCTAACAATAATGTATATTACGGATCAGCTACTGGTGGCACTGGAAATTTATTGTTATTAGAGTCACCAAGTAATTCAGCAAAACTGAGAGTGGGTATGGATGGTAGTATTTATATTGGTGGTAGTGCGACGCCAATTTGTACATCAGCTGGTTGTACGGCTTCGGGTGGTGGTATTGGTGATAATTTAGGTAATCATACTGCGACCACTAATTTAAATATGGGTAATTTTAATATCTACAGTTCTTCTGCTGATGTTGTTATTAATGACAATTTAATTCTTAAAGTTGCCGGTACTATAGATGATGATACTACCATAGGAGAATTTAATGATGATTGGATTAAATTAAATGGTTATATAGAGATGAGATCTAGTACTGATAATTATGGCATAGTGCTTCGTGATTCTAGTAGTGCTAGCTATTTAGGCTTAACTCAGGTTGGCGGAGACAGTTACTTGGCTGATAGTGCCGCTGCTTTGACTAATTATTTTATTAAAGGTAGTAGTAGAAATGTGACTATTGGTGGAGATTTATATGTCAATGCTGTTTACGGTAGAAGCGGTACTGCTGAAAATATTTGGCTAGGTGATAGTAATGATACTATTCAAGTACAAGGTATTTTAAATATGAATAGTGGAGAAATTGATAATGTTAATTACATTGATATTGGAGCTAGTGTTGGTAATGGTGTTAGGTTTTGGAGTAGTGATAGCTATAAGGTTAGTATGGGTAATACTGCTGAATATAAATATGGTTCAGTTACTGACTATAGCATTAAAAATAGCATGAATAACACAGCTACTAGGGGTTGGACTTGGGGAGTTAATGGCTTAACACCGGTAGCTTCTATAAACACTCAAGGTAATATGAAATTAGCTGGTAATTTAGATATTTCTGGTAGTAAGGTTACAAATTTAGGAGTGCCAACTATATTTTCTGATGCAGCTACAAAAGGCTATGTTGATGGCTTAGTTAGTGGTGGCGGTGGTGATATAACTGCAGTAACCGCTGGTAATGGCTTAATAGGTGGTGGCACTACGGGTGATGTTACTCTTAATGTTGGTGCTGGTACTGGTATTACAGTTGCTGCAGATACGGTGTCTGCTCAGACTGGATCAGCTCTTTGGAATGCTAATAAATTACAAGGCAGATCAATTGCTGCTACTACACCAATAGCTGGTCAAATTTTAATTTATACTGGTACACAGTGGGATTTGTCTAGTCCGCCATCTGGTGCAGACAATTTAGGCAATCATACAGCGACTGGTAATTTAAATATGAGTAATTATAATATTAATAATGTTAGTTCTCTATATACAGATAGTATTTATTCTAATACCAACCCTTACGTTAATATTGATAGCAGTCTAGCGTTACAGGCCGGCGCCACTATTGATGATGACACTACGTTGGGTGGTAATGCTGACGATTGGATTAAATTGAACGGCTTTATAGATCTTCATTCTAATACTGATAGTTATGGTGTTATAGTACGTGATAAGGATAATGCGGCTGGTGACTGGTTTGGCATTACCCAAGTTGATGGTGATAGTTATTTAGCTGATAGCGGGGCTGCTTTGACTAATTATTTTATCAAAGGTAGTGGCAGAAATGTCACCATAGGTGGAAATTTAACGGTATCTGGCACAAGTTTAACCGTTAATAGTAAAAATGTTTGTTTAGCTGATGGTACTAATTGCCTTGGTGACAATTTAGGCAATCATAGGGCGACTCAAAGTTTGGATATGGTTAATTATAGTATTTCTAGAGCGTCTAGTGTTAATACTGATCAGGTTTATTCTACTACTTATGATAATGTTTTTGTTAATAATAATTTGCGGATTGGCGGCGGCAGTTATATTGATAATGACGCTTCTATGGGCGACGCTAACGATGATTGGATTAAACTTAGTAATGGCTTAGAGGTTCATCCGCAAAATGGTTTAGGTGGATTATTTGTGTATGATGCTTCAGCTACAGCTTTGGTTGATAATAAATATGTTGCTATTTCTCAAGTTGGTACTACAAGTTATTTAACTAATAGTAATGTCAATCCTGGTTTAAATTATTTTATTAAAGCTGACGGTCGTGATGTGACTTTTGGTGGCGATGTATCCGCTACTGGAAATTTTTCAGCTTCTAATAATTCACCAGATAATTGTGGTTGGCAGTTGGTTAATAATTCAGCTCAAAACGCTTGTCTTCAAGATAAATTTATGGCTGGTGTGCAATTAAATTCTAGTGGTGGAGTTACTAGTATACGATGTTGTGAATTATAAACTATTATTAAATAGTTAATGGCATATAAAATTATAAAATTCAGTTCTTTGATATTAATAATTTTGATTATAGTAGTTATTAGTATAACTAGTTATCGTTTTTATGACGCTAAAGCTCAGGGGATTACCTTTTCTTTTGCTGGCTGGTTGTGGTCAGAAAATTATGGTTGGTTTTCGCTTAATTCTAATAATTGTCAGTTGTTAAACCCCGGTGATTGCTTAATTACTGGTCCTGGCGTTGATTATAGTGTAATCATAGATCCGACTAATAAAATATCTGGCTATGCTTGGTCGGAGAATGTGGGTTGGGTGTGCTTTGGTGATGGTGCTGGCGATGATAGATTAGGCTGCGTGGGAGTGCCACCAAGCGGTGTATTAAATACAACAATGGATAATGTTACTGGTAAAATAGCCGGTTGGGCTAAGGTTTATGCTCTAGATGATGATGGTTGGATAAAATTGCGTCGTGGGGAAACTGGTATTATCCCAGCTGGGACTGGCGAAGCTTGTTATGATTGTCAGCCAAAGTGTGATGTTCCAGAAGTGGTTGACGATGGTGAAGGTAATTTAATTCCCACTGGTAAATGTATAACTTATTCAGAAGATGACTATGATACTTGTAATACTTGCTTTGCCCAAACCAATTTTAATGGTACTGATTATCCAATAGTTCCGGGAGAACAAGATTTTGTAGCTGGTGGTAGTGGTTATATTTATACATCATGTAGTACTTGCACTACCGAAAGTATTTTGGGAGCTGATAGAATTACTTGTTCAGCTTGTAATAATTCAGTGCCAACTTCTTTGGAGCAGTATGGTGTCAATAGAAATTTAAGTGATGGTCGGTTATTGGGCTGGTCTTGGAATGGTGCTGATATTGATAATAATAATGCCACTTCAGATGATTTAGTAATTGGGGCTGGTTGGTTACACTATAATACTGAATTTGGATCTAGTTATATTGTTTTTCCTTGGTTACAAACTTTGTATGGTTCTATTTATACCCCCAAATGGGTGCGACAAAAATCTGGAGTTGAAGGTAAAAATGCCACCTATTGTATTTTCGCTGAAGATATTAATGTTAATATCAAAACTCAAAATTGTGAGGACATAGCCACTGGTTTGGTGCAGGGTGTGGATACTGGATTCTTACAGTCATCGCCAAGTGGCGGTATTTATAGAAATGCTTTAGGAAAAATTGATATCACTGGCTTAATAACTAAAGTAGCGGGCATAGGTACTAGAAATAAATATGGTCAAATTGTCAATGATATTTCGGCTAGCGCTTGGAATGGACCGACTGGTGGCAGTTTAAGCGGACAAGTTTATCACTTTGATGGTGATTTACAAATTCCTGATAGTTTACAACTTACTAACAGTAGCGCAAACGTGTCAGGAAATGGTATAATAATTGTAGACGGTGATTTAAATATTTCAGCAAACATTTCTTATGAGCCTGGTGTACCAACAAAGTTAGATCAATTGGCCTCAGCTGTCTGGATTATTAGAGGAGATTTAATAATTGATCCGTCAGTAGAGAAAGTTGTAGGGGCCTTTGTAGTTTTAGGTAACGATACTGCTTGTCAAATAGCTAGTGGGTCTGAGACTGATTATCACAATTATAATAAAACCGGTTGTGGGGCGTTTTTCTCTGGAGATTCTGATAAACCATTGAGTGTTTTGGGACTAGTTATTGCCAAAGCTTTCGATTTAGAAAGAAATTATGCTGATTTATTACAGGGTTCAGAGAGAATAATATACGATGGCAGACTAACAGCTAATCCGCCTAAAGCCTTGAGCGGTTTTGTTGAGGGGTTGCCAGTAGTGAGAGATTTTTCTTATTAAAATAGTAAATTCATTAATAAATATGGGAATTTTTTCCTCAAAATCAAGTTACTTAGGTATTGATATAGGCACATCATCTATTAAGATTATTGAATTATCTAATTTTAAAGGTAGACCACGACTAGTAACTTATGGTTTTATTGAAAAAAAACCAGGTGAAATCAAAAACTTAATCGATGATACTGATGGCACAGCTGCAATGATTTCTGAAATTTGTGCCAAGTCAAAAACTTCATCAAAAAAAGTAATTGCTGCTTTGCCAAATTTTTCGGTGTTTACTTCTATTTTAAATTTACCAAATTTACCTAAGAAAGAGTTAGCCTCGGCTATTAGTTGGGAAGCCAAAAAAATAATTCCCATGCCTCTAGAAGATATTATTTTGGATTGGAAAATCATTGAAGAATTAGAAGACGATGTTGTGATATCTGCTAAAAATGAAAATATTTCTGGAGAACAAAATAATCAGCCAATTGGTAAAATATTTTCTAAACCACAAAAAAATTTAAAAATACTTTTAACTGGTGCCAGTAAAAAATTAGTTAAAAAATACGTGGACATTTTTAATAGAGCTGGTTTAACTTTGCTTAGTTTAGAAACAGAAAATTTTGCCTTAATTAGATCACTGGTTGGTAATGATAAATCTATAATTATGTTGGTTGACTTAGGAGCTAGTACTTCTAGCATTGCCATTGTTGAAAGAGGTATACCAGTTTTAAGTCGAAGTCTAGAAATGGGTGGTACAATGATTACTAGAGCCATATCTAATAGTTTAAATATTAATTTTGATAGAGCTGAACAGTTTAAGCAAGATTTGTCTTTAGGTTCAGAAACTGCTGATAACTCCTTACCACAAACCGTTGAAAAAGCGTTTGTACCAATTTTAAACGAAATTAAGTACACACTTAGCGCTTATCAGGAACAAAATAATAAAAAAGTAGAAAAAATAATTTTAACTGGCGGTTCATCGCTTTTAGGTAATTTGTCTGGTTATTTGTCTAATACCTTGAATATAAATACCTACGTTGGTGATCCTTGGGCTAGAGTTATTTTTCCCACCGAATTAAAACCAATTTTGGATAGATTGGGTTCTAAATTTGCGGTGTCTATCGGCTTGTCTATGCGTGACATCGAATAATTAAATTAAGACTAAAGAGTAATGGCTAATATAAACTTATTACCAGAAGAAATGCGGAATAAGGAAAAGAAGGAGATTCTAAAAGCGGCTAAACAGCCGAAGACTTTTACTGTTAATCTGTCAGCTGGTAAGGCCGAAAAACCGATTATGCCAATTAAACCATCTAGACCTAAAAAATCTTTATGGTCAGGTATTTTTGGTGGTAAAATAAAATCAGCATCAGTTGTCAGACCTAGCACTTCTTTTGGTAATCGAATTAATACTTCAGAATTTAGTAATAAAAATGATATTAGACATAGCTCTGCCCCTATAAAAAGTCTGCCCAAACAAAAAAATACTTTTTTAAATGCTATCGGCCCGGCCCAGTCTCCAGTTAAGTCGACAGTTGAGAATCAAATTTCACCAGCTATGCCATCATTTGAATTAAAAAATAAATCACAAAAAACTAAAGTTAACTTTAAAAATAGCCCAGAACTTAGAAGAAAAAAACCAGGGTTTATGGTTAGTTTGATGAATCTATTTTCGCCAAAGCCAAAAATGACCATGCCTGGTAAGCCTTTGGTGATGCCAGTAAAGCCAAATCAATCTAATAATAGTAGGCCAGTAGTGGGCGTTAAAACTAAATATCACACAGCACCAAAAGCCGAAAAATCAAAGATAGACATTAATTTGGTGCCTCAAGAATTATTATTTAAAACTTATCCTAAAAATAAACAACAAATTATTGGCACTATTTTGGCAATTTTAATGCCAGCTTTAATAATTACTGCTGTTTATCTGACTATTGATCAACAAGAAAAAAAGATTGAGTCTAATATTGCTGGTTTAACTGAAAATAAAAATAAACTAGCGGCATACATTAATGATTTTAAGGGAGTTCAAGAAAAAAATATTATTTTACAAGATAAATTATTGGCTATTAATAAATTATTAACTAAACATATTTATTGGACTAAGTTTTTTGGACTGCTGGAAAAGTATACTCTGGATAATGTTTATTATAGTGAGTTTACAGCTGATACTTCTGGTAAGTTTATGTTACCAGCTATTGCCGCAATAGGTAGTGGTAGCACTATTGAAGAGCAAATCGCTGATAGCTATAGAAAAGTCGCTCAACAAATAACCGCCTTTGAAAAAGCTAGTGATTTTGTGAAACAGGTTAAAGTTAATAATTTAGAAGTGGTTAGTGGTGATAAAGCTGGAATTAAAGGTGTTAAATTTGATATTAATTTAACTTTAAATGACGGTGTATTTACTAATGAAAATAATTAAAAGTAATGGCAGACATTAAAGATATCGACAATCTTATCGATAATCAATCTAAAAAAACTGAACCAGATAAAAGACTACTGGAAGTTTTAAATAAATATTTTAAATTAATTCTTATTTTGGTTGGAGTGATTATTCTGTACATTGGGTATTATTTTGTAATTGTTCCTAAGTGGGAAGTAAAATCAAACAAAGAAACAGTTTTATTGCAATTAGAAGGTGAAGTTAATAAGCTTAAATCTGACGGTAATTTTTTGAGTCAATATTCTAGTAAAATAATTGAATTTACGCCTGATGAAGAGAGAAAACTTAATTTAGCCCTACCTAGTCGTTTTGATTTATCATCAATAGTAGTTCAATTAAGCCGACTAGCTAGTGAATATAAGTTTATTGTTGAAAATATTGAGGCCAATGAAGTAGTAGCTAATGGTTTAGGGGACTCGAAGCTTAAAAGAGTTGATATTAATATGACAGTTATTAGTTCGGCTGGCAATGATTATGGTAATTTTGGTCGTTTTATTGAAGCCTTAGAATCTAGTTTGATGATTTTTGATGTTAAGGCGATTAGTTTTTCACCTGATGAAGTTGGCTATAAATTAGAATTGTCAACTTATTATTATCCTAGTAAATAAAGTTATGGATTTAATTAGAAAAAAAGTGTCCAAGAGTTTCATTTATATTATGGCTTTAGTAGTTGTGGTGTTTACTGTGGTCTGGTTTTTTTGGCCAAATATAGAAAAAAAGATAATTGGTGAAGACTATCAATCTATCGCTCCACCAATTACTGGCACTGTTATAAATAAGAACTTAAAACAAAAAATAATATCAGAATTAGGAAAATTTAGGCAATACGGTGAGTGGCCAATTTTAATAAATCAGGAAAATCCAGATAGAGGTGATCCATTTAGTCCTAAAAAATAGTGCTCTATGAATAGTAAAGACAAATTATCAAAAATAAAAGATTTTCTATTACAAAAAAGTTTAATAGATCCTAAGCGGTTGTTGGAAGTAGAGAATAAATTAGAAACTTCAGATAAAAAATTGGAAGATATTTTGGTGTCTGATGGTATATTTTCAGCCGAAGAGTTTACTAGAATTAAGGGTCAGGCTTTTAACATGGAAGCTATTGATTTAGCAGATGTTAAAGTAGCAGGTGAAGTCTTGAATTTATTACCACAAAAGGTTTCCAAGAATTATGAAATGATAATTTTTGAAAAAGCAGAAGATATGATAAAAGTGGGCATGGTTAACCCTAATGATTTTATAGCTCAAGAGGCTATTGAATTTTTGGCCCAACAACAAGGCTTAAATCCAAAGTATTATGTAATATCTTTGGCTGATTACCGAGACATTTTTAGACAATATAGTGGCTTTAAGAAAGAAATTGGCACAGCCCTAGAATCGGCTCGAGAAAAGTTTACCGAAGAAGGTAAAGAGGACGTTACTAGAGTTGAAGAGATTACAGATAATATAGATGTTATTAAATCGGCGCCAGTTGCTAAAATTGTATCAGTAATCATTCGCCATGCTGTTGAAGGTGGAGCTTCAGATGTTCATATTGAACCCAAACATCATGAAGGTCGAGTGAGATATAGAGTTGATGGCGTTTTACATACTACCATTACCTTGCCAGAATATTTATACAGTTCAGTGGTGTCTAGAATAAAAGTTTTGGCTAATCTAAAATTAGATGAAACCAGAAAACCGCAAGACGGCAGAATTAGAATGAAGTTAGGCGATAAAGAAATTGATTTGAGAATTTCTGTTTTCCCTATGTTAAATGCCGAAAAAGTGGTGATGAGAGTTTTGGATACATCGGCTGGTATTCCTACTTTAACCGAATTAGGTTTTAGTGACTATCACATTAAAATTATTGAAGCAAATATTATTAAACCTCACGGCATATTTTTGTTAACTGGTCCAACCGGTAGTGGTAAAACCACGGCTCTTTATTCCGTTTTAAATATGTTAAATAGCGAAGGTGTAAATATAACGACGTTAGAGGATCCAATTGAGTATTATATTGAAGGCATTAATCAATCACAAATTATTCCAGAAATTGGTTTTGATTTTGCTTCTGGTCTTAGAGCAATTTTGCGTCAAGATCCTAATGTAATTATGGTGGGAGAAATTCGTGATAATGAAACTGCGGAATTAGTAGTTCATGCTGGTTTAACTGGTCATTTAGTTTTTTCTACATTACACACTAACAGTGCTTGGGGGGCTATACCACGCTTGATAGATATGAAAGGCGAGGCTTTTTTGCTGGCATCCACTTTAAATATTTTAATGGCTCAGCGCTTAGTTCGAAAGGTATGCCCTAATTGCAAACAAGAAATAAAACTACCACCATCAGCCGAAAAAGTCGTTATGAAGGAAATAGAAAATATGCCAAAAACATATTTAGAAGAATTCGGTGGTAAGTATAAATTTTACAAAGGAGCTGGTTGTAGTGATTGTGGTGATACTGGTTATTATGGTCGAACTGTGATTGCGGAAATTTTAGATATCACTTCTGAATTTAGAGATTTAATTGCCAGAGACTTTACTATGGAGGATGTTCGAGCTTTAATGAAAAAACAAGGTTTTGTAACTTTAATGCAAGATGGTATTATTAAAGGATTACGAGGTATTACTACTATGGAAGAGGTAATGAGGGCTTCTCAGATTTAATTATTATTAATAATTTATTATATTATGATTCAAAAAAATAATATTCCAATCCTAATTGTGGAAGATGATGTTTTTTTAGCAGATCTTTATAGAACAAAATTCGAACTCGAAGGATTTGATGTTTATACAGCTTATGATGGCGAAAAGGGTTTAGAATTAGTCGGCAAAAAAAGACCAGCCGTGATTTTGTTGGATTTAATACTACCAAAATTAAATGGTTTTGTAGTTTTAGAAAATATTAAAAAGGATAAAAAGTTAAAGGATATTCCAGTTATATTATTGACTAATTTAAGTCAAAAGGCTGATGTGGAAAAAGGCCTAAGCTTGGGAGCGACTGATTATTTAATTAAAGCTCATTTTATGCCTTCGGAGGTAGTGGCTAAAATAAAGGATTTAATTAAAAGCAATCACATTGCTTAGTAATAAGTCTAAAATTAAATTATGTCGGTTGGTCAAGAATTAACTATTAAAAATATCCTAACTGATGCTGTTAAGAGAGGAGCATCTGATTTACATTTTTCTGTCGGGAATAATCCGATTCTTAGAATAGATGATCATTTGGTTTACTTGGAAGATCAAGAAGTGGTAACCCAAGATTTTATGCAAGGTTTAGTGGATTTTTTGCTCACTAAAGAAAAAAAAGAAAAGTTATTAGTTAACAAAGAAATTGTTTTGGCTTATAATTTTGATAACAATTTGAGATTTAAGGTAAATATTTTTTATCAACGCGGTTTTTTGTCAGTTTCTTTGAGACATATTCCTTATCAGGTGCCAACATTAGAATCTTTAAAATTAAATTCAATTCTGTCTAATTTAGTTAAAAATAAAAATGGTTTAATATTAGTATCTGGTCCATTTGGATCTGGTAGATCAACTACCATAGCCGCTTTAATCGAAGAAATAAACCGTTCCAGAAAAGAGTATATTATTACCATTGAAGATCCAATAGAATACATTTTTACCAATAATAAAAGTATTATTGAACAGCGAGAGGTAGGCATTGATACTAATTCATTTGCCGAGGCTTTAAAATATTTTGAAGAGGAAGACGGTGATATTCTCTTTTTAGAAGAGATTAATAAGTCAGAGGTTATTCCAGCGGTCTTGGAAATTGCTAGGGGGAGTTCGTTGGTTTTTAGTGCTATTAGTGCTGATTCATCGACCAATGCTATTGCTAGAATATTGGATATGTTTCCAGCTTATGATCAAGAAAGAATTAGAGATTTGCTAGCAACTGCTTTGCGGGCCGTTATTTGTCAAAAGATTATACCTAAAATTGGTGGTGGCGTGGCAGTAGTTCAGGAGGTATTGGTTATGAATGAAGCGGTTAAGTCTATGATTATCAATGGTAATATTGCTGGTTTAAATAATTTAATTCAAACTTCCAGAAACGAAGGTATGGTGTCATTTAATTATGGTTTGGCAAAATTAGTTAAGTCATCTAAAATAACCAGAGAAGATGCTCTGGATAATACTACAGATAGAAAAATATTAGAATCACTTTTAAGATAAATTTAAAATCATGTCCTTATTTTCTTACAAAGCTAAAAATTTAAATAATCAATTAGTTGAAGGTGAAATAGATGCCATATCTGAAGATGTAGTTGTTTCTTTGCTTTTAGAAAAAAGTTTGTCGGTTATTAGTATTAAAAAACAAACAGCCAAAGATTTTGAAAATCAAATGATGGGCTTTCTAAATCGTATTAAAACTAAAGAAAAAGTTATATTTTTTAGACAGTTGTCAGTAATGATAGATGCTAATTTACCAATTGTTAAAGCACTTAGAATATTGGTCAAGCAGGCTGGTAATAAATATTTTAAGGCGATTATTTCTGGCATAGCCGATGAAGTAGATGGTGGTGCTAAACTGTCTCAGGCTATGGCTCTTTATCCCAATGTTTTTAGTGATTTTTATACTAATATTGTGGGTTCTGGTGAAACTTCTGGTCGTTTAAGTGAGGTGATGAGTTATTTAGCGGATCAACAAGAAAAGGATTATGATTTGCAATCAAAAGTTAAGGGCGCAATGATCTACCCAGCTTTTATTTTGTCCGGATTAGTTATTGTGGGTATTGTGGTAATGGTTTTTGTAGTACCACAAATGACTCAAATGTTAAGAGAGTCTGGGGTCAAATTGCCTTTAATGACCAGGATACTACTAGGTACTTCCGATTTTTTTAAGGATTATTGGTATGTAGTTGTGATTGGCATATTATCAGTGCTTGGTGGTTTTTGGTTTACTGTTAATAAAACTGTCAGTGGCCGTAGAATTTTTGATTTGTTTAAGATTCGAGTACCAGTTTTTGGTAAAATTGCTACCTATGTTTATGTGGTGCGCATCACTAGAAGTTTAAATACTCTACTTAAGGGTGGTGTACCAGCTTCTAAAGCTTTAAGAGTGGTCCGACGGGTGGTTGGCAATACCGTATATGATCGAATGTTAGAACAAGCCATTTCTGATGTTGATGAGGGTAGTTCTTTGGCAGATAGTATTGTAGCCAACAGATACGTGCCGGTTTTAGTGTCTCAAATGATAAGTGTTGGTGAGGAAACTGGTAAATTAGAAGAAGTGTTGGAAAAATTAACTGAGTTTTATGGTCGAGAAATTGATAATTCCGTGGCTAATTTATCAGTTTTAATAGAGCCAATTATTATGATTTTCTTGGGTATTGTAGTTGGTGGTTTTGTGGCAGCAGTTATTATGCCAATTTGGCAATTATCAGCCGCTTTTTAGAATAAACCATAAAAAACTAAAAATCACTAGAATGTTTGATTGAGAAAAATTTATAAAAAATAAATGTTTTTGTATTTTTTTGTTTTGGTAATTTGTGGTATACTGTAAGTAGATTGTGGATATTGTTTAATAAATAAAAAAGGTCGAAAAAATGTCTAGAATCCTTGGATTAGAAATAGTTTTTAATTCAGGTTTTCATCCACTCGAGTGGACAAAAATCAATAAAAAATTAATAATTTAGTTTTATGAATAAAAAAGGTTTTACTTTAATCGAACTTTTGGTGGTTATTGCTATTATCGGTATGCTTTCTTCGCTAGCTGTGGTTTCTTTAAACACCGCTAGAAATAAGGCTCGTGATGCCCAAATCAAAAGTGACTTATCACAAATCAGAACTTTTGCTGCCGTGCAGTATGATTCAGGTGTTTTTACTGGTTTTGATATGACTAACACTGAAATTTCCAATCTATTGCCTCCAAGCTGTAGTCCTGATTCCGCAACCTATCAGATCAATGTTGGTGGCATTAATGATTCGGCTTGGGTTGCTTGGGCTGGTTTGTGTTCTGATGAAACTGTAGATTTCTGCGTCGATTCAACTGGTCAGGCTAAGGAAGTTGCTAGTTTAGCTGGTACTGAGACTGTTTGCCCATAATTTTTTATTGGCAATTTAGTATAAAATCCCCCAGCAATGGGGGATTTTTGTTATGGTTATTTTTGTGGTATAATATGACTATAAATTAGCTAATATTATTGATTTAAATGACTCAAAAACAGAATATAAAAATAATTATTTATGTTGTTTTACTAATAACTGCCGTTTCATTGCTGGTTTGGTGGTTTATTTATAACTCAATTAGAATAAAGGATTATCAACGACTTGGCGATATGCGGATTTTAGAATCAGAAATGAATATTTATTTTTTGAAGTTTAATACTTATAAAATACCAGAATGCAGCGAAGGTATGCTAATAAACTTTTGTACTGGTCGTAGCGGTCAATCACCAAATGTTTCAACGCTTATTGATCCGGTCAATACTGATAGTTTACGATATGTTTTAACACAAATGACTGATGATAATTTTAGAGTAGAATTTTATTTAGAGTCAGGCTTGTTGGGACTTACTAGTGGTAAGTATGCGCTAACCAATGAGGGGTTGGATAGATAAATTTGAAAATTAAAAATTAGAAATTAAAAATTATCCCGTGTTTTATATTTTTATATTTATTTTGGGTTTGATAATCGGCAGTTTTTTGAATGTGGTTGTTATTAGAATGCATAGCAGCACTGATATTGTTAGGTCTCGTTCTAATTGTCCGCATTGTCATCATATCTTAATGCCAATTGATTTAATACCATTACTTAGTTTTATTATTCAATTGGGTAAATGTCGTTATTGTCAGAAAAAAATATCATGGCAATATCCAGTAATGGAAATAGTAACTGGTTTATTATTTGTGTTAGTTACTTATAATATTATTGGCATGTTGAGTTTTGACAATCTTTTTTATAATTCTGATATCTGGCTTTTATGGTTAAGAAATTTGGTTTTTGTTAGTTTTTTGATAATTATTTTTGTTTATGATTTAAAATGGTATTTAATATTAGATAGGATTACTATACCGGCCATGCTAATAGCTTTCTTGTTTAATTTGACCTTGGGCTTTAGCTGGATTAGTTTGTTAGTTGGACTGGTGATTGGCTTAGGGTTTTTTGTTGTACAGTTTTTAATATCAGCTGGTAAATGGATAGGTGGTGGTGATTTACGGATGGGAGCTTTGATGGGCTTGATGTTGGGAGCTAAGTCTGTAGTAGTGGCTTTGTTTTTTTCTTATATTATTGGTTCGATGGTGTCTATATTCTTGTTAATTTGGGGAACAAAAAAATTTAAATCTCAAATTCCTTTCGGCACTTTTTTGGCCGTCGGGACATTGGTGGCGATACTTTGGGGAGATGTGGTTGTGAATTGGTATTTAAGTTTAATGTAATACGTAACGCATAACATATAACATATTTTGTTAATTTAATTTAAATTTAATGATAAAATTAGTTAGACTACTCTTAAAAAGAAATAAACCGTTATACGTTAGGCGTTTTGCGCTATCTGAAAATGGCTTTACTTTAGCCGAAATGATAATTGTCATTGCTATTGTTGGGATATTTTCAACTTTAACGGTGGTAAATTTTAGAGGCAATGAAAAAGCTCGGTATATGGATAATGAATCAAGACTAATTTTGGATGGTATTAAACAAATGCAAACTTCATCTTTGTCTGGTAAAGTGGTAGCCGGACAAGTACCAGTGTCATATATTTTTGAGATAGATAAATGTTCAGTTAACTGTTCATATTCATTAAAAGCCAAAAATAGCGTCAATGCTATTATTGATATAGCCACTGTGCAATTAGAAAAAACTATAGTTGATATGTCAGGTAATAATTTGATTATAGAAATAACACCACCACGGAGTGATATTAAAATGTATCTGGATGATTTACTGGTTGCTAGTAATGAAGTGTTGATTAATTTGAAACACGCCGATGATTTGAGCGTCTCTAAAAATATTAGAGTTAATAGCATTTCTGGTCGAATGGATATTTTAAATAATTAAAATTTGTAATTAATGGATTTTGATATTAAAAATCAAAAGGGTCAGGGACTGCTGGAATTAGTAGTGGCGATTGGTGTTATTACAGTTGGTCTTTTTAGTGTCTGGGGTCTTTTTATTTCTAATTTTAATGGTGAACAAGAGGCTGGAGCTAGGATATTATCTATTAATTTGGCCAGAGAAGGGGTAGAAATTGTAAAAAATATTAGAGATTCTAATTGGTTGGCTATAGAAAATAACGATAGCTGTTTTCACAATAGCGTGACTTATGATCCGTGTTATTGGGATAGTGGTTTAGATGGCGACGGTAGTGGCATAATTGTCAATCCATTTTCTGAAAATGTGTTATTAGACTACTTGGCTGCCGATAATTTAAACGATGGTGCTACAACTATTTATAGTGATCCGATTACTGGCTTGTATAGTCATGATAATTCTGGACAGCCAACCACTTATCATCGTTTAATTGAAACTCAAAATATTTGTTGTAGTGATGCTAATAATGATTTACAGTGTGATGATTTTAATGTTGATTTTACAGTTAAGAGTTCTAGTTGCTTAGCTTCAGAATTGAAAGTTGGTATTGATGTTAAATCAGCAGTTTCTTGGACTTTAGTTGGTCAAAATAGAAATATATCAGTTCAAGAAAGAATTTTTAATTGGAAATAAATTATATGTAACGTTTAACTTATAACATAAAACGTAGTAGTATGAATTTTCATGATGATTTAAAGATAACAATGCACAAGTATGTAAAAATGATTTATAATATTACAAAAAGTTTTCCTAAAGATGAATTGTATGGCATTACTTCTCAGATTAGAAGATCTTCTATGTCGGTTATCTTAAATTATATAGAGGGCTATGCTAGAAGAAAAGGTGTAAATTGTAAAGTCTATATAAATTTTTTAGAAATATCTTATGGTTCATTGAAGGAGTCAAAATATTTATTATATTTTTCTTATGAACAAGGTTTAATAAAAGAAATAGATTATAAAGAAATACTTAAATTAAATGATAAAGTTGGTAAAATGCTTTGGAGCATTATCAAAAAATAATAGAAAAAATGTTAGACGTTACACGTTAGATGTTTTATGTTTTGGTTTCAGTCTCGCTGAAGTAGTCATTGCTATTGGTATTTTTTCTATTGCCTCAGTTATTATCTCTGCGGTTTATCTTAATGCTAGTAGCTTACATCAGCACACTGCTAGCTATCAACGATTACAAAATGACGGTCGCTATATTGTCGAAAAAATAGCCAGAGAAATAAGAGCTCGGCAAATAAAATATCCAGTGGAGGCGGTCCAGCCACAGGATAGAATTGATTTTCTAAAAGATGAGCTTGGTAATGAGACTTCGATTGTTAAATCAGCTAGTGGTAATAATTTGGAATATATTGTCAATGGCCAAGCGGCCAATTTGAATGCTGATGACGTAGCGGTAACTGATGTTAAGTTTTATATCATCCCAAACTTAGAAGATATTTATAACACTAACCCAGCGACCAACAAACAACCTCGAGTGGTAATATTTTTAAAATTAAAAAATCAAAATATTAATCCCAAATTTGAAAAGGAAATATTTATTCAGACTACAATTTCTAGTCGAGTTTATAAAAGATAATTATGTTTAATTATTCAAAAAATGAAAGTGGTATTATTCTGATATTGGCTTTGATGATCATGTCTATATTGTTGTCTATGGCTTTGGGTTTTGGAGTTTTTATTATTTCTGATTTACGTCAGGCGCAAGAAATTGATAGTTCCATTGTGTCTTATTATTTTGCTGATTCTGGTATTGAACGGACTCTTTATTTATTTAGACATGGCGGTAAAGAAAAAATAGGTAATTTTTCAGGTAATGGTAGTAATGAGCTATTGTCTTCGGTTGATAAAAATAGTGATATGACTGGTGATGGCTCTATTGATTGGACGATTGAGGACTCTACAGATTATGAGCCAACATTTTTCCGTCAGCGTTTATATAATGGTCAAAGTGTAAAATTATATTTTATTGGTCGCAGTGATAGTTCTAATACAGCTCAAAGTATAAAAATAAATTGGGTTAAAGGTTTTAATTCACCAAAGCTCCAAGTGGTTTTTACTCAACTTAATCCCACAGATGATGGTGGTACTTTGGTTTATTTTACAGATATTAATAAAATAGAAATTAGTGATAGTATAGAATCTGCCAATCCAGTTTGTTTTGATTTTAAAGATAGAAATATTAATGGTGACATATCTCCAATCCCATCTAATTATTTGGTAGAATTAAAAGTTTTAGGTACTAGTGGTGATTATATCGATAATTTATCTGTCACTGCTTATAACGAAAAGAAAGGTATTAATGGTTGTAATAGCGAAGATTATAATAATACTTATAATCCAGAAGGAATTTCTAATATAACTATTAAATCAGTAGGTGTCTTTGCTGGCACCAGGCAGGCGGTTTATGCTAATATTCCACCACGTGATCCATCATCTAGTTTGTTTGGATTTGTATTGTTTTCTCAGGAGGATATTACTAAAGGCTATTAATCATGATAAAAACAGAGGCTAGCAAAAGAATTAATAAATTAAAAGATCAATTACAAGAAATTGATTATGCTTATTATGTTTTGGATAAGCCAATAATCTCTGATGCAGTACGAGATTCTTTAAAAGATGAATTAGAAAAAATAGAAGCCGAGTATCCAGAATTTATAACACCGGACTCACCAACTCAAAGAATTGGTGGTAAAGCTTTGGGTAAATTTGACAAACATAAACACAAGATTCCTAAATATTCAATTGATGATGTTTTTTCTTTTGATGAGGTTTTAGAATTTGATAAAAGAATTAAAAGATTTTTAAGTATATCAGCTGATCAGTCTATCGAATATGTTTGTGAATTAAAAATCGATGGTTTAAATATGTCTTGTATTTATAAAAATGGCTTATTAGTTAAGGCGGTCACTAGAGGTGATGGTGTAATTGGTGAAGTAGTAACTCACAATGTTAGAACGATTAATAGTATACCGCTTAAAATTAAAGATACTTCGGATTTGGAAGTTAGTGGCGAGGTTTTTATGCCCACCAGTAGTTTTGAAAAATTAAATAAAGATCAAAAGAAAAAAGGGGAGCCAATTTTTGCTAATCCTCGAAACGCCGCCGCTGGCACTATTAGACAATTGGATCCTAAAGTTGCCGCCAGTCGGGATTTGGATAATTTTATGTATAGTTATGATGGACCTCATCAATTTGCTACCCAAGAAGAGGTTTTAAAAGAATTGATAAATTTAAATTTTAAGGTCAATAAGCATTGGCAAAAAATTAATAATATTTTTGAAGCACAAACAGTATTTAATGACTTTTTAAAAAAGCGGAGTAAATTGCCATATGATATTGATGGTATTGTGATAAAGGTTAATAAAATTGAGTATCAAAAAAAATTAGGTCGGACAGCTAAATGTGTTAGGTGGGCCGTGGCTTATAAATTTCAAGCTGAGCAAGTAACGACCGTAGTGGAGTCAATAGAAGTCCAAGTAGGTAGAACTGGCGCTTTAACACCAGTAGCTCATTTGCGACCAGTTCAATTAGCTGGATCAGTAGTTAAGCGAGCTACTCTACATAATCAAGATGAAATTGATAGACTTGATGTCAGAATCGGCGATACAGTAGTTTTACAAAAAGCGGGTGATATTATTCCAGATATTATTGAGACCTTGCCTAAGTTACGAACCGGTCATGAACAGAAATTTAAGATTCCCACCAAATGTCCGATTTGTGGTTCGCCGGTCATTAGAAAATCTGGTGAAGTAGCTTATTATTGTAATAATAAAAAATGTTATGCCAAGCAACAAGAAAGTTTATATCACTTTGTGTCTAAAAAAGCTTTTAATATTGATGGACTAGGGCCTAAAATTTTGGATCAATTACAAAAGGCTGATTTAATAAAAACACCAGCTGATATTTTTAAATTAAAAGAAGATGATCTTAGTCCACTAGAGAGATTTGCTGAAAAGTCAGCTGATAATTTAATTGTTGCGATTAAAAATAGTCGAGAAATTAGTTTGGCAAAATTTATTTATGCTTTAGGTATTAGACACGTGGGCGAGGAGACAGCCTCAGTTTTGGCGGATTATTTTGGCACAATAGATAAAATAAAAAAAACCACCGCCCTGGAATTACAACAGGTGTCAGATGTTGGTCCCAAAGTAGCCGATAGTATTTTGGCTTGGTTTTTTGATAGTAAGAATTTGGAATTAGTGGCTGATTTACTAGCTAGTGGCGTAAAAATTAGCAATCCAGCTAAAAAAATTTCACATAAATTAGATAATCAGACTTTTGTTTTAACTGGTGAATTAAAATCTTTAACCAGAGACGAGGCTAAGGACAAGATAAAAAATCTGGGTGGTCATGTTAGTTCGGCAGTTAGCGCTAAAACTAATTTTTTGGTGGCTGGTGAAAACGCAGGATCAAAATATAATAAAGCTGAAAAATTAGGAGTGAAAATTATTAGTGAAAGTGAATTTTTAAAAATGCTTTAATTATTTGAGATATTGCCAAAAAATGTCATAAATGATAGAATCTTTTTAGTTATTAACTATAAATTTCATGAAATTATCTAAAGCAGAAGTAGAACATATTGCTAAATTGGCTAGGTTAAATTTAACCGATCAAGATGCTAATTTATACAGTCAGCAGTTGTCTGATATTTTGGATTATGTTGAAAAATTACAAACCATTAATACCGATGGCGTAGAAGAAACGTCTCAAGTTACTGGTTTGGTTAATGTTATGCGAGATGATGAAATACAAGAATCTGGTATTAGTAATGAGTTAGTTGGCTCTGCTCCAGAAAATAGCAATGGTTACGTTAAGGTGCCAAAGATTTTATAACTAAAACTTTTATGGATTTAAATAAATTAACCGCTCTAGAAACATTTGAAGGCTTACGAGATAAGAAATTTTCTAGTGAGGAAATAACGAAAAAATATTTAGAACAAATAAAATCTTTTGATTCTAAAGTTGGTGCTTTTATTACTTTAAATGAAACTGAAGCATTGTCTCAGGCTAAATTAGTGGATGCAAAAATCAAACACAATGAATCATTGTCGCCACTAGCTGGTATTCCAGTAGCTATAAAAGATCTTTTTTGCACTAAAGGTATTAAATCAACCGGCGCTTCTAAAATTTTAGAGAATTATGTCCCACCCTATGATGCTTCAGTGGTTAAAACCATCAGAGAGTCTAAGGGAGTTATTATTGGTAAGACTAATTTGGATGAATTTGCGATGGGTGGTTCTGGTGAAAATTCTGGATTTTTCCCCACTCATAATCCGTGGGATATTAGTCGAGTGCCAGGTGGTAGTTCGAGTGGTAGTGCGGCAGCCGTAGCAGCTGATATGTGTGCTTATTCATTGGGCACAGATACTGGCGGATCTATTCGTCAGCCAGCGTCGTTTTGTAACGCTACTGGACTAAAACCAACTTATGGCCGAGTTTCTAGATATGGAGTAATGGCTATGACCTCATCACTGGACACTATTGGTCCAATTACTAAAAATGTGGAAGATGCGGCTTTTATTTTACAGCAGATAGCTGGGCGTGATGAAAAAGATTCGACTACTCCGGCAGAAAAAGTGGATGATTATTTACAAGAGATTAAAAAAGATATTAAAGGTTTAAGGATTGGCTTGCCCAAAGAATATTTTATTGAAGGGGTTGATGAAGAAGTTAGAAATATTATCTTGTCAGCAGCCAAAAAGTTTGAAGAGATGGGTGCTGAAGTGATTGATGTTAGTTTGCCACATACGGATTTAGCAGTCGCGGCTTATTATATTATTTGTCCCAGTGAGGTGAGTTCTAATATGGCTAGATATGATGGTATTAGGTATGGCTTGTCTAAGCGTGATAGTAGGGAGTTGTTAGATCTTTATTTAGATACTAAGACCAGTGGCTTTGGTGCTGAGGTAAAAAGACGAATAATGATTGGCACTTATGCCTTGTCGTCTGGCTATTATGATGCTTATTACAAAAAGGCTATGCAAGTTAGAACTTTGGTTAAACAAGATTTTGACAAGACATTTGAGGATATTGATGTTATACTGACACCAGTGTCGCCAACGCCAGCTTGGAAGTTGGGGGAGAATACTAATAATCCACTGAAGGATTATTTGGCTGACATATTTACTATTCCAGCCTCGTTAGCCGGTATTTGTGGTTTGTCCTTGCCAGCTGGATTTGCTGGTGGTTTGCCAGTTGGTATTCAATTGCTGGGTAAACGTTTTGATGAAAAAACTATTTTGCGAGCCGGTTATCAGTATCAACAAGTAACCAGCTGGCACAATAAAAAGCCAGACATAAAATAATAAATTTAAAGATAATAAATAATTTTAAAAAAATATGAGTGAAGGTGTTAAAAACCAACAATTTCTCTTAGGCCTTTTTGGCGGTATAGCTTCTATTAGTGTTATTGGTTTAATAATTTTGGGTGTAGTGTTTCTAAGTGGTAAGAGTGGTAACACTCCTAGTGTGGCTGGGCAACAAAATGTGGTAACTGGTGATAATAATCAGCAACAACCAGTAGCTCAAAATCAGGCTAATGTGCCGGGTGTGACTACTTTTTCAGAAAAGTCTGAAGCTGAAATATGTACCGAAGATGGTAAACCAGTGGTTTATTTATTTTCGACGACTTGGTGTCCTCATTGCCAATGGATCAAAGATACTTTTGATGAAGTGGTTAGTAAATATGTAGCTGAAGGTAAAATCGTAGCTTATCATTGGGAAGTAGACACAAATGATAATACCTTAACTGCTCAAAAAGAATCTGTCGTGCCAGCAAAGGATTTAGCAATTTACAAAGAATTTAACCCAGGTGGTTCTATTCCAACTTTCGTTTTTGGTTGTAAGTATTCTCGGATTGGTAATGGTTATGAACAAAAGCAAGATTTAGCGGCTGAGAAAGTAGAATTCGAGGCTTTGATTGAAGATATGATCAAATAAAATCAAATTTTAGAATTTGGCTAAATTACCATAAATCAAACACTTCAGACCTAGTCTGAAGTGTTTGGCTTTTATGGACAAAATTCATTATTTTGGTTAAAATTGGGGTAGTCTACTTTTGAGTATTTTACGGGTGACAAAAAGGAACCCTGGAAACGCGAGGACAACATTTTTTTGTTCGAGGCCTTGCCGAGTAAATTTGGAGAGGTGGCCGAGTGGTTGAAGGCGCACGCTTGGAAAGCGTGTGTACTGTAAAAGGTACCGCAGGTTCGAATCCTGTTCTCTCCGCCAAGTTACAATTTATTATCGAGGTCAACCCATTTGTCTATGACAAATGTGCGACTCGCATGCATAAATAGTTAAATAAAAACAACGACTTTTTGGTCGCTGTTTTTGTTTTTGCTATAAAAATCAGCCATTCAATAAAGTTAATTTTTGAGCTATACTATAAGTAAATGAACTACTCTGACATAAAAAATAAAATCTTATATTGGATCCCGAAAATTCTAGCAGTGTTACTGGGAATATTTTTTATTATATTTGGTGAATTTGACGATAGTCCTGGATTACAAGGAATTGGTCTCGTCCTAATTATTGCTACTATTGTTATTGTAGTTAGAGGCAGAAAGAAAAAATAATCTATTATGATTTTTGAACACTCATCAAAAAATAAAAAGGTTTTGTTGCTTATATCCGTCACTATCTTAGTGTTGGGTATTTTTATGTTTTTCTACTCGTCAGTAATTTTCCAAGAAGGCAATCCTTGGCCACAAATTAAAGGTATTTCCCAGCTAACTTTTGGCAATAGAGATGTTGTTAAATTAGATATTGGAGAAAATAAATACATTACCAAAAGTGGTAATTTGGAGATAATAAAGTCTTTTATGAAAGAAAAGGATTATTATTTTATAGAGCAAATGGGCTCGGGTTATATTTTTAAATCATCAACAGGAGCCAGCGCGGTTGCCACTCACAAATATTACAGCCGTTACTATTCGCTTTGGACTATTATTGAAAACAGCAATAATGCCAATAATAATCACTGGACGATAATCACTAATGACGATGGAATAACATATCAATACCCCAAAGGGTTACTGGCAAAATATATCAGCGTTGTAGACTGGCCACCAGTCGTGAAAATAGAAACAGGAACTTTTTCCTGCAAAACTACACCAATGGAAGTAAGTAGCTTGGCGGATGTAACTTATCAGAGGTTAGTTGATGACAGAATTTACTGCATGAATATAAAAAACGAAGGTGCGGCTGGTAGTGTGTACTCGTCATATACCTATACTACTATTAAAAATGACAAACTAGTTAAGGTTAGTTTTATTTTGCGTTATCCTAACTGCAACAATTACGATGAAGCACAAAATAAGGCTTGTGTCAGTGAAAGAGAAACTTTTGATGTTGACGCAATGGTTGATAAAATTATCCAAACAATTAAATAAACATAACTTATGACTTCATACAAACACACTCAAATTGGATATTTAATGTTAGTGGTTGTGCTGGCTGTGTTGATGTTTTTTGCATGGCTTCAAATAACGGCTAGAGCTGAATCACCGTCTGTTGATTCCGGTACAAATTTATTGGTTACGAGTGTAATGACATTAATTCTGGTTATTTTGACATCATTTACCGTCTTGACAACTTCCATTGATAAAAAATATCTTAGGATTAAATTTGGTTATGGAATTTTTAGAAAAAAGTTTTTGCTTAGTGAAATAATATCAGTAAAACAAGTAAAAAATCATTGGTATTATGGCTGGGGAATAAGACTATGGTTATGGCCCAAAATGTGGATATATAATGTTTCTGGTTTTGATGCGGTTGAAATAACAATGAAAAACAGAAAAATTTATCGTGTAGGGACAGATGATTCCAGTAAATTGGAAATGACAATCAAGCAAGCCATAAATATCTAAGTAGTTAACAAAAATACATTATTTGATGGTGTCTGTTTGTTATTATTAAATTTAAAATAAGTGTCTTGCTTTAATCATATGTTAATAAAATTGGAGCTCGATTCAGATATATTGAAAAAAGGCTTAAAATCGTGCTAAGATACTCTTATATTACTTGTAATATCTAGTTATAGTACCATGTTTATTAATGATAGTAGTCTAAATTTTATGGATCTTAAAACCATTCAAACTTATAATCAAAAAGCCCAAGACTATGATCAGGAGACGATTGATTTTTGGCAACTTTTTCCTAAACCTTTTATTAGTCAATTTAAAAAGTTAGCAGTAGGTAATGTATTAGATATTGGTAGTGGGCCAGGGCGTGATGGCTTAATTTTAAAACAAGAGGGCTTAGAGGTGACTTGCTTGGAAGCTTCAGAAGCTATGGTGGAAATTTGCCAGGCTAGAGGCCTTAATTCTGTTTTAGGAGATTTTAATAATTTGCCTTTTGCTGATCAGACTTTTGGTGGGGTGTGGTCTTATACTTCGTTATTACATATACCTAAATCAGAAGTATCTCAAGTGTTGTCAGAAATTAAGCGGGTATTAAAAACTGATGGTGTATTTGGACTAGGTTTAATAGAAGGTGACACCGAAGGGTACCGTGATAGCTTTGATAGTGATATGACAAGATGGTTTAGTTTTTATACTAAATCAGAAGTCGAAGAATTACTCAGATTTGCTGGTTTTGAAATAATCTATTTTGAAGAATTTAAACCCAGGTCAAAAAATTATTTAAATTTTATTGCTAAAAAAATATAATTAATTAAATCAACAAAATATTTTGTGATGATGGCTAAATAATTTTAGTATGATTAAAAAAATAACAATTTTAATATCACTGATTGTGTTGTTGGTGCCACTATCAATTTTAGCTCAAGATAATTCCAGTGCTAGTAGTGAAATTTTTGAAGCTAAAGTAATTAAAATATTAGATCAAAAAGAAATTATCAGAGACGATAGCAGTAAATTAATCCAGCAAAATATTTTGTTGAGAGGCTTGGACGGTAATTTTAAGAATCAAGAGATAGAATATAATGGTATTTCGGAATTTGAGGTGGTAGGTGCTAATGTCTATAGAGTAGGTGATAGAGTTTTAGTGCAAGGGAGTCTGGATTTAGATAACATTGATAAATTTTATATTGTTGATTTTGTTAGACGAGGCTATTTGTATATACTGACTATTGTGTTTGCGGTTATTGTCGTAGTGGCTGGCAGATCAAAGGGGGTAAAAGCTTTGATTAGTTTGGTTTTAAGTTTTTTTGTAATTATTAAATTAATTTTACCGCAAATTTTAGCTGGTAGTAATCCGTTAGTTGTTGGTGTAATTGGAGCTTTTTTGATTCTGGCCATTATGATTTATTTAACAGGGGGGTTTAATCAAAAATCACATTTAGCGATTGTTAGTGTTTTATTGTCTTTGGTTGCTACAATGGTTTTATCAGTAATTTTTACTAATTTAACTAGGTTAACCGGTATGGCTCAGGAAGAGGCCGCCTTTTTGATTGGTATTGGTAAACAGGCTATAGATTTTAAGGGATTGTTGTTAGCTGGTATACTTATTGGTACAGTTGGCGTATTAGACGATGTGATTGTTGGTCAAATAGAGGCAGTCGAACAGATTAAAGAAGCTAATCCTGATTTATCTAAGGTAGAGGTTTTTAGACGGGCCTATAAAATTGGCAATACTCATTTGGGAGCAATTATTAATACTTTATTTTTAACTTATGCCGGTGCTTCTTTGCCACTTCTATTATTGTTTGTGGTTCATCAGCAGCCATTTTTGTCTGTTTCGTCAGTGATTAATAATGAAATTATTGCCACCGAAATTGTCAGGTCGTTAGTCGGTAGTGTTGGAGTGGCTTTGTCTTTGCCGGTGTCTACTTATTTAGCGTCTAATTATTTAAAAATCAAATAAAATATTGATATGAAAAAAAACTCTCAATTAAATCATGCTTGGTTGACTATTGTAGTTTTGGCGATTATACCAATTGGCTTATGGTTTTTAGCACCACCAAGTTTGCCTAGGTTTAGTAGTTTACTAGCTATAGCCTCGAGCTTTGGACAGCTAACCGCCTTGGTGGGCATGGCCTTGTTTTCTATTAGTTTGATTTTAAGTGGTCGGTTTATTTTTCTGGATAAATATTTTAAGGGTTTAAATAATGTTTATGCTAAGCATAGTTTGATTGGTCAATGGGCTTTTATATTATTTTTAATTCATCCTTTGTTACTTATTTTTAAATATGCCGGTGGTTCATTGGCTGGAGCAGTCTACTTTTTTTCTTTAAGTTCTGATTTACCAAAAAATTTAGGCATTATGTCCTTAGGTTTAATGGTATTGTTGATTGTTTTAACTCTGTATCTGCGCCCAAAGTATAATCTGTGGAAGATAACTCATAAATTTTTTGGCTTAGCTTTTTTTCTGGGATCTCTTCATGCTTTGTTAATACCTAGTGATATATCTAGATATGCACCGCTTAAGTTTTATATGTTTAGTTTGGCATTTCTAGGGGTAACTGTTTTTGTTTACAGAACTATATTGGGTAAATATTTGGTTAAAAAATATAGTTATATAATTGAGAGTGTAGTGCTTTTAAATGATAAGGTGTGGGAGATAAGTCTGAAGCCACAAACTAAAAAATTAAAGTTTAGAGCGGGACAGTTTATTTTTATCAGTTTTATTGATCCGTCAATTTCCAAAGAAAGCCATCCTTTTACTATTTCGTCTAGGCCCGAAGATGATTTGTTGAAAATTACAGTTAAAGGTTTGGGTGACTATACTAATAAAATGGTTAATTTGAAACCAGGATCTATAGCTAAGGTGGAGGGACCATTTGGATCTTTTTCTCATCAAAATGCTGTTTATAAAAATCAAATTTGGATTGCTGGTGGTATTGGTATTACGCCATTTTTGAGTATGGCTCAATCACTCCAAAAGGATGATGATTATTCCATTGATCTTTTTTATTGTCTTAAAAATGATAGTGAGTCAATATATTTGGATTTTCTTAGAAGTTTGAATCCCAAATTAAAAGTACATCTTTTTTGTTATGATAAGAGTGGCTATCTTAACGCTGATACTATAAATAATGTGTCTGGAGCGTTGGCTGAAAAAGATATTTTTATTTGCGCACCAATGTCTATGATAGAATCTTTGAAACAGCAAATTGTGGGTTTGGGTGTTGATAAAAAATTAATCCATTCAGAAGAATTTAATTTTTAAATTAAATGAAAAAAATAACTTTGGTTTTTTTGTTAGTTTTTGTGATTATAGTTGGCGGTATTTTTACTGTTAATTTTTTTAATACTTGGGCAGGTTTTAATTATAGTGTTGATAATAATGTTAATATTTCGCCGACAATTAACCTAGTTTTTAGCGAGGTGTCGGCTCATTCATCGCCGGATGATTGTTATTTGGTTATTAATAGTAAAATTTATGATTTGTCGTCGTATATCGGTAAGCATCCGGGTGGTCGCGATAATATTACTGATAACTGTGGTAGCGAGGTGACTGGTGTTTTTGCTTCTATTCATTCTAATTTTGCTTGGGACTTGTTAAGTAGTTATTATGTTGGTGATTTAAGCCAAAACAATTAACAATAATTATGGAAACTTTAATACCGATTATTATTGAAATCATCAAACAATATGGTTATGTTATAGTATTTTTTGGGACTATTTTTGCTGGTGAAATAGTAGTGTTAGCGGCTGTATTTTTGGCTACCCTTAATATTTTAAATATCTATTTGGTTATTTTGTTTAGTTTGGCGGGAGTAATTGTGGCTGATAATTTGTGGTATTTAGTGGGTACAAAGTTAAAAATATTTTTAGATTATTTTAAAAAATATTTTGGTGGTAATAAATATCAGAAAAAATTAACACTTTTTGGCGAAAAATTTCATAATAACTATCGTTATTATTTGGTAATGAGTAAGTTTATTTACGGCTTTAGAATATTAACGGTTTTGACATCTGGTTATCAAAAAATACCATATAAAAAATTTTTAGTTTTTAATTTAATTGGCACAGTATCAGAAATGACCATTATTGTTTTTTTTGGTTATTTTATTGGCATATCTTGGACATATTTAGGTCAATATAGTGGTTATGCTAGGTATTATGCTTTGTTTGGCTTATTAATATTGTTTGTGATAAGATATCTTTTCAAGAGGTTGAATAAATTATAATAACTATGGCCAGTGAAATTGATGAAATAAAAGATAGAATTAGTATCACCGATTTAATGTCGGAGTATGTTAAATTGGTTCAAGCGGGCTCTAATTTTAGAGCTCTTTGTCCGTTTCATAACGAAAAAACCCCATCAATGATGATTAGTCCAGAAAAGAAGATTTTTAAGTGTTTTGGTTGTGGGGCGGGTGGTGATATTTTTGAATTTTTAATGAAAATAGAGGGCTTGGAGTTTCCAGAGGCTAAGAAAGTTTTGGCCAAAAAGGCTGGTGTGGTTTTAAGTAATTATGATCACAAAGATAATAGTCAAAAAACCAGATTACTGCAGGCCATGGAGCTAGCTAAGAAGTATTATCATTATGTCTTGCTCAATAGTGAATCAGCCAAACCGGCTTTACAGTATTTATTAAATCGTGGTTTAACGGAGGACACAATTATTGATTGGCAAATTGGCTATAGTCCAGATGGTTGGACTAATATTTATGACTTTTTAAAAAAGCGTGGTTTTAATGATCAGGAAATATTTTTGGCTGGTCTGTCACTGAAAAAGAAAAGTGGCTTTGGTTTTTTTGATCGTTTTAGAAGTCGTATTATGTTTCCAATTGATGATGCCAGTGGCAATACAGTGGCTTTTACGGCTCGAGTCAGTCCAGACAAAGAAGCCACAGAAGTGATGGGTAAATATATTAATAGTCCTCAAACTGATATTTATGATAAGAGTCGAATTGTTTTTGCTCTTAGTAAATCTAAGTCTTATATTAAATCACAAGATAGTGCTGTGATAGTTGAGGGTCAAATGGATGCCATAACTGCTCACCAACATGGTTTTAAAAATGTCGTAGCTTCGTCTGGCACGGCTTTAACTATGGATCAATTTGAATTAATCAAAAGACATACTAATAATTTTTTATTTGCCCTAGATGCTGATATAGCTGGTCAAAATGCTACGACTAAAGGCGATGCTTTATTAGATTCATTAAATAATTACAGATTTCAATCAAAAGATAGAAGAGGTAAGTTACAAGATTATGCTGGCAGTCATGGCATAACCATAAAAGTGGTTAATATTATTGGTGCCAAGGACCCAGATGAAATGATTAAAAATAATCCAGCTAATTGGCAGGAGGCAGTAGCACGGGCTAGGCCGATTATGGAATATTTTTTTGATAAAGAGTTTTCAGCTATAGACATTAATAATGTTGATCAAAAATTAATAGTGGTTAGAAAATTGTTGCCACGGATTAATAAAATTAATAACAAATTAGAAATAGGTCATTGGAGAAAAGTCTTGTCACAAAAAACTGGTATTTCTGAGAGTATTTTGCAAGAAGAAATGTCTAATTTGCCAAAAAATATAGTATCAGACAGCAATAATTCCGAGATAAAAAGCGTAGTAAACAATGAGGCGTTAACCAAGGATTTGCAGTTGTTTAGCCGGATTTTAGCCATTATTTTAAAATTTCCAGTTTTATTACCTAAATTAGTGGATGATTTATTGGTCGAATACTTATATACCAGAGTAGCCCTTGACCTTTACAAAAGATTAGTGTTATTCTATAGTAAAAGTAATGAATTAAAATCTCTTTTATCTGTGGATAAAGCCGAAATGGATTTGCACAGTATTATTAAAGATTTTCTCAAAGAAGAAGACAATTTAAGTAACCAAGAGCTTATTAACTTGCTTGACGAGTCATTTTTGCTTTCCGCTAAAGATTTCGCTGATTTAACAGCCAAGGAAGCTAAGGCCGAATTAAGCGCCACTCTCAAAATACTTAATAACGATTACTTAAATAAAAAAATAAGTTTGTTAAACCAGGATTTGCAAGAAGCTGAAAAAAGATCTGATTCGAATAAGATCAATAGCTTGTCGCTGGAATTATCAGAGTTATTAAAAAGAAAAGAGTAGTAAGTTAAATAATAAATATTTTATTTTGTTTGGTTTGGTATTATTTTTTTAATTTGGTTGTTAGATAAATAAAATTACTAAACCGTCTTAATCATAAAATTTTCATGACGAAAAAAATTGTTAATAAGGCTGTAGCCAAGGCCAATAAAAAAGTTTCTGTAAAAAAAACCGTCAAAAAATCTACTAGGAAAAAAGTTAACCCGATAAGTAAGAAAAAAACTCAGCCGAAAAAATCAGCTGTTTTAAAAAAGAAGGTTAAAACTTTAAAAATTCCCAAGGTAGAAATAAAACCAGACGAAGAAGCGATTATAAATCTTATCAGAAAAGGTAGATCGCGAAGTTTTATTACAGAACAAGAAATTATGATTATCTTCCCTGAGTTGGAAGAATATGTCGATAGATACGAAGAATTATTAGAGGATTTATCATCTGCCAGTGTCAGTGTGGTGGAAAGTGGTGGTTTTTTTGGCAGTACTATGCTAAAGAGCCCATTTGCGCTCAAAGAAGAAATTAAACCTAAGAAAGTTGATAAAACCAAAAGCCGCACTATGGCTAAGTTAAAAGAATTAGCAGAAATTGATATTAATTTGGGTGATATTTCTACTGATTCCATTCAGATGTATTTGCGAGAAATTGGTCGGGTGCCACTTTTGAAGTCTGATGAGGAGATTATGTTGGCCAAGGAAATTGAGCGAGGCAATATGGAAGCCAAACATCAATTAATTAAAGCCAATTTAAGATTAGTAGTTTCTATTGCCAAAAGATTTACTGGTAAGAGTTTGTCGCTTTTGGATTTAATTCAAGAGGGTAATATTGGCTTGTTTAGAGCCGTGGATAAATTTGATTACCATAAGGGTTATAAGTTTTCGACTTATGCCACTTGGTGGATTCGTCAGGCTATTACTAGGTCGCTAGCTGATCAATCTAGAACTATTAGAATTCCAGTGCATATGGTGGAAAATATTAATAAATTCCAACAAGTGGAAAGAAGATTAGTTCAGGATTTAGGACGGGAACCAATGCCCGAGGAAATTGCGGCTGAAATGGGAGAGGATATTGAAAAGATTAATCACATTATAAAAATTTCTCAAGAAACAATATCACTGGGTACGCCAGTAGGTGATGATAGTGATGATAGCGTGTTAGAAGATTTTATTGAGGATCAAAAAACTGTCACTCCAGATAGAGTAGCCGCTTTGCAGATTTTGGGTGATTATGTTCAAGAAGTGATATCTCAATTAACACCCCGAGAACAGAAAGTTTTGGAAATGAGATTTGGACTTAAAGATGGAGTAGCTCATACACTAGAAGAAGTGGGTCAGGAGTTTGATGTAACACGTGAACGTATTAGGCAAATCGAAGCGAAAGCTTTGGAAAAGATAGAAAAAATTAAAGGTGTGGAAAAACTTCGGGATTTTTAATTGTTGACAATAGTCGATATAGTTGATATTATGTTTGAGGTGAGTCTGTAACGGCTCGCCTTTAATATCAACTTATATTTTTTTAAATTGTTTAGAAAGTAAAAATATATTCCGCGATAGCTCAATGGGTTCAGAAGGCGTAGCCGGATGAACGGGCAGAATTGAGCGAGCCGTAAGGCGAAGCGAAAGATCGACAGATGCGACCAAGTGGGAGCATTTGGCGCTGCCCCGGAAGAGCAACCGATTAAATTGATCAGAAAGTAAAAATATATTCCGCGATAGCTCAATGGTAGAGCAACCGGCTGTTAACCGGTAGGTTACTGGTTCGAGTCCAGTTCGCGGAGCAAAAATAAAAACAGGCACTTTGTGCCTGTTTTTATTTTTGTGAAGCGAAAGCGACACAATAGCTTGTGTCGCGTCTGGACTCGAAGTCCGGAGCGATGTTTGATGACGCACTTTTGGGCGAAGCAAACCGCGAGAGCCGGCGTGTAACCGAAGAGGCGGAAGCCGATTAGAGTGGAAGGTGAGTCCAGTTCGCGGAATATAAAATAAAAAAGACCCCCCTAGGGGTCTTTTTTATTAGTGTAATGAACAGTAATTAATGGCGCAACATTTTAAAAATCCAAATCAGGAATAGGGCTCCAAGTAGGGCCACTAAAAAACTGTATAAATTAAAAGAACCAACACCACTTTTGCCGAAAAAGCTCATGAGCCAGCCACCGATGACTGCACCAATAATGCCGATTAGTATATTCATAATAATACCTTGTTGGGCGTTGGTATTCATGATGATGGAGGCGATCCAGCCCACTAGGCCACCGAATATAATCCAAAGAATAATTCCCATAAATTTAAATTTAATGATTAATTATATATTATTTTTTTATTAAGTATATATTAGTGTTAGTACAAAAAAATTAAAGTTGTATTGATGATTTTTGATTTATCAAAGATAGATAACATTATAATTAGTATCAAATGTTTTAAATTATAGACTCCAATTGACCGGTAGTTTGCCAGTTATTGGTTTGTTGCCAAATATAATGTCAGCAACTCCGGCACCTTCACTGCCGGGAAGCCAGGCAGCCACGGTAGCATCCCAATTTTTTATTTCATTTTTTATTACTAAAGGACGTCCAGATATGATTATAACTATAATTTTTTTAGAATTTTTTTTCAATTTATCAATTATTTCTAAATCATTATCACTTAAAGATAAATCCTCTTTATCTCCCCAGCCTTCGGCGTATGGCTTCTCTCCAACCACCATAATGCCAATATCAGCTAGTTTACTATTGTCATTAAAGTTTCCATCTTTATTATATACCAAATTAACCTGAGGTGATACTACTTCCCGTATTCCATCTAATATTGTCGTGCCAGGAGTCCAATTACCATTTATACCTTGCCATTCGACCGACCAACCGCCTAGTTGTATGCCTAAATTATCAGCTGCGTCTCCGGCGACATATATTTTTTTTGAAAATTTAGAAATTGGGATTAATTGTTTTTCATTTTTTAAAATAACGATTGATTTGCTGACTGCTTCTCTAGCTATTGCACGATGTTCGGCGGAACCAATGTCAGCTATAGCTGCTGGATTGTAATTTAGATTATCAAATAAGCCAATTTGAAATTTTACTTTCAGGATTCTCGCTACGGCATCGTCTATTCTCTCCTGACTAATATCTCCTTTGTCGACAGCTGTCTGTATATCTGCCATAAATCTTTTATATTCAAAAGGTAGCATAATCATATCAATACCAGCGTTGACAGCGGTGACCGTAGCTTTATATTTATTGTTTTCAATTTCATAGGCGCCATACCAATCAGATATTACAAAACCACTAAATCCCATTTCTTTTTTTAGGACATCGGTAATTAGATACTGGTTTTCAGAAATTTTTTTGTTTTGCCAATTATTGAGACCAATCATAACACTTGGCACACCAGCTGCGATAGCAGCCTTAAATGATGGCAAATGTCGCTGGCGAAGTTCATCTAAACTAATATCTGATTCTCCTTGATCAATTTTAAAGTTTTTATTAACTGATGTTCCCCAAAGCATAGCTCCAGCTCCAATAAAATGTTTTGCGGTGCCAATCGGATGATAAGGACTGGAATCATATGCTGCAATTCCTTCCAAATAGGCCACTCCCAGTCTGGTTACTAGTGATGGATCAGAACCAAATGATTCATAAAATCGGCCCCATCTGGGGTCGCCTAAAACATCCACATTCGGTGAAAAATTCCAATAAATAGCGCTGGCTGCTAATTCCTGAGTGGTTGCCAGCGCAACTTTTTTGACTAGTTCGACATCACCAGTAGCTCCTAAACCAATAAAATGAGGGAAAGCAGTCGCTTCTTTTATATTAGTATGTCCGTGGATAGCATCAGCTCCGTATAAGACTGGTATTCCTAGTCTAGTAGTTTTGCTAATGCGACCGTACTCATTTACCATACTTAGCCAACCCTCTGGTGTGTCTAGATCTGGTTTTGAACCCATGCCGCTCAGCAGTCCACCTAGGCCATATAAAGCTATATCATTGTCATTTTTTAGACTATTTCTTTCAATTAACATCATCTGGCCAATTTTTTCTGGCAGCGTCATTCTGCTCAAAAGATCATCCACTCGTTTCTCTAGGGGGAGTTTGGGGTTGTTATAAGGTAATTGGTCAGTCCTACATTCAATAGTATGCCTATCTTGACAGATATCGACTAGCTTAAAAAATTGATTTTTTTGTTCTCCAAAATAGAATAGACTAATTAATAATGCTCCGATAATCAATAATACTCCAATAATCAACAGGTAATAGTATTTCATAAAATATTCTATTTTAGAATTAAATTTGTTATAAAATTGATTGATATTTGGCATTTTCATATTTAGTATTTTAACACTTTGTTAACATCTATGTAAGATGATTGTAGTATAAAAATAATTAAGTCAATAAGGAGTATGTGTTAAGATTTACTGAAAATGAGGTCAGCCACCTGTTATGAAACTTTTTCCCAAATTACTCCCTTTAGCGCAACGCGGCTGTTTTTTATTTTTAATTTAAAATATGATTAATTTGTTACGTAATAAATTATATTGACAAATTTCCGTGCAAATGGTAATTATTAGGTATCGTACCTTAAATAAACCCCAAAGAAGGAGGCAAATATGATAGTTGCTACTTTAGTGGTTTTGGTTATAGCTCTGCTAATTGCCACACTAATGCGTCGAGCAGTAGAAAGTAATAATGATTTAGAGGTTGAAATTGCTGGTGTGAGAGTAGTTGGTGATCCAGCTGATCTTTTAGCAGAAGGTTATCAACCATTAATTAATATTATAAATGTACCAACTTCCATGATGGATCCTCGTCCTGGAGTGGTTATCAGACAGTTTAAGTCCCGAGGTTATGAAGTGGCTATTTGTCCGGTGGCTTATAAAAAAAATGGCGATAGATCGTATATCTGTAGTTCACTTTGGGGTAAATATAAATTACATCTTATTTAATTTTATTTAATTTGTAATTTATAGTTACCAAAGGAGACATAAAATGAGTGATGCCTTAACAGATATGGCTCGAGATGAACGTCGTAGTCGATTATTTAATGATTATTTAAATTCATTGAGATTATTTATTTTAGATCCAACGGAAGAAAATAAAGTCGCAGTCGTAAAGTCAGTTAGCACAGTTGATGATGTGCCAAGAGGATTTTGTGGCGTTAGAACTTCTTTGGCTCGTGATATAGAAGACAAAATTGAACTTTTAAAAAAAGGAGACAAGCAAGCTTGGTCTAAATTGCTATTTAGTCTTAAGGATAGTCCAGAATTTAATGTCTTTAAGGCCATTTCTCCCTTCGCTGGAAAAATGATAATTGCCGTGGATTATGGTTGTGGATTTGTGCATTTTTATGGTGATGTTGAGCCATTGGTTAACAATATCATTAAAAGTGATAATGGCTGGACTACTTATGATGCTGATGATTATTTGGTGGTTTTAGATGCACCAGATACAAACAGTGCTGAAGTACATTGGATTGGTTGTGGAATTTCTGGTGTTAATGGTCCCAGGGAAATAAAAAAATAAAGTTATGTTTACTAGTGCGATAATTTCGCACTTTTTTTATTGGTTAATATTTTAAGGCATTTTAAAATATCAGATCTAGGCCCAAGTCCTTGGTATTTAATTTAAATATGAATGGGTGTATAATAATTATATGAATAAGACTAAAAAGTCACAATTTTTTAATCAGTTAGCCGATATTAAGTTAGGTGATCATTTGTGTTTGATTTACAATACGCTCAGCGAGCAATTTTCTTCTATCATTCCTTTTATTAAAATTGGCTTAGATAGGAACGAGAAATGTATTTACGTGGCTGATGATAACACAACTGAAGCAGTAATTAAGGCTATGAAATTAGATGATTCCAAGTTATTTTTATCAGCGATTAAAAAAGGTAATTTATTACTGTTAACTAAAAATGAAACCTATTTAAAGGATGGGTATTTTAGTCCTAAAAAGATGGTAGCTTTTATAAAAAAGACTGCTCGGACAGCCATTAAAAATGGTTATACTGGTTTGAGAATAACCGGAGAGATGACTTGGATGTTTGGCGGTGATCCAGGGTCAGAAAAGTTAATAGAATATGAATATAAATTAAATGATTTTTTTGAGGAGTATGGGGTTTGTGCTATTTGTCAGTACAACCAAAAACGTTTTTCTGAAGAGTTGTTAGTAGATGTTTTTAAAACACATCCTTATGTAATATATGGTAAGAAAATTATTCAAAACCCAATTTATTTATCAGATGAAGAATTTAGCAGTGCTAGGCAAAAAATGTTAAAAATTTTAAAAAAATAAATATTTACTAAATATAATATTAGGTCTGTTATTTTATTTTTTAATAGGAAAAACACCAAAAAATGGTGTTTTTTTAGAATCTTTAATTTTATTCCCTACTTATTTTGCTCGCCTTTTTATTTTGTGATAAGATATATAAACTCTTATAAATAACTCTCTAATAATATGGTGGATAACTCCAATAATTTACCTGGTTCTGAGGACAATGTTTCAGAATCAAAGACAATTTCTAAGATCCGTAAGAGAGACGGTCGAGTTGTTGATTTTAATAAGGACAAAATCAAACAAGCTATTATTAAGTCTTTTACGGCTTCTAATAATTATGACTATAATATAGTTGATAATTTAGTAGAAAGTGTTATTAATATCTTAAATAATAGATACAATGCCGAAAGCATACCATCTATTGAAGATATTCAAAATGTTGTAGAAATTATCCTAATTCACAGTGATTTACCCGCCGTAGCTAAGAACTATATTATTTACCGTGAAGAAAGGTCTAAATCTCGTGAAAGACAGCAGGGTATTTTGGACGGCCTAGTAACTGCCTTGCCATATTCCGATAATGCTCTAAAGGTGATGGCTAAAAGATACCTTAAAAAAGATCAAAATGAGAAGGTTATCGAGACTCCAGAACAAATGATGGAGAGAGTAGCTAATTCTTTGGCGGCAGTAGAACAAAGATATAATAAAAGCTCGGAAAAAATAGCCGAAATTGAAAAGGATTTTTATGAAGTTTTGAGTAATTTTGAATTTACACCAGCTGGTAGAACTTTAACCAATGCTGGGACAGAGTTGCCAGTAGTAGCTAATTGTATTGTGCTGAATATTTCTGATTCTATGACCAGTATTTTTGATACTTTAAAAGATGCCGCACTATTGCAACAATCTGGTTCTGGCTTAGGATTTCCTTTTCATACCTTAAGGCCAGCTGGCTCGGGAGCTAAAAAATCTCGAGGTGTAGCTTCTGGTCCAGTATCTTTTTTGAAAGTGTATGACCGGGCTTTTGGGGTAATTAAACAACAAAATCGTCATGGAGCTAATATGGCAGTGATGAGTGTCGAACACCCTGATATTTTGGAGTTTGTACATTGCAAAGCTCGAGAAGGGGAAATTAAGAATTTTAATATTTCGGTTGGTTTAACTGATCGATTTATGGAAGCGGTCGAGAAAAATGATGAAAGCATTTGGATCCCAAGGTTTAATGGTAAAGATTATCCATTACATCGAGTAGTGCGGGATGAACATGATACGATTTTGGATATAGTTGAAGAAAAAATGACCGCTCGTGAAATTTTTAATGAAATTATTTCCGCCGCTTGGAGTAATGGTGAGCCGGGTTGTGTATTTTTGGACACTGTTAACAAGGTTAACCCGTTACCTGGCTTGGGTCGGATAGAGGCTTGTAATCCTTGTGGTGAGCAATTTTTACACGATGGCGATGTCTGTAACTTGGGTTCTATTAATTTAGAAAAGTTTGCTAAAAATGGTGAGGTTTTGTGGGAGAGATTAAAGCATGTGACAAAATCAGCGGTTAGAATGTTGGATAATGTGACTGATATTACTCAGTATCAGGCAGAAAAAGTAAATACAGTGTCTAAAGATAATCGTCGAATTGGCTTGGGTATTATGGGCTTTGCTGACATGCTTTATAAATTAGATATCGGCTATAACACTCCAGAAGGTTTTGACATGGCTGATAAAGTGATGAAGACTATCCAAGAGGCTTCCCATCAAATGTCTCAGGAATTAGCCGAGGAAAAGGGCGTATTTAAGAATTATGATAAATCTGTTTATCAAGAACGAGGTGTTAAAATGCGTAATGCCGCTTTAACCAACATTGCCCCAACTGGTACAATATCTATGACGATGGATGTGTCTGGTGGCGTTGAGCCATATTTTGCTTTGGCTTATTACTATAAACATGTGTTGGGTGGTAATGTTGATTTAACTTATTTTAATAAACATCTAGAAAAAGCCCTAAAAGAAAATGGTTGTTGGTCTGATAGTATTAAGAAACAAATTATTAATAATGGTAGTTTGCAAAATGTCGCAGGTATCCCAGATAGTGTTAAGAAGGTATTTGTAACATCCATGGATATTTCGGCCTCGGATCATATTAAAATGCAAGCAGCTTTTCAAAAGCACTGTGATAATGCTATTTCTAAGACAGTTAATTTTCCATATTCAGCTACCAAGAAAGATGTTATGGATGGCTACTTAATGGCTTGGCGAGCTGGCTGTAAGGGTTGTACGGTGTATCGAGATGGTAGTCGGGATAAACAAATTTTAAATATTGCTAAAGATGAAGATAAAAATAAAGAGCAGTTAGATCCTAATGCTGGTGTGACCGATGAAATGCCGATGGTTAATCAAAGTAAAGTAGTAACTAACGGTCATAACCCAGTAAAATCAGCTAATAAAAAAGAAGTTATTGCTAGCGGTGTTTGTCCAGAGTGTGGTGGGGCGATTATGATTTCAGAGGGTTGCTATACTTGTCAAAATTGTGGCGTAAGTGCTTGTTCAATTTAACTATGATTCAGGTTTACTATGGCGATGGCAAGGGAAAAACTACCGCCTCTCTGGGCTTAGTACTCAGAGCTAAGGGTTTTGGTAGTAAAGTGGCGATAATTTTTTTTGACAAAGGTGGTGATAATTATAATGAACGCAAGATATTAGAGGACTTGGGTATTGATTATTTTTCTTTTGGTCGTGATAGGCGTTCTAGTGATGGTCGTTTTGATTTTTCTCTTGAATCAGAAGATTTGGATATGGCTCAACAATCCATGGCTAAATTATTAGATATCCAACATAATTATGATTTAATTGTGTTAGATGAAGTTTTAAATGCGGTGAGATTAAAAATGTTGCCACTAGTTGATTTGTTAGACTATTTGGATAATTCTTTGCCTCAAGATTTAGAATTGATATTGACTGGTAGAGGATTATGGCCAGAAATAGAAGCTCGGGCTGATTTGATAACGGAGATGAGGATGGTTAAACATTATTTTGAACAGAAAGTACCAGCGCGAGCGGGAATTGAATTCTAAACTTGACTTTTAATCATAAATATGCTATGGTTATAAAACTTTTTTGAATACCATTGGCCCACAGGGGCTCAAAAACAACAAAAGGGAGAAGTGGTGGTAAAATGTCAGTAAAATCAGTTTTCAAAATAATTAGTATTTTTGGTCAAAAGTTTAGATTTACAGTTAAGAGAATTGATAAAAATGGCCTTTGTCCTAATAAATTGTGTCAGCAAAGACACCGAGTGGGCATGAATCCCAATCTTAATCAGACTAAGGTCGATGATTGGTATCACTGTTACGGTTGTGGCCATACTTTCTCTTAAGTTATTAATATTCAAAAAAGAACCACCAGAAATTTCTGGTGGTTTTTTTATTTGTTGTAATTTTTTGTAATATTATTTATAATACTAATACAACTTACCTTTATGACTAGGCAAAACAATTTAAATCTAGTCGGTTTAATTATAACTTCAATTTCTTTAAATATTGATAATGTCTTAACGGGTGTCAATAAAAATTTAATAATCTTAGAAAAATATAATCAAATTAATAAATAGTCATTTTGACTATTTTTTTTGATCTTATAAAATATGAAAAAAGAAATTTACAAATTAATAGAAAAAGAGCGTGGTAGTTTTTTTAATAAGGTGTCAGATGCTATTTTTATTGCGGACACGGATGGTAAAATTATTGATGCTAATAAGGCCGCTCAAAAAATGACTGGCTGGTCTCTTAAGGAATTAAGAACTATGCATCAAAGAGATTTGCATCCCAAAGAAGCTAACAAACAATTCAGTGGTTCTTTTCAAAAACATATTAAGAGTGGTGGTGGTACTATTAGTAAAGTTTCAGTATTAACCAAATCTGGCAAATTATTGAATGTGAATATTAGTGCTGGCTTAATTAATATTAATGGTCGTGGTTATATTCAGGGGATATTTAATGATGTGACAAAAGAGCATCAGTTAGCAGAAAAATTACTAAAACAATTAAGCGATTATCAAGTTCTTTCTGATAATAATTCTGATTTTATTTTTACACTTGATAGGAATTATAATATTTTGAGTTTAAATAAGTCAGCCTTTAAACTTTTTCGTGGTAAGTCTAAATCATTAATTGGCAAATCAATTAAAAGTTTATTTCCACCAAAGATTAGCAAGGGTTATATTGAGAGTCTAAATAAGGTAGTAAAAACTAAGCAAGTTTTGACTGAGGAATCAACAATGTCAGTTAATGGTCAAACGTTATATATTGGTACTACCTTGGTGCCATTACTAGATAAAAATGGCGATGTTTATGCAGTGTTTGGTAATGTGCATAATTTAACAGAGCGTCGGCTAGCTGAAAGGGAATTGCAAGAAAGTGAAGAGAAATATCGAAGTATTTTTGACTCAGCTGATGATGGCATATTTTTGATGGTTGGTGAAAAATTTATTGATTGTAATTCTTCGGTTATAAAGATGTTTGGTTGTCATGATAAAAAAGATGTTGTAGACCATACGCCTTTTGATTTTTCACCAGTAGCACAACCTGATGGCAAAAAATCTAGTAAAAAAGGTATGGCTTTTATAAAGAAAGTTTTAAATGGCCAGTCTCAAAGATTTTATTGGCAACATCAGACTAAAACTGGTATTTTGTTTGATGCCGAAGTGTCTTTAAATAGGGTAGTAGTTGGCGGTGATGTTCTAATTCAAGCTATAGTTAGAGATATAACTAAACAAAAAAATGATGAAGAAAAAATCATTCAAAATGAAGAAAGATATAGAAGTGTATTCAATGCTTCTAATGATATAATAGTTTTATTTGATAAATCTGGTCATATTATTGATGTGAATAGTAAATGGCAAAAAATAATTGGTTATAGTCCCAAGGTTTTTATTGGTAAACATTTTTCTCAGTTGAAAGATATTATGACACCAACTAGATTAAAAACCATGGCTTCAAATTTTAGGAAAGTAGTGACTGGAAAACCAGTTAAATTAGATAATTTAATATTAAAGAATTCTAGAAATCAGGACACCACATTAGAGCCATCAATATCTATTAGAAAAATGTCTGGCAAAATAATAGGTCTAATGGTTACTTTAAAAGATATAACTATTAGAGAGGGTATTAAAAATGAATTAGTTAATCAAAAGTCTAAATTTGAGGCTATTTTTGATGTATTGCCAGATTTTGTGATTTATAAAAGTGCTGATGATAAATTTTTAGAGGTTAACAAGGCTTTTGTTGATTGGATTGGTTTACCAAAATCTAAAATTATTGGTAAGAGGAGCATTGATTTTATTAAGGATAAAAAAGTAGCTAAAATAACCAGAAAAGATGATTTAGAAGTTATTAAATCTGGTAAACCCAAATTTAATATAGTGAGACAATTTACTAGCCCATATAACAATAACAGTATGTGGGGGCTGTATTCTAAAGTGCCATTTTTTGATTTAAATGGTAAGGTAATTGGTACCTTGACGGTAACTTCAGATATTACCAAGATTGTTGAATCGGAAAAAGAATTGGAAAAAATTAATAATTTAAATTTTGAAAAATCAGAAAGATTGCAAGCGGTTTTGGAACATATTGGTGATTATGTGTTTGTGATTGACACTGATTATAAAATAACTATGTTAAACAAGGTTTCTTATCAGTTATTAGGCTGTAAGCCAGAAGAGGTGATCGGTAAAAATTATAAAGAAGTGTTTAACTTTGTTTATGAAAAAAATCATCAAATAAATGATCAATTTATAATACAGGCTATGGAAAATGGCACTATCAGTGAATTATCCAATCATACTATTTTAGTGCAAAAAAATAATGATGCTATGCCAGTTGATGACAGCGCTGCTCCAATTAAAGATGAGTCTGGGAATATTACAGGTTGTGTGGTGGTTTTTCGTGATGTCAGTAGGGAAAGAAATATCGATAAAATAAAAACCGAATTTGTATCCATAGCTTCTCACCAACTTAGGACGCCATTAACCGGCATTAAATGGTTTTTAGAATTATTATTAAATCAAAATATTGGTAAATTAAATGATAAACAATTGGAGTTTTTGAATCAAATATCTGAAAGTAATGAAAGAATGATAAGTTTGGTGGCTGATTTGTTGAGCGTATCTAAAATAGAAACTGGTGATCAAAAATTTTCTATTATCAAGTCTAACATTGATATTTTTCCTATTATTAAGAGTGTTATTGTTGATAATACTGCCTTAGCTCAAGAAAAAAAAGTAAAAATTATTGTCTGCAAATCGGCACCGGCCAAAATTATAGCCTTAGCAGATGCGGAGCATATTAGACAGGTGTTTCAAAATTTAATTAGTAATGCTATTAAATATTCTAATGAAAATGGAATTGTTGAAATTGGTTACAAACCTGATAAAAAAGATGTTACTTTTTTTATCAAGGATGATGGAATAGGCATACCACTTGGACAACAAAAAAGAGTTTTTGAGAAATTCTTTAGAGCGGATAATGTTATTACCAAAGAAACGTCTGGCACTGGCCTGGGTTTGTATATAGCTAATGCTATAGTTAAAGGTCATGGTGGTAAAATCTGGTTTAAGTCTAAATTAGGTGTAGGCACAACATTTTATTTTTCTATTCTTAAAAAATAATTATTATGAATAATACTATGAAAAAGAAAATTTTAATTGTAGAAGATGACAATTTTTTGCAAAAAGCTTTAGGCTATGCGCTACAGGAAAATAATTTTGAGATTTTTTCGGCGGTTGATGGTGAAGAGGCTATGGTTTTGGCTAAAAAAGAAAGCTTAGATTTGATTCTACTGGATATTATCTTACCCAAGAAAGATGGTTTTGAGGTGCTGGAAGACTTAAAGGCAGATACTAAATTAGCTAAAATACCAGTAATATTTATTACTAATTTAGGGCAAAGAGAGGATGTTAAAAAAGGCTTGGATTTAGGGGCAGTTGGTTATATCATTAAGGCCCATTTTAAAATCTCTGATATCATTAATAAAATTAACGAAGTTTTAAATATTAAATAATATTATGAATAAAAAAATATTAGTTATTGAAGATGATAATATATTGCAAAGTGCTATTGCTACGTCTTTAAAACAGTCCGATTTTGATGTAGAACAGGCGTTTAACGGAGATGATGGTATTAAAATGTCTAAAAATGGCGATATAGATTTGATATTGTTGGATTTATTGTTGCCTAAAAAAGATGGTTGGGAGGTGTTAGAATCTTTAAAAAAAGATGAAAAATCCAAAGATATACCAGTTTTTGTTTTAACTGTTTATGAGGGTGAAGATAGCATCTCTAAGTGTATGGATTTAGGAGCTAATGGTTATTTTATTAAATCCAAGTATTCTTTGGACGAAATGATTGAAAAAATAAAAGAAGAAGTACAAAAATAAGTAAGTTAGGCGTTAAAATTATATTATTAGAAGTAATTTATTTAATTAATATATTAGGCGACGAGATTAAAGAAATATTTAAATAATAATAGTATAGATAGGTGTTTTATATTAAAATGAGTTATCTATTTTTAAATTAAAATAAAGTTTTGTATGGTTATATTTGGCAGAAAAACTAGCGTAAAAAATAAAAAAATATTATTAGTTGAGGATGATGCTCTTTTAGCTAAAGCTTTGATGGATTTGCTAATTAGAGAAGATTTTGATGTAGCTAATGCTAATAATGGCTTGCAAGTTTATGATTTGGCTAGTAAATTCCAACCTCATCTAATTTTATTGGACTTAATTTTACCAGGTCTTGATGGTTTTGAAGTCTTAAGACAATTAAAGGATGATGACAAATTAAAAACTGTGCCAGTTTTTATAATTTCTAATTTGGATAGTATTTCTGAAGTAAAATCAGCTAAGGCTTTAGGCGCTGAAGACTATTTTATTAAAGCTAATACTGATATGTTTAAAATAATTAAAGCTGTTAAAGCCAGAGTTAAATAAATTATATGGTTAAAAAAGTCAATAAGACTGAAAAAGTGTTGACCAGTAAAAAGAATAAAATGATTTTAATAGTAGAAGATGATCAAGTACTTTTACGAGCGCTTTATTTATTCTTAAAAAGAAGATCTGTTTGTACTATTGCTACTGCCAGTGATGGCGATACTGCTCTTAAAATGGCTCAGAGACTTAAGCCAAATATTATTTTATTGGATTTAATCTTGCCTAAAATGGATGGTTTTTCGGTCCTAAAGTCACTTAAAGCTGATCCTAAAATGAAAGATATACCAGTTATAATTTTATCTAATTTAGGTGATAGTGGCGATATAGAAAAGGCTAAAAATATGGGGGCATCCGATTATTATGTAAAAGCTAATACCGATTTAACTGTGATATTAGAAAAAATAAATAACTATTAATATAATTGTATGCTTCAGGCTCGTTGGTTGAATCTAGTTTTAATTCTCACTAGTAGAATTTATGAGCAAAAACAGCAGCTAACAAGAAGATCTGGCTTTAAAGCTATATTTAACGTTTTTAATTTAATTTTTTTAGAGTTACTACTTAGTTTCGTGTCGCTCCCACTTTATGTTGGTATGAAATCATCAAGAGTGACTGCCTACTTAGAAGAAAAAAGTGATTATACTAAAATAAATTTTGATTATAATTTACGTCGCATTCTCACTTTAACCAGTGTTAGTGTGATTTTTTTTATTTGGCTGGTTAAGCTTTTGTTAATTATATTGGCACCGGTTATTTTTGGACCAATTCAGCTATATTCTGTTTCTGATTTAAAATCCGTTGACTTATTGCAAGAAGAAGTAATTATGTCTGAAACAGGTATCCAAACAGCTAAGGTGTTTGATGAAATGATCATTCCGGAATTGACTAAAATAGATAAACTTAGGGGCGGAGATTATCGTTTTTATGGTATCGGCCAACCCCAGACAAAAATAGTATTACTAATTTCTGATAGTCAAACTATTATTTTAGTTGGTGATATTGATGATCAAGGCGAATGGCAAGTTGATTTGGTTAGAGATGAACTTAAATTAAGTGAAGGTAATCATTCGATTTTAGCGTTTGGTTTTGATGAAGAAAAAGAAGTTCGTAGTCAGTTGTCTTATAGGCAATATTTTAAATCACAAGATATATTAATTAATAAATTATTAAAAAACAGTGATATTTTTATAAATTCATCGATAACTATAATTATAATTTTAGGTATCTTTTTAACCATTTTAACTCTTTAAATATATGTCGGCCAAATGGTTCAATTTATTTTTTAAGCTTTCCAATTTTATTTTTAAGATCAAGAAGAAAGTGATCGAATCCGATAATTGGATTAAAATTTTCCCACAGGTTTTGATTATAATATTTTTTGAGCTTGGCTTTGCGATTATTTCTTTACCAATGTATTTTATTGTTTCTCCTAAAAAAGTTCAAGAAAAAGGTTTTATTTTTTCAATTAACGAAGAAAAAGAAAATAATAAGGAAAGCATTATCTGGGCTTATACCGCTAGAAGACGCATTAGCTTAACTACTGGTTTTGGTGCTGGCACTTTTATAATTTTAAAGGTGCTTTTGATTATTTTTACCTCGTTTTATTTGTTGGGTGGGCAGGCCTTGTTAGCGGCGACGGAGAATTGGGCTTTTGACAGCGCTGAAGATTATACCTATGACAGCGCTAAAATTGAAGTTGTTGGTGGAGTAGCACAGCTTAAAAATATTGGAGCCACTACTTCTGGGGCGACTACTAACTCCGGTTTTGATAGTGATGCAACTGGTTGGACTTATGCCGATTGGCTTAATAACCCCGGTGCTAGTGGCGCTTATTATTCAACTGGTGGTAACCCCGACGGTAATATTGAAATTACTTTAAGTTCGGCTAAAAATAAAACAACGGCTGGCTTGTATAGGCAATCTTTTATTACTACCATTAATTCTCCCGATACAGCTACCTTAAATTTTGATTGGTCATCAATTAGTTATTCAGTGCCAGCCGCTCTTGATACTTATCAACTTTATGTTTTTATTGACACTACCAGCGGTAATCCGACATTAGGTCAGGAAGTTTGGAGTAGTGGTGAAATATCCAATATAACTCCTTGGGCTAGTAGTGCCACTATCGATATAGCTAGCAAGTTGCCAATAGCTGGCACTTATTACTTAAAAATTGTTGCTTACCATGATACGCCAGGCGATAACGGCAAATATACTACTGTAGCTGGCTTTGATAATGTGATAGTTAATTGGTCAAAGACCACAGTGTCTTATGCTTCCGATAAGCCAACAATTAATCCTACAACCTCACTTTTTAATGAGCTAGTGACTATTTGGGATTCATTTATTGAGACCGCGACTAAAAATGGTGGTGAAATTTATTATCAATTATCCAATGACGATGGGGCTACCTGGCAGTACTATGATGGTAGCGCTTGGACGACAGCCGGGGAGACAAATTACAATACAGCTTCAGTTGTTAATAGTAATATTGCTACTTTTGACGTCACTAATCATAAAATAAGATGGAAAGCTTTTTTGGAAGGTGATGGTAGTCAAGAGGTAATTTTGGATAATGTAGTTATTGGTTATACCGAAAATGATCCGCCTCATATTCAAAATTTAGATCCAACTCAAAACACAACGTCAAGCTTAGTCTATGTTAATTATGAATTAAAAGATGATCAAAGTGATCGGGCTTCATTAGTCACTTATGAATATTCCTTAACTGGTGATTTTGCCGGTGAAGAGGTGATTATGACCGCTTCCACTACCGACTCATTACACGATAGTGTTGTTAATTTGAGTAGTTCGCCAGCTGGCGTTGCTCAGACTTTTGTGTGGGATGCTCAGTCTCAATTAGGAGCGATTTATAACCCCAATGTTTATATTAGGTTAAGAGGCAATGATGGTATTAATAATGGTGACTATGCTACTTCTACGGTGGCAGTTGATTATGCACCACCGGTAATTACTAATTTATTGGCTTCACAAGTGCTTGGTTCCGGTGACGTCACTATTACTTATGATTTAAGTGATGATACTGCTGATAGTTTATTGGTGGAGATTAGTATTTCTGATGATGGTGGTAGTACTTGGGTAGTGCCAACTACTAGCACTTCCGGAGATATTGGCAGTAATATTGCTACGAGTACTGGCAAATCGATTACTTGGTCGGCAGATACTGATTTTTCTAATCAAGAACAAAATGATATCAGAATTAGATTAAGGGCAACTGATGCTTATGGTAATATTAGTGATTATGTTGAATCAACTGATTTTAGCGTAGACACTGCTGGACCATCAGGGCTTATTAATTTATCTAAATTTTCATCAACAGACACTACTGTGACCTTAAAGTGGTCAGAGGGCATAACCGATGGCCACTTTGATCATTATGAAATTTGGCATGGCTCAATTATTAGTGATGTAAATAATAGAGCTGGCATAGCTGAAAAATGGGATCAAGTAGATGATATTAATTTAAGCAATATTAATACAATTTCCACAGTGATCACTGGCTTAGATATAAGTAATGATTATTATATGAAGATTTGGGCGGTAGATAATTATGGTAATGAGGCGACTTTAGAGGCTATTAATATTTATGAAGCTCCTGTTATTGCAGAACCAAGTGGTGGTAGTAGTAGTGGTGGTGGTCCGACATTAGAATTTATATCACCAGATATCATATCGCCAGTTAAACCAATTTTAAATCCAGTAGACATTCCAACTAGCTTTAATAATATTTTTATTTCTGGCTTAGCTGAGCCACGTTCTATAATAGATTTATATGACAATGGGTTATTAGTAGGGCGGTTGATCTCTACAGTTGATAATAATGGACGCTTTGGCCAAGGCTTTAATTTTTCTGATGGCGCTCATATTTTAACGGTCAAATCTATAGATTTTTCTAGTAATACTAGTGAACCATCTGATGAGTTGATTATAATGATTAATCCAACAACACTACCCGCTGATATTGATGCCATACCAGTAATATCGCTAGATTCTAGGATGACACCATTAGAAACTGGATCAGGAGTGCCAACAATATCATTGCCATCTAGTTCAATATCTTTAGAAACTGGGTTAACAACCCCATCACTACCATTGCCATCAGAAGTTAATATCAATGAAATAATAGAATCAACTGAAGTGCCAAGTATTATGGTACCAGAAGTATCTGCAGCTTCAGTGTCGGTTATTAATAATAATATAATTCAGTTTAGTGGTAAATCATTACCAAATCAAGATATAGTGGTTTATATCCATAGTGATCAGGCTCTGATTTATCAAACCAAAGCTGATAAGGATGGTAATTGGACAATAAACCATTCTCAAGATATCGTAGAGTTGGCTCCAGGACAACATTCTATTTTTGCGGTGACCGTTGATCCAGTGGCGAAAGTTAAAAGTTTACCCAGTGAAGTTAAACTATTTGAGGTTAAGAGGAATTTGATTGCTGTTATTTTTAATTTACTCAACATTCAAACAACTATTGTCACTTTAATTATTGTCTCCATAACTATTTTCTGGCTTTATAGACTTAGAAAACAATCTCTAGTTTCAGTTATAGCTTAACAGTTATTAGATTCATAAATAATCTCACTTTAAAAAGTTGGGAGTTGTTTAGTTGTCAAATAGGGTCTTTTATGTTAATATAAGGGATATGTTTATAATTATTATTAGATAAGATATGAGTTTATTTTTATGGATAATAGCTGGTACTATTGGTGTTAGTCTATTGTCTTTGGCCGGGGCTTTGGTTTTGGTGTTTAATGATAAATTATTAAGTAAAATAGTATTGTGGTTGGTGGCTTTTTCGGCTGGGTCATTGATCGGCGGTGCATTTTTGCATATGATACCAGAGTCTTTTGAGGTTTTAGATAGCAGTGCATTGGTTTTTATGTGGGTTATTGTTGGTTTTTCTATTTTCTTTGCCTTGGAATTATTTGTGCATTGGCATCATTGTCATCATGTAGAATGTGAACACAAAGAATATGTAAAGCCGACTGCTTATTTAATTCTAGTAGCCGATGCTTTGCATAATTTTATTGATGGCCTAGCGATTGCTGGGGCTTTTATAGTTGATATTAGAGTGGGAATTGTGACCACATTAATAGTAGCCACTCATGAGATACCGCAAGAATTAGGTGATTTTGGCGTACTAATTAATAGTGGCTGGAAAAAGGGCAGGGCACTATTATTTAATTTGGCATCAGGTTTAACAGCTGTTCTCGGAGGTTTATTGGTTTATTTCATAGCCCAGGATTTTAATGTTGACTTTCTGTTGCCGTTAGCGGCTGGTGGATTTATTTATGTTGCTTCTTCAGATTTAATTCCAGAAGTTAAACATCATGATAAAATTTCTACTAATTTAATTCATTTTACGGCCTTTATTTTGGGTATTGTTTTGGTTATGGTAGTTGGTCTGTTTGAATAATTAAGTTTATTTTATGAAAATATTAAAAATTGGCGCTGAGTGGTGTCCAGAATGTATTATAATGCGACTAAGATTTGCCGAAATTGAGAAAGAGATGCCAGAGCTTAAAACAGAATTTATAGATATAGATAAAAATAATGATATTAAAAAAATATGGAGTATAGAAGATATTCCAACTTTTATTTTTTTAGATAAAAATGGGCAGGAATTTTTAAGACTTCAAAAATTAGTGGAAAAAGAAGATTTAATTAAAGTAATAAAAGAAAATAATGATAAATAAGGTGATTAATAAAATATTTATTATTTCTTTTTTTATTTTAGTTTTTTTTGTGTTTGTTTTGCCGGTTAAAGCTCAAAATAAAGTGGAGGTTAATTTTTTCCATAGTAAAACTTGCCCAGTTTGTGCACAGGAATCTAAATTTTTGGATGGTTTAGAAAGTAGGGATTCTAATTTGGTTATTAATCGTTATGAGGTGTCAGAAGCTAGTAGTATTTCAAAACTGAATGATTTTTATAAACAATATAATGTGCCGGAGAGTAATTGGGGGCTGGTGCCAGTCACTTTTATTGGTGGTCAAGCTTATTTAGGTTTTGGTGAAAAAACATTAGCTCTTATAGAAGATCAATTGACTAAATTGCAAAGCGGTGAGAGTGGTGATTATGGGACTCAAGTTTCTGATGGTACATTTGAAAAACAAGTCAGTGATCAGTTGGATGTTTTAAAACAACGTAAAATTAATATTCCTTTTTTTGGTGAATTTGAGGTGGCTGGTATGGCCCCGTTTACTCTTAGTTTGATGGTCGGTGTATTAGATGGTTTTAATGCTTGCGCTATGGTGGCTCTAAGTATCTTATTAGCTATTTTAATAGGTACTAATAATCGTAAAAGAGTGGTATTAATTGGTGGTACCTTTATTTTTGTTTCTGGTCTGGTCTATTATGTTTTTATTGCGGCCTGGTTAAATGTTTTTTTATTTTTAGGTTATCTTAAAATTATAACTTATATTATATCGGCAGCAGTGATTGTATTTGCAGTTTTTTTGTTAAAAGATTATTTTAATGATGTGATTTGTAAGTTGTGTAATGTAAAAAATGATAAGGCCGATGGCTTATTAACACGTTTTCAAAAATATTTATACGCTAAAGCTAACAAAACAGTATCATCGGAAATGCCGATTATTCTGGTTCTTTTGGCGATTTCAGTTATAGCTGTGGGTATTAATATGATTGAATTGTTTTGCTCTTTGGGTTTTCCATTGGCTTATACTAAAATACTCGCTACCCACAACCTACCAACTTATCAATATTATTTAAATTTGCTAGTCTATATATTCTTTTATATGTTAGATGATTTATTGATTTTTTTAGTAGCTGTTGTTACTCTTAGAATTACGAAAGTTTCTGATAAGTATTTAAAATTCGTTAAATTAGCTAGCGGAGTAGTATTACTTTTATTGGGTTTAATAATGTTATTCAGACCAGAGATATTGACTTTTTAATTAATATTTAATTGCATTATTTTGATAATAGTAGTAAAATGATGTATATTTAAATGAGATAAATAACTAAGAAATTATGCTTAAAATTTTTAAGAAAAATGAAGAGGATGGTAAGAAGGAGAATCTTATTCGTGGTTTGGCCTATGGCCTGGGTGGAGCTTTAGTAATCATTATTGTGGTTTTATTAATCGTTTTTGGTGGTAAAATTAAGGATAAATTAACTGGTAAGTCTGGTGCAGAAGTTAATAATACTGGAACATCACAAGATGCACCTAAGTTAAGGATCACTGTGGTTACTTCTAAGAATTGCGAGGGAAAGTGTTTTGACATTAATTTATTTTTAGACGCTCTAAAACAAAATGGTATTGAAGAATTAGGCACTGAGACTATTAATATTGAAGACAAACAAGGTCAAGATTTGGTTAATAAATATGGCATCGAAAAGGTACCAACTGTTTTAATCTCTGGAGAATTAGATAAAAATCCACAATTGGCTCAGGCTTGGTCTGCTTTGGGTGAGGTTATAGATAATGTTTTTGTGTTTAGGAAATTAATCCCACCATATATAGAGGTGTCAACCGGTAATTTGCGTGGTAATTTTTCATTAGTTTACTTAACCGATGAGGCTTGCAGTGGTTGTTACGATGTTAAATTACATGATACTGCTTTGGGTAATTTAGGCTTAGCCACTACAGATGCTAAATCAGTGGATGTTAGTTCCGATGAAGGTAAGGATTTAATTAAACAATACAATATCTCTAGCGCACCAACAATATTATTGAGTGGTGATTTGTCTGAGTACACTGGTTTACAGCAGATTTGGCCACAAGTTGGATCTATATCTGATGATGGTACTTATGTTTTTACTAAATTAGATGAAATGGGTAGTTATATGAATTTAGAAACAGGTAAGATAATAGAGGTTCAACCGCCAACTACTGATGAAACACCAGTACAATAATTAGATTTTTATAAAAAGGGCGGTTTTAAACCGCTCTTTTTTGATGTTTTAATGTTGATTTAATTGATAAATAGTGGTATTATTATGAATAATATGAGTAAATTATATATAGTGGCTACGCCAATTGGGAATTTATCAGATATTACCTTTAGAGCAATTGAGGTATTGAAACAGGTGGATTTAATTCTTTGTGAAGATACTAGAAATTCCAAGAAATTGTTAGATTGTTATAGTATTGACACAAAAGTAGTATCGTATCATCAGCATAGTGATGATAAAAAAATAAATTTACTTTTAGACAAATTGAAATCTGGATTGAATTTAGCTTTAATTACAGATGCTGGGACGCCAGGTATATCCGATCCAGGTAATAAATTAGTGTCTGATGTGGTTAAAAATATTGGTGATGATTGTCAGATAATACCAATACCTGGGGCGTCAGCTGTTATTTCCGCACTGTCTATTTCTGGATTGCCTACTGATAAATTTTTATTTTTGGGTTTTATTCCACATAAAAAGGGAAGAGAAACATTGTTCAAAAAAATAGAGGCCAGTTCAGAGACAATTGTTTTTTATGAATCCACTCATCGAATAATTAAAACCTTAGAAAGTCTTAATGGTTTGTTGAGTGGTAACAGGATGGTGGTTGTTTGCAGGGAATTAACAAAAAAATTTGAAACAATATACAGAGGCAGTATAGATAATGTATTAAATAGTCTTAAGGCAGATAATACCAAGGGGGAATTTGTAGTAGTGATCAGTGGCAAATAAACTAAAATTATATATGAACAAATTTTATATTACAACGCCAATCTATTATGTAAATGATAAACCACATATTGGCCACGCTTATACAACCATAGCGGCCGATGTTTTGGCTAGATTTCATAGATTGAAAGGTGAGGAAGTATTTTTTTTAACTGGCACTGATGAACATGGAGCTAAAGTGGCTGCTAGTGCTGAACAAGCTGGAAAGCTACCTCAAGATTTTTGTGATGAAAATTCTGCTAAGTTTCAGTTGATTTGGGATAGATTGAATATATCCAATGATCATTTTATTAGAACTACGTCAGATCAACATAAAGCCGGTGTAGAAAAATTTTTAACAAAATTAAAAGAGGTGGGAGCGGTATACGAAGGTGATTATAGTGGTTTATATTGCACTGGTTGTGAAAAATTTATTACCGAAAAAGAATTAGTTAACGGCTTGTGTCCAGACCACAAAAAAGAGCCGGAAGTTCTAAAAGAAAAAAATTATTTTTTTAAGTTAAGTGATTATTTACCCAAAATCGCCGAATTAATAAATAATGGCGAGTTAAAAATTTTACCAGAAAACAAAAAAAATGAAGTTTTGGGTTTGATTAAACAGGGGATGGATGATTTTTCTATTTCTCGTGAAAGTGTAAAATGGGGGATTAAAATACCTTTCAGTGAAAATCAAGTTACTTATGTATGGGTAGAGGCACTGCAGAATTATATTACTGGTATTGGCTACGGTAGTGATGACAAGACCTTTAATAAATTTTGGCCAGCTAATATTCATTTGATGGCCAAAGATATTATTAAATTTCATGCACTGTACTGGCCGGCTATGCTACTAGCCGCTGGTTTGCCATTGCCAGAAGTAGTTTTTGCTCATGGATTCTTTACTATTGATGGTGAAAAAATGAGCAAGAGTTTGGGTAATGTGATTGATCCAGATGTTTTGGTAGATGAATTTGGTTCTGACGCAGTTAGGTATTTGTTGCTTTCTCAATTTCCATTTGGAGCTGACGGTGATGTTAAGGCTGGAAATTTTGTTATTCAGTATAATTCAGATTTGGCTAATGGTATAGGTAATTTAACATCAAGAGTACTGTCTATGGTGGAAAAATATTTAGATAGCATTGTGCCAGTAAAAGATTTTGAATTTTCTGATGAAGTAGCTGGTATTTGGCATCAATATGAAGATGCTATGAAAAGATTTCAAATAGATGACGTTATAGAAATTATTAGGAAATTAAATTCCTTCGCTGATGGTTATGTCGAAAGGCAAAAGCCTTGGCAGTTAGCCAAAGAAGACAAAGATCAATTAAATAAAGTATTATATAATTTACTAGAGAGTGTAAGACATTTAGCCTTGATGGTTTATCCAGTTATGCCTGAAGTTTCAGAAAAGATTTTTGGATATTTAAATCAAGCTGATTGGAAAAATAAATCATTTAAAGAATTAGTGGATTGGGGCGGATTAGAGTCGGGTCAAAAAGTTGAAAAGCCTCAACCATTATTTCCCAGACTAGAAAAATAATTTTTTTATTAAGATTATTATTAATCTAAAATATTTAAGTTGAATTCATGCTTTTCACTTTAGTAGATGTAATTTTGGTTGTGTTAGTTGCTGGTTTTGTGATGCTTGGTTTTATTATGGGTTTGATAGCAGTTATTGGTTCGTTGGTTGGTATTATTATTGGAACTTGGGTGGCGAGTAGTTATTTTCTTACACTTTCTGGATTTATAAACCCTTATTTATTGGGTCATGAGGGAATAGCTAAGACAATAACTTTTATGGCTATATTTTTAGTGGTTAATAGACTAATAGCTTTAATATTTTGGTTTGTGAATAAAGCTTTTAATTTAATATCAATTATACCGTTTTTTAAATCAATAAATCGTTTTGGTGGCGCTATCTTGGGGTTTTTCGAGGGGATTATTATCACTGGTATGACCGTTTTTATTATGGCTAAATTTATTACTAGTGTCCCTTGGCTGGTTAATTCATTAAATGATTCTAAAGTAGCTCATTTATTGGTGCTAGTGACGCAATTATTGAGTAATTTTATATCTTAATATGTTAATAGATTCACATTCTCATGTAAATTTTGATGTTTATAGAAAAGATTTTAAGAGTGTTATTGACCATTGTTTAGTAAACAATACTTGGTTGATAAATATTGGTTCAGATTTTAAAACTTCCAGCAAAACAATTGAATTGACTAGAGACTATGGACGTGGTGTCTATGCAGTAGTTGGACTTCATCCGATTCATGTAGTAGATGATGTAGTTGAAAGTGTTATTGTAGATGGTCAAAAAACAGAAGTGGTAACTCCGAAAGAAGAATTTGATTATAATAAATATAGAGATTTAGCTAAGTCATCGGATAAAGTGGTTGGATTGGGAGAAGTTGGTTTGGATTACTTTTATTTCAATGATAATGATAGTGATTCACTTAGTAAGAAAAACTTACAAAAAGAAGTTTTTAAAAAATTTATAAAGTTATCTCAAGAATTAAATTTACCGCTGGTTATGCATTGTCGAGGACACAAAGATGATCCATATGGCGCTTATGATGATATGTTGGAAATTTTAAGTGATACCAGACATCATCATGGTGTAATACATTGTTTTGGCGGTAATTTAAATCAAGCTAGTAAATTTGTAAATCTAGGATTTTATGTTGGGTTTACTGGGATAATTACTTTTAAGAAAAAGTCCGAAGATGTTCAGGAAGTAGTTAGAGCCGTGCCACTTGATAAAATATTAATTGAAACCGATTCACCATTTTTAACGCCAGAACCGCATAGAGGACAGAGAAATGAGCCATATTATGTTAAATTTGTAGCTCAAAAAGTAGCTGAATTAAAAAAAATAACTTTTGATGAAGTGGCTATTATAACTACAGATAATGCCAAAAATTTATTTAGTATTTAAATTATGATTAATTTAATTATCTTGAGTTTAAATTTATTTTCAGTCATCGCTATATATTTTGGATTACAAATAGGCTGGATGTCAATATTCATCGTTACTTTATTTTTTACTTGGTTTGTTTCTTTAAGTGTTTTTTCAAATGTAATATTGTCTAAAATTTTCCCATTACCTAATTTATATATAAAATTATTAGGTGTTTTTTTTAATATTTTTTTTCTTGGCTTTATAGTTAATATTTTTACCAGTTGGTTTATCTTTAATAATTTTACACTATCATTAGCTTTGGGTATTACTAGTCTAATTTTATTTTGTTGGTCATATTTTTTTAATAATATTGAGCCCGGTCATAAAATTTATTTAGGCAATAATGATGGTCTATGGAAAATTAGTAATTTAGTTTTTATAGTATTTGCGTTATTAGTGATACTTGGGTTGGCGATTGTGGTTTCCTATAAGACTGGTAGCTATTTGACTAGTCCTTGGCAAATTTTGCCCCTAGAATATTTGGTAGTGGTGTTTTTATTGTTAATTATAGTTTTTTCTTTGGTTTTTTCCAAACAAAAAGTTTGGTTGATTATGGTTGCAATTATTGCCACTTCGTTTTTGATGCATACTTACTTATTGACTTATTCAGAGGGTTTTGGTGGTGATAGGTGGCGACATATTGGTTCAGAAAACAGGATACTAGCTGGTATAGACTATCAACCGACATTATTGTCAGATAATATTTGGTATCAAAATATCTTTGGTCTTAATATCCCCAGAGCTTTAATAGCTGGTCCTAAGATATCTTATGGTTTTCAATGGTCTTTAGTATCTATTGTGTCTAAGGTTTTTAAGATAGATATTTTTAGTTTAGATAAATATTTTATTATAGTTTTATGGTCGTTATTTTTACCACTAATTAGTTTTTCTTTAGCTTTTCAATTTAAAAATAAAAGAAAATTTGGCCTTTTAGTGTCTGCTTTAACTTTGGTTTTTTATCTTTTGCAATATTATGGGTCGCAAACTCTGCCTATTAGTTTTTCGGCCTTATATTTTTTATTTTTAGTCAGTTGTTATTTGTCTTACTTTAAAAGTAGAGAAAAATTAGTGTTAGCTTTTATAGTTTTTTTAACAGCTCTTTCTTATTTTGGTTACTCTTTATCATTTGCAATGTTGCTTATTGCTTTTTTGTGGCTATTAGCTTTTAATTTGAGCCCTATTAAAAAATACTTAGTTTTTTTTATTTTGAGTTTTACGATATTTTTAGGAGAGGTGTTATCTGGTTTTTCTACTTTCAAAAGAAATTTTCACATAGGTGAGATTTTAAGGGAGGTTTTTATAAAGGGTAATTTTTTATTTTTTGATAAAGGTAGTTTTTTGCCACTAGAAATAAAATATTGGTATATATTGTCACTAATGGTTAGTTTAATTTTTGTTTTTATTTGTTGTTATGTTGGCTTTAAGATTTTAAGAGAAAGAATAAAGACTAACGTTTATTTAATCAGCCTGATTTTTATATTTTTTATAAATTATTTAAGTTCTTGGTTATTTTTGGATGGCCTTCATTCTTTGGCTAGGCGCATGAGTATATTTATTGTTTTATTGTTGATTTATGTACTAGCTTATTGGGTTTATATTTTCTCTAATAATCGCCTGTATGCGGTTTTGATTATTGTTGCTATGAGTTTTATAGGTATTTTAACTTATGCTTCAGGACCAGTATTAGAGGCAGCAGTGACAGAATATGATACAGCATCGATGAAATATATCTGGGATCAAATAGGTAACGATCAGCCAAGTAATTATTGTGTTTTAGCTAATACTTGGTCACTCTTGGCTTTAGAGTCTTATTCAGCTAAAGAGGTAGTGGCTGGTAATTTCCCCAGTGATTTTAATTACAATCAAGATCAGAGAGTAGATATTCTAAAAAGATTTATAGGCAATCCGTCATTAAGTTTGATAGATGAAGCTTTAGATATTACTAGGACTAAGTCTTGTTTTATAGTTATTGATTATAATTCTTTAAATAATTCAAAATTAAACTATATTAGTAACCTGCTGGGTAAACCAAATATTTTTGGTCAGAATTTGGTTTGGCAGTATAGGTAATTTTTTAATTAATAAGTTGTTAACTATATGGATGATTGTATTTTTTGTAAAATAGTCAAAGGAGAAGTGCCAAGTTATAAAGTTTATGAGGATGATAATTTTTTGGCTTTTTTAGATCATACACCGGTTAATAGTGGCCATACTATTATTATTCCCAAAAAACATCATGAAACATTTTTAGATTTACCAGATGATATATTAACCAAAGTGTTAATGGTTATTAAAAAAATTGCCCCAGCTATTGTTAATGGTACTGGCGCTAGTGGATTTAATTTAAACTTAAATAATGGTCGAGTGGCTGGACAGATGGTGTTTCATGCACACTGGCATATTATACCTAGACATGAAAGTGATGGCTTAAAACATTGGTTGAGTAGAGATTATGGCGTTGGTGAGGCAGAAGAAATTTTGGAGAAAATAAAAAATAAATTATAGTTTTATAAAATTAAAAAAAGCACGATTTATTTCGTGCTTTTGTGTTAGTTAATGAATTCACCACGGTTGAATTTTTTGATTGATATTAATTCTCCCTTCCAAAATCTTAATTTAACTCCAACTTCTTTAAATAACTGCTTAGTCTTGTTGGCTTGCTCTAGCCAGATATATTTATTTTGATTGTCCCATGATTTATCAACTACTACTTCAATAATCCCACTCTGTACAATCCCTCGAGCACAATCCATACAGGGAATGCCATTAGTGTACATAGTGCAATCTTTAAGTGAGGCACCAAATCTGGTGACATTGTAGATTGAATTTCTTTCGGCGTGCTCAAACCAGAAATATTTTTCTGGTCGTATTTGTCTGTCTGGATTATTATCATTAATGTTACGAGGAAAACTGTTATAGCCGGTGGATCGCACTTCTTTATCAGGGCCAATAATTACCGCTCCAATGTGGTGTGGGTGCTTTGGTCCTTGCTCCTAGCAGCAACTAAATAAGCCATAGACATGAAAATATCATCCCAACTGGGAATATTAAGTGTATTCATTGTTATGTCTCATTTTGAGTTTTAAAGTCCTACTGTAATGACAATATTAGCACAAGATTATTTAATATTCAACTCCATGGTATATTCATGATCTTGGATAATCGTAGTAAAATAAATATTATCGCCCTTGTTATTGATTGTCAGGTGACTTATATTTTTGCCCTTAAATAGTTCGATAATATTTCTAAGCTCTCTATTGTCTAATTCGATTATCTTTATAGAGTCTTCACTAGTAAATATTATGTGGCGACCTTCGTGGTGCCAAAGAGCTTCAGTGATACCAGAGCCAATTCTAGTGATTAATTCTGGTTCTTTTTTTTCTAAATTATATATCCAAATTTCCCAATCATTATAAAACAGTAAGGTATTTTGATTTAACCAACTAAAGTTTTTAGCCTCTCTTTTGATAGTTTTATTTTTTAGCTCTGGGTCAATTATAAAAAATTCTTGAGATTTTATATTGGCTAGTATTAATTTAGAAAAATCATGGTTTAGAAATTTACAATCTTGACATTTTACTCCATCAATTATTTCTGGGTTAGTATCAGATATTTTTTGTTTGTATATGATATCTTTATAATAATAATAAATGAAATCATTGTTAATAATAAAATCAGATATTGATTTATTAAAAATTAATTTTTTATCACCAGTGAATAGGTCAATTTTCCAGACTCCAGATGCATTTAAAGCATACAATGAATTATCGTTATTCAGGCTCCATTTAATTGATTGATAATTATCGTTGCTAATTTTCACTGGTTGAAGGTAATATCTTTCGGTGTCGATAGCTAGGTAATTATTGTTAGATTTGATTAATATTTTTTTGCTAGTGTTAGACCATTCTAAAATTTGAGGATTAGCGTATTCATTAGCTTGATAAATTGTATGGGTTTCTTTATTGTCGAAATTAAAAGAAATAATATTTCTATCACTGGTTAAGAACGTCGATTTTTTATTATCTGGAGATGTTAGCCAGCTTATAATGTTATGTTCGGCTATTTGAATTGGTAAATTATTTTTCCAGAGTATAACATCTTCAGCAAAAGTAGTGGAATTTTCGTATATTTGTAATTTTTTGGTCCAATCATGATAACCGTCTTTGGTTAATTTAATTTCGTAATCAGCTGGTAGCAATTTTTCTATTCGAGATGGTGTTTGGTCACCAATTATTAATTTACCATTTAAATAAACATCAGCTTTTTTGGGTATGGAGCTAACTATAAAAATGCCAGTTTTTTGCACTTTACCTCGTTTGAAGTTATAGCGATAGCCCTGGGTATACAAAAGTACCAGTGGGACGACAATTAAAAATACTGTAATAAAAGAAATATAGACTAAGCGTCTAAAGATAATATTTTCAGCGGTGGTTAGCTTTATATTTTTATACTTGCTGTCAGTTTTTGACATTGTTATTCGTTTATTTTTTCAATTTGAGCACCAATATTTTTTAATCTGGAAACTATATCTTCATAACCTCTTTCTATTTGATATATATTGTCTATTATAGTCTCACCTTGAGCACATAAGCCAGCTATAATTAAAGCCATGCCAGCTCGTAAATCGGGGCTCTCTAATTTTTTACCGTAGAGTTTTGTTTTGCCGTTAACAATTACTCTATGCGGGTCGCACATTATTATATCAGCTCCCATAGTATTTAATTTATCAGTATAAAATAAGCGACCTTCAAATATTGTTTCATGAATTAAGCTACGACCATTAGTTTGGGTCATTAAAACCGTAAAGGGTGCCTGAAGATCTGTGGGAAAACCAGGATATTCATGAGTTTGAATATCAGTACCATGTAAATGACTGGTTTTGGTAATTATGTAGTCAGGTCCAATCTCTAAATCAGCACCAGAATTTTTTAAAATTGTTAATACTGTTTCTAAATGTGCCGGATTACAGTTACTAATTTTTATTTTGCTGTTGGTGGCTAATCCTAGCATTACAAAAGATCCAGCTTCAATTCTATCGGGGATTAGTTCATAGGTTCCAGCTGATAATTTATCGACTCCAGTAATAGTTATTTGTGGTGTACCAGCGCCAGTAATTTTAGCCCCACATTTATTTAAATAATCTGCTAGGGCCGGTATTTCTGGTTCCATGGCAGCATTAATGATAGTTGTAGTGCCCTCTGCTAAACAAGCAGTCATCATTAAACTTTCAGTGACAGTGACTGAAATTTTGGGTAAAACTATTTTAGCGCCTTTTAATTTCTTCGCTTTAATAGTGAAAGATTCACCGTGGTCGAGTATTTCAGCGCCCATAGCTTTAAAGCCAGACATAAACAAGTCAACTGGTCGTTTGCCAATAATACAGCCACCGGGATGACTCATAGTAACTTCGCCGAATTTAGCTAGTAGTGGTCCGGCTAGCATTATGGAAGATCTTAGTTTTTTGACTAAATCTGAATCTGGTGTTGACTTAGTTATTTTGCTTGGATTAATTTCTAGTGTTGAGTCATGCCAAGTTATTTTAGCGCCCAGGCTTTCTAAAATTTCGGTCATTCTTTTGATGTCTTCTATTTTTGGTATATTGGTGATCTGGCAAGTCTCATTGGATAAAATAGAAGCGGCTAGTATTTTGAGAGCAGAATTTTTAGCACCGGCTACTTTGATTTCTCCTGATAATTGATGACTTCCTGATATTTTATACTTTTCCATCTAGTAAGTTATATTATAATTTTATTTTAATATATTATTACATATTTATGGTTATTTTAATAGTTGACAAGATTATTAAAATGTGATAATATCTTATTAGTTCTCAATGTCTTTGTTGGGAATTAATTAAAAGAACAACAGGAGGAAATAAGTTGTACATTAATACATTCAAAAGAAAAATTTTTTTAGTCTATGGAATTACTTTAATTTTATTGTTAGCATTAAATCCATATTCGATGGCCATGTCTGGTGATCAGCGTGAGCAATCGAGTAATTATCCAAGTGATAATGAAAATAAAAATAATTTTTTGAGTGATTCTTTTTTGACCGATAAACTATTTAAGTTGTTTGGTGTTACTACTCTCGATCCGGAGATTGAGCTGGCATTGGATGCTAGCTATATAATCGAATCAGATAGCGGTAAAAATTTAATAGGTGATGACGGCCGGTCCATTGGACCACTGCATATCCAAAAACAAGCTATTGATGACGTTAATCGAATATTGGGTTATAAGGCTTTTACTTATAGTGATCGTATGTCACTGGAAGAGTCTTGTAAGGTGTTCAAGGCTTATTTGGATTTTTACGGTCAAAGATATTTCAAAAAAACAGGAAAACAACCGACCACTGAGGTTTACGTTCGTATTTGGAACGGTGGACCCAATGGTTATCAAAGTGTAAAAACCAAGAATCATTGGCAAAAAGCCAAAGAAGTGATTTTTTAGTTTTTATTATACCGTTGATGTAAATTCAGCGGTATTTTTTTATTTTTGTTTTGTAGCCATTTATTTGTTACAATTATGACATATAAAATAATATTAATATTTCATGATAAATTTTAAATTTCCAATCACCAAGCTCAAAGAGAAAGGTGTGCCATTTTGGCTTTCCTTTGCTTTTATAATTACGGCCTTTGCTCTAGGCTTGTTATTGGGTAGTAATGTTTCCATTTCTAGTAATCAGGAAATTATAAGGGGCATCAGTCCAAATGCCACTACTACATCAGCCGGCATAGTCAAAGATAAAGATGGCTTTATACCTGACTATTTGACTAAGGATGTAGATTTTAATTTATTTTGGGATGTTTGGAGTATTATTAAACAAGAAGCTTATGACAAGGATATTCCTGATACTCAACTTTTCTATGGAGCTTTGTCTGGTGTAGTTTCATCATTAGGTGATCCCCATTCTGTATTTTTTACACCGGAAAATACCGATGGTTTTAATGAAGAGTTAAATGGAAAATTTGAAGGTATTGGTGCTGAAATTGGTATTAGAAATAATATTTTAACGGTTATAGCGCCACTTGATGACTCACCAGCCTTTAAAGCCGGACTTAGACCAAAAGATTTAATTTTAGAAATAGATGGTGATAAAACTGACGGCTTAAGCTTGTCTCAGGCAGTTAATTTAATTAGAGGCCAACATGGTACAGATGTAGTCCTAACTATTTATCGTGATGATATTAAAGAATCTAAAAAAATTACTATCACCAGAGAGGCCATTAAAGTTAAGAGTTTAGAGTTTGAAATAAAAGATAACAATATAGCTTATATAAAAATTAGGCAATTTAATTCTGAAACAGTGCCATTATTTAATGATGCGGTGTTAGAAATCATTCAAAATCCTAATATCTCTGGAATTATTTTGGATATGCGCTATAATCCGGGTGGTTATTTGCAGTCAGCTATTGATGTGGCTGGCGAATGGGTTGATGGAGAAGTGGTAGTAAAAGAAAAAATTAGAAATGGCAAAGAGGTTTTGCATCGAGCCAATAAGTTGGCTAAATTAGATAAATTTAAGACTGTAGTTTTGGTAAATGCTGGTAGTGCTTCTGGATCAGAGATTGTGGCTGGAGCTCTTCAAGATTTGCACAAAGCTACTATTGTTGGCACTCAAACCTATGGTAAGGGTTCGGTTCAAAAATTAATTAATTTAAAAGATGGTTCTTCTATTAAGTTAACTGTAGCTAAGTGGTTTACGCCTAGTGGTAACACTATAGAAGGCGATGGCATTACGCCAGATGTTGAAGTAGAAATATCTGATGATGATTATAACGTTTATAGAGATCCACAAATGGATAAGGCTATAGATATAATTAGAGGTAGATAATTGTTGTGTGTATTAACTAATGAGTGCTATAATAGTTTCAAGATTATTATAATATTAGTATGAAGGTTATATTTATTAAAAAAATTAAAAAGATTGGTGAAATAGGTGATATTAAAGAAGTATCGGATGGTTATGCTATTAATTTTTTAATTCCTCAAAAAATAGCCGAGCCAGCTAGCGTTAAAAATGTTAATAAGTTTAGAAATATAAAACAACAAGATAATAAGCAGGCTAATAAGGCTTTAGTTTTAGCTCAAAAAAAAGCCAAACAACTGCAAGGTTTGGTTATAAAAATTATTGGAAAATGTAATGACGATGGCAAATTGTATTCTTCGATTTCTGCTGATATGATTGTTGATAAGTTAAAAGATAGGGGAATTAATATCGAAAGTAGTCAAATTAATTTGCTAAAGCCGATAAAGGATCTTGGTAAGCATTCGGTTTTCATTGTTTTAAGCCATGGATTAGAGTCAGAAATAACAGTTATTGTTAATGAATAGTTAAGTACCATATATTTTTATTATTTTTAATAGGGGTTTAACCCTCTATTTTTTTAGATTAATAATTGGTAAATTAAATAGTTATGTCAAAAAGAAAATATATTTTTGTAATTGGCGGTGTTATGTCCGGTGTTGGCAAGGGTATTGCTAGCGCTTCCATTGGTAAAATTTTACAAGCTAGAGGCTTAGCTGTTACGGCTGTAAAAATAGACCCTTATATTAATGTTGATGCTGGCACCATGAATCCAATTGAACATGGTGAGGTTTATGTTACTAGTGATGGTGATGAAACTGATCAAGATATTGGTAATTACGAGAGGTTTTTAAATATCGATATCCATCGTGATAATTATATGACAACTGGTCGAGTTTATCGCTCGGTGATAGAAAAAGAAAGAAATCTAGAATACGAAGGCAAGTGCGTAGAGGTAGTGCCACATATTCCAATGGAGGTAATTAGACGAATAAAAAATGCGGCCGATAAGGATGATGCCGATGTTACTATTATTGAAGTTGGCGGCACAGTGGGTGAATATCAGAATATTTTATTTCTAGAGGCGGCTAGAATGATGAAGTTAAATCATCCAGAAGATGTCTTGTCGGTTTTAGTGTCATATTTACCAGTGCCATCAAAAATTGGTGAAATGAAAACCAAGCCAACTCAAACGGCCGCCAAAATGCTTAATTCCGCTGGTATTCAGCCAGACTTTATTTTATGTCGAGCCGATCAAGAAATTGATGATTTAAGAAAGGAAAAAATTGCGATGTTTTGTAATGTTCGCAAAGAAGAGATAATTTCGGCACCAGATACTGATTTAGTTTATGAAATTCCAGCTAATTTTGAACGAGACGGTTTGTCAGAAAAAATATTAAAGAAGTTAAATTTGGAGGCTCGAGCTATTGATTTAAGTGATTGGGATAATTTTATTCAAAAAATAAAAAGCACTAAAGACACTTTAAAAATTGGTATTGTTGGTAAATATTTTGAAACTGGCGATTTCGTATTGTCTGATGTTTATATATCAGTGATTGAAAGTTTAAAGTATGCGGCTTGGCAAAGTGGAGTAGATCCGGAAATCCACTGGATTAATTCTGATGCTTATGATGGTCATAGCGAAAAAATAGATGAGTTGCGAGATTATCATTGCTTGGTGGTACCCGGTGGCTTTGGTTCTCGAGGAATTGAAGGAAAAATTGCGGCTATTCAATATGCTCGTGAGAATAAAATTCCGTTTTTAGGTTTGTGTTATGGTATGCAATTAGCTTCTATTGAATTTGCCAGACACATTTGTGGTTTAGGTGGAGCTACAACCACAGAAATTAGACCGGAGGCGGAACATCCCGTTATTCATATTATGAGTGAACAGGCTGAAAAATTATCCAAAAAACAATATGGTAATACTATGAGATTAGGTAGTTATCCTTGTATTTTAAAATCAGGATCGATAGTGGAAAGACTGTATGGAAAATCAGAAATAGTCGAGAGGCATCGTCATCGTTATGAGTTTAATAATGATTATCGAGATCTATTAGAGGAAGCTGGATTGGTTGTCTCTGGGACTTCGCCAGATGATCAATTGGTAGAAATTATCGAATTACCAGAAGATATTCATCCTTTTTTTGTGGCTACTCAGTTTCATCCAGAATTTAAATCCAGACCACTGCAACCGCACCCATTATTTATTGGCTTAGTTGAAGCCGGACAAAAAAGAATTATCAATTAATTTTCTAAAAATAAAAATACTCCGCAAAACGGAGTATTTTTATTTTTAGATTTATTCAACGCTAACTATTTGAGCATTCTCTAATTTACCGTTGAATTTTTTAATTTTTTTCTTGGTGTATTTCACTAAACCACTGCCAATGGCGAAAATAGAATCGTCTTTAGCAATTCTGGTATTTTTACCTGGTCTATATCTGCTACCCCTTTGTCTAAGGACAATAGCCCCATTTTTAGCAGTTTCGCCACCGTATAATTTAATGCCCAGTCTTTGGGCATTAGAATCTCGGCCCAGTCTAGTACTACCACCAGCTTTCTTGTGTGCCATATTTAACTAGCTTATTTCTTATAAATTAACAACTAGTATTTTAACTTATTTAGTAAAAAAAGTCAAGCTTTGTTCTAAAATAACTTAAATTTAGATCAATAAAAAAGCCGATCTCCCATAATTATATATAGTTGCTCGGCGTGGTAGTTTTGGGCTAAATTCCCAGTATTTCGTCTTTTTTGGTAGTTTTGTTTTTATCACTGGGCTTGCCTGGCTGTTTTTGTCTTTGATCATCTAATAATTTTTGGACTTCAGTGCCAGTATTAAAGCCGCGATAAAAAGCCTCATCATTTAAAATGGCTATACCTTGATAGATGCCGTAGCAGATAAATAAACTAAGCAGAATAATAGTAATAGCAATAACCGGATGAACCTGGATATTTTTCATTGTAAGGTACCTCCTAGGGTTGCTACTATGTTATATTATATTATTTGTTAATGTCAATAAATAAAAAAGTCGACCATTGCTTGGTCGACGTTTTAGTTTGGCCATTTTTTGAGAACACCATCAGCAAAACCCCACTGAATAGCTTTTTCTGGCGTTAAGAAAACATCACTTTTCTTTTCCATTTCTCTATTAATTAAAGATCTAATTTTAGCTGCACTCTGGCCTTTAAATTTTGGTCCATGTATTGCTTTTTCAACATAAATATCCACCATAGTTTTGTTACTAATTTTGGCAAAATCAGCGTTACTTTGGAAAGTCCTCATGTCAGCTGAAAAAGCCATTGTGCCTAAATGAAACATAAAATAAGAATTTGGCATCATTAATCTAGTATCACCAGCTTGAAAAATCAGAGAAGACATACTGCGAGCATGAGTATAGGAAATTATGGTGACATGGTAAGGCATAGATTTGATAGTATCATAAATAGCCATGCCTTCTTCCCATAGGCCACCACAAGTATGTAAATGAATAATAACAGGTTCAGTAGATGATTGATGTCTGAGAATATGAAGATTTTTTATAACCTTGGTAGCCATCATATATTCAACGCCAGGTTCAACACCTTCATAACTATCGGTATTCATATCTATTCCATGGATCCAAATCTCTCGTCTAATTAAATCAATCCAGTGATTATGGAGCTGTTCAACAAAATAAGCCGTTGAAATAGGCACATTCATCCGATTTCTCGATTGAGCCATGTCGGTAGTCTCCGTTGGTTTTAAAAGTGCAAATCCAATGTATTTTGTAAGTTAATCTTAAGTTATTATTGATTATTTATCAATATCTACCAATATTCCTAAAATTTGCTATAATTTATTTAAATAATTAGTAAAAATAAATTATGTCATTAAGACTCTTATCGTTATTATTCCTGGTATTTTTTTTAACTGGCTGCACTAAGCAGTCTACAGTTATTAATATTGATTTGCCAGTTAATGATGAAAATATTTTGGAAAACAATAATGTCGTGTCTAATGAAAACACGAACGCCACATCGGATGCGACTAATACCAATACCAATACCAATACTAATACTAATACTAATACTAATACTAATACTAATACTAAAGAACCAGTAACAGCACCGGTAACCGTTGAAATACCAACTAAATTAGAATTGGATGTGGCCTTCGCACCGCAAGCACCTTTTGGCAATTGGAATGAACTTAATGAAGAAGCCTGTGAAGAGGCTTCTATGGTGACAGCAGCTAAATATTTTTTAAATCAACCTTTGGATGAAAAAATCATGGCAGATGAGCTGGTTAAGTTAGATGCTTGGGAGAAAAATAATGGTTATAAAATTGATTTAAGCGTAGTCCAAACTGTGGCAGTTTTAAAAGATTATTTTAATTTATCAGCTAAAGTCATTAATGACGTGAGTGTTAATCGGATTAAATATGAATTAAGTTTGGGTAATTTGATAATAGTGCCACTGGCTGGTCGGGAATTAAATAACCCTTACTTTAGAGCACCCGGACCAATTTATCATATGCTAGTGATTAAGGGTTATGACAGTGATGAATTTATTGTTAATGAGGTTGGCACCAAAAGAGGTGATAGTTTTAAATATAAATACGACGTCTTAATTAATGCTATTCATGATTGGAATCCAGATTGGTCGCATTATGAGGTGACTGATGAACAAATGACTGCCCAGCCTAAAAAAATGGTGGTAGTTAATAAGTAAAGACTTTGACAAATTGCTTTAAATTTGTTACGGTATTTAAATACCAACTAGATTAGTAGGGATTAAATTTAAATTCATTAATAATGATTTTATGGAAGCTAAAATTAAAAAACAATTAAATAAAATTCGGCCATATATCCAAATGGATGGTGGTGATGTTGAATTTGTGTCTTTCGATACTGAAACTGGACTTTTGACAATTCAGTTGAGTGGTGCCTGTGTTGGCTGTCCGATGTCTCAGATTACTTTACAAGAAGGTATCGGTAGAACGATTAAACAAGAAATACCAGACGTTAAAGAGGTTGTGGCTATTTAATTAAATATCTATGATACAAAGAATATATCTGGACAATGCGGCAACTACTAAAATGGATCCGATGGTTTTGGATGCCATGTTGCCGTATATGCAGGAAGAGTATGGCAATGCTTCTTCTCTGCATTATGCTGGTTTGGATAATCGGGTGGTAGTGGACAGATCTCAAGCGAAGTTGGCTAATTTTTTGGGTTGTAGTAAATCGGAGGTGTATTTTACCTCTGGAGCTACAGAAAGTGATAACATGGCTATTTTTGGCGTTGTAGAAGCTATTAAATCATCAAATAAAGATGTTGATTCTAAACTTCATGTTATTACTACTAAGATAGAACATGATGCTATCTTAGAGCCTTGCCATGAACTGGAGAAGCAGGGAGTTGAAGTAACTTATTTACTACCAGACAAGAATGGCATGATTGATGTGGCAACCTTAAAGGAAGCTATTAGGCCAGAAACTGTTTTAGTGTCTATAATGTATATTAATAATGAAATAGGGACTATTTTACCAATTACTCAATTTGGGGAATTAATATCAGAATTAAATAAAACTCGAGAGACTAAAATATATTTTCATACTGATGCCACTCAGGCTATTAATTTTGTGAATTGTAATGTAGCTGATCTAAAAGTTGATTTACTATCTATGTCTGGCCATAAAATTTATGGACCAAAGGGTGTTGGAGCTATATATATTCGGCAGAATACTCCTTTTAAGCCATTGGTTTTTGGCGGTCATCAACAGGCTAATATTCGACCTGGTACTTATAATGTGCCGGGAATTGTTGGTTTGACTGCTGCCATAGATTTGCTTGGTAATGAATCTAAGCGCAGTCAGATAAATCAATCTTTAATTGAATTAAGGGATTGTATAATAAATCGAGTACTAACAACTATAGATGGAGCTATTTTGACTGGTGGTATGGAAGAAAGATCGCCTAATAATGCTAGCTTTGTTTTTGATGGCGCTGAAGGGGAGGATATTGTTTTGATGCTTTCTGAAAGAGGTATTGCTTTGTCTACTGGCTCAGCTTGTTCAGCTGGGTCGCTGGACCCATCTCATGTGTTATTAGCCATTGGTGTGCCCAGTGAATTAGCACATAGTAGTTTGCGAGTCAGTCTAAGTAAATACAATACACAAGAAGAAATTGATATATTTTTGACAGAATTAATTACGGCCGTTACTAAGCTGAGAAGTCTTTAATCTATAAAATAAAAACCACTATTTTGAAATAGTGGTTTTTATTTTACTAGATGGTTGGTGGCGGTGTAGTGATTAAATTTTGAAATGGATCTTTAATATCTGCTGTGTTAATTTTTTCAGAATTTGTTTTTTGTTCAATTTCATCTATTACTTTGTCGAATTTATCTTTCTCTAGGTTTTGATCAGATATTTCTTTTCTTAGGTCAGTGATTAATTCGGCTTCAATTATTGTTTGATATACATTGTTGTATAAAAATCTTATCAAAATAAACAAGGCAATAATGATAATAATAATAGTAATAGGGTAGAGATACCTGATTAGTATAAAGAAATTTATTTTTTTTATTTTTTTATTTTTCATTTTTTAAAATAAACATTGCCAATTAATTGAGCGACTACAGTACTGGAGCCGTCAGATTTTTTGTTTTTAGTAAAAGAAATATTCTGTAAATTAAAATAATTTTTTTGGTTTTCTATTCCACTGATAAAATTAAGTATTTGTTTGTAACTGCCGGTAGCAATGATTTTTAATTCCATGGCATTTGTATTTGGTCCAATGTCTTTTTTTACGAAATCAGAAGTTATGTCTATATTGGTGTTATGTTGATTGGCTAGTGATTCTAGATTGTTTATTATATTTAGTTCACTATTTTTTTCTAAAAATATGTCATCTAAGGTTTTAGCAGTCTCTTCTATGTTATCTAAGTCCTTTATGACTTTTTTAATATTCAAACCGAGAGCTAATTTTCTTTCTAATTTAATTCTTTCGTTAGTAATTTCTTGGTTAACAGCTGATATCTCCTTGAGAGCTGGAAAAATTATAAAAGCAGTTATGAAAGTAAAAAATAATAATATCACTCCTATATTGATGTAGAATCTATTTTTATAATAACTTAAAACCATATTTATTTTATTTTATCTAGTATTATTTTAGCAGTAATCGAAAAAGTATTATTATCTTTGGCCAAAAGATCTTTAAGTGGTAGATTAATATCTTCAAAGAGCCCAGAGCTAATTAAATTGTCTTTTAATTTTGTTAAGTCTCCTCTGTTTTTAGCCACGCCTTTTATTTCTATGGATTTATCTTGGTAACTTATTTTTACTAGGTCATATGAAATATTATTGGGGGTAATTTCAGATATTATAATAAAGAAATTTGACCATTTTTTAAAATCCTTTTGTATTTTATCTACGGTTATTATCTTTGAGTTAAGGGTATTAATTTTATTGATTACCTCCCTATTCTCAGCAATGCTGTAGGCGTTTCTCTCGATTAATCTAGCTAAACTATTGTCTAAAACATACTTAGAGATTAGTAATAATATGGCAATAATTAAAGTAAAAAGTAAAACTAAAATGATAAGCTCCTTAACAGCCACGTAGACTCTTTTGATTTTTAGCTCCCTTTTTTGACTGGGGGATAGTAGATTAATGGTTATCATAAAAATGTATCTGGTCTTAGACCTCTAAGTCCTAGCCCTAGAGCAGTAATAAAGGATTGTGATCTTTGGTCATTAAAAAAAGATGTATTGGGATTTTCTATTATTTCCCAGGGGTTGCTAACTACTACTGGTATTTTGAGTTTACTTTCAAGTACTGGAGCTATGTCGATAAAGTTGGCACCACCACCACAGAGTACGATTCTTTCAATTTTTTTAGAATCTGGAAAATTATAATAGTAGAAGTTGATTGCTTTGGTTATTCTGGTATTCAATTCATTTATAACATCAGAAAATATTTCTAGTAAGGCGCCATGGCATTTTGTTTTATCGAGCCCACAAACTATTTTAGCTTTTTCGGCTTCATCCCATTTCATTTCTAGAGTATCTACAATGTGTTTCGTAATGTTATTACCAGAAATAGGTAGACTAACTGTAAATTTGATGGTCTTATCGTGTAAAAATAAACCAGTTCTTTGAGCACCAATGTCTATGATAATTTGTGGAGTTTGGTTGGTGGCTTGTTCTAATAATAATCTGGAAATTGGCGCTGATTCTATCTCTAGAACTGTTGGTATTAAATTAGCCTTGGCTAGTATATCAACATAAGATTCAATTATGTTTTTAGGTGAAATGCCAACCAGCACTACTAAACCCTTGTCGGTTTTTTCCATTATTTGATAGTCCATATAGACATCATTAAAATCAACAGGGATATCTTGTGGTAATACTTCTTTGATTTTATCAATGATTTCTTCGTCAGAAACCAAAGGCATATTTATGATTTTAAAAAAAGTTTTTTCTTCTGGTAAAACACTAATAACTTCGTCGCTTAGTTTGCCACGCCCAACTTTAGTTTTAATCATTTTGTTAAGAGAATCTAAAAAGACTTTAGGTTGTTTGATTTCTCCGCTAATAATACAATCAGGTGGTAATTTTACCTCACTGTATAGCTGCACTTTAATTTTCTTTGATTTTTTTTCTAACTGAATCATACGTAGATTTCTATCTGATATATCTAAGCCAAAAGCGACTTCAGTTGTGTTTAAAAAAGACATTTATTTATTTGTATTTATTGCTATAATTATAGCAAATATTTGATATAATATAAATTTTAGTATTGTTCTTCCCAGTGGTCTATTTGGATCACTGGTGGATTAGTGTTGTTGGTTGGGTCAATGACATTTTCAAAATTTTCTGGAGCAAAATTAAGAGTGATGGCTCCACCACTAGCAGTGACAGTAGCATCAAAGCCGGCCATGCCACCATTGATTACAAAGTTGGTTCCAGAGCTGGTAATCTTTAAATCATCACTAGAATAAATTAATCCATTAACATTTACAGCACCACCAGATGTCGTAAATTTAAGGTCACCTTCGGACAGCAAGCCACCACCATAAACTGGATCAGCATTGACAGTTATAGTTTGACCAGAGCTGGTAATTTTAATTTCGTCAGCGACTAATACACCGTTGATAGTCATATTTTTACCAATAATTTCGGCGTCACCACTAACATAAATAATGCCATTTAAAGTAGTATTGTTGGGCAGGTTTTTAAATTGATCTTTGGTATAGGTAATTGTGGCTCGATTTTTCCATGAGGTTGGACTATCTGAGTCGAAATCAATTGGTAAGACATCAATAGTGGAAGTTGGGGCGCTTTGAGTGCTATTGTTTAAAGTTATTTTACCACCAGAAACCTTTAGAATGTTATTGCTAGCTGAAATAGTGCCATCATTAACTATAATTTCAGCGCCCTGAACTTTTAAATTTTGATTGGCGTGTAATCGCCCACCGTTAGAAACTAATACTAATCCAGAGCCTGTAAAGGTAAAATTACCATTTTGTTGGGCCCCTTTACCGCCAGCAAAGACAGTGTAATTCCAGTTTGAACCATCACCAGTAGCTTGAGTGATATAATATTTAACAACTCGTCTAGAGGTTTTGCCCGCAATTTGATAAGTAGAAGTAGCAATGATCCAAGCTTCGGCTGGCACAGTATTAATAGCGGATACCTGATAACTGGCATTGCTATCACCAAAAACTTCATTTCGAATAATGTCATTTGATGAATTAAGTGTTCCGTTTAGGAAAGCTTCGCCAGTAGCTGAGTTATTTTGAATTTTCCAAATCAATTCATTGACTCCAGCCTCAGCTAGGTAATATGTTTTAGCAGCGACAGCTTGGCTGTTGGATATCTTCATTTCTGTGATAGTAAAATTTACAACATAAATCGCAGTAACTAGCATTAAAGACATTACTAGTATAGTGGTTACTAAAATAAAGCCATTTTCTTTTTTTGATTTGGATATTATTTTTTTAAAGATTTCGGCCATAAATAGATGTATTTATTATTATAGTTTCTGAATTTTTTATTAGATATAAATTTATGTTAATTAAGCCATTGCCCCAGAATTCTAAATCGCTAGCATATTCACCAACTATTTTATCTTCAACTATTTCTTGAATTGGGTTATTACCAAATTGGTCGATATCTGATATATAAACATAAGTATTGGGATCGGAGGCAAAATAATATCTAGAATATTCTCTTTTAATATCTTGACCATCTAAATAATATCTAATGTACAATATTTGACTGCTGTCGTGACCGTCTAAAAATTTTATTTCTGATGGTATAGTGTCTGGATTTGAGTTGTCAGCTGGGAGAGTGGTGATTATGGCTTGAGATTGTCTAAGTTCTCTGATAATCCTGTCTAGTATTACTCTGCCATTTTGAGTAATTTCAGCTCTAGTGTCAGTTTTTTGGTAGGTAGTTTGACTGATATAATAAACCATAGCTACTACTAAGAATAGTACTACTGAAATACTGATAACCATAACAACTTCAATTAAAGAGAAGCCATTTTTATTATATTTAATTTTTGGCATTATTTTTTACTAATTAGTGATATAACTTGAGTATTTTTTTCGATTTTTAAGGCTTGGTTATACCAATAAATATTGACCGTTAATTTTTTTAGGCCGGTATCAGTTATTGATGTTTGTAAAGTTTCGTCAACATACTCCACTAAAATTTCTCTTTGGTAGTTATAAAATTGATCACTGGGATCATTAGATAATCGATTTTTTACTTCCATAGTACCAACAGTTAAATTATCGTAATCTAAATAAAATAAATTTTCTAAACCAGATTGAGCTAAGTTTGCTGCTACAGTGGCTTGTTCGGAAGTTTTATCGATTTTAAAAGCGATAGGAAATATTTTTGCCAGCGATAAAATTCCAATCATTATAACTAAGATTGTAATCATTGCTTCAAGTAGGGTGATGCCCTTATTGTTCAATTTTAACATAGCCTGATGGTTTAATGGATATAGTGCTGATTGAATTATTGCTATTTATTAAAACAATAGAGCCATTTTCGGTAGCCGCACCAGTGACGTTAAATATAGCCGTATTATCTGTTAGATCATTAATAGAATTAATTGATATAGCTGGATTAATGTTTTTAGTTTTTATGATTTCACTGGTATCAGTATTAATAATTGAATATTGATTAGCATTTTGATCAAAAACCACAGCGTAATTGATTTGTTCGGTAACAGATAATTGCTGAGCCAATCGTAAATCTGAGGCCATGTCCCTGGTTTCCGTATTTAGATTAAGTGTGGGTTTAATTTTGGTGTACACTGGCAGTATAACTAGAGCAATAATGCTAATAACTGTAATAACGCCCAGTATTTCTATTAAGCTGAAACCCGAGTTTTGTTTGTTTTTTGTAGCTATCATTATTAAATAGTTTCGGTTAATGTTTGCATTGGCATCATAATAGCTAGAGCAATTCCACCAACAGCAATACCAATTAAAATCATTAAAACTGGCTCAATAATAACTGGTAAATTATCCATAGTGCTGTAAACTTCCTCTTCATAAAAGACAGCTAAATTTTCTAAGACTTCATCTAGCGATCCAGTTTCTTCGCCAACAGATACCATCTGAATGATATTTGGTGGAAATATATTTGGATAATTTTTAAATACATCAGCCATCTTGTTGCCTTTTTTTACTTGTTCAGCAGACTCTGTGAGGGCTTTTTTATAAAGAGAGTTGCCTAGGACTCGAGAGGTGATTTGTAATGTTTCAATGATAGTGATATCCGTTTTAATTAATGAACTTAGACTTCTGGAGGCTCTAGCTAGGTTAATTTTTTTTATAATACCAGATATGACTGGTATTTTTATTAAAATACTATCAAAAATATATTTACCTTTCTTTGTTCTGATTATTTTAATGAAAGTGGCAACGGCAATAAATATAAATATTACCAAGTATAGGCCATTAGCTTGTACAAAGTTACTAACGGCAATTAAAATCCTAGTTGGTAATGGTAGTTGGACCTCTAATTCGGTAAATAGATTGGTAATGTTAGGCAGTACAAAAACCATCATAAAAGTACCAATACCAAACATAGCTGTAATAATAATAATTGGATATGTTAGAGCATTTCTAACTTTAGACATTAATTTGTGGTCTTTATTGGTTTGCTCATGGAGCTCTTTAATAACACTATCTAGTTGACCAGAAGTTTCACCAGCTTTAATCATATTAATAAACATTTCACCAAAGTTTTCTTGGTATGGTTCCAGTCCTTCACTAAAGGTTTTGCCTTCTTTGATTTTATTTTGGACATCAAAAAGAATTTCTTTTAATTTTTTATTTTTTGTTTGATCGGCTAGAGTACTGAGAGCATCGGCTAGAGGTACGCCAGCTCTAATCATCACTGAAAGATTTTGCAGTAAGAAAATTTTATTAGTTGATGAAATTTTTTTAAATAGTTTTATTCTCATAATTTTTATTATTCTTGGGTCACTCTTAAGACTTCTTCTAGGCTGGTTAAGCCATTTTTAGCTTTAATAAAACCATCTTGCAGTAAAGTCATCATCCCTTCTTCGATGGCTAATTTTTCTAGCTCATCTCGGGAAGCGTTTCGTAAAATTAATTCAGACATTTTTTCGGTTACCTCTAGAGTTTCGTAGATGCCCAAGCGGCCTTTATAGCCACTATTATCACATTGATTACAACCCTTACCACGGTAAAATAACATTGAGTTGATGTTTTGTTTTTTGGTCATATGACCGTGATCAATTAAGTATTTTTCTAATTTTTCTAAATTAAATTGTTGTTGCAATTGAGCAATAGTGGCTTTGTCTAAACTATAACTTTCAATACAATTTTTACAGACTTTTCTAACTAATCTTTGAGCAATAATAATGTTAATTGTTGAGGCAATCAAAAAAGTTGGTATTTTCATATCAATAAAACGGGGGATAGCTGTGACCGCATCGTTAGTATGAAGAGTAGATAAGACCAAATGACCAGTCATAGCTGCATTGATAGATATCTCGGCAGTTTCGGTATCACGAATTTCTCCGACCATGATAATGTCTGGATCTTGACGTAAAAAAGCTCTTAAGCCAGCAGCAAAAGTAAAGCCGATTTTTGGTTGGATTTGGCTTTGATTAATGCCTTTCATTTTGTATTCAATGGGGTCTTCAATAGTAGAGATATTTACTTCTGGCTTGTTAAGCGCGCCTAGAATAGTATAAAGAGTGGTAGTTTTACCACTACCAGTTGGACCGGTTACTAGGATCATGCCATGAGGCTTTTCAATATTTCTTTGGACTAGTTTTAGAGATTCTGCGCCAAAGCCTAGTTGTTCAATAGTTAATTGCTGAGCTTCATCTGGCAATAAACGCATAACGACTTTTTCACCATCAAAGGTGGGAATAATAGAAATACGAAAAGCCACTTTGAATTCCTTGGTTTTAATTTTAAATCGGCCATCTTGTGGTAATCGATGCTCATCTAATTTGAGGTTTGATAAAATTTTAAGTCTAGCGACTACACCAGCATGTGTAGATTTTGGCAGGGTCATTACTTTGCGCAAAATACCATCAACTCGATAACGTACCCCAACTTCTTTTTCGGATGGTTCAATATGAATATCCGAAGCTTTTTCTAAAATAGCGTATTCTAGCAATGTATCTACCACTCTAACAATCGGTAGATCCTGAGCTAGATTTTTTAATTCTTGTGGTTTACCAGTTTTATCTTTTTCTTCTTCGCCCAATTCTTTAATTTCAGCATTTAAGCCCTTGTGATATATTTTTAAAGTGTCATTAATATCTTCGGGGGTGGTAATATGGAGCTTGATATTTAGTTGAGTTTTTTTGGCTAAAAAATCAAAAAGTTCGATATTAGATATATCGAGAGTAGCAATCATCAAATCCTCATTGGTTTTGTCGAAGGCAATGGTTTGGTGTGATCTGGCGGTGATTTCGGGGATTAAAAATAAAATATCTTTGCGGATTGTCTTGTCCTTTAGATGAATAAATGGCAGCTTATAAAATTTGGCGGCCATTTCATAAAGCAAAGCTGGAGAAATTATTTTTTCTTCGGTAATCAAATCTTCTAAGGTGGTAGGAGATTTTCTAATTGTTTCCTGATATTTTTTTAATTGTTTTTGATCTAAGATCTTATTCTGTAGAAGAATATCTTCTAAATCTTTTTGATTGATCATTTTAGCATGGGTATTTGTAATAGATAATTAAATTATAACATAATTTTGGATAACTGAACAATATTATTTGTAAAATAAAAAAACACCAATCATATTTAATTGGTGTTGTGAGTTTATATCAAAAATAGAATTTTATACTATTCAGTTTTTTTAATTTCTGGTTCGATTAATCTTTGAAGTGGTACTAAATTATAATCATTTGATACTTTAAAAAACCCAGGTTCTATTTTTTCTTTCAAGTTGAATAGTCTAAATTGATTATCTGGTAATTTTATTAAAGTTGGATATATTACTTCTTCAATTTTTTCTTTGCCAATATAAGTAGTTGTAGTATCAGAATAAAGTACTTCACATAAGCCGTTAATTGGTAGTTGGCTGTCACTAGCAGCGTAGCCCACAAAACTGTTTGCTGTTAGCACACTTACTAAGGCTATACCAGATAATAGGCCAATTATTGAGCTGACAAACATACCAGCTCCTTTTTCCCCTTCATCATGATATTCTACTAAATAGACTGAGTGACCAAAAAAAATAAGACTAAATATTAACAACAGTGCTGTACCCAAATAGATCATATTAGTAATCTCCTTGATGTTAATATGATAGATTAGAGAATTATTAATGTGTAGTCGTAAACTGTTGAAGTTTGTGATCAGGCAATACTTTAATAAAACCTACAGGCATTGCTGTGTCTAAGCTAAAAAAACGCAAATCATCGTTGGGCAATTTAATTAATGTCGGATAATTTTTTCTCTCCGGCTTAAAATTAGTTGCAGGTACTATTTGTGGCTCAGCCACATATAGTACTTCACAAACACTATTGATTGTTAAATCGCTTTGGTGGACTTGGTAACCTCCAAATAGCCTAACAGTGACTAAAGCTAGTGTAAATAAACTCACAGTGATAAATACTGTGCTGGCGATGACACAAACACTAATGAGGCTTGTATCTGATTTAGTGTTAAAAAAATGATAAGTCAATCTAATCATTAGTATACTCACCAATGTAAATATTGCTGGTATTATATAGAGTTGCATGATTCTTTCTCCATCTTGTTAAGGTGCCAGTACAAAATTAAATTACAGTATTAATTTAATATTGTCAATTAATGGATCAAAAAACACCAACTTGTGTCGGTGTTTTTTATTTGGCTAGCCTTGGTTTATAAACAGATTTAAATGGTTGTTTGTATAAGCCAATGGTTTGATTAACTATATTATTCCAATCGTATTCTTTGTCAACAGCTTTTTTGGCGAGTTCGGTATTAATTTTTATTTGCTTATAATTATTAATAGCAAAATCTATTTTTTTAGCTAAGTCGTTAGCATTTTTATTTTTAAAACTGGTCGTTCGGTTACCAGCTACTTCTTTGTTCTCTTCAATGTCAGAAATAATAACTGGCAAGTTGTAGCTGATAGCTTCTAGTAAGGCAATCGATAGGCCTTCAGCTTCTGATGGTTGGATGAATAAATAAGCATTGGCAAATAAAGCTTTTAAATTACCATTTATTTGTTCGCCAACAAAAATTATATTTTTGTTACCAGCTGCTAGTTGTTTTAATTCTTTGACGTACTCGTAAGTATTAGCGCCTTCACCAGCAATAACTAATTTTTTGGTAGTTTGAATTTTATTGTAAGCTTCAATTAAAGTGTGAATACCTTTATGTCTAACTAATCGAGAGGCGGTAAAAATATAACTATCTTTTTCTAAATTATATTGTTTTAAGATATTTAAATTAGCTTCATCTTGATTTAAACTAACACCATTCGGAATATAATTGGTGGTTTTATCAAATCTGTATTCACAATATTTTTTTAAGGTTTTAGAAACCGTAATAGTTTGATGGGGGAAGTAACAAGCCGATCTCTCACCCATAGCTAGCATAAGTCTGGCAAACCAATTCCATTTTTGGTGTTTTCTGTCCAAACAATGAAAAGTAGCAACTACTTTGGTATTCGGCTTTAAAATTCTAGGTAGCCAAGATAGTAGGGAAGGGCCAACGCCATGATAATGGATGATGTCATAATTTTGGAACAAAGCATGAATGGTAGAAATTAGGGTGTGGCTAATAGCATCTAGAGTTTTGGTATTAAGAGATGGTAAATATATTAGCTTAACATTTTTATAAGTTTTAATATTTTTACCAGAATAATGAGGGCGACTATAGACAGATACGTCAAAACCAGCCTCAGCTAGTCTAATGCTTAGTTCTTCAACGTGTTTTTCGATTCCACCCTGTTTGGCTGGAATACCTTTTTGTCCGATTAAGGCTATTTTCATATGTTTAATATAACTACTCATTCTAACAAAAAATACGTAATTTGTCAATAGCTGGTGGCGTTGTATTTTTGCCTAAATTTAGACAAATTGAACACTTCAGACTAGGTCTGAAGTGTTAGTTGTAGCCTTTGTCTATTAAAAGACTTAATTAATAGGAGAAGTTAATTATAAATTGAATAAAAAAACAGGCAGAAGCTCGAAAGCTAACTGCCTGGTGTTTAAAATGTACTAACTATTTACTATTAAGCGTGGAAACATCAACCTGGAAGGCTGAGTCCACTATTGGAACATTCTGACCGTTGATTTTGACGGTCAGTGTTTCTATGGGTATATATCCATCAATACTGACATTGTCATTTGAGACAACGCCAAATCGCAAAATATTGGGTCGGAACTCGGTGACAGTGTCATGGGCATTACCATTATCGACACCAAATACTTGACGTTCAATCCAAGGGGCTCCACCAGATTGATGGTAAAGTTCCAGGCCAATTGATCCTGGGTTGGCGTTTTTCGCGTCAAGGATAAGAGTGCTGCCATTCCAAGTGAGATCGACTTTGATCAAGCCACCAGGATTGGCGTCAGTAGAAAATACAGCTACGATAGACATATTCCCATTTACTGTCACCACTGTCTCGCTCTCGTAAACCGTTGTATTACTGATCATCCAATGATCAAATACCCAACCTGAAGCCGGTGTCGCTGTAATGGTCACTTCCGTGCCCATTGCATAACTACCCGCGCCGGTGGTTGTACCTTGACCTTCAACAGTGATGGACAGATTGTAGTTGGTGACTGTGTTCTGAGTGAACACTGCCACTACCATTACATCACCATTCATCATGACTGTGCCAGGATTGTTGTGAGCATCGGTGCCATTGACAACCCAATGATCGAAAGTCCAACCTGAAGCCGGTGTCGCTGTAATGGTCACTTCCGTGCCCATTGCATAACTACCCGCGCCGGTGGTTGTACCTTGACCTTCAACAGTGATGGACAGATTGTAGTTGGTGACTGTGTTCTGAGTGAACACTGCCACTACCATTACATCACCATTCATCATGACTGTGCCAGGATTGTTGTGAGCATCGGTGCCATTGACAACCCAATGATCGAAAGTCCAACCTGAAGCCGGTGTCGCTGTAATGGTCACTTCCGTGCCCATCGCATAGCTACCAGCGCCTGTGGTGGTACCTTGACCTTCAACAGTGATAGACAGATTGTAGTTGGTGACTGTGTTCTGAGTGAACACGGCCGTTACAATTACATCACTATCCATGGTGATCAGGCCAGGATTGTTGTAGGCATCTGTGCCGTTAACAATCCAGTGATCAAAACTATAGCCATCAGCCGGAGTAGCTTCGATGGTCACCGTTTTGCCAGCCGGATATGTGCCAGCACCAGTCACCATTCCACCTTCAAGAGGATATGATTCTGTTACTAGAACAAAGTTGTCCTGAATAGCTGAACCTTCTCTGGTAAAGGTAGTGATAAACGCAGCACCATTGGCACTGGTCGCCACCACTGTCATAGAGTCGACCACTTCCCCTAGATAGAAATCCAGGGAGTTGAAGGGGACGCTATCTTCCATGCCACTTTCGAACATAAAGTCATTGGCCGAGTTCATGATGCCAATGGCAATCAAATAGCCCAGCAAATCACTGTCTTCAAATGTTTTAGCGGTGCTAAAAACATCTACGGAAATGAGATCTCCGTCAACAGTGAAGTTGACTTTCAGATTCGAAAGTTGTTCGCCAGTGTACATCAGTGTACCATGTACCGGGCCGGCGTCGCTGGCGATCATAATTTGATTAAAATTCGAAATATCATCGTTGAACAGAACATAGTCGGCCTCATCCTGAAGCACGGCGGAAACCATTATTTCGGTTTCCATTGGCGGTTCCATGGGGCAACCCACGAAACCAAGAGATAAAATACAAAAAATCATAGACATCAATATACACTTTTTCATTTTAATTCTCCCTGTTTGTTTGACATGTGACAATAATCCACAGTGGATAACTGCCACATCTTCTTTGTAAAAGGACAAAGTGAGAACGCCTCACTTAACAATGTATATTATCATAAATAGTAAAAAATGTCAAGAACAAAAAACACTCATAAAAGAGTGTTTTTTTTGGCTTATTTTAGATGATTATTCGGCTATGATAATGCCACTAGAATTAGCTGTTTTATCATGGTTTAAATACGTGGATATATCAGTATTAGTCTTGGTAATAATTTTACTAGTAACTGTGTCTAAAGCTGATATTTTGATATTGGTTAATAGTTTCGCTGTAGAGCCGACCTGGTCTATAGTAGGAGTTATTTGCACCTCAAAAGCTAAACCAATAATTTGCTCTGGATTATCTCTAGTTAACTGGCTAAATTGCCATTTAATTTGTTTAGAATTATCAGTTAATGTTAAATTATCACCAATAGTGACACTAGATTTGCCAGTTAGTACAACATTATCTGGTAGATCAGCAGATATCAAAACATTCTCTAAACCATGAGTAAAATTATTTATACTAATAAAAATCCAGTACTTGGTAGCCGTGCCAACTTGTGGCGGTAATGGTCCAACACCTAATTGATCACCATTAGCGGTGTAGTATCTAGCCAAAGATTGTAAATTTATATTGGTTGATTTTATAGCAGTTGGCTCGTTTGTAATTGTTTGTTTATTAGTGGTAGTAGCACTATTAGGGTCATTTAAATTGTTGGTTTGATTAGCTGGTATATTTTCGACAATAAAATCATTATTATTATAAGTACCCAAAACTAAACCAGCGTTACTAGCCGATAAGTAAGTGTTAATTGTTAGTAGGCTTAAAATTATTACCATCAAAAGACTATCAATAGTTAAATGCCAATATCTTTTATTTTTACCTTTAGCGTAATGTTTGTCCCAGCGTTTTTTTAGAAGTTGTTTCATATATTTAAAATATTATTGTCTAGTTTATTTAAAATCAGCAAAGCTTATGGTAAATACATCAGTGCTCAGAGCTATAATTTCAGCTATGTTATCATCGTCTAGATCGGTGACGGCTACTCTGATGCCGTTGTTATTTTTAGGATTGTAAGGTTGCCATTCTTTGGACAGTACGCCTAGGTAATTAAAAATTTTAATTATGGGTTTGCCAGTTGGACCTTGACCGGTAATTATTTCGTCTAAGCCGTCACCATTAATATCACCACTAGCGACATAAGTACCGCCAGTAAAATTTTTATCATAAGAGAAAAATTCACTAATTAGAGTCGCACCAGTTTTATCAAATATTTTAATATGAGGACCGCCACGGTAACCAGCACCAGCAATAATTTCTATTTCACCATCGCCATTGACATCACCAGCTGCGACATTAACCCCTAATCTGGCCCACTCTTTTTTATAAGCGTACCAACTATTAATGAGAACACCATCGCTATTAAATATTTTAATTTCATTGTTAGCTCCATTTTCTGGACCAGTAATGATTTCTAATTTATTATCATGATCTAAATCGGCAAAAGCTATAGAAATACCGCCACTGTAATTTGTGCCATATGGAGTAATTTCATTTTCGATAAAACCATAGTCACTATAAATAGTTATTTTTGTTTTATCGACTACCACTGTTTCATCATGGCCACCATTATCAATATCTAACTGAGCGATTTTTTGACCACCATTAAATTTAGGGTTATAGGCAAAGAAACTAGATCTAATATTATCGCCATTTTGATTGAAAATTCTGGCAAATGATCCATTGGTAAACACCGCTTGTTTGATACTTTCAATTGGTCGCAAAAGAATGGTACCGTCTTCTGGCATTAAAGTTAGGCTATTAATTTTGCCACCATTGTTGATGTCAGAGTTTTGTCGACTATTAATTTTTTCGTATTCACGATCAAAATTAATGGTTTGTAAATCATTAGTAGAATTAACTATAGCTAAGCCATTTTGAAAATCCCTCTGCCAAACACCACCTTTGATTTGACCATTGGTAAAATCAAGTAAATTAATAGGTGTTGATTTTGGTTGACCTAGATTAACATCAAATTCATCATACCACCAAAAGTCTTCTCGTTTTTCTGTGCCCCAGTCAAAACTGTAATAGCCGTCATACATTAGAGTACTAACTAGGCCATAACGCATTCGATTAGAATTAATATATTGTCCGGTGTTATCAGAATCGGCATTAACAATATTTACTCGAGGCTGATAACCGTTTTTGTTGGTGGTAAAATATCTTTCCATAGAACCGGACCAGCCACCTTCCCAAAATTCTGGAAAGCTTTCAAACATGCGACCATTGATGTATTCACTGTAAGAACCCTCACCATTGCCTAGTATTAAATATTTATCACCTAATCTCTCTCTGAGATTTCTAAAAAATATCCGATTACCAGTTTGCCAGAGCTGGTTTATTTTTGATTCACTGTCATGGCGACCATCACCATCAATATCAATATTAGGATTAACCCAAGCAATAGTGTCCCAAACATTATCAAATAATAAACCATCCCACAGACCAGTAGCTAAAACTTTAGTAGTATAAAAATTGATTAAATAATCATTGTAATAATGACCAAAGCCATCACTAGCATATTGGTTCATAGATAAATTGCCTGGCCAGTAGGTTATTTTTTCATCAGTGTAAGTTTTTAAGTACCAAGCTGGTTTAATGCCAGCTACTAATTCATGCCACAAACCAGTGCCACTTGGCTCGACTAGTGATAATCTTTCATTTGGCACTTCGTTAGCAGTGGTGTAGGCCAGAATAATAATATCGGGGTTAAGAGCTCTAATCTTTCTAATCGCTTCAGCACTATCTACTTGAGCCTTCATATCTAAAGCCAACATATCCCACTTAGCTAAAATTGGTACTTCAGCCATAGTAATCGGGGTTTTCCAATAAAGATTTACGGTTCTAGGATAGTTATGATTTGGCAATTCAAAAGCCAAGACCATTGAAGGAATTAATAGCAGGGTGACAGCAATTGTTAGAATAATCTTATCCATAATATTTATTTTTGCGCTACGATAATAGTCGGGAACATCAAGGCAATTAATAGTTTAGTTAATTTCTTGTTTATTCTTAGTAACCAGTTTAATGATTTATGGTTAAATATTTGTTCTAAAATAAGTGATTTTTTTAACCATAATTGTCTAGGCTTAATATTTAGTTTTATAAGCTCATTGATTCTAGGGTTTATAAAATAGCCATAGATACGATTATAATCACATTTTTTAACATCACTGACAAGTTCATGTAAATTAAATTCTTTTAGATGTAGGCCTTGAGCTTTACTGCCTAATTTTAGAAAATGACCGCTAATATCATGAGGTCCAGAAAACTGGTGAGGCGTAATAATTAATAATCGGCCATGATCTTTTAAAATAGTTTTTAATTTCAATAAAGTCTCTTTGATTTCATCTGGGGCGATGTGCTCAATAACATTATCCATAACAATTAAATCATATTTATTTTTTAGGTTATCCAATTGTCCAGAAATAAATTTACTATTTGATTCAGCCTGTTTTTTGGCCTCACTTATCATAGCTGGTGAGACATCAAAGCCAGTAGCTTGGTAGCCATTTTTAGCTAGTAGATTAACTAATTCTCCAGCGCCACAACCATAATCTAAAATAGCTTTTTCTTTTGAAGATAGATTTTTTATTAATTTAAATGTTGATTGGTTATGACCTCTAATACCAGCTGGTCGATAGCTATTGACTAGTGAGTTAATAGCATCGTAGGCCTGAGTAATTATTTGATTTCTAACTTCACCTGTAGGAGTCTGAAGAATTTTATTCGCGTAATATTTTTCTAGTTGATAATGTCTTTTGGCGGCTGTTGATTGATTTATTAATGACTTATAAATAGAAATTATTTTAGTTAAATGGAGTTCGGAAGTGAATTTTTGGCTAGCCATATTTTGTGCTAATTGATCCATTGATTGCCTTAAGTCGGGATTAGTAATTAGTTTTTCTATGGCTAAGGTTAGTTCATGGGGATTATTGGGTTCAACTAGCAGGCCGGTTTTTTGGTCTACGATGTTTTCCGAATAGGCACCGACTTTAGTAGCGATTACTGCTTTACCCAGGAGATGACTTTCAATAACACCTAGGCCAAATGTTTCGTGAACTAGTGATGGAAAAACAGTAAATAGACTTTGGGTTATAATTTTTTCTAAATCAGTTTTAGAACAATGGGGGATAAATTCAATGCGGTGTTTGATGCCTAAATCTAGGGCTAGTTTTTTAAGTTTTTTTTCGGCTGGCCCACTACCAATTATTTTTAGAGTTGTTTCGTTTTTAACTTTAGAAAAAGCCTCAATTAGTACATTAATGCCTTTGCTAGCGTCTAATCTACCAAAACAAACTAGATAATTTTTTTCTTCAATTGTGTTATTTGGATTTATGGTTTCCACAAAATGAGGGAGAACAATTATTTTGTTCGCATCAAAACCGGACTTGATTAATTGAGTTTTCACAAATTCTGAAGGCGCAATAAACAAGTCAATATTTTTTTTGTAGATTTTTAATGATTTATGAAAAAAATATTCCATAGTCATTAAAGCTTTGGCAATAGCTGGTTTGGGGTTTTTATTATTTTTAGTGGCCCAAAGAGTGTAATGAGGGCTAACTAATTTAAAATCATGTACAGTCATAATTATTGGTAGGCCGGCTTTTTTAATGACGGGTAAAATAGATGGTGAAATTTGATGATAGATATTATGAATATGAACTATATCAATATTTTCTTTATCGATTAATTTTTGGATATTTTTTTTAGCTTCCAGTGACCAGAAAATTCTACCGATTTTAAAGATATTTTTAAAATAAAATTTATTAAGTTTAATATCACTTATAAAAAATTCTTTACCAGCTAAGTTAATGTTATTTTTATTTTTTTGAGAAAAGCCAATAACTTGATGGCCATTTTTAGACAATAGGGAAATCAGTGACAAGAGATAAGTCTCTGTGCCACCTTGGGGGTATAAAAATTTGTTAATTTGTAGTATTTTCATATTTATGATTTCACTTTGTTAATGATAATACTGGTTCTAAGTAAGCCTAGTAGAATCCAAAAAAATATACCAGTTAGATTGGTTTCTAAATATGGTTGAAATAAGCTAGCAAAAATTACTGCCACAGTGGCTGACAGTAGTCCAAAATAATAAGGCTTTAGATCGTCATTTTTAAAAATATATTTTAAATTACCTAAGACATTTGTGACCACAAATAAACCAAATAGACCAATACCAATTAAGCCCATTTGTATAGTAATAGCCAGCGGAGAATTGTGAATATTTCTAATTTCTTCAAATGTTTGCCAATCGCCTAAGTCTAGTGGTAGCTTTTTACCAAAGCCTAAACCAGTAATTGGACTTTTAAGCCAAGATTTTTTGGCGACATTCCAAAAGTTTATGCGCCAATTAATACTAGTATCTTGTGAACCACTAACAATAGATATTACTCTTTGAGTGATTGAGGTATAGGCAGTATCAACTGATTGTGATAAATCCTGTAATGGAAAAAGGTTAGTGCTTAATAGAAAAATAGCAATTATAGTAAAAATAATTAAACCACTTTTAAATGATGATTTAATTAAATTTTTTCTATTAATAATAGGAATAAAAATTAACAGAGTTGATAAGCCAACAAAAAATGATAACCATAAATGTCTCATTAAAGATAAGACAGTACCAGTCAGCCAAATAATAATAATCATGCTAATAAAGCCTTTGTTTTTAAATCGATCAAAGGCTAATAGACTAAGAGCAATCAAAGTGGCTATAACTAAATAAAAAGCATGAGTACCGGCTAAAAAACGAACGCCAACAGTAGATAGTGGAGTGTATTCGGTCCACAAACCTTCGCCACGCATTAAGCCAATTATTAAAAAAGCAATAATAGCGACACCACCTAGAAGTATTAAGTGAGTAATATTTTTTAGTTGCTTTTTAGTTTGAATGGAGTAGATTATTAAAAAATAAAGAATTGGATAAAAAGCGTAATTTTTAAAAGATGAAAAGGCGACACCAATATCAGTATTTATTTCAAAAAAACTTTTGATTAAATAAATTATATTTAAAACTATAAATAGAGTTAATATTTTTTCTGGAAATCTAAAAAGTATTTTATGGCTGCTGGTTTTCAGTTGGTTTAACAGCCAACTTAGGATGGTGATGATTATAATTATATCCAAGGGGTATAATTTATAGATTGCGCTATCAGTAATAAGTGGTGATAAGGAAAACCATCTCTCAAAAATCATGGTCATGAAGATAATCATGTATAGACCCAAGAGGTGAGATGGTAGGATAAAAATTAAACTAATTATAAAAAACAAACCATAAACAATCGGCGAGAAGCCAATAATAATTCCCAGAATGACAAAACAGCCTACATACAGATAGGCCAAAATATTGTAAGTGACATTAAAATTCGATTGGGAATTTAATGTATTTTGGCTGGAAACTGCTCGGTTCATTTTTTTACCAGTTGTAATATTCTTTATCTTGAGGATCTTGATTATCTTTCTCATTGTGAGTGGCATTGCCAAAAACTATAGTTTCATCTTTTAGAGTGGCTTTTCTGTTAAGTAGAAAATTTAAAACTTCTTGTTGAGGAAAGATAATAATAAAAGTTAGACCAGCGAATATGCCAGCGATTAAACTTAAAAATAAATTTTGACCAATGTTAGGCTGTGACCATTTTTCAGCTACAGATGGTGTGCTAATCATTTTAACCACTACATTATCACCAGAACCATGGTATAGACTGTGATTGGTAATTAAAGTGTAACTAATAGCTTGAGCAAAATTGTTAGCTTGTTCTTTGTCTTTATGATAAACATCTATGGTAATAATACCTTTATTGTCTTCTAGTTTTGGTTTGACCATTTTCTTCCATTGTTTGCTCTTTTTCTCTGGTGAAAAACTAAAATCATTAATTAAATCAAAGTTAGTTTTAAAGACAGCGTCAATAAAAGAGTCAGAATATATAACTTCTTCTAAGATACCCGCAATATAATTGGAGGTTTGAGCAGAAGTATAGGGATTCATATCTTCTTGGCTAAATATAACTAGTAATTTAGCTGAAGACTTGTATTTGGGTGTCTGAATTAGGCTAATAACTAATCCAAAGATTACTACAATAACAGTAATAAATAGAATAGTTTTTATGTTTTTTGAATTAAATATGTTTTCTGGGTTCATATTTTTGTGTAAAATTAGTTGTTTTTTATGGTTTGTTAAGTCTTTAATTAACTATTAATATTAGCATAAAATTGATTATTTGTCAATAGTGGTCGATTATCTTAATATCAATAGACAAATCAGTCAAAAATCGTTTATAATATAGTATATGATTTTATATAAAATACAGGATTCAATCTTAATGAGCCCCGCTAAACGAGATAAATTGGTGATGACTTCTTTGTTGTTCAGCGTGGTCATAAATACGTTTCTTTGGATATTATTAATTTTTAACTTTTGGCAGGGTAGTGAATATATTGTTTTGAGTTACAATATCTATTTTGGTATTAGTGGTTTTGGTCTTTGGTATCAGGTTTTACTAATGCCAGCTATGGGCTTACTATTTATAATATTTAATTTTGCCATAGCCTTTTATGTTTATTTAAAAGAAAAGATAATTAGTTATTTTTTGTCGTTTGGAGCTTTATTGGTTAATATTATAATTTTTTTAGCTGCTTTAATAATTATTAATGTAAATATATAACAATATAAATTATGTCTTTGGAATTATTAGAATTTTATGTAATTAAAATTTTCTTTCTCGCTGCGATATCTTTTATTCTGGCTATCGGCTGGACCCCACTTCTAACTCATTTTTTATATAAATATAAATTAGGCAAACAAATTAGAAGCTCCAGTAAAGCTCCTATTGTTTCTAGTTTGCATGCTAAAAAATCAGGCACCCCAGTAATGGGCGGTGTTTTGGTTTGGGTGACTACCTTGATTTTAGCCATGGTTTTTTATTTTTTGGGCGAGTGGCTAGATGGTATTTTTGCTGATTTTAACTTTTTGACTAGATCTCAAACTTGGCTGCCATTAGGTGCGTTAGTGGTAACAGCTTTGGTTGGTTTATTCGATGATTATTTAAATGTTAGAAAAATTGGTCCTTACGGCGGTGGTTTATCGGTACGTCATCGCTTGGTTGTGTATACGTTAATTGCTTTGGTGGTAGCCTGGTGGTTTTATTTTAAATTAGATTGGGATTTCATTCGGATTCCATTTTTAGCAACTTATAATTTAGGCTTTTGGTATATACCAGTCGTTATTTTTGTAGTCATTGCCACTGCTTTCTCGGTTAATGAAATAGACGGCTTAGATGGTTTGGCTGGCGGTACACTTATGACGGCGTTTTTATCGTTTGGCACCATTGCCTTTGTTCAGGGTCGCTATGATTTGGCTGCTTTTTGTGGGGTCATTGTCGGTGGCTTACTAGCTTTTTTGTGGTTTAATATTGCTCCGGCTAGATTTTTTATGGGTGATACTGGCTCGATGTCACTAGGGGTAACCCTGGCTATTATTGCTCTTATGACTAATACAGTTTTACTTTTACCAATAATTGGTTTTCTGTTTGTGGTCGAATCACTAAGTGTCATTATCCAGGTGACATCTAAAAAATTAAGAAATGGTAAGAAAATATTTTTGTCAGCGCCTATCCATCATCATTTTGAAGCCAAGGGTTGGCCAGAAACAAAAGTGGTGATGAGATTTTGGGTCATTGCTTCTATGACCTCTATTATTGGACTAGTAATATTTTTAATGGATCGTGGTGGCTGGATGTAGTTAAATAGTTACTTTTGTATCGCCAAAAGTAACCAAAAACTCCGAGCGATGGTTTATTTCTAAATCACATTGGTACTTTTTTAGAAAAAGTACCACAAAAATCGCGACAGTAAAAAATTTATAGTCGAATCTAAAACTTCGCACCGCTAATTTTCAAAACTCAAAACTTTTTATTTATATAAGTCGAAAGTTTTTCAAACATTGAAAATTTGGCTTATATACATAAGCCAACGCGGATGCTCCCGTCTTGTCTTCTCCTTAAATTTTTCAATTGTCGCATAATCATGAAGATAATAATTGTATATTAATGGATTTCAAAAACAAAAAAATAACAGTCATGGGTCTGGGACTCTATAAAGAGGGTAGTGGTATTTCGGCTACTCGTTTTTTGTTGTCGCGTGGCGCTAAAGTGACAGTGACCGATTTAAAAACCAAGGCAGAATTAATTGATCAAATCAAAAGACTCGGTAAATTAGCCAATCAAGTTAGGTTTGTTTTAGGTAAACATCGAGAGTCTGATTTTAAAAATGTTGATATGATTATTAAAAATCCGGCTATTCCTAGAAAATCAAAATATTTGGAAATTGCCAGAGCTAATAACATTCCAATTGAGACTGATATATCTCTATTTTTTAAATTAGTTAATAGACGGCAGATTATTGGTATTACTGGCACCAGAGGTAAAAGCACCGTTACGACTTTGATTTATGAAATATTAAAGCAAGCTAAGGACAATGTGATTATTGGTGGCAATATCACTAAATCACCCTTGGTTCAATTAAATAAAATGAAAAAAAATGGCTTGGCAATTTTAGAACTATCATCTTGGCTACTAGAAAGTTTAGAAGATGCCAAACTCAGTCCTCGAATTGCTGTTTTTACTAATATTTATCCAGATCATTTAAATACTTACAAGGATATTGATGATTATGCGGCCGCTAAAGAAAATATATTTAAATGGCAGATCAATCAAGATTATGTGGTTTTGAATTTAGATAATGAATTTACCAAAAAAATGGGTAGTCGGGTACCTTCTAAAAGATTTTGGTTTTCTTTGAAAGAATTTAAAAATGAAAACGGTTGTTTTTTGAAAAATAAAAATATTTATTTCAGAAATAATGGTCATGAAGAAAAAGTATTATCGGTTGCCGATATTAAAATGCCTGGTAGTCATAATATCGCTAATGTTTTGGCGGCCGTTTGTGTTTGTAAACTCTATGGTCTGAAATCAGAAAATATAAAAAAAGTAGTTAGTGTTTTTTATGGCGTCCCTAATAGGTTGGAGTTACTAAGAGAAATAAAAGACGTAAAATATTATAATGACACTACTTCTACCATGCCTGAAGCCAGCTTAGTGGCTTTGCAAGCGCTTAAATCATCGAAAAAAAATATTATTTTAATCGCTGGCGGAGCTGATAAGGGTTTAGATTTTACTGAATTAGTAAAAGAGATTGAAAAAACTGTTAAATCGTTAGTGCTATTTAAAGGGACAGGCACGGATAGAATTTTAAAATTACTTAAAACCAAAAAAATAGATTGTGCGGTTGCTAATTCTATGAGTGAAGCAATTGGTCTAGCCAAAAGTTTTTCTAAAACAGGGGATATTATTTTGCTTAGTCCAGCTTGTGCGAGTTTCGGTATGTTTAAAAATGAATTTGATCGTGGTGATCAATTTAGAAGTTTAGTTGATAAATTAAAATAAGTATTATTTAATGAGAAAAGTTAAATTAAAATATTTTTTTCAGGATTTGTTTCGTCGACGTGGCGAAAAGAAAGCTGACACACAGCTAATAGTAATGATAACTTTTTTGACGATTTTTGGGTTGTTAATGATTTTTTCAGCTGGTGTGTCATTGGGTTGGCAAAAATTTGGTGATACTTATTGGTTTGTCAAGCATCAAATTCTATTTGGTTTATTGCCAGGTTTAGTTTTCTTTTTTATTTTTTCGAAGATAGATTACTTTAAATTAAAATCTTTAGCTGCTCCGATGCTTTTAGTTTCTATTTTCCTTTTAGTTTTGGTGTATATTCCTGGAATTGGATCTGGTTATGGTACCTCCAGAAGTTGGATTAATTTTTTTGGTTTTTCACTCCAGCCATCAGAAATTGTTAAACTAACTTTTTTAATTTATTTAGTGGCTTGGTTATCAGAAAAAGGTGAAAAACATTTAAAAGATTTTCACCAGGGGTTTTTGCCTTTTACGATTGTTTTGTTTGTAGTAATGGCTTTGATTGGCTTGCAGCCAGACACTGGTTCGGTATCTATTATCGTTTTTACTTCGCTAATAGTATTTTTTATTGCTGGTGGTAGCTTGGTTCATTTGGCTGGTTTTGGAGCTGCTGGAATTATGGGATTATGGCTTATAATTAAAACTTCGCCATATCGAGCTGAAAGATTAACTACTTTTTTACATCCGGAGTTAGATCCTCATGGTATTGGCTACCATATTAATCAAGCGCTATTAGCAGTCGGTTCAGGTGGTTTTTTTGGTCGAGGTTTTGGTCATTCTCGGCAAAAATTTGCATACTTACCAGAATCAGCCGGGGATTCTATTTTTGCAGTTATTTCTGAAGAATTGGGATTTATTGTGGCCGTGGCCTTGGTTGTGGTTTTTATTTTTTTACTACTTAGAGTATTTAAAATAGCTCAGATGTCTAATGAACCATTTGGTAAATTGTTAGCTATTGGCATAGTGTCTTGGTTTGTTATTCAGGCTTTTTTCAATATTGGAGCAATTATTGGTATTTTACCACTAACTGGTATTCCGTTGCCATTTATTTCTTATGGTGGGACTGCCCTAATGACTTGCTTGGCAGCTACGGGAATTTTGGTTAATATATCCAGGCAGGTTGATTTAGATTAAATTAAAATAATTATTAAATAATATAAAATGAAAATTCTTTTTGCTGGTGGCGGTACTATGGGTTCTGTTAGTCCGCTAATCGCAGTTTACGAAAAAATAAAAAAAGATAATAAAGATACAGAATTTTTATTTGTTGGCTCGGCTAGTGGTCCAGAAAAAAAAGCCGTTGAAAGTTATAAAATATCTTTTAAAGAAATCTCATCTGGTAAATTAAGAAGGTATTTTAGTTGGGATAATTTTATTGATCCATTTAGGATTTTTTTAGGTTTTGTCCAGAGTCTTGTAATAATTATAAAATTTAAGCCTAATGTGGTGATGATTGCTGGTAGTTTTGTAGGAGTACCGGTGGCTTGGGCGTCTTATATTCTTAGAGTGCCGATATTAATTCACCAACAAGATATTATTGCTGGCTTGGCTAATAAGATGATGGCTAATTTTTCTAAAAAAATTACGGTTTCTTATGAACCATCAGTTGCTGATTTTTCGGCTAGTAAAACAGTTCTAACTGGTAATCCAGTGAGAGAAGAATTTTATAGTTGCAATCCAGAAAAGGGTTATGAAGTTTTTAATCTTAATAAGGATTTACCCGTGTTATTAATTTTGGGCGGCGGCACTGGCTCACAGACTTTAAATGAAATAGTAGAACAATCATTGACTGATCTTTTACGGTTTGTTCAAATTATTCATATTACCGGCCGTGGTAAGAAAGTCGATGTGGTAGCTGAAAACTATCATCAGTTTGAGTTTTTGACTCATGAAATGACTGAAGCTATATGTTCAGCTGATCTAGTAGTTACTAGGGCTGGTATGTCTACTTTGTCTGAGTTAATTGTCACTGCTAGGCCAGTAGTTATTGTGCCAATACCAAATAGCCATCAAGAATATAATGCTTCTTATTTTCAAAAAAATAATGCGGCTATAGTTTTGTCACAATTATCTTTAACTAAAGAAAATTTTGTTAGTACTATTAAAGAATTATTTTTTGAAAAACAAAAAAAAGATATGTTAGTTGAAAATATTTCTAAGATTATGGATTTTTCTGGAGCTGAAAAGGTTTCTACCGAGTTACTTAGTATTGCTAAAAAATAAAAATTATTGACATGTTACAAATGATTGATTTATCGAAAATAAAAAAAGTTTATTTTATTGGTGTCGGCGGCATTGGTATATCGGCAACAGCTAGAATATTAAAGCAAATTGGTAAAGAAGTGTCTGGCAGTGATGTTGTTGGCAGTGAAATAACTGATCAGTTACAATCAGAGGGGATTGAAATATTTATTCCTCAATCAGCTAATAATCTGTCAAAAGATGTTGATTTAGTAGTTTATACAGTAGCTATAGGTGTAGATAATCCAGAAAAAAAACAAGCCGATGAGTTGGGAATTAAGCAAATTACTTATCCGCAATTACTGGGCTTGTTAATGAATGATAAAATTGGTATTGGTGTTTCTGGTACAGATGGTAAAACTACAACTACAGCAATGCTGGGTAAGGTTTTTATGGAGGCAGACTTAGATCCAACTATTGTAGTGGGTTCTAAAGTATCATACTTAGGTGGAAATTCTAGGATTGGATCTAGTGCTTATTTTATTTTTGAGAGTGATGAATATAAAAAAGCTTTCCATAATTATTATCCTAAGATCGCGGTTATTACCAATGTACGAGCTGACCATTTAGATGTGTATAAGGATTTAGTAGATATTAAGCAGGCGTTTAATTTTTATCTAAAGCGAGTTCCAGTAGATGGTTTAATTGTAGTTAATAATGATGATGTTAATTCTATGGATGTGTTATTGGATTCCCAGGCTAGAATTATTACTTATGGTATTAATAATAAATCTGATGTAATGGCGACAGACATTAAATTAGAACCAGGTCAGCAAAAATTTAAATTATTATTTCGCAATGATATTTTAGGTGAAGTTGTTTTAAATATTCCTGGTCAATATAATATTTACAACGCTTTGGCGGCTATAGCCGTGTCTTTGGACTATGGCATAGATTTTGGCATCATTAAAAAATCATTGGATGAATTTGTGGGGGCTTGGCGTCGATTTGAGAAGCTAGGTATTTCTGGTGACACAGAAATAATTACTGATTACGCTCATACACCCGAAGGTTTACGACAATTAATTGAGGGGTCTAAGAATTTTTATCCTGGTAGTAAAATTTTATTTGTTTTTCAACCACATCAATATAATAGGACTAAGAATTTTTTTGATGAATTCGTCTTGGCTTTGCAAACCGATAAAAATATTTTGCTCACTGATATATTTTATGTTGAGGGCAGGGAAAATCCAGATGACTTTGATATTAGTTCTAAGTTGTTGGCTGAAAAATCAGGGGTAATTTATAGTGGTAATCTAAAACAAACCGCATCAGAAATTAAGAGGAAAATTAATGATTTTGATGTTATAATATTAATAGGAGCTGGGGATATATACAATTTAGCTAAAAATATCTTAAAATAAGCTAATATATTTAATAAATTAATAGAAAATCGTATGCAGCAAACTGCCATAGATGACAGTTTGGATCAGGACAGTATTCTAGATTCTGATGAAGAAATTGAAGAACAACTTGATTGGGAAGAGGATTTAGAAAAACAATATGGTGGCCTAAGTGATGGTTTAATAGAAAAAAAATCAAAGGCCATGGGCTCTGGTTTTTCTAAGCAAAAGCAGGTTATGGAAGAAAATGAGTTCTACAAAGGAACCGGTAAAAAGAAGAAAATTTTCTTGAAACACAGTAAATAATTATTAAAATTAATTAATGGATACTTTAATTAAATTAAGATCCGTTGTTTTAAGTCCTATCAAAGAAGGGGAGATGTTAGCGTCTTATACTTCATTTAAAATTGGTGGCCCAGCCAAGTATTTTTGTATTGCTAATTCTAACGATGATATTGCTAAATTAGTAGCGATGTCTACTAAACTCAAATTACCTTATCTGATTTTGGGTAGTGGCACTAATATATTATTTTCCGATGCTGGGTTTGATGGCCTGGTTATAAAAATTAATGATAGTAAAATAAAAAATAAAGATGAAAAATTAGAATGTAGTGCTGGTTCACTGTTGAGTAAAGCTGTTGGTGAGGCTTTGGGTTCTAGTTTGTCTGGTTTGGAATGGGCTATGGGTATACCAGGAACAGTAGGTGGAGCTTTGTGTAATAATGCCGGAGCTTATGGTGGTGATATGGCCGGTAGTGTGGAGGAGGTAGAAATTATTAGAGACAACAAAGTTAAAAAGCTCAGTAACAAAAAATGTGAATTTTCTTATCGCTCTAGCGTTTTTAAGCAAGATGATAATCACGACATAATTTTGTCCGTCACATTTGCTTTAAAGCGAGGTGATAAAAAGGCGATTAAAACTAAAATGGATGAAATAATAGCTCAACGTAACCAAAAAGACGACAAACAGCCCAGTGCTGGCAGTGTCTTTAAAAATATTAAATTGTCTAAAGAAGAAATTAAAGAATTTGCTGTTAAATATCCGGATATGCCAGAAAGCTTTACGACTTACTCGACGATTCCAGCCGCTTGGCTGATAGAAAGGTGTGGTCTAAAAGGTAAAAAAATAGGTGGCGCGATGATTTCTGAGAAGCATTCTGGACGAATTATCAATACTGGTGATGCCACAGCTGAAGATATTATTATGCTAATTAGTATTATTAAACAAAAAGTTAGATTAAAATTTAATTTACAGTTAATGGAAGAGATACAATATCGAGGGTTTTAACCTTATAATTAACTAATAAAATAAACGCCATGCAAATTAATATCAAGGCGACTAACGCCAAGCTCACCCCAGAATCGCATGAAATTATCAATGACAAGATAAGCAGTTTATCTAAATATTTTGAAAATATTATTAGTGCTGATGTGGAAATTGGGCTTAGTTCCATGCATCATAATAAGGGTAATATTTATAAGACGATTGTTAACTTATCGGTACCTAAAACAATTTTAAGGGCTAGTGCCGAGACTGATGATATAATAAAATCTATGAATCAAGTAAACGAAAAACTCAAAATACTACTTAAAAAATATAAAGAAACTCATAAATAGTTCAAAAAAGCTCCCATTATTGGAGCTTTTTAGATTGCAAATAATCTGATTTTCTGGTAGAATAACTGGGCAAATTATATATTTAATTACATTTATGTCTATATTATCAAGGATGTTTCCTGATTCTAATGAAAAAGTATTAAAGGAGATTAAGGTCGTTGTTGACCAGATTAATGATTTTGAGGTTAAAATCAAGTCATTAACTGATGAAGAGCTTAAAAATCAAACCATCAAGTTAAAAGCCGAACTGCAAAATGGCAAAACCTTAGACGATATTTTACCAGAAGCCTTTGCCACTGTGCGAGAGGCGGCATATCGTGTAATTGGTCAAAGGCATTATGATGTTCAGTTGATTTCTGGCATTGCTTTGCATCGTGGTCAAATTTCGGAAATGAAAACCGGTGAAGGTAAAACACTGGCGGCTACCGCTCCGATGTATTTAAATGCTTTGGCTGGCCAAGGAGCTCATTTGATTACGGTTAATGATTATTTATCTCGAATTCATGCTGATTGGATGGGTCGAGTTTATAATTTTTTGGGCATGACAACTAGTTGTATTCAACAACAAAACATTTCTTACAAATTTAATCAAGATAAAAAATCTAACGAAGGCGATGAGGTTTTAGATGTTCAGTATTTAGAACCCTGTACTAGAAAAGAAGCTTACGCTTGCGATGTTTTGTATGGCACAAATAATGAATTTGGCTTTGATTATTTGCGTGATAATATGGTGCCAACACTTGAGGAAAAAACTCAACGTGGCCTTTACTACGCTATTGTTGATGAAGTTGATTCTATTTTAATTGATGAAGCTAGAACCCCACTTATTATTTCAGCTCCAGATATGGAATCAACTGATAAGTATTATCAATTTTCTAAAATAGTTAATAATTTATCAGAAGGTCCTGATTATAATATTGACGAAAAAATGAAAGCGGCGACTTTGACCGATGAGGGTATAGAAAAAATAGAAAAAATATTGGGTGTAGACAATATTTATACTGACAGAGGTATTCGTGATGTTCATCATATTGAACAAGCTCTAAAGGCGCAGGCTTTATTTAAAAAAGACAAAGACTATGTGGTCAAAGATGGTGAAATTATTATTATCGATGAATTTACTGGCCGCATGATGTTTGGCAGAAGATACGGCGAAGGCTTACATCAAGCGATTGAGGCCAAAGAAAATGTTTCTGTTCAAAGAGAAAGTGTGACTTTAGCGACTATTTCTTTTCAAAATTATTTTAGAATGTATGAAAAATTATCTGGTATGACTGGAACAGCGGCTACTGAGGCAGAGGAGTTTTCTAAGATTTATAAATTAGAGGTGGTTACAGTGCCAACGAATAAGCCGACTATTAGACGAGATTTAAATGATAAAATATATAAAAATGAACATGGCAAATATCAGGCTTTAGTGGCGGAAGTAAAAGAACGTCATCAGACCGGACAGCCAGTTTTAATCGGTACAATTTCTATTGAAAAAAATGAAATAATTGCTGATTTACTGACTAGGGAAGGGATTGATGCTCAAGTTTTAAATGCTAAACACCATGAAAAAGAAGCTCATATTATTGCTCAAGCTGGAAAATTTAACGCAGTAACGGTGGCGACAAATATGGCTGGACGTGGTGTTGATATCATATTAGGTGGTTATCCATTTGATCAATCAGAATATGACAAGGTGGTAGCCGCTGGTGGTTTGTGTGTTTTGGGTACTGAGCGTCATGAATCTCGTCGAATTGATAATCAGTTACGCGGTCGAGCTGGTCGACAAGGTGATCCTGGTATGTCTCAATTTTTGTTATCAATGGATGATGATTTGATGCGAGTTTTTGGTTCGTCTAAGATGAAGTCGATTATGACTACCTTAGGCTTGCCTGATGATGTGCCAATTGAAAATAAAATTATTTCTCGGTCAATCGAACAAGCTCAAAAGCGAGTTGAAGGCAATAATTTTGACATCAGAAAACATTTGGTGGAATATGATGATGTGATGAATAAACATCGAGAAACTATTTATAAAAAGAGAAATCAAATATTAGCAGAGGATGGAAATAATGATTTAAATCATGATAACTTTGATCTTAAACAAGTTGTTGTTGAGGCTATTTATCATGAAATTGATAATGTGGTAAAATTTCATACCAATTCTGATTTGGAAAGTGAATGGAATTTAGATGAAATTTATGGATCTATTAATGCTATGTTTCCAATTTCTATGGAACTTAGAAAGAAATTGGAAGAATTAAAAGCTGAAGCTGGTGATAATCAAGAGGACAATATGAGTCGTGCTAAAATTATTGGTTATTTAAGAAAGTTGGCTGTTGCTAGATATGATGAGTTAGAGAAAAATATCAATTTAATGCCTAGTGGTGATTCTAAATTAAAACCCATGAGGCAGATCGAAAAAAGCATTTTACTTAGAACCATAGATACTATTTGGATTGATCATTTAGATACTATGAGTAGTTTACGAACAGGTATCGGCTTACGTGGCTATGGTCAGAGAGATCCTTTGATCGAGTATAAAAGGGAGTCTATTAGATTGTTTAGATTGTTATTGTCTGAAATAGATAGACAGGTGGCTTATAGTATATTTAAGATAGGTATGATAGCGCCTAGTCAAATGACTAATACAGAAGTGCCAAAAACTAATTTACAGTTTAGTGCGCCAAGTAAAGAATCAAATATGAAATCTCCGATGGAGGCTGATAGTGGTATACAAGAAAGAAAAGTTGATAAGATAGTAAAAGATGAGTCACATTTTGCTGGTGATAAGATTGGTAGAAATGATCCATGTCCCTGTGGTAGTGGTCAAAAGTTTAAGAAGTGTCATGGTAAATAGTAATAAAAATAAAATCGATTGTCGTAGTGAAGATGGAATCACTGTAGGTTTAATTGATGCTCTGATTAGTATTGCTCGCATTTTGTCTAAGCGTGATTTTCAGCCAGTAACAGTTCAGGAAGCGTTAAAAGATTTAGCTGATGATGAAGATATTGATATGATTTTAAAAAGAGCAAAAACTTTTAAAAAACTTCATGAGAAATAATTTATATTAGTTTATGCCAGAATTACCCGAAGTAGAAACCCTTCGCCAGCAATTAGCCAATGTCGTAATTGGTAAAAAAATTAAATCTGTAACAGTAAGCTGGCCTAAAATGGTAAGTCCGTTATCGGTAGAGTCTTTTACGAAACAGTTGATAGGGCATAAAATAATTGCTGTAGATAGGCGAGCTAAAATGTTAGTTTTTAAATTATCTTCTGATAATAAGAACAATAGTGGCGAGTTTTTGTCTGTTCATTTAAAAATGACTGGTCAATTAATTTTTCGGCCCCAGATTGGACAATTAGTGATTGGTGGTCATCCCCAGAAAGATGGCGGCAAAGATTTGCCCAATAAGCACACTCATATTATCATTACCTTTTCTGATGGCAGTGTATTATATTTTAATGATATGAGAAAATTTGGTTGGATGAGATTGGTGACCAGTGATCAGTTAAATGTTATTTTTAAGAACTATGGTGTTGAAGCTCTGTCTTCTGATTTTGATTTTAAGTATTTTAAGTCAATTATTGATCGTTATACTAATAGAAAAATCAAACAAATATTATTAGATCAGACTTTAGTTGCTGGTATTGGTAATATTTATGCTGATGAAGCTTGCTTTGCAACTGGTGTTTTGCCTACCCGGTTGGCTAAAAATATTTCTGATTTAGAAATTAAAAAATTATTAACACATATTAAAAGGATATTAAAACTATCTATTTTAAAGAAGGGGACATCATATAGTACTTATGTTAATTTAGATGGTGGTAGTGGTGGTTTTGTGCCCTATCTTAAGGTGTATGGCCGTAAAGACCAGGCTTGTAAAAAATGTACAAGGCCAATTAGTAAAGATAAAGTGGTTGGTCGTGGAACTCATTTTTGTGATTATTGTCAGAAATAATTTATTCGAAATCAAAAAATCCATTATTAATAATGGATTTTTAGGTTTATGTTATTTACAATTATATTTGTAATAAAATAATATACAGTATTGTTGACAGAGTCGCTCCACAAATAAATCCAACAATTACTTCTAGAAGAGAATGACCAACGCGCTCATTTAAAAAATCCAATTTTTTCTTAATAGAAGGTGAAGCATCTTTATAAATTATCTTGGCTAACATATTAGTGAAAACAGCATTACGACCTATTTCTCTTCTGAAACCAATAGCGTCACGGATAACTATTAACATTAAGACAAAACTAATTGCAAAAGCGGCCGAATTAAAGCCTTGACTTAAGCCAACCACAGTTGCAAGTGACACTACATAGGCCGTATGTGATGACGGCATGCCACCATAATCGTTTATTAGATGTTGCCAATTCAAATTATTTGGTATACCATCAATAGTAAGTTTAATAATTTGCGTAGTTAAAGCTACAATTATTGGAATGAATATTAGTTCTAACATAATTAATTTTAGATTTATTAAAATATGGATTATTTGTTATCAATCATTGCTGGGATTATTCAAGGCCTAACAGAATTTTTGCCAATTTCTAGTTCTGGCCACTTAATATTGTTTCATGATATTTTTGGTTTTCATTTTCCAGATGAATTATTGTTTGACGTCATGTTACATGTGGGGACTTTAATTGCTGTAGCGATATTTTTTTATCATGATATTCAAAAAATAATTCGGGGGTTTTTGTCTAGCCTGGTTAATTGGAACCTGAAAAATAATTATAATCAACGTATTGCTTGGCTAGTCTTAATTGGCATTGTACCAGCGGGTCTAGTGGGATATTTGTTTGAAGACTTTATTACCAATACCTTAAGGTCACCATTAGTGGTAGCAATTTCATTAATTGTTATTGGTCTTTTATTTTTTGTGATTGAAAAATATGCTAAACAACAGAAAGATTTACAAATGACTAGTCCGGTTGACTCTCTAGTCGTGGGCCTAGCTCAAATTTTAGCTTTGATTCCCGGAGTATCTAGATCTGGTATAACCATTATAGCAGGTATGGGTCGTAGTCTAAAGAGAGAAGAGGCAGCTAAATTTTCTTTTTTAATATCAGCTCCAATTATTTTCGGTGCGGCTTTTAAACAATTGTTGGAAATAAGGAATTTTAATGATGCAAATTTTTTGGTATTAATGTTAGGTGTTTTGTCATCAGCTATTACTGGTTATTTAGTTATTAAGTATTTAATTAGGTATTTGTCTCATCATTCTCTAAATATTTTTGCTTGGTATCGATTAATAATCGGTTGTTTGACATTGATTTGGTTTTTATTCTTTTTTACCGGGGTATAAGTTATTAGGTAGAGACCCATTATTACAATCAAAAAATAATTGTTAAATTCATTTAACTTTCCTATATTTTTTAGGGAAGTTATTTTTTTTAAAAAATTTTCATTGTAAAGATAGTTGTTAGTAGATTTTTCTAACGGTTTATAGCTTAGATCTAGTTGTTCGCTAGCCCCTAGTACCCTAGAGCCAAAAATTTGAACGACTATAGTGGTTTGTTGATTTTGGTACTTGCCTTCTAAGACGGCAATGCCTATTTCTTGGTATTGTGGTTTGATGATGTTTTCTTTATGAGTGGGGCTATTAAGCCAAGCCTGGAATACATCTTCGTTTTTATTAAAATTTATAGCTAAATTTTCACCAACATAGAAATATTTATAATTAACGTCTTTTATCCACTGAGAGAATTTTTTGCCTTCCGGTGAAGTGTGAGCAAAGTATTGGTTAGCTAGTAAGTCTTGAGCTTTATTGACAGCGGCCTGGGTTAATCTAGCATTGGGAGATAATTCGCCAAGATTCAGACTATGTCTGTATTCATTAGTCATATTAATCAAATCACGAGCATTGGCTTCAATATTATCAATAGATGTGACATTGGGGTAGGCAAAAATTAATGCCATTAATATTAATTTTAAGGCTATAGATATTATTGACAAAAATATTAAAATATTTTTTATTTTTCTTATCATTGAGGCTATTTATTTGTTTATATTATAACATAAAAAATCAGTTTATATTTAAAAATAAAAAAACCTAGTTTGTTAACTAGGTTTTAGTCTATTTGGTTTTCAAACCAATTTTTAATTTCAGCTTCATTATGTAAGCGAAAGTCTGATCTATCATCTATATAGATTGGCATATTTAATTTTTTGGCTATAATCCAAAGAATTACTGATGTTTCACATTCTTGCCAGTCTTTGAGTAGCAAAAGAGCATCACAGTTGGCCATTGCCCAATTTTTTTTCATACAAAATACTAACCAAGAAATTAATTCGGAATCTTTATCACAATTATCTAAGATTTTTTCGACTTCCTCGCCTAGTTCTGGGAAGGCGATATCTAATTCAGTGATGACAATATGGCCATGATTTTCCAGGTATAGCTTAATCTTATGAAATCTTTTTAGTTTGTGGGCTGGCATATCTTCTGTTTTGCCAGAAACAAATACTTTCATGAACTATCTCCCTCGGTTTAAAAGGTACATATTTATCTAAATCTTATTATTTTTATAGCTAAATTGCAATAGTCTTTTTTTAAATAAAAAAACTGCCTAAGTGTTACCTAGGCAGATGATGTCTAATTGCTGTCCAATAGAATTGGAGCAACAATTGTTTTGCCACGTTTTTTATCAATCAAGAAAAAAGCTTGACGCGGTTTTTCAAATTCAGCTTTTATGCTCAAAGCATAGGCATTGTAACCAATTAGTGAACCATTAACAATAAAATTACCACCATCACGGAACTGATGAAAATGACCAAGAATATCTAGGTCAGCTCTACAACCCTTATTCCACTGAGCAATGGCTTTATTTAGAGGAATATATAGACCACCAACACCACCTTGGTATCTAATATCATGGCCATGATGAATGCGAATGGTCATGTTATAAATATTAATGTAAGTGTGATACCCTTGAGCGATTAAAAAAGACACTCTCGGATTATTGGCAAAATGAATAGCCATATTGTGATATATAAAATGTTCCAGTGAATGACCACCTTCGTTACTATGTCTTGGTCGAGCAGTAGTTCGACCGTGATTGCCACTATGACATGGAATTGTTAGACGACAATCAGTATTTCTTAATAGAAATTCTATGCCAGAAATTAGAATATTTTGCACTTCGATACAAGCATCAATTGGTGCTAAAAGATTTGTTTCAGCTAATTCCTCATGGATCATATTAGTAATAAAATCGCCTAACAGAACCAATAAAATATTATTAATAGTAATGTCTTTTTTGCATAGATTTATTAATGTCAAAGAATTCCGCCAAAAATTATTGGCTCGGATTTTACCAATTTCAATATTAAATGCATTAAGGTTGTTGATTGTTTCTGGTCGAACATTTTCTTCGAAATGCCAGTCACTGGCCACAATTATAGCAGTGGCTTCAGATGCGCCACCTTTTTTTTGGCTAATAGTAAAACGTTTAGTGCTAGCTTTGATAGTTTGCATGGCTTGAATTATTTGTTTCAAGTCATCGTTTTCAGTAAGAATATTTTTGTATTTTTTGGAAAGTTCTCTTAATTTTTCTGATGATTGTATAGCTAGTCTATCTAGGGCAATTTTATCATCTGTTATTGCTTTTATTTCCTGATAAAATTTCCAGCAAGTTTTACAATTTGATTTCGGTGGTCTAATACCTCGATATTTTGGGTGTTTTGGGCATTTTTTTGACATTTCTCAGGCTCCTTGGTTAGAATTATCTTGAATTATTGTCAATGTTCAAATTGCTATAATTAGAATATAATATTTTGCCAGTTTTGACAACACGATATAAATATTTATTAAAATTTATCATTTTGTAACTCTATGTTATACTGAATTAGTAATAATTTAATAAAAAAATGAAAAAAATAGTTATTTTAGTTGTATTTATAGTATTCTTCTTAACGGTGTATTTTTTGATAGATATTTTCACGCCAAATAGTAAAGATAAATCAGATATTTATTTTGATATAAAAATTGGTGAAACCCTGAATGATGTGTCTGATGATTTGTTAAGTCAAGATTTAATAAGACATAAATTTATCTTTGAGCTTTATACTAAATTAAAGGGTCAGCAAAGTAAAATTGTAGCTGGTAACCATGCTTTGTCTAAAAATATGAGCATGATAGATGTATTAAGAATTATTACCACTGGCACTAGTTTAAGTAATGAAAGTGTAATTACAATTATTGAGGGCTGGAGAGCCGAAGAAATTGCTGATTATTTAGAAAAAAATGATATTGTTTTAAAATCAGAATTTTTGACAGCTATTGCTATTGATGATTGGCGTGATCAATATGATTTTTTGGCCGATGTTAAGACTAAAAACTTAGAAGGTTTTTTGTTTCCTGATACTTATCGAATATTTTCTGACGCAACTGTTGAGGATATTATAAGAAAAATGTTGGATAATTTTGATAGTAAATTAACTGATCAAACTAAGGCTGATATAGTTAGTCAAGGAAAAAATATTTTTGATGTAGTGACTTTAGCTTCGATTATCGAAAGAGAAGTGCCAAATGATGCTGATAAAAAAATGATTGCCGATGTCTTCTTAAAAAGATTAAAAGATGGCATTGCCTTACAATCTGATGCTACGGTTAATTATGTCACTGGTTATGGGCGGTCTCAACCAACTTATGATGATTTGAAAATAGATTCACTTTATAATACTTATAAGTATCGAGGTTTGCCACCAGGTCCAATATCTAATCCGGGTGTTGGCAGTATTGAGGCAGTGGTTTATCCGACTAGAAATGCCCATTACTATTTTCTAACTACTAAAGATGATGGTACTGTGATATATAGTCAGACTTATGAAGAACATCTAAGAAATAAGGCCAAATATTTAGATTAATTTTTATGGACAGTGAATATTATACTGCAGGTGAAAAGGAATTTCTTCTTAAGATAGCTTATAAGTCACTGGAGAAATTTTTAATGTCTGGGGAAAAATTTGAACCCCAGACTATTAACAAGAAGCTCTGGGAAAAGCGGGGAGTCTTTGTGACTCTTAATTTGGACAATAAATTACATGGCTGTGTGGGGCATATTGAGCCTCAGGAGTCTCTAATATTGTCTGTCAGAGACAATACCATCTTAGCCTTTAATGATCCAAGATCGCAGCCATTTAAGATTGGAGACCTAGATAAAGTAGAAATTGAGATATCAATTTTGTCGGAATTAGAAAAAGTTTCAATTGATCAAATAAAATCTGGTGATGGAGTTTTAATCAGACGAGGTAGTAATTCGGCTACTTATTTGCCAAATGTTTGGTCTAGTTTTAAAGATAAGCAAGAATTTTTAAATAGCTTGTGTTTAAAGGCTAATATTGATAGTAAACCATATGATGATGGTAAAATTGATTTTTGGACATATAAGGCAATTTTTTTTAAATAATTTATAAATAGCTTAAAAATAGTAATTAAATATAATAAAAATGGTCCTTTTGGTGCTTATTGACAAATAATACAAATTTGCTATAATAATACCAATAAAACAATTTATCCGCAGACAGTGGGCATAAAATTAAGACCTACCGAGGAAATATAGCTTATTTTAGCTAATTCTATTATGTCTGCTGATGAGAGCAGATTTTTTTATTAATTAATAATCATTATAATACTATGGCCAAAACCAAAAGTCAGAAAAAAGAAATTTTAGGTGGCTTACAGGAAAAAATGGATGCTATGAAGTCAGCTGTTTTCGTTAATTTTTCTGGTATTCCAGTTAAGGAGATTAATATTTTGAGAAATACTTGTAAAGATGAGAATGTTGGCTATGTTGTAGCTAAAAAAACTCTACTTAAGAAAATTTTAACTGAAAAGGGCTTCTCTGATGTAGAGAATAGTGACTTTAGTGGTGAAGTAGCGACTGTTATTGGTTTTGAAGATGAAATAGCACCAGCAAAATTGGTTAGTACTTTTGCCAAGGGTCATGAAAAAATGAAAATTTTAGGTGGTGTCTTGGAAGGAGCATTGATTGGAGAAGATAAGATTAAGGCTTTAGCTGTCTTACCATCTAAGCCAGAGTTATTGGCCAAAGCAGTTGGTTCAATTGCCGCTCCATTATCAGGCTTTGTTAATGTGTTATCAGGCAATCTTCGAAATTTTGTTTACGCCCTTAATGCTATTAGCGAAAAGAAATCACAAGGTAATTAAAAATTAATATAAATAATTAAAAAATAAATAATAATTAAATAAAATTATGTCAGAAGAAAAAAAAGAAGTTATTGTACCTGAAAAATTCAAGTCATTGGTTGAGCAAATTGAAAAGCTTAGCGTTATTGATTTATCTGAATTAGTTAAGGTATTAGAAGAAAAATTTGGTGTTTCTGCTGCTGCTCCTATGATGGCTATGGCTGCTGCTCCTGCTGCTGCTGAAGCCGTTGAAGAAAAAGATAGCTTTGATATCGAATTAACTGCAGCTGGTGCTAACAAAATTGGTGTTATTAAAGCAGTTAGAACTGTAACAGAACTTGGATTAAAAGAAGCTAAAGATTTAGTTGACGGTGCTCCAAAGGTTGTTAGAGAAAATGTAAAGAAAGAAGAAGCAGAAAACATCAAAAAGACTCTTGAAGAGGCTGGTGCGACTGTAACTTTAAAATAATATTTTATTTTAAATTAAAAAAACCTCTGGGCCTAGCCTGGAGGTTTTTTGGTTGCCTCTTTTTTGGCAATAATTTTTTTAAAATGTTCGTCGGAGAGCATTATAATCTCAAATATTTTGTAGCCCAATTTTTGATTGATCGATTGTGATATGGCAAAGTCCCTCTCTTGTTGAATTTTAAGTATTAGTTCAGAGTTATAAGGGGCTTTATTGGTGAGTCTATATTTTTGACTGCAATTGATAAACATAGCTACCGGTGTCCTCCCTGATTGAAATTATATTTACAAATTAGTTATCAGTGTTAATTAGGTATATTTTTTTATTTGCCAATACATAAATTTTCTTTTCTTTGCTATTGATAATTATTGATTTCATATTCGAAAATTCCTTAGATGAGTACTGGGTTTTTATGTTGCCACTATTTTTTTCAAATACAATTATACGTTGATTATTTTGATCTAAAACGTATAAATAACTAGAGTCACCATCGGTAAATATTTGTTTTGGTGATGAAATTGCTGGGTTTACTTCTGAAAAGTTAGTGGCCATTAGTTTGCCACTGAGCAGGTATTTAATATTGCCAGTATCATTAATCGTATATATGCCACCATCAATTGTAAATGTAACTATATCTGTGATATCAGTACCATCTTTTATCCAGCTACTACCAGAATTATAACCAGTATCAACTGGAAAGTGTTTTAAGATTTGTCCCTTGTCGGCAATTAGGGCGTATAATTTTCCACCATATAAACTGATATCGGTAATTTTGTCTTTATTAGTTAATGAGCTTTCAGCTAAATTAGTTTCTAGGTTATAGGTGTATAACTCACTATCATTGTTTAATAGTAAAACTTTGTTATCGTCTATAGCGGCTATTTTTCGAACATTGCTGAAATTCTGAGGTAATTTTTTAGCAATAGTTTGTTTTTTTTCTAGATCAATTTTATAAATATTTTGATTATTATTATCAAAGACGAAAATATAATTACCAGATATTGTCATTGATGATAAATCGGCTGATTCATTTTGATTAAATAAATCTGATATAGTTTCTGGATTATCTAAATAAACTATTTTTTGTAATGATCTATTTAAATCATCAATCCGACTTTGCAGCTCATTTTTAGTAGCTTGATATTTATTGTTATTTGGGATTTGACTCAAAAGATTTATTGCCAACTGTAATGATTCTTTAGATCCGGCTTCATCATTAAATATATTCTTGGCTTCACCGGCATTCAAATTATCTTCGATCTGCTTGATAATATCGGAAGTGCTGGTTTTTTCTGAGTTAGTAACTACTTGTCCTTGCCACACCATGCTTTGGGAAAAGAAAAATATTAACACTAGGCCAGTAATAAACAAGCTTTTTTGTAGTTTATTTAGACTGACAAATTTAGTAATTTGTCGATTGATAAAATCACTAATGGTATCAAATAAATTTTTATTTTCCTTTAATTTATGACTATAGCTAGTCTGCGTGTTTTCAGATGGGTCAATAGTTGGCTTATTTGGGTTTAATGATTGGTCACTATTAATAGTGCTAGTGTCTCGGTTATTTAATTTTTGCTTGGCAAATTTATGATAAATGTAATTAAAAGTAACCTTGCTTAGTTTAATTATTTCTAAGGAAATTATTTTAAGGTATTTAATGATAAATTTAGTAACCACCCTTAAGCCCCAGACGGTAATTACTAAAGCCTTTTTCCAATTAGGGGCCATAGATGGCGCTAAATATTTTTCGGTATTTTCTTGGGTGGATATTAATTTATTAATAGATGTTTGTGAGGGTACACGTGGTTTTTCTATTTCTGGCATGGTGTTATTAGCACTAACAATTAATTGTTCAGTAAATTTATCTTCTTTGATGACTGGTTCAATAGCAATGGCATAAAAATTGTTATCTTGGCTGTCTTTTTTTAGAATCGATTCAATTTCTTTAAGGGCGGAAGCTGGTGATTCCTCGGTGATTATTTCCATTAATTCATTTTGTGAAATATATTCTAAAACACTATCATTACAAAAAAATAAATTATCTTTTTCGGTAATAGCACCATTAATAATGTTAGAGAACATCTTTTCGGAGTTTATTTTGCTGGTTTTGTCGCCAGCTTGAGAAAAAATATCCACAATAATATAATCGTATTGTTTTTTACGATGAAATAAAAGAGCATTATTTTGGCCTATTTGACTTAAGTAAATTTTGCCATGATGAATTAGGGCCACTAGAGAATTGATGTTCTTTGGTTCTAATTCAATGACTGAGTCATTGATAGCTTTGTGTATACGTCTATTGGCTCTTTGTAAGCATTCTTCAAATCTCTTTTCAATGCCACCTTCAGTTTCAAATGGTGGCAAATAGTATTCGGTTTCTAAATCATTTATTATTTCAAAAAATTTATCAACAAATTCATCTGGTTGAGCAAATAATTCTATAATTCCAACTATCGTTCCTAGCTTACTTTTTAGTTCTGGCTTAGGTTTGGCTACAAAAGCGTCACAGACAGCGGAACTTTTGCCACTGTCCATAGATAGTTTACTGATTGAAGTTAGAAGTTGGTTCATGTTATGTTAAGTGATTGAAATATTTTAGGACTTGATACATATGCATTAAATATTATACAATATTTAATAGCAACAAGTCCAATGATATTAAAGTCAAAGAATTGGTTAAAACTACTAATTTCCAGTTTTTTAGTTATTGTGTAAATATTCAGGCTAAATCTAATTAATTACAAATATTGATGATTGAACAACTTTTTGGTTCTAAGACAAGAGTAATGCTACTTCGATTGTTTTTAAACAATCCGGAGAAGTTTTATTATGTTAGAGAGTTAACTCGCAATTTAGATACTCATTTAAATTCAATTAGACGAGAATTAGATAATTTACAAAAAATGGGTATTATTAATTTTTACACTAAAACAGACTTGGAAAAGGAAATTGAAAAAGAAATAAAGGATAATAAAAAATATTACAAATTAAATGGTGATTTTATGTTTATCACTGAATTAACATCATTATTAAATAAAGCCCATGTGGTTTTAGACAAAACTCTAACTAAAAGGATTGAAAATTTAGGTGATATTAAATTTTTCTTGTTATCCGGTGTTTTTGTGGGATGGGAGAATGCCCCAGTTGATATGTTGGCAGTGGGTGTGGTTAATCGGACAAAATTAAAGAACTTAGTAAAGTCTTTTGAGAAAGAACTAGGTAAATCAATTAATTATGCCATAATGACTAAAGCGGAATTTCAGTATCGTTATAATATAACTGATCGTTTTTTGTATGATTTATTGGGTGGTAAAAATATGATAATTGTTGATTCTTTAATGTCTAAAATGAAAAAATAAATATGTACTTGATAATTAACACGGCTATAAGTAAATCTTTGGAGGTCATATTGGCAAAAAATTCTACCGATTTTAATATTCGCGAAATTGAGGGTGAATACAAACAAGCGGAAAATTTATTACCTTTAATTAAAGAAAGTTTAAATAATCAGCATAATAATCTAGAAGATATTAAAGGTATTGCTGTTGTGACTGGCCCTGGCGGTTTTACCGCGCTAAGAATTGGCGTGGTGACGGCTAATGTTTTAGCTTATGCTTTGAATGTGCCAGTTATTGGCTTAAACTTAACTGAATTTAGTAATAATGAAGAGTTAATTGCTAAGACTATGACTAAATTGAAATCTACTAAAACTGGAGGTGTGGTGATGCCTGAATATGGCAGGGAGCCTAATATATCGTAACGTATAACATATAACGTAAAACCTATAATATAATTTATTAGAAATAATACGTATAAATAATAAAAAGAGATGTGATTTATTCATATCTCTTTTTAAGTGTAAAATATGTTCCATGTTATGTGTTTTGTATATTGTGGATAAAGTGTAACTAACTAAAAGACAAATTACTTATTAAATTATCCACAATAATTTATAGTTGTAAGCTAATTAACTAAAATGGTGTAAAATTGAAGCATTTTGAGGGTTTTTATTAATATAATTAAAGTGTTGACCGGTGATGAATAGTGGGCTATAATGATTACAGATGGTTAAAAGTGGGGAAAAGTGGGGAAAGCTTTTCCAAATAAATTAATTAATATTTCCATGCTTGTCGCGCTTAACACAATACCATGTTTGTTGGTCAATATTCACACAACATTGATTCCAAGGGCAGAATGGCTATACCAGCCAAGTTTCGTCATGAATTAAAAAAGGCCGTAGTTACCAAGGGATTGGATAACTGCCTTTTTTTATACACCAAAAAAGAATGGGATAAAATTGCTGAGGATATTGCGACTAGAACTTTTACTAAATTAAATAATCGGTCACTGGCTAGACAAATGTTAGCTGGAGCAATGGAAGTGGAAACTGATAAACAGGGACGAATTATCATTCCTGAATATCAAAGAAAATTTGCTGGCTTAAATAAAAATGTCATTGTAGCTGGTTTATATAATCGATTAGAAATTTGGGATGAAGAAAAATGGGAGAAAAATATTAAGTACACTGAAAGTAACGCTAATGATATCGCCGAAGCTCTAGAAAATGTTTCTGAAAAATAATATGTCCAAGACTATTCATGAACCAGTATTATTGAGAGAAGTATTAGATGGCTTAAACCCCCAACCAAATCAGAATCATATTGATTGTACCTATGGTGGTGGTGGACATTCTAAGGCTATTTTAGAAAGAATTAAACCAAATGGCAAAGTTATTGGCATCGATTTAGATCCGGCAGTTAAAAAATTAAATCACGATAAAAATCTAGTACTAGTTAACGATAATTATAAGAATTTAAAGAAAATAATTAATGAACTGGGAATTACTAAAATTAATGGAGTATTACTTGACCTTGGTCTATCATCAGATCAGCTTGGCTCAGGGGATAGAGGATTTAGTTTCCAGGGTGAAGGATTTTTGGATTTAAGATTTGATCCAACTTCTGACAGACCCACTGCTGCTGAAATTTTAAAAAATTATAGTGAAAAAGAGTTATTAGAAATATTTAAAAATTATGGGGAAGAGCCGTTAGCTTGGCCAATAACTAAACAAATTATTGCTAAGCGTCAAAGTGGTGAGTTTATTGAAACAGCTGATATGCTTGTCCAGCTGATTTCAGAACAGTACCGCAAAAAATATCGTCATAAGTCAAAACATAATCCGGCGACTAAAGTTTTTCAAGCTCTACGAATCGCGGTAAATGATGAGTATGGGAATATCGAGCAGGTTTTACCTGATGCGATAAACTCTTTAGCGGTTGGTGGTCGGCTAGCGGTTATCTCTTTCCATAGTGGTGAAGATAGAATAGTTAAGCATTTTTTTAAGAATGCTGCGGTTAAAGATTTTCCTAAGATCAAAATTATAACTAAAAGACCAATAGTTGCTTCAGATGAAGAAGTACTTAAAAATCCTAGAAGTCGCAGTGCTAAGTTAAGAGTGGTTGAAAAAATTTAAATAATCAAATCAAATAATCCCATGTGCCGAGATTGGAAACAAGAACAATGTAATCATCATTTTCCAGAATTACGCAAAAAACGTAATATATTTAGGTTATTGTTTAGTTTTATGACACCAAAAAAATTAAGCATGGTGATTGTGACGTTAACTTTTGTAGTAACTGGCGCTTATTTGATGCAAATTAATATGACCGCGACTAAAGGCTATGAAATCAAAGATTTAGAAAATAGACTTAGTCAATTACAAGAAGATCATAAGAAGTTAAATTTGTCGTATATCGAATTACAGTCAATGGCAAATATTTTAGAACAAGTTCCTAAACTTAATCTAGTGGCTACAGAAAATTTAGAAATTATAAAACCAGCTGATTCTGTGGTGGCTTTGAGATAAATTATTTTACAATGAGCTGGAGAGAGAATAAATTAACCCGTTTTAAAAGTAGAGAATCTAAACAGGGTAGAATTAAATTTCTAGCCATTTTTTTTATTGTTTTCTCAGCGGTCATTGTTATTAAATTATTCTACCTCCAAGTTTTCCGAGGGTCTTTTTATGAGGCTTTGGCTATTGGTCAACATGAACTTTATAAGAAATTATTTCCTGAAAGAGGTTCTATTTATGTAGTCGAAAAAAATGGTGATAAACAAACTCTCTTTCCTTTGGTGACTAATCGAGATATGCATATGCTGTATGCGGTGCCCAAATCAATAGAGAAGCCCCGCGAGGTGGCTGAGAAGTTGTTTGAGTTGTTTGGTTTATCAATTAATATTGATATAGAGGCTGTAGAAGCGGAATTGTTTGCTGATATTACCGATGAATTGGATCCAGTGATGGCTTCTGAAATAAAACAAGTACGCTTGGCTAAGTGGCACGAGGAACAAAAAGAAAAGGAAATAACTAGATTAGAAGCCTTGCTTAATAAACCCGGTGATCCTTACGAGCCAATTAGACATAAACTGACTGATGAGCAAATGGCGGCTATTAATTCTTGGGAAATAAATGGCCTAGCCTTTAAAAATGAAACTTGGCGGTTTTATCCGGAGAAGGGTATGGGTGGTCATATTTTTGGGTTTTTGGGGTTTTCTGATGACAGTCGAGTTGGTAAATATGGTTTGGAAGGTTATTTTGATAAAGAATTAACTGGTACTTTTGGAGAAATTAGATCAGAGAAGGACGGTTTGGGTAATTTGATTGCGATTGGCAGTAGTTCGTTAAAAGAAAAAGTGGACGGTTATTCGTTAGCTTTAACTATAGATCGAGCTATTCAGTATAAAACTTGTGCGGCTTTAACTCAAGCTGTAGAATATTTTAAAGCTGAAAGTGGGTCAGTGATTGTTATGAATCCTAAGACAGGGGCAATAATTGCTATGTGTGGAGCTCCGGATTTTAATCCTGATGAATATAATCAAGTAGAGGATATTGAAGTCTATAATAATCCAGCTATTTTTAAGGCCTATGAGCCAGGATCTATTTTTAAAGTCATTACTATGTCCATTGCTTTAGATGAAAATAAAGTAACTCCTAACACTACTTATGTTGATGAGGGTGGCGTGCAAATTGGACCATACAATATTAAAAATTATAATGATTTAGTGTATGGTCGACAAACTATGACAGAAGTCTTGGAAAAGTCTATTAACACTGGTACTATTTTTGCGATGCGACAGGTAACACCAAAAGTTTTTACTCAGTATGTTAAAGATTTTGGCTTTGGTAAAAAAACCGGTATTACCTTAGACAAAGAATCATTTGGTGATATTTCTAATTTGGATAGGCCAGGTGAAATTTTTGCGGCTACCGCTTCTTTTGGTCAAGGTATAACGGTTACTCCCATCCAAATGATTACAGCAGTATCTGCCTTGGCTAATGGTGGTAAATTAATGAAACCATATATTGTGTCACAAATCATTAAAGATGATGGCAAGATAGAAACATTTCAGCCACAAGAAGTTAAACAGGTTATTTCTTCTAAGACGGCTTCAACTATTTCTGGTATGATGGTAAGCGTTATTGAAGCTGGACATTCGAAAGGGGCTAAAATAGACGGTTATCGAATTGCTGGTAAAACTGGAACCGCTCAAATTGCTAGTAAATTTGGACGAGGTTATTCGGATGATGTTAATACTTCATTTATCAGTTATGGGCCATTTAATGATCCAGTTTATGCGATGATTGTCAGAATTGATAAACCTCAGTGGGGTAAAACTGGTGAAGCAGTGGCGGTGCCTGTTTCCACAGATATTGCCAAATTTATTCTACAGTACTACAATGTGCCCTATGATAATAAGTAACTATATTTATAAATTTTTATGACAAGCTTAGTTCAGTGGTTTTTGGCTAAATTAGCAAAATTAATTCTTAAAAAATATAACCCAGACATCATTGGTGTTACTGGTAGTTTTGGTAAAACTTCAGCTAAAGAAGCAATTTATACAGTTTTATCTAGTAAATTTAACGTTAGACGGAATATTAAAAATTATAATAATGAAATTGGCTTACCATTGACAATTATCGGTACTAGTTCTGGTGGCCGATCTGTCGGTGGTTGGTTAGTGGTTTTTGTTAAGGCTCTCGCCTTAATTATTTGGCGTGATAAAAATTATCCAGAAATTTTGGTTTTGGAGATGGCTGTTGATCATCCTGGTGATATGACCTATTTAACAAATTTAGCCCCCTGTAAAATTGGCGTAGTAACAGGTGTGGGGCCAGTTCATATAGAGTATTTTAAGACTATTGAAAAGATTGCCAAAGAAAAATCAGTAATGGTTTCTCATATCAATAAAAATGGTTGGGTGGTACTTAATTGTGATAATGAATATGTTTGCGAGATGACCAAGGCCACTCGATCTCGAATTTCTAGTTATGGTATTGTTAATCATGATGTCGATATTAAGGCCAGTGAAATTTTAATGTCACAACACGAAGATGGTCAGATTTCTGGCTTAAGTTTTAAATTATTTTATAAAGGTAGCAGTGTGCCAGTTTTGTTACCAAATATTTTAGGTGAGCATTTGATTTATGCCGCTTTAGCTGCCGCTTCTATTGGTCGTATTTATGATATGAATATGGTGGATATTGCTAGTGCTCTGAGAACTTTTAGAGCACCAAAAGGCCGAATGAATTTAATTGTTGGTATTAAAAATACCTATATTATTGATGATACTTATAATGCTGGTCCAGATTCTGTTTTAGCCGCTTTGAATGTTTTGGGTAAGATTGCAATTGATCATCATAAGTTTGCTGTTTTGGGTGATATGTTAGAATTAGGTGATTTCACTGAAAGTAGTCATCGTGATGTTGGTAAGGCAGTTTGTAATAATAAAATTGACTATTTAATAACAGTAGGTGATAAATCAAAGTTTATTGCCAGCGAAGCTGAGAAACAAGGTTTGGACAAAGATAATATTTTTGTTTTTTCTAGTGTTGAAAAAGCAGGTTTATTTTTACAGGACAAGATGGAAGAAGGTGATTTTATTTTAGTTAAGGGTTCACAGGGTATGCGCATGGAAAAAATTGTTAAAGAAGTAATGGCTGAGCCACTTAAAGCCCAAGAGTTGTTGGTTAGGCAGGATGAAAAATGGTTAGATTAGTCTTGACAATTTTGGGTGTTTATGATATATAATAGATACATTTGACTTTCATGGTAAAGCCTAAAAGGAGAAAACCGTGGGATCTAAAAAATGGTCACTCAAGAAAATTTGGATGAAGTTTTTGCATAAAATGAGCGGCTCTGGCATGAGCAAAACTCATCACCGCAATGGAGAAGACAGCTATTATAATAATGGCGTGGCTTATAGCAAGAAACATCGACACCATAAACGCCGCTAGATTTAACAGCTCCCGAAATTTCGGGAGCTATTTTTTTTGACAAAATAAGTAATATTGGTTATATTAAAAATAATATGAAAACTTTCACTCAACAATTAGGCTTATTACTTGGATTGTTGCTCCTTTTGGACTTCAGAAGTGGAAGTTTTGTTAGTGTTTAGCTAAATTAATTAGATAGTTACTAACCAGCCTTTCACTGTGAAAGTTCTGGTTTTTTTGTTCTTTAAAAATTCTATTAATAGTTAACCTTAGGAGGGTAAATAAAATGGCTAAAATTAGAATATTTGATACTACATTACGCGACGGCGAACAAAGTCCGGGTGCTAGTTTGGATACTCTCGAGAAATTGGAAATCGCTAGGATGTTAGCCAAATTGCGAGTCGATGTCATAGAAGCTGGTTTTCCAGTTTCTTCGGATGTTCAATTTGCGGCGGCTAATTTAATTGCTCAAGAAATTGATGGTCCAATTATTGCTGGTTTAGCTCGAACAGTTAAAGGTGATATTGATGCTTGTTGGGAAGCTATTAAGGTTAATAGTCGGCCCATGATCCATGTCTTTATTGCTACCAGTGACATTCATATTAATGCCAAATTTAGACGACAGATTGGTCCAGATTTTTCTGAATCTTTAGAAGAGGCTAGAGCCAAAGTATTACAAACTGCCATTGAACATGTGCAGTATGCCAAAAGTTTGTGTTCATTAGTGGAGTTTTCGGCCGAAGATGCTGGTCGCACGGATTTAGCATATTTAACCAAGGTGGTTGAAGGTGTAATTGAAGCTGGTGCCGATGTGGTGAATATACCAGACACCACTGGCTATTGCCTGCCTTGGGAATTTGTAAAAATTATTGCTCACTTAAAAGCTAATGTCAGAAATATTGATCAGGTTATAATTTCGGTGCACTGTCATGACGATTTGGGATTAGCAGTGGCTAATTCTTTGTCCGCTTTGAATGTTGGTGCTAGACAAATTGAATGTACGATTAATGGTATTGGTGAACGAGCTGGTAATTGTTCGTTAGAAGAAGTGGCTATGGCTCTAAAAACTCGAGCCAATGGCTTTGATGACTTAGAACATAATTTGGATACCACAGTTATTTACCCGCTTAGTCAACTAGTGTCTAATTTAAGTGGTTTGGCAGTTCAAAGAAATAAAGCCATTGTTGGTAAAAATGCTTTTGCTCATGAGGCGGGTATTCATCAACACGGTGTTATCAAAGATCGTCAAACTTATGAGATTATGAATCCAGAAGATGTCGGTCTTAATCCTAATCGAATTGTTTTGGGTCGTCATTCTGGCAAGCATGGTGTGCGAGCTCGTCTTGAACAATTGGGTTATCATTTGACTGAAGATAAGTTTATCGAAATTTTTGAAATTTTTAGCAAGATAGCTGATAAAAAGAAAGAAGTCACAGATGAAGAATTGTCGGCGATTGTTGGTGATCTATTTTCGGAAAATAAAAATGTTTATTCTTTAGATCATCTGCAAGTTATTAGTGGTACTAATATAATTCCGGCGGCCACAGTTAGAATTAGGTACAGTGATCAATTATTAGTGGGTTCGGCTATTGGTGATGGTCCAGTGGACGCAGCTTGTAAGGCCATTAGTCAGGCTATTGGTATTGATGTTTGTTTGAAGCAGTATCGGATTGATGCCAAAGCTAAAGGCACAGATTCGGTGGGCGAAGTTTTAATTTTAGTGTCTGAAAATGGCAATAATTTTGCTGGTCGCGGTTCTTCGACTGATATTGTCGAAGCTTCGGCTCTGGCTTTTATTAGGGCAATTAATAGAATGAAATCTTAGATAACAATAAATCGCCTCAGGTGTAAAACTTGAGGCTTTTTTATTTTAATCTAAATTAACTTGAAAAATAGCCGAAAAACCAGTAGAATAAGGATATTAAAACAATTAATATATGTTAAAAATTTATAATACTCTAGCCAAGAAAAAAGAAGATTTTACACCAATTAAAAAGAATGTGGTGACTTTTTATCAGTGTGGGCCAACAGTTTATTGGACTCAACATATTGGTAATATGCGAGCCATGGTGTTAGCCGATTTTATGGTTAGATCTTTGGAGTACTTGGGTTATAAAGTAAAAATGGCTAGAAATTATACCGATGTCGGACATTTAACTAGCGATAGTGATTTGGGTGAAGATAAAATGGAAAAAACGGCTAAGCAAGAAGCAATGACTCCAGAGCAAATTGCCGATAAATATATTAAAATTTTTGAACAAGATACCAAGGCTTTAAATTGTCAGGAGCCAGATTACAAACCTCGCGCCACAGATTACATAAAAGATATGCAAAAAATGGTGCAGATATTATTGGATAAAGGTTTTGCTTATAGTACTGATTTGGCTATTTATTTTGATATCTCTCGAGCTACAGATTACACCAAATTATCCGGTCAGGATTTAACAAAAAATATTTCTGAAGCTGGTAAGGGTGATGTAATAGATAAGGACAAAAGAAATCCAGCCGATTTTGCAGTTTGGTTTTTTAAGACTGGGTCTCATCAAAATGCTTTGCAAACTTGGCCTAGTAAGTTTGAATCAAAATTAGTAGACAATGGTGTTGGGTTTCCAGGTTGGCATTTAGAGTGTAGCACCATGTGCCAAACCCTATTAGGCAAAACTGTAGATATTCATATGGGTGGTATCGAGCATATCCCAGTGCATCATACTAATGAGATAGCCCAAAGTGAAGCGGCTAATGGCGTAGAATTTGTAAAATACTGGTTGCACAATGAACACTTAACAGTGGATAGTGGCAAAATGTCCAAATCCAGTGGCACCGCTTATTCTTTGGCTGATATTGAAGCTAAAGGTTATGATCCGTTAGTTTTGCGGTATTTCTTTTTGCAGGCTCATTATCGTAGTAAGCAGAATTTTACTTGGGAGGCGTTAGAGGCGGCTAAAATAGCTTTGAATAATTTAAGAGAAAAAATAGCTGATTTATCTATTAATAAAATTGGCAAGTCCAATATTGATTTTCAGAATAAATTTATTGATTCTATCTCTGATGATTTTAATATGCCTCAAGTTTTAGCTCTTATTTTTGAAGTACTTAAATCTGATTTATTAGATAGTGACAAACTAGCAACTATTTTAGATTTTGATCAGGTTTTAGGGCTTAGTTTAAAATCTATTAAAAAGGAAAAAACTCCAAAGGAAGTTATAAAATTAGCAGATCTCAGATTAAAAGCCAGGGCTGATAAAAATTGGCAGGAATCTGATAAAATTAGGGATCAAATAAAAGAACTGGGTTATATTATTGAAGACACTGTTGATGGTTATAAATTGAAGAAAGAATAGATTAATTTTATTTTATTTTATTTTTTATTATTACTTTTGTACCGCCAAAAGTAACCAAAAGCTCGCAAACGTAAAAAATCATGGCCAATTTCATATACACTCACTAGAGCCAATTAATCAAAACAGCGACCAAATAATTGTCTCTAACGTTCGCTTTATATAAAATTGGCACAATATTTTTTAATGTTTGCAGTTTTTGAAGATATTATTATATATTTTAAATAATGAAGAATTTTTGGACAAAATTACCTAAACCATTTTTTGTGCTTGCCCCGATGGCGGAAGTGACTGATGCGGCTTTTCGGCAAGTCATTGCCAAATACGGCAAGCCGGATGTGTTTTATACCGAATTTGTGTCAGCCGATGGTTTAAATAGCCGAGGCAGAGATAAACTAATGATTGATTTAAAGTTCTCTAGAAAAGAGAAACCAATTGTTGCTCAGCTTTTCGGTCATAATCCAGAAACCATTAAATCCGCTGCCACTTTGTGTAAAAAACTAGGTTTTGATGGTATTGATTTAAATATGGGTTGTCCGGAAAAAAATATTTGTCACAGTGGTCATGGAGCGGCCATGATTAAAAATCCTAAATTAGCCAGAGAGGTGATTAGGGCAGCCGTTGATGGGGCTAGTGGTTTACCAGTCTCGGTAAAAACTCGATTAGGATATTATAAAAAAGAAGAAATGGAAGTTTTTTTGCCAGCCATTTTGCAAGAAAATTTAGCGGCGGTAGCGATTCATGCTAGAACTAAAAAGGAAATGTCTAAAGTGCCAGCGGATTGGAGTTCTATTAAACGCGCTGTAGAAATTAGAAATGAACAGGGGAGTCAGGCTTTAATTATCGGTAATGGCGATGTGATGAATTTGGAGGAAGCTAGGGTAAGAGTCAAGGAAACTGGCTGTGATGGCGTGATGATTGGACGGGGGATATTTGGTGATCCTTGGTTGTTTAATAAAAAAATCAAGAAAGAAAATGTATCGCTTAAAAAACAGTTTAAAGTAATGATTAAGCATACTCAATTATTTGAAAAATATCTTTTAAAAGACAAAAAATTTGATATTATGAAAAAGCATTTCAAGGCCTATGTGACTGGTTTTGATGGCGCGAAAGAATTACGAATGGAATTAATGGCCGCCAAAAACTCCAAAGAAATTGCCAAAATAATTAGAAACTTTCAATCAAATACTAAAAAATAAGTGATTATTTAACGATTATTAACCTATTGACAAAATAATTATAATATGATATAATACCAAGTTATAGTTCTTTTGTTTTTAAACCACAACTTCAATCTGGAGGACAGACAATTGGTTAAGATAACTGGTCAGCGTGTTAAGCCCGGAGAGGTTTTTACCAATCCGAAGCGAGCGGAAGAGCCTTATGAGGCGCTTCGTTCGTTGGCGGTATTTGAGCTGGGATATGGTGGTCAATTGACTTCGGTCGATATCACCGATTTTCAAGCTTCAATTGCTGTAGTAACCAGGGTGCTTAATTGCGTGGACACTACCATTTTTTCCGGGACACGGGAAGACATGACCGTGTTACTTGAATTCGCTGCTTGTTATGCGGCGGTAGTTGCGTCACGCGATTTGAACAAGTTGTCACAGCAAGTGCTGGACACCTTAGGTGTTAATTACAATACTCTACTCTTGGTCAAGTTTAGCCCCATCATTATCGGTAGTAGAGAAGTTCTTTCGGCTTTGGCGATTTTGGCCGGAGCAAGGACTGAGAAAGACATAAGCCTAGCTATGGAGGTCCTATCGGCTAATAGTCAGAGTATGAATTCTGGCCTACTGAAATTTATTGAAGTGATTGAATATGTCAGAGAATTGGAGTGTTCATTTGAAGATGCTTGCCAACAAATCGGCGGTATTCGCCCCTAGTTCTCAGTTCTTTGATGTTTAACGCAGGTTTTTTGCGGCTTGCCAATTGGTGGGCCGCTTTTTGTTTTAAGCACATACATTTGGCGGTTTCTTATTAATTAGATAACTCCAGTATTTCATTTGGAGTTTTACCGTCTAACACTATATATTCTAGGTTATTATAATAAATATTCCATTGTCTAATAGCTC